>ERZ857629.3-NODE-3-length-475779-cov-15.002861_pt1 | contig 475779 bp, 409 predicted proteins | sample MGYA00519700_ERZ857629 | MGnify/ENA primary metagenome ERZ857629 (study PRJEB31778, sample SAMEA3449351) | human gut metagenome | biome: human gut; feature: human-associated habitat; material: faeces | place: United Kingdom | collected 2010/2012 ... | reverse complement strand
CAAACTCTTCCTCAAAGTTAGCAACCCATGCCTCCAATTTCTCATAGGGCGCAGGGATCTCAATCTGTTCTGTAAGAATAACCATTATCAGTTTCTCCTATTCTGTTAAAGCGGCATCGGCACTCCGGCAAGCTAATGATTACGACAATAGCAATCACAAACGCGGCAAATCCAATGACCTCTGTCTCTTTTGATTTAGTTTTGTCTGCTCCGCAACTAATTCCATTATAGCATATTTTACCGACTTATTCAATAGTTTTAGCATCCGGACTAAATAAAAAAACCATTACCCGTTCCTGTGTCTAATTCGAACTCTCGTGGCAAATGCCCGTTGCTATCGCTAAAACAGCGCACCGTGCTGTTTCTTAATGCGGCAACCCCTTCGTGCGCTTTTTGTTGCACAAAAATGCTGCGGCGTGTCGTTATTATTTATGACTTTTTCGTTCGGGTGCAGCAAGTTACAGTAAAGATATTGTCATTGGAGGGAAAAGTAGGGGTGGGGCAAATCATATTGTTTTTTTGGCCGTATTAATTGACGTAATTAAAAGTTTTCGAATTACGCCGCAATCGTGCAAAAGAGAGGTTGCTTCTTTTTCCGACACAATGTTTGCCATTCTTGAAATATCAAGCCAATATTCGGTCTCGAAACATTCTTTCAAAGATATTTGCAGTTTAGCGACGAAATCGGCTTTGCCGTGGGCATAATTGGCTTCCCTGATATTTGCGCCGATACTGGTTCCGCTTCGTTCAAGTTGATTAGACAAAGAAGAATGGCCGTTAATCGTGCTTGTAAAATTAAGAATTTTTACCGCAAACTCGGTAGACAAATCGACTAATTTGTTTTCGCTCATAATAATTCCTCATATTTTGCTATATCATATTTTCCCACGAGTCAGTGATAAAGTCAAGATATAAGAAGAAAATGAAGAAGTACAAATGAAATCGTGCGCTTCACTTACGATGAAATCGTTCGCGTCGCTCACGGTGAAAGGAAATTCGCTTTTCAAAGTATCATAATCTCACAGAGCGAGATATCAACTCACGAAGTGAGATTTCATCACTCAAAGAGTGATTTCACTCGCGCAAGCGAATTTCATTGAAAAAGCCAAGTCGTTTTGACTTGGCTTTTTCCTGGCTCCCCCTGTCTGGTTCGAACAGACGACCCTTCGGTTAACAGCCGAATGCTCTACCGCTGAGCTAAGGAGGAATATTGTTGCTACCTTGATAGCACGACTATTCTATAATACAAAACCCGACTTGTCAACGATTTTCGCGGTTTATTTTGAAAAAATTCCGTTATTTCCTTTTCGGCGTCGGGATTTTTTCTGCCGCGGCGTAACCTTGACTTAATCGGTCGATATGTTATAATAGATATATTGTTAAAAACGCAAAAGAGAGACAATATGGATAAAATCAAATCGTTTTTCAGGGAAGAAAATGCTGCAAAGATTTTTGAATCTAAGGAATTCGTCTGGGTATGGCTTGCAATCGTATTCATATGCTGGATTACCGGCGGCTGGGTTGCGGGCTTTATAATCGCGGCGGTGCTTGCGGGGATAATCTTATGTTTATGTCGCGACACGTTGCCGGTAACGACGATACTTTGGACGTTCCTGTTCATACTGGGAGCAAACCGACACAAACTTCAAGGCATGGCGGGGCTTATCGCGGCGGTGCTTTTCATAGTTGTCGGTATTATCGTAAACGTTGTAAGATTCCGCCCGAATTTCCGCTTTATGAGTTATAAAACGGTAACGGCGACGACGGTTGCCATACTTGCGTTCTGCGCGACGGCGATGCTGTCGGGGATTGCAAGGGGCGAAAGGTATTTGAACTTTTCCGAGCACGGCTTATATGCGACGGTTGTCGGCGCGTTGTGCGTGATGCTGGCGCTTGGTTACGTCTTTTTCTCGGCGACGATATCGGGCGGCGAAGACGGCAAAAGGGTATTGAATCACATTTTATTTCTGATGTTTGCGTCAAGCGTCGTCATCGTGCTGCAACTTATCGTATATTATGCGATGCGTGGCGGCGGATTCAAGGCGGTTATCGACGGATTTATGAAAAAAGACGTCGAACTCGGCTGGGGCGGCCCGAACAATTACAGCATAATCCTAGCGATGATGACGCCCGCGACGTTGTATTTCGCCGTGAAAAACGGAAAATATTCGCCGTTGTATCTGATTTATGCCGTCGTGCAATACTTTTTCATATTTGCGTCGGCAAGCCGTGGCGCGATACTTTTCGGCGCGTTCGGACTTGTCGCGTCGTTCGGCCTTGCGATTTACAAAAGCGAATTCCGCGGCAGAATGATAATCACGACGGGCGTGCTGATGGCGGTAACGATCGTCGTTTTGATGGCGAAAGCCGACGTCATTTACGACTCGCTGGGCATATTTATGGGAAAAGCCCTGGACGAAAACGGACGTATTCCGCTGTGGAAAGACGCCTGGAAAAATTTCAAGGCAAATCCGATTTTCGGCACCGGGTTCGATTACTATCTCGGCGGGCACCACGGCGGAAAATCCGACGGATATACGCCGTACTGGTATCATTCCACGTTTTTCCAGGCGCTTGCCGCAACGGGCATCGTCGGTTTTTTGGCGTGGGTAAATCTGGAAGTTTCGAGACTTCGCGCGTTCCTTACGAACGCCAGCCTTGAAAAGTGGTTTATGCTTTTCGGATACGCAGTGTTCTGGCTGTATGGAATGGTCGACGTGTTTTATTACACGCCCAACGGGCTGCTTTTCCTGTTCGTCATCACGCTTGCAATCGAAAAGAGCGTCGAAAGCACAAAGCTTCGTCCGTACTCGCTTGTATATATCGAAAGGAAACGCCAGCAAAAATTGCTGACGAAAAATGCGGAAAATGAAAAATAAAAAGCCGTCGTTTTGCGACAAGACGTCGTTTTCGCTTGCGATGGCAGGAGTAAGCCGCGCCGTCGTTCTGAAAGAAACCGAAAGCACCAACGACGTCGCGAAAGAGATGCTGAAAAACGGTTGCCGCGACTTTGCAACGGTCGTTGCCGAAAGACAGACGAAGGGCAAAGGGCGCAGCGGAAAATCTTTTTATTCGCCCGACGAAACGGGGGCGTACGTCAGCGTCGCTCTGCACGCGTCTGACGACAAAAAACCGTACGTCACGATAATCGCCGCGCTTGCGACCGCCCGCACCGTTGAGGAATTTTCGGGCAGTCCCGCCTTTATCAAGTGGGTGAACGACGTATATCTTTTCGACAAAAAGGTTGCGGGGATTCTGGCGGAAAGGGTAATATCCGAAAGCGTCACCGGCGAAGTCATCGGCATCGGCACGAACCTGCAAGATCCCGACGACGGTTTCCCCGACGACATAAAAGACGTCGCGGGCTCGTTGAATCTTCTCGTCGACAAACGTGCGGAATATATCGGCGCGCTTGTAAAAAACCTTCGGGACGAATATGAAAATTTTGACAAAAAGTCCGCCCTGAAAACCTTCCGCGAGAAATCGTATTTCACGGGAAAAGACGTAAATGTCCGGGATTTATTCGACACGTACAAGGCACGCGTTCTCGATATCGACGACGACTTCGGGCTTGTCGTGATGAAAGAAGACGGCGTGTCCGTTTTAAGAAGCGGCGTCGTAAGTATATCGGTAATAAGAGAAGAATAAAAACAAAAAACGAAAATTTTCAAGCCGTCGGAAGACGGTTTTTTTATTGCGCGGGTTTTATATTTCGGATTAAGGCAAAAATACGATATTATGATCAGGAGCGCAGACGTAATCGAAAAACTGAAAGCCGACGTATCGTCCGACGACTTTATCGCGCGCGATTTTTCGGCAGACGGCGCGGCGGGCGCGTTGCTTTACGTCGACGGAATGAGCGACAAATTACTTCTGGAACAAAGCGTTGTGAAGCCCTTGCTTTCAATGAAGTGGGCAGGTGTGACGCTCGATGACGTAAAGAAACTTCCCTATGGCGAAGAAATCAAGGAAATCGAAGAAACCGCGGCGGGACAAACCGTCGCAAACGGCGATCTGGTACTCGCGCTTGACGGGGCGGAGAAACTTTACGAAATCTCGCTTCGGAACTACCCGCACCGCGCCGTTGCGGAGCCGCCCACCGAAACCGTAATCAAAGGCCCGCGCGAAGGATTTACCGAAGAAGTCAAAACAAACGTGTCACTGGTCAGACGGCGTATTAAATCGCCGCGGCTGAAAGTGAAAAAATTTACCGTCGGAAAATACGGAAACACAACCGTTATGATGGTTTACATTGACGATATTGTCGATAAAGACGTTGTTTTGCGAATATCCGAAAAAATCAAATCCATAAACATCGACGGCATAATCGGCGCGGAATACGTGTCGCGGTTTGTCTGCGAGCATGCGGGCAGCATTTTCAATCAGTCGGGAATGACCGAAAAACCCGACATCGTCAGCGCAAAAATTCTGGAAGGACGGGTTGCGCTTTTCATCGACGGCACGCCCGTCGTCATAACTTATCCTTACGTTTTGCTGGAAAGTTTTCAGGACGGATACGATTATTACGTCCAGAACAAGCGCGCCACGATGCTCAGAATAATCAGGATTATCGGCGCGTTTATGGCGGTGTTGCTGCCGGGACTTTACGTCGCGTTTCAGGAATATCATTATCAACTGATGCCGCTGAAATTTCTCATATCCCTGCTTAACAGCGTGTCGGGGATACCTTTCACGCCGCCGATGGAAATGTTGTTTGTCCTTGCGCTTTTCGAGGTGCTGAATCAGGCAAGCGTCCGTATGCCGCGATACGTCGGCACCGCGCTTTCGATTGTCGGGGCAATCGTTCTCGGCGAAACGGCGGTAAACGCCGGGCTTTTAAGCAGTCCGACGGTGCTGGTGATTGCGATTTCGGCAATCGGCATAAACTGCGTGCCCGACCTTGTGGATACTTTCAGCATTTTGCGGCTTGCGGTGCTGATTACGGGAAGTATCCTGGGGCTTTTCGGCATCGTCGTATTTTCGATGGGGCTTATCGCGTATTTGTGCGGACTGGACAGTTTCGGCTCGCCTTATCTTGCGCCGTTCGCGCCGATGATAACCGCCGATTTCAAGGACGCCGTCGCAAAAGAAAACCTGTTGTCGTTTGAAAAGCGGCCGTATTCCGTGCCGACGAAAAACAGAAGGAGAATGCGCCGTGACAGATAATCGGAATTTAATTTATACAAGGCAATTCGCGCTGCTTGCGTTCGCGACGTGTCTGACTTTTCGGGTGTCGAGGTTGCCGCCGCTTATGCGACAGGCTGTCGGCACGAACGATCTTTTCGTGCTTTTACTGTATCTTCTTCTTGACGCCGCGCAATTTTTCGTCGTATATAAATTCGTCGCAACGGGCGGAAAGGAAGCGATACAAGACACCGTGTTTTACAAGGTCGCGGGGGCAATGCTTTTCGTCAACTTTTTTATGAAAACGTTTATGGCGACGGCGGGAACGGCGGCGTTTACGACGGAATCCATTTTTGAAGACATCGGCACCGGCAGCGTTGTCGTCGCGCTTCTCGTTACAACGGGGTATATCGCGGCAAAGGGCATAAGAACGATAGGTCGCACGGCGGAAATATCGTCGTTTCTTATTTTCACTGTATTCACGCTGAATCTCGTTTTTCTGAAAGTGTATCTCGACGTTTCCGAAAACCTGCCGTTTATCGACGGGGAAGTCCTTGACGTGTTAAAACGCGGCGACAAGTATTTCATGTGGTTCGGCGACGCGACGCCCTTATTGTTTTTAAGCATTAAGCCGTCCAAACGGAATCCGACGTCGTTGATGTACGGGTTGTCGGCGGGATTCGTGATAATCGGATTCGTGCTGATGAACGCGATTTACGGAAACGCAAGCGAATACGTCGTCAACCTTGTCGTGAAAGTCGCGGGGTTCAACCAGTTTTCGGACGTTTTGGGCAGGCTTGACTGGACGGGTATAATCGTGTGGCTTATGCTTGCGGTCATTTATATTTCGACGTATCTTTGGGCGTCGGGAGAGGCTCTCAAAAACCTTTTCAAAGGGAAAAAGAATATCGTCATCGTCCTTACGGTTATCGGAGTCGGCGCAATGACGATATTGAAAAAGGATATAAGAAACACGCTTGATTTCGTGACGGGCGGCGCAAGGTGGTACGTCGCCGCGACAAACTACGTCCTGCCCGTCGCGCTTATCGTTTATGCGGAAGTCAGAAAAAGAAAGTCGGCAAAAATCGCGCCGGCGAAGGAGGCTGTCGGTGAGTCGGAATCATAAGAAGGCGATAATCGCATTCCTTATCGTTTTTGCCGTCGCGCTTTGTTATCTGCGCGTCGTGCCCGAAACCGCGCTGTCGGAGCGGGCAATCGTTGTGGGGCTCGGCATCGACAAGACGGAAAAAGGATACGTCGTATCCTGCGAAATAATCAATCCGAAATCGCAAAGCGGCGGCGGACAGGGCGAGTCGGACGGCTTTGCTCTAATTTCCGGAACAGGGAAAACGCTTGACGCCGCAATCGGCGAGATTTCGCAAAAAACGGGGTTAAAAGTGTCGTTAAGCCAGTGTAATCTTATTGTTCTGGGAAATATGTTTTTGACGGAACAAACTTTTCCGAGCGTGAATTACCTTGTGCAAACCTATGCCGTGCCGGAACTTGCGATAATCGCCGTTGCCGAAAACAGCGCGGCAGAACTTTTGAAAACAAGGCCCGTTATGACGACTCTCAGCGCGCTTCAAATGCAGCAGACTTTACATTCCGCAACCGACGACGCGTCGATAATTTCAACGAACGTAAAGGACTTTTTCAACGGGTATCTGTCACGGACGGGGGTGGCGAACGTCGTCAGCATATCCGCAAAAAAGATTGACAAAAACGACGTCGATAAAGGCTCGGGCGAAAGCGGGGACGTTTACGAATACGACTACTCGAAACTTGCGCTGTTCATAAACGGAAAAAGCGCGATGCTTCTTGAAAAGGACGACACCGTCGCGATAAATTATATGAAGTACGACCTTAAAAAGGGCGGCGAAACGGTGAGCGTCGACGGCGAGATTTTCGGGTTGCAGATAACAAGCAAAAAAACGAAATACAAAACGGAAGTAAACGGCGGCGTGCCGAGCGTCTTCGCCGACGTCGAAATAAAAGCCCGTATTTCGGAAAAAGACGGGCTTGGAAAATATTTTTCGGTTGACGAGATTCCGGAATATTTGACCGAAAAAATCACCGCCGCGATGAAAGAAGTCGTCGAAAAAAAGATTGTTGCGACGTTTGAGAAGTGCAAAGCGCGCGGCGTCGACGTTTATGAACTTTTCGATAAGCTTTACGAAAAAAGTTTCGGGGATTTCAAAGACGAATCCCCGCGCGGCGACTATCTGAACAGAATCCGACTTATCGTCAACGCCAAAATCAGCGTCGTCAAAAAATAGTTGTTCCGACAGCCGCCGTTTTTCGACAACGAAAGCGACGAAACAACGTTTTTTCCGCCCAATACTTTTTCGTATTCTTTCTGCATTTTAAGCAGGTTTTCTTCGTCGGGGAAAGCAAAGTCGTCCATCGCCGCACCTCCGATAAATTTTATGCAAAAGGGGCGCGATTTGTGAAAGACGACGATTTTTTAAGATTGCTTGCAATAAGCGCAAATAAAATGTATAATAGCAGATATGGAATATAAGTTAATGACGCCGATGACGCTCTGGCAAGGCTACAATCCCACGACCGAGCCGCTGGACGTTGTCGTAAACGGCGTGAAAAACAACGAAAAATACGTTTCGAAAGAAGTGTCTTTCACCGCGGAAACGGTTGCCGACGGGAAAATTCGCGCGTATGCGAACATTGTTGTGCAAAAAAACAAGGTCGCGCCGACGTTTTTATATCTCCCGAGCGGGGAGTCGTCGATAAAGCGCACGGCGTTTTTTGATCTGATTGTCGACGCCGGGTTCAATATCATCGCGGTCGATTTCGCCGGAAGATCGCCCAAGAAAAAGGTATTTACCGAATATCCCGAAAGCCTTTCGTACTGCAATTTTTCCGAGAATAAGGAACTTGCATACAGCCCGTGCCAGGCGGATATGTCGCCCTGGTTTGTGTGGATGAAGGTTGTGCGCCGCGCGATAACGCTCGCGTTTGAAGAAAGCAACGTCGATAAAAACAACTTTTTCCTGATCGGCAATCTCGAAGGCGGGCAACTTGCCTGGAAAGTCGCGGGCATCGACGGGCGCGTTTCGTGCGTTATTCCCGTGGGCGCCGACGGATTTACGGAGTTTTTCAACAAGCCGAAATACGATTCCAATCCCACCACGCAGTTTTCGGACGAGTGGGAATGTTATCTTGCCGGTATGTCGACGCAGGCTTACGCGCGCATGCTGACCTGTCCCGTATATTGCGTGCTCGGCACGAACAGTTCTTATGCGGATATCGACAGACTGTCCGATTTGTTCAACCTTATTCCGCACAATAAAAAGTTTTCTTCGTTTTCGGTCGGGACGAACGTGAGCATTTCTTTGCAGAATTTCACGGGCGCGATAGAATTTGCAAAAAGCGTCGTTGCGGGCACGGAAAAAATGTTGCTTCGCCCCGGAATCAAGACGTACGTCAGCGATGGCAGGCTTTACGCAAGCGTGACGGAAATTGGCGATATGGCGAAAACCGAAGTTTATTATTCCACCGACGAAATCACCCCCGCGTTCAGACGATGGGAACAGTGCGAAAAGCCCGTGCTGCTTAATAACGAAGAAGTATTGTGCGAGCTGCACCCCGCCGAAGAAAACAAAATATTGTTTGTGTTTGCAAACGTTACGCTCAAAAACGGGATCGTGCTTTCGACGCAGGAGTTGATGATGGACCTTACGAAAGTGTCCCTTAACGACTACGACGAGGATGCAAAAACGACGGAAAGAATCCTTTACAACAACGAGATGACCACCGTGCCGTTTTCGGTTGAAAATTTCAGCCCCGTCGTCGACAACGACGTGTTGAAAATCAAAACGGGGCCGCTCGGGCTCAAAGGGTTCATGACAACCGAAGGCAGACTTTGCACCTACGACGTGGAGCCGCCGGAAACGTCGTCGATACGCAACGAGGACTACATATTGCAGCTGGAAGCGTATTCGGAAGAAAAACGCAACGTCCGCATCGTTATGTACACGGCGGAGAATACCGTCACGAAATACACCTCGGTGCTGCATCTTGAAAAAAGCAAGAAGTGGCAGCGTTTCAACCTTGAAATTTCCGATTTCAAAACCGCCGACAGGAAAACGCTGAAAGATTGGCGACTTGTAAAAATTATGAAAATCAAGGACGCCGAAAACGTTTTGTTCAACAACATTTTGTGGATTTGATGGAAGACAATATCGCAAAAAAACAACTTAATCGCACAAAATCGACAGCGCAAGTCCTGATTGTGATAATATGCGCCATTATCGCCGCAAGCATTATCAGTGGCGCGGCGTTTGACGTAACACGGATTTCGGGCAGGAGCATGGACGATACTTTGTACGGCGGGAAAAGCGTCGGGCTGTATGACGACGCCGAATACAATTCCTCGCACTTCGACGTCATACGACAGGATACCGCGTTCGACGTTTTGTTTTTCGGACGGCAGGATACGCTTGGCGACAAGGCTCTTCTTCTGAGAACCAAAAAAGCGCGCCGCGGCGACATCGTCGTTTTCATGCACGAAAGCGGCGGGAAAACCGAACAATGGATAAAACGAGTCATCGGCGTTTCCGGCGATACCGTAAGAATTTCGGACGGAAAAGTTTATCTGAACGGAAAGAAACTTGACGAAAGTTACGCCCTCGGCAACACGTTCCCGCGCGGCGTTACCGACGAGTGGACGGTGGGCGACGGCGAAATGTTTGTGCTGGGCGACAATCGCGCGGTTTCGCAGGACAGCCGCGACATAGGTGTCGTGAAAACGCAGTCGATGGTCGGTCGGGTTATCCTTGTCGCCAAAAAAGACGCGAAAAAACTTGTTTCCGCAAAGAAACTTTAATCCGACAGAATTCGATATTTTTAAGTTAATTCCGACGTATATTTTCGTGCGTCGGAATTTTTTTGCGCGCGGGACGGCGTAGCGTTTTTAATATGAAAAGGATTTCGTTGAGGCGCAACGATATTATAAGATATTTTTGCGACCTTGTAATTTTGTTGCTTTTTGAAAACGCGGAAGCCGCGGGCGGACTGCGACCGCTCGGACTTGCGGTGTTTTCCGCGCTGGTATTTTCACGGCGGAACGTTATATTGCTTGCGCCGATGTATCTTGCGGCGTGTTTACTGAAAGATTTCTCGTACGTCGGGCTTGTCGTCGCGGTAACGCCCGCGGTGTTGTTTATCGCGGCGTATTTCGTATATCACAAATTAAATCGTCCGATGCACAGGACGACCGCGCTTATCGTTACGCTTTTGTCGTGCGTGCCGCGCGTTGCGTTTTCTATGGTAAACGGCGAAATATACGCGCCGATTTTGTCGTCGGTGATAACGCTTGTCGCGGCTTACGTGCTGATGACCGCGCTGAACGCCGTCGTCGTCAGGGGACTTCGGTATCGTCTGACCGTCGACGAAAGGATATCGCTTATCGTCGCCGTCGGAATGCTTTCGCTGTCGTTATTCACGATAAAAATAAGGAATTTCAACCTGCTATATCCGTTTTTCGCGTTTTGTCTGATGCTTTCGGCGTATGCGTTTCAAGGCGTTCAGGGCGCGCTCGTTATGGGGCTTTCGGTTGCTCTCGGGGCAAGCCTTCAAGGGGGTTCGGCGGGCGTTTTCGCCGTGATAATGATTACCGCAGGCGTTGCCGCCGCGTTCAAAAATCTGCCCGAGGCGGCGTGCGCGTTCGCGCTGACCGTCGCGTACACTTTCTCGCTTTTCTTTCTCGACACGTTTTCGGGATACGGTTACGTCAACGCGATTTCGATATTCGTCGGCGCGTTTTCGTACGTGCTTGTCCCAAGAAAATACAAAACTATGTTGTCGTCGTCGGGAATAAGTTACACGGCGGTCGGGAAATCCGTCGTCAACAAAAACCGTCGGGAAACGTCGATACGGCTGTATTCGCTTGCCGGTGTTTTTGAGGATATGAAAAACCTTTTGTTGGCGGAGTCTGGCGGGAAAACCGAAGTATCCCCGGAAGCGGTCGCATACGACGTCGCGTCGAATTTTTGCGGAAGATGCGAGAACGCGAACAACTGTTTCCGCTCGCTTGGCGGAGATACCGGCGTAATACTTAACGACGTTGTGGAAGCGTCGATGAAAAAGGGCAAAGCCACGATAATCGATATGCCGCCGTTTATTACAAGCAGGTGCAAAAAACTGAACGGACTTATCGGCGCGGTGAACGATCGCCTTATTAAAATCGAGTGCGCGGGCGAACAGGCGGAAGAAGCCGACAAAAACCGCGCTCTCCTTGCCGCGGAAATGGGCGGCGTCGCGGAAGTCCTTGATAACCTTGGGGACGAGTTCAAGCGGCCGCTGTCTTTCGACGGGCGAAGGGAAAGAAGAATTTCCGACGAACTCACAAGGCGCGGCGTCGATTGCAAAGAAGTTCTGGTGTGCGGCGAGCAATCCGACGTTGACGTAACGCTTGTCGTCAAAAAGGAAGACGCCGACAAAAAAGCGATTGTCGAAGAAGTGTCGCGCATTATGAAAGTGCGCCTTAAAAAAACGCACGAAAGCGACGCGACCGACGGGTACGCGGGGATAGTGTTGTCGCCCGCGCCGCGATACGATTTCGTTTACGGCAATGCGGGAAAAAGCCGCCGGGGCAACGACGTTTCGGGCGACGTGATTCTTGTCAGACGCATGTCGAAAAACCGCGTTTTGTTTGCCGTCGGCGACGGAATGGGCAGCGGCAAAAATGCAAACGATTTGTCAGAAAGGGCAGTTAAGACAATCGAAAACTTCTTTGAAGCGGGGTTTTCGGAAGATGTCGTGATGGAAGTGTCCAACAAAATACTGACGCGGCACGCCACGGGCGACGGGTTCAGCGCGGTCGATATTATGGTGCTGAACCTTAACACGGGCGCGGTAAACTTCATTAAACTCGGCGCGACTTTCACGGTGATTAAAAGCGGTGACGAGCCGGAAATTATTGAAGGAAACGCACTCCCGATGGGAGTGGTCGAAAACGTGCAGCCTTTCGTCACCCGTCGCGTATTGTCCGAAAACGACGTTGCGGTGTTGCTGTCCGACGGCGTTACCGACGTTACGACGGGCGGCGAAATCGCGGAAATTCTTGACGAAGAAAGGCGGATAAATCCCGAAGTTTTGTCGTCGAAAATACTCGATGCGGCCGTGAAAAACGGGGCAAGCGACGACGCGACGGTGCTTGTCGTCAAAATCTTTTCGCGCATTTAATAATATATATTTAATAAAATTATTGTTTTTTAACGCGGATGATAGTATAATTTTATTCGTGAAAGAAAAGATTATCCAAAACGTTTCGGAGGCAGCGAAAAATCAAAGAATTGCCGTCGGAGTCAGCGGGGGAGTTGACTCGATGGTGCTTTTGCGCGCTCTTATCGAAGCGAAAAAATCGACGGATTTTTCATTTTTCATTGTTAATATCGAACACGGAATAAGGGGGCAGTCGTCCGAAAACGACAGCAGATTCGTGGCGGATTTCGCACGTTCGCACGGCATAGAGTGCCGCACGTTCAAGGTCGATTCATTGCGCCGCGCGAAAGAGTTTGGCGAGACGGAAGAAGAAGCCGCAAGGGCTTTAAGGTACGGCGTTTTCCAAAAACTGCTTATCGACGGCGATTGCGACAAAGTATTTCTCGCTCATCACGAAGACGATCAGGCGGAAACGGTATTGATGCGTATAATCCGCGGCACGGGCATAAAAGGGCTTTCGGGCATGCAAAAGGAAACGCGCGGATACGTCCGTCCGCTCCTTGACGTGTCGAAGGAAGAAATACTCGACTTCCAAAAAAAATACGACGTGCCGTACGTCGTGGACGAAACCAATTTCGAAAACGACAAAACCCGAAATTTAATACGCAATGAAATTATGCCGCTTCTGAACCGCGCCGGCGACGCGACGGGAAGCCTCAACAGACTTTCGCATATTGCCGCCGACACGGAAGAGTTTTTAAGTACGCTCGATCTGCCGCTTGAAATCTCGAAGGATAGCGTCGGAATCGACGTGAAAAACCCGCCCGTTTTCCTTTTAAAGCGTGCGATAAGGAACGCGTTTTCGGCGCTCAATGTTGAAAAGGACGTGGAAGAAAAGCACGTCCTCATCATTCTCGATTTGTTGCAAAAAGAAAACGGCGCAAGCGTCGATATGCCTTACGGCGTCGTCGTCACGAAAGAATACGACAAGATTGTTTTTTCAAAATCCAAGCAAAGACAAGCCTTTACAACGCCGTTTACAACAGGTAAAGTCGCGTTTTTGGACAAAACCGTGATAATCGACAAAACCGCGAAAAGCAAGGACGGCGTAAAAACGCTTACTTTCGACCTGTCGAAAATACCCGCGGGCGCGGTAATCCGCACGCGCGAAGACGGCGACGTTTTCACAAAGTTTTCAGGCGGCACGAAAAAACTCGGCGATTATTTCACCGACAAAAAAATCCCCAAAAGAGAAAGGGACGAAATTCCCCTTGTCGCAATCGGCAAAGACGTACTTATCGTCGTCAGCACGGAAATTTCCGACAAGGTAAAAATCAACGAAAACACAAAACCCGAATATATTTTCGAAATTACATCGGAGGACAATTAAATGTACGGCAAAGAAATTGAAAAAGTTTTAATCACGAACGAAGACGTCAGAAACAGACTGAAAGAAGTCGCGAAAAAAATCGGCGACGACTATAAGGGCAAAGACGTTCTGTTCATTTGCGTTTTACGCGGGGCGTTTATGTTTTTCGCCGACCTTGTCAGGGAAATCAGCGAATACGACGTCAACGCGCAGGTTGACTTCATCGCGGTTTCGAGTTACGGCGAAGGCACGGTCTCGACGGGCGAAGTCAAGTTTATCAAAGACTGCTCGACGCCGATTGCGGGCAAAAACGTAATCATCGTCGAAGATATCGTGGACACGGGCATCACTCTCAATTACCTTAAAAAGGTGTTTCTGAGCCGCGAGCCCGAATCGCTTAAAATCTGCACGCTTCTCGATAAACCCGCGCGCAGAAAGGTCGACCTGATTCCCGACTATAAACTTTTTGAAATTCCCAACGAATTTGTCATCGGATACGGGCTCGACTACAACGAAGATTACCGCGCGCTGAAAGACGTTTGCGTACTTGCGCCGTGGGTTTACGAAAACAAATAAAAAAATGGATATCAGACTTCCGAGAAAACTGAAAATTCTGTCGTATTATCTGCCGTCGCTTTACATCGTCGGCGGTTACGTCAGGAATTCTTTATTGGAACTTCCCGTGAGCGACGTCGACCTTGCGGCGGAATACACCGTGCAGGAACTTGCGACCGCGCTTTCCAACACGGAATTTTTCTTAAAAGATTTCAACAAAAAACTGGGCACGGTCAAAATTCTGAGCCGCGAAGACAGGCGTTTTCAGGCGGAATACACGACTTTCCGCATTGACAGTTATCCCGTAAATTCGGGCGCGCATACGCCGTCGGACGTAATTTTCACGCGCGACATCGAAAAGGACACGCTGCGCCGCGATTTTACGGTAAACGCCATATATTACAGCATCGACACGGCGGAATACGTCGATTACACCGGCGGAATTCCCGATTTGTACAAGCACGTTTTAAGGACGACGCAATCGCCCGAAAAGGTTTTTTCCGAGGACGGTCTGCGTATTTTGCGTATGGTAAGAATCGCCGCGGAACTCGGCTTCGACATCGACGAAGAAACCCTTGACGGCGCAAAAAAATCAGTGCATCTTCTGAAAGATATTTCGGGCGAAAGAAAGCGCGAGGAATTTTTGAAGATTTTGCGCGCGGACAGAAAATATCCGTCGGACAGGACGAAAGACAGTGAAGTAAAAGCACTTCGCGTGCTTGACGAAATCGGCGCGCTCGAATACATTCTACCCGGCATTTCCGCCGCAAAGGGCATGGAACAACGTCCCGACTTTCACGTTTACGACGTGTTCAACCACCTTATCGAAACCGTGCGTTATTGTCCGCCAGATTTACGTCTTGCGGGGCTTTTGCACGACGTCGGCAAACCGCTTTCGGTGCAAAAGTACGGCAATATGCACATGCACGCCAAAACGGGACAGGAAATCGCCAAAAAAATTCTCGGCCGCGACGGGCTGAAAATGTCGAATAGAGACGTGAACAAAATTCTGCGGCTTATCGACACGCACATGTACGACATCGACGGGCTGACAAGCGAGAAAAAAATCAGAATGTTCGTTGTCGATAACCTTGAAATTATCAACGATATAATCGCGCTGAAAAGGGCGGACGCAAAAGCGTCCCAAGGCGACGCATCGGCAACGTCGGTGTCCGCCGAAAAAATCAATAAGATTTATCGCGAAATGCTGACCGACGGCACTCCGCTTGCTTATTCCGATTTGAAAGTCGACGGTAACGACCTTGTCGGCACGAAAATTCCCGAGGACAAGCGCGCCTGGGCGATGCGTAAAATTCTGGAACACGCCGTCCTGCACGAAGACTGCCGCACGCGGGAATCGCAACTTCAATATTTAAGGGGATTAAACTATGGAAGCAATTAGTATAGTCGCACTCGTTTTGGGCGTCGTCGCCGTCGTACTTCTTATTGCGGTGCTTGCGCTTACGGTTCGTGGCGGAAAGAAAAAGAACGACTCGTCCGTCGAAATCGGGCAGGCGACCGTCGACGTCATCAAGGGCGAAATCGCACGCGACGGACAAACCACCAGGGAAAACGTGTTGAGCGCGATGGGGCTTCAAAACACGTCCATTCAGAACGCGCTGAACGCAAACCAGACCGCCATTCTCGACACCGTACGAAAGGAAGAAGAGCGCACCGAAAGGTTGCAGACGGGCGTTTACGAAGGTTTTGCGACACTCACGACGGAACTCAAAAACTCCTTAAAAGAACTTAACGAAAGCAACGAAAAGCAGCTTGACAAAATGCGCGCGACCGTCGACGAAAAACTGAACGAAAATCTGGAACAACGCTTTCAGAAATCTTTCCAGATTGTGTCCGATAGAATCGACGCAATCACGAAAGGCTTTGGCGAAATGCAAACCCTTACAAGCGGAATGTCCGACCTTAGAAGGGTTTTGTCCAACGTGAAAACGCGCGGCACCTGGGGCGAAATGGCGCTCGATAACCTGCTTTCGCAACTTCTGACGCCCGAGCAATACGACAAAAACGTCGCGCTTACCAAGTCGGAAAACGCCGACCGAGTGGACTTTGTCATCAATCTTCCCGGGAAAACCAGCGACAAAGTTATGCTGCCCATCGACGCGAAATTCCCGCTTGAAACCTATCAGCACGTTCTTGACGCGCAAAACGAAGTGCAGATTAAGGAAGCCAAACAGGCGCTTGCCGTCAGACTCCGCGCCGAAGCAATCAGCATAAAGAGCAAATATATCCGCGTGCCGAAAACCACCGATTTCGCGATACTGTATCTGCCCATCGAGGGGCTGTTTGCCGAAGCCATGCAAATCCGCGGGCTTTCCGACGAACTTCTGAACAATCAGCGCATAATTCTTGCGGGGCCTACGACGCTCGCCGCGCTTCTGAACAGCTTGCAAATGGGATTCAGAACGGTGCAGATCGAAAAGCGTTCAAGCGAGATTTACAAACTTTTGGGCGCGTTCAAAAAGGACTTTGAAACCTTCTGTCAGATCCTTGAAAAAACGCAGAAAAAACTGGGCGAAGTCACGACGGAAATCGAGCGCGCCGGCAAGCGCACCGAATATATCCAGAAACGACTTGACAAGGTTACCACCGACGACGAAGGCATCGCGGCGGAACTTTCCGAGGGGGAATTATGAAAGTAAATTTGCATACGCACAGCGTTAAAAGCGACGGTGTGTTCACGCCGGAAGAAGTCGTGAAAATCCAGAGCGACGACGGCATCGAAGCCATGTCGCTTACCGATCACGACAACGTTTCGGGCATTGACGAGGCAATCCGCGCCGGCGAAAAATACGGCTTGAAAGTGCTCCCCGGGATCGAACTTTCGTGTTACAGTGTTTGTGAAATCCATATTTTAGGATACAATTTCGACTACAAAAACCCCGATTTTGTGCAGGAACTTGAAAACGTCAAGGATTTAAGACGTCAAAGAATAAATAAGACCGTCGAAAAACTGCACGCCCTTAACGTGCCTTTCGACGACAGCGCGCTCGACTTTGAAAACGCAAATCTCGGCCGCGTCCACGTCGCCAAAGAAATGGTAAGACAAGGGCTTGCAAAAACGGTGTCCGACGCCTTTTATCAATACTTGGGCTCCGGCAAAAAAGCGTATATTCCGGGCTACCGACTCCGCCCGATGGACGGCGTGAAACTCATCAAAAAATACGGCGGCGTTGCGGTTGTCGCGCACCCCGTGTATATCCCGAAAGACAAGTTGGAACTTCTTGTCGCGGGGCTTGTGCCGTACGGACTTGACGGGCTTGAATGTTATTACTCCACCTTCAACGAAACGGACACGAAAAGGTTTTTGAGCCTTGCCGCAAAGTACAATCTCATCACGACCGCAGGCACGGACCTGCACGACGCGAACCTTTACGTATCGCCGACGTACGATTGTACTAGGGTTGACAAGCGCTCTCTCAAAAAACTCGGCCTGTAAAAAGTCATAATTTTGCGCCTTTTTGAGTTTTTGGCAAAACCTTACTCGGTTACGTACGACCAAGTACGCGCCCTCGTAAGAACTTGCCAAGAAACGTCAAAAATCCATCAAAATTCTGACTTTTTAGGGAAAGTTAAATATCAAAATGCTGACTATTTAGGGGAGAGTGTTTTTTCCGTGCAACACTATGGCACTGTGAGTGAAAAAACCTTGTCCGAAAGTAAAAACTTAATATATACACATAATAGCGGTATGGCAAAGGTAAGAATTATTTTGGTCGTACTGCTTTTTTTATGCGCGGTAAGTGTTGCGGCAAAGCCGAAAACGCAGATGCGAGTTATCGTCGTGGACGGGACGGAGATATGTTTTGACGAGACTTTTTCCGCCGACGGCGACGGTATTCCGCCGTTAAAGCGGCTGTTCGGGTTCAACGTCGAAAAGCGACTGACGGGGCTTTTAAGGCAAGGTTATTCCGAAAAGGACGCGCTTTTGAAAACCTTTCCGTCGCTTCTTCGATCGCTTGAAAATCTGGCGAACGAAAAATACGTTCCGCCCGAAAACGCCCGCGTAACGTTCAACCCGGACGATGAAAAAACGTTTGAATACGTTCTCGAAGTGACGGGGCGCAAGGCGGATCTTGATAAACTTATCAAAGACGTCGTGAAAAACGTAATCGGCGCGCAAAGCGTAGTAAGCGTTTCGTACGACGCGCTGTATCCCGAAATCACCGAAAAAGATTTGCGCGAAAACACCCTTCTTCGCGGGAAATTTTCGACGGCGTTCAAAAGAAGCTCGGACGCAAGAAAGTCGAACGTCGGGCTTGCCGCGAAAAAACTTAACGGTGCGACCGTAAACCCCGGCGAAGTTTTTTCGTTCAACGAAAGAATCGGGGCAAGGACTCCCGAAAACGGATTTCTGGAAGCTCCGGTCATCGTGGACGGCAAATTTCAGGGCGGCGTCGGCGGGGGCGTATGTCAGGTTTCGACGACTTTATACAACGCCGTGCTGTATGCGGATCTGACGATAATCGGCGTATCGCGCCACTCGCTCCCCGTAAAATACGTGCCGGCAAGTTTCGACGCGATGGTGTCGTCGATGACCGACTTTAAGTTTGCAAACGACGGAAAGTATCCGATATACGTTAAATCGTACGTTAAAGACGACGAATTGTATGTTGAAATATACGGAAGCCCGTTGAACTATGAAGTGCGGCTTGTGTCGGAAATCACGGGAAGCGCGCCGCGGGACGTGAAATATATTGACGACGACACGATGAACGTCGGCGAGGAACTTGTGCTTGCCGAGGGTGCGGACGGCGTGATAAGTCGCGGAATAATGGAAAAGTATATGAACGGGGAATGCGTGTTCCGCAAGGAAATCCGGAAAGACTTTTATAAATCGCAGCAAAAAGTCGTGGCGCGCGGCACCAAAAAAGCGGCGGACGACAACAATAAAGAAAATCAACTTGCGGGGATAATTTGACTTTACTTCCATTATCATATATAATACTAATGCAGTAAAATATCAATAGGGGCAAGTTATCCACAAAGTTATCCACATCGGGTGATTTTATTGTTGACAACTTGATTAAAAATCGCAAAAAGGCTATGGATTACAGAGATATCTACAAAAACTGGCTTGCATCGGGCGCATTGACAGCCGACGAAAAGGCGGAATTATCGGCGATTTCCGATGACTTAAACGCACAAAAAGACCGTTTCGGGGCGGAACTCGAATTCGGAACGGCGGGTATGCGCGGCGTTCTCGGCGCAGGCATTAACAGAATGAATGCGTACACGGTTGCCCGTGCGACGAAGGGACTTGCAAGGTATATTATCGGCAGGGGCGAAGACGCGATGCGTCGCGGCGTCGTGGTGTCCTATGACACAAGGCGTTTTTCGACGGAGTTTGCGATTGTTTCGGCGGAAGTCCTGAATTCTTTCGGCATACGCGTATATCTTTTTGAAAACGTACGCCCCGTGCCCGTTTGCAGTTTTGCAATCCGCAATCTGAACGCGGTTGCGGGCATTATGATTACCGCGTCGCACAACCCCAAAATTTACAACGGATACAAGGTTTACGGCGAAGACGGCGCGCAGATGTCGCCCGAAGACACGGCGGTCGTCGTGAAGTTTATCGAAGAAGAAAAAGATTATTTCGCGCCGTATAAAAAAATCGGCATTACCGAAAGCGATATAAGAAACGCCGACGGCAAAACGTACGAAAATATCACCGTCATCGGGAAATCCCTGGACGAGCGTTATTTTGCGGCAATCGAAAAACTTATGTTGTCCGAAGACGCCGTAAGAGCGCAGCGCGACAAAATGAAAATCGTTTACACCCCCATTCACGGCAGCGGCTATATGCCCGTCACGACAATGCTTGAAAGAATGGGTATGCCGGTCGTTACCGTCCCCGAGCAGGTCAATCCCGATCCCGACTTTTCGACGGTGCGCGTGCCGAATCCCGAGGAAGCCGACGCCCTGTCGATGGCTGTCGCGCTTGCGAAAAAGGTCAACGCCGCCGTTGTTATCGGCACCGATCCCGACTGCGACAGAATGGGCGTTGCGGTACGAAACGACAAGGGCGAGTTCGTCCTTCTGAACGGAAACCAGACGGGCGTTCTTATTATGGATTATATATTAAGGCGCAACCGCGACAAAGGAACGCTTCCGAAAAACGCCGCCGTCGTCAAAACCATCGTTACGACAAGGCTTGCAAACGTCGTCGCAAAAGATTACGGCGCGACCGTGTTCGACGTGTTGACGGGGTTCAAGTTCATCGGCGAAAAAATCAAAGAGTGGGAACAGACTCACGAATATACCTTTATGTTCGGCTTTGAGGAAAGTTACGGCTGTTTGTCGGGCACGCACGCCCGCGATAAGGACGCCGTCGTCGCCTCGATGCTCTTTGCGGAGCTTGCCTGCTTTGAAGAAAACGAAGGTTCGAGCGTTTACGACAGGCTGCAAAAGATTTATAAGGAATACGGATATTTCCTTGAAAGGGCATTCTCGTTCGGCTTCACCGGCATCGACGCCATGGACAAAATGAACAAGATTATGAACGATATCCGCACAAGCGATATTTCGTCGGTTCAGGGCAAAAAAGTCCTTGCGCTCAGCGATTACCTTACGGGCGTTACGACGAAATGCGACGGCACAAAGGAAAAAATCACTTTGCCGAAGTCCAACGTCCTGCTTTACACGCTTGAAAACGACTGCTGGATGTGCGTCCGCCCGAGCGGTACGGAGCCGAAACTCAAAATCTATCTTGCCACGAAAGAAGATTCCTTCGATTCGGCGGAAAAAGACCTTGCCGCGATGAAAGACGAAGTGGTAAAAAAATTCAATTTGTAAAACAATTAACACTTATATAAAAAGGGAGTAAACGTTATGAAAAAGTCAATATTTAAGATTACGGCATTTTCGATTATCGCAGTGCTTGTCGTCGCTCTTTCGGTAACGGCGTTTGCATTGACCGCGCCCGGCGGGAACGTCACAACGACAGGCGACAGCGTTTCGTATGCGAAAACCAACAACGATAATCCGTACATAGTTTACAACACGACGGGGCTTTTGCGTTCGGCTCACCGCGCAGGCGGCGTACAGGATCCCGAAAACACGATGAAGGCAATCAAAACCTGTCTGAACAGTATGAACGAAGGTTACGACGTCGATATTCTGGAATTCGACCTGCACCTGACGAAAGATAACGAGCTTATCCTTCTTCACGACGAAAATTTCGACCGCACCACAAACAGCGTCGAAGTCTGGGGCAGAGAAGGCGTGTTGCCGCGCGACAAAGACCTTGCAGAAATCAAAGAGCTGAACTTCGGATACTGGTTCCCGTACGAAAGGGGCAGCGTCCAGGTTGAAGACAAACGTATTTACAAAGACCTGAACGCTTTGCCGGTCGAAGAAGCAAACGATTTACGCGTTGTTACGCTGGAAGAAGTTATTGTCGCGGCGGAAAATGCGGGCAAACAATATCGCTATATCATCGAAATCAAGGACAAAGGCTCGGTCGGCAAATACGCGGCGCAACAACTTTGCGCGCTTATGGAAAAGTATAATATGTTCGACAAAGTCGTTGTCGGCACGTTCAACGGCGATATCAGCGATTATTTCGATTATCTCAACGCCAACGTGTACAACGGCAAAATCAACCGCTCCGCAGGTATCCTCGAAGTTCTGAAAATCTTTTTGAGTTACCTTATGAACCGTGACCTTGGCACGGTGAAATACAACGTTTTGCAAATTCCTTATATGAATTGGTTCCCGTTCCTTGGCAGCAAGTCGTTCATCGATTACGCGCACAAGTACGGCATCGCCTGCCAGTTCTGGACAATCAACGAGGCAAGCCAGATGGAAACACTCATTAAAAACGGCGCGGATTGCATTATGTCCGACAACCCGAAACTTCTGTATGAGGTCGCAAACCGCGTGAAATACGGAAATATGGTGCAGCCTGCCGAACCTCAACCGCAACAATAATCTTAAATACCTTATAAAGCCCACGGCAAGCCGTGGGTTTTTCATTGCAAAAATATAGGATTTTATGGTTGACTTAATAAAATATCTATAATATATTGAATATAGGCTTTTTAAGTCTTTGGCTGAAATGCCATTATCAGGTTGGACGAGCGGGCGACTGCTCGTCTTTTTATTTTCGTTCAAATCAAATTGCACAAAGAATTTCAATTTACAACATCGTTCAAATCCCTTATTTCGGGCAAATAAAAAACACACGTTGCAAAATTGCAAGTGTGTTTTTTATGGTCGGAGTGACGGGATTTGCTCCACAACCCTACGGGCGCAGGCGTTTCATACGCCTTTTTTTGCGCCGCTAACGCGGTTGTTATCACGCCGGGGACTAAAAACAGCGCACTGTGCTGTTTTCTTAACGTCCCGTTCAAATCCCTTATTTTGGGCAAATAAAAAACACACAACACAAATAATGCGTGTGTGTTTTTTATGGTCGGAGTGACGGGATTTGAACCCATGGCCTCATGGTCCCGAACCATGCGCGCTACCATCTGCGCTACACCCCGGTATTGGCGGTTTTTGCCGTACTGCTATATTATATAATATTTTTTGAAATTTGCAACTGTTTTTTCACACATACATTATCGACAATGCGATTAAAGCCTGTCCTGCGAAATAGGTCGCGAGTTCCAGAACGGACAAAGTGCGGTTTGCGCGCCATTCTTTGAAGTACACGAACGACAGACACGTGTCGCTGAACAGCAGGAAAAGCGCGCCGATCATCGCAAGCAGTCCGCCGACGGTCTTTTGCACCGCGTACAGATAACATGCGGACACCGCCGTAAACGTTACCGTAAAGGAGTAAAGGGTGATAAGTATGCGCATCCACAGCGGGATTTCAAACTTAAAGACGTACGAGCCGCCAAACGTCAGTATTGCCGCGACCGCCGCGACGATTGCCGTCACGAAATAAAAACCGCTTGTCAGGTTGAACGCCGTTGAAAAGGCGACGTGGCCGAGAAGGAACGCGAATAAACCGATGGGGATAAGGCGTTTTCTGTACGTCGGAGTAAGTTCCTTAACGCCAAGGAAAGCGTCGCCGGCATGGCACAAGATAAGCCCGAGAAACAGCGGAACGAAGTAGTTCATATTGCAGGCGGGGTTTTTTGCGAATGCGGTAATTCCGATTATCAGAAAGGACAGCGACGCGATATATTTTGCGACGAGCCCCCAGAAGTTTTTATTGAGCGACCGGAAGCCGAGGCAGAAAGTCGCCGCGATTATGCAGATTCCGAAAAAGAGATATACCATTTCCTGTTATGCGTTTGCGAAACGCGCTTTCATACGCAACTCGTGGTTTAAGATGCGTTTTCTGATGCGTAAACTCTTGGGAGTGACTTCCAACAACTCATCGTCGGCGATGAATTCAAGACATTCTTCAAGGGAAAGTTTTTTGACGGGGATAAGGCGCAACGCGTCGTCGCTGCCGGACGCGCGGGTGTTCGTCAGATGTTTTTTCTTGCAGACGTTGACGGTAATATCGCCGAGCGTCGGGGGATAGCCGATGACCTCGCCTTCGTACACTTGTTCGCCTGCGGAGACGAAAAGGATGCCCCTTTCCTGCGCGTTGAACAAACCGTAAGTAACCGCCTCGCCCGTTTCAAAAGCGACAAGACTTCCCGTTTTACGGCGGGGGAAATCACCCTTATACGGCTGATATTCAAGGAATATGCTGCTCATTACGCCTTCGCCGCGGGTAAGCGTCAGAAGTTCGCTCTTAAAACCGAAAAGTCCGCGCGACGGAATATCGAATTCAAGGCGCATTCTGTCGCCGATTGCCTGCATGTGTACGAGATCGCCGCGACGTGCGCCGACCGCGCCCATGACCGAGCCGTTGCAGTCGCAGGGGACGTCGATGACAAGCCTGTCGATAGGTTCAAGCAGGGTGTCGCCTTCCTTTTTGAAAAGGACTTTGGGCGTGGATACCGCAAACTCATAGCCTTCGCGGCGCATTGTTTCGATAAGAATGGAAAGGTGCATTTCGCCACGTCCGGACACTTTGAAGCTGTCAGTGCTGTCGGTGTCTTCGACGCGCAGGGAAACGTCTTTCAGAAGTTCGGAATAAAGCCTTTCTCTCAGACGTTGGCTGGTGACGAATTTACCTTCCTTGCCGGCAAAGGGACTGTCGTTTACGGAGAAAGTCATTTGCACGGTGGGGTCGGTAATTTTGACGAACTCGCACGGTTCGGAGTTTTCGGGGCTTGACACGGTGTTGCCGATGTTGATGTTTTCGATGCCCGAAACGCATACGATGTCGCCGACCGCAGCCGATTCGCAGGGAACGCGCTTTAAGCCTTCGATCTGATAAAGGTTGGCGATTTTGCTCTTATAGGGTTGAATGCGGTTGTGCCAGTCGCTGACGACGACGTCGGAGTTTGTCCTGATGACGCCTTGTTCGACGCGGCCGATACCGATACGACCGACGTAGTTGTTGTAGTCGATTGCGGAAATCAGCAGTTTTGCGGGTTTTTGGTCGTCGCCTTCGGGGCAGGGGATATGGCTCAGAATCGTTTCAAAAAGCGGGATAAGGTTTTCACCTTCCGCGCCTTCGGTAAGGGTGCTTGTGCCTTTTCTGCCGCTGCAATAGACGATGGGGCTGTCCAGCTGTTCGTCGGTGGCGTCAAGGTCAATCAAAAGTCCCAGAACTTCTTCCACGACCTCGTGAATACGCGCGTCGGGACGGTCGATTTTGTTTATGCAGATGATTATTTTAAGCCCGAGCGATAAAGCCTTTGACAAAACGAATCTTGTCTGGGGCATCGGCCCTTCGACGGCGTCGACAAGCAAAAGCACGCCGCTGACCATTTTCAGGACGCGTTCAACCTCGCCGCCGAAGTCCGCGTGTCCCGGGGTGTCGATGATGTTGATTTTCACGCCGTTGTAATGGATTGCGGTGTTTTTCGCAAGGATGGTGATGCCGCGTTCGCGTTCAAGGGCGTTGCTGTCCATAACGCGATCTTCAACCTGCTGATTCTCGCGGAAGGTGCCGCCTTGTTTAAGCATTTCGTCAACCAGCGTGGTTTTGCCGTGGTCGACGTGGGCGATAATTGCAACGTTTCTTAAATCTGTTCTTTTCATATTATTATCTCTCGTTTGATTTTTGTATTATATACATATCTTAAAATAATAGCAAGGATATTAACCGCCCGACGCGAAATTTTTTCAAAAAATTTTAAGTTTTAGGCAAAAGAAAAGGGACGGAAAAACCCGTCCCCGGAATGGATATTCGTTTGTCAGCCGTCGATTTCGTCGGCGTTTGTTTTCATATCGCCCATCCACTTTCTGAAAAAGTTTTTGACTCTGAACGCGACGCACCAGTCGCCCAGCATCGATATGCCGTGTACAAGCAGGAACACGCCCAGAAGTACCGTGAGATATATCGCGCCGCCGACGGGATTGAAGAACGCCAGCATACCGAAAACGATTTCGAATATCGAAGTTATCAGAAGTACCCACCAGTACGGCAGTTTGAGTCTGCCCGCAGCAATCGCCATCGACAATTCCGAAATGCCTTCGTAAATAAACCACATTGCGAAAATGAAGGGCAGGAAACCTGCGACGACGTTTTCGTTTGAAAGCATTATTATGCCGAGAATCGTCGTGATTATGCCGTCCGCAAGAAACGCTCCGCCGCCGAAAAGTCCGACCGTCGTGAAGAACATTGCGATTTCCACAACGCCGATTACGAGAACGATCGCGCCGATTACGTATGCGAGCGTCGTAAGCGTGGTGTCAACGGGCAACGCAAAGCACACGATACCCGCGGCAATCATCAGAATACTTGCTAAAAACCATAAAATTGAAGTTGATTTTTTCATATCGTTCACCTCTTTACGCCTGCATTATACAACCGATAATTAGCAGTGTCAATAGCCGAGTGCTAATTTTTTTCGCAATTATTAAAATTGATTTTTTTTGATAATAAATCTATCAATTTGATTTAATTTCCGTCGTTTAATTTCAGCATGAACGCGCCTTGCTTTGCGTGGCACAGCGGACATTCTTTCGGGGCGGATTCGGCGGTTGTTTCATAGCCGCAGCCCGAGCATTTCCATTTTACCGCTTTCGGGCGTTTATAAAGGGCGGAATCTTTCAGTTGCTCGTGCAGGTCGAGAAAGAGTTTTTCGTGGCAGGTTTCAACCTGAATAAGGTTTTCAAAAAGCCCCGCGATATCCTTGAATCCTTCCTTTTTCGCGGTTTCCATAAATTCGGGATAGATTCTTTCCGCCTCGTTTTTTTCGTCTTCCGCGGCAAATGCAAGGTTGTCAAGGAGATTCCATTTTTGTTTGAAAGGGAAGCCCGCGGAAATATCGATGTTTTTGATGACGTTTTCGTCGGCGGTTTGCAGGAATGAATAAAGCATGCGTGCATGATTGAATTCTTCGTAAACCACTTTGTCGATGATTTCGGACAACGCGACGTAGCCTTCGTTTCTCGCGCCGTATTCGATGAACATATATCTGACGTGAGCCTGACATTCGCCGGCAAACGCCCGCGCCAGATTTTCGTAAGTTTTGCTGTTTTTCAGATTTTTCATAAATACCTCCGAAAAAAGTATCCGCAAATTTACAAAAAATATACGGTCTTGCTTTCAAAGTATCAAAAGATGTGTTATACTAATCGCCGTTATGAGATATTTGTTTTTCGACATAGAGTGCAGCGAAGGTAAAAGTATGTGCAGTTTCGGTTACGTTCTGACCGACGAAAAATTCCGCATACTTGAAAAGGACGATATTCTGATGAACCCCGAGGCGATTTTCCATACGGGCGCCTGGGGCAAGAAAAACAGGGAAGCCTATCCCGGCATCGAAATGGCGTACCCGAAAGAAGTTTTTCTGAAAAGCCCGACTTTCCCCGCGTTGTACGAAAAAATCAAATCGCTTATCGAATATAAGGATCAGACCGTCATCGGGTTTTCACACAAAAACGACACCGTGTTTCTGGACAACGCCTGCAAGCGTTACAACCTGCCGTCAATAGATTACGACTTCGTGGACGTGCAGACAATTCATAAGGATTACAATAATCTCATAAACCCGTTCAGCACCGAAAAATTTGTGGAAGAACTGAACCTCGACGTCAACAAATACGTCCCGCATAAGAGCGACGACGACGCCGAAGTGTCGATGCTCGTCACCAAAAACTTTTGCGAAAAGTTGGGGCTGTCGCTTAATAAACTTATCGCGCAGTATCCGAACTGCATGGGCGTTCATAAGGCGTATAACACGGTTTATCTTTACAAAACACGCGCAGAAAGCCTTATTTGTGCAATAAACCGCAACAGTACGTCGGGCAGTAATTTAATGCGCGGCAGCAATTTCAACAAATACAAACACTTTCTGGAAGACTTTATCGCGGATTCTTCGGTTGAAAAATCGTTGTTCGGGAAACACGTCGCGGTGTCCAGAAATTACTTTGACAATCACTTCCGCGAGATGTTGCTTATCGTCGAAAAAGTCCGGGACAGGGGCGGCGTTATGGAATCGCACGTCGGCCGCGCCGATATATTTGCGGGCAATCCCTCAAAAGAAGAAGAAAGGGCGATTGAGTCCGCAGTCCGCCGCGGGAAAAACGTCCTTACCCTCACCGAGGATGACCTTTTCAAAATGCTTTCGATTGATAAAATATAATTGTTTTTTCAACCTTTATCACATATTGAGCATTTTTTTGCGAAATGTTTTTGACAAATGCAAACTCGTATGCTATTATAATTAAGCATCTTTTGTGATGCGTTTTCGGTTTAAGGAGAAATACCCAAGAGGCCGAAGGGGCTCCCCTGCTAAGGGAGTAGTACGTGAGAAGCGTAGCCAGGGTTCAAATCCCTGTTTCTCCGCCATAAAAACCCGACTTATTATGTCGGGTTTTTATTATGCTCCGAAACAGTGATTTTGCACGATGCGGTGCATCGCGCCGCCTGCGGCGTGAACCCCGGCTCGCCAGGCTGACGCTCCGCTTTGGTGAGTAAACTCACCCGCTCTGCTATTAAACAAATCCCTGTTTCTCCGCCAAACAAAACGGACAAGTGTTTACTTGTCCGTTTTTGTTTTACGAAACCTAATAACAGGGATTTGAACGAGAGCGTTAAGAAAACGATGCGGTGCATCGTGCCGCCTGCGGCGTGAACCCCGGCTCGTTAATTTACCCGCAAACGAAGAAAAGAAAAAGGCGAGCGGTTTTCGTTTGACGAAAAACGGGGCGCAACAGGGCGCAAGAAGACTTGATAAACAATTTTTTTTATGATAGAATGGTTTCAACATCAGAAAGGCACGGGGGTATCCGACCATGAAAATGAAAAACAATACGACCGGAAGCGCAAAGTGAACGAAACGTTCCTTTGCGTTTTTTTGTATTCAGCGGAAAGCCGTCGCGACGAATATAAAACGACAAGACAAATATAAATAAAAAAATCGAAAAGGCAGGTAAGCGGAAAATGGATAAACATATCGAACAATGCACGCACAGAGAAAAGGCGGATCTGGTTTTCAAAAACTGCAAAGCCGTGAACGTATTTATCGGCGAAATCGAAGAGTGCGACATAGCGGTTTCGGACGGAATAATCGTGGGCGTCGGGCGATACGACGGCAAGAATGAAATCGACCTTAACGGCGCGTACGTTTCCGCGGGGCTTATCGACACGCACTTGCACATTGAAAGCACGATGTTATCGCCCGCAAACTTTGCAAAAGCGGTGATGCCTTACGGCGTAACGACGTGCATAGCCGATCCGCACGAAATCGCCAACGTTTCGGGGATAGCGGGCGTCGAATATATGATAAAAGAGGCGAAAACCGTCCCGATGGACATAAGGTTTATGTTGCCGAGTTGCGTGCCCGCGACGCCTTTTGAAGACAACGGCGCAACGATTAATGCGTCCGACACGGAAAAATTCATAAAAAATCCCGACATATACGGGCTTGGCGAATTTATGAACAGTCCTGCCGTCCGCGCGGGCGACGAAGAAGCGATGAGAAAACTGAAATGCTGCGCGGAAGAGGGCAAAATAATCGACGGGCATCTGGTAACCGCAAACGAGGACGACGTCAACGCATACGCGCTCAAAGGGATAAAAACCGACCATGAAAACGTCTGCGAAAAGGACGTCCTGGACAAAATCAAACGCGGATTTTACATTCAGATGAGAGAAGGCTCCTCAACCCGCAACATAAACGCGCTGGCGGGGGCGTTCACCGACAAAACGAAACGCAGGCTGTTGCTTTGCACCGACGATAAGCAGGTGAGCGATCTGAAAGAAAGAGGACACCTTGACAACAACGTAAGAATGCTTGTGAAAGCCGGGAAAAACCCTGTGGACGTGCTGACCGCCGCGACTTTGAACGCCGCCGAGTGTTACAAAACCGACGACCGCGGGGCAATCGCGCCGGGAAGAATCGCCGACCTTGTGGTGTTTGACGACCTGTACGATTTCAGACCGAAAGAAGTTTACAAAAACGGCGTGCTTGTCGCAAAAGACGGGAAAGCCCTGTTCGACGCGGAAAGCATTTTCGACGTCGCCGTAAGAAACACGATGCATACGGATTATATTTCCGAAGACAAATTGAAAATAAAATTAAAGTCGGACAACGTAAAAGTCATCGGTTTAATGCCCGACAACGTCGTTACTTTCAACAAAACGAAAAAAGTCAACGTCAGAAACGGCGAATATGCCAAAACCGAAGGGCTTAACAAAATCTGCGTTGTCGAAAGACACAAAAACACGGGGAAAATCGGGCTGGGACTTATGGAAGGATACGGTCTTAAAAACGCCGCAGTCGCGTTGTCGGTCGCGCACGACAGCCACAATATCATCGCAATCGGGGACAACGACAAAGATATGGCGGCTGCCGTCAACGAAATTATTCGCGCGGGCGGCGGAATGACCTTTTCAAGAAACGGCGTTATCGAAGAAACGCTGGAACTCCCCGTCGGCGGGATTATGAGCGACAAGGATCAGGAATACGTTTTTGAAAAAACCGAAATTCTGCGAAAAAAAGCGCGTGACGCGGGCGTGCCGGAAGAAATCGAACCTTTTATGTGCCTGTCGTTTATGTCGCTTGCGGTAATTCCCGAACTGAAAATTACGACGCGCGGGCTTTTTGACGTGATTAAATTCGATTTCACGCCGATTGAAGAATAACTGCCTTATCTTCTCGCGAAACGAGAAAAAATCGGCGTTTTGGCAACGCTTGTATTATTTTATTATTTGGCATATAAACGGAAAGTTAAAAGCGAAAACAAATTTAATCCACTTTATAATCCGCGCCACGTGAAAAGTTTTTGAGATTTTTTAACTTTCACGCAACGACGCGGATTTTTTGTTGTCTTTATAGGTAGACGCAGCGTTTGATCGTCGATAAATCGCAAACGGTTTTTCGACGTCGAAGGAGAAGCAAAATGAACGACCAAAAAATTATCGAATTGTTTTGGGAGCGGCACGAGAGCGCGATATCCGTCACGGCGGAAAAGTACGGGAAATACTGCCATACCATCGCTTACAACATTCTTTTCAATCATTTCGATGCGGAAGAATGCGTCAACGATACTTACCTTGGCGCCTGGAACAGTATCCCCCCGCAAAAGCCCGGCAACCTGACGGCGTTTCTCGGAAAAATCGCCCGCAACCTCGCCATCAATCGCTATAAGCGGCAATCGGCTGCAAAGCGCGGGAACGGACAGGTGGAAATCGTTTTGTCCGAGCTTGAAAACTGTATTCCCGACATAAGCGGCGTCGAGACGGCGATGGACGAAGCGCATCTCGTTGCAGTGATAAACAACTTTTTACGCGCCCAGCACAAAACGAAACGCAACTTATTCGTGCAAAGATACTGGTATATGTATCCCGTCCGCGAAATCGCCGAAATGCACGATATGAGTGAAAGCAAGGTCAAAGCCATTTTGTATCGTATGCGCGTCGACCTCAAAAAAAATCTCGAAAAGGAGGAAATCTACCTATGAAGAATGAAAAATTATTGAACGCAATCGGTCAGATTGACGATAAGATGATTGCGGACGCAAAGCCCGAGGTCAGGGCAAAACAAAAACGAGTAAAGTTCAGCCGTATGGCGGTGGCAGTGGCGGCGTGTCTTGTGTTATTGCTTGCGGTCGGCGTGATTACCCCGATTGCGGTCGGAAACACGGCGGCGGGCACGATAACGATGGAAATCAACCCGGGGGTTGAATACACGATCACCCGAAACGGAAAAGTAAAAGAAGTTCGCTTCCTGAACGACGACGCGGAAGGCGCGCTTGCGGAAGTCACGCTGAAAGGGCAAAGTCTCGATACCGCGGTGGCCCTTACCGTTGCAGCATACAAGGCTGCGGGCTTTATGGAAAGCAACGATACCGTGCTGATTTCATTCGACAAAAAGTTGAGCGAAAACGCCAGACTGAAAGAGACCGTGTCCGAGAACGTGCGGCGTGCGCTTGAAAAAACAAAGTCCGTCCACACGGTGGTTTACGCACCTGCTGCGGGCAACGACGAAACGGTCGCTATCGCGAAAAAATACGGCGTATCGCAAGGCAAAGCCCAACTTATCGCCGACGCAAAGAAAAACAGCAGCATGTCCGAAGAAGAACTTGCAAATCTGCCACTTGACGAGCTTGTCTGGTTGCAGAAAGATATCGATTCCAAAATTATCGTTTCCGGCTATATCGGCATTTTAAAAGCCAAAGCGATCGCATTAAGTGACTCCGGCTGCACAACGAGAGTGGAATTTACCGAAGCAAGGCTTATCGACATCGGCGCGAAATATCCTTATTATCGCATCGTGTTCAACGACAAAAACACGCAGTGGACATACCTTATCAACGCGATCAACGGCGACATTCTTGACAAAAACGAAGTGGCATTGTTCATATCTTTGGAAGACGCGCGAAACATCGCTCTGAAATTCGCTGGGCTTGCCGATAACGACGAAGAAAAAGTCGTGTTTACCAAAGAAGAATTGAGCAGAAATTCGGGACGCCCGTGCTGGATTCTGGAATTTTATACGACAAAGTTCCAATACTTTTTCAAAATCGACGCCAAAACCGGCGAGGTGTTCTTTTTCGAATACCATATCGATATAAGAAAAGCAAAAGAAATCGCGGCGCAAGACGCAGGTGTCTTTGAGGAATTTTCAAAACTCACGTTCACCATTGAAGAATACGTCGGCGGAGGCATTAAAACCCCGTATTTCTACCTCGTGTTCAATAACGACAAAACGCAGTGGACTTATCGTATCGACGCAACCTTAGGCCACGTGCTTGACAAGAGCGAAGTCGCGTTACTCGTCCCGTTGCAGAAAGCAAGAGAAATCGCGTTGAAAGACGCCGGCATCACGGACGAAAACGAAGTTACTTTCACAAAGGAAGAACTGAACAAAGGTCCCGAACGCCCGTGCTGGATTATTGAGTTTTACAACGAAAATTATCAATACTCCTACGCCATCGACGCCGAAACGGGAGAAATCGTATTCAGCACCCGTTACGTGAGCATGGAGAAAGCCAAAACGATCGCGCTGCAAGATACGAAACTTTCCGACGGCAGCAAGGTTGTCTTCACCGTGGAAGAACTGGTTGCCGGCGGCATTAAAACCCCGTACTACCTGTTCGTGTTCAACGACGGGAAAACGCAGTGGACTTATCGCATCGACGCGACGGACGGCAGCATTATGTACAGCAATGCGGAAACCCTTATGATTTCTTTGGACAAGGCAAAAGAGATTGCGATGGCGGACGCGGAAATTCCGAAAGGAGTCGAAGTCGTGTTTACCACAGAAGTGTTGAGCAGAAATATGGGACGTCCGTGCTGGGTTCTGGAATTTTACATCGAAAAGTACCAGTTCAGTTATAAAATCGACGCAAAGACCGGCGAAGTGATTTACAACCGCAGATATATCAATATCGAAAGAGCAAAGGAAACCGCTTTGCAGGACGCCGCGATCGAAGAAAACTCAAAGGTCGTCTTCACCGTGGAAGAGTTGGTTGACGGCGGCATCAAAACCCCGTATTTCAATCTCGTGTTCAACGACGGACAAACGCAGTGGACTTACCGCATCGACGCGACAAACGGCGGAATCATTCATAAGGAAGATAAAGCGTTAAGATAAACCGACGGCGCGAAAAACAACGAAAACGGAGATTTGTAAAAACGAATCTCCGTTTTTTCATTGTCAAAACGCCGCCGTTCGCCCGAAGAATTTTCGGGCAGAAATCCGATTGTTGCAAATTTGTGACAATTCTGACGCAATCGTTCGGGGAAGTCGGTTTTATTATCTGATAAAATTATCGTGTGCGGTCGGAAAGCACAAAAACGGATTTAATCGCCGTGCGGCGTTTAAATAATAAAACAAAAGGAGTAACAAAATGAAAAAAACATTTATTATGACGATTTCGCTGGTTTCCGTACTTGCGATATGTATGGCGGTTTTTGCGGCATGCGGAAAGAAACACAATTTCTCAAAAACCTATACCTACAACAACGAGTATCACTGGCGCGCTTGCACCGATAAGGACTGCAAGGAAGTGAAAGACAAGGCGAAACATACCTATGGCAAATGGGAAGTAACGAAAAAACCCACCGCAACCGAAAAGGGCGCGAGAACCCGTTACTGCACCGTCTGCAAAAAGAAACATACAGAAGAGATCGCCGCTCTTCAAGCCAACCCCGTAACTTTGAAAGAAGGCGTTATGCTTGGCAAGAAGTACGACGGAAAAGCCGTGACGTTCACCAAAGAACAATTCAATTTCAAGGGCAACGGCGCGGTCACTTTCATGTATAAAGCAGGCGAAAGCGAATGGACGGCGAAAGCCCCCATGGCGGTCGGCAAATACAAAGTGAAAGTCATGGTTGCCGAAACCGAAATGTATCAGGCGGGCGTTGCCGAATTCGATTTCGAAATCAAAAAAGGCGACAACATGATTACCTTGAAAGACGGCGCAATGCTGGGCAAAGTTCATGACGGAAACGCCGTTGAAATCACCAAAGATAAGTTCAACGTGATGGGAATGGGCGAAGTAAAGTTCATGTTCCAGAAAAACGGTGAAGAAACATGGTCGGCGGAAGCCCCCAAGGAGGTCGGCAAATACAAAGTCAAAGTCATGGTTACCGAGTGCATGAACTATAACGCGGGCGAAGCAATGTTCGACTTTGAAATAACCGCTGCTGCGGCATAAGGCGGCGAAACCAAGGAAAACAATACTTTTTTATACCATTCTTTTCCTATGCCAGGCAAGATTAAAACGAACCGTGGTCTGACGGCGAATTTTTGACTAATACATCGTTACGCTCACGGCTTATACATCAAGTATTAACCCGTTCGCGTGCCTTGTCTCAGCCTAAAATTTCGCCGTCGGACTTGCCCGCAACCAAAACGCCGATATTTCCGATGATTTTTGGTAAAGGCGAACGCAGACGTACTATACGTACTTCAAGCGAGAATTTGACAAAAAGCGCGGAAATTGCGGCATTTTGGCAAGGTTCGTTTTAATCTTGTCTGGCATATCCTTATATAACGTTTTTCGGAGTGCGGCGCGTTTTATATGCGCCGTGCGACGGAGAATGTTGCAATATTGTTGCAAAAGAACCGCAGGTTTTCGGGGATTTATGCTTTCGGGATAAGATATGATTAAATTGTAAGCGACGGACTTGCAAATAATCAAAAAGGAGCATATACCGATGAAAACCGAAAAAACAATGAAAGCAAAAAAGATAACGTTACTTTCCGCCGTCGTTGCGATCGCCGCCGTGGCAATCACGCTTACGGCAGTGCTTTTGCCGAAATATAAGGTCACGAAAGCATCAACGGGGAACGAAAAAAACACCGCCGAAATCGAACGGACGATTTCACAAATCGAAAGTTTGGAGGCGGAATATCAGAAATCGTTTGACGAAAACGCCGCGCTTTGGGAAAAGTACTTTGCAGAGTTCCAAAAACTTGACGAAATTCCCGAAAATTTTGACGAAAGGGCGTTCATCAAAGAATTGAAAACTCTCGCCGACGACGAAAAGACCGCGCTTTTGAAAAACGTTGACGAGCTTGACGCGCTCGACGCGAAACTTGACAAGCTTTACGATGAACTGTATGATAAAGACGAGGACGTTCTTTACAACGATTGCAAGGACGGCTCCTGCGGCTTTTCCGGAAACGGATGCGGCGAGTACGACATGCTTTTTATCGAATGCGATGAAAATTGTTTCGCTGAAAACTGCGGAAAATAAATAAATAAAACCCACCAAAACATATCTTTGCAAAAGGCGCCGCGCATAGCGACGCCGATTGCGCGCGAGAGGGAATATGGCGTACAGTATTTACGTTGCCGACGACGAAAAAAACATAAGGGAACTATTGAAAAACTTCCTTCAAAGCGACGGGTACGAAGTGAGCGCGTATGACACGGGCGACCTTCTTCTTGCCGCGTTTGAAAGGGAGCCTGCCGACCTTGTCATTCTTGACATTATGATGCCCGGGCGCGACGGAATCGAGTGCGTGAAAGAATTAAGAAAGTATTCGGACGTACCGATAATCCTTCTTACCGCCAAAGACGGCGAGCTTGACTACGTCAACGGGATAACGCTCGGCAGCGACGATTACCTTACCAAGCCGTTCCGCCCGACCGTGCTTTTAATGCGGGTGAAAGCCCTTTTGAGAAGGGCTGAAATGAGCGGCGACAAAAAGTCGAAAGGAAAGGTTTTGAAACATGCCGATTTAACGTATTCGGAAGATGAACATTCTGTTTTTGCCGATAAAACCGCCGTTCCGCTGACAAAAACCGAAATGAGTTTGCTGGCGTTTATGATGGAAGAACCGCAGAAAACCCATTCCCGCGACAGCCTCTTGGACAAAATCTGGGGGTTTGACGAAGACACCGAAACGCGCGCCATTGACGAAACTGTAAGGCGGATAAGAAAAAAATTGTCCGCGGCAAAAAGCGTCGTAACCATAGAAACCGTGTGGGGATACGGATACAAATTAAGCGCGGCGGTGAAAGACGAATGACAAAAATCAAACTGAAAATACTGCTGACGTGCTTATGTTCGGTCGCGCTTATCCTTTGCACTTTGCTTGTCGTCGTAAACGTCGTTGTCCCGAAAAGTTTGGAAAATCAGGCGAAAAAGGCGATTGAACAAGAAATCGGCGAAAATCACGACGACGAAAAGTCGGGCATGAATTTTCTGAGTTCGAGCGTTGCGTATCTGGAAATCGGCGGGGCGAACGAAGACCTTGTGTATCTCACCGAAACGGAAAAAGCAGTTCTGGCGTTTTGCGACGATAAAAAGCCCGTCCGCGGCGAGTTTTACAGAATGAAAGACAAAAACCGCGACGTTGTTCTGGCGGTTTATTCGTCCGACGCCGACTTAACGGATAAATACGAGTACGTTTTGTACGTCGATATAAAATCAATATTGAATTACGTCCGCTGGCTCAACCTGTTGTTTTGCATCGCAGTGATAATCGTGGGCGCGGTGATATGCGCCATCGGCTTAAAGCTCGGCAAGACAATCGAATCGGCGCAGGAGATAAGGCAGTCGTTTTTCCAGAACGCCTCGCACGAGCTGAAAACGCCGCTTATGGCGATTCAGGGCTATGCGGAAGGAATACAGACGGGAGTGCTCCCGGTAAAAGAATCCGCCGGCGTTATTCTGGAAGAAAGCGACAGAATGACTGAGCTTATCGAAGAACTGCTGGCGTTGTCGAAAATCGACTCCGCACAGGCAAAACCGGAGTTTCTGGAAACCGACGTAACCGAAATAATAAAAAGCGTCGCAAATTCGTTTGCGCCCGTCTTTGAAAACAGTCATAAGACGCTTAAAACCGAACTTTCCTGCGAGGCGGCGGTTTTGTGTGACGAGAAGCAAATACGAAAAGCCGTTTCAAATCTCATATCCAACGCGTTCAAATACTGCAAAACGACGGTGACCGTTGCGTGCAAAAACGAAAACGATAAAACGATAATCGCGATTTCCGACGACGGCGACGGCATTGACAAGGACGATCTTCCGCACGTTTTTGAAAGGTTTTACACGGGCAAAAAGGGAAATACCGGCATAGGGCTTGCTCTCACAAAGGAAATAATCAAAATGCACGGCGGAGAAATTCGGGCGCGCAACGAAAACGGGGCGGTTGTCGAAATAACGCTCGAAAACGTAAACGGCAAAAAGAACCGCGAGCACCTTTGAGATGCGAAAGCAACGTCTTACGGACATACTGCGACAAATTGACAAAAACGAAGTTTTGTGATAAAATATTCATACCTAAAACAGGAAGGAGCAAACGACAATAATTTTTAATCGGAAGTTTTAACTCCGCGACGGAGGTAACCGCCTATGAGAAGAATTATTAAAGCGCAATCGGAATAAATTTTATTTCCTTGCGCTTTTTTGTTTTAGAAAACCGAAAAAGTCCTTGAAAAGCAAGTACGGATTATCTTTTGACAGGAATCTGAAAGGAGAAGAAAAATGGAAAAGTGTCTTGCAATCGACATCGGAGGATCAAAAGTTCTGGTGGGCGTCGTTGACGAAACGGGCATTGTCGTTGAATACGATCGCAAAGAATATTCGTCGGCTTATTCGCTTGAAACGCTGTATGCGGACGTAAAACGAATGGCTGCGCCGTATATGGAAAAATACAAGCCAGAAATATGCGGCGTTTCGTTGCCGGGGCCGGTGAACGGCGATACGGGCGTATGTCCGCTCGCGCCTTTTTTGGGAATCAGGGATTGGCACGCGGCGGAAGACCTCAAAGAAATTCTCGGCGTCCCTGTGTATGCCGAAAACGACGCGAACGCTTGCGCCGTTGCCGAGAAAGTTTTCGGAAAGGCGGCGGACGTCGACGATTTTATGTGGATTACCGTCAGCAACGGGGTGGGCGGCGCGCTGTATCTGAACGGACACCTTTACGTCGGGGCGAACTTTTGCGCCGGCGAATTCGGGCATATCAGAGTCGAAGAAAACGGAAAGGCTTGTACCTGCGGGAAGAAAGGCTGTCTGGAATCGGTGGCGTCGGGACGGGCGGTTTCCGCTTATTACAAGGAAAAAACGGGGCAGGACAGGACGGCGAAAGAGATTGGCGCGCTTGCAATCGAAGGCGATGAAATCGCAGTTGCGGCATACAGGCGCGCGGCAAAAGCACTTGGTGCGGTCATAGCGAGTGCCGCGACTCTTCTTGACGTGAATGTATGTTATCTTGGCGGCGGAGTATCCCAAAGCCTTGACCTGTTCAAAGACGATCTTATCGCAGAAATCAACGATAAACTGTTTCTTCCGATTGATAAAACCGTCAAAATCGAATATTCGGGGCTTGGATACTATGCGTCCCTGTGCGGCGCGGCGGCGGTTGCATACGGTGCGAACAAACAACGAGAATTAAACAAAGGAGAATAAATATGACGGACGAAAAAGAGAAAATTAACCTTTCCGCATTGTTCAGAATCGGCTACGGGCTGTACGTTCTGACCACCAACGACGGAAGAAAAGACAACGGCTGCATCGTAAACAGCGTAATGCAGGTCACAAGCAATCCGTTGAGAGTCGCCGTTTGCGTAAACAAACAGAATTACTCGTGCGGGACGATTCTGGAAACACTGAAAATGAACGTCAACTGCCTGTCGGTCGACGCGACCTTTGACGTTTTCAAAAGATTCGGTTTCCAAAGCGGCAGAACCGTCGATAAGTTTTTCGGAGAAACGCCGAAAAGGAGCGAAAACGGGCTTGTCGTATTGCCGAAGTTTTGCAACGCGTTCATATCCCTTGCGGCGGAGCAGATAATCGATCTCGGCACGCACGATATGTTCGTTTGTTCCGTCGAAGAAGCGGCGGTGTTTTCCGATCTCGACACGCTGACATATACGGAATATCAGAAAAACGTGAAGCCGAAGCCCGTCGCGACAAAGACAAAATCATACGTTTGCAAAGTGTGCGGCTACGTTTTCGAGGGCGAAGAACTGCCGCCCGACTTCATTTGTCCGATATGCAAGCACGACGCGTCGGCGTTTGAACTTATGAAATAAATCAAAAACAAATAAACCAAAAGGAGAAAGAAAATGAAAAAGTACATTTGCGAAGTATGCGGTTGGGTATACGACGAAGAAAGTTGCAAGGAAAACGGGATCCCGCTTGTCGAGTTTGAAGACTTGCCCGACGATTTCGTCTGTCCCGTATGCGGAGTCGGAAAAGAATTGTTTTCCGAAATAAAATAGGACAAAAATGAAACACAGGAAAAAAACGATAATCTTTCTTCTGATTATGGCGTTGACGTTGTTTTCGTCGGTCGTATTCTCGTCGCCCGCCGTCTCGGAAGCGAATTCCGCGCCGAGAGAAACGATAGGCTACGATTCAAGCGGGGTTATCGTTAAGACCGAAAACAGCCCGATAGTCGTCGACAAGGAAGAACTGACATTTCATATTTATTCCGCCGACCGATTTATTCCCGTGCAGGAATACGTCAGGCGGGGCATAGTTACAGCCGAATACACTTTCCGCAATCCGACAAATCTGATTGTCGAAACAAGGTGTCTGTTTCCTTTCGGATTCGTTCCGTACGACGAATCGCAGACCGAGGCGGACAAGGAATACTTTAAGGTAAAAACAAACGGAAAAGACGCGGACAAAACAATCCGCCATACTTATAAGGCGGATCCCTTTGCAAAATTCGACCTTGAAGAGGACCTTCGATACTTTTCGGACGACTTTATCGCCGACGATACTCTTTCCACCGATTTGGCGGTTTATGAATACGTTTTGGACGTTAAAGGTGCAAACGGAAAATTGCCGACGTACGTCAAGTTTTCGGACAACGTGAAAAACCTTAAATACATAGTGGCGGATAATTACGTCAAATACGAAAAAAACGGGGACTTAATGGAACTTGTCGCATGGCAGGACGGACTGAAAGGCGGGCAGCTGACGCTGGCGTTTGTCGGGGAAGACGTTACTGATATCGAAAGCAAATTCAGTTTCTTTGACGACAAGTGGAAAAGCGTCGGGGGAAGCGTCGTCAAAGGGAAGAAGGTCGAGTATAATTTCAAAGATTACGCCCTGAAATTCAGACCGGCGGGAAGCGACGTCAGCGACGTGGACTGGTACAACGCGACGATTGCGCTGATTAAAAGCAGAACGTCGACGGTGTTTCAAAAGTGGGAACATTCGCTAAGCACGTGTTTGTTCCGATGGTACGATTACACTCTTACGTTCGCGCCGGAAGAAACGCTTGTCAACACTGTATCCGCGCCGCTTTATCCGTCGGTAAACCGCAATTACGTGCCGCCGGTGTATTCGTACACTTATCTTTTAAGTCCCGCGGCAGGCTGGGCGGACTTCAACAACCTTACGATACGGATATATACGGACATGTACTTATTAAGGGGCGAAACGCGAAAGAGCGTGACAAATCCGGACGGCTCGGTTACCGTAACGGGGGAAACCGTCGACTTCGCAAAGAACGGCGGGGTTTACGAGGCGTGTTTTGAAAAACTGCCCGACGGCGATCTCACGCTTTTCCTTTGCGCGTCGGAAAATCCCGAAAGGTACAAGCCGCCGCTTGGAAAGGTGACCAAAATCATCATAATATTGTCCACGGGCATCGGGTTGATCGTTATCGCGACGATAATACTTGTCGTTACCGTCAAAAAACAGAAAACAAAAGGAAAGAAAAGATAAAATCAGAAAAAGGGGAACGCGTACGGCGGATTATTCCTGTTCCGAAACGGAAGCGGGGATTTCCGCGTCGGCGCGTTTTTTGCGTGTGACAAAGAATATGATAATCGCCGCAACGAGCGTCAGCATTTCGGCGGCGGGCGTTGCGAGCCAAAGCCCCGTGATTTTCCAAAGATGTGCGAAAAGATAAGCAAGCGGAATAATCAGCACGACTCCGCGCAGAAGGGTGATGATTTGCGAACATACGCCTTTGTCGGACGCCGAAAAGTATGACGAAAATAACAGATTGAATCCCGAAAACAGCGTAGAAATGAAATACAGTTTTATGCCGGTCGTGGCAAGTTTTTGAAGGTCTTCCGCTTTTTCCGTGTTGAAGATTGCCGCGATGCCGTCCGCCGAGAAAAACAGAATAACGTACAGGACGGCGGCGGTCGCGCCGATTGTAATCAGGGCGGATTTCAGCACCTGTCGTATTCTCGTAAAATCGCGCTGCCCGTATGAAAAACTGATTATAGGCTGGGTGCCCGACGAAATCCCGTTGAAAATCGCGTTTATTACGTAAAACACGTTGACGACGATGGCGAACGCCGCAACCGCCGTATCCCCGCCAAGCGACTTGAACAACTTATTGATGAGCATCATCACGAGACCGAAGCCGAACTCCGCAATAAACGATGCAAGTCCCAGCGAGATTATCTCGCCGAACACGCGCAGAGATAGTTTCGTCTTTTCAAGGCGGAACGTGTTTTTCTTTCGGAAGAAGAAAATCATCAGAATAAGCATGCTGATTACGGGCGAAATGCCTGTCGCAAGGGCGGCGCCGAGCATGCCGAGTTTGCACGGGAAAATAAAAACGTAGTCGAAAACGATGTTGAAAAGGTTTCCAAGAAGCGACGCGGTCATCGCAAGTCTGGGCGCGCCGTCGTTGCGGATGAAGTTTTGCAGAACGTTGTTGAACATAAAAAAGGGCGCAAAGCAAAGTATAATCTGCACGTAGGTTTTGCTCCCCGAAAACGTTTTGCCGTCCGCGCCGAGAAGCGACGCCACGGGACCGCTTAAAAACGCGCCGAGAAGCACGAATACGACCGCAAAACACGCGACGACAAAAACGGTGTGAGTGAACACTCTGTTTGCGCTTTTGACGTCCCCCGCGCCTTTGTATATGGCGAATTTCGTGCTTCCGCCGATGCCGAACATAAGACCGATTGAAAAAACGATACTGAACGAAGGCATTGCCAGATTCAACGAGGCAAGCCCGGTCTTCCCGAGACTCAAAGAAATGAAAAACGTGTCCGCAAGAATATAGCAGGACAGCCCGATCATGGCAATCACGTTTGCCGACACGTATTTAAAAAATTCTTTCAAGGTCTGGTTTTTCATTTTTTCTCCACAAATAAAAAAGCGCCAGGTTGCATCTTCAAAGGCCTAACGATGCAATTTGACGCGCTCACCCGGCGGCGAGATTATTCATTTGATTGCATTATATAGAAGTGAACGGCGGTTGTCAACGAGATTTCGCCGAAATTTTTGAAAGACCGCTGCCGTGAAAATGCCGCGAAAAAAGAATAAATTATTGTCAACCGTTGTAAATAAGGATTTTTCGTGGTAAAATATCTTTGATTGAAAAATTTAAGGAGTTAATATGAAAGTTTGCATTTACGGAGCGGGTTCGCTCGGAACGGTACTTGGAGCATACGTCGCGAAAAGCGGCGAGGAAATCGACCTTGTCAACAGGAACAAGGCGCACGTCGCCGCGTTGAAAGAGAACGGCGCAACCATCACGGGGACAGCGAATTTTAACGTGAAAGTCAACGCGATGCTGCCCGAAGAAATGAAGGAAAAATACGACATTATTTTCCTTATGACAAAGCAACTCAACAACAAAGAAGTCGTGAAAATGCTCACAAACTTTTTGGCGGACGACGGTGTAATCTGTACGATGCAAAACGGTCTTCCGGAACACAGCGTGTCCGAAATAATCGGCGAAGACAGGACGTACGGTTGTGCAATCGGCTGGGGCGCGCAAATGACCGCTCCCGGCGTCAGCGAACTCACGTCGGAACCCGACGCTTTGGTTTTCGCGCTCGGCGCACTCAATAAAAAAGCGCAGGAAGACAAGCATTTCAAGGAAATCGTCCGGATACTGTCCATTATGGGTAAGGTTGAGGTTGAAGACAATTTCATAGGGGTAAGGTGGTCAAAACTTCTCGTAAACTCCGCATTCAGCGGAATGTCGGCGGTGCTCGGTTGCAATTTCGGCGAGGTCGCGGACAACAAAAAAAGCAGACTTTGCGCGCAACGCATCATAAAAGAAATCATCGATTCAACCCGCGCGGGCGGCATTCATATTGAGCCGATTCAGGGCAAAGACGTCGTAAAACTTCTGGATTACAACAACCCGATTAAACAAAAAATCTCGTTTGCGATAATTCCCGTCGCAATCAAAAAACACCGCCTTATCCGCGCAAGTATGTTGCAGGATATCGAAAAGGGCAAACCTTGCGAGGTCGAGGCAATCAACGGCGTTGTGAGCGAGTACGGAAGAAAGGTCGGCGTTGCGACTCCCGTCAACGACAGGGCGGTCGAAATAATCCGCGGCATCGAAGAAGGCAAGTACAAACCGTCTTTCGACAACCTGAAACTCTTCGACGACGTTCTTAAAAAGAAGTAACCGCAAAGTCAAAAAACAACAAACAAAACCGTCCGGACGCGGGCGGTTTTTTGTTGAAGAAAAGGAACAAACGAGTTGAAAAAGGCGCAGATGATAAGATTTTTCGGTTTTCTACCAAATCTTTACAATCACAAAAAATCGTGCAAATACTTTACATTCCCGAATTTCCGTATTATTATTCATAGTGTAAGAGAAAATATATCAAAGATATATTGAAAATGCGGCAATTTCGGACGGAAGATCCGATAATTCTTGCAAAAGAGGACGTATCAAAAACACCCGAATTTTACAAAAAAGGTTTTAACGACGCGAAAATTTTGAAACCCTACCGCGCAGTATTTATCGTATGTGCAAGGAAGGGCGACGAAAAGCCGCGCTCGAAACGAAATTTATAAAACAAATTTTCAAAGGAGAAAACAGCAATGGCAGAGATGAGTAAAGCTTACACACCGGAGTTTATGGGCGATCCCAATCCGCGTGAAAAAATTCTCAAACTCGCAAGAAAGATCACCGACTGCGTCGACCATAAGATTCTGGGCGTCACGGTAAACGATCCCGAATACTGGGGACTTGCATGCGTGGTTACCGACGAAATGGCGGACGTCGCGCTGAAAATGAAAGTGCGCCATCACTACACGTTTGAAGACCTTCTTGCAAAGAATCCCGAACTCGGGAAAGAAAAACTTCAAAAGTTGCTTGACGACATGAGCAGAGTCGGTATTCTGGAATACGATTACGGCGACAATTACGACCACAACGGTCCCATCAAGGGCGCAAAGAAAATCCGTCGTTATACGTTACCGATGTTCGTTCCCGGTTCTGCGGAATTCACGAACATGATAAAGAAGCAGCTTGACGACCATCCGGAACTCGCGATGTTCTTCGAGCGTATGACGTATCTTCCCCTGACAATGGTCACGGCTATGGTTCCCCCGGGAGGCGCGGGAATCGGTATGCACGTTATCCCCGTCGAGAAAGCAATCGAGATGGAAAACGGCACAATGGATATCGAGCATATTTCGTATTGGCTCAAAAAGTACGAAGGTCACCTTGGCGTAGGCATTTGTTCGTGCCGTTACGGCAGGGCGAAACTGGGCGAAGGCTGCGGCGACAGCTGTGAAGAATGGTGCATCGGTATCGGCGATATGGCGGATTACTGCCGCGAAACGGGCAAAGGCCGCGATATCACTTACGACGAGGCAATGCAAATTCTGAAAAACGCCGAAAAGAACGGTTTCGTACATCAGATCACGAATATCGACGGCGAAAACAAGATTTTCGCAATCTGCAACTGCAACGTCAATATTTGTAACGCTCTGCGTACGTCGCAACTTTTCAACACGCCTAATATGTCCAGAAGCGCGTACGTCGCAAGGGTTGAAAAAGACAAATGCGTGGCGTGCGGCAAGTGCGTGGAATACTGCCCCGCCGGCGCGGTAAAACTCGGACAAAAACTTTGCACGAAACAGGGCGAAATCAAATATCCGAAGCACGAACTCCCCGACAATCTCAGCTGGGGACCCGACAAGTGGGACGAAGACTACCGCGACAACAACCGCATCAACTGCTACGAAACGGGTACGTCGCCTTGTAAGGTTGCCTGCCCCGCTCACATCGCGGTTCAGGGCTACATAAGAAAAGCCAAAGAAGGCAAGTACAGAGAAGCGTTGGAACTTATCAAAAAGGACAACCCGTTCCCCGCAATCTGCGGACGCGTCTGCAATAAGCGTTGCGAAGCCGCTTGCACAAGGGGTACCATCGACGAAGCCGTCGCAATCGACGACATCAAGAAGTTCATCGCGGAACAAGACCTGCACGCGGAAACGAGATTCGTTCCCGAAGTCGTCATTCCGTCGAACGTCGATAAGCAATGGTCCGAAAAAATCGCAATTATCGGCGCGGGACCTGCGGGACTTTCCTGTGCATACTATCTTGCGACGAAAGGATACAAACCCACCGTGTTTGAAAAGAACGCGCGTCCCGGCGGAATGCTCACTTACGGTATTCCTTCCTATAAACTCGAAAAGGACGTCATCGAGGCTGAAATCGACGTACTGCGTGAACTCGGCGTCGAAATTAAATGCGGCGTGAACGTCGGCACCGACGTCACCATCGACGAACTCAGAAAACAAGGCTACAAGGCATTTTACGTTGCAATCGGCTGCCAGGGCGGCAGACTCCCCGGCGTACCCGGCGAAGACGCGATCGGCACGGATATGGCTGTATCGTTCCTGCACGACGCAACCGAAAACCACGACAGAAAACTTGCCGGCAAGACGGTTGTCATCGGCGGCGGCAACGTTGCGGTGGACTGCGCTCGTACGGCTGTCAGATTCGGCTCCGAAGAAGTCGGCATGTACTGCCTCGAATCGCGCGAAACAATGCCCGCGTCCGTAAACGAAATCAAAGAAACGCTCGAAGACGGCATCTCGATCAACAACGGTTGGGGTCCCAAAGAGATTCTGAAAGACGAAAAAGGCAACGTTAAAGCGGTCGTGTTCAAGAAATGCCTGTCGGTTATCGACCCGAAGACAAATCGCTTCAACCCGCAATACGACGAAAACGACACGATTACGGTCGAGGCGCAACACGTTATCTTCGCAATCGGTCAGTCCGTTGTCTGGAACGACTTGCTGAAAGGTACGAAGGTTGAGTTCCATCACGGCAATTATCCCGTTGCGGATTCTCTGACTTATCAGACGGCGGAACCCGACATTTTCGTCGGCGGCGACGTGTACAGCGGACCGAAATTCGCAATCGACGCAATCGAAGCGGGCAAGAACGCGGCAGTATCGCTGCATCGTTTCGTACAGCCCGGCACGAGCATGACCATCGGCCGCAACAGAAGACAGTTTGTCGAACTTGACAAAGACAACATCGTCATCGACAGCTACGATACGGCAGGCAGACAGGAAGCGAAAGAACTCGACGGCGACAAGCACTCCTTCCGCGATCTGCACGGCACTCTCACCGAAGAACAGGTCAGGATCGAAGCGTCAAGGTGCTTGGGCTGCGGCGCGAGCATCGTCGACGAAAACAAATGTATCGGTTGCGGTGTCTGCACCACGAAGTGCGAATTCGACGCAATCCATCTGCATCGCGAACATCCCGAATGCTCCAAGATGAGTAGAAGCGAAGATAAGTTCAAGGAGATTTTACCGTATGCCATAAAACGCGGTATGAAAATCGCGTTCGGCAAGAAAACTCCCGAAGAAAAGGCTTCGCAAAAACGCCATAAGGCTGCGAAAAAAGCGGCAAAACAAGCCAAAAAGGATAAGTAATTTATGCACGAACTCGGGGTAGTCTTCCATATCGCGGACATAGTGCGCGACGTCGCGGTCGAAAACAAGGCGACGAAAGTCCAGAAAGTCGTCATGCAAATCGGCGAAGTATCGACGGTCGTCAACGACCAGCTTATCGATTGCTGGAACTGGAACGCAAACCGTACGGAACTTCTGAAAGGTTGCGTGCTGGAAATCGAACCGGTGAAAGCCGTGACGTACTGCGAAGACTGCAAGAAAGAATATGAAACGGTCAAATACGGCAAAATCTGCCCGTATTGCAAAAGCGAAAGGACTTATCTTTTAAGAGGCAACGAAGTCATGATAAAAGAAATCGTCGTGGAATAAGCGGCGAAAATCAAAAAACCATCGGGTGTTTTCCCGATGGTTTTTCTTTGTGCTTTTATTCTTCTTTTTCTTTTTCCTGTTCGTCGAAAAACGCGACGATGCGTTTCTTCACGTTACGCGGGATTTTTCTGTAATAAATGCTGTTAAAGAAGTTTACGGGGTGCAGCGACACGAAAAGCCTTGTGAAGAACGCGGCGGCGGAATTTCCCTTGATTACGATATCGGCGGCGGACGTTATCGGCAGCGATTCGTCAAGACCGTTTATGGGGCAAGTGCGCCCGAGATTTACCGTGATTTCCTTTGTTTCGCCGGGGACAAGGTCAAAGAAGTTGTCCGAAAACTTTGCGCCGTTAATATTGTTTCTGATGAACACGCCGCGCGCAAACACGTCCGTTGAAAGTGTGATTTTAAGCACGCCGTCGCGGATAAAGTCGTATTCTCTTTTGATGACGGGGTGCAAAAGTCGCGCGTATTTTTCCCGTCTTACAAGCCTTGTGTCGGTATATTTTCCGTCTTCCGTTTCAAGTTCCGCATAAGCAAAACACCTTAAACGTTTGTTCTGATTTCTCACGATTGCCATACCTTGTGCAAGTTGCATTTTGCTTTCTCCGGCGACAAGGGTAATGTCGCTATGTTTCTCAACAAGCACTTCACCGTCGTAATTGCACACCTTAAACGTGAGTTTTGCCGGAATATCCTTATTTGTGTCGTTGAACGTATGGACGTAAAAGCCGCCGTCCACGGCGTCGATATTGACTGCGACGGGCGCGTAATAACGCCTTAAATAATACCCCGCCGCTTTAATACTTTCGTCAAAATCTCTTACCGACCAGCTGAGCCCCTCGAACACGTCGTTGAGTTGCCAGACGATAGTGCCGTTCACGGTGGGCTTATTGCGCCTGAAATGCGACACTCCTTCGCGAAGACCTTCCGCCTGTGCGATTTGCGAGGCGTAAACCCAGCCCGAAATATCTTTCGGCGCGTTGAACCTTTCAAGGGTATAATATTTGATTTTGCCGATGCCGTTTGTCGAAAAGTCGCGGGCTTTCAGTTTTTTGGAATTTATATTTTCGTCGTCGCCGAGAATTTTTTTCGTGCTGTTTTCGGACGGCAGACTCATCATACCGAATTCGCTTGCAAAGCGCGGCAGACGTTTTTTGAAATAAGTCGCGGGCTTCATACCGTGCCATACCGCCCAGATATGCGCGTCGCCGACGTTGTCCGCGGCGTATCCGAACATATACGACACGCCCGACGGGCTGCCGGGGATATACGCTACGTCGGAATTTTCTTTCACGATTTTTTTCAGGTCGTAATAGAAAAACGGTTCCGCCACGTCGATATAGCGCGAGAAAAACATCCAGTTGACGGACATCGCCTCAATCTCGTTATTGCCGCAGAACAGCGCAAGCGACGGGTGGAAGTGCAGACGTTTCACCTGATATTCCGCTTCCTTTTTTACGTTTTCCATAAACGCGGGCAGGAAAAGGGGATATCCCTGACACGCAAACGGGAAGTCCTGCCACACAAGGATACCGCGCTTGTCGCACTCGTCATAGAAAAACTCGTTTTCGTAACCGCTCCCGCCGAATATTCTTATCATATTCATATTCATAAATTCGACGTCGGAAAGCAAACAACGGCATTTTTCCCTGTCGAAAACGTCCGTGACGTCGGGCGGGACGTAATTCGCGCCTTTTATGAAAAGGGGCACGCCGTTTAACGTAAAGCGGAAGTTTTTGCCGATTTCGTCGGGGCTGTTGTCGAAAACAAGGTCGCGAAGACCGATTTTCACGATTTTGCCGTCGACGATTTCGTCGCCGCGGCTCAGACTTACCACGACTTCGTACAAAGGTTGTTCGGGCTTATCCGACAAATCTCTTGTCCACCAAAGCTTAGGGTTTTTGATTTCGATATCCGCCTTGAACAAGCCGTTTTCGATTTCGATGCCTTTTGCGTTGAACTCCGACTTATCGGGGGACAGCACCGAAAAGAAGGTTGAAAAATCGTCCGTCGTATTGTATCTTTCGACGCGCGCCGTCATCGACAGCGTTACCGCGCCGTCCGAGTTGTGTTTTTGCGATATTCTGAAATCGGAAATTTCCGCGCCGCACGCCGTTTCGAGATACACGTCTTCGCGGATGCCCGACGCGGGGGCAAAGGGCGCAAAGTCCCAACCGAAGTGGAAGGCGGGTTTTCTGATGTGCACGTCGCCCGTAAGACCGTTGAGATTTTTCGGCGTTTTGATGAGTTTAGTTGCGCCGACGACGAAAGCAACCGGGCCGCAGATTCTTACTTCCAGCACGTTTTCGCCCGGCTTTAACAGCGATTTCACGTCGCGGCGGAAAGGCAGAAACGCGTTTTCGGAATGGTCGACCTCTTGGTCGTTCAGAACGACGAAAGCGAGCGTGTCGATTTTGTTCAGCACAAGGAAAACCTTGTCGGCTTTCAAAAAGTCCTCGCTCACGTTGAAAGTTTTCCGATAAATCCAGTCGTCCGCGCCCGCGCGGAAGAACCATTCGTTATCGCGCGTGTTTTCGGGCGAAACGTCCACAAGGGGGTTTTTCATGCGGTCAAGGCGGATAAGATCCAGAAAGTTCGTGCCGGGGACGACCGCGTCAAAAAAGCTCGCGTCCCTTGACGACTTGAATTGCCATTTTCCGTTCAGATCGAGTTTCATAAAGTAATGTTGCCTTTTTTTCGTAGGTGATAAACAGATTATACGACGATTTTCGGGGCGTTGTCAATGCGTGCCGAACAAGGTTTGTATTATTTTTTTCCGACAGTCGAAAAGTCTTGTAAAGCGCAACAACTTAAAATTATTGACAATTCGTTTTGATACATAATAAAATAATTATATCAAAATAACGGAGACGGCAAATGAAAAAGAAAATTCTTTTATCACTTACGGCGATTGCGATTGTGTTCACGTCGCTGTTTTCTTTTACCGCTTGCAACAAAAACAAGGTAAAAATCACAAAGAATATGAAGCCCGAAAAGCTGTATGAAATGCTTGTGAACGCCGATATAAAATCGTACACGGTTGAAATATCAAGCGAAGGGTACTCGATTACGTTACAATATACGCCGGACGGATACCTGTCTGCCGAAAAAGAAGGCGACAACCCTGCGGAAGAGAGAATATTTACCAAAGACGCAAGTCGCGTATATATGATCGAAAAAGACGGCGAAGGCAACGTTTCTTTCAATGCGTTCGATATGATGGGCGCGAAATACGACCTTGACTTTGACGAAGACGACGCGAAAGAAAACTTCTTCTATTACGCGATAGGTCCGCTTGCGAGTTATATCTACGACGTGAAAAACGGTTACGACGCCTTAAAGTTGACGATTGAAAAAGACAAAATAATCTTCGTTGACGATGAAGAAGAAATAAAAGTCGTCGTGTCAAACGTAAACAAAACGACGCTTAATATTCCCGAAGAGTATAAAGATTACGCCTCGCGCGAGACAACGGCGTACATTGCGAATTTCTCACCGCACGGCGACGGGCTTGCGTTCACCGGTTTCAAACAAAGTGTAATCGAGTTCTCGATTCCCGAAACGTTCCAGGGCAAAAAGGTTGAGGCAGTCGTGACAAGCTACAACAGAAGCCTTAAAAAAATTACCATTCCGAAAAGCGTGAATTACATCGACGGGCTGGACTTTTTGACCGCCAACAACGAAAACATTTATTTCGCCGGCACGAAAGCGCAGTGGGGAGAAATTAAGATTGCAAGCCGTTATATCAGAGATAAAGCAATCGTCGTGCACTGCACGGACGGCGACGTCGAAGTCAAAGAGTATTAAGGAGAAAAGGTCATGAAAAAGAAAATATTATTGACGGTTTTTGCGGTAATTCTTGTCCTTGCAGCTGCGCTGACTTGTACCGCGTGCAATAAAAAGGAATTGAAACTCAAAAACGATATGAGCGCGGACGAACTAATGGTTGCGCTTGTCAAAGCCGATGTAAAAAGTATTACGAAAGTCGAGACGACATCCAACGGAATGGTCAGCACGACCTATTTTACCCAAAGCGGCTCAACAGAAATAATCGAAAGGGACGGGAAGGTTCAGCATGCCGAATTCAAGTCGTTCGAAGACGGGAAATATTTCAATTTCACGAAAAGAGACGCGGATTCCGAGTGGATTAAAGGCGCATATACGCTTGGCGGAAACGAAGTCTTAAAAAGCAGCGTCGATGAGTTCAGGAGTGAATTTAACGATATTCTTTTTAATATAAGCGTCGGGAAAAACGTCCGCGTGGAAAATAACGACAGCATCGTTATCGAAAAGAACGACAGAACAATCGTTTACAAAGACATCAACAAAACGTCGCTTTACGTCCCCGCTGAAATCGCCGATTACAAGTCGTCCGAACTGATTGAAATAGGCTATTACCATATCGTTGACGGCGGTCGGGGCTTTAACGGAACCGCCGGAAATATTACGTTCAAGTCGTACAGGATTTTGTCCGAAATCGGCGGCACGCCCGTGGTTGCGGCTTGCATATACGAGGACGCTCAAAAAATATATATCCCCAAAAGCGTTGTGAAAATTGAACTTAACGGCGGAGCGTCAAGCGTCGAAATTCACTATGACGGCACCGTCGCAGAATGGAATAATAACGTGACGATAATCAAAAATTATCTTTCCGCCGACAAGATTATCAAATGCTCGGACGGCGACGCGACGGTTGTTGCGCCGAAGAAGGGCGAATAAGAATAATTGCTTAAAACGCAAAACAAAACCCCGAATTGCTTCGGGGTTTTTTATTGGTTTTGGATTATTCCTTGTCGGCGCGTTGCGCTTTGAGTTCGTCAAGAATTGCCGAAAGAAGTTCCTGCGTTTTGTCGGGAGCGGGTTCAACGGGCGCGACTTCAACGGGAGCGGGTTCTGCGGGGGCTTCTTCTGCGACCGCGACTTCTTCTTGGGCTTCCGTCGTTTCGGCGTCGCCGTTCTTTTTCGTTACTTTTTGTGCAAGTTGTCCCAGCCTTGCTTTTTCTTTGTCGCCGATTTCGCGCGCCTTATTGATTGCTTTCACGACAAGGAAGAGTACAAGCGCGGTGAGAAGGAAAGTAACGATTGCGGAAATAACCGCGCCGAAGTCCATAATGACCGCTTCTTTTACGACTGCGCCTGTCGTCGCGTCGATGACGGGATCTCTCAGGACGACTTGAAGGCTTTTGCCGTCTTGTCCCAAAGGAATCATATTGATAAGGGGTTGAAGTATACCTTTGACAAGCGAGTTTACGATTGCGGTGAACGCGCTGCCGATAATCATACCTACTGCAAGGTCAAGGACGCTGCCACGATTGATGAACGCCTTGAATTCCTGCCAAAGTTTGAATTCGTGTTTCTTTTTCATAAAGTGTGCTCCATAACTTGATTTTCGAGAGATAATATAGCACACCGCGCATAAGTTTGCAAGTATATGATTAAAAATATTTATATAATCATATAAGCGACAGATTTAAGCCGTACGACCGACAAAACCCGCAAAAGCCGTCAAATCTTGACAGCGCTCCGCACGGGTGATAAAATATATACAACAATATTTTCGGAGAAGACTATGTATCATATTATTATAAATCCCGTCGGCGGCAAGGGCGAAAGCCGGAAAGCGCTGCAAACGGTCAAAAAATTGCTGGACGCCAAAAAAGTGCCGTATATCGTGCATGAAACGCAATACGCGCACCACGCAACCGAAATCGCAAGGGAACTCTCGCACACACCCGACACGAAAATCATCGCAATGGGCGGCGACGGCTCCTTCCACGAGGTACTTTGCGGCATTGAAAACTTTGAAAACGTTACGCTCGGGCTTATCGCGTGCGGCAGCGGCAACGACTTTATCAAAAAGTCGGGACACCCCAAAGACGTCGAAAAAGCCCTTGACGTGATTCTGAAAGGCAACGTCGGTTACGTCGACTATATGGACCTCGGCACGACAAGGTGTCTGAACGTCGCGGGCGGCGGCATGGACGTGGACGTCCTTGTGAAATACGCCTCCGTCAAAAAACTGAAAGGCAGCGCGGCGTATAATTACGCCTTGATTTACACCCTGTTACATACCCGCTTCCACAAACTCCGCCTGATTGTCGACGGAAAAACGATGGATAAAAGCGTGTTTATGATCGGAATCGGCAACGGCGGCTTTATCGGCGGCGGATTGCCCATTTGCCCGCACGCGGAAGTGTCGGACGGGAAACTTGACGTCGTTATCGTCAACGAAATGAAAAAAAGACGGATTCCGTCGATGCTTCTGAAATTTTTGAAAGGCAAACACGTCGAGGACAAAACCGTTGAAGAATTCCGCACCGACCACGTCATTATCGAGGCTTTGGACGACAGCCGGTTTGAACTTGACGGCGAGATTATCGAGGACAGATACCTTGACATAAAAGTCGTGCCGAACAAACTGAAAATGTTTATGTAACAAAAAATCAAATTTTTACCACAAAAAAAGCACTTCGCAAAGAAGTGCTTTTTGTTTGGAGTTTCAAAGTTAAATGCGAGTTGTTTTGTCTTCGCCGATACCGACCATGCCGTCGACGGTGTATTTTTTGCCGTTCGTGTCGGTGACGTAGCCGTAAATCTTGCCGTAAGGCAGGGCGTAATAAACAGCCACGGGAATGGGCATATAAAACACGTTGTCGATTTTGAAAGTGATATCGACAAGCCCTTGTCCCGCCTCGTCGCGGATATGCCATTCGTTCGCTTTCTTTTTGCCGTCTTTATGGGTGAATACCACGGGCGGCATCGGGAAAGATTCGCCTTCCAGCCAGATTACGTTTTCGTTGTAATTGACCTGATCGACCGATTGGTTTCTCGTCAGGTTGAAAGCAAAGAACTTCTGTTCGCCGTCGATTTCGGTCTTGCCCATCGTGGTGAGCCAGTCGTAGTGCGAGAAGAAGGGATAATATCCTTTGTGGTCGTCGATGATACCGACCGAGCGTTCGTTGGTTTTATAGGTTTTGCCGTTTAACGTAATCGTACCCGTCGCCTTGAAGAAATCTTTTTCGCTGTAAAGGGGGTTTCTGAACGAGCCGTCCTTGTTTTTCATAAGGGGCATAACGCCGTTGGCAAGGGGCGAAAGACGTTCAAACGAAATGTCGATTGCAAACTCGCCGGATTTGCCTTTGGTATGACCGACGCATTGCGCTTTGCCGTTTGCGAAATCGTTGATAATCTTATATTCGCTCTTTTTGGTTTTGCAGTAGCAGTTGTCGGACAAAAGTTGTTTTGCGACCTTCGCGCGTTTCACGGGCACGAGATTGCGCCAGGCATAAATTTTGTTGTCGGCGTTGTTGTGCCATACGAAAATGGAAAAACCGATGGGACCCATGTTGTAGCACGCGCTGATGAGAGAGCCTTCGTCCATGTTGACTTCAAACGCTTCCCACTCGATAAGGCGCATGCGTTTGATGAACGACGGCGTCTTCATGAAGAAAGGTTTTTTGCAATCCAGAAGGTTTAAGTCCTGAAAAGGCTCGCTGAACGTGCCGTAATGCGCGACGCCGTTTTCAACGATATGCGCGGGCGTCGTGACGGGCGTGCGTTTTTCGCCGATGTTTTTTGCAAAGTTACTCATAATAAAACTCCTTATCAAAAAAGATTTTGTATATTTTATCCGTAATTTAGTATATTGATGTTATCACACGCGCGTGAAAAAAGCAAGGTTTTTTGCCATTATTCGCGCGGCGCGCGTTTGGTTTTTCCGAAAAGTATGACGGCGCGTTCAGACGATTTTTTGATTTCTTCGGGACTGACGCCTTTCGCTTCCGCCAGAATTTTTACGACCGTCGGGCTGCAAAAACCGCCCTGACACCTGCCCATACCGGGACGGCACCTGCGCTTAATCGCGTCAAGGGTATATACGGGCAGCGGACTGTCCAGCGCGTCCAGAATTTCGCCTTTCGACACTTCTTCGCAGCGGCAGACGATTTCGCCGTACGCAGGGTTTTGTTTTATCAGAGCGTCGCGCTCGCTTTCCGACATTTCTTTCGGGTGCGGGTGCTTTTTTCTTATGGGGTTGAAGGAAGCGTTCTTTTCAACCGCCTTGAATTTCGACACGTATTCGGCCGCCCATTTCGCAAGGTCGACGGCGATTGCGGGCGCGGCGGTCGCGCCGGGCGATTGTACCCCCGCCGCTTCCAGAATATTTTCGGTGAAAATACCTTTTCTGACCTGAAAATCTTCTTCGTAGGTCGGCGAGCGCACCCCCGAAAAGTATGCGATGACGTCGGACGGCTTTATATTTTCGGCGACTTTCATTTGCTCGTTTATGATAAAGTCCATCGTCTCCTTGTCGGTTGTGACGTCTTCGCGGTCGGGCGTTTCCAGGACGTTCGGTCCGATAATCATATTTTTGTCGACTGTGTGAATGACGGCGATACCCTTGCTCGTGTTTTCGTGCGACAGGGCGAATTTCGTCATATCGATGCGTTTTTTCAGCGACAGTTTTTCGTCGGACAAAACGGTTATCGGCGACTTGACTTCCGTCGTGTTGATGTATTTTCCGACCTTTTTGTCAAGGATTATGTCCGTGCCTTTTCTCGGGTGAATGGTAAAGGTTCTGTCGCCCGCCATATCGGCGATGACGTCGGTATAAACGCCGGCGCAGTTTACGACGATCGTCGGGTGCAGAGTGCCGCGGTTGGTTTTTACGGCGGTGATTTTGCCGTTTTCGACGTCCATGCCCGAAACCATCGTGTTCAGCGCGATTTTCGCGCCGTTTTCAAGGGCGTTTTCCATAAGGGCGACGCACATTTTATAAGGCGACGTGAATCCGCCCGTGGGCATATACAGCGCGCCCGTTGCCCACGACGGGGCGTAAGGCTCGATTTTAAGCAGTCCTTTTCTGTCGACGTATCTGACGCCGGGTATTTTCAGCCGCTTGGAGTTAAGCACAAGAAGGCGGGGAAGAAGTTGCTCCCACTTTTTTGCGATGAGCAAAAGATGACCGAGCCTTTCAAACGGGACGTCAAGGTCGCGCGCAAGGTCGGTGTACATTTGATTTCCGACGTAGTTATACTTGTGTTTTTGCGACGACGGGGAATAGTTTATGCCGACGTGCACCGCGCCGCCGTTTCGTGAGGATTGTCCCGCCGCGACGTCCGCGCCTTTTTCGACGACAAGTACGTCAAGGTCGTATTTTGAAAGTTCCCTTGCGGTTGCCGCGCCGACAAGCCCCGCGCCGATAATCAGAACGTCGGGGGAAAGTCCGTCCAGAGCGTTGTCGGTAATCGGGGGAACGTATTGCTTTTGTACGAAGCCTTTCAGTTTCACGTCGTTGACGACGCCGATATATTTTTTGTCGACGGCGATGCGCCCCGCCTTCACGACGGTGTTCCAGTCGTCGACTTCGCCGGAAAGGTAAATGCAGCCGTTTTTCTCTTCGGCGGTAATTCTGTCGTCAAGTTCTTTCAGTTTTTTGACTTTTTTCTCAAAATCGCTCATTTTATGTTTTTGATTTCCGCTTTTATTTTATTTTGCAAAAGTTCGCGCTCGGACGCGATGTCCCAAATGCCCAAACGCAGAACGTACGCGACGACGTCCCACGGTTTATGGCTGTCCTTTGTGAAGCCTTTGTTCATCTTTACGTAGTTTTTGATAAATCCGTTGTAAATGAACACGCGGACGGTACTCATAAGGAATATTTTGAGTTTGGAACTGCCGGGGAAAAGTTCCGCGTCGTGGAACAAAAAGTGCATCATCGCAAGTTCCGCCTCGGGACGGCCTTTGCAGGCGGTCATCCAGTCGATGACCTGATATTTGTCGCCGTCGCACATAATGTTGTCGGTGTGGAAATCGAGGTGGATTATGTTGTCGGCTTCGGGCAGGGCGGAAATATAGTTTTTAAGTTTTTCGGATTCTTCTGCCGAAAGAAAAGTAAAAAGCCCGTTGTCAAGGGTTTCGAGCGCGACTTGTCGGACGTCGCGGAGTTTGTCGGAGTGCGCGGAATGAACGTGAGTGTGAAGCGCGGCGATGATTTTTCCGGCTTTGAACAAAATCGCGGGGTTTTTCATCGGCATGTTCGTCAAAGATTCGCCGTAAAGTTTTTTGAAAACGAGCCCTTGTCTTTCGTTTACTTCGACTTTGCCGAAACATTCCATCGGAGTGCAGCCTGTTTCAAACGCGACGGTCGTGTTCAGAAGTTCGATATCGACGTTTTCTTTCGATACGGAATCGAAGTAAAGTTTCAGCACCTTTTCGTCGCCAAGGTCGAAAACTTCCGAGGAACGAGCACGAAACATCGGCTTCGATAAATCGCAATTTTTCACAAGCGTCAAAATTTTTTCGTCCATAATTCTCCTTGTTTTTACGCGTACACGCGCACGAAATTCATATAATAATTTTATTTTACATCATATCAATATTAACTTTCAAGAAAATTCGACAAAGTCTTTCTTTTTTTGCATAAAATAATTAAAAAAATTTCATAATAGGTATTGACAAACCCGAAAACGGGTGTATAATATAGTTAGCAATCAAGGAAAGCGAGTGCTAACAATCGCAAATGATGATTGCTAACAATCTTAAAAAATAAGGAAGTGCATATTATGAAAAACAATCTTACAAGATGGGACAAATTCGAAAAAGGACTTGACAACTTCGGCAATTCTTTCAACGCCGCATTCGATAACTTCTTCCGCCCGATGTACGACGGGGATATGATGCGTACCGACGTCAAAGAAAGCGACAAGGAATACGTTTTGGAAATCGAAGTGCCCGGCTACGACAAGAAGGATATTTCGGTTGACGTCGACGACGGATACCTTACCGTTTCCGCAAAGAAAGAAGAAAAGAGCGAGGACGAAAAACACGGCTATATCCGTCAGGAAAGGACGGCAAGTTGCAGCCGTAACTATTACGTCGGCGACATTGACGAAGACAACGTCAAAGCAAAGTACGATAACGGCGTATTGACGGTTTATGTGCCCAAAAAGGAAGATAAACCCGAGAAATCGCGCACAATCACGATTGAATAAGTCAACTTAACATAATTTCCAATCCCCCTAAAACGAGAAATTGCCTGCATTTTTTGCAGGCATTTTTCGTTTGTTTCGAATTGAATTTATGATTTCTTTTCAAGAAGGTTTTTGAAAAGTTTTACCGCGGCGTCGTAAAGTTCCTGTTTATAATTTCTGGACGGAAGAAGCGGCGTGTTTTCGGGCGAGGTCGCCGTCGCAAGGGCAAGTCCCGATTTTTCAAGGTCGAAACCCATCGCGATTTGTCCGCATATCGCAATCACCGGCACGCCGAACTTTTTCGCGTGTCTCGTGAGCCCGCTGATTGCTTTTCCGTCAAGAGTCTGGTTGTCGAGTTTTCCTTCGCCGGTAACGACGAAAGCGGCGTCTTTCAAAAGGGAATCGAATCCCGTGCCGTCAAGCATTACGTCGATGCCCGACGTGAGTTTTGCGTTGAAAAAGGCAACCATTCCCGCCGCGATACCGCCTGCCGCGCCGCCGCCTTTCAGGTTTTCGACGTCGACGCCGACGTCGCGTTTTATAACGGACGCATAATGTTTCAGTCCGTCGTCAAGGTCTTTCACCATCATATAATCCGCGCCTTTTTGCGGGGCAAAGACGTACGACGCGCCGGTTTCGCCGCACAACGGGTTGTCGACGTCGCACATACAGGTAAGGTTAAAATTTCGGGCGTTTTTCACGTCGATTTTTTCAATGTTTTTAAGCGTGCCTCCCGTCGGGATAAAGGTTTCGCCGCTTTTATCGAAAAATTTCACGCCAAGGGCAGCCGCAATCCCCGCGCCGCCGTCGTTGGTTGAACTGCCGCCAAGTGCAAGGACGATATCTTTCGTGCGCATCAATGCGTCGTCGATGATAACGCCCACGCCGTACGACGTCGTTTTTGCAGGATTTTTGAATTCCGTTAAGGAAAGTCCGATTGCTTTCGCGCTTTCGACGATCGCGCACACGGGCGACAAAAGGTATTCCGCCGTGCAGGGGCGGAAGTTGCTGTTTCTCGTGCGGACGCTGATAAGTCTGCCGGTGAGTGCGCGACGGAAACATTCAAGCGTGCCTTCGCCGCCGTCGGCAATCGGCAAAACGCGCGTGTTTGCCGCAGGCGAGACGTCTTTTATCGCTTTTTCGATGGTGTCGGCGACTTCTTCCGCCGTAAGCGTCCCCTTGAAACTGTCGGGACAAATGAGAATTTGTTTGTTTTCCATAAATTCCGCCGTGATTATTACTTCGATATAAGTATATTGCAAGCGCGCGGATTTTTCAAGGGAAAAAAACGAAAATCAGCGACATGTTGCAAGGGTAAGTGCGATAAGGCGGTTTTTTCTGTGGGCGTCGAACACGACTTTTTTCGTCACGAGCGCGCCTTTTTTGACGATAAGGACGTTGTTCTTGTCGTAAACGGAAGACGTCGCGACGCGTCCGATAAGAAATCCGTAGTTGGAAAGAGCCTTTACGGGAAGGGACAAGGCGTTTTCGGGCGGCGACAATATCGACACCTTAAAATCTTTCTCGGGTTTTTCGATGACGGGCTTGCTTTTTTGTTTCCGCACGCGCTTTTTCCCGTCGGGCAGGAGAATGACTCCTTGCGCGTCAACGGACGCGATTCTTTCGACAAGCACGGGCGTTTCGTTCACGATGATTGCGGTGGCGATTTTATCGGTGTCGCCGAAGTACAAATCCGAAAGAACCCCGAGTGCTTTTCCGTCGGCGGTATATACGGGCGCGCCGAGGGGAAATTCGATAAGGTCTTTTCCCGAAACGTCGGATTGGCTTTTTATGCATAAAAGATTAGACAAAACGACAGAATCGTCGTTTATTTTTTTCAGGCTTCGGACGGCGACGTACATATTTTCTGAATCTTTGGAATAAAGGTCGGAAAACGCGAAAAATCCCACCGATTTCAGACGCTTTTCGCACAAAACCCCCGTGATAGTGCCCAAAATTTTGTGTTGAGAGCCCGATATGACGGGTAAAGACAGATAAGACGTGATTTTTCTCATATTATTCCTCGCAAAACATACTACAAAATTAAGATATTTCAAAAAACGGGCGTTTATGTTGCAAAAAACGTCGATATTCTTCCGAAAAAAGAAAGTTTGTCCGAAGATAGGCAAAAACGGCGCGGAAAAATCGGAAAAAATCGGGCGAAACGCCAAAATCGCAGCGGAAAAACATTGCGAAAGTTCGACAACTTTTTAACGAATAAATGTGGATTTGTCAACATAAAATAGTGCGAATGTGGATAACTCGGTGGATAACTACCCGTTTTTATACAATTTTTGAATAAAATCGCAACGGAGTGCAATGTGGACAAACTCGGCAAAACAATTTTCAAAATCAGTATGGCAATATTCGTAATTATTTTGACAATTTTTGCGTTTTTAAGCGTCGTATGTGTGAAAAACACGTTAAATATTCTGAAAAACGACGCGGGTTACGTCGTTGTGCTGGACGCGGGACACGGCGCACCCGACGGCGGCGTTGTCGGCACGAATACCGGCGTGCTTGAAAGCGATCTTAACCTTAAAATGGTGAAAATTTTGCAAAACTACCTTGAAAACGCAGGGGTGAAAGTCGTTTTGACCAGAAAAAACAAATACGCGTTGTCGGGCGGTGCAAAAGGGTTCAAAAAAGAAGACTTCAAACTCAGAAAAGAGATAATCGAGAGCGTAAATCCCGACGCGGTTATCAGCATTCACATGAACTTTTACAAGGCTCAGCCGTCGCGGCGCGGAGCGCAAGTGTTTTACGACGCGAAAAACCCGTATTCTCTGCCGTTTGCGGCGACGCTCATGCAAAAAATCAATACGGAAATCAACAAAAAATACGGCGGACGGGAATATGCTGCGCTTTCGGGCGACTTTTATATAATAAATTCGACGTCCGCCCCCGCCGCAATCGTGGAATGCGGATTTTTAAGTAACGCGGAAGACGAAAAACTGCTTGTTGGCGACGAATACAAAAAGGAATTTTGTTATCACTTGTTTTCGGGCGTGATGCAATATCTGTACACGGGCGCAAGATAAGGGCGAGCGATGTTTGCCTTGCGGCAAAGCGATGTGCCTTCGGCGTGATAGTTTGCTGCCGCAAAGCGATGTTTCTCTCTTTTAGAAGATAAGGTTTTTTAATTATCGGTTTGTAAAAAGCCCACTGCTTTTTTTAGTAGCAGCGGGCTTTTTTGTTATTCAATTTTTTCATCAAAAGCAAAGGCGTCTGATTGCCTCGCGATAGATTTTGAACACGTTCATATAGGTCGAAATCGGGGTGCGTTCGTCGGGCATATGAATGGTGGACTCAACGCCCGGGAACTCCGGACCGAAAGCGACGCCGTGTTTTAAGGCGCGTGCGTAGGTGCCGCCGCCGATTGAAATCGCGTCAAGGTTCGTACCCATTACGTCGTTGTAGGTCGAAAGCAAGGTTTTCACCAAAACGTCGTCTTTATCGACGTAAAGCGGCTCCTGAAACTCCGATTCTGCAATCGTGAAGTCGTAAAGGCATTTGTCGAGAATATCAATCAAGGTGCTTTTTTTCACCGTGACGGGATAACGGATATTGATTGTGAACTTCAACTTTTCGTGCGAAGAAATTATGCCGAGGTTGACTGTGAGCGCGCCCGAAACGTCGTCGCGAAGGTCAAGTCCCGCGCCTTTTCCGTCATAGGTTTCAAACGCACCATAAATCTTTTTCAAATCGACGTCGATATCGCTCAACGCTTTCAGAAGTTTGACGATTGCGTTGTCGCCGAGCGCGGGCGTTGCGGCGTGAGCGGCTTTTCCGTGAGCGGTAACCACGATTCTTCCGTCTTTTATTTCATATTCGAGCCCGGATTTTTCGATAATCGTCAGGTTGTCGGCGGTATCGGGGATACGCGCGGTGCAGACGTTAGGCACGACGTTGGGACGAGTACCGCCCGAAATTTCGACGTTGCCCGAATAGTTTTTCTCAAACGTTATCGTCGCGATGCCTTTTTCGCAGTTGATGACGGGGAAGTCCGCGTCGGGCGAGAATCCCGTGTCGGGCATTTTTTCGACGGTATTGAAATGTTTTATACAACGCCAGCCCGTTTCTTCGTTGCAGCCGACGATGAATCTTATGCGTTTTTTGGGGATAAGTCCTTCGTCAAGAAGGGACTTTACGGCGTACAGACACGCAAGCATGGGACCGCGGTCGTCAACGACGCCTCTGCCGTAAATGACGTCGCCCGAAATTTCGCCATAGGGTTTATGCGTCCAGCCGTCGCCCACGGGCACGGTGTCAAGGTGACCGAGAATACCGAAAGCCTCGCCTTCGCCGATGTCCGCAACGCCGCAGTAACCGTCAAGGTTTTTCGTCTGAAAACCGAAAGATTCCGCTTTGCTTAAAAACCAGTCGAGGCATTGTCTGTTACCTTCGCCGAACGGGGCGCCGGGCAAAGGTTTGCCTTCTTCGCCGTCGAAAGACAGGAGTTCAAGGGTGTCTTTCAGCAGTTCGTTTTGATATTTTTCCATTATTACCTCCGAAAAATCCGTTTAATTTTTGAAAAACATTTGTAATTTTCAATATATTATTATACACTATTTATAATAAATGTGAACTAATATTTCAAAGCACAGGGCGATTTTATGCATGAAGGACATCGTGACAGAATGAGAGAGCGAATTTTGCTGTCGGGTATAGAAAGTTTACAGCCGCACGAGGTGTTGGAGTATCTTTTATATCACGCAATACCGCGAAAAGACACAAACGGTATCGCGCACGAGCTTATTTCGAAATTCGGCAGTTTCAACGGGGTGCTTAACGCCGACTACGACGCGCTTCTGGACGTAAACGGTATGACGGCAAACGCGGCGTTGCTGCTGACAAGTCTGAAAGGCGTGTTCAGAATGTACGCGTCGGGCGACAAAAAGGGCAAAATCGTCATTGCGACGCGCGGCGACCTTGTCAGGTATCTCAGCCCATTTTTCTACGGCGAAAAGACCGAAAAGTTTTACATGCTGTGTCTTGACGCGAAAAGCACGGTAATCAAACTTGTGAAACTTTCATCGGGTATTCCGCAGGAAGTCCGCGTGGACGTCAGGGACGTCGTGGACAACGCGTTGAAATATAAGGCGGTTTCGGTCGTAATCGCGCACAATCATCCGTCGGGCGACGTGTCCCCGAGCGTTCAGGACGTCGAACTCACGCGGGCGATCGCGGCGGCTTTGCAACTTATCAAAATCAAACTTGCCGACCATTACATATTCAGCGATTTCGGATATTGCTCGTTCGTTGAAGACGGCGTCGGCGGACAGATTCAACAAAACGTAAATAACTTCTTGAAGGACGGTATAAAATACTGATATGGAACAAAAAGTAAGAACCCGTTTCGCACCAAGCCCCACGGGATTTATGCACATCGGAAATTTAAGGACGTGTCTTTACGCCTTTCTTTTCGCAAGGAAAAATAACGGCACGTTTATTCTTCGCATCGAGGACACCGACCAGGAAAGGTTTGTCGACGGCGCGGTAGATCTTATTTACAGGACGCTCAAAACGTCGGGAATCACTCACGATGAAGGCCCCGACGTCGGCGGCGACTACGGCCCGTATGTCCAGAGCGAAAGAAAACCCATATATATGGAATACGCCAAAAAACTTATCGAACTCGGCGGGGCGTACTACTGCTTCTGCACGAAGGAACGCCTTGAAACGCTGACCGACGAGAACGGAGTCAGGACTTACGACAAGCACTGCTTGCACCTTTCCAAGGAAGAAATCGAAGAAAACCTTAAAAACGGCGTGCCGTACGTTATCCGCCAGAATATTCCGAAAGTCGGGACGGGCACTTATCACGATATGGTTTACGGCGATATTTCCGTCGATTATTCGGAACTCGAAGACAATATTCTTATTAAGTCCGACGGTATGCCGACGTACAACTTCGCAAACGTCGTCGATGACCACCTTATGAAAATCACGCACGTTATCCGCGGGGTTGAATATCTTTCCAGCACGCCGAAGTACAATCTGATTTACGACGCGTTCGGATGGGAAAGACCGCAGTATATGCACCTTCCGCCCATTATGAAAGACGCGTCGCATAAACTTTCGAAGCGTTACGGCGACGCCAACTTCGAAGACTTCATAAATAAAGGATTTTTGCCCGAAGCGATAATAAATTATATATCCCTTCTCGGGTGGAGTCCCAAGGACAACACCGAAAAAATGTCGATGGAAGAACTTATCGAAAAATTCGACGTGTCGGGGCTTTCCAAAAGCGGCAGCATCTTCGACGAAGCGAAAATGCGCTGGCTCAATCAACTTTACGTGAAAGAGTTGCCGTTTGAAAAGTTTATGGAATACGCCCGTCCTTACTTCGATAAAAGCTGCGCGAAAGGGAAGTACGATTACGACAAGCTCGGCCGCATTCTTATGAGCCGCGTCGAAATCTTTTCGGAAATTCCCGATAAGGTTGCGTTCCTTGACGAGTATGGTTCTTTCGATACCGCGCTTTTCGTCCATCAAAAGTCCAAGACGACTATCGAGCTTGCGCGTGAAATACTTGAAAAGATTTTGCCCTTGTACGAAGGCGTCGACGAGTGGACGAACGAGAATCTGTTCAAGGTGTCGGAAGAGTTCGCCGCGGCGAACGGATACAAAAAACAGCAGTTGTTCTGGGCGGTGCGAGTTGCCGTCGCAGGTCGCGACGTTACACCCGGCGGCGCAACCGAGCTTATGGACATTCTTGGCAAAAACGAAAGTTTACGTCGCATAAATTATGCGTTAACACTATTTTAATTCAATTTGGAGGAAATTATGAAACAACTGTCAATGCGCGCGAAAACGATTATCTCTTTCGTTTTGTTCGCCGTGGTTTTCACGGGACTGACACTTATCGCGTCTTACTGCGATCTGTCGATTTCGAAAATTCTCACGAAAAACACGTTGCCGGAAGGCGCGTATATTTCGACGAGCGTTTTCACGCTGTTCTTTGAGGCGATGGGAAGTTGTCCCATTTATCTCGTCGTGTCGATTGCCGGCGCGATATGGTTCTGGTGGGGCATCGCCCACAAGAAAATCTGGCTTTCGGTCATTGCCGCAATCCTTGTTTTCATCGGATTCTTTTTGACGTTGCAAGACGTTTTCAAATATTACACGGAAGCGGTCACGGCGTCGCTCAATAACGGTATCCCCGTCGAGGTCGAAATGAAGGGCGGATTTTACAAAACCCTTATTTCGGCGGTTATCGCGATTGCGGAAGGAGCATGCCTTGTGTTCGCCTGGTCGCGCGTCAAGCCCGAAACCAACGACGCTCTTTTCAAATGGGTGTTCGTCATCGTCGTCGCAATGGCGGGCTATCTTATCGTACACTTTGTGAAAGGTCCCGTCGGCCGCATGCGTTTCAGAACGATGAACGCCGCTGGCGACACGGAATTCACGCAGTTTACGAACTGGTGGGTGAGCAACGGAAAACGCAAACCTTATTCCGCGGAAGCGGGCTCGGCACTCGTGCTTCCGTCCGACCAGTGCAAGTCGTTCCCGTCGGGACACACTTATTCGGCAGGTCTTATTTACACCCTTATTTGTCTGCCCGATCTCGTGAAGAGCATCGGCGACAAGAAATGGACGCGTCCCGTCATTTATGCGGTAACGATCGCGTTCACGGGTATCGTTGCAATCAGCCGTATCGCCGCTGGCGCGCACTATATGAGCGACGTTTTGTTCGGCGGCACGCTTTCGTTCCTTTTCATGATGATCGGTCGCGAAATCTTTATTTTCAAAGGCGCACATTTCAAGGCTTTGTTTGAAAGAAAGGCTGTGCCGCTTGACGGCGACAATGCAGAAACAGCAGAATAATCTTAAACAATAAACGAGAAAGCCCTCGCAATGCGCGAGGGTTTTTTTATATAGAAAAAGTGCAGAAATCTAAACAACAATAAACGACAAAATGCAACATATTTCGATAATTATAATTAGACAAAGATACGGATAAACTAATTATTGTTAGTATTTCAAGTATGGTGGAAGAAGTTTATAAATCGGACGTGTTTGCCGAAAGACTTAAAGAACTCAGGCTTGAAAAGGGCATAGGGCAAAACAAACTCGCAAGGGAGCTCGGCTTGTCCAACGCCAGCATAAGTTACTGGGAAAACGAAAAGCAAGAACCGACTGCGTCGGCTCTGTATAAACTTGCCTCATACTTCGGAGTATCCTGCGATTATCTGCTGGGACTTCAAGAATATAAATAAAAAACGCAAAAAAAAACGTCGGGACAATCGTCCCGACGTTTTTGTTATCTGTTGGCATACCTTGGTTTATTCTTCGGTAATTTCGGCAGATTCTTCGGTTTGTGCCGTTTTCGCCGCCGCGTTTTCTCGTTTTTCGGAAAGCGTCAGGCGCAGTCTGTCGCTGTCCTTCCTTACAAAATACAAAGGCAGGAACGCAAGTACCGCAACGATCGACGCCGCAAGGAAGATTTTGAACGGCGGCGTGAAGCCTGCCGCCGACGTATCGACGTCCGAAAGCCCGATAATAAGCGTGATCAACGGGCCGATAATCATCGGAAGAAGTACGTTGAAGCACATTCTCACGCCCTGGAATCTGCCTTCCGTGCCCGTGGGGATGTAGTCCTGGAAAGACGCCATAAGCGCCGCGCTCAGGCTCAGGATCGAGCCCAGCATAAAGATGCCCGCGACGTACAGCACGGGAAGCCACGCGGCTTTCGGCATAAACTCCATCAGATACACGATAAGAGTGCAGGCGACGATGACCGTAAGCAATGGCAGATAAAAATGTTTTCTGCCGAGTTTGTCAAACAATACGCCCATAACCCCCGTGAATACCGCCGCGCCGATAATAACGACCGCAAGGGGCACGACGAAGTTGTCGCCTAGTTCCAGCGTGTTTTGGACGAAGTTGATGAGATATGAGAAAAACGTTTGTTGAGAGATGCCCAGAATGCACGAGGTAGCCAGACATACGTACAACATACGGTTGTCTTTGATGACCTGTTTGCGGAAGCCGTAAAAGGTTTCTTTCAGGAAATCCGGGTTTTGATTTTTGACGATATGCGTGCTGTCCTTCATCATAAAAATCGCAAGGATTCCCGCCACGATGGGGATAATTCCCAAAACTATGAAAAACAGCCAGTTGCTCTCATTCGTGGGTTTATACAGCGATCCGAGCCCGATAAACACGATTACCGTCGCAAACACGGGCAATACAGACAAAACCGTGTTGACTTTTCCGCGGTTTGTATCGTCGGTAACGTCGGTAGTCCAGGTGTTGAACGCGGCGTCGTATGCCGTCGAACCCGCAAACGTCATAATGCAGTCGAACAGGACAAGCAAAAAGCCTAAGAGTCCCAGAGTATGCGAGTCGGCGCGCATAGGGATTGCCGCAAACAACATTATGGTAAGCCCCCAGGCGATGTATCCGTACGACACGAAAACCTTGCGCTTTCCGAGTTTGTCGCAAAGCCCGCCAGCAAATATCGTCGTTACCGTTGCGGTGATTGCCGAAAAGATGACCATAAGCGTCGTTACGACGTATGCCATATCTCTGTTGCCGGAGTTTGTGTAAATGTCCTGCGCGAAAGTTGCGAAATACATGTTCTCGACAACCCACGCAATCTGACCTACAAGCCCGAATACGATTGCCGAAAACCAGATTTTCCACCCGAGACGAGTGGATTTTGCGTTTTCTTTCATAATTTCTCCTTAATCATAAAGCTATATATATTATGATAACACCAAATACAATGAGTGTGCAAGAAAAAAATAATTAAACCGCAAAACGATGCTTCCTGAAACGCTGCTCCGCAAAAAAAAAGACTGCCTTCGCAGTCTTCTTTTTTTGGCAGGAGCAGTAGGAATCGAACCTACACCATAGGAGTCAGAGGCCTATGTGCTGCCACTACACCATGCTCCATCGGGGAAACTTTTTTCAAGTTCGTAAAAAATATAGCACAAGATAATATTTAAGGCAAGCGTTTTACCGAAATTTATGAAAAAGTGAATCATAAAAGAAAAAATTAACAAGAATTTCGGCGCGCTTTTCTAAAAGGATATAAATTTTTATATATGAAAAAATATTTAACCCATTCAAAAAAATAAAAAACCGAAAAATTTTTCATTTTTGAATTTTTTGTAACGTCGAAAAACCGAAAAATTTGTCGAAAAACAAGGTTTCACGATGTGAAAAAGTAAGAAAAAACAAAATGTAAACCGCAAAAATTGCCGATTTCGTTTCAAAAAGACGGAAATTTTTTCCGTTACTATTTGTTTCGTTCGCTAGCGCGGGCAGTGTTTCACGCCGAAAAATTGCCAAAAAAAGTAATAAGAAAAGTTGCAAAAAATCGTAAGATTGCCCGAAAAATCGCATTTTTGTTTTGAAAACAATACCCAATAAATCTTGAATAAATGCATAAAATCTCTTAGTTTTATACAAAAATCAAAGTCTGTTTTTTGCCTGATTTCAAAATCCATATAAAAACTTATAATCTCCGAAAACCCTAACAATAATTAGCGCTTGCGACTATTTATATATAAAGTAGTAAAATCGAAAAGCATATAAAATCTTTATTTTATGTGCGCGCGTTTATAAAAAATCGTTGAAAAACGCAAGACGCGCGGTTTTGCAAGAAGGAGAACGTATGCATAAATTTTGCATACACGCAGAAAAATGAAGCAAAAAAAATCACTTATCTTAATCATACTCGTCCTGGTGGTTCTTTGCGCCGGGCTTGTCGCGTGCAACAAAAAAGGCGACGACCTTTCGGGCGTGAAAGTTACTTACGTTCTGGAAGGCGGTATGTATAAGCAAAGCACGAACCCGATAAACCATTTTTACAAATTCGCGGAAGGAACGGAAAACCTTATCGTCGATCCGTCGGTTGTGGGTAAACGCGCCGACGAGGGGACCGACCCCATCACGAAAGCGGGATACGTTCTGGACGGCTGGTATCGCACGAGAACGGAGAGCGAAAGCGGCGTCGAATACAGCGACAAATGGGATTTCGCAACCGACAAAGTTACGTCCGACGGCGTCACGCTTTACGCAAAGTGGAAAAAGGCGGTCGAATTTACTTACAACGTGTGCTATAACGACGACAACGGCGAAAAGCAGGTGCTTGGTTCTTATCTCGTGTCGGCGGGCGACGGTTTCAAAGACATAATGAATTATGCGGACAAGAGAAGCGGATATACCTGGGTGTCGATGACCGACAAGGACGGCAACCCGTGGGACGAAAAGTTCACGCATCCCGGCGGGGAAGAATCCCTTGCAATCGACGTGTATTTCGTTTACATCAAGGGCATTTACACAAAGGTTTCGACGGCGGAAGAACTTGCCGACGCATTTGCTAAAAACAAAAACGTTATGCTGACGGCGGATATCGATATGGGCGGCGCAACCCTTGAAACGAAAGGCAAAAGCGCAAAATCGTTCGTCAAAAAGATTTACGGCGGCGGACACACGATATCCAACTTCAAGGCAAAGGCATACGTCGGGAAAAACGACTTGTTTGAAATCGACGGCGAAAAAGGATACAGCTTCAACGGCATATTCGGAAGTCTGGACAAAGCGCAGGTGACGGACGTCAACTTCAAGGACGTAACGCTTGAAATCGACGCAATGGCATCGTTTATAAATCACGTTTATATCGCGCCTGTCGCGGGCAAGGTCACGAACAGCGAACTCAGAAACGTCACCGTCGAAAATATGAAAATAACGCTTGTGAGATTGCCGGACGGATTCTCTCCCGACAATCTTGTGGTAAAAATCGATACGGCGGCGGCATACAAGGACGAAACGTCCGAAATCGTCGGCTGCACGGTCAAAAACGTGACCTTCGAAAACGCCGCGGAAACCAAATAACGAGAATTTTTAATTCAAATAAATTGCAAAACGAATAAAGGAGAAAGCAATGAAACACAGTTCGAAAACAAGAAATACGATTCTGGCGGTAGTAGTGCTGCTTGTCGTTTTTTCAAGTATGTTCGTGCTTGCCGCCTGCAAAAAGGACAAAGGTCCCGGCAGCGGAAAAACGTACGACAACGAAAACGATCCGTTGATATTTTCGACGCAGGAAGTCGATAAGGTTTTCAACCCCTTCTTCTCGACGTCCGCAATGGACAGCAACGTCGTCGGAATGACTCAAATCAGCATGCTGACCAACGATAAGGACGGCAATCCCGAATACGGCGACGACAAACCGGTTGTTGTCAAGGATATGGAAATCCTGTCGCACGGCAGCGGTGACGCCCTTACGACTGAATATCGTTTCGTCATCAAAAACGGCATTAAGTTCTCAAACGGCAGCGACCTTACGATAAAGGACGTTCTGTTCAATCTTTACGTATATCTCGATCCCGCATACACGGGTTCAAGCACTATTTATTCCACGGAAATCGTAGGGCTGAAAGAATACCGCACGCAGTCGGATACCGAAGAAGGACAAAAAGCGTTCGAGGCGCAATTCAGGACGGAAGCCACCGCGCGAATCACGAATCTTGCGTCCGCCGCGAATGAAATACTCAAAGCGCACAAGGACGACGCAGACTTCAACGACGCAAAGTTTAAGGAATACCTTGCGGAAAAGGCACAAACGAACCCCAAAGCTTATGGAAAGTTGGTTAAAGACTACGAAAAGGCGAAAGAACTGTTCAGAGAAGAACTCGAAAGCGATTATTCGTCCGCGCGCGATACGTACACCGACGTAAAATTCCGCGGCGAAGACGGCATACTTTACGAAAATCTTTTCACGACCGACGTCGAAGTGTTCCTTCTCAACGAAGGCTATATCAAATGGGAAAAGAAGAACAACAAACTTACCTCGACCTTGACCAACGACGTTGCGGAACTTAAAAAATGGACGAAAGAACAGGCAATCGAGACGGTGTTCATGGATAAAATCCCCACAAGTATCGAAGAAATCATCACTTTTTGGGCAACCGCAACCACGCTTAACGATTATATCGCTCTCGAAGCGCAGGAAGAATACTTTGCGGGCGAAACGACTCAAAGACAATTCAAAAACATCTCGGGCATTAAATTCCTGAACAAGGACAACGTCGCGACGGTAAACGGCGTCGATTACAACAACCGTGAAAACGGCGGCAACGACGTCCTTTCCATCACCATCAAAAACGTTGACCCGAAAGCAATCTGGAACTTTGCATTCGCAGTTGCGCCCATGTACTATTACTCGGACGCGGCGCACATTGCGGCGTTTGACTTTGAAAGCAATTTCGGCGTCGAATACGCATCGCCGAGCTTTATGAGCAAGGTCGTCAAAAACCCCGACAAAATCGGCGTGCCGATGGGAGCGGGCGCATATGCGGCGTCAAAGTCGAGCGGCGGATTGGAAAACATCGGCTCGGGCGACTTTTACAGCCTTGGCGTAATTTATTTTGAACGCAATCCTTATTACGTAATGGGACCTGCGACAATCAAGAAAGTGCGTTTCAAGGTCGTATCCTCGACGCAAATTCTCAACTCGCTTTACAGCGGTGAAATCGACTTTGCGGAACCTAACGCCAAACCCGAAACCATCAAAGAACTCGACGGCAAAAAATCGGACGGCATCGGCAACAAGTCTATCGTTACGTCGGGCTACGGCTATATCGGTATCAATGCGGGCAAAGTCCCCAATATTTACGTAAGACAGGCAATTATGCACTCCGTCAACACGCTGGAATGCGTTGCGTACTATAAGGGCGCGGCGAAAGCGATTTATCGTTCCATGTCGTTGTCGAACTGGGCGTATCCCGGCAAGACCGAAGGCACGCGCACCCCGACCGCTTATTATCCTTATATCGGCGGCGCTATCCCGGAAAACCTTAACGACGTCAACCCGGAATATGCGGCGTTCGTTTCGGACAAAGGATACAGTGCGGGACAGACTATGACGCAGGCACATCAGGACGAGTTCATCAGATATCTTGTCGAAACCCTTGGCGGATATACCCTTGACGGCAGCGGCGTTTACGCAAAGAACGACGGCAAAGAAAGACTTTCTTACGTCTTCACGATTGCCGGCGAAGAAACCGACCACCCTGCGTTCAGTGCAATGAATCACGCTTGCGAACGCCTGAACAAACTCGGTTTCAACGTCGAGGCGAAGACCGACGCAAACGCTCTTAAAAAACTTTCCACGGGCGACCTTGCGGTATGGGCGGCAGCGTGGGGCAGCACGATCGACCCCGATATGTATCAGGTATATCACAAGGATTCCAAGGCAACTTCGGTACTCAACTGGGGTTACAAACAAATTCTTGTCAACGCGGGCGGCAAGTACGACACGGAATTCGACATAGTCGAACAACTGTCCGAACTTATCGAAAAAGCGCGTCAGACCAACGTAAAGAAAGAGCGCGCGGCGTTTTACGAAGAAGCGCTCAATCTCGTGATGCAACTCGCGGTGGAACTTCCCACTTACCAGCGTGACGACCTGTTCGCTTACAACGAAAACAAAATCGACGTAAGCACGTTCACTCCCGAAAGTCAGCTTTCTCCCTTCAAGGGATTGACGTCCGACCTGGACAAAGTATCTCTCCGCACGAAATAAGCGAAGGGCAAAGCACAAAAAGATTAAGGAAATCGGAAGAAGCCGTCCCGGAAACGGGGCGGCGGACGCCGAAAAACAAGTATGTTCAAATATATCGTAAAAAGATTACTTATATCGATTGTTATCCTTCTCGGGGTGTCGCTTATCATCTATACGCTGGTAAGGCTTCTTCCCGTGGACTACATCGAAAGGAAATACTCGGCGCAACTGCAACAGGGACAAATGACGCAGGAGCAGGTCGACGAATACAAGGAAATGTACGGATTGGGCGACAATTCGTTCAAAGGAATCGTCGGGGGGTATTTCAACTGGCTTTCCAACGTTGCGAAAGGCAATCTCGGAGACTCTTTCAAATATGAAAAACCCGTCGCGCGCGTTATCACGGAAAACATGTGGATATCGTTTGCAATCGCGTTTATCGCGACGATATTACAGTTTTTGATTGCGATACCGTTGGGTATCACAAGCGCGACGCATCAATATACCGCGCGTGACTATATAGTAACGATATTCACGATGATAGGGTTGGCGCTACCGACGTATTTTTTCGCGGCGATCGCGATAAAGATTTTTGCGGTCGATCTCGGATGGCTGCCCACGGGCGGACTCGTTTCGGGCGGCGCGAGTTACGCGGAAACGTTCGCGGGACAAATGCAGCGTTTCGGCGACATCTTAAAACACCTTATCCTGCCGATTTCGGTAAGCGTTATTTTGTCAATCGGCGGGCTTATGCGTTACACGAGAACGAACACGCTGGAAGTGCTTAACGCGGACTATATCCGTACCGCTCGCGCAAAAGGCTTGTCCGAAAAAACGGTTATTTACAAACACGCGTTCAGAAACACGCTTATTCCTTTGGCGACACTGCTTGCAGGTATTCTTCCCGGATTATTCGGCGGAATGATGATTACCGAGCAGGTTTTCGCAATCGACGGTATCGGTAACATTGCGTATCAGGCGTTAAGGGAAGGCGACATACCTTTCGTAATGGGATACAACATGTTCCTGGCAATACTGACGGTTATCGGTACGTTGCTGTCGGATATTATGTACTCGATCGTAGACCCGCGCGTCAAGCTCGGAAAGTAGGTGAAGATATGGAAAACAAGCAAGAATTTGAAGAACTTAATATCTCCGCCGTTCAGAATCACGAAGATTCCACGCCCGAGGTCGAAAAGGACGAGTTTTCGGTGATCGAAGCAACAAACCTTACCGACGGACTTAAAAAAGAAGTGGAATTTGGCAACGTTTCGGACGAATTGTCGGAAATTCAGCCCGAAGATATCGAAAGTGAGGCGGAACACGAAATCTCTGCGGACGAAAACCAGGTTCAGCAAACCTACAAGGGCATCAGCCCGTTAAGGCTTGTCGCGCGCAGATTTTTCCGTTCAAAACTTTCAATCGTCGGCATCATAATGATTGTCGCGCTGTTCGTATTCTCGTTTTTAGGACCCGTGATTTACGACAAATGGGGCGAAACGACCGTTGACAGAGCAACCGTAAAAGAGTCGATAACGAAAACGTACGATGCGGTCGACGCAGACGGCAATCCCGTTCAAATCACCGAAGAAATCGTTTTTGAAAACTTTTATCAACAATACGCGCCGCTGACGAAAGACCATCTTCTTGGCACGGACGATCAGGGCATGGACGTTTTCGTAAGGCTTATGTACGGAGGAAGAATCTCGCTGTTCATCGGATTCATCGTCGTAATTCTGGAAACGCTCATCGGCATTATCCTTGGCGGTATTGCCGGATATTTCGGCGGCTGGGTAGATCAGGTGATAATGCGTATCGTCGATATATTCAACTGTATACCGACGCTTCCGATATTGCTTATCGCGTCCGCCGTTATCGAGTCGTGGAACGTGCCTTCCGACACGAGGATTTATCTGCTTATGGCGATAATCACGTTGTTCAGTTGGAGCGGCGTCGCAAGGCTTGTCAGGGGACAGATATTGTCGCTGCGCGAGCAGGAATACATCACCGCGACAAAGGTAATGGGGCTTCCCACCTGGCGCAAGATTTTCCTGCACCTTATCCCCAACGTAATGCCGCAACTCATCGTTTCGATGACGCTCGGTCTCGGCAGCGTTATCCTTTACGAATCGACGCTTTCCTATCTCGGTCTCGGCGTACAACTGCCGAAAGCGGCGTGGGGCACGATGATTGCGAAGTCGAACATTCCCGAAGTTATGCAGTATCACCCCAACGTATGGCTGCCCGCAGGTATCCTTATCGTTATCGCGGTTCTGGGTTTCAACTTCGTCGGCGACGGATTAAGGGACGCCATGGATCCCAAATCAAAGAAATAAAGGCATCGATATGAAAGATAAACAGAAAAAATCCAACGATTATATGACCTTAAAAGAGAGTCGTAAAATCATCAGATACAACGTCAGGCAAATGCGCTTTTACGAAAAGCAAAAACGCAAGAAAACCGACGCGTCCGATTATACGACCACGATGAAGGACGATAAAAATCTTATCGAAATCGAGAACCTTAAAACCTGTTTCTTCACTGATATGGGCACGGTTATGTCCGTCAACGGCGTTTCGTTCAATATTCCCAAAAAGAAAATCGTCGGCGTCGTCGGGGAATCTGGTTGCGGAAAGAGCGTTACTTCTCTTTCGATAATGCAACTCGTGCAAGCCCCGCAGGGACAAATCGTCGACGGCGAAATCCGCTTTAACTCGGACGAGCTAGGCTATGACGGCGAAAACAGAAAACTTGCTTACAATATCGTCAAAATGCCTACGAAAGCAATGTACAAAGTGCGCGGCAAGGACATCACGATGATATTCCAGGAGCCGATGACAAGTCTGAATCCCGTGTTCACGATAGGTTATCAGCTGGACGAAGTAAGCTTCACCCACAACCCCGAAATAAGCAAGGAAGACGCCAAAGCGTGCAGTATCGAAATGTTGAAAAAGGTCGGCATAGCAATGGCGGAAAGGGTATATAAATCCTATCCGCACGAGTTGTCGGGCGGTATGCGACAAAGGGTAATGATCGCAATGGCTTTGGTCGGCGATCCGAAACTTATCATCGCGGACGAGCCTACGACCGCCCTGGACGTTACGATTCAGGCGCAAATTCTTGAACTTCTGAAAGATTTGCAAAAGGAACAGGGCTGTTCGATTATGCTTATCACCCACGACCTTGGCGTTATTGCGGAAATGGCGGACGAAGTCGTCGTAATGTATGCGGGACGCGTCATTGAAAAGGGCACTGCAAGCGAGATTTTCCACAATCCCCTGCACCCGTACACGATAGGGCTTCAAAAAAGCAAACCGCTTATCACTTCTCCGTCGGACGAGCCGTTGTATTCGATCCCCGGTCAGGTGCCGAATCCCATAAACCTGCCCGACTCCTGTTACTTCAAAAACAGATGCGCAAGACGTTGCGAACAGTGCGACGGCGGTTACCCCGAAGAAATCAAAGTAAGCGATACGCACTACGTATCCTGCTATTTATACGATAAGAAACAATGACAAACGAAATTATTGCAACGGAAGAATCCGTAAAACTAAATTCATCCGCGCCCGAAAGAGAGCCGATTCTGAAAGTCGAAAACCTTAAAAAGTATTTTGTGCTTTCAAAGAATCTGCTGGGTAAACCCACTTCAACGCTGAAAGCCGTCGACGACATAACGTTTTCTGTCGATTACGGTAAAACCATCGGCGTCGTGGGCGAGTCGGGTTGCGGGAAAACGACGCTCGGCAGGACGATACTTCGTCTGTACGACTCCGACGGCGGCAAGGTGTATTTCGAAGGCAACGACGTTACGAATATCAAAGAAAGCAAGATGAGAAAATATCGCACCGATATGCAACTTGTTTTTCAGGATCCGTATTCCAGCCTTCCCCCGCGTATGACAATCGGGAACATCATTGCGGAAGCCGTGCGCGTGCATAAAATCGTGCCGAAAGAACAGGTTGAATCGTACGTCCGCGACATTATGAAAAAGTGCGGATTGCAAGACCAGTATTACGACAGATACCCGCATGAATTTTCGGGCGGACAAAGACAAAGAATCTGCATCGCAAGAGCGCTTGCCGTCAATCCGAAACTCGTTATCTGTGACGAACCGGTATCCGCGCTCGACGTGTCGGTGCAGGCGCAGATAATCAACCTTCTGAAAGAATTGCAGAACAAGTTGGGGCTGACCTACGTCTTTATCTCGCACGACTTGTCGGTCGTAAAGTACATCACCGACAGCATTCTCGTAATGTATCTCGGCAATATGATGGAAAAAGGGGAAACGGACGAGCTTTTCGATAATCCACTGCACCCGTATACGCAGGCGTTGTTCTCGGCGGTGCCCGTGCCCGACCCCGACGTGAAGTCAAAAAGGATAATTCTGGAAGGCGACATTCCGTCCCCCGCAAATCCCCCGGCGGGCTGTAAATTCCACACAAGATGTTCAAAGTGCATGGACGTCTGCAAGTTTTTAAGACCGAAGTGCGTTGAAGTTACGCCCGGACACTTCGTGGTATGCCATCTGTACGACGAACACGTGATGAACGATTTGGGGTTTTACGAAGGCGTATGGAAACAACTGGAAGAAGAACGCCTCGAAGACGAAAGAATCGAAGCAGAAAAGCAACAGAAAAAGCAGGATAAAATCGACAAAATCAAAGATAAACTTGCTTTTGTGAAAAAGAAAAGCAAAAAAGAAGCCGTTTCGGACGACGAAAAGGACGAAACGAAAGAGTAACGAAAGGTAAGCCGTGAATAAGGACGAAAAGAAAACAACCGAATACGTCGACGACGGACACACCGTTTACAATATGGACGGCGTAACCCGTCCGAACGCGGTGTTTCCCAAGTTCAAAAAAAAGGTAAAGACCGAAGACGACGTAACGAGAAAGGAAAAGAACGCGATAATACGCGCGGCATTCAGGGCGTATTTTCCCGTATTTCTCACGGTGCTCAGTTGTTTTGTCATTGCGGTTTTACTTTTGTATCTCTGGCTGAATTAACAACAATAAAAGAAACGTGCGCGCCCGCGTACGCATAATTAAAAAACAAAACATTTTACATAAGGAAACACAATATGAAGAAGAAATCGTTGTCAATTATTTTATTGACATTACTCGTTGCGATAACGGTAACGTCGCTGGTTGCCTGCACCGGAAACCCGGGTGCGGACGTCGGCACGAAAACCGAAATCGAGCAAGGAAACGTTATTTCCGAATCGGGCAAGTTGCAAATTCTGAAAACGGATATGCGACTTACGCAGGACCAGCTTTTGTCGCGCATAAAAGCCGACAGAATCATCATGAACAACGGTTATCTCGACAGTGACGAACTTGTCGTGATGATTGCGCTTTCCGGAAATTCTCTGGTTGAAACGTACAACGGCGATTTTGCGGACAAGTACAAAACCGTCAGCGAATACGCCAACAGCGAAAACGGACTCGTTCAGCGCGAAAACCTTGAAAAAGCCCACGAAGAACTTGCAAAGTCGTTGAAAGACAAAGGGCTTATTTCGGATGTCGTATATTCGTACACCACGGTTATGAACGCGATTGCCGTCAAAACGACCTACGGAAAACTCAAAGACATCGAAGAACTCGGCGCGGTGAAAAGCGTAACGCTGTCCGAAACGTACAATCGTCCCGTCACTCAGTCGACGAAAGGCGGCAGCGACGTATCGGCAATCGAAAACATCGTCGACGTATATCCCACGGGTATTTTCAACTCGGGCAGCATAAAAGATCAGTCGGGGAACCCGATTACAGGGCTTAACACGTCCGTTGCGGTGCTTGACTCCGGCTTCGACTGCTCGCACAGCGTTTTCAAAAATCTTCCGTCGGAAGAAATGATAACCCGCGAAGATATCGGAAAAATTCTTTCCGTTACCAACGCCGCAAAAACCACAAAAGGCTTGGAACTGCACAGGGTATATTACAACAAGAAAATCCCGTTCACATACGACTACGCCGACAAAGACTTTGACGTATTCCCGTACGATTCAGAACACGGCACGCACGTTTCAGGCATAATCGGCGGCTCGGACGACGTCATCACGGGCGTTGCGGTCGATACGCAACTTGTCCTTATGAAAGTGTTCCCCGACCACGACGAAGGCGGAAAGACGGAAGATATCCTTGCCGCGCTTGAAGACGCGGTGCTTATCGGCGTCGACGCAATCAATATGTCGCTTGGTTCTTCCTGCGGATTCACCCGTGCGGAAGACGACAGCCGTATCAATCAGGTTTACGACAGCATAAAGGAAGCGGGCATCAGCCTTCTGACCGCGGCGTCCAACAGTTACAGCGCGGCGTTCGGCGGCGAAGGCGGCAACACCAACAAAGTTACTAACCCCGATTCCGGCACGGTAGGCTCGCCGTCAACTTACGACGCGGCGTTGTCGGTTGCGTCCATCAGCGGCGTTAAGTCAAAATACGTCGTCGCAAACGACGGCTACGTTTTCTTCTTCTCGGAATCGAATGCGGTAACGGGGAAACCCAACGACTTCTTTAAGGAGCTTGGCGTGACCGAAGGCGAAACGAAAGTATACGAATACGTTACCGTTCCCGGCGTAGGTAAAAAGATAAATTATGCGGGAATCAACGTAAAAGGCAAAATCGCGCTTGTCCGCCGTGGCGACAACACCTTTGAAGATAAGGCGCTGCAAGCCAAAAACGCAGGCGCGGTCGCGTGCATTATTTACAACAACGTCGAAGGCGACATTCTTATGTCGATGGGAAAAACCGACCATATCCCCACCATTTCGGTGTCGAAAGACGTCGGCGAAGAACTTGCAAAGAAGAATAACGGCACGATGACCATCGCGTATCAGAATCAGGCTGGACCGTTCATGTCCGACTTTTCAAGCTGGGGGCCCACTCCTTCTTTGGAAATCAAACCCGAAATCACGGCGCACGGCGGCGATATCAAATCCGCGGTGCCCGGCGGCGGCTACGACGAACTCAGCGGAACGTCGATGGCAACGCCTAACCTTTGCGGCATAGTGATTCTTATCAGACAATATCTGAAAGAAAAATATCCCGACAAATCGATGAAAGAAATATCCGCGCTCACAAACTCGATGCTTATGTCGACGGCGACGATCGTCCTTAATCAGCAGGGAAATCCTTATTCGCCGAGGAAACAGGGCGCGGGACTTGCAAGCGTGAAAAACGTCGTCGGAACGAAGGCGTACCTTTCGGTTGACGGAAAAGACAGACCGAAAATCGAGCTTAAAGACGATCCGACGAGAAAAGGCGAATACAAAATGGCGTTCAACGTCATCAATATTTCGGACGAAGCGGTGTCTTACGACCTGTCGCTTGTCGGCATGACCGAAAGCGTTTCGACGTCCGACAAAGAATACGTTGCGGAAAGACCGTATATTCTGAACGACAACTTTGAAATGACCGTTTCCGGCGGCACGGCGAACGGAAAAGTCGTTACCGTACCCGCTGGCGGCACGGCGAAGATCGAACTTGTTTATACCCTGACCGCCGACGAAAAAGCGATGATTGACCAAAACTTCAAGTACGGTATGTACGTTGAAGGTTTTGTCAAACTTGCGGCAAAAGAAAATGACAACGTGAACCTTAACGTTCCGTTCCTTGCGTTCTACGGTGACTGGACGGAAGCGCCGATGTTCGACAAGACTTATTACGAGGTCGAGTCGGAAGCGCACGACAAATCCATCGACGACGAAGACAAACTCAAAGCCGATTATTTCGCGACGACTCCGTATGGTTCGTATTACTATAACTACCTTATTCCTTTGGGAACGTATCTGTACGACGTCGACGAAAGCAAGTACGACGCAATCGCGGCGACGGAAAGTCACATTGCGATTTCGGACGCGCTCGGCTCCATCGACGGAATCGCGGCGGTTTACGCGGGACTTCTTCGCGGCGCAAAGAAAATGTCGTTCACGATAACCGACAAACTTTCGGGCGAAGTAGTGTGGTCGCACGTCGACGAAAACGCAATCAAATCGCATTACAACGGCATGCCTTTCCCGTATTACGAGAATCTTAAAATGAAATCGGCGGAATACGGGCTTGTCAACAACCGTCAGTACGAATTCACAATGCAAGGACTTCTGGACTACGGCGACGGCGGCGCAAGCAAGAACATAAGAAGCAGTTTCTCGTTCGATTTCTATCTCGACAACGAAGCGCCCACGCTCAAATCCGTGTCCTATGAAAAGGTTTACGACAGAACGCTCAAAAAAGACCGTTATTATATGACGATGACCGTTTACGACAATCAATACGCAATGTCGGTAACGCCCATTATCTTCACGTCTTCATCGTCGTACACCTTCCTTACAGAAAAACCCATTCCCATTTACGGCGAACAGGGCAAGGACAGCACGGTGAAATTTGAAATCACCTCGCTCCTTGACGACATCAAAGACGACAAAATCATTCAAAGCGCGCTTGCGTTCTCAATCGACGACTACGCGCTCAACTCGAATATCTATATATGCCAGCTTCCCGGCACGAAGGGAGACTTCAAGTTCACGAAAGACGGCACGATGAGCGGCACCGACCTTATAATCCTGTCGATGTACGAGGACGAAATCGTAAACCTTTCGGACTATCTTGCAACGGGCGACAAAACCGTCGATAAAGATAAGGATTATCTTAAAAACCTTGTATGGAAATCCTCGAACGAGCTTGTCGTCAAAGTCAAAGAAGGCGTTTTGCTTGGCATTAAAGAAGGCAAAGCGACAGTTACCGTCAGCGAGCAAATGAACGGGAAACAGGCCGTTGTCATCATCAACGTCAAGAAAAGAGAAAGTGCGACGGCGTCAGGCGTCATCGGAAACTACGACGACGCGACGATAAAGAGCGTCCGATTCAATTATTTCGACACGGTTGCGGCGTTTTCGAAGGGCGCGCAAACCACCGAGATCGGAAAAGCGGGCGACAGAAAATTCTTCGGCGATATGAACAAAATCTCGTTCTATCCCGGCGAACAAATCAAACTTTCATACGACATAGAGCCGTGGTATGCCGCGGATAAATACACCGTAACGTTCTCGTCGTCGATTGAAGAAGTCGCTTCGGTTGACCAGAAAGGCAACGTCAAAGGGCTGAAAGAAGGTACGACGCTTATTCAGTTGCGCGTGGAAAAGGACGGAAAACTTGCCGCAATGGCAACCGTTACCGTTGAAATCAAAAATCCTTTCGTCATTGAAAATCGTATGCTCGTGGCGTATAAGGGGTTGGGCGGCGAAGTCGTAATTCCCGACGACGAAGGCATTTTGTATATCGGCGCGTACGCGTTCTGTCTTTATACGACGGATAACTCGATTGAAGTTACCGAGGACGACTACGACAAAAACAAAACCCCCGACGGCAATATGGCGGTTACGAAAATCGTCGTTCCCGACGGTGTTGAGGAAATCCAGAAATATGCGTTTTACAACTGTCCGGCACTTGAAAGCGTCGTTATCCCCCAAAGCGTAAGGTTCATAAGAGAATATGCGTTTTACAACGACGTAAAACTGAACTCCGTCGATCTTGAAAACGTGGAGTCGATCGGGGCGCACGCTTTCGACGGTTGCAAAAACCTTTTAAGCGCGAATCTGACAAAGGCGTATGCGATTGACCGCGAAGCGTTCAAAAACTGCGCGTCGCTTGAATCGCTGAATCTTTCCGCGCTTCGCAATACCGGCGACGGCGCATTCCGCGGAACAAGCGGACTTACAAGCGTAACATTGACCGGAAATACTAAACTGTCAAAGTATATGTTTGCGGAATCGGGACTTAACAACGTTACTATTTACAATAAAGGTACTGTTTTGCCCGAATACGCGTTCTTAAACTGCAAGAATCTAACAAGCGTCACTTTCAGCGAAGACCTTGTCGAGATCGGCACGGCGGCGTTTAAGGGCTGCGAAAAACTGAACTCGGTCGATTTCCAGAAAAACGTCGCGACGATATCCGATTATGCGTTTTCCGGAACCGCAATCGCAAGTCTGACGCTCCCTTCGGGCGAAGTCGTCATCGGCAATAACGCTTTCGACGGGGCGGCAAGCCTTACGACCATAGTAATCAAAAAAGACACCCAAATCAACGCGCTGAAAGCGTCGACGTTCGCAAATACAGCGGTATCGACGTTCACTGTCGACAACGACAGCACGCTTTACAGTGCGGACGGCGGATTGCTTCTTGACAAGGCAGGCACGACGATTATCCTTGCCGCAAGAAACGCCGCGTACGGGGAATATATCGTAAACGCAAAATACGTGAAAATCGGAGACGGTGCGTTTGCGGGAGCGGACGTTACCAAACTCGTAATCACAAATCCCGACACGATAATCGGCGATTACGCGTTTGCGGATTGCAAAAATCTGACGGAAGTCGTTTTGCCCGAAACCGCGGGCAAGATGACGATCGGTATCCGCGCGTTCGCGGCTGCCGACAACCTTAAAACGGTGACGAACCTTGACAAAGTAACGACTGTCGGCGACTATGCTTTCGCCGCCACGGGCATTACGAACGTTGTTCTTGCCGAAAACGCTACTTACGGAGAAGGCGCGTTCTTCACGTCGAAACTTCAAACGGTAACAATCGGCAAAAACTCCACGTTCGGACTCGGCGCGTTCCAGAGCTGCGAATATCTGACGACGGTCAATATGCCTGCGGACGGAAACGTTCATTTCGGCAAGGTATGTTTCGCATTCGATACGCAACTTGTCGATATCGACCTTTCAAAAACCGACGCGATTATCGAAGACCAGACATTCTTCAACTGCTCGTCGCTGAAAGTCGCAAATCTTCAAAACGTCACGGAAGTGGGCGAATATGCTTTCTCGAACTGCAAATCCCTTGAAACCGTTACGATGCCCGTCGTCGTGACGATTAAGGAGGGCGCGTTCGGCAAAACGATGCAAAACGGCGCGGCAACGATATTTTATGCGTTGACCTTGCCCGAAACCTTGAAAACAATCGGAGATTCCGCCTTTTTAGGGAATACGGGGCTTCGCGAAATCGAAATACCTGCGTCGGTTGAAAACTTCGGCAAATACGTTTTCACGTACTGCACCGGACTTGAAAAAGTCGTCCTTCACGAAAATGTGAAAGAGATCAAGGAATTCTGCTTTGCGGGCTGCACGGCACTCAAAACAATCAACCTTGAAAACGTCGAAAAGTTCGGGACGTATTCGTTCACGTCCTGCGCGGCGTTGGAAACCGTCAATCTTTCGGGAGCGGTCGAAATCGCAGAAGCCGCTTTCGCATCGACTGCCGTAAAGGGCACCGCGGACGGCGCAATCGTCGCAAACAACCTGAAAAAAATCGGCGACTACGCTTTCCAGAACGCAAAAACGGCGACGTTCACCGCAAACAATCTTGAAGAAATCGGAATCGGCGCGTTCCAGTTTGCCGAAAACCTTTCGGAATTCGTCTTCTCGCGCGCGATAAATAAGGTAGGGACGGCGGCGTTTTACGGCAGTCTGTCTCTCAAAACTTTTGCGTATTACGACGGCGTCGAAAAGAAGACCGACGGCAAAATCAACGATTACGCGTTGCTGGACGACGGCGTGCTTTATACAAAGATGCCTTCGGGCAAATTGCAACTTGCGTCCGTACCCGCGGCGAAGTTCACGAAAACGTTTGTCATCCGCGACGATGCGGAAAAAGTCGACGCATTTGCCGGCAACCAGAACGTCAATATCGAAAAAATCGTGTTCCCCGACGTGATGAAAACAATCGGCGCAAACGCGTTTATCGGCTACACGGCGTTGAAGACGGTTGAATTCCGCTCGTTCACCGCGCCTACGCTTGAAGACTTTTACACAAAGTCCGCGTCGCTTTCCGAAAACGATCCGGGATACGAAATACTGCACAACCAGATGGGCATTTTCAGCCTGGAACTTTACTATTACAACTTCGTCGACCTTGTCGGAAAGAGAAAACCCATTGAAATGATTCTTCCTGCAAACGCCGACGTCGAAGGATACGATTCAATCGTGTACCTCGTTTATTTCGGCTCGGTTGCAGACGCCGACAGAAGCGATTACGTCGCGCAAAGCAAACACCTTATCAGGTTTTTCGATTACGCAACGAAAATCGACAAAATCAAGGCGATAACGCTTTCGGACGAAAAACTTATCGACAACGCATTGTCGGCATACAACGCAATCAACCAGAACCCCGCGGACTACGGCTACGACGAAGCGGAATGGAACCGTCTTGTGGGAGTCGTGAAATCGGCAAAAGCGCAAGTGAAAGCAATCAAACTCGCAAACGCAAGCAAGAACGTTCAGGATATTCAGAAACTCATCAACGAACTGCCCGAAACGTTCAAAGTATCCGACCTTGAACAAATCAAAAAGGTCGCGTCGAGAATAGCGGGGCTATCCTCGGAAGACAAAGCGATACTCGACATGACGAAATACAACGCGCTTCAATCGTCGTACGACGAATATATGGCGTCGGTAAAGGCGGAAATCGCCCCCGTGAAAAACGCCATGAGCAACAGCGCGGCGGGAGCAACCGCAGCCGCGGTATCGATACTATCGCTTCTTGCGGCGGCAGTGAGCAAAAAATTCACGTTTTAGGAGGATGAAAAGATGAAAAAGAAAGTATTGATAATTACGACTGTGCTCTTTGTCCTTCTGACAAGTCTTTTTGCCTGCAACAAAGGAAAGAAGGTCGATTACAGCGACGCAATTAAAAAGTCTGCGGAAGCCGCAACCGAAATGGACGGAGTGATGACCGTCACCGACGGCGGCGAAGTCGTTTATAAATATGAAATAAACGTTATTATGAAAGGCACCGGCGCGGCGGTTACCACAAGCGAATCGCAATATAATTCAAGTTTCGTCTTCGACACTCAAAGCAGCGGCAACGAATACGAAAACTACGACAGAAACAACTTTGTGAAAATCAATTACGACGAAAGCAAGTTTACGGCGCATGTTTCCGGCGACACGGTAAGTATCACCGTGAGCGAAGAAAACTTTGCGTCGGTCGTGAACGCAGGCGCATACAAACCTTCGGGAAACACGGTGATAACGCTTGTATTCTCGGGCGATAAACTGCAAAGTATCGCAATGAACTACCTGACGAAAACGGGACTTAACGTCAGCGTCGGGTATACCTATAAGTATTAAGGAGAACGAAAATGTCGAAAAGAAAGAAATTTATCGTTATTCTGAACCTACTTCTTGTGGCAACGATGATCGTTACGCTTTGCGCGTGCGATAAAAACAAGGATAAAAATCCCGAAGTAAAAACGCTGTCCGCTCCGACGAATCTCGCCGATTCCGACGACGGCACGATAACGTGGGACGCTGTTCCTAACGCCACGCAATATACGATTTACATCGGCGGGCAAAGTTTCGACGTCACAACCAACTCTTATAAAGTAAACGTTACGACGGAAACGTTCACGTATTTTGTCATCGCAAAAGCGCAGGGATACAAAAACTCCCCCGCAAGCGAAACGAAAACGTTCATCGCAAGAGATCCCGTCGTGCCGCCTCGTCCTGCGGGGAAGGTGAGCGTCGCGATTTCGGGTGGCTCGGAAATCAAGAGCGGACAAACCCTTTTGCTTAAATCGGTTGTGGAAAATCTCGGCACGGACGATGTCGACGAAACCGTAACCTGGACGGTCGTCGAAGGCGGCGATTTCATAAGAATTTCCGGCACGGGGCTTGTTACCGCAAAAGAAGTGGACGGCGACAAAATCGTCAAAGTGCGCGCGACCAGCAACGAAAACAGCAAATATTACGCAGAAAAAGTCCTGACTGTCGTGACGCGTCCCGTCCTTACGCAGGAAATGCTCAACGCGTTGAACGGTACGAAAATCGGCTTTGCGGGATTCCTGAATATCAGCCTTTACACCCCGGGCGAGTGGACTAAGCAACTGAAAGGCACTTACGCCACCAACGTCAACACCGCAATGGACGGCGAACACTGGTATGCCGAGTACGACAACGCAAACACGGGACTTGTGCAAGGAATGTATTACAGCAAACACGAAAATAAGGCGTGCGCGGTCGGGTTGAGTTTTATGAACGAAGAACAATACGTTCCGATGCGCGACGAAAACGACAACGAAATCAGTTGGGAAGACGCGGGACTTTACAACAGCCTTAACAATCTTTCGCTCAGTGACTTCACTTTCGACGCAAAAAAATGGCGTTGGATGTACACGGGCAGCGACAATACGTTGATGAAAAAAGTCGTGGCGTCCGCAAACCCGTACAATTTTGAGCCGAAAGCCCTTGGACTTCTTATCGACGAAGGACAGGTAATGGGCATTTATGCCGAAAGCAACGACGACTACTCGATAAGCGAAGGGTATCTTGCGGTGCAGGAACTGTTCGTCGCAATCAACAAGGGAGAAACGGTTGTCGTTCCTCAAATCAAAAAATTGACTCACGACAGCGCGTACGACGCGGAATATTCGGCTTTCGCAACCGCAATAAACAATACTCGCGCACTTGACAGTTATAAACTGACTTACCGCAGCATAACGGGTTCTTTCCTGACAAGCGGCTACACCGAAGAAGGGTTTACCGAATACGTGACGAAGGACGAATGTTATTTCGCGCCTTATTCGGTATCCTATGACGACAACAAACAGGAAGTAAAGAAGTATGCCGAAAACTCGGGATACGGGTTCAAGAAAATAACGGATACTCTTTATAACTCATACGTTCAGGAGTCCGACGGCACTTATCGCGCAACCCGTGCATACGCAGCAAGCGTCGACGCGGCAAAACCGAGTTTTGCATTCTCGGCAGAGATATTCAACGCGTTCTTCAAGGACGAAGAAGCGGGAACGATTACTTTCTACGCAAACGAAACGGTTTATCCCGTCGCGTCCACGTTCTACTTCGGACTGGGCAACGACATTAACCTTTACGGCATATTCGCAACGAAAGCATATCTTGACGGAGGCAAGACGCTCACGCCGTACGTAACGATCAAAGACGGATATATCGTCGAAACGGGGTTTTATTTCTTCCTTGGTTCGGTCTATGGATACGTCTTTATAAACTACGACGGATTCAATGCGACTTCGTTGCCTGAGGACGTTACGACAACGTTTGAAACAAGGCAAGTGCCGACGTCGTGGGATCAGCTCACGATCAACGTGTCGAAAGGCAGCACGACCTCCGAAAACGTAGAAAGAAACGCCGCGGAATTTTTGAAAGAGTTCTTTGGCGACGAAAACGCCGCGACGGACGTGCCGTTTTTCGGTAACGCTTTGGGCGACACTTTCGGCTTCGGACTCACGACAATCCATACGCCCGGCGGGAAGACGATTGCGTACAATTCGATCGTGTTTTATTACGACGTGCCCCTTGACGTAGACTATACGATAAACGAACCTTTGAGAAAGGTGGAAGCGTATCTGACGGAACTGGGTTTTGTAAAGAACAAATACGGCGAATTCAACAAAGGCAACATATGGGTTGCCCCGACAGATTCAAGTCTTGACCTTGTCATCTATATCTGGAAGACAAGGGAAGCATAAATAAGAAATCAATATTTCATTTCATAAAGGAGTGCAAAACAATGAAAAGAAACGGCTCATTCAGAAAAATTGCAAGAATCGCATTGTGCGTAATGCTTGTAACGCTTCTTGCGGCAACGTTGTTTGCGTGCAATAAGGGCGGCACACCCACCCTTACGATGACGGCAAACCTCGAAGACGGAGCGCAGTTGAAGCTGGGCGGCTCGGTCAATTTCACGGTTACAGTGTCCGACGGCAGCGGTTATACGCTTTCCGTCGACAGAACGGACATCGCGAAAATCGACGGCGATACCCTTATTATTACAAAAGAAGTCGAGGAAGAAACCGTCGTTACCGTTACGGCGAAACTCGATAAAAACGCCTCGGTTACCGCAAGCAAAAAATACACGGTAATGCCCAAAGAAGTGTTGCCCACGGTTACGCTTGTTGCGAATAAGGCGTCCAACGCGAAAATCGCAAAAGGCGACGAAGTCAAATTCACGGCGTACGTGTCCGACGACAGCGACGTTTTGTTCAAAAGCGATAAGCCCGAACTTGTCGAGTTTGACGGAAACACGATGACGGTTACCGGCGACGTCACAAAAGTCACGATAATCACCGTTACGGCTTACATAAGCGGCCGTCCCGAATGCAACGCGGTGCGTTCGTTCAGGATCACGCCCCCCGCAACCACCGGTAAAGTAGTCGGTCAGGCGTTCGAACTCAACAGCGAAATGATGAACGTTATCGGCAACGAAAGTATCACCGCACAGGGCGTTGTCACCGACGTTTTTGAGAACATTAAAAACGGCGTGGTGACAAAAACCACAAAAACGCCTTACGACTTCCTTGTAAAAATGCAGGACGGCGCATGGTACGGCTCCTGGAATAAACAAGCCGAAGACGAAGATGAAATCGTCAATATCATCAGCAACGGATATCGCATCGGCGCGGACTACTTCTGGAAAGACGCAAACAAAGGCGGACATCAGATTCTGGAACAATTCGTCAACAAAAACAACGTGGCGGACGCCAAAATCGTAAAGGATTACAAAAGTGTTCCCGCAATGTGGGAAAATCAGCATCTCTGGAACCATATTCCCCAGCTTGACGTAAACAAGTTTGAAACGGTCGAATTCAACGAAGCTGACGCATACGAAGTGTTCAGATACAACTGCAAATATCAGGACGCCGCCGGAAACGATACCATGAGCGAAGCGGACGCATACCTTATGACCTATCTTTCCTGGTGTTTCACTCCGATGATGACCGAAACCATCGATTTTCTCGATTTCGTCGTTAAGGTTGACGCAGACGGAAAGTATTACGTTTCCGAAGTCAGAATGCAGTCGATAACGGAATATTCCTACGAAAGCGAAAACTCGAACACCACGCCCAAGGTTTCCGCAAAGGCATACACGACGGCGCAATTCACGCTCACGGGTTCGGGTACGACGGTCGTTCCCGACGTGGAGCCTTATGAAAACGATAACCCCGAAATGAACAAATTCCTTGAAGACGCGCTTAACGGAATCAAGGGACAAAATAACTATATCTTTGAAGCGGTCGATAGCGGCACGAGTTCGTATAACCCCGGAGATTACGGCGATGCTTCCGCGGACGAAGAAGTGACGCAAATCAAAAACTATCCGTCTGCAACGGGTACGGTCGGCGTGAAAGGTTACGTAACCGCGGACGCGATACTTTTTGAAGACACGTTCAAGTATTCGATTTATCAGGACGGCGACGACCCGTACAGAATCACGTACTACGGTTATAAAAAAGTTAACGACACCACCTATGACGAGTTCGAATACGACGCGACTCTCGGAAAAATGGCGGGCAAATCCAGAAACGAAGGCACAATCGTCGATGACATCATCCCGAAGTGGGATTTCTCGCCGTACGTTTTCGAATACGCTTACACCACTGCCGAGCCGAAAAAAGGTTTGACGTATCACACCTATGCGCTTCGCAACGTTGCGCTTACCCGCGCGGTTGCGATGGAAACGACGATGCTGTCGGAAGCGAAAAGCGTCACCGAAAACAGCAGGGATTATATGTCGATTACCGTTGTGTATAACAGGAACACCAAAAAGACGAGCCTTTACTCGGTGGACTTCCCGTACGACGTAACCATGGCAAGCGGCTCGATGAAGATATTCTTCAAGAGCGTCGGAAAAACGGCAGAAGAAATTTTGCCCGCGGGCACGTTCAAAAACGGTTATCAGCAAAAAGAAGCGATAACAAGCTGGTCGCAACTTTCGATGGCCGACTTTTACTATGCACACGTCCCGTGCGGCGGCATCACGGAAGCCAAACACGGCGCGTCGCACCCTTACGGCTGTGACTTCGTTTACGATACCGACGGCAGCATCAAAAAAGACGCAAAGGGCAACACGATGTACGTGCATAAGGGACACATCGTTACCGCAGACGTCGCGATAAGTCAGATTTTCGGCGACAAGAAAGTAATAAGTCCCGACTTGTTGTACTCCTTGTTCAACGACAACGTCAGCGGCCCTTGGTATCACGACAAAGTCGTCGGAAAGGGCGCGGACAATAAAGACGTGTATCGCGAAAGCATCACCCTTACCGCAAAGTGGAAGAATATCGACGAAAACGGTCAGCTTCCCGACGAAGAATACGAAAAAGTTATCACGACGATCACTGAAAAACTCGCCACGGGCGGTTTTACGGTGTCCGATTCCAACAGCAACTGGGAAGGTCCCAACAGCGTAAAGGGCAGTTTTGAAAAAACCCGTTACATGACGTATACCAACGGCGAAACGATGATCGTTTTTGAAAACATACATACGGCATTCTTCTATATCAGCATTTACAAAGCAGGCGAATGGACGCTTGCAAACAAATAAGTCTTAAACGACAAAAAGATGAAACGTAACACAAAACACATCTTAATCGCGTTAATTTTGACGATAATCGTTGCGATTACGCTCGTAGCGTGCGACAAAGGCGGCGAACAGAGTTCGGGAAATCCGCCTGCGCCGCCCACGCCGCCTGCGCCGCCGCGCGAGCCGGTCGTCGAAGTTTCGGCAAAGTACGACGAAGTTACGGTGACCGACACTTTTGAAGGTTACCGCTTCGACAAGCTTTTTTCTGTGACGGAAGACGGGGTAAACGTCCTTATTCAGGACAGGTATCTGGACAAAACGAAACTTCCTTCGTCCGCGGGCGAAGGGAGCGTTACCTGCACCTATAAAGGAAAAAGCGCGACCGTCAAAGTCATATTGCGAAACACCGTTTACAAGGTTACGCCGACGGTTACGTCCGTTACGATAAATCAGGTTCAGGTTGATAGCGGCGTCGATTTTTCAAAGTATTTTTCGGTTACGGCGGACGATAAGCCCGTTGAAATTACCGAAGAGATGATCGAGAGCGACGTCCGTCGCGACGTGGGCGACTACACCGTGTCGGTAACGTACAAAGGCGCAAGCGCAAGCATTGCCGTGCACGTAGAAGAAGGACACGTCATCGAAATAATCGACAGTTTCAACTCGTTTGAAATTGCCGAAGATATGCTTTCGTCTTTTGACGTGACCACGCTGTTTTCGCTGTATTTCGACGGCGAAGCGGTGAAAGTAACGGAAGATATGATTGACGCGACCGCGCTTGAAAACGCGACGGCGGGCAATTCGTACGTCGTGAGCATGCGTTTTGAAAAAGGCGGATTCTCAAACGAAAAATCGGTGACGGTAAACGTCGTGGAAGCGGCGGAAACCGTTGTTACCGCAAAAAACACCGAAACTTATCCCAACGGCGCGGCGATTGATTTAACGAGTTTATTTTCGATAACGAAAGGAACGGAAGTCATCCCCGTGACTCCGTCAATGATAACCGGTACGATCGACTACACGACGGAAGGCGAAAACCTCGTTACGATAACTTACGGCGATATCCAAAAAACCGCAGTCGTTACCGTGAGATACGGCGTTATCATCAATCTTCCGCGCGGCGACGATATCCCCGTTACCATCGGCACGGATAAAAACTCGTACGATTTTGCGGCGGACTTTTCCGTCATCGTGAACGGGGTAAAATATACGCAAATCGAGGATCTTATCGATATTTCCGGAATAGATTTTTCAAAACCCGGCACGACAAGCGCGAAAATCACGGTCAGGTACAACAAAGACAAGATCCCCACAAGCGGTCCGAATTATGAAACCTATGAAAAAACGTTGACGTACGTCGTCGTAACGAACACTTACGAAATAATCGTCGGCAAAGAAGAAGTCATCCTTGAAAAAGGCACTAAATCTTACGACGTATTGTCAAACATAAGGGTTAAGGTCAACGGCAAAAGCCTTATGCCTTATCCCGACAGAGAAGTCGCGAAGAACGATCCTCTTGCGGTTTACGTCGAAAGCGTCGGACATATCGACTTCGATTCAATTGCTCAGCAAAAAGTAACGCTTAAAGTTTACGTCAACGGCGTGGACGAAGATCCTGTCGAAGTATCTTACGACGTTCTTATAAAATCGGACATCGTCGTTACCGCAAAAAACAAAGTGGTGTTTTCGGAGACGACGATTTACACGAAAGATTTGTTTGACGTCACGAGAAACGGCGAAAGCATTCCCGTGACCAACGATTTGATCTCTGGCAAAGTCGACACTTTCAGAACGGGCGAATATACGGTAACGATAAATTATCTCGGATTCGTCGCAAGCGCAAAAGTTTTCGTTTTGGACAACGGACTTGTCGGTAACTACAAGACGCAGGTTACGCGCATTCCCGAAAAGGACGACGGCGACGGCGACGATTACGGCAGCGGTTGGGGCGACGACTATGGCTGGGGCGCGTCCTATGCCACGGCTTCGGCAATCACCGCATACGGGTTCAGCGTGTCGCAAAACGGCGAAGTCTTCCTGAACGGCAAGGCGGCGAAAATGGAGGAGTGCCTTGAAGACGGCTCGATAATTCTCCAAGTCGGCACGGACAAATTCACGCTCCGATACGAAAACGGCGTTGCAACGCTCAATCCCGACAACTCGTTGAAGATGACGTTTTCGGAAGTAAGACGTCCGTTCGTGTTTTTCAGGGACGACGCATGGAGAATCTCGGCGCACTTTTCGGTGAATACGTTGTCGCAATACGTCCTTGCGGACGTTGCGATCGGCACGTCCTACGACGTTTATAAAATCATTCCGAAAACGCAGGACAGCGGTCTTTCGACAAAATTTTATTGCATGAAAACCAGTCTTACCGAAAGGACAAGCAGCGACACGAGTTATGACGTCGCGTTCGGCGACTGCACGCTCGGCACAGGCACGGTCGTTCCCGTTACCGGCGTAAGCACGACGCTTACCTTTGGCGGCGAAACGCTCGACTTCACGATGAACGATTCGAAATCGGGCAAAACAATCGCCGTACAGGAAACGACCGAATACGCAAACAAAAAGTTTTCGGGTACGGTTGACGGCGAAACGGCGGAACTTCGCTTTGACAGAAACGAAACTTTGTCTTTAATCGTTAAATACAAAACGGTAATAAGCCTTAGCAAGTACGATATAGCCGCGCTCAAAAACGGATATATCGATCACGAGAACGACGAAGTTTTCGTTTATGACTTCGCAAAAGACTATTACAGTTACAAATTCTCGCTCGACGTCGAAAACGGCACTTTCACCGTCCTTGAAAAGGACAACCTTTTCGGAATTTACAAAAACGGCAACAAGTACGTTTATCTTGACGGATACGGCACGGGGCTTGTCAACTTCGGTCAGGGCTCGCAATACGACACGTCTCTTTCGTACGAAAGAAAAGGCGGTGAAATCGACCTGACTTTCCTTAATACGAAGCCTTCGTTCAAGTATGGCGCGGGCGCGACGATGTATATCGACTCTTTCGGCAACGTCCTTACCGCAAAGAACTTTGTCGGCGGCATCGAAAACGGCACGGACTTTGAAAACGAAAAAATCCGTGGCGGCGCGCTTGTGAGAATTCTTTACAACGTCATCGGCGCGGACTTAACGGGAAACAACGCGAAAAAAGAATTTTATAATTCCCTTGAAATCGTCACCAAAGACGGCGAAATCAAGGGCGAAGAAGCGATAAAAGCAAAATGTTCAGGCACGGGAAAAATCATCGACACCTCGACGATAAGCTTCACAAGGGGCGGCTTTTACAAATATACCGTTACCGCCGACGTGTTTGGCGAAAAAGTGACGAAAACATTCTCGGTCGAAGTGCTTGCGCTCGCGCATCAGGACAATAAGTACGCCTGCAATTTCGGCAGCGGGATACTCAACGATTCTGTCACGCTCTCGATCGACGCGAACGGTCGCGTGAAATTCGTTGCGGGAAATACGTACAAAGGACTTGCAAGGTTCAACGAAAACGGATTCTTTGCAAAGGTCTCGGGCGAAGGCGGCACGGCATACCTTTCGGCGACGGAAAGTAACGGGGTTGTCCTTGTGAAATGCACCGGCGCGCTTTCGATGAACGAGTATTTCGTCCTTGGCGGAAACGTCGGCGGAATGACCGCGGGCGCGAACGGAAAAGTGCTCAGAAAAATCGTTTACAACGGCTCAGAAACGTGGTATTTCAGCGAAAACGCAAGTTCAATCGGCGAAATCGCAACGATAAACGTGTTAAACGGTACAAACGTTGAAGCAGGCGCGATAGTTGAAATAAACGTCGAAGATATGAAAACCGTTGCGAGAATCAACAGCACGAACAGTGCGACGAACGGACTTGAATTTTCGGACGGCGTGCGCGGCGAATATACGCGAGACGGCGCGGACAACCTTGTCATCGACGGGTTCGGCACGGCGACGCTCGGCGCGAAAAGCGCGAAATATCAGATCAATGCGGACGGAAGCGCGTCGGTTTATTTTGACGACGGACTGAAAGTTTACGTCTTGTCGGGCGGAAAATACAGCGATTCCGCAATCAAGCTCGACGCGACGCTTGTCGAAGGAAAGACGTACACGGCACAATACTCGTTCAGATGCGAAAACTCGATTATTGCTTATGAAGCAACGACCACGTTCAGATTCGGACAAAACGGCGTTGTCGAAGTAACGTCGGCAAGTCCCGATCACGACAGCGGCGATTTCGCCTGCGAGTCGGACAGATACGAGGCGGTTTACGCAAGCGGCGCGGGCGCGCGCGGCACTTATACGGTAAGCGACGACGTCGTGACCGTCACTGTAAACGGTTTTACGTTCACGTTCACGATCAAAGACGTCAGTGTGGCGGGCGTACTGATCTGCTCGTCCACGACGGTAGACAGCGGGGCGCACGGATATTTTGCCGTTGGCACCGCATTCATTAACTAGTTCTTAGAAGGTTGCGGGCGCGACGCGTCCAAGGCTTATAGGATAAATTTTTTACAAAGGAGAAACACCTATGAAACGAAGCAAATTATTGTTAGTGCTGGTTCTGGCGCTTGTAGCGGTAATGGCTTTGGTGGCGTGCGACAAGACGCCCGTACACGAACACGCGTACGGCGGCTGGACAATCGAAACCGCGCCGACCGCTTCGGCAGAAGGGACAGCGACAAGAAAATGCGCTTGCGGAGAAAAGGAAACGGCAACGCTTGCGAGCCTTTCGGACACATCGGTCTGGACGGTAAGCAACAACGTTCCCGCGACTCATACACAGGACGGCTGCACCGTCTACACTTCGCAATACGGCACGGTAGTCGTAACGCTCGGTAAACTTACCGATCACAAATACGGCGCCTGGGAAATCACGGTTGAGCCCGACTTAACCACGGCAGGCAAGGCAAAACGCACCTGCGAATGCGGCGACATCGATGAAGTCGACGTGCCCGCGCTTGAAAACGCGAGCGTATGGACGGCGGCAACCGTTGTCAGAGCGTCGCATGACGAAGAAGGGCTTGTGAGATACACGTCCGTTTACGGCACGGTCGAAAAGACTGTCGCGAAGGGCGAACATTCCTGGTCAAGCTGGAAAATCGTCACCGCTCCCACCGCAACCGAAAAGGGCGAGGCGGCAAGATTCTGCACCACCGACGGTTGCAAATCGACGGAAACGGCGGAACTTCCCGTGCTTACCGACACCACTGTTTGGACGGCAAGCGTAACGGCGGCAACCTGCACGACTCCCGAAACCACCGCTTACACGTCGCTTTACGGCACTGTCACGGTTGAAACTGCGGCGGTAAACGGACATAACTTCCAGGTCAGCGCGATCGTCACCGAGCCCACCTGCACCGAAAAAGGCTCCGCAACAATCAAATGCACGGTATGCGACTGTGAAGAAACCAAGGAAATCGCCGCTCTCGGCCACGATTTCAGCGGTGCTTTCGTTCCTTACATTGTGTCTGCCATGGAAGGCGAAGACGGCGAAACATGGGGCACCGATTACGACGGCAGCGAATATCATGCACAAAAATGCTCGCGTTGCGGCGAATATGACGCGGCGAACAAACAACCTCACACCTATGAAGGTGCGGAAGTTGTTTTCACTAGTCACGAAAACGGCGGATATCACCAAGTCAGCGCAACTCATGCTTGCACAGTTTGCGGATACAGTGAAAGCTTTGATAAAAACTGGGGCAACCTTGAAAGTTGGACGAAAGGCGACACCGTTGCAGCGACCTATACTTCTGCGGGCTACACCGAATACACCACGGAAAAAGCCGGCGTAACTTATACATACAGACTTCCCATTGCTAAACTTGTTGCGCCTTACGACGGCAAGACCTACGGCGTTATCGAAATCGACGGCGCAACCGATACTGACGAAATTCCCGACAGAGTAATCAACGGTTATGCAAGAAGCGCTCACGTAACGCTTGACGAAACCGGCAAGGGCACGGGCGTTGGCGGATATCCGTTCAACGGCAACGTATCGGTTGTCATGGAAGATCCCGCAACGGGCAAGGTAAAAGTAATTTCCGGCGATACCAACTTCACAGGTTATGTCGATGCGGAAACCGGTATAATCGTTTGTGCAAGAGACACCTCTTTCGATTTTGTATTCCTTCTTACCCCGTATGAAGAAAACACAAACATCAACAACGTGAAAGCGTCGGTCTTTGCGGGCACTCTTGCAATCGACTATTCCGTAAATTGTGAGATTGGCGCAAAACACTCGTTCAGTATTTTCAGCACCGATAACGGCGTTTATTTCGGCGTAAGATTCAACAACGGCACAGCCGATATCAGCGCAAGCGAATGCTTTGCGGCGGAAAATCTTGTCGTGTTTGACAAAGACGGCAACAAGATCAAAGGGTTCAAGAAAGTCGACGGAACGACGACCGCCCTTGACGGATACGAAGGCACTTATACCAACAGCGCAGACGCAACCGAAAGCGTGGTCATCGACGGTATCGGCGGTCTTGTCATCAACGGCACAGTAAACGGCGTTTATACGAAAGCGGCAGACGCAGACTATTTTGAAGTTTACGTTGTTGACGGCAGCGGCGTGAAAACTGCTTATTATCACGTAACCATTTCGGGCGATAAGTATACCAAAGTCGCGAAAAACGCAACCGTGAAGTTTACTTCTGCGGAAGGCACCGCTCCTGCGGACGCAACCGTTTTCGCAAATATCGATTATGTTCTTGCCCCCATGGCTGACACCGAAACCAAAAAGTTCATGGGTTGGAAACGTACGGGCAGTGAAGAAATCATCACGTCCGTGAAACCTGCAATCGACGAAGAAATCAACCTTGAAGCTGTCTGGGCAGACAAGGTAAAAATCAACATCGTTGACAGCGTCGGCGGAAACAAAACTGCATATATCGGCGACGGCGAAATGCTTGTAACCGCGCTTCCCGCATACGAAATCGAAAAGACCGTTTCGCCTGACAACACCAAATACTTTGTCTGCTGGTATATCGACGCCAACGGCAACGGTGCGTTCGACGCAGGCGAAGCCATTGAAGCGGAAACTGAAATTACCACAGCCGACAACGGAATCACGGTTGTCGCAAATTGGGCAGATTCGTGTGCATTGGCAGGAACGTATTATGGACAAGAAGTTTATAATGCAGGATATGGTAGCAGACAGGCAGATATTGCTATTTCTGTAACCGGCATGATTTCTGGCAAAAAAACCGGTAAGGTTATTGCATATGATGCGACAACCGGCAAGGTAACGTGGAATGAAAAGAAGAGTGACGGTACATATAAAACAGAGGAGTACTATTTCTGGTATGATGCCGAAACAGAAGTGATTGCGGGTATATATGACGACAAAAATATAGGCAACGACTATTATATTTTGTCAACCGCAAATACGGAAACAAATTATAGTGTAAACGAAAAGTTTGGTGTCAAAAACTATGCGGACAAGGATTATTACACAATACAATTTGTGAATATAAACACGGTTGTCGGAGCACGCAACATTCTGCTTTACAATAACCATATATACAGCAATATCGTAATCAGCGATGCCCAAGGAAACGTACTTGCAATATCGGCAATTAAAGAAGCCAAAACGCTTATTGTAAAAGACGCGGCTTCGAATGAAGTTATAGTATCGGTTGCGGCAGTAGATGCGAAATTCGGTACAAGCTCAAAAACGCAAGCGCTTGATGAATACTTTGGCACATATACTTGCGAAGGACAAGACAATCTTGTTCTTGACGGCGTAGGCAACTTCGTATGGGGCAGCAAGAACGGAACATATACGCTCAAAGACGCGACGGCAAAAACGTTTGACGCATACGTTGTCGCTGACGGAAAGAACACCGAGTATTACGTGATTACTCTTGACATGACGGCAAAGACTTACGTCGTAGCAGAGCAAAAAGTGACTGTCACGTACACGTCGACGATTACGCCCAACGAAGATATTTCGGCAGTAACGGTCTGGAAGAACGTAGAGTTCACGCTGAAAGCCCTTACAAACGCCGGCAATATGTTCCGTGGCTGGTATGTTGAAGGAGCGGAAGGAACCCTTTACAACGGCGCATATACTGCAACCGCAGACGTTACGCTTATTGCAAAGTGGGATACAAAATTCACGTTCACGGCAGTGTACAATGACGGCACAACCGCAAACCTTGTCAAAGAATACGGAGAAGGCGATAAAGTCAACGTTGAAAAACCTGTTTGGAAGAAACATAAATTCGACGGCTGGTTCACGACGGAAACTTTTGTTGCAGGCACCGAATGGACGTCCGGCACCACAATCACCGCAAATGTGACCGTTTATGCAAAGTGGAGCGATGCGGAAGCATACTACAACGATTACAGTGGCGTTGAAATATACGGAACAAATGCAAATGGCTCAACGAGCAGTAAATATGCAGGCGGAACCGTTTCAATCACCGCAGAAGGAAAAGTAACAGGCGCAGGATATATGTCACGACTGACTGGCGTTATTTCAAACTATGACAAAGCGGCAGGGACATTAACTATCAATGGATACAACGCATATATTGACGCAACTACCGGAATAATTATTGTAGATAAAAATAAGAAAGGCACATTTAACGAAGTGTTCTTCCTTAATCCGTATGAAAGTTCAAGCAGTACCAATGCATTCTCGTCTTCTTACTGGAACAGCGGCAAAACAAGGGTTATCGAATATACGTTTGACGGTACTGCGTACAAGGTTTTCGTGCATGAAGGCAAAGTTTACTTCAACGTACAATTCAAATCTGCGTTGACCGAAGGCACTGACGTCGCGGGCGAAAACGCATATCAGGCAGAACTTCTTTGCGTGCTTGACAGCGAAGGCAATTTGTTGTTCAAGTTTGCTTATGACGGAACGACGTTGGTTGCTCTTGACGGCTATGAAGGAAAATACACCGCTGCCGCCGACGTTGGCGAAGTTGAACTTGACGGCGTAAAAACCATTAAGTTTGGCGGAAATACCGGTACTTACGCAAAAGCGGAAGATGGCGCGGGATACACCTTTGACGTTTATATGACCGAAGGCGAAAACACCGTATATTATCGTGTAACCGTTGAAAAGAGCGGTATGACCTGCACGGTTGACAAACCCATGGTAACGATTACTTACGACGCAAACGGCGTAACCCCTGTTGAAACGCTTGTTGCAAGAGAATCGAAGAACATGAACGTTGCATACGCTTTGCCCGTGCTCACAAATGCAGACAAGATTTTCCGTGGCTGGTACGTTTTCACCGATGAAAGCATGACTCTTGTTTCTGAAAACTACGTTCCCACTGCTGACGTAACGCTCGTTGCAAAATGGGATAATAAAGTTACGCTTACCATTGTTTACAATAATGGTCTTGACAATAAGATGCTTGTGTTCGGTGCTGGTGATGCGCTTGCAATGAGCAGCTATGAACCCGTATTTACCGACGGCAAGGTGTTTGACCACTGGTATTTGTCCGACGATGGCGGTGCAACCGAAACCGCAGTTTTCAATGCTACGACAATTTCGTCGGATACTACCGTTTATTGCGCATGGAAAGAAGCGGTAAAATGGTATGGCGATTATATCGGCGGCAATGTGTATGGTAATACTGAAACAGACAGAGGCGGAAAGGCCGCGAAAATCGATGCAACAGGCAAAGTTACCGGTAGTGTTTCGGGCACGATAAATGCCGATGGTACGGCAATCGTTGACGGATCAAGTTCAAGATTTATGGCGTCCGACGGAAATGTGATTGTATGCCCGTACGACTATAAATCCGAAGTATCGACGGACTTTTATTTCTTTGCAAAGGCTGATAAAGGAACCAAAATACACCAATACAAACACTTGGGTGCAGCAAACCAAGTTGTTGTGTCGTACGTAAAAGACGGCGTGACAATTTATGCTCTTGTCTACGGCAATGAAGTGTTTGATAACGTATCGTGGACTTCTTCCGACGGAAATACTTATGCTGCGAAAGACCTTTATAATACAAAGGGTACGACATTAACATTTACAAATGCTAATGGTGATGTTGTAAAAATTATCGAAAGAGCATAAGAGTTCAAAGACGAAAGTCGATGAAGTAATTAAAGACGCCCCGACGGAAACGTCGGGGTTGTTTTTTGCGGTTTTGCGGTTTTTGATGCGGATTGCGCGCCCGAAAGCGGTCGCGGAAATCGCAGGCAACGGACGGTTTTGATCAAAATGCCGTTGCAACGGCGGGGAAACGGTGGTACAATGGTTTTATGGCAACACTCAGGGAAATTATCGACAACAGCAATTACGCCGTTTTCTTCGGCGGCGCAGGCGTATCCACCGCAAGCAATATCCCGGACTTCCGCGGAAAGAACGGCATTTACAACACCGAAAACGAGTGGGGACTTCCGCCGGAAATCATTATCTCGCACACCTTCTTCACGCGGCGCACGAAAGACTTTTACGATTACTACAAAAAGTATATGGTATATCCGTCCGCCGTGCCGAACGCCGTGCATATCGCGCTGGCAAGGCTTGAAAAGGAAGGCAAAATCAAGGCGGTGCTGACGCAGAATATCGACGGATTGCATCAGGCGGCGGGCAGCAAAAACGTCTATGAACTGCACGGAAGCGTCCACAGAAATTATTGCACGCGCTGCGGAAAGTTTTACGACCTCGATTATATTCTCGGCGCAAAGGGCGTGCCGACGTGCGAGTGCGGCGGCGTGATTAAGCCCGACGTCGTTTTGTATGAGGAACCGCTTGATGACGACGTATGGCAGGGCGCGTGGGAAGAAGTGCGACGCGCCGATACGCTTATCGTTGGCGGCAGCAGCCTTACGGTTTATCCCGCGGCGGGGCTTGTCGATATGTTTTACGGGAAGAAACTTTGCATAATAAACGCAACTCCGACGCCCTTTGACCGCCGCGCCACTTATCTTTCTCACGACAGTTTAACCCGCGAGTTCGAAAACTTATAATCCGCATAAATTATCTAAAATACCGAATAAACAAACAAAAGACCGAAAGTGATTTCGGTCTTTTTTATGTACCGCAAACGGTGCATACGTGATGATAACATAATATTGTAAAAAGGAGAAAAACAATGTTTGAATACAAAAAAATAGTTGACGAATTGCTGAAACAAAACGGCTTTGAACACCAAAGCCTGTCGTATCTTGAAAAAAGATACAAAGACACCGAATACTTCGGCGACGACTATAACGTGTCGCTTCGTCTTTTCAAATTCTTGTTCGCCGCGCACACGAAAGAAACGGATATCGAACTTTGGAATACGATTCATTGCCTGTTCGATAAATCCTTGCGCCATTATGACCGCGCCGATTTCACGAAAGAAGAGTGGGCGTATTTAAAGAAAGTTTTGGAAAAGAGCAAGCGCGACAGAAAGTATGGCACGGCAAACTTCAATGCGCCGATGCAAACGAAAAGATTGTATATCGAAGGGTTTCAACCGCACCATCTGGAATTTGCGAAAGCGTATGCGAAAACGCATTTCGACGACGAGTGCGGATACTATCAGGCAAAGATGAAAAAATGCGAAATCGCAAGTTTATCATCACGAAGCAACAGTTTAAAGTTTGTTATATTGCAGGAAACATCGGGTTTTCAGATCGGCGAGATTAAACTTTGTTACAATGACAAAGAAGACGAGCCGTGTATTTCCGTATTGATTTACGACGAGTTTAAGCGGCAGGGCTACGCAAGCGAAGCGGTCGGCGCGTTGTATGAAAAAATTGCGACCGGGTGCTTTGTAAGAACGAAGTGCACGGACTATTGCGGGGTAAGAGAACCCGTGCAATATTTGCCGAAAAAAATTGTCTGCTTTCCGCAAACGAAAGAGGCGTTAAGTTTTATGAAAAGCCTTAAAATTCCTTTTGAAAAGACCGACGACGATCCGAAAACGTTTTGGGTTTCGGGGGAAAGTAACAAACCCGTTTACAAGGCGGAAATAAAATACGATATCCCGCCCGAATACGACTTTTCAAAAAAATGACCGAAAAACAGCGATTGTACCGTAAAAGGTACGAAAAGTTTTTTATAATATCGTTGTATCAATAATCCGACCGTCCGATAAGATAATCGGAAGACACGTCAAAAAGGTCGGCAAGGCGCGAAAGGTTGTCAAGCGTCGGCTCTGCCGTGCCGTTTTCGTAACGAATATATGACGGCTGGGCGATTGAAAGATAACTTGCAACGTCGCGCTGCGTCAGGTTGTGTTGCTTCCGAAGTTCCAGAAGTCGTTTGGGGAAAGTTGTCATATTCTTCATTGACAATTATAGCCTTTGGCTATATAATTATTACTAAATATAGCGTAACGCTATCAAATAATATTATGGAGGAAAATTTATGCAAAGAACATTGCTAAGAGACGAAAGAGGTGGTATTTTGGCAACACTTCATATCCAAGATAATGGCGACGTTATCATTTATGACAAAAACCTTCATTATAAGGGCAGGTATATCGCAAAAAACGATTTCACTCTTGATGAAAACGGGCGTTATGTCGGCAGGGGCAATCTGACCGGATCGCTGATTGTCAGATAGGATTGATTTGAAAAAAAGGCGTTTTCGGACGAAAAAGTATTGCATATATACAAACGGCGGTGTAAACAGGAATGGATAAGGGCAAGATAATCGATTTTTGCAGCAGTAAGGGAAGAAGGTTTATCGGGTGCTTTCACGAGTTGTGTTTGTGTCCCGAAAAAGAAAATACGATTATCCCCGAAATGGAAAACTTATACGATGCGGTGAAAGGCGTAAAGCTTGACGGGAAGCCGCTTTTGAAATCGTATTTGCACGATTGGTTTTTTACCGCAGGCTCTTATTACGAAGACGCCATGGAACACCCCGAATACGGCGAAATCGTGAGTTACGACAATTTAATTTTCAAAATACTTGACGATATGCCCGTACGCGAGGCATTGAAATACACAACGACAAAGGAGAAATAACGTGAAAGAATTATATGTCAAAAAAGGCGACAACGAATATGAGAAGGTAGAATTTAAGGATTTGCTGTCCTTACAATTCGATTACGACGGAGACGGTGTGTTGTTGATCACGGAAGAGAATTATTTGCGACTGAAAATGGCGATTGACCTTAACGACAGGTACAGCGTCGGAAATGCCGATAATGAAAAAACCGCGCAATATTACATCAAAAACGATTATCTGAAAGGCGGACACCTTGTGAACGATATTGGCGTAATCAAGGAAGTTTGCAAGCGTATAGACAAGGAAAACTCAACGCACTTGTCGGTTGTCGGCAACAGAAAAATTAAAATATCCAACAAAACCAACAACGGAATCGATATTATGGCGAAGCGCATAGCAAACGTCGAAAATTTGGAACAACGCCTTAAAGACGGCGATCCGAGCCTTGTGCAGGAACTCGGCGGGAAAGTTGGCGAAAGACACGCCGTTTCGTTTGCGTCGAAGTTCTGCACGGAGGTATCGCTCACGGCGTTTGGCAACACTAAGTTTGCAAAGTTCGACTCGGTAATGCGCGATGTGTTGCCGATTTACGCAAACAATTATCTGGGTAAAACGTACTGGAAAAAAACCACAAGGGGCAATTACGTGTCGACGTTTTCCGCGGACAATTACGCGAAGTATCTGGAAGTTATAACGGACGTTGTCGATGCGACAAAACACAGTTTTCCCGATGTCGATATCGACAAACTCGATTTAATGCTTTGGTACTATTACAAAGGGAAATCGAACGTCTTGAACGAATTTGTGAAAAACCATACAAGAGAAATCATACTTTAATTAAATACAAAGAAAATGCCTTCCGGAAGGGAAGGCTTTTTTGTGCGGTAAAAAATAAATTGTAAATGAGTTTGACGGTTTTTTGCTTGTCTTTTCCGATGAATAAGCGGTTATTTTTGTTTGTCTTTGCCGATATAGAAAAGGGCAAGACACTCGGGGCCGACGTGCGCGCCGATGATGGGGCTCATTTCGTTTATGACGATGTTTTTATATCCGAAATGCTCCTCGATTTTTTGTTTCAGCGTGAGAGCATCCGCCTCGCAATCGGCGTGTTCGATATAAACGAATTCCGAATTGTCGATACCTTCGGATTTTTCGCACATTTTATCAAACAGGGCTTTAACTGCCATTTTGCGACCTATAACCTTGGATATTGGCACAAGATAGCCTTCCGTATCGGTGATGAGAATGGGTTTTACCTGAATTGCGGTGCCGACGATTGCCGCCGATTTTTTGAGCCTGCCGCCGCGATACAGATGCATAAGGTCGTTGACGGTGAAGTCGTGATGGCAGACGTCGCGGAAGGACGTTGCAAAGTCGACAAGTTCCTGAAAACTTGCGCCTTCACGGCGTTTTTTCAGGCAGTAGTAAACGAGCATGCCTTCGCCGCCCGAAGCCGACTTGCTGTCAATTATGCAAATTTTCCTGTCGGGAAACCTTTCCATAAGTTCTTCCCCGGCTTCCGTAACCGCCTTGAACGAGCCCGAAAGTTTTGACGAAAAGCAAATGAAAAACACGTCCTGACCTTTTTCAAGATACGGCGTGAAGAAATCGATTGCAGTGGTCGTATTGATAAGCGACGTGGACGGAAAAACGCCCGCGCGCATTTTGTCGTAAAACTCTTTTTTGGAAATGGTATCCGCGTCGTACGCTTTGCCGTCGATAATGACGTCCATGGGAATAATCGCGAAATCGTCCTCGTAAAACTGTTTGGGAAGATTGCAGGTTGCGTCGGATATGATAACGTAATCGTGTGCCATATATACCTCTTTACAAAAAGTGTCGCGCGGTCGCGCAAGGAGCGTTTACGAAAAAAAGGAACGATAAAAAATCCCGTTCCCCGCTTGTAAAATTCCTCGATTTTAATATAAACAAAAATACCACATTTGTCAAGTTTTTTATCGCGCTTCCTAAAAAAAGTACGTGTATGCGTGCGCGCCCGCATTAAGTTTTTATTGACTTTTATATATTCAAAGGCGTATCATATTATTATCAATTATATCAAATCGTATATGTTCGGAGGAATTATGCAACACGAGATCACGAAACCCCAAAGATTGCTTGACGAAAACGGCAATATCAAAGAGCCCGGCTTTGCCAAAAAGATGCTTTACGAATATCACCGCTCCGACGTCAAAGCCAAAAACTGGCGCATTAAGGAATGGGATTACTACTACATCGGCAATCAGCATTACGGGCTTGCGCTCACTATCGGCGACAACGGTTTTGCAGGCGCATTGTCCACGTCGATTCTTGAATTCGACAAACCTTACGACGTTACGAAAACCGCGCTTGTCGTGTTCCCGCTCGGCAAGATGAACCTTCCCGAAACGTCGGAAAAAGGCACGACGAAATGGACGCAGGGCAAAAGTTCGTATTCCTTTGAAAACGACGGCAAAGTCCGCCATCTTAAAGGCACTCACGCCAAATTCGACGGCGACAACGCTTTGACTTTCGACATCACGCTTTCCGATTTCCCCGAAGAATCTATGGTAATCGCGACTCCGTTTGACAAAAACGCTCACTTTTATTTCAATCAGAAAATCAACTGCATGCGCGCGGAAGGCGTCGTAAAATGCGGCAATAAAGAATGGAAATTCGACAAGTCCGACAGCATGGGCACGCTCGACTGGGGGCGCGGCGTCTGGACGTACGACAACACCTGGTACTGGGGCAGCCTGCAAGGCTATCTCGCAGACGGCAGTCGCTTCGGCTGGAATATCGGTTACGGCTTCGGCAACACGTCCGCAGCGTCCGAAAACATGCTTTTCTATAACGGGAAATCGCATAAACTCGACGAGGTTACCTTCAATATTCCCGTCAAAAACGGCAAGGACGATTATATGAGCCCGTGGACGTTCACGTCGAACGATGGCCGTTTTGAAATGAAATTCACCCCGATTCTCGACAGGCAAGCACCCTTGAACGTCGGCGTAATCTGCATGCTTCCGCATCAGGTATTCGGCAAATTCAACGGCAAAGCAATCCTTGACGACGGCACCGTGATCGAAGTGAAGGATATGATAGGTTTTGCGGAGAAAGTCCACAACAAATGGTAATAAAAAGTCATAATTTTGCGATATTCTGCTTTTTCGGCGGAACTTGAAAATTCGTGTACGCCAAAGTACACTGGAATTTTCAAAACCCGCCGAGAAAACCACAATCTCATCAAAATTCTGACTTTTTAGGGAGAAATTTTCGCCGTTTTTAGGGAGTTAGAATCTAAAAATTCTGACTTTTTAGGGATTTTGGGGACCCCGCGGGATACTGTGTACCCGTGGGGAGAAGGAGCAAACGAGCAAAAGACAAACAAACGAATGAAAAGAGTTTGTTTGGTCAAAAGTGAGATTTGCGACGTAGCGAAGCAAATATAACTGCGTAGCAATCTGAGATTACACAGGATAATTTTTATATTTTTTACGTTTAGGTAGGAGGAAATTATGAAACGTACACCTTATTGTGAAATTCTGCAAGAATACGGCGGAAAGTTCGTCGACTTTGCAGGTTTTGAGATGCCGGTGCAATTTGAAGGGATTTTGCACGAGCACAAAGCCGTCCGCGAAAACGTCGGGTTGTTTGACGTGTCGCACATGGGCGAAGTAATGTTGAGGGGAAAGGGCGCGCTCGATACAATACAGCGTCTTTTCACAAACGACTACACCACGTTGAAAAGCGGTCGCGTCAGGTATTCGCTGATGCTTAATGACGAAGGTGGGGTGGTTGACGACGTGCTTGTTTATTGTTTGTCCCCGGAGCTTTATTTCGTATGCGTCAACGCGTCGAACGTCGAAAAAGACTTCAAGTGGATTTCGGCAAATCTTTTGCCCGACACCGTCGCCGAAGACGTTTCGGAAAACACCGCGCAACTTGCGATTCAGGGGCCGAACGCGATTAAAGTAATAAGGAAAATTTTTAAGGAAGAAGACATTCCCGAAAAGAACTATTCGTTCACGTTGGTTGACGGGCTGTTGAATTCCGCCGTAATGCTGTCGCGCACGGGTTACACCGCGGAAGACGGCTTTGAAATTTACTGCGCCTGCAACGACGCCGTGAGACTTTTTGACATCGTACACGAAGCGGGCAAAGAATTCGATATGGCACTTTGCGGGCTCGGCGCACGCGATACGTTGCGCTTAGAGGGCGCGATGCCGCTGTACGGCCATGAAATGGACGACGAAACCCTTGCGACCGAAATCGGACTTAATATGTTCATAAAACTCGATAAACCCGATTTTATCGGAAAAGCCGCGTTGCTTGAAAAGGCGCCGACCAAACAAAGACTGGGCATCGAACTTATCGACCGCGGTATTGCGAGAGAACATTCGGACGTATATGCGGGCGATAAACTTGTGGGATACGTTACGTCCGGCACCATGTCGCCCACGCTCGGAAAAGCGATTGCAATGATAAGAGTCGATAAGGATATCGACACGTCCGATTTATCGGTTGACGTTCGCGGAAGAAGACTGAAAGCAAAGGTCGTACCCCTTCCGTTTTATAAAAGACAAAAATAACAGGAGTAAATTATGGAAATCAAACAAAACTTAAAGTATCTCGAATCACACGAATGGGCAGACGTTAACGGCAACAAGGTCAAAGTCGGCATCACCGATTTTGCACAGAACGAACTTGGAGATATCGTTTTCGTGGAACTTCCTTCCGTCGGCGAAAAAGTCGTCAAGGACAAGGAATTTGCAAACGTGGAATCCGTAAAAGCGGTTTCGCCCGTCGTGAGCCCCGTTACCGGCAAAGTGATTGCGGTCAACGGCGCGCTTGAAGATTCGCCGGAACTTATCAACGAAGACGCTTTCGGCGCATGGTTTATCGAAGTCGAGGCGGAAAGCCTGTCCGAAAACCTTATCGACGCGGCGGCTTATGCGGAAATCGCAAAATAAACGGGAGATTTTATGAGTAGTTACGTTCCCAATACTTTTGAAGACCGCGCCGCCATGCTTGAAAAAATCGGCGTGAAGTCGATTGCGGATTTGTTCGACGTGCCGAAAGGGTGCGAGGCGGATCTCAATCTTCCTGCGGGGAAATCGCCGCTCGAAGTCGAAAGGATAATCAACGCGCTTGGCGCGAAAAATATGGTGTTCAGGACAATGTTTCTGGGCGCGGGCGCATACAACCATTATATTCCGCCCGTCGTGTCGGAGCTTGCCGCAAGGGAAGAATTCGTCACCGCATACACGCCGTATCAGGCGGAAATGAGCCAAGGCATATTGCAGTCCATTTTCGAATACCAGACCGAAATCGCAAACCTTACCGGCATGGACGCGTCGAACGCGTCGCACTACGACGGCGCAACCGCAACTGCGGACGGTATCCTGATGTGCATGGGCGCAAAGACGAAAGCGATTTTGTCCGACGCGCTTAATCCGGAATACAAGGCGGTCGTCAGAACTTATCTTGTGCCGCACGGTATCGATGTTGTTTTTGCACCGACGAAAAACGGCGTTACCGATTTGGACGCTCTTAAAACGCTTATCGACGACGAAGTCGGCGCGGTATGTATCCAGCAGCCCAACTTTTTCGGGCTTATCGAAGACGCGGAAAGCGTCGGAAAAATCGCAAATGAAAAGGGCGCGAAATTCGTGATGAGTTGTTATCCCGTCGCGCTTGCGCTTCTTAAAACCCCCGCGGAATGCGGCGCGGACGTCGCAGCGGGCGAAGGGCAACCTTTGGGGCTTCCGCTTGCTTTCGGCGGTCCGTATCTGGGCTTTCTGACCTGCCGCGAAAACCTTATGAGAAAACTCACGGGGCGCATTGTCGGCGAAACGGTCGACCACGACGGACGTCCCGCATACGTGCTTACTTTGCAGGCAAGGGAACAGCATATCCGTCGCGAAAAATCCACGTCGAGCATTTGCAGCAACGAGGCGCTTTGCGCGCTCACGTCGTCGATATATCTTGCGGCGATGGGCAAGGAAGGACTTAAAGACGTTGCGAAACAATGCGTGTCGAAAGCGCATTATATGAAAGACGAAATCGTGAAAATCGACGGTTTCCGCCTTAAATACGACGGCGAGTTTTTCAACGAGTTTGTGATTGAATCGGACGTTGACACGTCAAAAATCGTCGATAAACTTCAAAAACGCGGCATTCTTGCGGGTTTACCGCTGAGCGACAAAGATATGCTCTGGTGCGTTACGGAGATGAACACGAAAGACGATATCGACGAAGTCGTAAACGTTCTTCGGGAGGTGAAATAATATGTTGATTTTCGATAAATCGGTATGCGGCCGTCGCGCCGTTACGCTTCCTGCACTGGACGTTCCCGAATACAATCTTGACGAAAACCTCCTCAGAAACGCGGAATTAAACCTTCCCGAAGTTGCCGAAATCGACCTTGTGCGCCATTACATAGGTTTGTCCTTAAAGGCGAAAGGCGTCGACAACGTGTTTTATCCGCTGGGCAGTTGCACGATGAAGTACAACCCGAAACTTAACGAGGTGCTTGCAAGGAATCCCGCGTTCACTTCGGTGCATCCGCTGCAACCCGCGTCCACCATACAAGGCTCGCTCGAAGTCATGTACGACGCCGCGAAATCCCTTGCCGAAATCACGGGTATGGACGAAATATCCCTTGAACCCGCGGCAGGCGCGCACGGCGAATATACGAGTTTGCAGGTAATATGGAAGTACCATTTGTCAAGGGGCGACTCAAAGCGCAACAAGATTATCGTGCCCGACAGCGCGCACGGCACAAACCCCGCAAGCGCGGCAATGTGCGGCTTTGAAATCATCAACGTGAAAAGCGATAAGCGCGGCAACGTGGATCTCAAAGCATTGAAAGAAGCGGTCGGCGAAGACACGGCGGCGCTGATGCTCACGAATCCGAATACCCTCGGGCTTTTGGACGAACATATTCTGAAAATCACTTCGATTGTCCACAAGGCGGGCGGGCTCGTGTACTACGACGGCGCAAACCTTAATGCCGTTATGGGAGTTATCCGTCCCGGTGACTTGGGGTTCGACGTGGTGCATCTCAATCTGCACAAAACCTTTTCGACCCCGCACGGCGGCGGCGGTCCCGGCTCGGGCGCAATCGGTTGCAAGAAAAAACTTGCGAAATTTTTGCCGAACCCGACCGTAGGCGTAAAACGCGGCAAATATTTCTTCAAGGACAGCCCCGACAGCATCGGGAAAGTCAAAGCGTTTTACGGCAACTTCCTTGTCGTTTTGCGCGCGTATGCGTATATCCTTACTCTTGGCAAAGAAGGCATCAGGGAAGCGTCCGAAAATGCCGTGCTCAACGCAAACTACCTGCGCGTTCTGATTGCGCCGTACTTCAAGACGGCTTTCGACAGAACCTGCATGCACGAATTTGTATTAAGCCTTGAAAAGTTCCACGAAGAAACGGGCGTCAGCGCGATGGACGTTGCGAAAGCGCTCATCGACAAAGGTATTCATCCGCCGACAATGTATTTCCCGCTTATCGTTCACGAGGCGCTTATGTTTGAGCCGACCGAGACCGAAAGTCGCGAAACCTTGGAAGCGGCAGCCGATATGATGCGCGAGATTTTTGAAGAGGCAAAGGAAAACGCAGACAGCGTGAAGGCAAGCCCCGTTTCGACGCCGATATCGAGGCCGGATGAGGTGCTTGCTGCCCGCAAACCAAAAGTTAAAAAGTCATAATTTTGCGACCTTTTGAGTTTTTGGCAAAACCTTACTCGGTTACGTACGACAAGTACGCGCCCTCGTAAGAACTTGCCAAGAAACGTCAAAATCTCATCAAAATTCTGACTTTTTAGAGAAACACTAATTATCTCGGTCATAATGGCAATCGTCGTCGGGGCATGTTGGAATTACTTTTCGATAGCGATACAAGCGATAGATGTCGGCATAGTGGTTATCTTTTCGACACCTGGGATAATTTGCATAGTAAGAGCGGCATGGAATGAAAAAAAGGAAAAGGCGAGGATAAAATGAAAAAAGCATTTAAAGAGGTCATTGTAGTACTTATTATAGTAATGTGTATAGTGGTATTAGCGGGGTGCGTAACGCGATCGCGAATGGTCGACAAGCCGACGAATTCATTAACGATACGCATGACGGACGGCAGCGTCGCCGCATATCAGGGGCAAATCAAGAACATTGAAGAAACGAAGAACCTGATCATCCTTACCGTTGATTACGGGAATGGCATTGTATCTACCGTTGTATTCAACAAAGAGAATATAACTTATGTCGAATATGCTTGACAAGCGGAGAAAGATGTTATAATGCTTGAATAACGAATATGTCATTGCGAAGCATTGCCACGTCGCTATGCTCCTCGCGATGACATAATAAGAGCAAAAATAATTCTTGTTTGGTAACAATTCGACATAAAAAAAGACGCCGTGGTCGGCGTCTTTTTTGTGTGACAATTGATTATTCGATAAAGGGTCCGAGTGCTTCGATAAGGTCCGCGCAGTTGTCGCTGAATACTTCCAGCACCACCGGGGTGGACAGGTCAAGGCTGAATATGCCGAGTATCGACTTTGCATCCACAACGTGACGGCCGCTTCTCAAATCCATATCGTAGTCAAACTTATTCGTGACATTTACGAAATGTTTGACGCTCTCTGCTGTACCGAGATTTAAGGTAACTGATTTCATATTGTCTCCTATATACAAAAATTATTTCAAATTAACTTTTTCGTAAGGAATTTTAGCATTTATGACTTTTTTTGTCAATTATTTACAGGCCGTACTTTTCCTTTATCTGCGTAAAAGTATAGGGCGCGTCGAGAAACGCTTTGTGCGCGTCGTATAAGGAGTATCCTTTTTTCGTCAGCCCGTTTATGACGTCGGTAACCTGGATATAGCCGTAATAATAGGTCGCGGCGTTTGCGGGTTGCATAATCGCGTCGAAATAAAGGTTTGTCGCGAAGTCGGAAATCGTGCTTTCCTTGTAAACGAGCTTTTTGCTGTTTGTCGGATCCTGTGCGGAAGAATTCAGAAAGTATGCGTGATCATTAAGCTTCACGGTGTCGGTGAGCCAGGTTTCGATGTCTTTCGCGGAAACGCCGTCGTAATTGACTTTCATATCGACAAGCACGCGAAGGTATCCTTGCGCCAGAACCTTTTTCACGCGGTAGCGCATAATAAGGTTGTCTTTGCTGTCCGTCGTGCCGTAAAGATTTGCGGCGTAATGTTCGGCGTAGGTTGCCCAGCCTTCCTTGTATGCGGTGGGGCAAAGCACTTTCACGATGTTGTGCTGATTGCTGTTTTTCAGGTAATTGTACTGATAAAGGTGGCCGGGGATTCCTTCGTGCGACAGCAAATCGTATGACAGATAACCCGTGCTGTCCCAGTTGTTGATGATAATCGTTTCGTCCGACGACTTGTTGTCAAGGGGCGACACGAAGTACGCGGCGGGCGCGAAGTTATCCTTCATACTTTCGTCCACGACTTTGAGCGTTACGTTTCCCGCCGTAGTTGAAAACGCGGGGAATGTCGGCGAAAGCAAGCCTTTAAGCGTGTCAATCGTATTATAAAGTGCGTTTTCCGACCAGTCGTCGTTGTTAAAGGCGTTCACGACTTCCTTGTCGATGTCTTCTTCCTTAATGCCGAGCTCGACAAGTTTTGCGCGGATTTCTTCGATTTCCGCAGTCGTTTTGTTGAACTCGGTCATAAGTCTTTGTGCGGCGGACGCAATCGTATCGCGCGTGCCTGTCGATGACTGGAACAGGGCGGCGTAATAGTTTTTGCCCGTTTCGCCGTAGGACGCGTATCCGCCCGAAACCCTTTCGATAAGCGTGCCGAGGGCAGGATCGGAGAAGATATGTTTCAGGTCGTTGCCGAGCCTGACGTACGCCTTAATCATCGTACGGATACCTTCGGTTGCCTGTTTTTTGTATGCGGTTTTCTGGTCGTCCGACAAGAAAGAGCAACCGTCGATTTTTTGAATCATATTTTTGTAAACGAAGTTCTTCTTTACGTTATCGTCGGTTGCGTATTCGTCGGGATTTGTGTCCGCGCAGTTCATATAGTCGTAAATCGAAATGTTGTCTTCCGAAACGCCGCTTGCGATAATTTCTTCCCTTGTGTTAAGAATGTGCGCGCCCGTGAAATTGCCCGTTTGTTCAACCGCGTAAAAAAGATTTATGCGGTGCTTCGAGAATCCGTTTTTAATGCAGTCGATTTCGTAATTCACGTATTCGGGAAACGCCGATGCCGTGTCGTTCATCAGGAAGATATAGTCCTTTACGTCCTGTTCGTCGCGGAGTTTGTATTCGGTAAGGTACACCGGGAGACTCGCCTGCATGCCCGAATATCCGCCGATATAGCTGTCCTGCATATAGTACGAGCCCGCAAGTTTCGATTCCTGAATGAAAAAGTATTGCAAAAACGTGAACAAATCCTTGTCGGCGTCGTTCATTTTGCTGTAACGATAGGTGTACGCCATAAGGGCGGCTTGCATTTTGTATGACGAATACGCCGTGTCGTAATCTTCCTTCGACGACGGGCGGGGAAGCGCAGCCTTTGGCGTGAGACCGAGCGCGGTGTCCGCGTCCTCAAAGAAGAAGTTCGCGCTCATCGCGTCGTTTGAAAACAGCGACGGGAACAATTCGTCCGCAAAGTCGTTTATATTGTTTTTTCTGAAAAAGTTGCAGCCCGAAAGGGTAACGACCGACACGAGAAGTATCGTCAACGTCAAAGCAACCGCCAATATTTTTTTGAAATTTTTATTCATAACTTGTCCTTTTTCGAAGTGTATATGTTTATTCTTTAATCTTATTCTATATCAATATACATAAATTTTCAATAAAAATTCCGAAAAATTGTATTCCGTTGACGGAAATCCCGAAAGCGTGCAAATTTTGCGGAAAAATGAGAAAATATGACGTTTTTTATATCCGTTCGTTGCAAAACCGCGGAGTATTTTGTATAATATTTTCAAAGGGGAAAGATTTTTATGTTTCAACAGGACAGAAAATATATTATAGGGCTCAAAGTCCTTGCAACGATTGCTCTCGTCTGCACGGTGGTTTTGTGGTGCGGAATTTGGGGAGCGTCGGCGACTCCACAGGACAAAAGCAAAGCTGACACGCAGGAAGCGACCGACAAAATAGATTCAAAATACGGATTGTCCGAAAAGTTCGCCGAAAAACTCGTCACGTAGCAAGTTTACGCCTCGCGAAGCGGAACGAAATATTTGTATAACGGGGACAAAGAAAAGTTGAAAGTCTGGTTCGCGCCTGCCGAAACGCTTGACAGGGACGTAACGTTTGAGTCCAAAAATCCCGATGTCATCAGCGTTGACGAAAACGGCGAAATCACCTGTCACAAAAAAGGCGAAGCGAGCATTCTGGTTACCCTGAAAAGCGACAGCTCGGTTTATGACCGGGTAACGATTGGTTGTTATGGGGAGTTTCCCGAAGATACCGAACACGCATTGGGCGATTTAACGTTAAAAGTCGGCACGTCGGCGATTGCAAATCTGAACGAGAGAAAGTTGGATACTTCCGCCGCAACGTACACGGTGGAGGACGAAAGCGTCGTTAAGGTTCATCAGGACATGTTTTTCGCGCTGAAACCCGGCACGACAACCATCACCGCAACGTTCAAAAAGAATAACGAAAAAGCAAAGGCAACAATCACGGTTGTTGAAGACAAAACCTTTGAAGCGCCGACGAATATCGTCTTTAAGAATAACGGCAACCCGACGTTTACTTACGGCATTGTTTCGACAAAAATCGGCAGTATAATCGAAAAGGTCGAACCGATGGGAAGCGTCGGCGATTTCATCGTCACGTCCGACAACACCGACGTTATCCGCGTGAATTACGGATATCTTGCAATCGTCGGCGTCGGGACAGCCGAGTTGACTTATACTTCGCCGTACAACGGTTACACTCAAAAAGTGTCGGTAAACGTTGCGTATCCCGAACCGACCGGCATCGATATCATCGGTCCCGACGTCATTTCGCCGAATAATACATATGAATATAAGGCGGTGCACGAGCCGTGGGCGTTTTCAAAGTGCTTCACGTGGGAAGTCGTCAGCGGAAAAGCAACGATCACGGAAGACGGTTTGCTGAAATCGAACAGGTTTGGCAAGGTGGTTATCCGCTGCACAAGCACAATCGACCCGAGTTTCAGCGAAGAAAAGACCATCGAGGTCAAGTTGTTTTCGGACAGTTATGAGTTCGTTCGCAAGTTTCTGGGGCACGGCGGGCTTTCCGCATTGCTCGGATTCGGCATTTTCGGCACGCTGTTTTTGCTGTGCAAACATAAGTGGCTTTGCGCGGTGTTAAGCCCCGTTCTGGCGTTTATTTATGCGGGCGTCAGCGAGGGTATTCAGTATTTAACGCCGGGACGATTTTGTTCAATCGTTGACGTTCTCACCGACTTTATCGGCGCGCTTGTCGGCATTGCGATTGCGGCATTGCTGGTGGGAATCGTCCTTGGTATCTGGCGACTTGCAAACAAGGAAAGTTTCGACAGATTGTCCCGCGCCTACAAGACGCTGTCTTTCCGTACCCTGTTTCGTAAAATCCCCGTTTCGGACAACACGCCCGCGTCATAAACTGCGCTTTTGACCAAACAAACGCATTTTATTTATTTGTTTGTCTTTTGCTTGTTTATTCCTTTTCCCCACGGGTACACAGTATCCCGCGGGGGGTTATAACAAGGTTACCCTTCCGGGAGATTGCCACGCTACGCTCGCAATGACATATAGCGCGTTGCACGGAATGACACAATCTTGGAACAAAAAAACACACACCATATTCGGTGTGTGTTTTTTGTGGTGGGATTGAGTAGGGCTGCTCGGCATAGTGCAAATCGAGGATAAACAGCAAAGCGACGCAAGGTGTCTGCAAAGTTAGACACGGTGCATAACGCAAGAAAACGCAAGCGTTTTCCGAACGCCAACCTTTCGGTTGGGTTCTCGCCCGATGTTGTCTTCCGACGCATTAAAAAAGCACAACACGTAATGTTGTGCTTTTTTAATGTGGTGGGATTGAGTAGGCTCGAACTACCGACCTCGCGCTTATCAGGCGCGTGCTCTAACCAACTGAGCTACAATCCCATACTGGTGGAGGTAAGCGGATTCGAACCGCTGACCCCCTGCTTGCAAAGCAGGTGCTCTACCAACTGAGCTATACCCCCAAGGTATATGCCAGACAAGAATGATACTAACCTTGCCAAAAAGTCGCAATTTTCGCGCCTTTCGGTAAAAACTCACTTGTAGTACAACAAGTACAACTTCGTTCATTTTTCCCAAAAATCATCGGAAATATCGACGTTTTGGTCGCCTGCGAGTTCAACACCGAATTTTTAGGCAAAGACAAGGCACACGAATGGGTTAAGACTTTATGTCTAAGCCGTGAGTGTAACGAAGTATTTGTCAAAAATACGGCGTTTGAACCACGGTTCGTATTATTCTTGTCTGGCATAAATCGTCGGCGTTAATCAAAACGCTTATAAAGAATATCATTGTCTTGAAAATTTGTCAACGATTTTATTGAATATTCGGTAATTTTTTGTCGCAAAACGAAAAAACGCAAAAAATCACATTTGCAGGTATGATTTTACGACGTTGCCAAGTGCTTCGGCGTTTTTTGAATACTGTTTATTCGTAATCAGCAGGTTTTTCAGCCCGATCCAATACGCCTTGATAAGTTGAGCGTCGCGCATATTCAAAACGGTGATGAAGTTGTCCAGCACGAACACGAGTTCCTTTCTTGTATCAAGGTCGAGTTTGCTGTCCTTAACCGCCGTGATTTGCGTTTTGACGTAGTAATCGGCTTGTTCGGACAGGGCGGCGTTGACTTCGATACGTTTTTCGTCGCGAAGTTCGAAATCGGCTTTTTCGTCGTCGGAAAGGAGCGTCAGCACCGCTTCCTTAAAGGGGGCGATGATGCCGTTGATAAACCCGACGTAGCTGTCGTTTTTGTCGTCGGCGCGGTAAAAATCCTGCACGAATTTCACGAAATCGCGACGACCTTCATCGAAGTCGAGCAGCAGGCAAAGTATGAGCGCGACGCGCTTTCTTAAAGACGCGGGAAGACGGAAAATCGTCGCCGTACCGAGGTTGACGATGGCGCGGTTGTATTCGTCGTCGTAATCGAAATTGAAACGGCAATCGTAGGCGAGTTTTTTAAGCTCGTCATAGTACGCCATACACCTTAAAAGCATACGGATTTTCTGGTTGGACATTATGAGTTTGCTGCCGATAAACTCGTCGCACTGGGCGGAGAATGCGGCAACCGCTTCGTTATTGTAATCGATATTCATATTCTCACCGAAAGATATTATATTATGAAACCGCCGAAAAATCAAGCGCGAAAAGGACAAAAAGAAATCCGCCTGAAAAGCGGATTATATGTCAAGGTTTTCGTATCTGAAAACGTCGTCGTCCAGAAACTGCGCCGCCGTCATATCGAATGCGGAAGCAATCTGAACAATCGTGTCAAGAGTTACCGTTTTGTTTTTGCAGGTCATTATGCAGTGCATCGTGCCGTGAAAAATCCCCGAGTTTTGTTCAAGACGATATAAAGTCATATCGCGTTCCTTCAACAGAGATTGGATTCTGATTTTTACCGCTTCGCAACTTGTCATAAATCAATATTGTTCGTGTTATTTCTTTGCGATGCACTCGACCTCGACCAGAACGTTTTTGGGAAGTTTGCTGACTTCCACGCAACTTCTTGCGGGATAGGGCGCGACGAAATACGACGCGTAAATCTCGTTGAACGTCGCAAAGTTGGAAAGGTCGGTAAGGAAAGCCGTTGTTTTCACGACGTTTTCAAAGCCCATACCCGCCTCGTTCAGAACCGCTTTCATATTTTCAAAAACCTGTTTGCTCTGGTTGACGATGCCGTCCGCGACGTCGCCGGTTGCGGGGTTTACGGGGATATTGCCCGACACGTACAAAGTGTCGTCGACGAGCACCGCCTGCGAGTACGGTCCGATTGCTTTGGGCGCATTGCCGCTTTCGATTTTGACTTTCATAATTTATTTGCTCCTTATTATAAACGATATACGTCCATTATAAATCGGCGGCGGGCAAAAAGTCAACCCGCGATTTTGTTGATTTTTCGGGCGCAAAATAGTATATTGTGTTTATAAAACATTAAGGACGTATTTATGGACGTAAAAGAATTTCTGAATAAATCGTACACTGCTTATCACGCCGTGAAGTACGGCGCGGAAATGCTTGAAAAAGCGGGCTTCAAAAAACTTGATATGAAAGACGTATGGCATCTTGAAAAAAACGTCGGCTATTACGTCATCGAAAACGGGACGAGCCTGTTTGCGTTCAAAGCGGGCGAAAACCACGTTTTCAACGTGGTGGAAAGCCACACCGATTCCCCGTCACTCAAAGTCAAAGGCAATAAACTTATCGACAGCGCGGAAGGGAAAAGGCTTAACGTCGAAAAGTACGGCGGACTTTTGCTGTATAGCTTTCTGGACGCACCGCTGAAAGTCGCGGGGCGGATTGCATATTCGGACGGCGGCGAAGTAAAAACCGAAGTCGTCGAAAGCAAATACAACGTCGTTATTCCAAGCCTTGCCATTCATCATAATCCCGACGCGAACACGAAACTTGCGCTGTCGGTGCAAAAAGATATGCTGCCGCTTCTCGGCGGCGCGAAAGACGTGTATTCCACGCTCACCGACAAGGACGTTATCGACGCCGACCTTTTCGTGGTGCCGGCGACAAGCGCGTTTTCAGGCGGCGTAGGCGACGAGTTTTTGTGTGCGCCGAGACTTGACAACCTTTTGAGCGTGTATTCGTCGTTGAACGCGATTATAAATGCAACCCCGAAAGACATTGCCGTCTGCTGCTGTTTCGACAACGAAGAAGTGGGCAGCGAAACAAAGCAAGGCGCAGCATCAAATATTTTAAGTACGCTTTTAAGGAAGATAAACCGTGCGTTTATGAAAAACGACGATGATTTCACCTTTGCGACGGAAAACGGCGTTTTACTGTCGTCGGACAACGCGCACGCCGTGCATCCGTCCTTCCCCGAAAAGAGCGACCCGAGCGAGAAAGTGTATCTTAACAAGGGCGTCGTCATAAAGCATCACGTCAATTATTCCACCGACGCTTTGTCGTCCGCCGTCGTGAAAACCTTGCTTAAAAAGGAAAATATCGAGGCGCAGGATTATTACAATAATTCCGACGTGCGTTGCGGAAGCACAATCGGGCTCGTTACAAGCGCCGAACTTAATATGAACGCCTGCGACGTGGGTATCGCCCAGCTTGCGATGCACTCCGGCGTGGAAACGGCAGGCGCGAGCGACGTCGAAAAAATGCAAAAGTTTATGACCGCTTTCATGAACGCCGCCTTCTCAAAAACCGAAAACGGTGTAAAAATCAACTGATATGTACGAATTATATCTGAAAAAAGGTGAAGAAAGGCGCATACTTTCGGGACATTCCTGGGTGTATGCGAACGAAGTGCAGGAAATCAAAGGCAAGGATAAAAACGGAAGCCTTGCCACCGTCTTCACGCACGATAAAAAATATATCGGGAAAGGATATATCAATCATTTGTCGAAAATTCTTGTGAGGATTTTCATCAGAAACGACGATATCGACGACGAAGAGTTTTACAAAAAACGCATAAAAGCCGCAAACGATATGAGAATCGCTTTGGGCTTCGACGACGCGTACCGTATGGTGTTTGCCGAAAGCGACGATCTTCCCGCGCTCATTATCGACAAATACGCCGACGTGTTTGTCATGGAATGTTTGTCGCTGGGCATTTCGCAAAGAAAAGACCTTATCGTGAAATGCCTTGTCGATTTATTTCACCCGAAAGGTATTTTTGAAAAAAGCGAAGCGCAGGTGCTGAAAAAAGAAGGCGTCCCCGAAACGCAGGGCGTATTGTACGGCGAAGTGCCCGAAAAAATCGTAATTTCCGAAAACGGCGTGAAAATGTACGTTGACGTCAGAAACGGTCAAAAGACGGGATATTTTCTGGATCAGAAAGAAAACCGCATGGCAATCCGCCGTTACGCAAAGGACAAAACCGTGCTTGACTGCTTCTCGAACTCGGGCGGATTTTCGATTAACGCCGCAACCGTCGCAAAGGAAGTAACCGCCGTCGATATTTCGGAAATTCAGGTGAAAGCGGTGCTTGAAAACGCCGCGTTGAACGGGTTTAAGAACGTGAACGCCGTATGCGCGGACGTGTTTGAATACTTGCGACTCGAAAAACGGGAAAACAGAAAGTACGGCGTTGTCGTGCTGGACCCGCCCGCGTTCACGAAAAGCGCGGCGGAAGTAGGCGACGCGTACAGGGGATACAAGGACATCAACGTTCTGGGGTTGAAACTTGTCGAAAAGGGCGGGTATCTCGTCACGTCGTCCTGCTCGCACTATATGACGCCGACGCTGTTTCAGAAAATGATTGTCGAAAGCGCGAAAGAAAGCGGAAGACGGGTGCGCCTTGTCGAAATCAGAACGCAGTCGCCCGACCATCCGTCCCTTCTTTCCATGGACGAAACGCAATATCTTAAATTTTACATACTGCGCGTCGATTGAAACGACGGCATAGATTGACTTTTCAAAAGCATGGTGCTAAAATATATTTACTCCGAAAGAGCAACATCGACGGGGCATCAAAACAGGAGGTAATAACATTGAGCAACGGAACTGTAAAATGGTTTAACGCGACGAAAGGCTTCGGCTTCATCGCAAACGATGAAGGCGGCGACGACGTTTTCGTACATTTCAGCGCAATTCAGGGCGATGGTTACAAGACGCTTAAAGAAGGACAAAAAGTTTCTTTCGACGTGGAAGCCGATCCGAAAAACGCCGCAAAACTTCGCGCAATAAACGTAGTGGCAAAATAATGCATACAACCGACGGCAATGCCGTCGGTTTTTTATTGCAATCGCTTGAAAAACAAGTTTACATTTGGTAAACTTAACTTATAAACTATAAAACGAATCGGAGTCATTTATGTGCGACACAATCGTGGCAACCCCCGCTTACACCAAAAACGGGAAAATGCTTTTTGCGAAAAACAGCGACAGAAGTCCCAACGAGCCGCAATTTTTACAGCATATCCCGGCGAAGGATTACGACCTTCAAAAAACGCCGACGCTTGTGCTTACTTACGTTACGGTGCCGCAGGTCGAACATACCTTTGAAATCACGATTTCCCGTCCGAGTTGGATGTGGGGCGCGGAATTCGGCTTCAACGAGTTTGGGCTCAACATCGGCAACGAAGCGGTGTTCACGAAAGAAAAGTACGTAAAAACCGACGGCGTAACGGGTATGGATATGCTGCGCCTGGCTCTTGAAAGGTGCAGGAGTGCGAAAGAAGCCCTGGACTTTCTGACCGATTTTATCGAAAAATATCCGCAGGGCGGGAATTGCGGATACGGAAAGAAATTTTATTATCACAACTCTTTTCTGATTGCCGACTCGTCGGACGCTTACGTTTTGGAAACCGCTGGGAAATACTGGGTATGGAAAAAGGTGAAAGACTTCTTTGCGATATCCAACTGTCTGTGTCTTGAAAACTATGACGAATGCAGCGCGGGGCTTGTCGAAAACACAATCAAAAACGGCTGGTGCAAGTCAAAAGACGACTTTAACTTTGTAAAATGTTATACTGAACCCTTGTTTACGAAATTTGCAAAGGGCAGGGAACGCCGCGTAAAAGCAATGGAACTGCTGGGCGAAGGCGCGCCCGACGTCAAAAAGTTTATATCGATTTTGCGCTCTCACGCAGGGAAGGCGAAGCGCGGATATCAGGAAGTCGGCAGCATTTGTATGCACGCGGGCGGCGTTATCGGTGACCAGACGACGGCAAGTTACGTTGCGGAAATCGACGGCGCGGACAGCGTGTATTTCGTCACCGGCGCGTCGTTGCCGTGCATAAGTTTGTTTAAGCCGTACGTCCTTGGAAAAAACGAGCACGTCGCGGAAGACGGCGAAGATAAAAAAGGCGTCGAGTATTGGCTGACGCACGAAAAAATGCTGCGCTATTTCATCAGCGGCACGCTTTTGACAAACGAGATTATCGAAAAAGGAAGGGCTGCCGAAAACGAGTGGATCGACAGGTTTTTATCCGCCCCGAAGGAAGACCGCGTTGCAATTTCCGAGGACGCCTTCGAGCAGGACGAACGGCTTGTCTTAAAGCAGCTTGACGACGCCCGTACAAAACAAATCTCGTTCACGAGAGGCGGCGCGTATTACAGGATTTTCTGGAAAAACAAAACGAAAAAACTGTATGAATTTATCAAAAAAGAAAACAAGGAAAAGTAATATTACTTAATTAAATTAAAAAACCGAATTAAATAAAAAAGGAAACCGCCGATCGGCGGTTTTTCTTATTTCTTAAAAAGCGAAACAAGCATATCTATGACGATTTTACGCATGCGGTCGTAGTCGATATAAGAGTGCTTATCAAAAACCCTTTCGTGGGCGTAGGACTGCACGGTTTCCATCGCAAGGTGAACGCGTTCAAAAATATCCTCGCGGTCATAGCCCAAAGAGCGGAGTTTTGCGACGAACCTCACCGTCATATCGTTTTCAAGCGCCATAAATTTGTCGCGCACGGTTTTGTCCGTGGACGAAAGGGAGTGCAACGCCTCGTGAATGGCGGCGTTGTTTTCGTGCACCGTAACGGCGTTGTCGATGGAGTGCGTGATGATAAAATCGAAGTCCACGGGGGCGGTGATTTTGTCGAACATTTCAAACACGGGATAAAACACGTTGTCGACGTAAATGTCCAGCACCTCGATGAGAATATCGCGTTTGTCGTGGAAATATCCATAGACGATGCCCGTGGAAACGCCCGCTTTTTTTGCGATTTCCGACGTGTTCGTGTTGAAATAGCCGACCTTTGCGAAAAGTTCGTACCCGGCTTCGATAATCCTGTTCTTTTTATCGATCGAGCGCTGTTGTTGCGGCTCGCGTACTTCCTGTGACATATTTTTTACCTCTCAAACATTATACATTACTTTCAAAGAAAAAGCAAAACAAAACGCCGTCAAAAAATATGAAAAAAATTTCAGATTTTTGTCAAAAAGGGTTGACAAACGATTTTCAAGCGAATATACTAACCTTGCAAATATGAAAGAAAATTCATATTCATATAATTCGGAGGTGGCTTATGCCGTTGGTAGTAGCACCCGTCGGCAAGGACGTGAGAGTCGTGAAAATCCTTGCGGACGAGAAAACGAAAAAACATCTTGAAAACCTTGGTATTACGATCGATTCCGTTATCCGCGTAATATCGGCAAGCGGGGGCAGCGTTATCTGCGTCGTAAAAGACGGCAGGCTCGCTCTCGACAAAGAAATGGCAACAAAAATCCTTATTGCATAGGAGGCATATATGGAAAAGAGATTAAGCGAATTTTCGATTGGCGAAACCGGCGTGATTCGTCTTGTCGGCGGCGACGGCAAGATAAGACGTCGTTTGTTCGATATGGGCGTTACTCCCGGCGCGGAAGTGTATTTGAGAAAACGCGCTCCGCTCGGCGATCCCATCGAAATTACTTTAAGGGGTTATGAACTCACTCTTCGCAAAAGCGAGGCGGACGTCGTAACGATGGAGGTTGAAGCATGAAAAAGTTTGCACTTGCGGGAAACCCGAACTGTGGCAAAACAACCTTATTCAACTCGTTAACGGGTTCGACTGCGCACGTCGGCAACTGGCCGGGCGTAACGGTCGATAAGCGCGAAGGAACGTACAAGAAGTGCCCCGAACCGGTGTCGATCGTCGACCTTCCGGGCATTTATTCGTTGTCGCCTTACACGCCCGAAGAAGTCATTTCCAGAAACTTCATTCTTGACGAAAAACCCGACTGCGTCATCAATATCGTTGACGCGACAAACCTTGAACGCAACCTGTATCTGACCACTCAGATTATGGAAATCGACGTGCCTATGGTCATCGCGCTCAATATGATGGACGAGGTCGAAAAACAAGGCGACAAAATCGACGCGGCAAGCCTTGAAAAGAAAATCGGCATTCCCGTCGTACCCATTTCCGCGCTGAAAGAAAAAGGGCTTGAAGAACTTATGAAACGCGCGTACGACGCGTCCAACGAAAAACGTCAGGGCAAAACCGTTCTCGAAGGCAGCGCGCTCATGCACCTTATCGGCGACTGCAAAATCGCGCTCGAAGGTCAGGGCGTCGACAACGCTTTGTTCCACGCGATTAAACTTGTGGAACTTGACGAACTGGAAGTAAAAGCGCATCCGCAATCGACGGCTATGGTCGAAGAGTTCAAAAAGACTTTCTCCGACGACACTTTCGGCAGCGACTTCGAGGCGCTTGTCGCGGACAGCAGATATAAATACATATCCAAGCATTATTCGTCCGTACTTACAAAGAGCGAACAAAGGCAAAAGGAAAAACTTTCGCGCTCGGACAAGGCGGATAAAATCCTTACTCATAAGGTATGGGGTATCCCCATCTTCCTTGTAATACTGTTTCTGGTATTCCACCTTACGTTCGCGGAAGACTTTTTGTTCCTCGGCGCGGGCGGCGTGTTCGATAAGAAAGCGGTGGCTTATGACGCGAACAAAAACGTAATCGAAGTTACCGAAGACACCTACGATCCCGATAACGTGAAATACTACGACGCGGACGGCAACGAAGCCGAACTCACCTTTGAAGACGGCAAACTCGCGTCGGTCGAGGCGAAACCCTTTGTATTCACGGGCGACGGAAAGAAAGTCCTTGTCGAAAACGCGGCGGAACTGCCCGAAGGCACGAAATTCTATGCTGACGAAAAGGGCAAATGGGAAGTAACCATCGAAGCAACCCAATTCGTGTACTGGAAAAACAGCCTTGGCGAAGTCACGAGAATTTCGGCAGGCGACGCTAAAAACCTTGCGGCAGGCACTAAGATTTATGCCGACGAAGAATTGACTCACGAAGTTACTCTGAACGCCGACGGCGAAGTCGAAGGATACACGGACATAGAAACGGAATACGAATCGGCATTCGTGTCGGGCATCGACGAGTTTTGCGCGGGAATCTCCGCGGCAACCTTCTTCGGATATGAAGAAAGCGTTTACGGTCCCGGCGTAATCCTTGCGAACCTTCTCAACACGTTCACCGACTTTTTAAGCACCTGCATCAACGAAGGTCTTGTGAAATCGGGCGCGCCCGACTGGCTTACGGGGCTTATCGTTGACGGTATCTTCGGCGGTTTGTTCGCGGTGCTCGGCTTCCTGCCTCAGATTCTTTTGCTGTTCCTGTTCTTCTCGATTTTGGAAGACAGCGGATATATGGCGCGCGTAGCGTTCATCCTTGACAGAATTTTCAGAAGATTCGGTCTTTCGGGCAGGGCGTTCATGCCGATGATTATGGGATTCGGTTGCTCCGTTCCAGCGTTCATCAACACTCGTACGCTTGCCGACGAAAAGGAACGAGTCGCGACAATCAGGGTTATTCCGTTTTTCAGTTGTGGCGCAAAACTGCCGATTCTTACGGCAATCGCGGGCGGTATCGCAACTATGACGGGGCTTAAAAATCCTGACGTAATTACTTATTGTATGTACATTCTGGGCGTAGTCGTCGCAATCGCTTGCGTGCTGCTTATGAGAGCGACCACGATGAAAGGCGACGTTCCCCCGTTCATTATGGAATTGCCCGCATACCACGTGCCGCAACCCAAAAATCTTATGTTGCACCTGTGGGATAAGACGAAACACTTCGTCAAGAAGGCTTTCACGATTATCCTTGCGTCGACAATCGTTATCTGGTTCATGAGCCATTTCAGTTGGAACTGGAATTACCTGGAAGACACGCAGATGAATCAGAGTATCCTTGCGGGTATCGGCGGAATTATCAGACCTTTGTTCACCCCGTTGGGATTCGGCTCGCAGCTTGCAAATAGTTTCGGTTGGGTATTCGCGGTCGCGGCAATCACCGGTCTTATCGCAAAAGAAAACGTTATCGCGACGTTCGGTACTCTTGCGGCTTGCATAGTCGGCGGAATGATTGACGTGGAAGCGGACGGCGGTCTGATGGCAGTCGCGGAAATGATCAGAGCAACCGGCATCGGCGTTCCCGGACTCATCGCGTTCATCGCTTTCAATATGCTGACAATCCCCTGCTTTGCGGCAGTCGCAACGGCAAAGGCGGAACTTCCCTCAAAGAAGTCGTTCAGAAATACCTTGCTGTTCTGGATCGGCACGAGCTATATCGTGGCAATGATGATTTACCTTATCGGCAGCTGGTGGTGGACGGTGTTCATCTTCGCGGCAATCTGGGCGGCAATCATTACGCTGATCGTGCTTGACAACAAAGGCAAAATCGATGTAAACGGCTTTTTCAAAAACCTTAAAGGCAAAATGAGAAAAGCAAAGGAGTAATATTATGTGGTCGTGGCTTGCACCGTTAATCGGAATATTATGCGCTCTGTTCGTGGTAGGCGTTATCGTCTGGAACCGTGCGCGCAAGAAAAAAGGAAAATCATCCTGTTGTAACGATTGCGGGGGCTGCCCGTGCTGCAACTCCTGCAAAGGTCGGGACGCCGAGTTGAAAAAACTCGAAGAAGTCAGAAACAAAAATAACGACGAAACTTCATTATAATAATAGTAACATTTGTCCCTCCCTGGAAAAAAATCCCCGCGCAATTTGCGTGGGGATTTTTTATATCGTTTCGGGTTGGAAATTCGTGTTATTTCAGTTTTATGAAATCGTTGAAAAGCGACGGTGCGTCGTCGTAAAACACGCCTGTGTCTTTTGCCGTTTTTTCATTGAAGTCGTTGTTTTCGCCAAGTTTTTCGCGGGAAGAATACATAAGAAACGGCACGGGATTTCTTGAATGAGTTTTGATTGAACAAGGCGTCGGGTGGTCGGGCAGAAACATCAGTGCAAAGTCTTCGTGTTTTGCCGTCAATCCGTTTACAATCGTCCCGATAATGTCTTTATCAATCATTTCGATGCTGTAAACCTTGCGTTCGGCTTCTCCGCGGTGTCCGCATTCGTCGGGTGCTTCCACGTGGATATAGCAGAAATCGTTTGTTTCAAGGGCTTTAAGGGCGGCTTCTCCCTTGCCGAGGAAATTAGTGTCCCAGTTGCCTGTCGCACCGCTTACTTCGATAACGTCCATGCCTGCGCCTTTGCCGATACCTTTCAGCAAATCGACCGCCGAAATCATTGCGCCGCGAAGGGAAGTTTTGTCGACGAACGGGGTGAGCGCGGGCTTCACGCCGCCGCCCCAGAACCATATGCAGTTGGCGGGATTTTTGCCTTCTTTTTTACGCTTTTCGTTTATCGGGTGGTTTTCAAGCAGCGCGTAAGATTTTTCGTAAAGGTCAAGGAACAAATCCTTGTAAACGCCTTTTGGAAGATAGTCCTTGATTTTCCTGCCCGTTATGTCGTGCGGCGGGGTAACTTCGTCGTCCACGACGCCGTGGTTTATAATCAGGCAATGGCGATAACTGACGCCCGGATAAAAATGCAGGGAGTCCGTTTCCAGATGTTTTTTGATATGCGCGACAAGCACCGCGGCTTCCGCCGTCGATATTTCGCCCGCGGAATAGTCGACCATCGTTTTGTCCGAAAAGTTTTTTTCCGTGGAGAGCGTGACGAGATTCATTCTGTACGCGACGTCGGTATCTTTCATATCGACGCCTATGCTGAGCGCTTCCAACGGCGAACGTCCGCTGTAATACTTTTCGGGGGCATAGCCGAGCACGGCAAGGTTTGCGACGTCGCTTGCCGGCTTAAACCCGTCGGGCACCGTTTTCACAAGCCCGATTTTTGCGGTTTTTGCAAGTTTTCTTGCGTTTTCGATGTTTGCTTTTTCAAGGGGCGTGCCCGAAATCGACGGTATATATTCGTCCGCCATTCCGTCGCCCAGAACGATAACGTACTTCATACGGATAAAGTATAAATCAATTATCTTGCGTTTGTCAAACGAACGCGAAGATTGCGGCGCCTTAAAACATAATAAAATCTGCTTGCGTAAGCGCATAAAAGAATATATAATATATATACTTGTTGAAACGGTAAATTGAAACGGTAAAATTTATGGCAGAAAGCAAAGAAAAACTTCAAAAACTGCCGCTTGGCGAAATCAAGCCTATGGGCTGGCTCAGACGGGAACTCGAATTGCAGGCGACGGGGCTTACCGGACGTCTGGACGAGTTATGGGACGACGTTTCCAAAAAATCGGCGTGGCTCGGCGGTCACGGCGAGGCGTGGGAGCGCGGTCCGTATTACCTTGACGGGCTTGTTTCGCTTGCGTATCTTCTGGACGACCGCCGTCTTATCGACCGCGTCGGATTATGGATTGAAAAAATCCTGTCGTCGGTTGACGCCAGCGGGTTTTTCGGACCTGCGCGCACGGTTGACTGGTGGCCGCGTATCCTTGCGCTTCGCGCGCTCTGGTCGTATTACGAAGTTACCGGGGACAAGCAGATTCCGCCGTTTGTAAGAAACTTTTTCAAGTACGAATTCAATAACCTTGACGAGCAACCTTTTTACGTATGGGCTGCCGCAAGGTCGTTTGAACAATTTATCCCGATGAAACGGCTTTTCGACGAAACGGGCGACGAGATGATAAACCAACTTGTCGACAAAATCGTGGACGGCTCGTACGACTGGTTTTCGGTTTATGAAAAATTCCGTTATAAAAAACCCGCCTCGACTTATCTCAGCCGCGGCATTATAAATTTCGGCGCGAAAGTGGGCGCAAACGCCGACAGAAAACGGAAATACGGCGCAATGCCGCAAAAAAAACAGATGAGCGCGCATAAAATCACGGCGCACAACAAACTGCCCACCGTAAGAAAACTTATGCTTTTGCACGGCGTCAACAACGCGATGGCGGTGAAATATCCCGTTTTGCTGAACGATTTCCGTCCCGATCCCGAACTTGTGCTGTTGTCGAAAAGGACGGTTGAAAACCTTATGAAATATCACGGCACGGCGGCGGGCGTATTCACGTCGGACGAGACGCTGGACGGCGCGAACCCGTCAAAGGGCGTCGAACTTTGCACGGTGGTCGAGTTTATGCGAAGCCTTGAAACGCTTGTCGAAAAAACGGGCGACACTTATTACGCCGACTTGTTGGAACTTAATTGCTTCAACGCGCTTCCCGCAACGATTACCAAAGATTATACGGCGCATCAGTACGTCCAGCAGCCAAACGCCATTGCGGCAAACCGTATAAAACGCGACTTTTTCAACGTGCGCTCCGACGGCACCGTTTACGGGTTGGAACCCAATTACGGCTGTTGCACGGCAAATATGCATCAAGGTTTCCCGAAATTCACGGAAAATCTTTGCTATAAAACCGACGAAGGATTTTGCTTTATGGTATATTCCCCGTGCAGAATTTCGACGCTTTTCAAGGGCGTAAGAGTTATTCTGAACGAGTCCACCGATTATCCTTTCAAAAATAAGTCGAAAATCGTCGTGGAGTCGGTGTCGGGCAATCCCGAAATCAAGTTTTCCTTCCGCGTGCCGCAATACACGAGCCTCGAAGTGCTGGTAAACGGCAAAAAAGTCGTGTCGGGCGACAAGGGCATTATCGCTTTCAAGAAAAAGGTCGAAGCGGGCGACGTCATCGAACTTTTGTTCGACATGCCGCTTACGACGGTCGTGAATCCCGACAAGTCGATAAGTTTTCGGAAAGGAACGTTGCTTTTTGCGACGAAACTTCGCGCAAAGTGCGATACGCGCGGCAAAATCCCGTTTTGCGACTACGAATTCAAGACGGTTTCGCAGTGGCGCACCTTGCCCGAACTTCAACATAAAAAACATTTGACCGTCATAGAAACGACGGAAAGGGAAGTGCCGGCGATGCCGTTTGACGAGGACAATCCCCCCGTCGAAATCACGTATCGCGCGCGCTACGTCCAGAACTGGAACGAGGTCAAAAACAGCGCGGGGAGAGTGCCCCGCCATGCAAGGTACGGCAAGGAAACGTTTGAGCGCACCCTTGTACCGTACGGTTGCACGAGAATACGAATTTCCCATCACCCCGTTTTTAAGTGAAATAATAAGCGTCTTTGCGACTACGTGGTCGGTATTTTTTCAGTTACGTACTTTTATGTACGCGCCTTCAAAAATCCGCCCCTGTTGTCACAAATACACTCATTCTTTCACTTAAAAAGAAGAGAAGAAATAAAACAAAAATAAAAAACAAATCCATATATTTTGTAAGGAGAAACTTATGAAAATAACCACAAAGTGGGGCGAAAAGATTGATAAAAACAATCCGTTGCCCGAGTATCCCCGTCCGCAATTCGAGCGTGACAGTTTCATCAACTTAAACGGCGTTTGGAGTTATCTCATTTCCAAAAAGAAAACCGAAATTCCCACGGCGTTTGAAGGAGAAATCGTCGTGCCGTTCTCGCCCGAGTGCCAACTTTCGGGGGTTGAACGCGTCGTTATGCCCGACGACTTTTTGTATTACGAACGGGAATTCGACCTTCCCGAAGAGTTTATAAAAGGTCGCGTCATTCTGAACTTCGGCGCGGTGGATTATATCGCGAAAGTTTACGTCAACGGCAAGTACGTGGGCGCGCACAAAGGCGGATACAATCCCTTTTCTTTTGACATTACCGACTACATAGTCATCGGCAAAAACCGCATAAACGTTACCGTTACCGATCCCAGCAATACCGGCGATCAGTGCCGCGGCAAACAGACGCTGAACGGCACGGGAATATGGTACACCCCGCAAAGCGGAATCTGGCAGACGGTATGGCTTGAAAGCACTCCGCTTACCTTCATCGAAAAAATCAAAATCACGCCCGATATCGACGAAAAGGCAGTTAAAATTGTCGTTTCGACAAATAAAGCCCCTGAAAGCAAGGCTGAAATCGTTGTCGTGGATGGCGATAACGTCGTTGCGAACGTGAATTTCGAAAGCGGAAAAGAAGTCGTGATTCCCATTGAAGATATGAAACTCTGGTCGCCCGAGGACCCGCACCTTTACGACGTCGTGGTCGTTTGCGACGACGATATGGTCAGAAGTTATTTCGGCATGCGTAAGTTCTCGGAAGGCGTCGACAAGACCGGCAAAAAACGCCTGTTCCTCAACAACAAACCTTATTTCCACAAAGGTCTTCTCGATCAGGGATATTGGAGCGACGGTATGCTCACTCCGCCGTCCGACGATGCGATGATTTACGACATTCAGACAATGAAAGACCTTGGCTTCAATATGCTGAGAAAACATATCAAGGTCGAGCCGATGAGATGGTATTATCACTGCGACAGACTCGGAATGATCGTGTGGCAGGATATGGTGTCCGGCTGCAAAAACTACAACATTCTGTGCATTGCCGTTCTGCCGTTTTTGGGCTTTATGTTCAACGACAACAAGTACGGATTCTTCCACAGGAAAAACAAGGAAGCGCGCGACGAATACACGCAGCAATATTTTGAGATGCTCGACAACCTTTACAACGTCGTATCCATCGGAATGTGGGTGCCGTTCAACGAAGGCTGGGGACAGTTCGACAGCGCATGGTTTTCGGAGCGCACGAAAGAGTTCGACGCGACGCGTACGGTCGACAGCGCAAGTGGCTGGCACGATCAGGGCATCGACGCAAAGAGTATTCACTGCTATTTCACGCCGTTCAAAGTGCCCAAAAAAGAAAAACGACTTGTTCTTCTTTCGGAATACGGCGGATACAGTTATCAGGAAAAGGGACACGTTTTCAACAATAAGAAATTCGGTTATCGCATTTACAACGATAAGGAATCCCTGAACGCGGCTTACAAAAAACTGCACGAAAAACTCATTATCCCCGCAATCAAGGACGGACTTGCGGCAACGGTTTACACCCAGGTTTCCGACGTTGAGAGCGAAATCAACGGGCTTCTGACGTATGACAGGCGAGTTCTTAAAGTCGATCCCGATATGGTCAGGGCGATCAACGCGCAATTAAAACTGTAAACCGCGTTGACAACGCGCGCGCGTTGTGATAACATTACAATAACGGAGGTTGTTATGAATTACCTTGCAAGTCATCTTCCGAAAGGTGAGAAAATTTACGCAAAAACCCACAAAAGCGTATTCATTTTTATGCGTGACGTGCTCATCGCGGTGTTGCTTTTCGGCATTGCCGTCGGCGTGCAACTTGGGTTCAAGGTCGACACGAAAATCATGATATGGGTTTATATCGTGTGCGCCGTCGTGGTGGTTTTCTGTCTGTGTGACAGCGCGGTTCGCTACGCGTCGACGTTGCTTGTGGTAACCACGCATAAATTTATGTACAAAGAAGATATCATAACGATTAAGGTTTTCGACACGCAACTTCAAAACATCGACTCTGTCGAGGTAGATTACAAAACTCCGCTTCGCCGTGCGTTGAATATCGGCGATCTCACGTTGCGTACAAGAAACTCCGTCCACGTGTTCAGAAACCTGTCCCGTCCCGACCGTTTCAGCGCAGTGCTCAACAAACGCGCGTCGGACGTGCAGGAAGGAAGGATCGCAAAGACCTGCATCTCGTTTGCAATCGGCAAATCGCCCGCCCCTTACGTTGAGAAAAAGGACGCCGCAAACGCTTAACAAAACAAAATTAAACGACCACAAAAGCGGTCGTTTTTTTATGCAAAATTTTTTGAAAACCCGTTTAGTTAAACATATCCAAAAAAAGCCATTCGTGAAAACCGCAGTAACTTGCAAGTTCCAGCACGGCAACGATGAAAACAAGGTGGGCGACGTACACGATAAGGGTGTGCCGTCCGATGAAACAGACGGGCTTGTTCCATTTTCCGTCAAGTTTTGGCAAAAGAGTTTTTTTGTCGCAATAAAGATAGGGCGAGATTGCCGCCGCAAAGAAAAACATCCCGGAATACGGCAGAATCGGCCAGAAATCGCCGGGTGACAGCGCAAAAGTGCCATCGGTAAAGACGAATACGAAAGCGTCGGACGCAACCTTTGACTGGAAACCTAAGTCGTACGCGCACCGTATCGAAAGCCCCGCGATAACAAATCCCAGCGCAATGCCCAAAAGAAAATTCAGGAACTTATTGTGCCGAGTGATAAGCTCGATAACCGCCCACGTCGCGACGCAGGTTGCAAGCAGGTGAATTATGCCGAAGCGGATTATCATTCCGGGCTCGAAAGAGTCCGCGATTGCGGTCGCCGTCGTTATCCCGATTGAGATAAGCGCAAGCGTGCAGGCGCGTTTCATATTGTTCCTTGAAAATCCCGTGGAAAGTCCGCAAAGGGTGATGAACGTGAACACGACGATGGGGTGAATCACTTCGCGCGCGGGGTGGTTCATATAAAATTCCGCCGCGGCGTAAAACCTTGTGAATCCGTTTGTCGCGCCGTGCGACAGGCGCAGCCATTCCGGCCCATAAAAGTAATCGACCGTCATAAGAAGATGGTCGATAAGCATCAGAAGAATCAGAAAACCGCGGATAAAGTCAAGTTCCCAGATTCTGCCGCGTTTTTTTGCGGCGGGTTTTTGAACGACGTCGACGTCGGTCATAAAATCATACGAATCCGTCATCGCTTTGCCTCGGTGCGGAGATACGTGAGCCTGCCGTTATAATCGCGATAGACTTCGTAGCGGTTGTCGTATTCGTAAATGATAAGGTCGGGCATAAGTTCGCTTCGGTAAACGAGCGGTTTTTCGGGGCGTTTCCTGCTGTCGTAAAATTTCAGCGCGCTTTTAAGAGGCGTCAGAATAATGTTTCTTACGGAAATAATCACCGAACTCACAAGACACAGCAAAAGCCCCAGAAGGTACAACTGCGAATTCGTCGAAAAGTCGAAAAGCGCGACGCCCAGCGTCAGATGAATTATCAGACCGTATAAGAAGTAAAAAAACGGGACGTAAAGGCCGAAGTAAAGCATTATCGTCGATAAAAATCTGACGACGTAGCCCAAAAACTTCATCAGGACGCTCAGAATCCCCGCGCCCGCAAAGCCTGCGATAAATCCCGGTTTACTCATAATCCTATTTGTCGATAATCAGCGACACGATTTGTTTCGTGTCGATATTTTCAATGCCGACAAGGTCCTGTACGATAAGTCCGTCGATTAAGATAAGTAACAAATCGGCATAGCCTTCGGCTTTTTCTTTTTCATCGATTCTTTCTTCGATGGTTTTTTTGATTATTTCGCGCCACGAACGATATTTTTCGCGGAACAGTTCGCAAAGTTGTTTGTTGTCGGACAACGCTTTGTTGACAAGGTAAATATGCACCTTGCTTCTTTCGCCGTATCTTGCGCCGAAGTCCAGGACGTATTTTGCAAGACGGGGGAAAGACGTGTCCTTATCGGCGTTGTTGATCCATTCGTAGTAACGCGTTGCAAGCCCGTTCAGATATTCAATAGTGATGTCCTCGAAGATAAGTTCCTTCGAGTTGTAATAATAAAACAGCGTGCCTTTCGTGATATTTGCGGCGTTTGCGATGTCCTGCAACGAAATTTCGTTGACGTCGCGGGTTGAAATCAGGGACAAGGTGCTGTCGATTATTTTTTGTCTGGTATCGGTTTTCAGTGTTGCTGCCAATGTTTGCCTCCGCTCGTGTGCCAAAACAAAACGTTTTTCGGTACACATAATAATATCACAATGCACGCGCGCCTGTCAAATGAGAATAAACTTAAATAATATGCTTACACTGTCACACGCGCGCAAGAAATTGCCCGCTAAACATTGATTTTGCGGCATTTTGTGATATAATCGAAGGTGTGGAGGGTGGCTATGAGAATTATTCCGTGTCCGAAAGAATTTACAAAAAAAGACGGCAGTTTCCTGTTCGACGCAGAAACAGGGTTTTCCTGCGACTATGAAAACGTCGGGAATTCGATTTCTTCGTTTTTGAAAACCTGCGGTATCGGATGGCGTACGGGCGACGATATAAAATTCACGTCCGACGGCTCCGACAGTTCGTCCGAAGCGTATACGCTTGTTGTCGGCGAAGACGGCGTCAAGGTGTCCGCAAAAAGCGAACGCGGGCTTTTTTACGGCGCGCAAACGCTGAAACAGTTAATCCTTTCGTCGTTTGACGAAAAGACGAAAACGGCGGAGATTCCTTGTTGCGAAATCAACGACGAGCCGCGTTTTTCGTACCGCGGATATATGTTCGACACCGTCCGACACTTTTTCTCGGTCGAAGTCGTGAAAAAGTATATCGAGGCAATTTCGCTTCTTAAACTCAACGTGTTCCATTGGCATTTGTCCGACGATCAGGGCTGGCGCGTTCAGATCGACAAATACCCGCGCCTTACCGAGCACGGTTCGATGCGCCGTGAAACATGCGGCGACAAGAAACCCCACGGCGGTTTTTACACCAAGGAACAGATAAAAGACGTCGTCGAGTTTGCAAAAGAAAGATTTATCACGGTAATTCCCGAGTTCGATATACCGGGACATACCCGCGCCGCGGTTTCTTCTTATCCCGAACTCGGGTGCAGCAAAAAGCCCGTGGAAGTGTCCACGAAATTCGGAATCCACAGCGAAATACTTTGCGCGGGACGAGAAGAATCGTACGATTTTGTCAAGGGCGTTCTTACAGAATTTGCGGAAATGTTCCCGTCAAAATATATCCATATCGGCGGCGACGAGGCCGTCAAGCACGAGTGGTACAAATGCCCCGACTGCCAGAAAAAAATGAAAGAACTCGGGCTTCGCAACGAAGAAGAGTTGCAGGCTTATTTCACCGAAAAGGCGGTTGAGTATCTTAAATCGCTTAATAAAACCACGATTTGTTGGAATGAAAGCGCAAACAGCGGCAAACTTGAAAGCAGCGTTATATTGCAGTTCTGGTCTGACGGGAAGGATAATGAAAACGTAATACGGGAAGTTAAAAACGGCAGAAAAATCATCGTGTCGAAGTTTAACCCGTATTATCTCGATTACCCGTATCCCATGCACTCGTTGAAGGCGGCGTACGAGTTCGAGCCCGTTTTCCACGGCATTGAAGGCTATGAACAAAATGTGTTGGGCGTCGAAAGCACCTTGTGGACGGAGTGGATCGACAATACGGATTTGCTTGCGTTCAGAGTGTTCCCAAGGCTTACCGCGGTGGCGGAGAGCGCCTGGTGCGATAAGTCGAAAAAGGATTACCTTGCGTTTGAAAACTCGCTGAAAAACGTCAATAAACTTATTGAAAACACAACGGGTATCAAGGCCGCGCCGCTTAAAGACTGCAACGTAAAAAATCCGCTGAAACGCGCCGCAATCATGATGAAATTCGGCATGCATCTGATCGATTTCGAAATGATTGCCCGCTCCAATCGCGCGGCAAAAGAAATGAAAAAAATGCGAAACGTCCGCAAAAAGGAGAATAACGCAAAATGATTACCAAAAGATACAAACTTTACAAAAACTTCGGAAAGTGTATGGAAATAAGCAACGGCACGGTGAAAGCTCTCGTTACCGTCGATATCGGACCGCGCGTCATTTATTACGGCGTGAAAGGCATGAACATCATGCACGAAGACATCGACAGGCTCACGAATAAAGGCGGCGAATTTTTCGACAAAAACTTCAAAGAAGGCGAAAAATGGTATCTTTACGGCGGACACCGCATCTGGAAAGCCGAAGAAGACTTGCTTTCCTACGTCCCCGACAACTATCCCGTGCGCGTGGACAGACTGGAAAACGGCGCGATATTCACGCCCGCACCGCAAAAACTCACGTCGCTTCAACAGGTTATGCGCGTCGAAATGGCGGACGACGGCACGCTTACGGTCACGGAATCGTTGACGAATATCGGCGAAAATCCTTATGAACTTTCAATCTGGGGACTTTCCGTTTTGCGTCAGGGCGGCACCGAAATTATCCCGCTCAACACCGTCGACACGGGGCTTTTACCCCAGCAAAATATGGTATTTTGGCCGTATAACGACAAAAACGACAAAAGATTTTCGGTGAATACGAAGTACGCCGTGTTAAAACAAAAAAAGACTATTGAGCGTGCGTTCAAACTGGGGCTTTTTAACCATCACGGCTGGTGCGCGTATCAATACAACAAATACCTTTTCGTGAAACGCTTTAAGGTGCTTGGCGGCAAATTGCCCGATTATCAATGCAACTTTGAAACGTACACGAACGAACATATTATGGAAATGGAAGTTTTGTCGCCCGTAACGACGCTTTTGCCCGGCGAAACTATTTCTCAGGAAGAAAGATTCTCGATTTATTCCGGCGTGAAACTTTCAAAAACGACCGACGAAGAAATCGATAAAATGTTTGAAGACATAGGTTTTAATGGATAAGTTTATGAAAATCGACAAAGACTTTTTGCCGATATACGAATTCAACAAGACTTTTGACGAAAAAGTCAGGAAAGAAGGCGCGGATTTATTCGCGTTTTCTGTTGAAAGAAACGACGGATATTCCGAGTGTTTTTCGATTGACGTGCTGAAAGAAGGCGTCGATGACGCGCTCAACTTCCGCCGCGCCGAAAGATTCATAAAAACCGCGCTTTGGACTGTCGGCGGATATAAACTGAAAATCATCGCAAACGACACGCTGTATAAAAGCCTTGAAAACGCGTATTCGCACGGCGGAAAACGCGATTTTGACGTGAAATTTTTTGAAAAGGTTTACGACGCGCCGTTTTCGGTTGAAAGAGTTTCGGCTCTTTTAAAAAGCAAGCGGGAACTCGTTGCGGCGGACAAAAACGAATGTGGCGCAAGAATCGGACTTGACGCCGGAGGCAGCGATATTAAGATTTCCGCGGTAGAAAACGGAAACGTGCTGTTTTCAAAAGAGATTTTGTGGCAACCGAAAGTCAATTCAAACCCCGCTTATCATGTAAAATTCATAAACGACGCTTTGAACGAGGCGGCGGCGCACCTTAAAAAAATCGACGCAATCGGCGTGAGCAGCGCGGGTATTTACGTCAAAAACGAAGCGCGCGTCGCAAGTCTGTTCATAAAAGTGCCTGAAAACGACTATGACGCGGTAAGGCGCATTTACATCGACGCGGCAAAACGACTCGGCGCGCCGGTGACCGTTGCAAACGACGGCGACGTTGCCGCAATGGCAGGCGCAATCAGTATGGATATGAAAAGCGTTTTGGGAATTGCAATGGGAACGTCGGAAGCGGCAGGTTTCGTCGATGACAAAAACCGTTTGTGGGGCTGGCTTAACGAACTTGCGTTCGTACCCGTCGATATGAACGAAAACGCGGCGGTCGACGAATGGTCGGGCGATGTCGGCACGGGCGTGAAATATCTGTCGCAGGACGGCGTGATAAAACTTGCGTGCCTTGCTGGTATCGAGTTTCAGACGGACGTGCCGTCCGAAAGACTGAAAGTCGTCCAGAATCTCCTTGACGAAGGAAGTGAAGTCGCGGCAACCGTTTTTTCGGACGTCGGCGTATATCTTGCGTACTCGCTTTTATACTATTACGATTTTTACAAATTTGAAAACGTGTTGCTGATGGGGCGCGTTATGAGCGGACTCGGCGGCGAAATAATAATGAACAAGGCAAACGAAGTGCTTAAAATTTACGGCGCGGACAAAAAGTTTAAGATTTTGCTTCCCGACGAAAATTTCCGAAGGCTCGGACAATCGGTCGCCGCGTCGTATCTCGGCTGAATACGAAAAATCAAACGATAATCTTTGAAACCGTCGCAACGCGGCGGTTTTTCATTTTCCGTAAAAGATTGTAAAAATGACACAAATAAATTTGATTTTGTGTTAAGACTGTCATATTGACTTAAAAATAATAAATAATGTGTCAATATGACAGGATAAATGACACGATATCGAAAATCGGAAAGCAAGGGCGAAAGCGCATACCTTATTAAATTCGCGCGCACGCGCGCACGCGCGTAAGAATTAAAAAAAGAAATTTGGCGAATATCCGAAAGAACGACGTAAAAATAATAAGAATTATTGTCGGACAGGGGAAAAAGTCGCGAAACTTTCCGTCCGACAATATTCGCGCTTTGCGTTTTCCGATTAATTCTCGCGATTTTCGTCGGAATTTCCGTCGCCGCGGGTATTACGTCCGCAATTTTGACTCGAACCGCGTCGAAATACGGATTTTGGACGAAATTTAACCAAAAAAGTTAAAATTCGGTCAAAAAAATGAAATAATGGCGAAAATTTGCTTGACGAGTATTGATTTTTATTATATATTAATTAGGCTGTTTGATTTTGGGATGATGCAGGAAGTTACTTGTTTCACAAGAGAATTTCTGCGGACAAGGGTACGATGTGATTCGTGCGACTAACGGAAGCGGGCGATCCGCTTTTATTTAACAGGCAGCATGACACACACGGAAGTGTGTACGAAGTTAGGAAATTTTGGAGGTACAAAAATGGCAGGACAAAAAATCAGAATTAAGTTGAAGGCTTACGACCACACCTTAATCGACGCATCGGCAGACAAGATTGTCGAAACGGTAAAAAGAGCGGGAACCAAGGTTTCGGGCCCCATTCCTCTTCCCACCGAGAAAGAAATCATCACGATTCTTCGCGCGCCGCACAAATATAAGGACAGCCGTGAGCAATTTGAATTAAGAACGCACAAACGTTTGATCGATATCTACAACCCCAGCAGCAAGACGGTCGATTCTCTTATGAAACTCGATCTCCCCGCCGGCGTCGATATCAGCATCAAGCTTTAATGTAAATACATTCGGAGGTGAACTTTATCTATGAATAAAGCAATCATTGGAAAGAAACTGGGCATGAGCCAGATATTCACGGCAGACGGCACCGTTATTCCCGTAACGGTTGTCGAGGCAGGTCCCTGTCCCGTCGTACAGGTCAAAACGAAAGACCGTGACGGATACGAAGCCGTAAAAGTAGCGTTCGGCGCTATTAAGAAAAACAACGTAAACAAACCCGACGCGGGACAATTCAAAAAAGCCGGCGTCGAAGCAAAGCGCGTACTTAAAGAGTTCAAACTCGAAAACGCTGCTGAATACAAAGTCGGCGACGAAATCAAATGCACCGTCTTTTCGGAAGGCGATCACGTGGACGTTGTAGGCACTTCGAAAGGTCACGGCTTTTCGGGCGTCATTCAAAGATGGAACGCGCAACGCGTCGGCAGCATGTCGCACGGTACCGGTCCTATCCACAGAAGCGTAGGTTCAATGGCTGCAAACAGCGATCCTTCCCGTGTTTTCAAAAACAAACACATGGCAGGTCAATGGGGCGCGGAACAAGTTACCGTTCAGAACCTTACAATCGCACGCGTTGACGAAGCAAGAAATCTGCTTCTGATCAAGGGCGGCATTCCCGGTCCTCGCGGCGGATACGTCTTCGTCAAACAATCAATCAAGGGCTAATCGGAGGATACAGAGATGAAATTAAACGTTATGAATATGGCCGGCAAGAAAGTCGGCACCGTCGAACTTAACGACGAGTTGTTCAATATCGAGTACAACGAAGCTCTTATCCATCAGATTGTCGTTGCACAACTTGCAAACAAACGTCAGGGCACGAAAAGCACGCTCACCCGTGCGGAAGTCCGTGGCGGCGGCGTAAAGCCTTATCGTCAGAAAGGTACCGGTCGCGCTCGTCAAGGTTCAATCCGTTCGCCTCAATTCGTAAAAGGCGGCGTCGTATTCGCACCGAAGCCCCGCGACTTCTCAAAGAGAACCAACAAATTCGCAAGACGTCTTGCATTGTTGTCGGCTCTTTCCGAGAAAATCCGTACCAACGAAGTTACCGTCATCGATAACATCGAACTGAAAGACGCAAAAACCAAAGAGGTCGTTGCAGTGCTTAAAGCCCTCGGCCTTGATAAAACCACCCTTATCGTTACTGCGGACAAGGACGAACTCGTGCTTCGTGCGGCGGGCAACCTTGAAAAAGTCGAAGTAACGACCGCCGACCTTATCAACGTCTATGAAGTCGTGAAGAACAACAACTGCTTGTTCACAAAGGCGGCAATTGAAAAAATCGAGGAGGCAAATGCATAATGACTGCTTACGATATCATTATTAAACCTATCCTCTCCGAAAAGAGTTACGACGGTATCGCGGACAAAAAGTACGTCTTTATGGTCCACCCCGACGCCACCAAGACCCAAATCAAAAACGCGGTCGAGGAAATTTTCGAAGTTAAGGTTGAAAAAGTCAACACCATCAACGTTACCGGTAAAATGAAAAGAATGGGCAGAACAGAAGGCCGCAGGTCTTCCTACAAGAAAGCCTACGTACAACTTACCGACGAAAGCAAGTCCATCGAGTTCTTCGAGAGTCTTGCATAATAGGAGGAATGAACAATGGCTATTAAGAAATTCAAACCGACTACCCCTTCGCGCCGTTTCATGACGGTCTCGACTTTTGACGAAGTCACCACCACAACCCCGGAACGCAGCCTGCTTGTCAGCAAGAACAAATCCGGCGGACGTAACGCAAACGGCAGAATCACCGTCAGACACATCGGCGGCGGCAACAGAGTAAAATACAGAATTATCGACTTCAAACGCGATAAAGACGGTATCCCCGCAAAGGTCGCTACCATCGAGTACGATCCCAACCGTTCCGCAAACATCGCACTTCTCAATTATGCAGACGGCGAAAAACGCTACATCATCGCTCCTCTCGGAATTACCGTCGGCGACGTGGTAGTAAGCGGACCCGATGCGGATATCAAAGCAGGCAACTGCCTTCCCATCGAAAACATTCCCGTCGGTACCGTTATCCATAATATCGAGCTTAACCCCGGTCGCGGCGCACAACTTTGCAGAGCAGCCGGCAACGAAGCGCAACTTATGGCAAAAGAAGGCAAGTACGCAACCGTACGTCTTCCCAGCGGCGAAATGAGATATATCCTTGCGCGTTGCAAAGCGACCATCGGTCAGATCGGCAACGTCGACCACGAAATCGTATCGCTTGGCAAAGCCGGCCGTAAACGTCATATGGGCGTCAGACCTACCGTCCGCGGTGTCGTTATGAACCCCTGTGATCACCCGCACGGCGGTGGCGAGGGCAAATCTCCCGTCGGTATGCCCAGCCCTGTTACTCCTTGGGGTAAACCCGCATTGGGATATAAGACCCGCAAGAAGAAGAATGTCAACGATAAGTATATTATCAAGCGTGTAAACTAGGAGGCTATTATATGAGCAGGTCAGTTAAGAAAGGGCCTTACGTTGAAGAAAGGCTTATGAAAAGAATAATCGCAATGAACGAGAGCGGTGAATTGAAACCCGTCAAAACCTGGTCAAGGGCTTCCACCATCTTCCCCGAAATGGTCGGTCACACGATCGCCGTTCACGACGGAAGAAAGCACGTTCCCGTATTCGTTACCGAAGAAATGATCGGATGCAAACTCGGCGAGTTCGCACCCACCCGTACCTTTAAGGGACACGCAGCCGGCGAAAAATCGACCGGTGCGAAATAGGAGGTATTCAGATGGCTACAAGAAGTAAACAAAAATCTTTGGCAAGAAAGACAAACGCCGATAAGCGTCCCCATGCCGTAGCGAAATATATCAGAATCTCTCCCTTCAAGGTAAGAATCGTTCTCGATATCATCCGTGGCAAAAAATACAACGAAGCGGTCGCTATCCTCGAAAACACTTCGAAAGCGGCTTGCCCCGAAGTTCTTAAAGTGCTTAACAGCGCGGCGGCAAACGCCGAGAACAACCTCAATATGAGCAAAAACGATTTGTTCGTTGCAGAGTGCTTCTGCGATCAGGGCCCCATTCTCAAAAGAATCAACCCCGTATCGAAGGGACGCGCACACCGCATCAACAAACGCACAAGCCATATCACTGTCATTTTGGACACCGTTAAGGACTAGGAGGTAACTATGGGTCAGAAAGTTAATGCACACGGCAACAGAGTCGGTATTATTAAAGATTGGGATACCAAATGGTACGCGGACAAGAAAAACTTCGCAACCAACCTTAAACAAGACGACGACATCCGTAAATTCATTAAGAAAAATTATTACAAGAGCGCGATTTCGAAAATCACCATCGAACGCGCTGCCAACAAGGTTACCGTCAACATTCACACCGGTCGTCCCGCAACCATCATCGGCAAGCAGGGCGCAGGCGTCGAGGCAATGAAGAAAGAAGTTCAGAAATTCTGCCCCGAACGCAACGTCAACATCAACGTTATCGAAGTGAAACGTCCCGATATGGACGCACAACTCGTTGCGGAAAGGATTGCGGAACAACTCGAAGCGCGCGCATCGTTCAGACGCAGCATGAAACAAGCGATGAGCAAGGCTATCTGGGCAGGCGCAAAGGGTGTTAAAACGATGGTCAGCGGTCGTCTTGATGGCGCAGAAATCGCAAGAAGCGAAAATTATCACGAGGGTTCTGTTCCCCTTCAAACTCTTCGCGCGGATATCGACTACGGCTTTGCGGAAGCAAAAACCACGTTCGGTCAGATCGGCGTAAAAGTTTGGATTTACAAAGGCGAAGTCCTTGGCGGAGTACCCAGAGAGGAGGTAACGACAAATGTTAATGCCTAAAAGAGTTAAAAGACGTCGTCAGATGCGCGGCAGAATGAAAGGCAACGCGAACAAAGGTAACAGAATCGCTTACGGCGAATACGGCCTTGTCGCAGCGGAACCCTGCTGGATTACAAGCAATCAGATCGAAGCGGCGCGTGTCGCAATGACGAGATATATCAAACGTGGCGGTCAGGTTTGGGTTGACATCTTCCCCCACAAGCCCGTTACGAAGAAACCCGCCGGCACCCGTATGGGTAGCGGTAAAGGTTCTCCCGAATATTGGGTAGCAGTCGTGAAACCCGGTCGCGTTATGTTTGAAATGGCCGGCGTATCCGAAGACGTTGCAAGAGAAGCATTGAGACTTGCTTCTGCAAAACTTCCCATCAAGTGCAAGATTTACAACAAGGCTCAGCTTGAAGCAAAACTTGCCGAAAAAGAAGGCGGTGAAGCGAAATGAAAACGAACGTTTTATATAACAAGACAAACGAAGAGTTGCAACAACAACTTAAAGAGTTGAAGTCGGAATTATTCTACCTTCGCTTTAAGCACGCGACCAACCAGTTGACCAACCCCAACGTCCTCAGCAACTGCAAGAAGGACATCGCAAGGGTACAAACCATTTTGCGTCAACGCGAACTCAATATCTCTGTCGAGCCCGCAGCCCCCGCAAAGAAATCGGGCAAAAAGGCTAAATAGGAGGGACTTAAATGGAAAACACAGTAAATATTGAAAGAAATCTGCGTAAAAACCGCGTCGGTATCGTCGTATCCGATAAAATGGACAAGACCATCGTCGTCGCAATCGAGCAGAGAGTAAAGCATCCCCTCTACAAGAAGATCGTCAAACGTACCAAGAAATTCAAGGTTCACGACGAAAACAACGTTGCAGGCGTAGGCGACAAAGTTCTTATCGCTGAAACCCGCCATCTCAGCAAAGACAAATGCTGGCGCTTGGTGGAAGTCATCAAGAAAGCAGAGTAAGGAGGGCGTGATAAATGATTCAACCGCAAAGTAGATTAAAAGTCGCAGACAACTCCGGCGCAAAAGAAATCATGTGCATCAGAGTTTTGGGCGGCAGTTTCAGAAGAAGTGGCAATATCGGTGACGTTATCGTAGCCTCCGTAAAGAGCGCAACGGTCGGCGGCGTCGTTAAGAAAGGCGACGTTGTCAAAGCGGTTATCGTAAGAACGAGCAAGGGCATTCGTCGCGCAGACGGCAGCCATATCAAGTTCGACGACAACGCGGCAGTCATCATCGACGCACAGAAACAGCCCCGCGGTACTCGTATCTTCGGGCCTGTTGCAAGGGAACTTCGCGATAAAGATTATATGAAAATCATTTCGCTCGCTCCCGAGGTTCTGTAAGGAGGACACACGACAATGGCAGCATTAAACGTTAAAAAAGGCGATAACGTAATGGTTATCACCGGTAAAGATAAAGGCACTGCGGGCGAAGTCCTTAAAGTATATCCCGAGGACAATCGCATCGTGGTAAAAGGTGTCAACGAGGTTCACAAACACGTGAAACCCCGCAAAGCGCAGGATAAAGGCGGCATCGTCAAACAAGAAGGCACTATCGACGTGTCCAACGTTATGGTCATTTGCCCCGCTTGCCACGAAGTAGTTCGCGTAAAACACGCAGAACTTACCGAAGACGGCAAATCCAAGAAGATTCGTGCTTGTGCAAAATGCGGCGCAGACCTTGACGGCAAGAAAGTTTCCGCCAAGAAAGCAGCCAAAAAAGTTGCGAAAAAAGCCGCATCCAAGGCAAAAGACGCCGAATAATACGGAGGTAATATATGGCTGAAAAGACAAACGATGTTCAAAGAAACTGGTTGCAAGCCTATTATAAGGAAACGGTAGTTCCCGCCCTTATCAAGGAATTCAACTATACGAATATCAATCAAGTTCCTAAAATCGAGAAAATCGTTCTCAACATGGGCCTTGGCGACGTGAGAGACAATGCAAAGAGTTTGCAACTCGCCGTTGACGAACTCAAACTTATCGCAGGACAAAAGCCTATCGTTACGAAGGCAAAGAAGAGCGTTGCGAACTTCAAAGTAAGAGAAGGTCAGAACGTCGGCGCAAAAGTTACGCTCCGTGGACAGAGAATGTACGATTTCTTTGCAAAACTCACCTGCATCGCGCTTCCTCGCGTACGTGACTTCAAGGGCGTATCGAGAAAGTCCTTCGACGGCCGCGGCAACTATGCGCTCGGCGTCAAAGAGCAGTTGATTTTCCCTGAAATTTCCTATGATCAGGTCGAAAAAATCCGCGGCTTCGACATTTGCGTCGTCACCACCGCGAACACCGACGAAGAAGCAAGGGAACTTCTGAAACTGATGGGCATGCCCTTCGCAAAGAATTAGGAGGCTTAAAATGGCAAAAAAAGCATTAGTCAATAAACAACAAAGACCGGCTAAATATTCGACGAGAGCATACACCCGTTGCTCCATCTGCGGCCGTCCCCACGCGGTACTTCGCAAGTACGGCATTTGCAGAATTTGCTTCCGCGAACTGGCTTACAAAGGTCAGATTCCCGGCGTCAAGAAAGCAAGCTGGTAACAGGAGGATAGAGATATGTCAATGACAACAGACCCCATTGCAGATATGCTTACCCGCATCAGGAACGCACTTACTGCAAAACACGAAACAGTTGAAATCCCCGCCTCCAAAATCAAGGTTAACATCGCCGAGATTTTAAAGAAAGAAGGCTATATCGCCGATTACGAAGTCATCGAAAGCGGCGTTCAGGGCGCAATCAAAATCACGCTTAAATACGCAGGCAAGAACAAGAAGGTCATCACCGGACTTAAACGCATCAGCAAACCCGGTCTTCGCGTTTACTGCGAAAGCACGAAAATACCTTCGGTTCTGAACGGAATGGGCATTGCCATTCTTTCGACCTCGCAAGGCGTCATGACCGACAAAGAAGCAAGAGAAGCCGGCTGCGGCGGAGAAGTTCTTGCTTACGTCTGGTAATAAAGGGAGGTACAGAATATGTCAAGAATAGGAAGACTTCCCGTTGTTATCCCCCAGGGCGTTACCGTAACGTTTGAAAACGGCGTCGCAACCGTCAAAGGACCGCTCGGCACCCTTTCGGAAGAAATCAAAGGTCATATCAACCTTGAAATCAAGGGAAACGAAGCAATCTTTACAAGAGATAACGAAGAGAAAGCAACCAAAGCGTTGCACGGCTTGTACAGGGCAACCCTTCACAATATGGTGGAAGGCGTTACCAAAGGTTTTGAAAAACACCTTATGATCTCGGGCGTCGGCGTTAAAGTTGCTCTTCAAGGCACGAAACTCGTTATGAACATCGGTTTCTCGCATCCCGTCGAAGTGGAACAACCCAAAGGTATCACGTTCGCCGTCGTCAACGCCACCCCGAACCTTGTCGAAATCGCAGTCAAAGGCATCGACAAAATCGAAGTCGGTCAATGCGCGGCAACTATCAAAGCCATCAAGAAGGTTGAACCTTATCACGGCTACGGCATCTACTACAAGGACGAAGTCGTTGTACGTAAAGAAGGCAAGACGGCCGGTAAATAAAGGAGCGTAAAGTATGATTTCCAAATTAGATAAAAACACTGACAGGCTCGCAAGACACGCAAGAGTCAGAAAGAAGATCGGCGGTACTGCTGAAAGACCCCGCTTCGACGTTTACAGAAGCAATATGCACATCTACGTTCAGGTCATCGACGACGTCGCCGGAAAAACCCTTGCCGCAGCATCTACGGTAGAAAAAGAAATCGGCAAAATGGTTGAAGGCAAGAGCAAAACCGAAGCCGCGAAAATCGTCGGCGCGGAAGCCGCAAAACGCGCGATCGCCGCAGGCATCACCGAAGTGGTTTTCGACCGTGGCGGTTACATCTATACCGGAAGAGTCGCAGCGGTTGCGGACGGCGCAAGAGAAGCCGGCCTGAAATTCTAGGGAGGTTATTATGGCAGAAAGAAACGAAAAGTTCAATAAAAACAGAGGCGAGAAGCGCGAGGACAATACCCCGCACAGACTCATTGCCATTAACCGCGTAACGAAGGTTGTCAAAGGCGGCCGCAGAATGCGTTTCACCGCACTTGTCGTCGTCGGCGACGAAAAGGGCAGCGTAGGTATCGGCACCGGTAAGGCAGCCGAAGTACCCGAGGCAATCAAGAAGGCGGTCGAAGCGGCAAAACGCGACGTCAAACCCGTCGCAGTCGTCGGAACGACCATTCCTCATCGCGCAGAAGGCGTATATGGCAGAGGCAGAGTTCTTCTTATGCCCGCCGAAGAAGGTACCGGCGTTATCGCCGGCGGTCCCGTACGTGCCGTTCTTGAAATGGCAGGTATCAAAGATATCCGTACGAAATCCATCGGCACCACGACTCCTATCAACTGCGTACGCGCAACCATTAACGGTTTAAGACAACTCCGCACCGCCGAAGAAATTATGGAAGTAAGAAACATCGGCAAAGCGGACGACGAAAAAATCGTGCTGTAATCGGAGGTAACCGAAATGAAACAAATTAAAGTAACTTTGGTTAAAAGCACCATCGGCGCAGTCAAAAAGCAACAGGCTACCGTTGAAGCGTTAGGTCTTCACAAAATCGGACAGTCCAAAGTATTTACGGACAGCGAGGTTTTGCAAGGTATGCTTAAAGTAGTCTCCCACTTGGTCAAAGTGGAAGAAGCGTAAAGGGAGGGCACATTTATGAAAATGCACACTTTACAACCCGCCGAAGGCGCGGTAAGAGACGTAAAAAGACTTGGCAGAGGTATCGGCTCGGGTACGGGCAAAACCTCCGGCAAAGGTCATAAAGGTCAATGGGCAAGAAGCGGCGGCGGCGTACGTCCCGGCTTCGAAGGCGGTCAAATGCCTATTTGCCGTCGTTTGCCTAAACGCGGCTTCACAAATAATTTCAAGAAAGTATATTCAATCGTGAACGTGGGCGACCTCGACGTGTTCGAGGCAAACACCGAGATCACGCTCGAACTCTTGTACGAGAATCGCATCGTCGGAAAGATGGAACCTTATGGTCTGAAAGTCCTCGGATGCGGCGAACTCACGAAACCCCTTACCGTTAAAGCCAGCAAATTCACGGCTTCTGCGGTAGCGGCAATCGAAAAGGCAGGCGGAAAAGCAGAGGTACTGTAATGTTTGAAACTATTAAAAACGCATTCGGAACAAAAGAAATACGCGTAAAAATATGGGCAACGCTTTTGTTGTTGCTTGTTTACCGTATCGGTTGCTTTGTTCCCGTGCCCGGACTTAACGTAAGCGTTATTTCCCAGGCTTTGGAGCAGAGCAGTGCGGCATCGTTCTTAAACGTAATCAGCGCGATTACCGGCGGGTCGCTTTCACAAGGTACGCTTTTTGCTCTCGGAATCATCCCGTTTATCAATAGTTTCATCATAATGCAACTTCTGACACTCATCATTCCCAAACTGGAAGAAATGAGTAAAGACGGTGAAGAAGGCCGTAAGAAGATCACTCAGATCACGCGTTACGTCGCAATCGTACTCGGCGTGATTCAAGCCATCGGCATTGTGTTTATGTGGAAGAACTACATCGACCCCATTTACGGAATGCAAAAGAATTGGCTTGCGATGATTTACGTAATCGTAATTCTCGTCGGCGGCAGCGTAATGGTAATGTGGCTGGGCGAAAGAATCACGGAATACGGCATCGGCAACGGTACGTCGCTTATCATCTTCGTCGGTATTCTTTCAACGGCGGGCACCTCGCTTCTGAACGCGTTCAGAACCGTCCCCACCGATCCCAACAAACTCTGGAACATTTTCGGGTTCTTAATCCTTGTCCTGGCACTCTTTGCGTTCATCGTCTTTATGGACGGTGGCGAAAGAAGAATCACGGTGCAATATGCAAAACAGGTTAAGGGCAACAAAATGTACGGCGGACAAACCACGTTTATTCCTATTCGTGTAAACGCGTCGGGCGTTATGCCGATAATCTTTGCGTCGTCGTTCATCATGTTCCCGCAGATGATAATCAGTTTCATTCCCAAACTTGCCGAAAGCAAATTCGGCGTATGGTGGATGAGAAACCTTACCACTTCCGGCGGAACCTGGTGGGGCAGCCTGATTTACTACATCTTCATGGTTGTATTCATCATCTTCTTTGCATATTTCTATTCGATGATTCAGTTCAACCCCGAAGACGTTTCAAAGAACATTCAGCAATACGGCGGGTTTATCCCCGGCATTCGTCCCGGTAAACCCACGTCGGATTACCTTAAACGTATCAACAACCGTATTACTTTGTTCGGAGCAATCTTCCTTTCGATCATTTGCGTAATTCCTACGTTCCTGTTCAACGTTATCGGCAAGGACATCGGACTTTCAAGCGCATTCTCGGCAACCGGACTTCTTATCGTAGTATCCGTCGCGCTGGAATTCAACAAGTCGCTTGAATCGCAAATAATGATGAGACATTACAAGGGATTCCTTAAATAATAAAGTATGAGGGAAGCGGCGCAAAGCGACGCTTCCCGAAACCTTGCTTTTAAGGACGGGGGAAAGAGTTTTTTCAGGAGAGTTTATGAATATTATTCTTTTGGGCGCACCCGGAGCAGGAAAAGGCTCGCAGGCGGCGAAAATATCGGAATATTACAAAATCCCGCACATTTCGACGGGCGACATATTCCGCAAAAACATTAAGGAACAAACGGCACTCGGCAAACTTGCAAAGACTTTCATCGACGCAGGCAATCTCGTGCCCGACGACGTGGTTATCGATCTCGTCAAAGACAGGCTTTCAAACGACGACTGCAAAAACGGATATATCCTTGACGGATTCCCTCGCACCATTCCTCAGGCCATCGCGCTTGACAAGGTTGCGGATATCGACGTCGTTCTGAACATCGACGTTCCGTTTGACGTCATCGAAGACAGACTGACCGGCAGACGCGTATGCATTTGCGGCGCAACCTATCACGTATCGCAACTTAACGGCAGGGATACCTGCGAAAAGTGCGGTCAAAAACTTTTCATCCGCGACGACGACAAAATCGAAACGGTGAAAGCGCGCCTTAAAGTCTATGAGGAACAAACCGCGCCTCTCGTCGAATATTATCAAGGTCTCGGCCTTGTCAAAACGATTAAAGGACGCGACACCGTCGACGAAACTTTTGAAGAAGTCAGGAAGGTTCTCGATACGTTATGATTTACCTTAAAACCGCAAGCGACTTTGAAAAAATGCGCGTGGCGGGCGCAATCGTCAGGGACACCCTTTTGCTTATGGAAGAAAAAGCGAAAGAAGGCGTCACGACGGCGGAACTTAACAAAATCGCCGACGCTTACATCAGAAAATGCGGCGCAGAACCGAGTTTTCTGAATTACAACGGATATCCGTTCAGCATTTGTGCGTCGGTCAACGAGGAGGTCGTCCACGGGTTTCCTTCCAAAAGGGCGCTTAAAGACGGCGATATTGTGAGTATCGACGTGGGGGCCGTTATCAACGGTTTTCACGGAGACGCGGCAAGGACATTCCTTATCGGAAACGTAAAGGAAGAAGTCAGAAAACTTGTCGAAGTAACGAAAGAATGTTTCTTTAAGGGGATCGAAGCCTTTAAGGACGGAAACAGACTTTCGGACATCGGAATCGCGGTGCAGACGTACGCCGAAAGTTTCGGATACGGCGTCGTGAGAGAAATGGTCGGACACGGCATCGGCAGGAAAATGCACGAAGACCCCGAAGTCCCGAATTACTTTACGGGAAGAAGGGGACCGAGGCTTGAACCGGGTATGGCGCTTGCCATCGAGCCGATGATAACTCTCGGCAGTCCGGACATCTGTCTTGACGAAAATCAGTGGACGGTGTCGACAATCGACGAAAAACCCGCCGCGCATTACGAAAATACCACAATTTTAACAAAAAACGGCCTCGAAATATTGACATTATAAAAAAATTAATGTATAGTATGAAAATCAGTGTCGGAAGTATTGTCCTGTCAAAAGCGGGACGCGACAAAGGAAGATATTTCGTCGTGACGGAAGTCGTCGACGAAAACTACGTCAGAATTTCCGACGGCGACCTTCGCAAAGCGGAGAAAGCCAAACTCAAAAAAGTAAAACACTTGAAGTTCAGCGGTGATAACTTGCCCGAATTTGCAAATATGCAAAACAAGGACAAGGGTGTTGTCAACGCCGAACTTCGTAGCGCGTTAAAAGCGTACAAAAACACCTGTAAGGAGGAACAATAGTGTCCAAGGAAGACGTCATCGAAGCGGAAGGCCGCGTTGTCGAGGTTATGCCCAACGCAACTTTCAAGGTTCAGCTGGCAAACGGTCATATCGTTATTGCCTACTTGTCCGGAAAACTCAGGATGAATTATATCCGTATTCTCGAAGGAGATAAGGTTACTATTGAAATGAGTCCTTACGACCTTACGAAAGGTAGAATTACCTGGCGTAGCAAAAATTAATGGAGGTATCAACAATGAAAGTCAGACCGTCTGTTAAACCTATGTGCGACAAATGCAAGGTTATCAAAAGAAACGGCAGAGTTATGGTTATCTGCAGCAAAAATCCCAGCCACAAACAAAGACAGGGTTAATTTCACTATTGCATATTATCTGCCGGTAGCACGCGGCTGATTACCGTATCATTCCATTTACATGCGGTATGTGTGAGGGCGACAATATAAAATATCATTTGTAAATTTAATGGAGGTTACAAAATGGCACGTATTGCTGGCGTAGATTTACCCCGCGAGAAAAGGCTTGAAATCGGACTTACCTATATTTATGGTATCGGCCGTCCCACTGCCACGAAAATCTTACAGGAAACCGGCATTTCCCCCGACGTCCGCGTCAAGGATCTGACCGAAGAACAAGTAAGTCTTCTCAGGGAGTATATCGAAAAGAATCTTCACGTCGAAGGCGATTTGAAGAGAGAAATTTACACAAACATCAAACGACTGAAAGATATCGGTTGTTATAGAGGCGTAAGACATCGTAAAGGCTTACCCGTACGCGGTCAGCGCACGAAACAAAACGCGCGTACCTGCAAGGGTCCGAAGCGTCTTGTCTCACGCAAAAAGTAGGAGGTAACTTATGGCAGCACCCAGAAAAGTTATTAAGAAACGTAAAGACTTAAAACGTATTGAAAAAGGTTGCGCGCATATCCATGCCTCTTTCAATAACACTATCGTTACCATCACCGACACCGAAGGCAATGCCATCAGTTGGTGCAGCGCGGGCAAGCTCGGCCTTAAAGGCAGCCGTAAGAGCACCCCGTACGCAGCGCAAATGATCGCAGAAGCCGCTGTCAAAGACGCGCTTCCCCACGGATTAAAGAGTGTTGAAGTTTACGTCAAGGGTCCCGGCGCAGGTCGCGAAAGCGCAATCCGCGCAATCAACACCGCAGGCCTCGAAATCACCCTTATCAAGGACGTCTCTCCCATTCCTCACAATGGTTGCCGTCCTCCCAAACGCAGAAGACTGTAAGGAGAATTTGATTTATGGCTAAATATACAGGACCGGTACTTAAAAAGTGCAGAGCGTTGGGTATCAGCCCGATGGAACTCGGCATCGATAAAAAATCAAACCGTCAGGTTAAAGTTTCCAGAAAGAAACAAAGCAACTACGCTTTGCAACTCAAAGAGAAACAGAAGGTTAAATTTATCTACGGCATTCTTGAAAAACAATTCAAAATGTACTACAACAAGGCTGAAAGAATGCGCGGCGTAACGGGCGAAAACATGCTCGTTCTTATCGAAAGCCGCCTCGATAACGTCGTTTATCGCCTCGGCCTCGGCAGTAGCCGCGCTATGGCGCGCCAGATCGTAAACCACGGTCACATCACGGTAAACGGACACGTCGTCGACATTCCGAGTTACCTTGTGAAAGCGGGTGACGTCGTTGCCGTTAAATCCAACAAACAGGACAAAGTCATGTATGCGGACATCAAAGAAGGCAACAAAGTCGTACTTCCCGCATGGCTGTCCTTTGATAATGCAACCCTCACCGGAAAAGTCGAGCGTCTTCCCGAACGCGCGGATATCGACCCGTCTATTTCCGAACATCTCATCGTTGAGTTGTACTCGAAATAATCCGATTTTGACAATCAGATTATCCTTTATAGGAGGAATTGTTCTATGATGGAAATGAAACGACCTAAAATCACTTACGAAGAGAACGAGTCGGGCAGTTTCGCCCGTTTCGTGGTAGAGCCTTTGGAACGCGGTTTTGGTACGACGCTTGGGAACAGTTTAAGAAGGATTCTTCTTTCCGCGCTTCCCGGTGCAGCACCCGTCGGCATTAAAATTGCCGGCGTCGACCACGAATTTTCAACCATTCCCGGTGTACGCGAAGACGTTACCGAAATTATCCTTAATATCAAAGGTCTCGCAATCAAAATCCACGGCGCTTGCCCCGAAAAGAAGGAAATCACCCTTTATAAGAATACGGCAGGTCCCGTGACGGCCGCAGACATCAGCGTTCCTTCCGATGTTGAAATTCTTAACCCCGATATGTATATCTGCAACCTCGAACAGGGCGCAGTGCTCGATATGTCGATTTATATCGATACCGGCCGCGGATACGTTCCCGCAGACCGCAACAAGGACGCCAAAGCGCCCATCGGATATATTCCCGTCGACAGCATCTACACCCCCGTCGAAAAAGCAAACTACACTGTCGAGAGCACCCGTGTCGAGCAGAGCATCGACTTTGACAAACTGACAATCGAAGTCCTTACAAACGGCACCGTTTCCGCAAAGGAAATCATCAGCCTTTCTGCAAAAATCATGAACGACCACGTTCAACTTTTCGTCGACCTTATCGACAATATGTCGAGCTACGATATTCTCGTTTCGCAAGACGACGACAAACAACAGAAAGTGCTTGAAATGTCCGTCGAGGACCTTGACCTCAGCGTTCGTTCGTACAACTGCTTGAAACGCGCAGGTATTCACACCGTCGAGGATTTGACCAAAAAATCCGAAGAAGATATGCTTAAAGTGCGTAATCTCGGCCGCAAATCGCTTGAAGAAGTCATCAATAAACTTCACGACCTCGGCCTTGATCTTCGCAACAAAGACGAGTAAGGAGACTTTTTATGGAACCCAAAAAATTAGGAAGACCTACCGACCAACGTCTTGCCGTCCTCAGAAACCAGGCAAGCGAACTCTTGTGGTATGGCAAAATAGAAACAACCGTTGACCGTGCTAAATCGGTCAGAAGCATCGCCGAAAAACTTATCACCCTTGCTATCAACACTTACGAAGATACCGTTAAGGTTACCAAAACCAAAACGAACTTAAAGGGCGAAAAAGTCGAAGTCGAATTCACCAACGACGGCCCCAAAAAACTTGCTGCACGCAGGAAAATGATTGCCGAACTTCGTGATATCCCCGAAGCCAAAGAGGAAAAAGAAAGCAAAACCGCATATGCCAAACGTACCGCGGACGTCAGCAATCCTCTTGTTGAAAAACTCTTCAACGAATATGCTCCCAAATACGCAAAACGCGCGGAAGAGAAAGGTCAGAAGGGCGGCTACACCCGCATCGTCAAACTTGGCGAACGTCGCGGCGACGCAGCATCCATGTGCATTCTGGAATTGCTGTAATCTTTAAAACCAAGGCACGCAGAAATGCGTGCTTTTTTTATGCAAAAATTATTGATAATATCGCGCGTTTTTTATATAATTGACCTATGCAAAAGATTCTGAGTACAATGCGTCGGGCGATAACCGACTACAATATGATCAGTGACGGCGACAAAATCGTCGTGGGCGTTTCCGGCGGCAAAGACAGTTTATTGTTACTGACCGCCTTAAAAGCCTTCCAACGCTTTTCTCCCGCGAAATTCGACCTTGCCGCAATCACTATCGACATGGGCTTTAAGGACGCGTCTGTCGCCGAAAAACAGGCTTTGTCGGCGTATATTGCGGAACTCGGCGTGCCGTATTACGTCGTCGACACCGATATTGCCGAGGTCATCTTTGAGGCAAGGAAAGAAAGTAATCCGTGCAGTCTGTGCAGCAAGATGCGCCGTGGCGCGCTTAACAATAAGGCGATCGAACTGGGATTCAACAAACTCGCCCTCGGACATCACGCCGACGACGTCGTGCAAACCATGCTGTTGTCGCTTTTGTACGAAGGCAGGTTTTCGACTTTCCAGCCCGTATCTTTTATGGACAGAAGCGGCATAACGCTGATACGCCCGTTCATTTACACAAGCGAATCGGACGTCAAAGGCGCGGTCAACAAACTGAATCTGCCAGTCCTGCACAACCCGTGCCCCGCCAACAAGCACACCCAGCGCGAATACGTCAACGAACTTGTGAAAAGGCTCACGAAGGAAGTGCCGTACGCCCGCGAAAGAATGCTTGGCGCAATCTACCACCCGGAACGCGCAAACCTTTGGCAAAAACCCGATAAATCCGACGATTAAAAGGTCATAAATCCGTTGTCCCCCTACATATTTTATAAAGCAGGGGGAATCAATGGAAAGGAATATCGAAAGGATTTTAAGGGAAGCCCGATACGTCTTGGAAAACAAGTGTACCGTGCGGGAAGGCGCAAAAAAATTCGGCGTGTCGAAAAGCACTTTTCACGCCGACGTCACTTATAAATTGAAAGACGTCGATAAGGAAACGTACGAAAAGGTGCAACGCCTTATGGATTATCACTTTTCAATCCGCCATTTAAGGGGCGGCGAAGCGACGAAAAGAAAGTACAAACAATCGAAAACGCCCGTTTAACGGCAAAAAACAACCGCACTCATTAAAGTGCGGTTTTGTTGTGTAGTTTATTCTCGCCCAACGAGTTCGTCGATTGTAATATCGAAAATATCCGCAAGTTCCCACAGCGTTTCGATATCCGGCGTATTTCGCCCGATTTCGTAATTACTGATAAGGGTTTTTCGGCTGCCGAAACGAGCGGCTAATTCTTCCTGCGTAAGCCCCGCCTGTTTTCGGAAAAACCTGATATTTTCTGCGATTTTCAATTCTTTCATATCGGAATTATTCACGACCGACAAGTTCGTCAAGAGTGATGTCGAAAATGTCCGCAAGTTCCCACATTTTGAATATATCGGGAACGTTTTTGCCGTTTTCATAATTGCTGATTAACGACTTGTCGCTGTTAAAATGCGCGGCAAGTTGACTTTGGGTAAGTCCTGCTTGCTTGCGATAATATTTCAGATTTTCTGCAAACTTAAACGTTTTCATTTTGATAACTATTCTCGTCCAACAAGTTCGTCAAGGGTAATGTCGAAAATGTCCGCAAGTTTTACAAGCGTGTAAATATCGGGCGTGCTGATTCCGTTTTCATAATTTGAAACAAGGTTTTTGCTTCCGCCGAGTTGTTTTGACAATTCTTCTTGGGTAAGGTTATTCGCCTTTCTGAAAAATCTTATATTGTCCGCAATTTTTAATTCTTTCATATTGACAATAGTACAAGAATCTTGTACAATAAAAGAAAAACCACAAGAAACTTGTGACGTTGCGTTCGCTTACAATGCTTTGAGAAGGGCATAAAAAAAGACACTCGGCAGTGCGAGTGTCTTTTGTTTTTGCTGAATTATGCTTTGCCTGCGCAACCCAAAACGTCGATGAGTTTGTGGCGGACGCATTCCTTAATCGCCGCTCTTGCGGGCCCGAGATATTGACGGGGATCGAAGTGCGAAGGATTGTTATAGAAATGTTCGCGGATGGCGGCGGTTGCTGCCATACGAAGGTCGCTGTCGACGTTGATTTTGCAAACAGCCATACGTGCGGCTTCGCGAAGCATATCTTCGGGAACGCCTTTTGCGCCGGGCATACTTCCGCCGTACTTTTCAATGGTTTCGACGTATTCTTGCGGAATGCTGGACGCACCGTGCAATACGATGGGGAAGCCGGGCAGACGTTTGCCGACTTCTTCAAGGATGTCAAAGCGCAGACGGGGAGCGGTCTTGAACTTGAATGCGCCGTGGCTGGTGCCGATTGCGATTGCAAGGGAGTCGACGCCCGTGCGGCTTACGAACTCTTCAACCTGGTTGGGGTCGGTATAGCAAGCGTCCTTTTCGCTGACGTTTACCGCGTCTTCGATGCCTGCCAGCTGGCCGAGTTCCGCCTCGACAACGACGCCGTGGTCGTGAGCGTATTGGACGACTTCCGACGTGATTTTGATATTTTCTTCAAAAGAGTGATGCGACGCGTCAATCATAACCGAAGTAAAGCCGCCGTCAACGCAGGATTTGCAAAGTTCGAAACTGTCGCCGTGATCGAGGTGCATTACGATGGGCAGTCCGCTGACTTCCGACGCCGCCTCGATAAGATGACGGAGATATACGGGGTTTGCGTACTTTCTTGCGCCCGCGGATACTTGCAAGATAACGGGAGCGTTTTCTTCGGTGCAAGCCTCGACGATGCCCTGGATGGTTTCCATATTGTTGACGTTAAAAGCGCCGATTGCGTAACCGCCTTCATACGCTTTCTTGAACATTTCGGTGGATGTAACTATTGGCATAAATAACCTCCATTGATTATTATGTTTATTTTTGTCAAGGTTATTATATATTAAAAGCCGATAAATTTCCACTAAAAGACGCACAAAATTGAAAAATACTTCAATTTTTTACAAACCGCGCAAAATGCCGAAAAAGGCGAAAAAAAACCGCAACGGGCGTTGCGGCATTAAAAAAAGGCGAAATTATTGTTCTGCGCTTATGGGTTCGTAGGGGATATAGGCGTCGTCATCCTCGATAATCTTTCCCTTTTTGACAAGGTGTTTGTAATGAAGAATCTTAATGACGAGAATGAATATTCCAAGCGCGATGGGCGCGCACGCCGCGACCACGATGACGTAGTAAAGAAGAGGATTGAAAATGCCTGCGTACGACGAAAATCCCGCATAGGTTTTTATCGACAGGTAATACGTCAAAAACGTTGCCGCCGACGAAGCGAATCCGAAGCCCACAAGATGATATATGCGGTTTTTGCCCGTGAGAGCAAGCACGATAAGCATCGCCGCTCCGTAAAGAACCACGATGTAATACCACTGTGAAAACAGCACGTTGTACGCAAGCGACGTATCGATTGCGGCTTTTGCCGCGATGTCAAGCATCTTATACGATTCCGTCTTCATAAATCTGCGTTGGGCAAGGGCGGCAACGTTGTTTGCCATAAAATACCCTGCCGCGGCTGCCGCAGCAAACACGATGACGAAACAGAACACGGTATAAATCGCATACGCCGTGCGTTTCGAGTTCAGATTTTTCTTTTCCTGTTCAAGAGCGCTGTCGACGGGAAATTCCTTGACGTTGGCTTTCTTGACTTTTTTCTTATTATCTTTCTTTCCCATAATCTTAATAAAAGGCATATACCTTACATCTATTTTAAGGCTTAAAACGGTAAAATGTCAATACAACTTTGAAAAAATGTGTCGATTTCGCCCGATATACGGTTGAAAACATAGTTTTTACTGTTATAATATATACGAAATATTGAAAAGCAGAGGTTTAATTATGATTTCAGATGAAAGACAAAAACTGCTGGCAAAGAATCTTGTGGAATATTCGATAAGCGTTCAGAAGGGCGAAAAGGTCTGGATCGACGCTTTCGGCATCGACGTTTCTTTTGTGAACGCGCTTGTGGACGCGGTGTATGCGGCGGGCGGACAACCTTACGTTTTCCTGCACGACAGACGCGTCGAACGCGCTGTTCTTAAACACGTTACCGACGAACAGCTGGAACATATGGCGGCGCACGACGCGCGTCTTATGTCCGAAATGCAATGTTACATCGGCGTCAGGGGCGGGCAAAACAGTTACGAACTGTCCGACGTGCCCGACGACCGCATGCAGGCGTACAACCGCATTTACAACCACCCCGTGCATCACGAACAACGCGTGTGCAAAACCAAATGGGTGGTCATGCGCTATCCCACGGAAGGCATGTCGCAACTTGCCGGAATGAGCACCGAAGCCTTTGAAGATTTTTATTTCAAGGTATGCTGTCTGGATTACGCAAAAATGGAAAAAGCAATGCAACCGCTTGTTAATCTGATGAATAAGACGGATAAAGTGCGTATTGTGGCAAAAGACACCGATTTAACGTTCAGCATAAAAGATATTCCCGCGGTTACTTGTTCGGGCAGAATGAATATCCCCGACGGCGAAGTTTACACCGCCCCCGTGAAGAACAGCGTCAACGGAGTGATACACTACAACGCGCCGAGTATCGAAAACGGCTTCCGCTTTGAAGACGTCAGGCTTGTTTTCAAAGACGGCAAAATTATTGAAGCGACCGCAAACAATTCTGCGGCGGCAAACGCGATTTTCGACACCGACGAGGGCGCACGCTACGTCGGCGAATTCGCAATCGGCGTCAACCCTTACGTCAAGAACGCAATCGGCGATATTCTGTTTGACGAAAAAATCAGCGGCAGTATTCATTTTACGCCGGGTGCCTGTTACGACGACGCTTACAACGGCAACGTGTCCGCCGTCCACTGGGATCTGGTTTTGCGCCAAACCCCCGACGTCGGCGGCGGTGAAATTTACTTTGACGATGTGTTAATCCGCAAAGACGGTTTGTTCGTAGTGCCGGAGTTAGACTGTCTCAACCCGTCCCGCCTTGTTTAACGGCGATATTTTGCGACCTTACGGCGTTTTGACAGAACTTTGTTCAGTTACGTACGCAATAAGTACGCGCCTTCGCAAAAACCTGCCAAGAACGCCGTAATCTCATCAAAATCTCGCCGTTAAACGATAGAGATAGAGAATGCGCCTTTTCGGCGTTTTTGCAGAACCCGAAAAATCGTGTACGTCAAAGTACACTGGATTTTTCTGAACCTACAAAGAACCCCAAAAATCCATCGAATTCTCGCCGTTAAACGATAGAGATAGAAAATGCGCCTTTTTGAGTTTTTCCGAGAACCCCAAAAATAAATGGGGACCCCGCGGGATACTGTGTACCCGTGGGGGAAAGTCAAAAACAAAAAAACAGGGCGAATTTTTGAAATATCAGGAAATTACTCGGGTATTTTTGGAAATATCGTTAAAAAATAAACAATATTTGGTAAAAAGTGGGTAAATTTGCTTGTTAAAATTATATTTTAAGGGTAAAATGTACTTGCAATTCGGGTTTCCGATTGTTAATTACTTCGTAATATAAAATTTGGAGGATATCTATATGTCACAAAACGTCAGAGTTGCTATCAACGGCTTCGGCAGAATCGGCCGTCTTGCTTTCAGACAAATGTTCGGCGCGGAAGGTTATGAAATCGTCGCTATCAACGATCTTACCAGCCCCAGAATGCTCGCTCATCTTTTGAAATACGACTCAACCCAGGGTAACTATGCAAACAGCCACAAGGTTGAAAGCGCAGAAGCTGTTCTTAACGAGGACGGCACCGTTAAAGAAGACGGCTACATCGTTGTCGATGGCAAGAAAATCACCATTTACGCACAAAAGAACGCCGCTGACCTTCCTTGGAAAGCCCTTGACGTAGACGTTGTTCTCGAATGCACCGGTTTCTATACCAGCAAAGCGAAAGCGCAGGCTCACATCACCGCAGGCGCAAAGAAAGTCGTTATTTCCGCTCCCGCAGGCAACGACCTTCCCACAATCGTTTACAACGTAAACCACAAAACGCTCAATAAAGACGACAATATCATCTCCGCCGCAAGCTGCACCACCAACTGCCTCGCTCCGATGGCAAAAGCCCTTAACGACTTTGCTCCCATCAAATCGGGCATTATGGTTACCATTCACGCTTACACCGGCGACCAGATGGTTCTTGACGGACCGCATCGCAAGGGCGACCTCCGCCGCGCTCGCGCAGCTGCCGTGAACATCGTTCCCAACAGCACCGGCGCAGCAAAAGCAATCGGTCTTGTCATTCCCGAACTTAACGGAAAACTTATCGGCTCCGCACAACGCGTTCCCACGCCTACCGGCTCCACCACGATCCTTACCGCTATCGTTGAAGGCACCGTTAAGAAAGAAGACATCAACGCCGCTATGAAAGCAGCCGCAAACGAAAGCTTCGGCTACAACGAAGAAGAAATCGTTTCAAGCGATATCGTCGGTATGAGATACGGCAGTTTGTTCGACGCAACTCAGACGATGGTCATCAACCTCGACAACGGCACTTCCGAAGTACAAGTCGTTTCCTGGTACGACAACGAAAACAGCTACACCAGCCAAATGGTCCGCACCATCAAATACTTCTCGGAACTTCTCAACAAATAATCGAAAAACAAAAATTACCCTCGGCAAACGCCGAGGGTTTTTTATTTGCTTTTGTTCTTATGCCGTCGTCGACAGCTGCGTGACGGTGATAAACGCGTTGTTGAAAGACGCGGTGTCTGCCGTCGTGTTGTAAATCGACAGCGTGCCGGGCGATGAAAAACTCAGATAAACCGTCTTCGCCGCGGACGTAATCCCCGTGTCGGAACCGTCGTAAACAACGTTGTTCGACGTCGCTCCGTTGACGTACAAAGTTATGGTTTTCTGGGTTGCGCCCGTGGTTGACGCCGCGCCGCCGAAGGTTACGAGATATTCGCCAATCGGCACGTTTACGGCGTTATTTGATACGGTAAACGTCCCGCCCGTGCTTTGTGCAGTCTGCGAAATCGGAATAATCGTGTTGGTTGCAACGCTTTCTGTCGCGGTGTTTTCCGCATGCACGGTGTAGCTTACGCCGGCAGGTCCCTGCGGTCCTGTTGCACCGGCAGGTCCTTGCGGACCGACCGCACCCGTCGCACCCGTTTCGCCTTGCGGTCCCTGCGGACCAATCGCACCGGCAGGCCCTTGCGGACCGACTGCGCCCGTCGCACCCGTTTCGCCTTGCGGTCCCTGCGGTCCCGTCGCACCGGCAGGCCCTTGCGGACCGACTGCGCCCGTCGCACCTGTTTCGCCTTGCGGTCCCTGCGGTCCTGTTGCACCGGCAGGTCCTTGCGGACCGACAGGTCCGGGCACGCCTTGTGGACCGCGAAGTCCGTTGAAGCCGCGAGGTCCCGGTATTCCTTGCGGTCCGACGGGACCGCGCGGTCCTACTATCACGCTGCAAAGTCTTGCGGGCGGATTGCAAGGATAAATATTGTTTCTGCATAAACAACCCATAGTTTTACCTCCGAAAAAATATGTAAACAAGGGCTTTCGTTATATCCTATGCCGCCGCGCTTCGGCGTGTGATTTTCAATGGTTTGACATCATAAAAATAATGTGATATATTTTATATATTCTTTTATGGGAGAATTGGTAATGAACTATGTAATAAGCACCGACGCGTGCGCAGACATGCCCGTCGGATATGAAAAGGAACACGATATACCCATCGTTCCGATGCCGTACTCTTTGAAGATGCCGAAGGGCACGCCGAAAAAACTCGACTTTATCGGGAAGGCGAACACGGAGTTCGATATTGTGGAATGCCGCACCGACACGACGGGTTTCATTCAGAACATGAAAAAGTTCTTTGACACACTTCGCGCGGGGGCGATTCCAAAGACGAGTCAGTCCAACGCCGAAATCACTTTTGAAACGCTTGAACCTTACGTGAAAGCGGGCAACGACGTTTTGCATATCGCGTTTTCGTCGGGCATGAGCGGCAGTTTCAACTCCGCCTGCATCGCGGCAACCGAGCTTATGGAAAAATATCCCGGACGCACGGTGAAAGTCGTTGACAGTCTCGGAGGCGTCGGCGGCGAAGGGCTGTGCGTAATGGACGCGGTGAAACTTCGCGACGAAGGCGTGAGCCTTGAAGACGCTCACGAAAAACTTACCGAATACGCGCCGAGATATCATCATTATTTCACGGTCGGCGACAAAGCCTATCTTGCAAGAAGCGGCCGTATCTCGGGCATCGAATACATGTTTGCAACCCTTCTCAATATCCAGATTATTCTGGGACTTGACGGCGAAGGCAAAGTTTATCCCGCCGCAAAGGTCAGGGGAACGAAAAACGTATACAAAAAGTTTTTGGAATTGTTTGAAACCGAAAAGGGCGACGAAGACAACTCCGAAATCATTTTGTGCCACGGCGACAATCCCGACGGAATCAAACTTCTGGGCGAAATGATGACCGAAAAATTCCCCGAAATCAAAAAAATCGATTACAACTACGTCAACCAGATGGTGGGCAGCAATTCGGGTCCCGACAGTCTTGCGCTTTTCTTCCACGGAAAACCGCGCGCGATTTACAAGAAGTAATAAAAAACAAAAGCGAGGAAAAAATCCTCGCTTTTTTTATGCGAAAAAGCAGTTATTCGTTGAAATCTTCGCGACTTAACGTTTTTCCGCTTTTTGCCGATTGATAAATGACGTAATAACCTTTTCCGTTTTCGTCGTCGGTCAGTGCCAGCCAGTCGCAGACGTTTTTGATTTCGTCGGGCGGCGGGCTCTTTTTTTCGTACGGCACGCCGTAGCAGATGTATTCGACCTCGTCAAGGTTGAAAATCAAGCCCACGACGTAATTGCCGTCGTCGCCGCTAACGTCCACCCATTTGCTGTTCGGAACGGCGTTTTCAAGGTCAGTGTTTTTTGGAAAACAAATGAACATTTCGTCAAGTTGCGGCTTTACGGCAAGGTAAAAATCGTCGCCTGTAAAACTTTCTTTTGCGAAATCGGGGGCGGAAACGCTTGCGTTTTCCACGCGAAAACCCGCGTCTAAGGCATCTTGCGGCGGTTCGTCGGGCGGTGAAAACCTTGCGGTTTCGGCGGTTTCGGACGCGGTTGACAAATCGACGTTTTCATCTTTTTTCCGTATTTTTTCGACGGGGTTTTCTTGTTTTTTCACCGCCGATTTTTTGCGGTTTTCCGTTTTCTTTTCAAAGTCGGATAACAGGTTGAAACAGCGGAATTTGTCGTTTCCCGTCGTGCCGAAATACAAGGTTTTGCCGTTTTTTGCGATAACGCAATCTATGTTGTCGGAAAGCGAAAGAGTGCCGAGATTTCTTTCTCCGTTTTCTGCATTAAACGACAAAATTTTGTCGCCGATTCGTATTATCATCGTTGCGTCCCGAACGTCGTCAACGTGCAAAGACGTGTTGAAAACAGTGTGCCCGCCGTCGGACACAAAACGCAAAATACCGCTGCCGACGCCTGTTCTGACGTCGGATAAAATCATAACTTTTTTCTGAAAAGACATATTAAATTCTCCTTTTAAGAAATAATATGTGCCATACGTTAAAAAAATGCGCCAGTTTTGAAAACAACAAAACAGACGCTTTAAGTTGAAAAACGATGTTGTAAACCTATTGTTTTGCGATAACTGTTGCGGAAGCGATGACGGCGATGCCGTCGCCCGCTCCGACGAGACCAAGTCCTTCCGTCGTCGTGAAGGCAAGCGACAAATTGTCCTTGCATATCGAAAGAGCGTGTGACAACGACGTGCGGATTTTGTCGAAATACGGGTTAAGTTTCGGGCGTTGACAAGCGACCGTTGCCGAAACGAATTTTACGACGTAGCCGCGCTTTTCTAAGCGCGATAAAACTTCTTTCAAAAGAAGCATACTTGAAATTCCTTTGTATTTTTCGTCGGTGTCGGGGAAAAGAACGCCGATATCTCTTTCGCCGATTGCGGTAAGAATCGCGTCCATTACGGCGTGCGTCAGGACGTCCGCGTCGCTGTGACCGAGCAGTCCTTTTTCAAAGGGGATTTCCACGCCGCCGAGCATGAGTTTCCGATTTTCGACGAGTTTGTGCACGTCGATACCTACGCCCGTGCGGTACGGGGAAGTTTCAAGGTCGGAAAATCTTGTGATTTTGACGTTCTTCACGTCGCCGTCCACGGCTTTCGCGTCGTCGTACAAAGTAAGGTAAACCGACGCGTCGTCGGTAAATGACGAAGAAATGCGGGCATAAGCGGTTTTCAGTTTTTCGGTTCTGAAACCTTCTGGTGTCTGAACGCGGCGGAAGTCTTCGCGGTCTGCCGCGCGGTATCCGTTTTTCACGTTCGCGATGCTGTCGTCGAGTTTTATCACGGGGACCACTGCGTCGACGTCGTTCAGCGCGTCAAGTACGTTTTTTATCACGTTGTCGGAAACAAAAGGCCTTGCGCCGTCGTGGATAAGAACGAATTCGGCAGTTACGCGTTCAAGGGCGCGTTTCACGGTGTCGGTGCGGGTGCTGCCGCCCAAAATCACGGTTACGTTTTCGTATCCGTCGAAAAGCGAGCGCGCGCGGGCAAAATTCTCGTCGTTCACCGCGACGATTATTTTTTCAAGACCGCAAAAAGCAAGAAAGGGCAATACGGAATTTTCAAGCACCGTACGGCCGTTTACCGTGCAAAAGAGTTTGTTGAGATTGTCTGAAAAGCGGGAACTCTCGCCCGCCGCCGGAATAATTACGTCAAACATCAGTCGTCGATCACCTCGTACAAATCGGTTGCGTTTGCCTTGTTTGCGACGTCGGGGGTTGCAAGGATTTTGATTTTTACGGTGTCGTTGCCGAAATGCACGACGACGATATCGCCCGCTTTGACGTCTTTGGACGGTTTCGCGTCGCGGCCGTTGACCTCGATTCTGCCGCCGTCGCAGGCGTCCTGCGCGACGGTGCGGCGTTTAATAATGCGTGAAATTTTCAAAAATTTGTCGATTCTCATTATTTTTCGTTTATTTTTGTACTTTTTTTATTTTATTTATAAATATATAAGCAAAAACGGTTGACATCTTGTGCGACTTCGTGTAAACTCGTAAAATGCGTAAAAATATGAATAAGTATATTTTTCTTTTTCGAATCAGTCGGAAAGGGTAGGGGCGAATGTCGCCTTTTTGCGTTGTCGTACTGAGGTTTTAGCCCTCGCGAGGTGCATCAAGACATAACCTTCTTATGCACTTATCTTATTATAATGCACGGTAGCAAAAATTTCAACATAATTTCAAAATTTAATTTCCAGTAAAAAAGGAGTTACACGATGTCAGAAGTAAAAGTTCACAAGGTAAAGTATGGCAATACCGAGCGTTACTCTTTCAGCAAGATCAAAGACGTGCTCGATATTCCGTACCTCATCGAAGTTCAGAAGAATTCGTACAAGAGTTTCCTCGAACACGGCATCAAAGACGTGCTGGACGAGTATTCGCCCATCCGCGACTTTTCGGGACGTATGGAATTGTCCTTCATCGATTACAGACTCGACGGCGAGCCGAAGTATTCGGTCAGGGAATGCAAAAACCGCGACGCGACGTATGCCGTGCCTCTTAAAGTAAAGGCTCGTCTCACCAACCTCGAAACGGGCGTTATAGAAGAGCCGGAAGAAATCTTTATGGGCGATATTCCTTTGATGACGGACAGCGGAAGTTTCGTCATCAACGGCGCGGAACGCGTTATCGTCAGCCAGCTTGTCAGAAGCCCGGGCGTTTATTACAAGGGCGAAAGGGACAAAAACGGCGTAATGCGCTATTCCAACCAGATGATTCCTAACCACGGCGCGTGGCTTGAATTCGAGCAGGACGCCAACGGTTTGCTTTGGGTACACGTCGATCGTCAGCGCAAAATCACCGCAACCACGCTTTTAAGGGCTTTGGGTTACGGCACGGACGACCAGATCAACGCCGTATTCGAAGAAAAGATGATTGCCGACACCTGTGAACGCGATCCGCAAGGCTCGCACACCGAAGAAGCGGGCAAAATCGACCTGTTCAGAAGAATGCGTCCCGGCGAAGTTCCCACCCTCGAAGGCGCGAACATTCTCATCAACAATTACTTCTTCGACAATCGTCGTTACGACCTTACGAGAGTCGGCAGGTATAAGTTCAACAAAAAGTTGAGCATTGCTTCCCGTATCGCGGGACAAAAAATCACCCGCGACGTCGTAAGCGTTCTCACCGGCGAAATCCTTGCCGAAAAAGGCGAGGTCATCACCGAAGAAAAAGCGAAAGAAATCCAGAACAACGCCGTGAACGAAGTTTACGTCGAAGTTTCCTCTGTCGAAAAAGACGGCGAAAAGAAAACGATTGAATTCAAAGTCATCGGCAACAACACCGTCGACCTTGACGCAATCGTCGACTGCAATCCCGAGGAACTCGGAATTCTGGAAAAGGTTTATTATCCCAACCTCAAAAAACTTCTTGACGAAGTCGAAGGCGACGAAGCGCGCCTTGACGCAATAAGAAACAACGTGAAAGAACTTGTCGTAAGACACCTGACGCTTGAAGACATCGTAGCGGCAATCACTTACAACCAAGGTCTTTCCTATGGTCTCGGCACGACCGACGATATCGACCACTTGTCGAACCGTCGCGTCCGCTCCGTCGGCGAACTTCTGGAACATCAGTTCGGAAAAGGTATGCTCCGTCTTGAAAGAGTTATCAAGGAGCGTATGTCCATCGCCGCCGAAACCGCAGATATGAAACCCTCGACGCTTATCAACACCCGTCCCGTGGCAAGCGCGATCAAGGAATTCTTCGGAAGTTCCCAGTTGTCGCAGTTCATGGAACAGCCCAACCCCATTGCGGAACTCACGCACAAACGTAAAGTTTCCGCTCTCGGCCCCGGCGGTTTGTCAAGGGAAAGAGCCGGCTTCGAAGTCCGTGACGTTCACCACACTCACTACGGTCGTATGTGCCCGGTAGAAACGCCCGAAGGACAGAACATCGGTCTTATCACTTCGCTTGCTTCGTACGCACGCATCAACGAATACGGATTTATCGAATCGCCGTACAGAAAGGTCAAAAAACCCGAAGGCATCGTTACCGACGACGTCACTTATATGGCGGCGGACGAGGAAGATAAGTACGTCATCGCGCAAGCCAGCGAAACGCTTGACGAAAACGGAAAATTCATTCACCAACGCGTTACGTGCCGTATCCGCGAAGATATCCGCGAGGTTGACGTAAGCCGCGTCGACTATATGGACGTATCGCCCAAACAGTTGGTATCCATTGCAACCGCTCTTATTCCGTTCCTTGAAAACGACGATACGAACCGTGCGTTGATGGGCTCGAACATGCAGCGTCAGGCAGTGCCTCTGCTTCGTCCCGAAGCGCCGATGATCGCAACCGGCGTCGAACATAAGATCGCATACGACAGCGGCGTGCTTATCATCGCCAAAAACGACGGCGTCGTAAAATACGTCGACGCAGACAAAATCGTCGTGGCTCGTCCCGACGGCGAAGACGATACTTACTACACCTCGAAATTCGTGCGCAGCAACCAAAGCACCTGCATCAACCAGAAACCCATCGTGGTCAGCGGTCAGAAGGTGACGAAGGGCATGATCCTTGCGGACGGTCCTTCAACCCAGAACGGCGAACTCGCGCTTGGCAGAAATATCCTTATCGGCTTCATGAGCTGGGAAGGCTATAACTACGAAGACGCGGTACTTATTTCCGAACAACTCGTACGCGACGACGTTTTCACCTCGATCCACATCGAAGAATACGAAAGCGAAGCCCGCGAAACGAGACTCGGCGAAGAACAAATAACGAGAGATATCCCCAACCTTTCGGAAGAGGCTCTTAAAAACCTGGACGAAGACGGTATCGTCAGAGTCGGCGCGGAAGTCAGAAGCGGCGACATTCTCGTCGGTAAAGTCACCCCGAAGGGCGAAACCGAACTTACGCCCGAAGAAAGACTTCTTCGTGCAATTTTCGGCGATAAAGCAAGAGAAGTGCGTGATACGTCCCTTCGTGTGCCTCACGGCGAAAGCGGTATCGTTGTCGACGTAAAAATCTTCACAAGAAAGAACAGGGACGAGCTTGCTCCCGGCGTCAACAAACAGGTGCGCGTATATATCGCGCAAAAACGTAAGATTTCGGTCGGCGACAAGATGGCGGGCCGTCACGGTAACAAAGGCGTCGTGTCCCGCGTTCTTCCCAAAGAAGACATGCCGTTTATGGCAGACGGTACGCCGCTGCAAATCGTGTTGAACCCGTTGGGCGTTCCTTCCCGTATGAATATCGGTCAGGTTCTTGAAGTTCACTTGGGACTTGTCGCGAAAATGCTTGACTGGAAGATTGCAACCCCCGTATTCGACGGCGCGTCCGAAAACGACATCAAACAACTTTTGCAGGAAAACGGACTTCCCGAAGACGGCAAAATTCAACTTTTCGACGGCCGCACGGGCGAACCTTTTGAAAACCGCGTAACGGTCGGCTATATGTACTACCTTAAACTTGCTCACCTTGTCGACGACAAGATTCACGCAAGAAGCACGGGTCCGTACAGCGTGGTAACGCAGCAGCCCCTTGGTGGCAAGGCGCAATTCGGCGGACAGCGTTTCGGCGAAATGGAAGTCTGGGCGTTGTACGCATACGGCGCGGCGAACATTTTGCAGGAAATCATCACCGTTAAGTCGGACGACGTCGTGGGACGTGTCAAGACTTACGAAAATATCGTGAAGGGCAACAACGTGTCCGAACCGGGTATCCCCGAATCGTTCAAGGTTCTTATCAAAGAACTGCAATCGTTGGCTCTTGACGTCAAAGTTCTTACCGAAGAACACGACGAGGTCAAACTGCGCGACTTCACCGAAGAAGACGCAGATACCGTTGCGTTCAACGCGGATAAGAAAGACGAAGAACTTGCGGAAGTCGACATCGACGACTTGTTCAAGGTTGACAACGTTGACGAAGGCGATCTGTTCGGCGACAATCTGTTCGACGACAGCGACGCTGATTTCGATAACGATATTTTCAAGGATATGGCCGACAACGCGTCGGACGATGCTGAGTAAGGAGGTATCGGCATTATGTATGAATTAAGTTCTTTCGATTCAATGCAAATCGGTATTGCCAGCCCTGAAAAAATCAGGGAATGGTCGTACGGCGAGGTTCTTAAACCCGAAACGATAAATTACAGAACACAAAAACCCGAGCCCGGTGGACTTTTCTGCGAGAAAATCTTCGGGCCCACGAAAGACTGGGAATGCCACTGCGGCAAATATAAACGCATCCGTTACAAGGGCGTCATCTGCGAAAAGTGCGGCGTCGAAGTAACGAAAGCGAAAGTCCGTCGCGAACGTATGGGACATATCGAACTTGCGGCGCCCGTATCGCACATCTGGTATTTCCGCGGCGTTCCTTCGCGTATCAGCCTTATGGCGGATATTTCCCCGAAGGAGCTTGAACAGGTTTTGTACTTCGTATCCCATATCGTTCTCGATCCGGGCGAAGTACCCGAAATCCACAAAAAACAAGTCCTTACCGACCGTGAATATCGCGAACTTTGCGAAAAATACGGCAGCAAGGCTTTCCGCGTCGGAATGGGTGCGGAAGCGATAAAAGAACTTCTTATCGAAATCGACCTCGATAAGGAAAGCAAAATGCTGAAAGACATCGTCGCGAATTCCGTCGGACAAAAAAGACTGCGCGCGGTAAAACGTCTTGAAATCGTGGAAGCGTTCCGCATCAGCGGCAACCGCCCCGAATGGATGATTCTGGACGTTATCCCCGTTCTCCCGCCCGAACTTCGCCCGATGATTCAGCTTGATGGCGGACGTTTCGCAACGAGCGACCTTAACGACCTTTACAGACGCGTTATCAACCGTAACAATCGTCTGAAACACCTGAAAGAACTCGGCGCGCCCGACACCATCATTCACAACGAAAAACGTATGCTCCAAGAAGCCGTCGACGCTCTTATCGATAACGGCAGAAGGGGCAAGGCGGTCACCGGCAGCGGCAACCGCGACCTTAAATCGTTGTCTTCGATGCTGCGCGGCAAACAAGGTCGTTTCCGTCAGAACCTGCTTGGTAAACGTGTCGACTATTCAGGTCGTTCCGTTATCGTCGTAGGGCCGGAACTGAAACTTTATCAGTGCGGTTTGCCCAAAGAAATGGCTGTTGAGTTGTTTAAGCCGTTCGTAATGAACAAACTTGTGGAACGCAACATCTGCCATAACATCAAGAGTGCGAAACGCTTTGTGGAGTCGATGAAACCCCAGGTATGGGATATTCTGGAAGAAGTCATTAAGGATCACCCCGTACTTCTGAACCGTGCTCCGACGCTTCACAGACTTGGTATTCAGGCGTTTGAACCCGTCCTTGTCGAAGGCCGCGCAATCAAACTTCATCCGCTTGCCTGCGGCGCGTTCAACGCCGACTTCGACGGCGACCAGATGGCAGTCCACGTACCTTTGTCGATCGAGGCGCAAGCCGAAGCCAGAATCCTTATGTTGTCCACCAACAACATTCTGAAACTTTCGGACGGTCACCCGATCATCTCTCTTACACAGGATATGGTAATAGGTTCTTATTACCTTACTATCATACGCCCGGGCGCGAAAGGCGAAGGCAAAATATTCAGATCCCCCAACGAGGCGATGACCGCTTACAGAAACGGCGTCATCGACCTTCAAGCAAAAGTCGCAATGCGCGTTGAAAAGGAAATCGACGGCAAAGTGTACAGCAAACGCCTGACCACTTCCATCGGTCGTTGGATTTTCAACGAAATCATTCCGCAGGATTTGCATTTCGTACCGCGCGACACGCCCGAACAAATGCTTGACCTCGAAGTCGAAGGGCTTATCAACGAAAGCAAGGGCATTATCGCTCTTCGCAAGCAGGAACTCAACAAAATCGTCGACAACTGCTTTAAGTACAAGGGCGCAACCGAAACCGCAAAAGTCGCCGACGCTATCAAGAGCCTTGGCTATAAATACTCGACTTTGTCGGGTGTAACGACAAGCGTTTTCGATATGCACATTCCCGAAGGCAAGGCGGCAATCATCAAGAAAGCCGACGACGCAATCGTCAACGTCGAAAAGAACTTCCGTCGCGGTATCATCTCGGAAGACGAACGCTACAATGCGGTTGTCGAAACCTGGAAGAAAGCCACCGACGAAGTCACCGAAGAACTTAAATCCGAAATGGATCCTTTCAACCCCATCTGGATGATGGCGAACTCCGGCGCTCGTGGTAACATGGGACAGATTCGTCAGCTTGCAGGTATGCGCGGACTTGTTTCCGACCCGTCGGGCAGAACGATCGAACTTCCCGTCAAGGCAAACTACCGCGAAGGACTTTCCGTTCTTGAATACTTCATTTCGTCACACGGCGGACGTAAAGGTTTGGCGGATACCGCTCTTAAAACGGCAGACTCGGGTTATCTTACCCGTCGTCTTGTCGACGTATCGCAGGACGTCATCGTCAACGAGGACGATTGCGGCGACACGAAAGGCGTCGAAGTCACGGCAATTTACGACGGCAAGAACAGACTTGAAACTCTTGCGGAACGTATCGACGGCAGATATACGGTGAAACCCGTCCTGCATCCCGTCACCGGCGAGGTGCTTGTGGAAGCGGATACGATGATCCTTCCCGACAAGGCGCAGGAAATCGACAAAATTCTTACCGACGAATGGATTAAGAACGGCTCTGATCTCAAAAAACTGCCGAAAGTCGCAATCAGAAGCATTCTTTCGTGCAAAACACGCCACGGCGTCTGCGCGAAATGCTACGGCAAGAATATGGCAAGCGGCAACCCCGTAAAACTCGGCGAAGCGGTCGGTATCATCGCGGCGCAATCAATCGGCGAGCCGGGCACGCAGCTTACGATGCGTACCTTCCACTCGGGCGGCGTTGCAACGTCGGACGATATTACGCAAGGTCTTCCCCGTGTCGAAGAATTGTTTGAAGCGCGTCGTCCTAAGGGACAGGCGGTCATCGCGGAAAACAGCGGCGTCGTAACCCGCACCAACAACGACCGTGAAATCATCGTTACGAGCGCGGACGGCGAAACCAAATCGTACGCGATTCCTTACGGTGCGAAACTCAAAGTCGATAACGGCAGCAAGGTGGAACCGGGCGATCCGTTCACCCAAGGTTCAATCAACCTGCAAGATATGCTCCGCGCACGCGGCGTAAAAGGCGTACAGGATTACGTAACGAAAGAAGTCCAGTCGGCGTACAGAAACTCCGGCGTCGATATCAACGATAAACACATCGAAGTCATCGTCCGCCAGATGCTCAGAAAGGTCAAGATCGAGTCGCAGGGCAGCACCGATATGCTCCCCGGCACGCTCGTCGACATCTTTGCGTACGAAGACGCCAACCAGAAAACCCTTGAAAACGGCGGAGAACCCGCAAAGGCAAAACGTACGTTGCTCGGTATCACGAAAGCCGCTCTCGCGACGGAATCCTTCCTGTCGGCAGCATCGTTCCAGGAAACCGCCCGCGTACTTACCGACGCCGCAATCAAGAACAAAATCGATCCGTTGCTCGGTCTGAAAGAAAACGTTATCATCGGTAAACTTATCCCCGCCGGCACCGGTATGAAGATTTACAAAAACATCACCACCGCTCCCGTTGTGGATCATCCCGAAAAGCCGGTTACCTGCACTTTCGAAGATAAGGAATTCGACGACACCCTCGGCGATTACGACAACGAATAACAAATACACGGCGGTCACATCGGAAGAATATCCTTTTTGACCGCCGATTTTTTGGAGATACTATGAAAAGACTGTTTACATCAGAAAGCGTTACCGAAGGGCATCCCGATAAGGTTTGCGACCAGATCGCGGACGCTATCCTTGACGATATTCTTGCAAAAGATCCCGGGGCTCACGTTGCGTGCGAAGTTTGCGCGACGACGGGCGTCGTGTTCGTAATGGGCGAAATCACGGCGGATTGCTATTCCGACATCTCGAAAATCGCGCGCGACGTCATCAAAGACGTCGGTTACGACAGCAGTGATTTGGGATTCGACTACAACACCTGCTCGGTTCTCACCGCGATTAACGAGCAATCGCCCGACATCGCAATGGGCGTCAACGACGCGCAGGAATTCGACGGCGATATTATCGACAAAACCGGCGCGGGGGATCAGGGTATGATGTTCGGTTTCGCCTGCGACGAAACGGAAGAACTTATGCCGATGCCCATCGTGCTGTCGCACGCGCTCACCAAAAAACTCACGGCGGTGAGAAAAGACGGCACTCTTTCGTACTTGCGCCCCGACGGGAAATCACAGGTTACCGTAGAATATGACGACGGCGTCGTGAAACGCGTCGATACGGTTGTCATTTCCGCACAGCACAACCCCGACGTATCGCAGGAACAAATAAGAAAAGATATTATCGAAAAGGTCATAAAAACCACAATCCCCGAAAACCTTATCGACGACGATACAAAGATTTTCGTCAACCCCACGGGCAGGTTCGTTATCGGCGGACCGCACGGCGACAGCGGGCTTACGGGACGTAAAATCATCGTCGATACGTACGGCGGATATTGCCCGCACGGCGGCGGCGCGCTTTCAGGGAAAGATCCCACGAAAGTTGACAGAAGCGCACTTTACATGGCAAGATACGTCTGTAAAAACGTCGTTGCGGCAAAACTTGCAAAAAAATGCGAAATCGAGGTTGCCTATGCAATCGGTCGCGCACACCCCGTTTCGGTGTCCTTGAACACGTTCGGCACAGGTGTAGTTTCCGACGAAATTCTGACAAAAGCGGTGCTGAAAGTGTTTGACTTCCGTCCGCTTGCAATCATCAACAACCTTGACTTACGCAAACCCGTTTACAGAAAGGTCGCCAACTACGGCCATCTCGGAAGAAACGACGTTACTTGGGAAAAGACCGACAAAACGGAGGAACTTAAAAAAGCGGTAGCGGAGATTAAGTAATGATTATCTCGGGCGACGTCGAAAAAATTATTTTCAGAAACGAAGACAACGGTTATACCGTCGTCGATTTAAGAAGCAGCGGTGATTACGTCACCGCTGTCGGCGTTTTTCCGGAAATTTACGAAGGTATGCGGCTGGAACTTACAGGCGACTATAAGTACCACACAAGACACGGTTTGCAGTTTCTTGCGGAAAGCGTGAAAGTTATCGAGCCCGACGGCGCGGCGTCAATCGAAAAGTTTCTGAAAAGCGGAATTTTTAAGGGCGTCGGCGAAGTTACCGCAAGGAATATCGTGGAGCGTTTCGGCGAGCGCACCCTCGACGTGATGAAAACAAGCCCCGAAAAACTTGCCGAAGTGAAAGGAATCAGCGCGAAAAAGGCGGCGGAAATATGCGCCACCCTTCGCGAGCACGGCGAAATGCAGGATACGCTTGTATATCTTCAACGCTTTGACGTGTCCTTAAACCTTGCGCTTAAAATTTATAAAACGTACGGCGCGCGCACCGAAGAAGTCGTAAAAACCAATCCGTATCAACTTATTTCCGACGTGGAACGCGTCGGGTTTCAGACCGCCGACAAAATCGCACAGGAAGTCGGAATCACGAAAGACAGCGATTTCAGAATTCGGGCGGGCATAATTTATACCCTTAAAGAAGCGTCGAACAAGAGCGGGCACACCGCGCTTCCCGACGATATACTCAAAAAAGAACTTTTATCCCTTCTGGGGTTTGACGAAACTTATCTTGAAAAGGTGGAGTGCAATATCGAAGACCTTATTTTCCTGGCGGAAATCAAAGACTACGTCGTCGATAACGCGCGCTTTTATATGCTTTACAAAAGCTACCTTACCGAAAAAACGATTGCAAGACGGCTTGCGCTACTCGAAGCGGCGCACGGCGACATCGAAGTGGATTTTTCGGAACAAATCGATAAGTTTGAAGAAATGAGCGGCATAAAACTGCACGAAAAGCAGCGCGAAGCCGTGTCGAACAGCCTTAATTCCGGCGTGCACGTCATAACGGGCGGCCCCGGCACGGGCAAAACCACGATAATAAAGTGCATTCTGCACATTCTCAAATTTTTGAAGCTGTCCTATCAGCTGTGCGCGCCAACGGGACGCGCGGCGAAACGTATGGGCGAGGCGACGGGTGAAGAAGCGAAAACCATTCACCGCCTGCTTGACCTCGATTTCAAGGACGGCAAAGGCTATTTCACTTACAACGAAAACACGAAAATCCCCGTGGACGTCGTCATCGTCGATGAAGTGAGTATGGTTGACGAATACGTCTTTTCAAGCCTTGTCAAGGCGTTGCAGGACGGCGCGACGCTCATACTCGTGGGCGACAAGGATCAGCTTGCGTCGGTTGGCGCGGGCAACGTTCTTGCGGACGTAATCGCGTCGGGACTTTTCAAAATAACGTATCTTGACAAAATCTACCGTCAGTCCGACGGCAGTATGATTATCGAAAACGCGCACCTTATAAATCACGGCAAAATGCCCGTGCTCGACAACCGCGCAAAAGACTTTTTCTTTGTCGATAAGTCCGACCCGACCGAAGTCAAAGAAGAAGTCGAAGCGCTTGTCACGACAAGACTGCCGAAATATCTGAAATGCGAGCAGACCGACGTGCAGGTACTGTGTCCGATGAAAAAGGGCGTTGCGGGCGTCATCAGCCTAAACGCCGCAATAAGGGACAGCCTTAACCCGAAAAAGGATTCTTCCGACGACGTAAAATGCGGCGAATACACCTTCCGCGAAGGTGATAAAATAATGCAGACCGTCAATAATTACGAGCAGGAATGGTTTGAAGAAGTTGACGGAAGAATTAAACGCGGGGCAGGCGTTTTCAATGGCGATACGGGCTTTATCGAAAGTATTGACCGACAAAATATGAAGTTTAACGTGCGTTTTGACGATAATAAAGTGTCCGAATATTCATTAAGCGATATTGACCAGATTATCCCGGCATACGCCGTTTCGGTGCATAAATCACAGGGAAGCGAGTTCAAGGCGGTGGTTGTCGCGCTCTCGCAGGGGAACTATTTCATAATGACCAGAAACCTTTTGTACACTGCCGTAACCCGCGCGAAAGACCTGTGCGTTATCGTGGGCGCGGAAGACGTCGTAAAGCGTATGGTCAGGAACAATTACACCGCAAAACGTTATACGTTGCTCACAAGATTTCTGACGGAGGCGTACGGTGAATACGACTAAGGCGAAGGAGTTTTTCAAAAAACTTTCCGATAAGTTTCTGGATTTGCTGTATCCCGAAGGGCTGACCTGCGTCAACTGTGGCGACGAACTTCAACACGAAACAAGGCTGAATCTTTGCGGAAAATGTTACTTAAACCTTATCGAAAATGACGGGCATCGCTGCAAAATCTGCGGCATAAGGATGAGAAACGAGGCGGACTACTGCGACAACTGCACCCGCTTCGATAAATACTTCGATATGAATCGTTCGCCGTTCATTTACGAAAAAACGGCAAGCGACCTTGTCAAAAAACTTAAATTCGGCAACAAACTTTATATCGCGAAAGAACTTGCGAAAGCGATGGCGGACGAATATTTCACGGGCGGTTTTAATTGCGACTTCATTTTGTACGTCCCGATGACCGAAAAAGAAGAAAAAGAAAGGGGCTACAATCAGTCGGAACTTCTTGCAAAAGAGGTCGGACTTCGCACCGGGCTTTCGGTTTTCGACAATCTCCAAAAGGTCAAAGAAACAGACAGACAGAAGAAACTGACCGCAAAAGAGCGTCGTGAAAACCTGAAAGGCGTTTTCGACGTTGTCCGCGCCGACGAAATCAAGGGCAAAAACGTCCTTGTCATCGACGACGTTTACACGACGGGCGCGACGATAAACGAATGCGCGAGAGTCTTAAAACGCGCGGGCGCACGCAAAGTTTATTCGATAACGGCGGCGCAAACCGCGTTCAAGCCTGACGGCGAAAAAGGCGAAATCGCCGAAGATAACGCCAACGCTTTACACAAAAACTAATTTAGTGTATTATATAAAAAAGTCATTTTTTGCGCGCACGCGCACAAGGAGATTAAATGGGTATTTTCAGCACGCTTTTTGACGAGAACGAAAGAAACGTCAGAAAACTGAAAAAGATTGCCGACAAGGTTGAAGAATTGTCGGAAAGATTTAAGGCTATGTCCGACGAAGAGCTGCAAGCGATTACGCCGGCATTGAAAGAAAGATACAATAACGGCGAAAAGCTGGACGCACTTCTGCCCGAAGCGTTTGCGGCGGTGAGAGAGGCGTCGACGAGGGTTACCGGGCTTCGTCATTATTACGTGCAGCTTCTGGGCGGCATCACCTTGCATCAGGGACGCATCGCAGAAATGAAGACGGGCGAAGGAAAAACGCTTGTCGAAACGCTGCCAGCATATCTCAACGCGCTTACGGGGAACGGCGTACACGTCGTTACCGTCAACGATTACCTTGCAAAGCGCGACGCCGAGTGGATGGGGAAGATTTACAGGTTCCTCGGAATGAGCGTCGGCGTCATTTTGCACGATATGAAGACGGAAGACAAAAAAGCCGCCTATAACGCCGATATTACTTACGGCACGAACAACGAATTCGGTTTCGATTACCTTCGCGACAACATGGCTGTCACAAAAGAAGACCGCGTACAGCGCGGACACGCCTTTGCAATCGTGGACGAAGTGGACAGCATACTCATCGACGAAGCGCGCACGCCCCTTATCATTTCGGGACGCGGCGATAAGTCGAGCGATATGTATATCCGCGCAAACCGTTTCGCAAGGACGTTGAAAGAAGGCGAAGATTACACCCACGAAGAAAAGGAAAAGACGGTCAATCTCACCGACGAAGGCGTCTCGAAAGCCGAGAAATTCTTTGGGGTGCAAAACCTTACCGACCTTGACAACACCGCGCTTAACCACTATATCAATCAGGCGATGAAAGCCAACGTCATAATGAAAAAGGACGTCGATTACATCGTGCAGGACGGACAGGTGCTTATCGTCGACGAATTCACCGGCCGCGTTATGACGGGACGTCGTTTCAGCGACGGGCTGCATCAGGCAATCGAAGCGAAAGAAAACGTAAGGGTACAAAGCGAAAACCGCACTCTTGCGACGATTACCCTTCAAAACTACTTCCGCCTTTATAAAAAACTGTCGGGTATGACGGGTACGGCGAAGACGGAAGAAGAAGAATTCCAGAACATTTACAACCTTGACGTCGTGGTTATCCCCACCAACCTTCCGATGATAAGAATCGACGAAAACGACCAGATTTATACGAAAAAATCGGGCAAAATCGACGCGATTATCAAGGATATCAAAGATTGTGCGGAACGTCGTCAGCCGGTGCTTGTCGGCACGGTTTCCGTCGAAAAGTCGGAACTTTTGTCAAAAATTCTGCACAGAGAACGCATTTTCCACAACGTATTGAACGCGAAAAACCATAAAATGGAAGCGGATATCGTCGCGCAGGCGGGCAGAATCGGCGCGGTTACCATCGCCACGAACATGGCAGGCCGAGGCACCGATATTATGCTGGGCGGAAATCCCGAATATCTTGCCAAACAACGCCTTGAAAAAGAAGGATACAGCACCGAAGATATCGAAACCGCAACGTCGTTTGTGAAACTCGACGACGAAAACCTTATTAAACTTCGCGACGAATACCAAAGATATTATAAGTCGTACAAGGAAACTTGCGACAAGGAAAAGGAAGAAGTTATCGAGGCGGGCGGTCTTCGCATAATCGGCACGGAACGCCACGAAAGCCGCCGTATCGACAACCAGTTGCGCGGTCGAAGCGGACGTCAGGGCGACAAAGGCAGTTCGATTTTCTATATCTCCCTTGAAGACGACATCGCAAGGATTTTCGGCGGCGATAAGTTGAAACGCATCACCGAAATGATGAACGTCGACGACGATATGGCGATTTCGAACAGCGTCATCAGCAAGCAGATCGAACGCGCACAGCGCATGGTCGAAAGCCGCAACTTCTCAATCAGAAAGAGCGTGCTGAGTTACGACGACGTCATGAACAAACAGCGCGAAATCATTTACGAAGAACGCAACAAGGTTCTGGACGGTGTTGACGTACACGCGCAGGTCATCGATATGATCGAGCCTGTCGCAAGGGAAATCGTCGGGTTCTATTACGATGACGAAAAACCCGTTGAAGAGTGGGATCTCGAAGCGTTCAACCGCGCGCTCGAACAAAGACTTTTCCCCGAAGGAACTGCGTTTATCACGGCGGAAAAAGCCAAAAAACTCAGCCGCGAAGGGCTTGTCGAAGAAGTCGCCGCGAAAGCGAAAGAACTCCTTGAAGAAAAGGTCAAGTATTGCGAATCGGTCGGTCTTGACTTCCACGACCTTGAAAGGTTTGTGCTTTTACGAAACGTTGACAGCAAGTGGATGGATCATATCGACGCAATGTCAAGTTTGAGAGAAGGTATCGGACTTCGCGGATACGGTCAGCACAATCCCGTGCAGGAATATCAGAAAGAAGGCTTTGAAATGTTTGACGAAATGATCGACAACATTCGTCGCGACACTGCGATTACCCTTATGAAAGTCACCGTGGAAAGAAGCGAGGACGGCGAAGTTAAGCAGGGCGTCGAGCGCGTCAACAACAAGGCGAAACCCGTGAAGAGCGCAGGCAAGGTCGGCAGAAACGATCCGTGTCCGTGCGGATCGGGCAAAAAATACAAGAACTGCTGCGGAAGAAACCAGAATAATTAACGACAATGGTAGATTTTTTCAATCAGAAAAATAAAATAAAGGAATTTGACGATACCCTTAAAATGGTTGCGGATGCTTTCGATTTGGGCAGTCTGAAAGCCCGCGTCGACGTCCTTACGAAAGAACAGCACTCGGACGGTTTCTGGGATAACATGGCGCACGCGGGAGAAGTCAACCGCGAGCTGAAAATGCTGGAAACAAAAATCCAGAAATTTGAAAAAGTAAGGGCGGAAGTCGAGGACGTAAAAGTCCTTATCGAGCTTGCCGAAGAAGCCGACGACGAAAGCGAAGTCGAAAGCGTAAATGCCGAAATCGCAGGTTTAACCGACAAAATCGAGCATTTAAGGCTTGACGCGCTTTTAAAAGGCAAATACGACTCGCTCAACGCAATCATTACTTTGCATGCGGGCGCAGGCGGTACGGAAGCGCAGGATTGGGTGCAGATGCTGTATCGCATGTATTCGAGATATATCGAAAGAAAGGGTTATCAGATGAAAGTTCTTGACCTTCTTGAAGGCGACGAAGCGGGCATAAAAAGCGTGACGTTCACGGCGGAAGGCGACAATGCGTACGGATATCTGAAAGCCGAAAAAGGCATACACCGCCTTGTCAGAATTTCCCCGTTCGATTCGCAGTCGCGCCGACACACGTCGTTCGCATCGGTCGAAGTAATGCCCGAAATCATCAACGACGAAGAAATCGAAATTCGCCCGGAAGACCTGAAAGTCGATACCTATCGTTCGGGTGGCGCGGGTGGTCAGCACGTCAACAAAACCGAAAGCGCGGTGCGTATCACGCATATCCCGACGGGCATTATCGTCGCGTGTCAGAACGAGCGCAGTCAGATTCAGAACCGCGAAGTCTGCATGCGTATGCTGAAATCGAAACTCATCGAAAAACGCGAAGAAGAACAAATGGCGGAAGCCAATTCCATAAAAGGCGACCTTAAAAAAATCGAATGGGGCAGCCAGATAAGAAGTTACGTTTTCTGCCCGTACACTATGGTGAAAGACCACAGGACGAATTACGAAACGGGCAATATCCAGTCTGTTATGGACGGCGATATCGAGCCGTTTATCGTGGAATACTTGAAGAGGCTTTAATGTACGAAGAAATCGCCGCAAAAAAGTTTAAGGAACTTCAAAACAAGGACGATTATCTTATTCTTGCGATAGAGTCGAGTTGCGACGAAACGTCGGCGGCGGTAACGCGCGGCAGGGACGTATTGTCGCTTGTCATAGCGTCGCAGATCGAGATTCACAAGCGATTCGGTGGGGTTGTCCCGGAAATCGCAAGCAGGAATCACGTTTCGGCGATAAGAAACACCGTCGATGAAGCGTTGAAGCAGGCAAACGTGTCGCTTTCCGACATATCCGCCGTGGCGGTAACGTACGGAGCGGGACTTCTGGGCGCGCTGCTTGTCGGCGTATCGTATGCGAAAGCGCTTGCGTACGCAATGAACGTGCCGCTTATTAAGGTCAATCACGTCAGGGGGCACATTTCGGCAAACTATATCGCGGACAAATCGCTGGAACCGCCGTATCTTTGCTTGCTTGCGTCGGGCGGACACACCGCAATCGTGGAAGTTGTCGGGTACGACGACGTAAAAGTCATCGGCACGACGCAGGACGATGCCGTCGGCGAGGCATTCGACAAAGTCGCGCGCGTTTTGGGGTTGCCTTATCCCGGCGGCCCGGAAATCGAAAACCTTGCAAAAGACGGGAAACCCACGATAGATTTTCCGAAAGGATTTCACAACAAAAACACCCTCGATTTCAGTTACAGCGGGCTGAAAACGTCGGTGATAAATTACATGCACACGGCGGCGCAAAAAGGCGAAGAAGTAAACAAAGCGGACGTCGCGTGTTCCTTCCAGAAATCGGCGGTCGGCGTAATGACCGAGAACGTCGAAAAAGCATTGCTGAAAACGGGGCTGAAAACCGTCGTTATCGCAGGGGGAGTCGCGTCCAACAAGCACCTTCGCGAGGAGATGGAAAAGGTCGGGAAAAAGCACGGCGTGAACGTGATTTATCCGCCTTTGAAACTTTGCACGGACAACGCCGCAATGATCGGCGCGTGCGCTTATAACCTCATAAAAGAAGGCAAAGGACGGGCGTCTTTGGACCTTGACGCGTCGGCGTCGGTAAGCCTTGAATAATTGCAAATAACAGAGATTAAGTTGCAAAATATGGCGATAAACACCTTGTTTTGCGGAAATATACACGAGACTTTTTAGGGAAGAACGATGAAACTGACAAGAAGCGCAAACATAATCGAAGTCGACGTAAACGGCAGAAAATATTCAAAGGTAAACTATTCCGTGCCCGAAGAAATCGCAAACTGCGTTACGCACGGATTGCCCATACTTTTTTATATCGCCGGGCTTATTTACATGCTCACGATAAGTTTCGACGCAAGGACGTACGCGACAAGTATTATCACTTGTCTTTCGGCAATCACGGTATATACGATATCGACGATTTATCACGCCGTTCAGGACACCGTGAAAAAGTATTACTGGCGCAAGGTCGATCATTCCGATGTGCCGTTTCTTGTCATCGGTTGCAGCTGCGCGGTGTGTTTATTGTTGTCGAATCACGTCTATAATTATATCGCGCTCGGCGTAAGTTTCGGTATCGCGTTCATCAGCGTCGCGCTCAGCGTGACGAACGTCGACAAATTCAAGGCGGTAACGATGACGCTTGACTTTGTAATCGGCGCGGTCATGCTTGCGGCGTTCATTATCAATTTTTCGTACATACCTCACACGGTGAAGATACTTTATCTTTCGGGAGCGTTGCTTTGTATCGCGGGGAGCATACTGTTCGGCATAAAACTCAGATTCGTACACGCGGTATTTCACGTGTTCATCACGGCGGGGACGATATGTTTTTACGTCGCGAGCCTGCTTTTAATGCAAAATTACCACGGTTTTTGAGATTATTTTATAAAAATCCCGTTTTTTTCTTTGACATCTTGTTCTTTTATTGATATTATATTAGGGCTTGTAGTATTGCTACAAGATGTTTTCTATTACTCTAAATGTGAGAGTATATGATAAATACTAAATTATTAAAGACCATTTCGGAATCCGAAAAAGTGGTCGGTACAAAACAAGTGCTTAAAAGCATTGAAGGAAAGACGGTAAAGTGTGTCATCGTCGCCGACAATGCCGACGGCTTTATCAGAAACAGCGTGACCGCGTTGTGCAGGGAAAACGGTATCGAAATCATAAGCGTTCCTTCCAAAAAGGAGCTCGGAAGAATTTCGGGCATCGACGTTCCGGCGGCGGTCGTGGGGTTGAAGTAAAGACGTTACCATAAATGTTTGAGTTTATCTTCGGGTTGCTGATAGGCTCATCCGAAATTACATCAGGAGGTTAGCAAAAAATGCCGACAATTAACCAATTAGTCAAGCAAGGCAGGGAAAGACAGGTCAAGAAAAGCACCACGCCTATTATGCAGCAATGCCCGCAAAAACGCGGCGTATGCTTGTCCGTCACCACGACTTCCCCTAAGAAACCTAACTCGGCGCTTCGTAAAATCGCGCGTGTCCGTCTTGTAAACGGTATGGAGGGTACGATTTATATCCCCGGTATCGGTCACAATCTGCAAGAGCACAGCGTGGTACTTATCCGTGGCGGACGTGTCAGGGACTTGCCGGGCGTCAGGTATCACATTATTCGCGGCACTTTGGACACGGCAGGCGTTGCAAATCGCAGACAGGCTCGTTCCAAGTACGGCGCAAAACGCCCCAAATAATAATCGGATGATTTCAACACCCAAATAAACAGGAGGTTACTAATATGCCAAGAAGAGCAGGCGTACCTAAACGTGACGTACTTCCCGATCCGAAGTTCAACAGCAAAGTTGTTACGAAACTCATCAATCAGGTAATGTACGACGGCAAAAAATCAACTGCCGAAGGTATCGTTTACGGTGCATTTGATATTGTAGAAAAGAAATTAAACCAACCGGCAATCGACGTCTTTACGAAGGCCCTTGAAAACGTGATGCCCGCAGTCGAAGTCAAAGCAAGACGAGTAGGCGGCAGCACGTACCAGGTACCTCTCGATATCCGCGCTGACAGAAGACAAACGCTGGGCATCCGATGGATGACCTTGTACGCAAGAAAACGCGGCGAGAAAAATATGGACGAACGTCTTGCAGGCGAAATTATGGACGCTTTCAACAGCACGGGCGGCGCTTTCAAGAAGAAAGAAGAAACCCATCGTATGGCAGAAGCCAACAAAGCGTTTGCACATTATCGCTGGTAATTTGTATCAACTAATACTTATTGTTAAGGGGAGTCATGAGAATATCTTAATTATAAATAGGGAGAACAACCTAAACTATGCCAAGAGAAATTGCGCTTGAAAACATAAGAAATATAGGTATCATGGCTCATATCGATGCGGGAAAGACCACAACGACCGAGCGTATCCTGTTTTATACCGGCAGGGTTCATAAACTCGGCGAAACGCACGAGGGTACCGCCACGATGGACTGGATGGAGCAGGAGCAGGAAAGAGGTATTACCATCACTTCCGCCGCTACCACCGCGTACTGGAAAAACCATCGTATAAACATTATCGATACCCCGGGTCACGTTGACTTTTCCGTTGAAGTCGAACGAAGCCTTCGTATCCTTGACGGTGCAGTCGCATTGTTCTGCGCCAAGGGCGGCGTCGAGCCGCAGTCCGAAGCGGTATGGCGTCAGGCCGACAAATATCGCGTACCCCGTCTTGCTTTCGTAAACAAGATGGACATCACGGGCGCAAACTTCGACAACGCAGTCCGTATGATGCACGAAAGGCTCAAAGCCAACGCCGTTCCTATCGAACTTCCCATCGGAAGCGAGGCGGATTTCAAGGGCGTTGTAGACCTTGTCGCAAACCACGCCATCATTTACAAGGATGAACTGGGCGTAAACGTCGAAATCATCGATATTCCCGACGATATGAAAGAAATTGCGGAAGAAGCCCGCACAACTCTTATCGAAGCGGTTTCGGATTTTGACGACACCATTATGGAAGAGTTCCTCGACGGTAAGGAAATTACCGCGGAAGAACTGAAACCCGCAATCAGAAAAGCAACCATCGCTTTGAAAATGGTTCCCGTACTGTGCGGAAGTTCATACAGAAACAAGGGCGTACAAAACCTTCTTGACGCTATTGTGGAATACCTTCCTTCTCCTTTGGACATTCCTTCCATCGAAGGCGTCAATCCGAAGACCGACAAGGAAGAATTAAGACACAGCAGCGACAGCGAACCTTTGAGCGCGCTCCTGTTCAAAATAATGACCGACCCCTTCGTCGGAAGAATCGCGTTCGTACGTTTGTACAGCGGCACGATGAGGACGGGTATGACGCTCATAAACGCCACAAAAGGCAAGCGTGAACGTATCGGAAGAATTTTGCGTATGCACGCAAATAACCGTCAGGATATCGAAGAAGCGTATGCGGGCGACATCGTTGCCGTCGTAGGGCTGAAAGAAAGTTCCACGGGCGATACGCTTTGCGATATGAACCACTCCATTATTTTGGAACAAATGACCTTCCCCGAACCCGTTATCAGGGTCGCTATCGAGCCTAAGACGAAAGCAGGTCAGGAAAAAATGGGCATCGCGCTTCAAAAACTTTCCGAAGAAGACCCGACGTTCAAGGCTTACACCGATCAGGAAACCGGACAAACCATCATCGCGGGTATGGGCGAGTTGCACCTGGAAGTTATCGTTGACAGAATGCTTCGCGAATTCCACGTCGAAGCCAACGTCGGTAAACCGCAGGTCGCATATCGCGAAACCATTACGAAAACCGTTAAGAAACAGGGCAAATACGTCCGTCAGTCGGGCGGTAAAGGACAATACGGCGATTGTACCGTCGTGTTTGAACCGCTGGAAGCGGGATCCGGCTTCAAATTCGAAGACCAGACGGTCGGCGGATGCATTCCGAAGGAGTACATTCCCGCAATCGAATACGGCATCAGAGAAGCGTCTCGCAGCGGCGTCCTTGCAGGATACGAAACGGTTGACTTCAAAGCAACGGTCGTCGACGGAAGTTATCACGACGTCGACAGCAGCGAAATCGCTTACAGAATCGCTGCGTCAATGGCTTTCAAGGAAGGTTGCAAGGAAGCAGGTCCTATCCTTCTTGAACCTATTATGAAGGTCGAAGTTACCACCCCCGAAGATTATCTCGGCGACTGCATGGGAAGCATTACCGGACGTCGCGGCGAAATCGCGGGTATGGAACCCAACAACGGCATTTACCAGATCGATGCGAGAGTGCCTCTTTCCGAAATGTTCGGTTACGCGACAAACCTCAGAAGCATCACTCAGGGCCGTGCAAACTTTACGATGTTTTTCAGCCACTATAAAGAAGTGCCGAAGAGCATCACCGAGAAAATTCTCGGAAAATAACCGCTATTAATGCTTTGCATTAAAATAAAAAATAAAACATCAGAATTTGTAGGAGGATTCAAAAATGGCAAAAGCTAAATTTGAAAGAACAAAACCCCACGTTAACATCGGCACTATCGGCCACGTTGACCACGGCAAAACCACCCTTACCGCTGCTATCACCATGTACTGCGCGGCGAAGGGCAATGCAAAAGTCATGAAATATGACGAAATCGACAAAGCTCCCGAAGAGAAAGCACGTGGAATCACGATCAACACCGCACACGTTGAATACGAAACCGCAAACCGTCACTATGCTCACGTTGACTGCCCGGGCCACGCCGACTATGTCAAGAACATGATCACCGGTGCTGCTCAGATGGACGGCGCAATCCTTGTTGTCGCTGCATCCGACGGTCCTATGCCTCAGACTCGTGAACACATCCTTCTTGCTCGTCAGGTCGGTGTTCCCTATATCGTAGTATTCCTTAACAAATGCGACCAGGTCGACGACGAAGAACTTCTTGAACTCGTTGAAATGGAAGTTCGTGAACTCCTTTCGAGCTATGATTTCCCCGGCGACGATACTCCTATCATCCGCGGTTCCGCACTTCTTGCTATGCAGGCTCTTCTCGACGGCAGAGTCGACGATCCCGCAACCAAATGCATTCAGGAACTCCTTGACGCGGTAGACAGCTATATCCCCGCTCCCGAACGCGACACCGACAAGCCCTTCCTTATGCCTGTCGAAGACGTTTTCACCATCACCGGTCGCGGAACCGTTGCTACGGGCCGTGTTGAACGTGGTCAAATCAAGATTCAGGACAAAGCAGAAATCGTCGGTCTTTCCACCGAAAAGAAAGAAACCGTTATCACCGGTATCGAAATGTTCCGTAAACTTCTCGATTACGCAAACGCAGGCGATAACATCGGTACTCTTCTCCGTGGTATCGATCGTAAAGAAATCGAAAGAGGACAAGTTCTCGCAAAACCCGGCACGATTCATCCCCACACCGAATTCACCGCTCAGGTTTACGTCCTGACGAAAGATGAAGGCGGCCGTCACACCCCGTTCATTAACGGTTATCGTCCTCAGTTCTATTTCCGTACCACGGACGTTACCGGCTCCATCAAACTCCCCGACGGCGTTGAAATGGTTATGCCCGGCGACCACGTAGATATGGAAGTAACGCTCATCACCCCGATCGCTATCGAAGAAGGTCTCCGCTTCGCTATTCGTGAAGGCGGCCGTACCGTTGGTTCGGGTGTTGTTGCGAAGATTATCAAGTAATTAAGATTACTGATTTCTACAAATTCAAAAAATAAAATCATTATTGACCGCGTGCGCAAGCGCGTGCGCGGTCAAGAAGGTTTATGTTTTTTGTCTTAAAACAAAATAATAAGGCTGACGCACAGGTTGCAGGACTACTGCAATATCGTTGACAGCGGTCAATTACTGTGCTATATTATTTAGGCGCCTTTTTTCAGGCGTAATATTTTGGAGGTGTAATTATGCGAGTCAAGATTACTCTTGCATGCACCGAGTGCAAACAACGCAATTACGATACTTATAAGAACAAGAAAAACGATCCTGACAGACTTGAAATGAACAAGTATTGCAGGTTCTGCAAAAAAACGACTCTGCACAAAGAGACCAAATAACGGAGGGTCATATGGCAAAGAATATGCCCGAAAATCAGAACGGCGAAGAAGAAGTCAAGGAAGTCCGCATTTCGCGCGAAGAGTTAAAACAGGCTCGTCGCGAGGCTAAGGCCGCAAAAAAAGCCGCTTCCGAAAAAGAAAAACTTCAAAAGACCGACTCTGACAATAAAAATCAGAAGGTCAAGGCAAAGACCGACGCCAATGCGAAACCCAAACTCGGCAAGCGCATTTCCAAGGCTTTCAAGGAAATGATTTCCGAACTCAAAAAGGTTACGTGGCTGAAAGGAAAAGCGGTATTGCAATCAACGCTTATCGTTTGCGTCGTCGTGCTTGTCTTTTTGGTAATTTTGACTGCTATGGACTTCGGTCTTGGCAAATTGCTTGAACTGCTTGTCGAAAAAGCAGGGGCGTAATCGTATTATAGGAGTTTTCAATGGAAAATAACGGCGAAGCCAAATGGTACGTTGTGCATACGTATACCGGCCATGAAAAAATGGTTGAGGACAACCTTAAAAAGATGATAGAAAACAGCAATCTTCAAGACTTTATTCAGGAGATTGCGATTCCCGTTGAGGAAGATATCGTCGAAAAGAACGGAAAGAAAAAGGTTGTCGAACGCAAAAAATTCCCCGGCTACGTTTTTGTAAAACTTATCGAAACGGCACACATCTGCTTTATGGTTACGAACACCCGCGGCGTTACTAACTTTGTTGGTCCCGTCGGAAAAGCAACACCGTTGTCAGAAGACGAAGTAAAGCGTCTGGGACTTGAAAAGGTCGAATTCGTCGACGTTGATTTGAAAGCGGGCGACAGCGTACGCGTTGTCAACGGCGCGCTTGAAAGTTTCATCGGCGTGGTTGAAGATATCAGTCTTGAACGTCAGAAGGTCAAAGTTATCGTTTCAATGTTCGGCAGACAAACCCCGGTCGAACTCGACTTGTCACAGGTCGAAAAAATTCAGGGTTAAAAAAATTAAAATACGCCTAATCGGGGCGAAAGCCCCTTTACATATCTTATGTGATGTGGGAGGAACGTAAATTCGATATGCGTTCCGCGATTGACCACGATTAGTCTTGGAGGTTTTTATGGCTAAGAAAATTACAGCGGTTGTCAAACTTCAATTACCCGCCGGTAAGGCAACCCCGGGCCCGCCCGTAGGTTCTACGCTCGGTCCGCACGGCATTAACATTCCCGGATTCACGAAGGAATTCAACGAGAAAACGGCAAAACAAGCAGGTATGATCATTCCTGTCATCATCACGATTTACGCAGACCGTTCGTTCTCGTTCATTATGAAGACGCCTCCCGCGCCCGTTCTTATCAAGAAGGCTTGCGGTATCGAGACGGCTTCGGGTGCTCCCAATAAAACAAAAGTCGCTTCGCTTACCAAAGCGCAAGTGGAAGAAATCGCAAAAATCAAAATGCCCGACCTTAACGCCGCTTCTCTCGAAGCCGCTATGAGCATGATCGCCGGTACTGCGCGCAGTATGGGTGTTACGGTAAAGGAGGACTAATAATATGTTCAGAGGTAAAAACTATAAAGCATCAATTGCGTCCTTCGACAAGACTAACTCTTTCGAGCCCGAAGAGGCTATGAAAATCGTGGTCGATACCGCAAAGGCAAAATTTGACGAAACAATCGAACTTCACGTAAAGCTCGGCGTTGACTCCCGTCATGCCGACCAGCAAGTCCGTGGCGTCTGCGTACTTCCCAACGGCACCGGTAAAACCGTCAAGGTTTTGGTAATCGCAAAGGGCGAAAAAGCAGACCAGGCACAAGCGGCAGGCGCAGACTTCGTCGGCGCGGAAGATATGATCGCAAAGATCCAGAACGAAGGCTGGTTCGGATTTGACGTTATGATTACGACTCCCGATATGATGGGTCTCGTCGGTCGTCTCGGTAAAGTCCTCGGCCCCAAGGGATTGATGCCTAACCCGAAATCCGGTACCGTTACCATGGATATCGTTAAGGCAATCAACGACGTTAAAGCAGGTAAGGTTGAATATCGTGTCGACAAAACCTCGATCGTTCACGTTCCTATCGGCAAAAAATCGTTCGGCCCCGAGAAACTTCTTGAAAACTTCAACACGGTTATGGAAGCACTCGTAAAAGCGAAACCCGCAGCGTCGAAAGGTACTTACCTGAAAAGCATCACCATCGCCGCAACGATGGGCCCCGGCGTCAAAGTCATCTATCGCATGAACTAATTTTATTATTATTTATAATAATAATTCGTGGGGACTATTAAAAACGCTTGACGAAAGCCGACGTTTTTAGTATCATTACAGTAACTTAATATCCAAAGACAGCAAGCACCTTTTGGTTTAAAATTCGCTCGCCGAGGAACTACTAATCATTATTAAACGATTATGCCGTTTTTCACGTCTTTGGGAAACGGCATTATTTTATGCCTTAAATCTTAAAGGAGGTTATAAATGTCAGAAATCAGAACACAAAAAGAAGCGGTTGTCGAAGAAATCAAGTCGAAAATTCAGGCTGCCAAATCCGTCGTTCTCGTTGACTACAAAGGCTTGACGGTCGCTCAGGATACCGAACTTCGCACCAATTTCCGTAAAGCCGGCGTCGAATACAAGGTTTACAAAAACCGCCTTGCAAAAATCGCTTTCAACGAACTCGGATACACCTGCTTTGACGCAGCGCTCGAAGGACCTACCGCTATCGCATTTGCAATGAACGATTCCGTATCGGCGGCGAAAATCGCGGCAGAAGGCGGCAAAAAGTTCAACAAACTCGAAACGAAGTGTGGTCTTGTCGACGGCGAATTCAACGACGCGGACGCATTGAAGATCATCGCATCCTTGCCTTCAAGAGAAGTTCTTATCGCAAAGATGCTCGGCAGCATGCTTGCTCCTATCAGCAAACTTGCTTATGTGCTTAACGCTATTGCGGAAAAGCAAGAAGCTCAGGCGTAATTTTACGTCAACAAAATTAAAAACATTAAACTATTTATATTTGGAGGATTAAAAAAATGGCAGATGTCGCTAAATTGATGGAAGAAATCAAAAGTATGACAGTTATAGAATTATCTAATTTCGTAAAGGCTCTTGAAGAAGAGTTCGGTGTTTCCGCAGCTGCTCCCGTCGCAGCAGGCGCTGTTGCAGGTGCTGCCGAAGCTGCTCCCGCAGAAGAAAAGACCGAATTTGACGTTGTCCTTAAAGAAGTCGGCGCAAACAAAATCGCCGTTATCAAGGCTGTTCGTGAAGCAACCGGTCTTGGTCTTGTCGAAGCTAAACAAGCTGTTGAAGCTGCTCCGAAGACCATCAAAGAAGGTATCCCCAAGGATGCAGCGGAAGCTCTTGTTGCTAAGTTTAAAGAGGCTGGCGCTGTTGCCGAAATCAAGTAATTAAAACATCATAATTTTGCAATATTTTCCTTTTTCGGCGGAACCCGAAAAATCGTGTACGCCAAGTACACTGGGTTTTTCAGAACCCGCCGAGAAAAACAAAATCTTATCAAAATTCTGACGTTTTAGGAATTTTCAAAAAAATAAAATCTCACCTTCAAAAGGTGGGATTTTTTTATTTTCTCGAAGATACTTGCGTTTTCGGGGCGTTTGTTCTTGTGTTTTTTTGAATATCGTAATATAATGTGTGCGGATTAAAGTTATGAAAATCAAAAACATTAAAGAAAACGATAAAAATATTTTCAAGGAACTGTCGAAAGAGTTTTACGCGTCCGGCGCGACGATAAATCCTTATAACGACGAAACAAACGAAAAAACTTTCAGATACCTTACTTCGGCGCATCACAACCTGTTCGGTTATCTCATCATATCCGACGACGGAAACTGCGCGGGGTATTCCTTGCTAACGTCGTATTGGTGCAACGAAGAAGGCGGCGAAATCATTATCATTGACGAACTGTACGTCAAAAAAGAGTATCGCCAGCACGGATACGCAAAACACTTTATCAACTGGGCGGAAAACCACTTCAAAGGACGCGCCGTCGAAATGACGCTTGAAGTGCTGTCCGACAACGCGCACGCAATCGACTTGTATTCGGAGCTGGGGTTTGCGCCCGACGGCTTTACGACAATGACAAGAAAAATATAAAGGCTTCCGACGGGAAGTCTTTTTTATGTTTTCGACATTGAAAAATCGCCGCGTGTGTGATACAATAAATTTAGAAATCCAAATCGAAAAGGAAACGAAATGAGCATCGGAACAAAGATACTGAACAAAATCGTGTCGCTCGCGCAGGCGACCGGCGGGCAGGTTGAAGGAAACAAGGACGTAACCGACGAAATGAAAAACCTTGCGCGGACTACCGCGGAAGAAGGCGTCGTAATGCTTAAAAACGACGGTGCGTTGCCGCTGTCCGAAAACGACGTCGTTGCGGTTTTCGGCAGGGTGCAGAACGATTGGTTTTACGTCGGATACGGCTCGGGCGGGGACGTCAAACCGCCGTACAAGGTAAACCTTATCGAAGGGCTGGAAAACGAAGGTGTGAAAATCGACGAAACGCTGAAAAAAATCTATGCCGACTGGTCGGTCAAAAATGCGCCTTACGAAGGATTTTGGGGGCATTGGCCGTTCCATTTTGACGAAATGCCGCTTTCCGACAAGGTTGTCGGCGAAGCCGCAAAGCGCGCGAACAAGGCGATTGTCGTTATCGGGCGCGCGGCGGGCGAAGATCGGGAACAAAAACTTGAAAAGGGCAGTTTTTATCTGACCGACGAAGAAAAGAAAATGCTGTCCGTCGTGACGAAAAATTTCAACAGCACGATTTTAATCATCGACAACGGCAATATTATGGATTTGTCGTTTATCGACGCTTACGGCAGCGCGCTTTCTGCCGCGCTTTACGTCTGGAACGGCGGCATGGAATCGGGAAACGCCGTGGCGCGCGTCCTTTCCGGCAAGGTCAATCCGTCGGGCAGACTTCCCGACACGATAGCAAAACGCTATAACGATTACCCGTCGGCGAAAAACTTCGGCGGAAAGAAATATAACAATTATCAGGAAGACATTTACGTCGGCTATCGCTTTTTTGAAACGTTTGACAAAACCGCGGTGAGATATCCTTTCGGCTTTGGATTAAGCTACACGACGTTTGAAGAAAAAGGCGCGCTCAAAAAGGACGAGCAAGGCTTTCTCGTTGACGTCAGCGTGAAAAATACGGGCGACGTTCCCGGAAAAAACGTTGTGGCAGTGTACGTTTCCGCGCCGCAAGGGGAACTCGGAAAGCCCGACAAAATCCTTGTAGGATTTCATAAGACGAAGGAACTTAAATCCGGCGAAACCGAAGAATTTATCATTCGGATTCCGCTTGAAAACATAACGTCGTTTGATGAAACGGGTTGCACGGGATACAAGTCGTCGTACGTCGTCGAGTGCGGCGAATACAAAGTATTCCTTGGCGCAAACGTGCGCGAAAGCAAGTTAATCGGCGCGTTTTATATCAATGAACCCGTGTTTACGACGGTAAATGCAATTTGTCCCGTACAACACGACTTCAACGTGATATACCCGAAATACTTTAAGCGCGTGAAATATATTATGGGTGAAAAGCCCGTGCATAAGGCGAAGTTTGAAAGAGCCGAACGCATTATTGCAAATATCCCGGCACTTTCTGAAAAGAAGGGCGACGTTGACTTTTTTGAAGTACAAGGCGGAAAGTGCAGCCTTGACGAATTTATCGCGTGTCTGACCGTCGCGGAACTTGAAATGCTGACGCACGGCGATTACAAAATGAACAGCCCGTTGGGCGCGAAAGGCAACGCCGGCGTATTCGGCGGGATATCCGAAAGCCTCAGGGAAAAAGGAGTGCCGGCGGTTGTTACGACCGACGGTCCGTCGGGAATAAGGCTTATGACGTACGCCTCGCTTTTGCCGTGCGGTACTGCGATTGCGTCGACGTTCAATAAGGACCTTGTGGAAAAACTTTACGGCGCGGTTGCGGAAGAAATGTTAAAAAAGGGCAGCGACGTTTTGCTTGCGCCAGGAATGAATATACACCGAGATCCCCTTTGCGGAAGGAATTTTGAATATTTTTCGGAAGATCCCGTGCTTTCGGGGTATATGGCGAGCGCGGTTGTCAAAGGTTTGCAAAGCAAGGGCGTATCGGCGTGTCCGAAGCATTTCGCGTGCAACAATCAGGAAACGAAACGGAAGAAAAACGATTCGCGCGTGTCGGAGCGCGCGCTCAGGGAGATATACCTTAAAGGCTTTGAGATTTGCGTAAAGACGGCGGATCCCAAAATGATTATGACGTCGTACAACAAGGTAAACGGCGTTTACAGTTGCTATAATTTCGATTTATGCACCGAGGTTTTAAGGAACGAGTGGGGCTTTACGGGCGCGGTAACGACCGACTGGTGGAACGTCCCCGAAAACGATCCCGACAACGCCCGCGTGAAAAACAACGCATACCGCGTGCGGGCGGGCAACGACGTTCTTATGCCGGGCGGGACTCACGTCAAGGGAAAATACGACAATTCCGCCGAACAATCGGTGAACGACGGTGCTCTCCGCCGTGAAGAACTTGAAAACGCCGCGCGACACGTCATGACGATGATGCTTGACGTGCCGTCGGTAAGAAGGAAAATCAAAAAATAAATCGTTTATGAAAAGAAAAAAGAGCGGATTGTCCGCTCTTTTTTCTTTTCAAGAAAATCATTTTACGTTTCGGGTGAAGCATCTTGTCTTTGAGAGCCCGTCTTCGACGACGATGTGGTCGGCGGAGCATACGCCGTCCGAGTTATAGGCACATTTTACGGACGCGCACGTGACGGAGTTTTCGATATTGCCCGTGCCGAAGTCTTCCGCCGCCTCGATATCGGCAAAAGTCTGTGCAAGAATACCGCCTTCACGCTTGATTTTGCTGGCGCACACGCCTTTTTCGGTGATGTTTACGATGCCCGCCACGCAGCGGGATTTTACGTTGTGTTCACAATTTACCGTATGACAAATAATATTATCCATTTTATCCTCCGAAATAATTTTTTTCAAATGCGGCAAAAATATACGGCGAAGTCGTCAAAAACTTGAAAACGCGCCGTATTTATGGTATTATATCGTTGAGGTGATAATATGAAAGTTATTTTATTAAGCGACGTCAAAGGCACCGGCAAAAAAGGGCAAATCCTTGAAGTCAGCGACGGATACGCAAGAAATTGTTTGTTGAAGAAGAAACTCGCAGTCGAAGCGACCGCCTCCGCGCTTAACGAAAACGCGCAAAAGAAAGCGGCGGAAGAAAAGCGCATCGCCGAAGAAATTGCGGAAGCGAAAGTCGTCAAAGAAAAGCTTGAAAAAAGCGTCATCGACATCGGTGTGAAATGCGGCGATGGCAAAATGTACGGCAGCGTAACGACCGCGGACATCGCGGAAGGCTTAAAAAAACAAGGCATCGAAATCGACAAAAAGAAAGTCGTGCTGAAAGAAAACATCAAGGCTTTGGGCGTGTTTGAAATCGAAATCAAAGTGTACGCGGGCATTTCCGCAAAAGTAAAAGTCAACATCGTCAAGGCAAATGACTGACCTTTTTGAAAACGAGCGCATCGACGATCTGGAAATCAACGACCTTCGGCTTATACAAAATGCCGAAGGCTATTGTTTTACGTCGGACAGCGTGCTCCTTGCAAACCTTGTGAAAGCAAGGAAGACGGACAAAATTCTGGACGTCGGCGCAGGCAGCGGAATTATTTCGATACTCCTTGCGGGGAAGATGGGATACGGCAACGTGTCGGCGCTCGAAATTCAGAAAAATATGGCGGCTCTTGCTGCGAGAAATGTCGAAATGAACGGTTTAAGCGACAAAATTGTCGTAATAAACTCTTCTTTGCAGGATTTTGCAAAAAGTGTCCCTGCGGAAAGTTTCGACGTCATCGTGTCGAATCCGCCTTACAAAAAGCCCGACTCCGGCGAGATGGACAAGAACGAAACCCGCGCCGTTTCCAAGTACGAACTGAAACTTACGCTTGACGAACTTATCGAAAACGCAAGACGACTTTTGAAGTTTCGCGGGAAGTTTTATATGGTGCATCGCGCCGACCGCATGGCGGAATGTATTTATAAATTGAAGCAAAACAATATTGAGCCCAAGGTAATGACGCTTGTTTACCCAAAGGCCGAAAAATCCCCCGACGTCGTGATTTACGAGTGCATTAAGGGCGCGTCGGAAGGCGTGAAAATCAACACGCTTATCGTTTACGACGAGAACGGCGAATATACCGCGCTCGCCAGAAAAATGTATTCCAAGGATTGATATGGCAGGCACTTTATACGTTGTGGGTACGCCCATCGGAAATCTGAAAGACATCACTTATCGCGCGGTCGAAACGCTTTCGTCCGTGGACGTCATCGCGTGCGAGGACACGCGCGTATCGTTAAAACTGTTGTCTTATTACAACGTCAAAAAACCCCTTATCAGTTATTACAAACAAAAAGAACGCGAAGGCTCGGAAAAGATAATTTCGTTGCTTTCGGACGGCAAAAACGTCGCGCTCATCACCGACGCTGGTATGCCGTGCGTCAGCGATCCGGGCGCGATACTCGTGTCGGAATGCAGGAGTGCGGGGCTCAAAGTCGAAATCGTACCGGGGGCAAGCGCGGTCGTGTCGGCAGTCGCGCTTTCGGGGATAACGTCGCGCGGGTTCACTTTTTTGGGATTTTTGCCCGAAAAACGCAAGGATAAGGAAGAACTTGTAAAAGATTTTAAGTTTTCTTCCGAGCCCGTCGTATTTTACGTCAGCCCGCACGAGATAAACGACGACGCGAAATTTTTGTACGAATCTTTCGGCGAAAGGCAGGTTTTTGTCGTACACGAGCTGACGAAAATGTTTGAAAGCGTCGAAGAACAAAATCTTTCTTCCTTTTCGATACCGTCGCCGAAGGGCGAATACGTCCTTATCGTGATGCCAAGCACCGGCGGAAACGCATTGAACGACCTTAGTATCGCCGATCACGTCCGCCATTATATGCAAAGCGGTATGACGAAAAAGGACGCGATAAAGCGCACGGCGTCCGACAGGAACGTCGACAAAAACACGGTTTACTCAGAAGTTCTTGATTTATAAACAAGAATTTAACGGCGGAATTGACAAAAATCCGCATACTTTGACAAAACAAATCAAAAACGAAAAATCCGCGACACCGTCTTAGTGTTATTATTTTTGCAAATAACATAAGGGCGGTATTTTTTCATTGAAAAACGACGCGGACGGAAAAATAATTTCACGGGAAGAATTCGGAAAGGGCAATTTGAAAAAGATATGCGACTGTTTGTCGAAAACGTTTGATAAGGGGAACGTACTGGTTGTTTTCGACGAAAAGAGCAGTAACGTTTCCGACGACGTCGTAAGGTATCTTTTGAAAGGCGGATATTTCGTAAGGACGGCAAAAACACACGGAAAAGCCGAGGAACTTCCCGCAGTCGACGAGTGCGTAAAATATATAGTGGGAGTGGGTGGCGGAGGTGTTGCGGACGATGCAAGACTTCTTGCAAAACGTCAAAGCGTCGGATATTCCATTGTGATTACCGCGCCCGACAACGACAATTTTGCGTCGGACGGGGCGTATATCCTGAACGAATACGTGTATACGGGCGCGCCCGATTTCGTCCTTATCGACGAGGAAGTCGTTGAAAAATCGACGGGAACCACTGCGGCGGCGGGCTATGGCAGGGCGTTTTCGTGTCTTGTCGGGCTGTTCGACGCGGACTTCAAAAAACTTATGTTTGCGCGTGATTTTGACGAATCCGCCGTGAATACCGTCGCGGAAAGCATAAAAATATTCGAGTCGAAGAAAAACGACGACAACTTCAAAACCCGTCTTGCAAGGCTGATGTTCACGATTTCCAAAGCGAAAAACAACCTCGATATGAAGGCGGAAAGCGCGGACGCCGTCGCCAGGGTGATGACCGAAAAATTCGGCAGGACTTTCGGCGAAAACTCATTTCTTGCGGCGTATATGATACTGAACGTGTACAGGCTGTATCTGGAATCGGACGCCACCGACACGCTTATCCCGGAAGATATCGTGTTGACCTTGAAAACGCTTGAAAAAATGCGCGTTGTAAACTATAATAATTACATGTCCGATTTGTCGGTAACGACGGCGACGGATTATCTGAAACAAACGTTCATATTAAGCGAATATCGCAGGGAAATGTACGAGCGGCTGGACGGCATGGATTTGCCAGCCGTTGCGAAATTCTGGCGAAGGCTTTACGACGACGCAGGCTTCTGGCTGAAACGATACGCGTCGTCGGACGAATTGTTTAAGGTGATGGCTCTGGCGTCGGAACTGTCGGAAGGCGGACTTTTGAAATACGTAAAAAGGACGGGCTTTTTCGAAAGGTTTATCTGATATGACACTCACGAAAGAACTTTTGGACGTTGAATTGTTTTTGTTCGATATGGACGGCACGGTCTATATCGGCGATAAGGAAATCGCGGGCAGTTTCGACGCGATACGCGCGCTGAAAAAACTTGGCAAGCGCATTTGCTTTTTCACGAATAACAGCAGCAAAGCCGCGGAAGATTACATCGAAAAACTTCATAAAATGGGGCTCGATATCACCCGCGACGAAATTTATACTTCGGGCGAAGTAACGTGCGAATACGTCAACCGCGTTTATCCCGGCGCGTCGGTGTTCGTCATGGGCAACGAAAAACTCAAAGCCGAGTTTATCCGCCACGGCATTAAACTTTCTGAGGACAATCCCGATTTGTGCGTGCTCGGCTTTGATACCGAACTCGAATATTGGAAACTTTATCGCTTTTGCAAGTGGCTGAACAAAGGAAAGCCTTATATCGCGACTCACCCCGACCTTAACTGTCCCGCGGACGAATGCCCGATGCCCGACATCGGCGGAATGATTTTGTTTATCAACGCAACCATATCGAGAAATCCCGACATCATAATCGGCAAACCCGAAAGAGAAGCGGGCGAAGGCGTGAAAAGAAAATTCAATCTTCCGGCAAACAAGATCGCAATGGTCGGCGACAGGCTTTACACCGACATAGCGTTCGGCTTCAATAACGGCTTTAAGACGGTGCTGGTGCTGTCGGGCGAAACGACGGAAGAAATGGTGAGTGCTTCGGACAGGAAACCCGACGTAGTACTGCCGTTTGTCAAGGACTTAATCAAATAAACAAAGCGTCCGAAAGGACGCTTTTTTCGTGTGCAAAAGTATTATCGAATAATAAGATATTTTGTCAAAACATTCATTTTATCAATCGTTTTTTAATGATAAAGTTTATTTTATACCTTTTCAAAGGATAAATCGTTTTTAATGCCGAATTAAAACGGCAGTTTCAAAATCGGAAAGGTGGCAATAATTCGGGTATGAAAAAATTGTTGCTGCTTATTCTTATCGCGATATCGTGCACTCTGCTTTCGGGAAGGGAGTTGAACGAGTTTTTCACAACCCGCGATTACGTCGAATACAGAAACGACAAGGGAAGACTTATTGGCGAAACGTTCACTTTTGACGAAGACGAGTTTTCAAAAGACGATATATATAAAAAGTTTTTCGTGATTTATCATTTCGACGGGAGCCTTGACGACGTCGAGATAACTTATGCTTATTCTCCTGTTTTGAAAGGCATCGAAATCGTGGACGGAAAGCCCGTAAATTTGCAGATAACGAAGCGCGGCGACGTCGTAACGGTGTCGAACCCCGTCAATATGGGAAGTTATTGATTTTTTTGAGGGCTGATGGTATAAGAAAAATTTTTCGGGACAATAATCAAGCAGGAGGTCAGTATGAACAAATTCAAGTCAGCGTTAATAAAAACAGGTAAATTTTTGAGAAAGAACGTTTATTACGTAGTAATCGTCGTCGCGGTTGCGGCAATCTGCGCGATCGTCGGCGTTACGGTTTCAAAAACCAAACAGGCAAAAAACAGCACGCCCGTCGTCAACGACACGAATATCGAGCGTCCTCAGGACAAACCCGCGGACAAGCCCGATCCCGTGGTCAAACCCGACCCAGTCAAACCCGATCCCGTCGTGTTTATCGTACCCGTCAAAGACAGCGCGGTCGGCGCAAGTTTTTCGGAAACGGAACTCGTGTTTTCAAAAACGTTGGAACAATGGAGCACGCATAGGGCAATCGACTTCATGGCGGAAGAAGGTGCAAGTGTATTTGCGGTATGGGACGGCACGGTGTCCGAAATCGTCAACGATCCACTGTACGGATACTGCGTGAGCATATCGCACGGGGATGGGCTCGTCACGAAATATTGCGGGCTGTCCGACAAGGTCAACGTATCCGTTTCGCAAACGGTGAAGAAAGGCGCGAAAATCGGCGAAATCGGAAACAATATGATTGTCGAAAGCGCGGACGGGACGCATCTTCATTTTGAAACCTATAAGGACGGAAAACTAATAAATCCCGAAGATTACTTCGTCCAGAGCGAAAAATAAAAACACTGCAAAACACCCTATTCAGGGTGTTTTTTCATGCAAAATCCGCCGTAATTTCGTTACTTTTTTAACAATACTTAGAAAATAACATAATACTTGACAGCGTAATAAGCCCTGCGATATAATTATATTGTCGGTCAGTCGTACGACAAATGCCGACAGAAGGGAAATTATGAAAGAATTTGCAAAAATCGAAAGGGCGGTGCATGCGATTGCGCCGTCAGTCAACGTATCTAATGAAAACAACTGTGTGGTTCTTCGCGGGGAACTCGATAACTGGGACGACGTCGTCAGGTGCGGCAGGGCTGCCGTCAGCAAAAAATATCTGGGCGTCATCAACGATATCACGCTTCGCGGTTTCGAACAAAAGGTACGACTCCCAAAAATCAACGACAAACTTTACGACGGAAGAAAACCCGACGTCCTTATCGTGGGCGGCGGTATTTCGGGCGCGACGATTGCACACGAGCTTTCAAAATGGCAGCTTGACGTGATGCTTGTCGAAAAGGGATACGACGTCGCCGTCGGCGCAACTTCAAGAAACGACGGTTGCGTTCACGTCGGCATCGACCTTACGCCGAAACTCGTCAAACACGATTACCTTATCAAGGGCAACGCGATGTACGACGAATTATGCGACGATATGGACGTCAAGTTTGAAAGAACCGGGCACATGATGCTTATGTATTATAAGTGGGAAAGACTGCTTATGCCCGTTGTCGGACTTTGGTCAAAAATCCTTAAAATCAAAGGAATGAGATATATCGACAGAAAAGAACTGCTGAAAATCGAGCCCGAAGCGGTCGAATGGGCGCGCGGCGCGTACTATATGCCCACGGGAGGTATGGTTTCGCCGTATAAACTTACGGTCGCGCTTGCGGAACACGCGGCGGAAAACGGCGTGCACGTTTGTCTGAACACCGCGGTGCTCGGAATGAAGGTCGAAGACGGCGAAATCAAAAGCGTCGAGACCAACCGCGGCACGATTTATCCGCGACTTGTCATAAACGCGGCGGGCACTTACGCCGACGTCATTGCCGATATGGCGGGCGACAGAACGTTTACCATTCACCCGAGAAAAGGTATCGACGTTATTCTGGACAAGAAAAAGGGCAATCTCGCGCATACGTCGATGTCGAAAATGCCGTTTGTCCACGTTCCCGCAAACTGGAAGGAAACGAAAGGCAAAGAAGGCTTGCTGAAAACCCTTATGAAAGGAAAAAACCTGAACGAAACGCAAAAGACGCATACCAAAGGCGGCGGCGTTATTCATACCGTCGACAACAACGTATTGCTTGGGCCGAATGCAGTCGAAGTGCCCGATCGTGAAGATTTTACGACGGATATGCAAAGCGTTCAGGACATCGTTACGAAACAAAAAATCATACAGGACAAACTCGGTATGGGCGACGTCATCACGTACTTTGCAGGCGAACGTCCCGCAACGTATGAGGAAGACTTCGTCGTGCGCCGCGGTATATTCACGAAAAACATCATCGAGGTCGCGGGGATTCAGTCCCCCGGCATTACGACCGCGCCCGCCGTTGCGAAAGACGTCGAAAGATGGGCGATTATGTTCCTTGGAAAACAAGAGAAAGTCAAGGTCAACGAAAACTACAACCCGAAACATAAAAGCGTGCCGCACCTTGCCGATATGAGCGAAGAAGAACGGAACGAACTTATTAAGAAAAACCCCGCTTACGGCGAGATCGTCTGCCGTTGCGAGGAAATCTCGAAGGGCGAAATTCTGGACGCCGTCAGAAGCGCGGTGCCTGTATATACGGTTGACGCGATCAAGCGCAGGGTGCGTCCCGGTATGGGTAGATGCCAGGGCGGGTTCTGCGGCCCGACGGTTGTGAAAATCCTTGCGGAAGAAAAAGGCTGCTCCGTTGAGGAAATTACAAAAGGCAACGATTACAGCGTGATTTTATACAATAAAACCAAAAAGGGGGCTGAAACTAATGTATGATACGGTAGTTATCGGCGGCGGCCCCGCCGGTCTTGCAGCGGCAATTTCCGCAAATAAAGAAGGCGCAAAAGTATTACTTATCGAGCGCGAGCCGAAACTCGGCGGTATCCTGAAACAGTGCATACACGACGGCTTCGGACTTATCACTTTCAAGGAAAAACTTTCGGGGCCCGAATACTCCGAAAGGTTCATCGATAAACTTTTTGAAACCGACGTCGAAGTCAAACTTCTGACCTTCGTCACGAAAATCGAAAAAACCGAAAACGGCTTCACGATTTACTTTGTCAACAGAGACGGCGCAAGCCACGTTTCGACAAAAACCATCGTCCTTGCAACGGGTTGCAGGGAAAGAACCGCAAGGCAGATTTTCATACAAGGCACCCGTCCGTCGGGCGTATTCACCGCGGGCACGGCGCAAAACTACGTCAACCTTATGGGCGAAATGCCCACGAAACGTTGCGTGATTCTGGGCAGCGGCGACATCGGTCTTATTATGGCGCGTCGCCTGACGCTCGAAGGCGCGAAAGTCCTTGGCGTTTACGAAGTGAAACCGACGCCGTCGGGACTTACGAGAAACATTCATCAGTGTCTTATCGACTTTGATATCCCTTTGCATTTGTCGCACACGGTCACCCGCGTTTTCGGCGAAGACAGACTCACCGCCGTCGAGGTTGCGAAAGTCGACGAAAAAATGCAGCCGATTAAGGGTACGGAAGAAATTATCGAGTGCGACGCGCTTATCCTGTCCGTCGGACTTATCCCCGAAAACGAACTTGCGGAAAGCCTGAACGTCGATATTAACCGCCGTACGAAAGGTCCCGTCTGCGATCAGAATTATATGACGAGCGTCGAAGGCATTTATTCCGCGGGCAACTGCCTGCACGTCAACGACCTTGTCGATTACGTCACGGAAAACGCTCTCGAAGCGGGCAAAAACAGCGCGCATTACGAAAAACGCGCAAGAAAATACGTGCCGCTTTCAATCGACAACAACTTTTTGTATATCGTGCCGACCGTGCTTGACGTAAACGGCGACACGTCCGACGTTACGGTTTACTTCCGCGCGTCGCGCGATATGAAAAACGCAAGGCTTAGACTCAGCGTCGACGGCAAAGAAGTCATGACCAAAAAGTATCAGGCGGTACGCCCGCCCGAAATGGAAAGGCTCAAAATCAATTTCAAAGACTTCGGCGTGAACGAGAATTCCAAGGTGGAATTCACGCTTTTCGAGGAGGAATGATTATGAAAGAACTCGTATGTATCGTTTGTCCCAACAGTTGCAAACTTTCGATATCCGAAAACGGCGAAGTAACGGGTGCGCGTTGCCCGCGCGGCAAAAAATTCGCGACGGAAGAACTGACCTGTCCTAAACGCACCGTTTGCACGACGGTCGCGACGGTTTTTGACGACTATCCCGTTTTGCCCGTCCGCACGGAAACCGAAATTCCAAAGGACAAAATCCCCGCGCTTATGGAACTTGTCAACAATTTCACGCTGAAAAAACGCGTGGCGCGCGGCGAGGTCGTCATCGAAAACGTGCTCGATACGGGCGTGAACCTTATCAGCACCTCGAATATGCTTTACGATTATTTTGTAAAAATATAATTATAAAGGGGAAAAATTATGAAATACGGACCTTTGGCATTAAGTTTCGACTTCGGCACGCAGAGCGTGCGCGCCATACTTTTCGATAAGACAGGCGAAATCAGAGGCAAAGAAAAAATCGATTATAAACGCCCGTATTTTTCGGTAAAGCCCGGCTATTGCGAACAGACCGCCGATTTTTACTGGGATAATATGTGCACCGTTTCAAAGATGCTCAAAGAATCTTCGGGCGAACTTTGGAACGATATCGTCGCAATGAGCGTAACGTCTTTGCGCGACGTCATCACGTGCCTGGACAAAAACAACAATCCGTTAAGACCGTTTATTTTGTACCTTGACGGAAGAAGGGTTGAAAATCCGCTTGATTATATGCCGTCCGGGAAGAAAAAACTCGTAAGGCTTGCGGGAGCACTCGATATGTGCGCCGCTCAGTACGCCGCGACTTTTTCAAACTGGCTTGCCATTAACGAGCCGAATATCTGGTCAAGAACGAAAAAAGTCGTAATGCTCCCGACGTATATCCATTATAAACTTTTGGGAAAACTTTGCGACAGCGTTGCGAATCAGGTTGGGCACGTCCCGTTCAATTACAAGAAAAAAGAGTGGATGCAACCGTCCGAAATGACCTATTTCATTTTCGGCAGCATCAGACCCGATATGCTTGTGCAGGACCTTAAAAAGCCGTGTGAAGTTATGGGATACATATCAAAAGAAGTCGCCGAAATCACGGGGCTTCCCGAGGGGCTTCCCGTTATCGCGTCGGGCGCGGACAAGGCGTGCGAAACCCTTGCGGTAGGTTGCGATGGCCCCGACGTCGCCGCAATATCCATGGGCACCGCCGCAAGTATCGAAATCACGACCGAAAAATACGTGGAGCCGCAACCGTTTTTGCCGGCGTATCCGTCGATTTATCAGGACAAATATAACCCGGAAGTCCTTATTTTCCGCGGTTACTGGATGATCAGCTGGTTCAAAAACGAGTTCGCGCATAAGGAGCTTGTCGAAGCGTCGGAGCGCGGCGTTATCCCCGAAAAACTGCTGGACGAACATTTGCGCGACGTCCCCGCGGGTTCGGACGGACTTATCCTGCAACCTTTCTGGTCGCCGGGCACGTCAAATCCCGAGGCGAAGGGCGCGGTCATCGGTTTTGCAGACTACCACACGCGCGTGCACGTTTATCGCGCTATTATCGAAGGCATCGGATTTGCGCTGTACGACGCGCTTAAATCAATGGAAAAACGCGCGGGCTACGATATTAAACGCATTATGGTGTCGGGCGGCGGCGCGAATTCGGAAGAAGTGTGCCAGATTACCGCCGATTTGTTCGGTTGCAAAGTGCAAAAAATTCAGACGTACGAAACGTCCGCTCTCGGCGCGGCGATGGCGTCGTTTACAGGGGTCGGGGAATATAAACAGCTTTCGGACGCGGTGAAGAGTATGTCGCACATCACTTACGAGTACGTGCCGAACAAGGAAAACCACGAGATTTATCGCAAACTTTACGACAGAGTTTATCGCAAACTTTACGACGCCAACAAAAAATTCTACAAAGAAATCCGCGAAATCATCAAACATTAAAAGCGGAAATATGCACATATCGGCATAAATAAAAAGGGCAGACTTTCGTCTGTCCTTAATTATTTGCTCACAAGATCACGCGTTGTTTTCGTCTTCGCGCAGCGCCTTTTCGTACGCTTCCAGAACGCGGGTTTTGATAAGTTCGCGCGTTTCGGTGTTGATGGGGTGCGCGATATCCTTATATTCACCGTCGGGCGTTTTTCTGGACGGCATTGCAATGAAGTTGCCGTCGTTACCTTCGATAATTTTGATGTCGTGAATCACAAAACAGTCGTCGATAATTATCGAGGCGACCGCGCGGAACTTGGTTTCGTCGCGTTTTATAAGCCTGATTCGTATGTCTGATATGTTCATGTTTATCCCTCCGCAACATATAATTTAAGATAATTTTACAAGGTTTTTCGTGAATTTGCAATACTTTTTTGTATTTTTTCTCGTTATTGTCAAAAAATCGGCGGCAATCATATAATGCCGTATGATTTTTTTAAGCGGAAAAAAAGTGCATTTTATAGGCGTCGGGGGCGCGTCGATGAGCGCGCTCATAAGGTGGGCAAAGTCGTACGGGGCGGAAGTTTCGGGAAGCGACGGGGCGTATTCCAAAACACTTTCGGGACTTATTGAAGACGGCTTTGACGTTTACGTCGGCACGGACGAAAAGAGAATTTATGACGTCGATATCGTCGTTTACACGTCGGCGGTGAGCGATGAAAATCCCGAACTTTCCCGCGCGCGAACGCTCAAAAAAACAGTTGTCGAGCGGCACGATTTTCTGGGACTTCTCAGCGAAAATTTCAAAAAGGTCATCGCCGTTTCCGGCACCCACGGCAAAACCACGGTAACGTCCTTAATCGCCGCAATTTTGAAAAATTCCGGCAAAAAATTCACCGCGCACATAGGCGGATTTTCAAACGATCTGGGCGGAAATTTCGTAAGAACCGGCGACGAAATTCTTGTGACGGAAGCGTGCGAATACAAAAGACATTTCCTGTCGCTGCACCCCGATATCCTTGCGATTCTGAACGTGGAGTGCGATCACCCGGACTGCATAAACACGTTGTCGGACGCATTGTCGCTTTTCGCCGAGTTTGCACGAAACGTGCCGAATAACGGCTTAATAATCAAAAATTCAAACGTAAAGTACTGTGATTTGCATATATGCAAAAATGTGCATATTGAAAACTTTGGCGGCGCAGACGCGAAATGGCAGGCGGAAAACATATATTCGCACGGGGGAATATGTGAATATGATATCCTGAGAAACCGAGAATACTATATGCGAGTCCGCCCCGCGCTTTTAGGGCGACACAACGTGAAAAACGTCCTTGCCGCGGTTGCCGTTTGCGACGCGCTTTCTATTGACAAAAACGTAATGAAGGAAGCCCTTGAAAACTTCAAGGGAGTTAAACGCCGCCTTGAAAAAACGGGGGAAGTAAACGGCGCGGACGTGTACGTCGATTACGCCCATCACCCGTCGGAAATAACGGCGTCGATAAGCGCGATTAAACCCGTTGCGAAGAGCAGGCTTTTCGTGATTTTTCAGCCGCACACTTTCAGTCGTACGGCAAAGTATTTTCAGGAATTCGCATTATCGTTCAACGCTGCCGACGAAGTATGGTTCGTCCCGACCTATCCCGCGCGCGAAAAAGAATCGGACGGAAAAACGTCTTTCGATTTGTTCAGATACGTCGACGAAAACGTGCGCCCCGCCGAATACGTGAAAGATTTCGTGACGGCGGCGAAAAAAATCAAGGAAACGGCAAGAGCCGGCGACGTAATAATGATTATGGGTGCCGGCGACGTCGATATCATCGCCGATTTGCTGAAAGAATAAAAAGAAAAGCAAACAAAAAAACCGCCGATACGGCGGTTTCGTTTTTGATATTTTCGGTCACATGCAGTCGACGACGACTTTGCCGTAGGCGTATTTGTCCTCGGAAATGCGCGGAAGTTCGCGATCGATGTCGTCGAATTTTATCACGGAGTCGATAAAGCCCTCGGTATTTATGACCTTGTTTGCAAGCAGGTTTATTGCCGTATTGAATTCCCCATAGCCGTTTTTGACGGCGGTAACGTTGAGTTGTTTTTCCAGCACGTCGCCGAGGTTCAGTTGCAGATTGCTCAGAAAGTAATTGTAGCCGATGACCGCGACCGTGCCGCCTTCCTGCGTGATGCTGGGAATGTAGTTGGGGAGCATGTTGGAGCGGGGTTCGTACAAAGTGAATTCCGCAAGTTTGCCGCCGGTGATTTCGATAATACGCTGGCGGACGTCCGCTTTGGACGGGTTTATGGTGTAATAAATGCCGTGATTTTCGGCAAGGGACAATTTCGTTTCGTCCACGTCGATGACGATCGGCACGAGTTGGTAATAAATGCAAAGTTCCGCCGCGATGATGCCGAGCGTGTTTGCGCCGAGAATCGCCACGTAGTCGCCGCGTTCCGTTTCGAGCGCGCCGAGGGATTTAACCGCAAGTGCGATTTGTTCCGTAAAAATGGCGTCGTTGTCCTTAATACCTTCGGGCAGGGGGTAAACGTTTTCGGGCGGCATCGAGATGAAGTCGCACAAAAAGCCGTCCATATCGAGCCCCATAACCTTGACGTCGGGGACGAGCGCGCCTTTTTTCTTGTAAAACGGATCGTCGAGAACGTAAGGGCTCAGAACCACGCGTTCGCCTTTTTTCAAGCCCGACATTGCGTGCGCCTCGGACACGAGACCGATTGCGGAACGCACGGGAATAATCGGATAAGAAGCCTTTTTCCCCTCAAAAATCGCGACGTCGGTTGAAGACAAAGCAACTTCGCTTATTCTGACTTTGACGTCGGTTGCCTCGGCTTCCTGCTTTTTCTCGACAAGGGCGATTTCTTCCTTGGCTGTGATTTGCCACGCTTTCATACAATTCCTCCACAATATGAACAAAGCCATTATATCATATCGAGATTTGTTTGTAAACCGCAGGTATAAATTAAAAAATACTTATTTTACGCAAAAAACCGTGAAAAACCGTTGACTAAATGCGTTTATGCACTTATAATAATTAAGCATTCATTCTTTTAAGGAAATAAAACGGAGGTATAGATATGAAAGATAATATCCATCCCGATTACCACGAGGTTACGGTAACCTGCGCTTGCGGCGCAACGTTCAAAACCGGTACGACCAAGAAGGGCGATACGATGAAGGTTGATATTTGCAATAAGTGCCACCCCTATTTCACGGGCAGACAAAAACTCGTTGATACCGGCGGACGTGTAGATAAGTTCAAGAAACGTTATAATCTTGACTAATTCATTTTGTGCAGATTGTCAGAAGATAATCTGCATTTTTTAAATTTTAAGATATGAGAAAAACCCAAATCGGCGGACAGGCGGTTATGGAAGGCGTTATGATGCGCGGCAAATGCAGTATGGCAACCGCGGTTAGAAATTCCGACGGCGATATCGTTGTCGAAAGCAAGCGCCTTATCCCCGTCGAAAAGAAAAACGTCTGCTATCGTATTCCCGTATTGCGCGGCATCATCAACTTTGCGACGATGCTTTATACCGGGACGCAAACGCTTTTAAGGTCAAGCGAAGTCTACGGCGAAGAAATCGAACCCTCGAAATTCGACAAATGGCTCTCCGAAAAACTGCATATCGACATTATGAAGGTCGTGATATGGTTTTCGGTGCTTTTGGGGGTGGCGTGCGCCGTAGGTCTTTTCGTGTTCCTGCCGCAGTTTCTTACCGAATTGCTTTTCAAAGTTCCCGCGCTCAATGCGCTTTCGGGCAGTGTACGCGACGTCGTTTTCAGCGTTATCGAAGGGTTGATAAGGCTTGTCATCTTCGTGGCGTACGTCGCGATATGTTCCTGCGTGCCCGACGTGAAACGCGTGTTCATGTATCACGGGGCGGAACACAAGACGATAAACGCCTTTGAACACGACGAAGAACTTACCGTCGAAAACGTGCAGAAGTATTCCACGATTCACAAGCGTTGCGGCACGACTTTTATGGTGCTTGTCATGGTTGTCAGCATCATCGTGCTGGCGTTTGCGGGCTGGCTTACAGTGGATGTTTTCGGCTGGCCGAACAATGCCGGCATCAAGTTTGCGGTAAGGATTGTGATGATTCCGCTTGTCGCGGGCATTTCTTATGAAATTCTGAAACTTCTGGCGTTGTCCGACAATATCGTCGTACGCATTATCCGCTGGCCGGGGCTGCAACTCCAAAGGCTCACAACCCGTCAGCCCGACGACGATATGGTGGAAGTGGCGATCGTCGCTTTCAAGACCGTTTACGAAATGGACGCCGACGAAACAATTCCCGAACGCACTTTCGACATCGGAAAACCTTATAAGGACGCGCGCGAGCAGGTGGAAAAGATTCTGCCCGCGGACAAATTCGATAAGTCCGACGTCGATTGGATTTTCACGGAAGTCACCGGCAAAAACCGCTCGGAACTGCCGCTTCTCAAAACAATTAAGACAAATCAGCTTGAAAGGGCGCTTGCGTATGCGAAAGAACGCGCGACGGGCAAACCCTTGCAATACGTGTTCGGACACGTCGATTTTTACGACGCGAAACTTCTTGTGAACGAAAACGTGCTTATCCCCCGTCCCGAAACCGAACTTCTGGCGGAGGCGGTTGCAAACCGCGCGAAAGACAAAAGCGTGCTTGATTTATGCACGGGCAGCGGTGCGATTGCGATAAGCGTGAAAAAGCACGAGCCGACGGCAGCGGTCACCGCAAGCGACGTCAGCGAAAACGCGATTTTCGTGGCGAAAGCGAACGGCGTCGCAAACCTTGTCGACGTGAAGTTTATCACAAGCGATTTATTTGAGAACATCGACGGTGAATTCGATATAATAGTGTCGAATCCGCCGTATATAAAGACGGACGACATCCAAAATCTTGACGTCGAAGTCCGCGGGTACGAGCCGATTATCGCACTTGACGGCGGCAAGGACGGGCTTGATTTTTATCGCCGCATAATCGACGGCGCGGCGGCTCACCTTAAAGACGGCGGGGAACTTTTGATGGAACTCGGCATAGGCGAAGCCGAAGACGTGAAAGCGTACGCCGACGGAAAACTCGAATTTTCCGAATTTATCAAAGACTACGACGGCATCGACAGAATCGTGGTTTTCAAAAAGAGGTAATTTATGTTCAATAAACTCGAAGAAACCAAAAAAAGATATGAGTTTCTTACCGACGAAATCGTCAAACCCGAAGTCATCGCAAATCAGAACGAGTGGAAAAAACTCGTGAAAGAACGCGCCGATATCGAAGAAATCGTCAATAAGTACGCCGAATACAAGGACGCCGAAAAAAACTTTGAAGATTGCAAGGCGATGATGAGCGACGACGACGCGGATATTCGCGAACTTGCGAAAGAAGAATACGATTCGTTCAAAACCGCGCTCGATAATGTCACCGAGGAATTGAAAGTCTTGCTTATCCCGAAAGATCCCAACGACGACAAAAACGTCGTCATCGAAATCCGCGGCGGCGCGGGCGGCGACGAAGCCGCGCTTTTCGGCGCGGAACTTATGCGTATGTATATGCACTACGCCGACGCAAAACGCTGGAAAGTCGAGGAAATATCGTCAAATATGACCGAACTCGGCGGCGTAAAAGAAGTCGTGTTCATGGTGTCCGGGAAAGGCGTTTACAGTAAACTTAAATACGAAAGCGGCGTTCACCGCGTACAGCGCGTGCCGGAAACTGAATCGCAAGGTCGCGTGCATACCTCGACGGTCACGGTTGCGGTGCTACCGGAAGCCGCCGACGTCGAAGTCGAAATTCTGGACAAGGACCTGAAAATCGACACTTTCCGCTCGGGCGGCGCAGGCGGTCAGCACGTCAATAAGACGGAGTCCGCAATCCGCATAACGCACCTTCCCACGGGTATGGTCGTCATCTGCGAGGACGAAAGAAGCCAGATCAAAAACCGCGAAAAAGCAATGAAAGTCCTGAAAACCCGCCTGTACGACTACTATCAGCAAATCGCCGATAAGGAAATCACCGATAAACGCAAGGCGCAAATCGGCACGGGCGACAGAAGCGAAAGAATCCGCACCTACAATTATCCGCAAGGTCGCGTCACCGACCACCGCATAGGTTTCACGCTGTATTCTCTCACGAACTTCTTAAACGGCGATATGGACGAGATGATCGAGGCGTTGCAAATCGCCGCAAGGAACAAAGCGCTGGAATCCAACGCCGAAGGAATTTTGTAATTCTTATATTATTTCAACAATTTTTTGAAATAACTTGAAAAATATCCGCATACGGGTTAAAATAGAATCAGTAATTAACGGAGGTATTCAATATTGATACATTTGATTTACGGCGCGAAAGGCTCGGGCAAGACTAAAAGAATTATCGACATGGCAAACGCCAGTATCGACACAACGACGGGCGATATCGTTTTCATCACCGATACCAACCGATATATGTACGATATCAAGTATCAGATTCGTTTCATCAATACCGAAGATAATCATATTTTCACCGAAGAAGCGTTGCTCGGCTTTATCAAAGGCCTTATCGCAGGAAATCACGACATAAAAACCATTTACATCGACGGCGCGCATCGCATCGCAAAAAAAGACGTCGACGCAATGCGGGATTTCTATGCGGAACTTGAAGTTATTGCGGAACGTCAGGACGTTGAGTTCGTCTTGTGCGTCAGCAAAAACGAGGATGAATTACCCGACTTTTTGAGGAAGTATTTATAATGCTTTATACAAGTACCCGCGACGGCAGCGTAAGCATCACGGGAAGTCAGGCAATCGTAAACGGAATTTCAAAAGACGGCGGATTGTATGTTCCGTCGTCTTTTCCAAAATATTCATTGAACGATATCGAGGCTTTCAAAGATTTATCGTACGTTGACCTTGCGACAAAAATTTTAGCGGATTTTCTGGACTTTTCAAAAGACGAAATCAACGGCTTTTGCAAGGCCGCTTATTCGCGCTTTGAGACGGAAGACGTGTGTCCCGTCAAAAAAATCGACGAATCCACTTATATATTGGAACTGTTCCACGGCCCGACGCTTGCGTTTAAGGACGTCGCGCTGACGCTTTTGCCGCACCTTCTTACGGCGGCGGCCAAGAAAAACGACGTCAAGGAAAAGGTGCTTATTCTCGTCGCGACAAGCGGAGATACCGGGAAAGCCGCGCTGGAAGGATTCAAGGACGTCGAAGGTACGAATATCATCGTGCTTTATCCCGAAGACGGCGTGAGCGAAATGCAAAAACTGCAAATGCGTACGCAGGAAGGGGGGAACGTTGCGGTTTTCGGAATAAAAGGTAATTTCGACGACGCACAAGCCGCGGTCAAACGCATTTTCCGCGACGAAAAAATGATTGCGGCGTTGAAAGAACAGGGCTTCGTGCTGTCGTCTGCAAACAGCATCAACTGGGGACGACTTGTCCCGCAAATCGTTTATTATTTTTATTCGTACGGAAAACTTTTGACAAAGGGCGATATTAACGTCGGCGACGAAATCAACTTTTCGGTGCCGAGCGGCAATTTCGGCGACATACTTGCGGGCTATTACGCAAAGAAAATGGGGCTTCCCGTCAAAAAACTTATTTGTGCCAGCAACGTAAACCGCGTGCTTGCCGACTTTTTTGAAACGGGCGTTTACGACAGAAACCGCGACTTTTTCAAAACCATCTCGCCAAGTATGGATATATTGATATCCAGCAATCTTGAAAGGTTCTTGTACGACGTGTCGGGTGAAAACCCGGATTTCGTCAACGAAAAGATGACCGCGCTTGCAACGTGCGGGAAGTACGAGATACCTTACGATATGATTGAAAAAGCGGGCATTGTCGGAGGATATGCGGACGAAGACGATACAAAAATGGCGATTGACTGTTTCTTTGACAGTTTTGATTATCCCCTTGACACACATACGGCGGTCGCCGTTACCGTATATAACAATTACGTCGCAGAAACGGGCGACGAAACGCCCACCGTCGTCGTTGCGACGGCAAGCCCGTATAAATTCCCCGCGGACGTGTACGACGCAATCTCTCACGAGAACTGCGGCGACGCGTTTTCGGCAATACAAAAACTTCATCGCATATCGGGCGTGAAAATTCCCGACGCGATAAGCACTCTCGTCACGAAACAGGTAAGGTTTAATACCGTCGTCGATAAAAACGACGTCGATAACGCGGTATTGAACGCTTTTAAGGAATAATATTATGGAAGAAAACAAAAAAATCGTTTACAGCGCTTTGAAACCGACCGGCGATTTACAACTCGGCAACTACATCGGCGCATTAAGAAATATGGTGAAAATGCAGGACGAATACAACTGCGTTTATATGGTGGCGGATTTGCACAGCCTTACAGTGTCGAACCTGCCCGCAGACCTTCGCAGAAGAACCTACGACTTTATGGCGTTGTTCCTTGCAATCGGGCTCGATCCCGAAAAGTGCGTGCTTGCGGTACAAAGCCATGTTCCCGAACACTCGGAACTCGGCTGGATTCTCAACTGCTACACAATGTTCGGCGAGGCAAGCCGTATGACGCAGTTTAAGGATAAGTCCCTGAAAAATCCCGACAACGTCAACGTCGGACTTTTTGCGTATCCCATGCTGATGGCTGCCGATATTTTGTTGTATCAGACCGACCTTGTCCCCATCGGAAAGGATCAGAAACAGCACGTCGAAATCGCAAGGACGATTGCGGAAAGGTTTAATAATAAGTACTCGCCCACGTTCGTCGTGCCCGACTGCTACTTCCCGAAGACGGGCGCGAAAATCCAGAACCTCTTGGATCCCACCGCAAAAATGGGCAAAACCGACGACAATACGAACGGCGTAGTTTTCCTGCTTGACGACAAGGACACGATCGCAAGAAAGTTCAAGCGCGCCGTCACAGACAGCGGCAACGAAATTATCGTGTCGCCCGAAAAGCCCGGCATCAGCAACCTTATCACGATTTACAGCGTGTTTACCGACAAAACCCAAAGCGAGGTCGAGCAGGAGTTTTCCGGCAGGTCGTACGCCGAGTTCAAGACGGCTGTCGGCGACGCGGTAATCGCGAAAATCGCGCCGATTCAGGATAAATATCACGACCTTATGAAAAACAAGGATTATCTGAACGCGATTATGAAAGAGGGCGCGGAAAAATCGTCTTACCTTGCCGAAAAAACACTCAGAAAAGTCAAGAAGAAAATCGGGCTTGTGGAGATGCCAAGATAGGTTTACACGGCCGAATTTATAAAAATTTTGACAAAATCGGCAAAAACACGACAAAATAATCCCATAAAAATCAAAGCGCACCGCAATTTTCGGCGGTGCGTTTTTTATTTGTTTTTAATGACGAAACATTTGAAAAATCGTTTGAACAACGACGTTTACAAGCGTTTTATAACCTCGTCGACAAACTCTTCCGTCGAAATTACCTTTTGAGTTTCGTCGCGCCCGTTTTTCATATCGGGGGTGACGAAGTTTTGGCTTATCACTTCTTCGACGGCGTTTTCGACGGCGGTTTTTGCCAAGGATTTATCAAAAGAGTATTCAAGCATTTTCGCCGCTGCAAGGATTATTCCCACGGGATTTACGCCGTGCGGATTTTTTGCGTCGAAGCGTGCGACTTTTGCGGGTTTATAAAGCCCCGTTGCGGCGTCGCCCAGATATCCTTCGCAAAGGTTTCCGAAACCGCCCGAAATCGCCGCGCCCAAAGAAAACAAAGTATCAGAAACGGTTTCGTTTGCGACGATTACGTCAAATGAAGACGGGCTGAAAAGAAGCGGCGCGACCACGCTTTCCAGGGTATAAGACGTAAGGTTTACCAAAGGGTAGTCCTCGTTGATTTCGTGAGTGATTTTGCGGCGCAAGAACTCGGTGTTGAACGTGTCCGCAAGGTCAACGGAAGCAAGACGATTTTTGCGTTTTTCGGCAAGTTCGTAGGCGACGCGTCCGATACGCTCCGCGTACATTTCGGGAAGAGTTACGACGTCGTAAGCCTCGCGTCCGACTTTTCCCGTCTTGTAACCTTTTTCAACAAACTGTCTTGCGGCGATATCGTGCACAATCAAAAAATCGACATTCGATACTTCGTCTTTGTCGTTCAGCGCAGAACAGTTAATCGTGTTATAAAAGGACTTTATCGACCTGAAATTTCCAAATAAACCAAGGTTTTTGCAAATTAAAGTAATTACGTCGTCGTGGACAGAGCTGCGTGTGAAGTCGTATGAAAACGCGCCGGCAATCACCGCGTCCGCCGATTTTACAACTTTGTATTCGTCGGTTTTCAGTATCTCGCTTTCGGACTTTCCCAAAAAAGCGCGCGCGTCGACGGGGTGAAAATTCAAAGAAAAACCAAACTTTTCGGAAACGGAGGTCAAAACCTTTTTTGCCGCGGCGGTCAGGATTTCTGAATATCCGTCGCCGTTTATGATCGCAACGTTGAACATACTCATTTTCTTTTGTCGGAAAGATAGTATTCCGTGCCGTCCAGAAGGGCGTGCCAGGACGCGTCGATGACGTTTGTCGAAACGCCGACGGTCGTCCAGTTTCTGAACCCGTCGGACGACGTGATAAGTACGCGGACGGTCGCTTTCGTCGCTTCTTCGCTGTTGAGAACGCGCACCTTGTAGTCGGTCAGCGTAACGTTGTCGATTTCGGGATAAAACTTTGACAGCACTTTGCGAAGGGCGATGTCAAGGGCGTCGACCGGGCCGTCGGTGCCTTCGGCGGATTCTTGTCGTTTTTCGCCGCCGACGGTAACGGACACGGTTGCGTTTGACACGTTTTTGTCGCCTTTCGCGCAAATACTCACCGTATATTCTTCCGCGCGGAAAAACTCGGGCAAAAGATTTATCGCCTTTTTCACGAAAAGGTTGAAACTTGCGTCCGCTCCTTCAAACTGATAACCTTGCATTTCCATTTCTTTCAGTTTTTTGAGAAGGGCGTCGGATTGCTCTTTATCGAGGGGGACGCCCGGGAGAACGTCCTGCGCTTTTTTCAAAAATATCGCGCGCCCCGCGACCTCGCTTATCGGGAAACTTCTTTCGTTGCCGACAATCGACGGGTCGATATGTTCGAAAGCGGGAGAATATTTCATCACGCCGTCGCCGTGCATACCGCCTTTGTGCATGAATGCGGCTTTGCCGACGTAGGGCGTGTTTTTTGGCAGGCGGACGTTTGTGATTTCCGCAATGCGCCGCGCCGTGTCGGTAAATTTTTTGATGGAATCTTCGGGCAGGATATCGTACCCTTTTTTGAGTTGCAAATCGAGTATCGCGGTGACGAGATTGCAGTTTCCGCATCTTTCGCCGAATCCCAAAAAAGTGCCCTGAATATGAGTCGCGCCCGCATCGACCGCAGCAATCGTGTTTGCAACGGCAAGCCCCAGATCGTCGTGGCAGTGTATGCCGATTTTCGCGCGCTTGAAAGTTTTTACGACGGTTTTTACGATTGCCGAAATTTCTTCGGGAAGAGTGGCGCCGTTCGTGTCGCAAAGGACAAGAGTTTTCGCGCCGGCGTTTTTTGCGGTACGCAGCGTATCGAGCGCGTAATCGGGGTTTTCCTTGTATCCGTCAAAGAAATGTTCCGCGTCGAAAAACACCGTTTTGTTGCGGTCGCAAAGAAAACGAATGCTGTCGTAAATCATTTTCAGATTATCCTGCGCCGACACCTGCAAAACCTTTTCGGCTTGCGTAACGCTGCTTTTTCCGACGACGGAAACGAATTGCGTTTTTGACAAAGAAAGCAGGTTTAACGCGCTGTCTTCGTCGGTTAAGTTGTTTTTGTGTCGGGTTGAGCCGAAAGCGACAAGGTGAGAATTTATCGTTTTCACGTCGTCGTCGCACAAAAGTTTTTTGTCTTTCGGGTTGGCGAAAGGAGTGCCTGCCTCGATATAATCGATTTTCAGGTCGTCAAAAAGGCGTATGCATTCCGCCTTGTCGTCAATCGACAAAGTAACGCCTTCGGCTTGCGCGCCGTCCCTTAAAGTTGTGTCAAGAACCTCGATTTTCATTTGTCGTTAAGTAATTTATTGACTGCGTTGACGTAAGCGATGATTGCTGCTTCCAGCACGTCGGTCGAAACGCCGCGACCGCTTACGGTACGCCCGTCAAGGTCAAGTTTTACGATTGCTTCGCCCAGAGCGTCCTCGCCTTCCGTGACGGAGTGCAGCGAAAAGTCGCTGAGTACGAAGTCTTTGCCGACGATATTGTTGATTGCTTTGAAACTTGCGTCGACAGGACCGTCGCCCGATTCTTTTTCGGTAACGGTGCCGTCGTCGGTTTTTAAGGTGATTTCCGAAAACGCGCTGTTTTTATAGGACGAAATATCGTACGCTTCGAGGGCGTATTTTTTCGGCACGAGCGCGCTTAATTTGTCGCCGTGCGGCAAAAGTGCCTCGACGTCGCGGCGGGATATCGTCTTTTTCCTGTCCGCAAGCGCCTTGAATTTTTCAAAAAGTTCGTCGATTTTGTCGGGAGAAAAGGTATAACCCATATCGGATAGAAATTGTTGAAAAGCGTGTTTTCCGCTGTGTTTTCCGATAAGGATTTTGTTGTCGACGATGCCCACGTCGTGCGGATTCATAATTTCGTAGGTTTCGCGCGCCTGCATTACGCCGTGCTGATGTATGCCCGCCTCGTGCGCGAAAGCGTTTCTGCCGACGATTGCCTTGTTCATCGGGATTTTCAAGCCGACTACGCTTGACAAAAGCGTGCAGGTGCGGTAAATTTCGCGGCAGTCCGCGCGAGTCGTCGCGTCGAAATAGTCGCCGCGGGTTTTCAATGCCATTATGATTTCTTCAAGGTCGGCGTTGCCCGCGCGTTCCCCGATGCCCAGAACCGTGCCTTCGATCTGATTTGCGCCCGCTTTCACGGCGGAAAGCGAGTTTGCGACGGCAAGTCCCAGATCGTCGTGGCAGTGGACGGACAGGTTAATGTCGCAAAGTCCGTCGACTTCCGAAAGAAGCGTTTTTACGATGTTTGCCATTTCGTCGGGGGTGGAATATCCGACGGTGTCGGGGATATTTATCGTCGAAACGCCGGCGTCGACCGCAAGCCGCGTAACTTTCACAAGATAATCGAGGGGAGTACGCGACGCGTCTTCAAACGAAAACTGCACGTTGTCGGTATATTTTTTTGCGTAACGAATGGCGTCGGTCAGCGTGTCGATTGCGGCGTCGGGCGTGATTTTGTATTTGTAGGCAAGGTGAATCGGCGATGTTGCGATGAACAGATGCAGCCTTGGGTTTTCGGCTTCTTTCAGCGCGTCCCACAGCACGTCGATATCGTGTTGTTTGCACCTTGCAAGACCGGTGATTTCGGCGGTTCTTATGCGTTTTGCGATTTGTCTGACCGCTTCGAAGTCGCCTTCGCTCGCGGCGGGATAGCCTGCCTCGATAATATTGACGTTCAGGCGTTGCAGCGCGTCCGCCACGGCGATTTTCTCGTTGATGTGCATACTGCACCCGGGGGATTGTTCGCCGTCTCTTAAAGTTGTGTCCAGAAGTTTAATCGTTCTCATTCGTTCTCAACGTTTTTCCGCCGCGTCCGAGTGCCGAGCCGCCGGAGCGCGCCATTTCCAGCACGCCGTAAGGTTTCAGCACGTCGATAAGGGCGTCGATTTTGCTTGTTTCGCCGGTAAGTTCGATAATCATCGTGTCGTCGGACGAAACGTCGATGGGCTTCGCCTTGAAAATTGTGCAGATATCCACGATTTCGCTGCGCTGACTTGCCGCGCATCTGATTTTGATTAAAAGCAACTCGCGGAAAACGCAGTCGTCGCGGTCAAGATCGGCGATTTGCACGACGTCGACCTGTTTTTGAAGCTGCGCCTGAATTTGTTTTATGATTTTATCGTTGCCGCGCACCGTGACCGTCATACGGGAATAATCGTCGTTTTCGGTCGCGCAGACGGTAAGGCTGTCGATGTTGTAGCCGCGCCGCGCGAAAAGTCCCGAGATGCGGGTAAGAACGCCGGGGCGGTTTAATACGAGTACGGATAATCTGTGCATGTTGTCTTGCATAAAAACCTCACAATATATTTTCCTGCTTTTTGAGTTTCAGGTCGATGACGGCAGGGGAGTTTAAGTCGATTGAAGAAAGTACGCTGTCAAGTTCACGAACGGTTTCCGCGCGGTATGCGGGTATGCCGAAAGAGTTTGCAAGGAGCACGTAATCGACGCCGCCCGGTAATACGCTGTCGACGACGTTTCCGCCGTATTTCTTCTTCTGAATTTCATAAATCATACCAAGCGACGAATTGTCGAAAATCACCGTAACGACGGGCAAAGAATAACGCTTGATTGTGATAAGTTCGTTGAAACTCATGTTGAACGAGCCGTCGCCCGTCACGTACAAAACGCGCTTGCCGGTTGCGAAAGCGGTGCCTGCCGCCGCGCCTATGCCAAAGCCCATCGCGCCAAGTCCCGCGCTTGTGATAAGTCTGCCGTCCAACGAAAAGTCGTAATAATTCGTGACGTAAAGCTGGTGTTGTCCGACGTCGGTCGTAACGTACGCGTCGCGCCCGAAATGACGGCAAAGGCAGTTTATCATACACTGAACTGTCGATAATCTTTCGTTTTTGTCGGGTTGCGCGTTGAACCAGGCGTGATCTTTTTCATTTACGCGGCTTAAAAGCAAGGGAAGCGTATCTGAAAGGTCGCCGACGATCCTTGCGTCCGACTGGTGGTTTTTGTCGATTTCGGCAGCGTCGATATCAAGGTGCAGAAGTTTCAGCTTTTTGTTGTAAAAAGTTTTTTCCGTTGCCTTGCTTGAAAACCTTGCGCCGACGGAAATAAGAAGGTCGGCGTCTTTTAAGGCGGCTTTCGCAAGGGTATTTTTTGCGGTCGAAACGCCGATGAAATATTCGTTGTCAAAGTCCGTCACACCGACGCCGCGCATCGAAACGCCTATGGGCGCTTTAAGAATGCGGGATAACTTCGTAACGAGATTTTTCGTGCCGCTTGCAATGACTCCGCCGCCGGCGTAAATCAAAGGACGCGCCGACTCGTTGATGATTTTTGCCGCGTCGGCAACTTCCGTCATATCGACAAGGTCTGCGGGTTTTTCTGTTATTTTTGCGGGGACGTAATCGCAGGATTCGTCGAAAACGTTTGCGGGAATATCGATAAGGACTGGACCTTTTCTGCCACTCGTCGCGACGTAAAACGCTTCCGAAACGGCGAAAGAAAGGTCTTTCACGTCCTTGACGATGTAGTTATATTTTGTGATCGGCATCGTGATGCCCGTCGTGTCGACTTCCTGAAAACCGTCGTGACCGAGCATATCGACGCTCACGTTTCCCGTTATCACGACAAGGGGTACGCTGTCCGAAAAAGCGTCGGCAATCCCCGTGACAAGGTTCGTCGCGCCGGGGCCGGAGGTTGCGATGCATACGCCGACCTTATTCGTCGCGCGGGCATATCCGTTTGACATAAACGCCGCGCCGCGCTCGTCCGCGGGCAGAATATGCCTGATATCCGACCGCGACAACTCGTCGTAAAGCGACAGAATACTCGCCCCGGGGTATCCGAAGACGATATCCACGCCGTGCCGACGAAGTTCTTTTATTAAAATCTCCGAGCCTTTCATCATAAAAGTGTCCTGAACGCGCCTATAATGATTTTTAACTATTTTATTATAATTATTTTATATAGTCAAATCTTTTCGGTTCGGAAATTCGTTGATAATACGATGAAAAACGGTTACAATATAATCATGAGTTTTTACGACGTAGTTTACGAACAAGTGAAAAAAATCCCGAAAGGCAAGGTCGCGACGTACGGGCAAATCGCGTTTTTATGTGGCAGTCCGCGCGCAAGTCGCGCCGTCGGATACGCGCTGCATTTCAATCCCGATCCCGATTCGATACCGTGCTATCGCGTCGTAAATCGTTTCGGCGGGCTTGCGCCGGCGTTTGCTTTCGGCGGACGGGAAGTGCAAAAAGCACTGCTTGAAAACGACGGCGTCATCGTCCGCGACGACTTCACGGTCGACCTTGAAAAGTATGGTATGAGATGAAATTCATTGACATTTTCCGCCTTATTGTTTTATAATGTCTTTTGTTTGAAAAGGAGTAATTATGGACAAGTTTTATCACATCAACATTGCGGGGCTTGAAAGGGATTTACCCATTTGCCCGATTAACGAAAACCTTTACATAGCCGGATTCGTCATGTTTTCCGACGTCGAAATGACCGTCAGGTGCGCGGAAGAACTTCTGAAAAAAGCACCCGAACACGACCTTATCATCACGGCGGAATCGAAGGGTATTCCTTTGGCGTACGAGATGGCGAAACAGGAAGGCAAAAATTATATTCTTGCCAGAAAGGGCTTAAAAGCCTATATGGTCGATCCCGTTAAGGTTGAGGTGAAGTCCATCACGACGGCGAAAGTCCAGACGCTTTATCTTGACAAGTTTGACATCGACAGAATGAAAGGCAAGCGTATCCTTATCGTCGACGACGTTATTTCGACGGGCGAAAGTCTGCACGCGATTGAGGAACTCGTGCGTATCGCAGGCGGTCAGATTGTCGGGAGAATGGCGGTGCTTGCGGAAGGCGACGCGGCGGAAAGACACGACATTATTTTCTTGCAGACGCTGCCGCTGTTCTTCAAATAAAAGCGGATATAAAACCAAAGAAATATTTAAGGATAGCGAAACCGCTATCCTTTTTGTTTGTTTCGATATATGAAGAACGGGTATTCGCGTTGCACAAAACGAGCGAAACGGTATGTGCTAAAAACGCGCTTGCAAAATATTATTTTCTGTCTTCTTTTGCCGTGGCGAGCATTGCTTTAAGGACAACGACGTGCAATTCTTCGTCCTCGATTATTCGCTCAATCGTGGCTTTTAACGTATTGTTTTGTATGCATAAAATTGTGTTTTTGTAATTTTCAATCGCACACAGTTCTCCTTGAATATCATATTCCAAAAGTTTAATAAGGTCTGTTGCGTAGTTGACGTAACTGCCGTTCCAGAACGCCGTCCTGCCGCCGATAACGGGGAAACTTCCGTAAGCCGCAATCGCTGTTCCGAGGATTTTTTGGTGCTTCATTTCGCAAGCAGCAATCTCTGCAAGCTTTTTTGAAAACTCCGGAAACTCCCGCGATAAAACGTAACTTTGATAAACGTATTGCAGGATCGCCGTCGTTTCGCTGTCGCGCCCGCCGTAGTCGTTCATTAGTTTTTTCGCCTCGACGGGGTTCGGGTACGGTATGACCGGCTCGGGATATGGTAAGTCTTTTCTCACGCTCAAATCAGAAAAATTCATAAAAAACGCCTCCGCACGTACAAGATATGCGAAGGCTTGAAAAAAGGTTCAAAAAATCATAAATACACGACGAGCGCCGCAACGCCGAACAATACCAAAAAGTACAAAAAGTTGACGGCAAGAAGTTTCAGCACGAAATGTTTTTTGACGTCGTACTTTCTTTCAAGGCTCATTACCATATAGTTGTTCAAAGGAGCGGTGCCGTATTTGCCGATATTTATGCCGTACATCAGCGACACGGTATTTTTTGAAAAAGTCGGGAACACGAGCGCGACGGGATTGTTTGTGAGAAGTTGCGACGCAAGCGCCGAAAGCCACAGCTCGTTGCCGGCGATGATTTTTGTCAGAAATCCGTTGACGGACGGCATACGCAGGAAGTTACCGCTCATCACGAAAAACGCCGTAAACATTATAATCACGCCGTAGTTCGCTTTTTTGTAACTTCTGGGGTGGACGAAAAGCATCACGACAAGGATAATCGGCGTAACTATGTAATAAGGCAGAACGTCGAAAATCGAAAGTATGATGAACACGAACATCACAAAGTATATTAAAAGCTCGAACTTCGGCAGTTTATATTCGCCGACGGGGGGAGGGTTGAGTTTTCCTTTTTTGACGAACAGACACATTATAAACGTTAGTCCGTATCCCGCAAGCGCAAGCGGCCACAGGTTTTTGACAAACCAGAAGAAATCGAAATCGTAATAGTCGATAAGGAACAGGTTCTGCGCGTTGCCGAGCGGCGACACGATGCCCGAAAGTTTCACCGCCATCGTCTGCATAATCACGACGAACGGGATAAGGTCGTTCGCTTCCGCCTGCGACAGCATGATTATCGCAAAGGGAATAAAAGTAATCGTCGCGATATCGTTCGTGATGAAAAGGGCAAAAAATGCCGGTAAAAAAATAAGTACCGTCGCGATGGCACGGCGGTCGGATATTTTATCGAGGATTTTGCCCGACATGATCCCGAAGAAGCGGCAATCTTTCAGCCCCCTGACGACAAGCATGAGCGACAGAAGACACAATATCGTTTTGTAACTGACGTAGTTTAAGTATTCCTTATCGGGCGGAACGAAGAAACAGGTGATTATCGCGCCGAGGACGGCAATTATCACGATAATGTTGTTTTTCAGAAGATTCTTGAACTTTAAAAGGCGCAGATAAGCGTCCGTCCCGTCGTGCGGGTCGGTTGAAAAAAGTTTAAGTTTTCTCTTAAAAATCTTGCGTTCCATTTTATTACTATATTTATAAGGTAATAATTAATATACAGTCGTTTTACCGTAAAGTCAATAACAAACGGAAAAATTTAACGCGAAATTTTTAATATTTGCTCCTAAAACGCTGAAAAACGGTTGTAATTTTGAAATTTATATGTTAAAATTCACTTTGCTAATTAAATTCGGAGGAATTTATAATGATAAAAAGTTTAATGCCGATGTTATCGGTTATACAATATGAAGTCGGTCAGAAGGTCGGCTGGGCAATGATGACGCTCATGGTGCTTGCGGCAATCGCTCTCGTCGTCGTGGTTCTTATGCAAAAGAGCAGCGGCGAAGATATGAGCGCAATCGCCGGATACAACCAGAAAAACGACTCGTTCTTCGGAAAGAACAAATCGCAAAGTTCCGAGGGCAGGCTCAGAATCGCGACGGTGGTATTATCGGTATTACTTCTTGTAGTTTCGGTTATCTACTTCGTAATTTTAAGCCTCAGCGGAAGATAAGGTTTATTTTAAGTACAAAGGGCGACGATAAGTCGCCCTTATTTTTAATATGGAATTTAAGGAAAGATTATTAAACGAAATAAAATCGGCGGGGCTCGACAACTTTTCGGACAGATTGTTAAACCGAAAACTCGGGATATATTCGACGTTTGAAAAGCGCGAGGTCACGAAAGCCCTTGACGAACTCGTGCATGACGGCGTGCTTGTGTCCGTCGAAAAAGGAAATTATACGCTGAAAGACAAATGCGACGCGGTAAGCGGCGTGCTTCGCGGCAATCGCAGGGGTTTCGCGTTTCTTATCCGCGACGACGGCAAAGCCGATTTGTTCATACCGCACAAAGGTTTGCACGGCGCGCAAAGCGGCGATAAGGTTTACGTCGTGCCCGTGAAAGGCACTGCCGACGAAGGAAAAGTCGTCTCGGTCATCGAGCGCGGAAAACGCCAACTTGTGGGCGAATATACAAGCGACCGCGCGGGACACGGGTTTGTCATTCCCGATGACGAAAGTTACTTTTCGGACGTGTTTATTCCGACTGCGGGACGCGGAGGCGCAAAGAACAAAGACAAGGTCGTCGTGAATATTTACGACTGGGATTCGGGCAAAAATCCCGTTGGCGAAATCACTGAAATTCTTGGCCGCGCAAACACGATAAAAGGCGATACTCTGGCAATAATCCGCGACCACGGGTTTTATGAGAACTTTTCAAAAGAGGCACTTTACGACGCGGAAAGAATAAATAAACCCGTTGATAAGAAAGAAATCACAAAACGCGCAGACTATCGCGATTTGCTCACGATTACAATCGACGGTGCCGATGCGAAAGACTTTGACGACGCGATAACGGTTGAAAGACGCGGTGACGGATTTGTCCTTTACGTCCATATCGCGGACGTCGCGCATTATATAAAACAGGACGGAATTCTGGACACAGAGGCGTTGAAACGCGCAACGAGCGTTTACCTTCCGAACATGGTGTTGCCGATGCTTCCCGAGGCCGTGTCGAACGGGGTTTGCAGCCTCGTCGAAAACCTGGACAGGCTGACTCTTTCCTGCGTTATGGAAATCGACAAAACGGGAAAAGTCACGGGAAACAAAATCGTCGAAAGCGTGATAAGAAGCAATCATCGCATGACCTACGACGACGTGCAGAAAATCCTTGACGGCGACAAAAAACTTATTGAAAAATACGCCGACGTATACGATATGATAACGTGCGCGCGCGACCTTGAAAGGATACTGAACGCGAAAAGAAGAAATCGCGGCAGCATTAACTTTATCTCGGAAGAGCCGAAGTTTACGATAAAAGACGGGAAGGTCTTGGACGTCGCGCCTTATCCTTATTACGAAAGCAACCTTATTATCGAAGAATTTATGCTGCTTGCAAACGAAACCGTTGCGGAGTTTATGTATCATACCGAACTGCCTTTCGTTTACCGCGTGCACGAAGCGCCGAATAAAGAAAAAGTGCTGGAATTCAAAAAGTTCGTTTCTTCGTTCAATTATAACTTCGTCGTGCACCAGAGCATGCACGCGTCGGAGTACCAGAAACTGCTGGACGACATAAAAGGCACGGCGGAAGAGCGCATAATCAGCAAAGTCATGCTTCGCAGTATGCAAAAGGCGAAGTACACGACGGGGAATGCGGGACACTTCGGGCTTGCGCTCGAATACTACTGTCATTTCACGTCGCCGATACGCCGTTATCCCGACCTGACCATCCACCGCGTCATCAAAAAGATGCTTGCGGGACAACTGTCGGGCGCGGAGATTACGAAAACGCTTATCAGGTGCGAAAAGGCGGCGGCAATATCGTCGGAAAGGGAAATCGCCGCGGAATGTGCCGAGCGCGACGGCGACGATTACTTCAAAATGCTGTATATGGCGGACAAATCCGGCGAAGTTTACGACGGTATAATCAGCGGCGTAACGGGTTTCGGGGTGTTCGTTCAACTTCAAAACACGGTGGAAGGGTTTATCTCGCTTGACAAACTTCCCGCCGGAAAATATAAATTCGACGAAGGGCGGTTCACTCTTTCTTCGGGCAAACACGTTTATTCGTTGGGCGATAAAATAAAAATCAAGGTGGACGGCATTTCCCGCGAAATCCGCCGTGTAAATTTCTCGGTTTATGAAGAAAAAGCAAGACGGCAATAAAATCATTGCCACCAACAAAAAAGCGTATCACGACTATTTTATCGAAGACACTCTGGAAGCGGGCATCGCCCTCGAAGGTCACGAGGTAAAGTCGTTAAGGCTTAATAACGTCAATATGAAAGACAGTTTCGCCATCGTGAAAAACGGCGAGGTTTTCCTTGTCGGCATGCACATTTCGCCGTATAAAATGGCGACGATGTTCAAAATCGATCCGATGCGTAACCGTCGCTTACTGCTGCATAAGTCGGAAATAAGAAAATTGAAACAAAAGGTGGAACAAAAGGGATATACCCTTGTCCCCACGAAACTTTATTTCAAGGACGCGCTCGTAAAGGTCGAACTCGGCGTCGCAAGGGGCAAAGAGCTGCACGACAAACGAGACGCGATTCAGGAAAAAGAAAACAAAAGAAAACTCGACCGCGTATTGAAAGAATACGGCGCGAGATAGGAGATATTTATGGATAAAAAAATCGATACTTTATGCGTACAGGCGGGCTATACTCCGAAAAACGGCGAGCCCCGTCAAATCCCCATCGTGCAAAGCACCACGTTTAAGTATGATTCGAGCCCCGAAATGGCAAAACTTTTCAATCTCGAAGCAAGCGGGTACTTCTACACAAGGCTTCAAAACCCCACCAACGATTACGTCGCGGCAAAGATCGCGGCACTTGAAGGGGGAACGGCGGGTATGCTCACGTCAAGCGGTCAGGCGGCAAACTTTTACGCCGTGTTCAATATCGCAAGTTGCGGCGACCACGTCGTCAGCAGTTCCGCAATTTACGGCGGCACGTTCAACCTGTTTGCGGTTACGATGAAAAAGATGGGCATCGATTTTACGTTCGTATCGCCCGACTGCACGGAAGAAGAACTGGAAGCAGCGTTCCGCCCGAATACGAAAGCGTTGTTCGGCGAAACGATCGCAAACCCCGCGCTTGCCGTTTTGGACATTGAAAAATTCGCGCGGGTAGCGCATCGACACGGCGTTCCGTTTATTATCGACAATACGTTCGCAACGCCCGTGCAATGCCGTCCTATCGAGTGGGGCGCGGATATCGTAACGCATTCAACGACGAAATATATGGACGGTCACGGTGTGGCGGTCGGCGGCGCAATCGTCGACGCGGGCAAGTTCGACTGGTTCGCTCACGCCGACAAATTCCCCGGGCTCACCACCCCCGACGACAGTTATCACGGCATCGTTTATGCAGAGCGTTTCGGGAAAGAAGGCGCGTTCATCACGAAAGCGACGGCGCAACTTATGAGAGATTTCGGCTCGATTCAGTCGCCGCAAAACGCATTTTATCTTAATCTCGGGCTTGAAAGCCTGCACGTCAGAATGAAACGCCACGCCGAAAACGGTCTTGCCGTCGCAAAATTCTTGTCGGAAAACGAGAACGTCGCGTGGGTTTCGTATCCGCTGCTCGAAGGCGACAAGTATTACGACGTTGCGAAAAAGTATCTTCAAAGCGGCGCGTGCGGAGTCGTCAGCTTCGGCGTGAAGGGCGGCAGGGAAAAAGCCGAAAAATTTATGGCTGCGCTGAAAATCATCGCAATCGAAACGCACGTTGCCGACGCAAGAAGTTGCTGCTTGCACCCCGCAAGTTCGACGCATCGCCAGATGACCGACGAAGAGTTGACGGCGGCGGGCATTTCTCCCGACCTTATCCGCGTAAGCCTGGGGCTTGAAAACGCAGACGACCTGATTGAAGATATCCGTCAGGCGCTTGAAACGGCGGTGAAGTGATATGCCGATCGTTATCCCGCGCGACCTTCCTGCATTCGACAGCCTGCTTCACGAAAAGATTTTCGTCATGGACGGCAGCCGCGCCGTGTCGCAGGACATTCGCCCCATCGAAATCGCAATTCTGAACCTTATGCCCACAAAGGAAGTTACCGAAACGCAGCTGCTGCGATTGCTTGGTAATACGCCTTTGCAAGTGAACGTCACGCTTGTCAAAACGTCGACGTACAAGGCAAACCATACGAGCGAAACTTATCTCGACAAGTTTTACAAAAACCTTGACGAAATCAAAAAAATGAAGTTCGACGGTATGATAATCACGGGCGCGCCCGTTGAAACCCTGCCGTTCACCGACGTCAAATATTGGGCGGAACTTCAAGAAATCCTTGATTTTGCGGACGAGAATGTCACCAGCACGATGTTTATATGCTGGGGCGCGCAGGCGGCGCTTTATTACTACTACGGCATAAATAAGCATCTGCTTGACAAAAAACTTTTCGGGGTGTATAACAACGTTAAGTGCGTCTTGCACGAGCCGCTGCTAAAAGGCATGGACGACGCGATTCAGATCCCGCATTCGCGCCATACCGCAATCGACGAAGATAAGCTGAAAAAATGCCCGGATCTTGAAGTGCTTGTGTCGGGCGAAAAGTGCGGCCCGTCCATTATAAAGTCGAAAGACAATCGCCGCATCTTCCTTACGGGACACAGCGAATACGACCGCGAAACGCTGGAAAGAGAATACCTTCGCGACAAAGAAAAAGGGCTTGAAATCGCCCCGCCCGAAAACTATTACAACGCGGACGGCACGATAAATATGAGCTGGGGCAGCACGGCAAATCTCCTGTATTACAACTGGCTCAACTACTACGTTTATCAGGTCACGCCCTTTGAAATCGACACGATTTCAAAATAAGCGGCAAAAAATAATACTGCAAATCAAACGGTTTATCGTATCGTTTCGTACGGTAAACCGCAAGATATATCAACTTAATACTTTTTTCGTTATTTTGTCCACGGGGATGTTTTTGGATTCGACGTTTTTGTATGGACGATAAGAAGCATGTCGCAGGTCCGGCTGCGTTAAAGACGGAAAAATAAATTTAAACGCAAAAAATAACGAAAAAGTGAACGCTCCTGCGTTCGCATTCGCTGCTTAATTAATTAGCGGCACGTCGACCTTACGTTCCTGTTCCGTAAGCAATCGGCGTCATACTGAACGGGCTACGGATTTACCCACGGCGGTAAGTAAATCGGCATTCTCCGCCTCTTCAAAACCGCCGTCTGTCGGCGAACGACGGTAAGAGAACTTAATCACCGAATAAGCATGTAGAAGGTGTCGGGTGTAGAAGGACGAACCGGGGTTCAAATCCCCGCATCTCCACCATACGAGAAACAAGTTGAACTTCCTGTTCAACTTGTTTTTTATTTTCTGTTTATTGACATATTCTTTATGTTAAGTTATATTTGTATTATAAAACACTCAAAGGGGGATATATGAAAAAGAAGTTTATAATAATTACACTTGTTTTGATTTGTTGTTTGATTATATTTACTGCTTGTAGCAGTGGCAATAATGATGACACTGTCGAAATTGGTAGTAAAACGATAACGGCAACGCATACGCAACATTTAACGTCGCAGACGGATTTTGAGAAATTTTTTACTTTTTCCAAAGCGTCAACGCATGGGACTGATAACGGCAGATATGGTAAAGAATACACAAGTTATTCTGTAACAATTGACATCAAACCAAGGCTTTCTGGATTTGTCGAATATGAGGGGAGTCTTTCATTTAGAGTCGTTGCAAACGAAAATAGTACAGGTGGCGGACACCATAACGAATTGATTCCTGTGTCAGTCTCTTATAAAGGCAAAGCAACAAAAAGATGCGAGTATAATAGCGATAAATATAAAGATGAAAGCGTTGTTTTTCCTCATATCAATGAAATAGGATATTACTATGAGGATGCATACACATTGGTTCCTACGAATGTGGATATAACGGTTACGTATCACAATGAAGGATTGAGTGGAGATTACAGTCAATGCTATCAAACCATAAACGTAACAAAATATAACTACGAAAGTTATATTTTCGGTAAATTAAATAATAGCGTATATTACGTTACCGTAAAATACCAAAACGGTGAAACCGTGGAACTTACCGCTAACGGTCTTTTGCCAGAAAGCAAAAGAGATATAACAGAAGAAATTGTTGACGTTTACGGAACTATCGACATTTATCCGAGTGCGACTATATAAGCATTGCAAATGATGAAGTTAGCGTGTTTAAAAACACGCTTTCTTTTTTTTATTGGTTATTGCGGATATTTTGTAATGTAATAATTCACAAATCGACATTTGCAAAAGCGTGAATGGGGCAAAAGGTAACGATTATTCAACTTATGTCACGGGCTTCCCACCAAAAAAGGAACAGCGAAGGCTGTTCCTTTTTTTATTCCGAAGCGGGGATTTTGCACGGCAAAAGCCGTGCCGTTGCTTTGTAAGGCAGGATGGGGGGGGGGCGTGTTTTTTAGGGCGGTTTTTTGTTGCGGTAAATTCTAATTATAATTAAATATATTGTTTTGTTATCTTTACGCTCGCAAACGCCGCGTGCAGTGTGGTATAATCTCAAAGTATGTTTAAGTTGCTTCGTCTGTTAAAGCCCGACGCGGGCAGAATAGTGCTTGTCGTATTTCTGACGCTGATAACCTCGGCGGCAAGTCTTGCGCTGCCGTATCTTATGAGTTATATCGTGGAATACGGTATCGGCGGGCAGAATATGACGGTTACGCTTGCGTGTTCCGGGATAATGCTCGGCGTGTCGATAATGGGGCTTGTCGTGGGTATTTTGTCCTACAAAATCTCGGCGGGCGTCGTCAGCAGATATTCAAAGACCTTGCGCGAAGTAATTTTCAAAAAGGTAAACACGCTCAATCCCGACCAACTCAATCACTGGGGCACGGGCGCGCTCATAACGAGAAGCACAAACGATATCTGGCTTCTGGAAGAGTGCGCGAGTATGCTTATGCAGGGCGTCATCAGTATTCCCATTCTGGTGCTTGGCGGAAGCGCGCTGGCATTTCTTGCCGATCCGTGGCTTGCGCTTATCATGTTCACGTTCGTGCCGGTCGTCGTGACGGTGCTGTATTTCGTCGTGCGTCGCATTATGCCTCTTTGGGAAAAGAGCGACGAATACATCGACAAACAGAACAGCATTATCCGCGAAAGGTTGACGGGTATCCGCGTTATCCGCGCGTTCAACAGGGAAGACCGCGAGTGCGACCGCGCCAACGAAGCCACGCTCGTCATGGCGAAAAACATCATAAAAGCCAACGTCAATATGGGGCTTCTTACGCCGGTTATCATGCTGGGGCTTAACCTTGTCACGATTCTTATCCTGTACGTCGGAGCAAAGCTTATGCAGGACGGAAAGTCGGCGGTTACGGGTGCTGATATTATCGCCATCGTGCAGTACGTCGCGCTTGTCATGAACGGCATTATGATGTTTGCGATGATGCTTGCATTTTTGCCGAAAGTCGCCGTAAACAGCAGACGTATCAACGAGATTCTGGAAACGGAAGTTCAAAAAGAACCCGACGACGAAAACCTGCCCGCTTTTTCGGGCGCACTTAAATTTTTGCACGTCGATTTCAGATACGAAGGGGCGTCGGAGAACGCGTTGAGCGACGTGTCTTTCGATATCGCGCCCGGCGAAAAGGTTGCGTTCATCGGCGGTACGGGCAGTGGAAAAAGCAGCATCGTCAAACTTATTATGAAGTTTTTTAACCCGACTTCGGGCGAAATATCCTACGACGGAAAATCCGTGTCGGAAATCAGCGGGAAACGCGTCAGAAACAACGTGACGTGCGTGCTTCAAAACGCCACGATATTTTCGGGCACGATCGGCAGCAACGTCAGAATGTCGGCGGCGGACGCTTCCGACGAGCAGGTGTACGACGCGCTTAAAATCGCGGAACTGAAAGGATTTGTCGAAAACCTCGAAACGGGGCTCGACTACGAAATACTAAGCGGCGGCAGTAATCTGTCGGGCGGACAAAAACAACGTCTGTCGATTGCGCGCGCAATGCTTAAAAATGGTTCGATTTATCTTTTCGACGACAGTTTTTCCGCGCTTGACTTCCTGACCGAAGCGCACGTCAAGGAAAACCTCGATAAAGCCCTTTTTGGAAAAACGAAAATCGTAATGACGCAACGCGCGTCGACGGCGGCGTCGGCGGACAAAATATTCGTCCTGGAAGAAGGGCGCATCGTCGGGCGCGGAACGCACAAAGACCTGCTTTCGTCGTGCAGACAATATCGTGAAATTTACGAGTCGCAGACGGGGCAAAAGGTCGAAGGAGGCGCATTATGAAACGGTTTCGAAGCGGCGACAAAATGACGAAAAACGAAACGAAAAGCATAATTCTGCGCCTTGTCAAAGAAATCGGCAGAATCAAATGGGGCATGGTGTTGGTGTGCGTATTAAGCGCGCTTACGATGGCGGCAAACATCGCCGCACCCAAGTTCTTGTCGGACGCTTTGGACGTCCTGAACGCATATAACGGGACGGGCGATCTTGTCGGACAAATCAAAAACACTCTCATACTTCTTATCATCATATATACGGCGTATTCGGTGCTGAGTTACGTCGAAATGCTGGCGTCGAACAAGATTGTCAGCATGCACTTTACGGCGGGACTTCGCATGGATATGTCCACAAAAATCAAGTACCTGCCCGTGTCTTACGTCGACAGGACAGAAGCGGGGCAACTTCTTGACAGAATGACGGGCGACGTGTCGCAAATGGGCAACAGTATACATAGTATTGTCGAAACGCTTTTAATGGGCATTTTGCAACTTCTGACGATTATCGTTATGATTTTCACGATAAACTGGGTGTTTGCGCTGATTGTTATCGCGTTTGTGCCTGCGTCGGTCGTCGTGTCGTACGTCATCGCAAAGAAGAGCGAACCTTATTTCGATAAGATGTTCAAATCGTCCGGCGAGATTTATCAGGTTGTCGAAGAAACGTATTCCGGGTATCAGACGATAAAAAGTTACAACGTGGAAAACCGCCAGGAAGAAAAGCACGCGCGCGTCAACGACGAAATGTGCAAGGCGGAAGAAAGGGCGACGTTCCTGTCGTCGATAATCACGCCCGTCGTGTCGCTCACGAACAATATCGCCTACGTCGCGATATGTTTAATCGGCGCGTATTTCGCAATCGAAGGTATGAAAATCGGCGGCAACGTAGTCAGCGTCGCGGACATTATCGCCGTCGTCATTTACGCAAAAATGTTTTCGTCCCCGCTTGAAAGAATCGCCGGCGCGATAAGCAGTATTCAAAGGGTTGCATCGGCGTCGAAAAGGGTGTACGAGGTGCTGGACGAACCCGAAATGGAAGTAAGGGACGGCGAGATGCCCGAAAACGTCCAGGGCGTCGTCGACTTCAACCACGTCGCGTTTTCTTATAATCCCGAAAACCCGCTTATCAAAGACATGAATATCCACGTCGAAAAAGGGCAAAAGGTGGCGATCGTCGGGCCTACGGGCGCGGGCAAAACCACAATCGTCAATCTTCTTATGCGATTTTACGATCCGAACTCCGGCGAAATAATAATCGACGGCACGGACACGGGCAAAGTCTCGCGCGAAAGCGTAAGGGGCTGTTTCTCGATGGTGTTGCAGGACACCTGGCTTTTCGGCGGCACGATTTACGACAATATTGCTTACGGAAAGGACAACGTTTCGCGCGAAGAAGTTATCGCCGCCGCCAAAGCCGCGCACGCCGACGGCTTTATAAGGATGCTGCCCGACGGCTACGACACCGTCGTCAACGAATCGCTCACAAACCTTTCGGGCGGACAAAAGCAGTTGCTGACGATCGCAAGGGCGTTTTTGTCGGACAGACCTTTGCTGATTCTGGACGAAGCGACAAGCTCGGTCGATACTCGCACGGAACTTCTGATACAGGGCGCAATGGACAAACTAATGCGTAAGAAAACCAGTTTCGTCATCGCCCACAGGCTTTCGACAATCGTCAACGCCGACGTGATTCTTGTCATCAAAAACGGCGACGTCGTGGAATCGGGCACTCACGAAGAACTGCTTAAAAAGAACGGCTTCTATGCCGAAATCTACAACGCCCAGTACAATTTTTCTTAAATCAACCGGACAAGCAATTCTTACGGTGACGGAAATTTAATTCAAAAAGCAGACGAAACGGCAATTCCGAAACGGCGGGATTGCCGTTTTTCGTTGTCGGTTTTTAATGGTTTCGGGCAAAAAATGTAAACGAAAGTTGTTGTTATTTTCACAAAGTAATGTTATTATAGTAATGTATAAGGGTTAGTGTTCCCTTTTTCAGGAGGAAAATATGAAGGCGAAGAAGAAACTTATCGGCATTCTGCTTGTAATAGTGGTGGTTGTTTTGAGCCTTGGCGTGCTTACCGCATGCGGCGAAACCCCGGGCGAAACGTCGAAGAATAAAAAGGCTGTCGTCATTTGTACTGCGTTGCTTTCGGGCGGTCTGTACGACACGAAGACGAACGAGGCAATCTGGGATCCCGTTGCCGAGGGCGTTTATTTCCAGCAGGTGTTCCCCGGCGGGGATATGATGGGACTTGTCATGGCGGTGCTTACCGACAAGACGACGTACGACTTAATCGGCGGCATTATGAAGTACAAGGACGAATCCGTCGAAAACTTATTATGGCAAATCACGCTTGACGAGCAGGGAAAAAGCAACAATCCGAATCTGCGCCCCGCAAACGTTCGCCCCACAACCGCGGACGGCACGTTCAAGTCAACGCTGTATAACGATTCCGGCGAAGTCGTCGACGGATACGGCGCATACACGGCAGGCGAAAAAATTCAATACGGCGCAATCGCCGCGTATCGTCAGCAATGCCTGGACCTGAAAGCCAGATACGAAAAGCAGGGCTGGGACGTCGTCGTTTTCAACTACGACTGGCGCATCGACAACATGATCAATTCCGAACTTCTTGAACAATTCATTCAGACCAACGGCTGGGAAGAAGTAATTCTCACGTCGCACAGTATGGGCGGCCCCGTCGTTGCGGGATATATCGCAAGACTTCAAAACAAGTGGTTGGACGCGGAAGCGAAAAACCCCGGACAAACCGACGTCAAAAAACCGAACCAGATCATTCGCTCGTATCGCGCGTTCTCGCCTGCAACGGCGGGCTCGCTTGACGCGATTTATTATCTTGACGATCCCATCGGAGCGATTGCCGACGTTGTAAACGGAACGGTCGGCGACACCCTCGGCGGCGTTGTTCTGGGCGTCGACGCGATTTCGGAAGGTATAAAGAAACTTGCGGGACCGCTTGCACAGAACCTTACTTCCGTAATGCAACTTCTGCCGTTCCAGACCTTTGCGGATTCCGATTATTACGGCGAAAACGAAAGCCCCGTTTACGTTGACGGCGTACCTGTGAAAGATATGTATGAATGGTACTGCTCGCGTCCCTGGGCGCACACCAGCGACTGGAAACCGGGCGTCGACGGCATTTACGACAAACTTAAACCCGGCATGAAAAACCTGCCGGCATACTGGGATTCCTTCTACGTCAAAGAAAGTGTGAACGACAAAGACGCCAACGTTTACGCGCCCGAACTCGTGAACACGACTTATTGCCTGGGCGTCGGATACAACACCAAAAAGAGCGTCCAAATCGTGACGAAAGACACCGACACCGTTAAGGTCAACAAGGTTACTTACGAAATGTGGGACACCAAAAACCATAAGTATGACACGCCGCTTACCAGCATCGAGTATTATTCCTACGACCACAAAGCAATACTCTTTGGCGACGGCGACGGAACGATGCCCACAAACGCATGTCTCGGCGGACTTAACTACAATGGCGACAAGACGATAAGCAACACGAAAGGCCGCGCGATTTATCCCTTGCCGGAAGCGCGCCAGACCACGACGATTTGCTACTATAACACGAACCACGGTACCGTCGGCGGATATTGGGACGTCCTGAAATGGGACTTCTACGAGATGATGGATAAGATTATCGTCGAAGACGAAATAAATCCTTTCTTTTAAGCCTTGATTGGTAGCGAAAGCACGCGCTCGCCGCGTGCTTTTTTGTTGCTCTTTTTCAAAAATCAAATTTTCTTACAAGTGTATAAAATTTAGGTAAATATAAGTAATAATTATATACTTGCAATAAAGACTATATTTATGTATAATAAGAAACGTAATGAAAAAGAAGGAAGCAAAAAAACTCAATAAAATCGACGCGCAGGCAGTGCATAAGAAGCGCGCCCTTATCACGGAAAAAATAAGGGAATCTTTCGTATCGACCTTGCCGATAATCATCATAGTTGCGATAATGTGTCTGTCGATACAACCTGTGCCGACGGGCTTATTGTTGTCGTTCCTTATCGGCGCGTTGCTGATAATCGTGGGAATGGGGCTGTTCACGCTTGGCGCGGACACGTCCATGACGCCGATCGGCAGCCGCATCGGCACGACTCTTACGAAGTCGAAAAACCTGCCGCTTATTTTGTTTGTGAGCTTTATTCTGGGCGTTGCGATAACGATTGCGGAGCCCGACCTTCAAGTTCTTGCGGAAACCGTGCCGCACATCGACGGCAAAGTCCTGCTGATTACGGTGGGCGTCGGCGTAGGGTTGTTCCTTGCAGTGTGCATGCTCAGGACGATTCTGGGCATAAGGCTCAAATGGCTTATCCTTGCGTTTTACATAATCATATTCGTGCTTGCGGCGTTTGCCGATAAAAACTTTTTGTCGATTGCTTTCGACTCGGGCGGGGTAACGACGGGGCCGATGACGGTGCCGTTTATTCTTGCGCTCGGCATAGGCGTCGCGAATATCCGAAGCGATAAAAAGGCGGAAGCGGACAGTTTCGGTCTTGTCGCGTTATGTTCGATAGGTCCGGTGCTTGCGGTGCTGATTTTGGGGTTCTTTTACAAGGGACAGGGCGTTGCGGACGTGAACCTTCCGTTCATCCCGGAAACGACGACCGAAATGGGGCTGGAATACCTGAAAGCGTTCCCCGCATATATGAAAGAAATGGCGATTGCACTGTCGCCGATTATCGTACTGTTTTTGATTTTCCAGGTGGCTGCTTTCAAGATGAGCAAAAAGAGTTTTTTGAAAACGCTCATCGGTATTCTTTACACATACGTGGGTTTAGTGTTGTTTTTGACGGGTGTAAACGTCGGTTTCTCGCCGCTGGGGTTATATCTCGGTCAGCAAATGTACAGCGGCTGGACGCAATATATTCTCATTCCCGTGGCAATGCTTATGGGCTGGTTCATAATTTCCGCCGAGCCCGCGGTATTCGTCCTTGAAAAGCAAATCGAAGACGTAAGTTCGGGAGCAATCCCCGGGAAAGCGATTAAGCTGAGCCTGTCGATTGCAATCGCGTTGGCGATGGGGCTTTCGATGATCCGCGTCCTGACGGGGATATCGATACTCTGGTTTATCGTGCCGGGTTATCTCATCGCGCTTATACTGATGTTTTTCGTCCCCGACATATTCACGGCAATCGCGTTCGACTCGGGCGGGGTTGCGTCGGGACCGATGACTGCGACGTTTATGCTGCAATTTTTCATCGGCGTATGTTCGGCGCGCGGCGGCAATATATTAAGCGACGCTTTCGGCGCGGTCGCACTCGTTGCGATGATGCCGCTTATTTCCATTCAGATCACCGGTCTTGTTTACAAGAAGAAGAAACAACGCGCTGAACGCGTACCCGAAGTCGTTTACGGCGACGACGATATTATCGAACTGTGGGGGAACTGATATGTACTTTGTAATCTCGGTAATCAATCCCAACGGATTGTCGATTCTGAATAACATTTGTCAACGGCTGGAAATCCCCGTGATTCTGTCGCTTATCGGCCACGGCACCGCGTCGCAGAAGATACGCGATTTGTGGGGGATCGAGTCCACCGATAAAAGAATCCTTTTTGCGGTCGCGGACGAAAACAAAACGAAGTCGCTCATCACGGAAGAACGACGCCGTCTTTACATCGACGCACCCGGCAACGGCATTGTGATTTCCGTCCCGATTAAAAGCGTCGGCGGCGGCAGCACCCTCAATTTTTTGAACGGAGGAAACAAGGATATGAAAGCACCCGATATAAATTTTGAATACGAACTCATTCTCGCGATTGCAAACGAAGGGCATACCGACGCCGTTATGGACGCCGCAAGGGCTGCGGGCGCGGGCGGCGGCACCGTTATCCACGCAAAGGGTACGGGTGGCATGGGCACCGAGAAATTCTTCAACGTGTCGATTGCAAGCGAAAAAGAAATCATTATCATCGTTGCGAAAAAGGAAAAGAAAGCGGACATTATGCGCTCCATCGTAACGACGGCGGGCGCGGGCACCGACGCAGGCGCGATAGTTTTCTCTCTTCCCGTTTCCGACGTCGAAGGGTTCAGACGGGACGACGATAACGCCGAAATTCCAAAAGCCGAACAAAAAACAGAACAAGCAGAATAATTTCAGGCCCTCCTATTTTTCGGGAGGGCTTGATTATTTTCTTATTCGGTGGTAAAATATAGACATAATTTACGGTAGGTGGGATATGTTGGACTTCGAAAAACACAAACAGGCAGGGGAAAACTATTTATCTTGCGACGTTGAAAAGAACTTATGCTTCCCGATGCATTGCAACGAAACGTACGAGTTTTTATACTGCAACGACGGGCTTGCAAACGTTACCGTGCTGGACAGAATTTATCGTCTTCGCGCGGGGAAGTGTATGGTAATTCCGCCAAAGTTCGCGCACGCTTACGACACGCCCGATTACAGCAACGTTTTCATCTGTAAGTTTTCAAAGGATTGGGTTCCCGACTTTTACGAAAAGCACGACGGCTACGTCGCGACTTTCCCCGTTTTCTCGATAGAGTTTGCGGAATCGCTGACAAGGAAAATGCCCTTTGTTACCAACACGTTCAAGCTAAAAGCCGTTTTGTATCATATTCTTGCGGAGTTCGAGACGCACACGGCGTTTATCCCGGTTGACAAAAAGAAGGTGGACGTTCTGAATGCAATCGCGAAATACGTTTCGCACAACTTCACGGAAGATATAAGCCTGAAAGACCTGTCCGACAAAATGGGATATTCTTACAATTATCTTTCGGCTGTTTTCAACGAATATTTCGGCGCGAATTTTTCCGACGTCGTGAATATTTACCGCATAAATTACGCAACCGATCTGTTGTATTCGACCACGCTTTCCGTCGCGGAAATCTCAAAAAAGGCGGGTTACGACAGCGTGCGTAGTTTCAACCGCAACTTCCAGAAATACAAAGGAAAGTCGCCGCGCGACGCCCGCGAGTTCGTGAAAGAAGGCATTATCGTTGACGTCTGACGGGTTTTTGCGGTTTTTACTGTATATTTTCGGTCATTTGTATAGTAAAAAAAATAAAGACGTCGTTTGTTTGAAAAGAGCGTCGTTTTTATGATATGATAATCATATAAATATAAAAAATAAAGAGGAGAGCATTATGGCAAATTTTTCAAAATTGATTGAAAAAAAGGCAGACGCCGCGCAATATATGGTTGACGAAATCACCCATATCTGCAAGGATATGCCCAAACGTACTCCCGGCGAAGAAGGCGAAAGAATCGCTTGCGAGTATATGGCCGACGTCCTTAAAAAAGACTGCGGATGCGAACGCTCCGACGTTGAATCGTTTAAGGAAAATCCCGGCAGCTTTTTCGGCTGGATTTATATCACGATCACCTGCGTTCTTGCAGGGCTTATCGCATACTTCTTCCTGCCGATATTAGGTTTTGCGCTTATCGTTTTCGGTTTCTACGTAATGATAATGCAATTCGGTCTTTACAAAAAGACTTTCGACTTCCTGTTCCCCGAAAAGACGGGCACGAACGTTACCGCAATCAAGAAATGCACGGGCGAAGTCAAAGGTCGCGTTTTCTTCAACGGTCACCCCGACGCAGCGTGGAACTGGCCTGTCAACAATAAGTTCGGCGGCAAAGTTTACGAAGCGAACATCGTTATCGTTGTCCTTGGCGCGTTGTTCCTTATGGGATGCAGCCTTGCGACGGCTATACTCACCGGTTTCAAACCCATGATTCTTAAACCCGAAAACGGCGTTCTGTTCTGGCTTGGCATCGCGAACCTTGCATTCGTACCTTTCTATTTCGGTATGTACCGCATGTGGGATCCGAACACGACGGTCGACGGCGCAAACGACAACCTTACGGCTTGCCTTATGGGCATCGCGATCCTTAAAGCGATGAAAGACGAAGGTATCGAACTTGAACACACCGAAGTCGGCGTTATCCTGTCCGGTTCCGAAGAAGCGGGACTCCGCGGAGCGAAAGCGTGGTGCGAACAACACAAAGGCGAATTCGACGACGTTCCCACCTGGATTTATTCTTTCGACACCATTCACGATCCGAAATTCCTGGGCGTAAATTACCGCGACCTTAACGCAACCGTCAAAGCCGACAAGGAAGTTTCCGACAGCTTTATGGAAGCGGCAAAAGAACTGGGCATTCACTGCAACAAAACTCTTGTTCCTCCCTTCGGCGGAGCAACCGATAGCGCAGCGTTCGCACAGGCAGGTTTCAGGGCAACGGGTATCACCGCTTTGAACCACGTTCTGGAAGATTATTACCACACGCTTAAAGACAGTTACGACAACCTTAACAAAGATTGTCTTGCGGATTGCTATGCAATTTCTGTCCGCGCGCTTGAAAACTTTGACAAAAAGATTTCAAACAAATAAGTAAAACAAACACGATAATGAAGGATAGCGAGTTTTCGCTATCCTTTTTCGTTGAAAAAAATCGGTAAAGACGGCGGATATTTTTTTCAATTCTTGACAACAACGTATATTTAATGTAATAATAAAATTAATTTAACGCAACGTGGAAAGTATGGAAGAAATCAAAAACACCGACTGCAATCTCATAACGGGACTCACGTCCGAAGAAGTCGAAGCGCGCGTCAAGAGCGGGCTCGTCAACGGATTGCAAACAATAAAAACCAAAAGCGTACTCAGAATACTTATCGACAACACCTTCACGTTTTTCAACTTCGTGTTTTTCGTGATGGCAATCATCGTCGCGGCGTTTTCGGGATTCGACGAGGACGGCATGGGCAATTACGGCTTCGTGATATTGTGCGTCTGCAATACGCTTATCGGTATCGTGCAGGAACTTCGCGCAAAGCACACGATGGATAAACTGTCGCTTATTTCCGCCCCGAAGGTTCGGGTTATCCGCGACGGGGAAGAAAAGGAAATCGCCGTGAAAAACGTCGTTATGGACGACGTTACGATATTGCAGGCGGGACACCAGATTTGCGCGGATTCGGTCGTTGTCGAGGGCAGTATCGAGGTCAACGAAAGCCTTATCACCGGTGAACCCGACGCAATCGTGAAAAACGTGGGCGACAGCCTTATGTCGGGAAGTTACGTCGTATCGGGACGCGCAAAAGCAAAAGTCGTGCACGTCGGCATGGATAACTTCGCAATGAAAATATCCGCCGGCGCGAAATATTTCAAAAAACCCGTTTCGGTCATCAAAAATTCGTTAAATAAAATCGTAAAAACGATGTCGGTGGTCATTGTGCCGCTGGGCATCGCTCTTTTTTCAGTCAAATATTACATTCAGGGCAACGATATGAACAGTACGGTGCTGACGACAATCGGCTCGTTGGTCGGCATGATCCCGAGCGGTCTTGTCGCGCTTACGTCGGTCGTGTTCTGCCTAAGCGTCATAAGGCTTGCGGGACACCACACCCTTGCACAGGATATGTACTGCGTCGAAACGCTTGCAAGGGTTGACGTGCTGTGTCTTGATAAAACGGGCACGATTACCGAAGGCAGTATGGAAATCCACGGTATAAAAACCGTCGATTTGTCGGAAGACGAGTTCTGCCGCCACCTTAAAAACCTGTCGGACGCCGTTAAGGACGAAAACGCAACGGCGGCGGCGGTCAAAAATTACGTCGGACAGTACGAGGCGGCGGGCGAAGTCAGCGTTGTCGTGCCGTTTTCGTCGGACAGAAAGTGGAGCGGCGCGGTTATCGACGGCAGAAGTTACGTTCTGGGCGCGCCCGAATTCGTTTTCCCCAATACCGCGGAAGAAATAAAAGCAATCACGCGCGAAAAGGCGGAAGAAGGGCTCAGGGTGCTTGTCCTTGCGTCGTCGGACGTCGGAATTATCGGGCACAGCCTTCCCGACGGACTGAAAGCGGAAGGGTTTATATTCATCGCCGATAAAATAAGAAAGGAAGCCCCCGATACGCTGCAATATTTCAGGGATCAGGGCGTTACCGTCAAAATTATTTCGGGCGACAACCCCGTTACCGTGCGCGCCGTCGCAAAACGCGCGGGGCTTTCCGATTGCGACAGTATCATTGATATGTCGACACTGAAAACCGACGAGGAAGTCATCGAAGCGGCGGAAAAATACACGATATTCGGCAGGGTTCTGCCCGATCAGAAATTGTTGCTTGTAAAAGCTCTGAAAGCAAACGGACACACCGTTGCGATGACGGGTGACGGCGTCAACGACGTGCTTGCATTAAAGGAATCCGACTGTTCGATCGCGATGGCTTCGGGCTCGGACGCCGCGAAGAACGTGAGCAGTCTGGTGCTTCTTGACAGCAATTTCGCGTCGATGCCGAAAGTCGTTGCGGAAGGCAGACGTTCCATAAACAACCTTGAAAGGTCGGCGTCGTTGTTCCTTGTAAAGACGGGCTACAACTTGCTTATTGCGCTGTTGTTCCTTATCGTGCCGTCGATTCTGCCGTTCGAACCAAGGCATCTGACGCTGCTTGGCGGGGTAACGATCGGGATTCCGTCGGGAATACTCGCGCTCGAACCCAACAAAAACAGGGTGGAAGGCAGGTTTTTGCCAAAAGTCATTATGAACGCGGTGCCCGGCATAGTAACCGTAATGGCGGGTATTATCGCAATCGTAATCACAACGCAGACGATACTCACGGGGCTTTCTCCGGACGAACAGCACGCGCTGTATTTCCTTGCGACCGTGTTTGCGGGATACCTGTTCGTGTTCAAATCGTGCTGGCCGTTCAACCTGTTGCACGCGGTGCTTTTCGTGGGCGTAATCGCGCTTCTGGTGCTGTGTTACTTCGTGCATCTGTCGTTTATCGACATACAGTCGTTCTTCGGTCTGTACCGCGGAATAACGCCCGCAATGTGGAAAGTGCTTGCGGTGGTATGGTCGATACTCGTCGTTGTATTTGCGGCGATGTGGGCGCTTGATAAAAAGTATAACGTGCGCTTCCAGACGACCGTCGGCGACATCGAAGATAAAATCGATTTAAGACACGAAGAAGTCCTCAAAAAAAGAGAAGCGAAAAAGGCAGCAAGAAAAGCAAAAAAATCCCTTTAAAAAAAGACAAAACAAAACCCGCAATCTGCGGGTTTTTTAATGCGGTTTTTCAGAAGAACGAGTGCAAAACAAGCATCACTATGCCAAGGATTAAAAGCACCACGCCGACGGTAATATTAAGCGTCTTGGGCTTTACCTTGTTTGCGATAAGCGCGGCAAGTTGCGCCGAAACGAGCGTGCTGAATATGCAGGTTATCATTGCCGTAGTGTCGGGCAAGCCGCCGATTCCGAAATGCGATACCGCCCCGACAAGCGCGGTAAACGTCATGATAAACACGCTTGTGCCGACCGCCTTTTTAAGCGGAAATCCCATAAACGACGTGAGTACAAGGAGCATCATCATGCCGCCGCCCGCGCCGACGAATCCGCAAATCATACCAATCGTTGCCGACAGCGCGAACGTTTGCACCGCGTCGCACCATTTGTTTTTGTACAAGCGGTCCTTTAAGGGATCTCTGCCGTTGACGGGAACGAGGATGAATTTAAGCCCGAGTAGTGACGTCGCGAAAATGGAAAAGTTGCCCATAAGGTGATTGTCGATTTTTGACGCAAGAAAACTCCCGAGAACCGTAAAGCACAAAACGACGACAAGCATTTTCGAGCCTTTTTTCACGTCGACGTTTTTATCGACGGCGTAAGCGGTTGCGGACACGGCGGACGCCAGAACGTCGGAAATCAGCGCGATACCGATGGCGTCGTACGACGGGAAGTCCAGAAATGCGACAAGCATCGGTGCGATAAACGCGGCGGCGGACAATCCCGCAAATCCCGTGCCTATGCCTGCGCCAATGCCTGCGAAAATATATACGATAATTTTAATATATTCTTCCATACAAACGTAATAAATTATATCACCGCGCGCTTTTATGTCAACCGTTCGCCGTTGACTTTCCGATATTAAAGTGGTATCATATACTTTATGAAAATAATGTTCGTGTGCCTTGGAAACATCTGCCGCAGCGCAATGGCGGAATTTATGATGAAAGACGCCTTGAAAAAGCGGGGGATATCGGAAAAATACGTTATCGACTCCGCCGCGACGTGCGGGCTCGAAGCGGGCAACCCCGTTTATCCCGACGCGCTGAAAAAACTGAAAGAACACGATGTCCCGACGTTCCCGCATTATTCGAAACAGGTTAGAAAAGCCGATTACGACAAATACGATTTGTTCCTTGGAATGGATGACAAAAACGTCGCGTATCTCAAAAATCTTTTTGCGCCCGACGAAAAAAAGAAGGTAAAAAAGTTTCTGGAATATGCAGGGCAATCCCGCGACGTCGCGGATCCGTATTATACCGGCAATTTTGACGATACTTATGACGATTTGAAAATCGGTATCGAATTTTTGATAAATAATATTGAAAACAGGAAGTGAATTTATGAGTGAATGTACGCACGATTGCAGCTCCTGCGAAAGCCACGGAAGTTGCAGCGAAAAAACCGACTTCACCGTCCCCGTAAACGCATTGTCGAAGGTCAAACACGTTATCGGCATCGTGTCGGGAAAAGGCGGCGTGGGCAAATCTCTCGTAACGGGGCTTATGGCGTCGATTACGGCAAAACAAGGGTTTAAGACGGCGATTCTGGACGCTGATATTACCGGTCCGTCGATTCCGCGCATGTTTAACGTGGACGGTCCCATCGACAGCGACGGCAGTTTCTTTTATCCGGTGAAATCAAAGGGTGGCATTGAAATTATGTCGGCAAACCTTTTGCTGGAACACAATAACGATCCCGTCGTATGGCGCGGTCCCGTCATCGCGGGTATGGTGAAACAGTTCTGGACGGATTGCGTCTGGGGCGACGTGGACTTTATGTACGTCGATATGCCTCCCGGAACGGGCGACGTGCCGCTTACGGTTTTCCAAAGCCTGAACGTTGACGGTATCATCGTCGTGACAAGCCCGCAGGAACTCGTGTCGATGATTGTCGTCAAAGCCGTGAAGATGGCAAATATGATGAATATCCCCGTGCTTGGCGTCGTTGAGAATATGAGTTACGTCAAATGCCCGGACTGCGGGAAAGAGTTTTCGATTTTCGGCGACAGCAAGGTCGACGAAGTCGCAACCGAATTCGACCTGAAAGTTCTCGGACGGATTCCGTTTGATAAAAACATCGCAAAAGCCTGCGACGAAGGCAAGGTCGAGTCGCTTGACGCGGACTTCCTTGACAGCGCGAAAGAGGCGATAAAACGCCTTGCAAAATAAACGAAGAAAAAAGAAGCGCCCCGAAAAATCGGGGCGTTTCTTAAATATATAAGGGGGGAAGGAAATTATCTTGCGTTTAAGCGGTCGAATTCTTTCACGTTTTCCACGATAAGGTCAAAGAATTTTTCAACGATTTTTTTGTCGTCGTCGTTGCCGCGGATTGCAATCGTCATCGTTACGACGTCGTTTAAGGTTGTGAGTGCAAGCTGCATAAAGGGTTTGTACTTGACCGCGCCCGTCATAAATCCGTCAACGGGTTTCGCATTGCCGAAAGTCAGTTTATCGACGGGAAGAAGCCCGATGTTGCTCATACCGATAAGCGGGTTGTCGTACCCGATTTTGATTGCGAATTCCGAAATCGAAAAGGGCAGTATGGTATAGGCGAGTTTCAGAAGCGGCAGGCTGTAAAGCCCCATATATTTGTCGCGCTTGCTTTTCTTTGTGGAGCGCATGACGTTGATAAGCGTATCGTTGATCGTTTCGCCCTTGTTATGAACAGTGCAAAGCATAAATCCCGTGTGATTCGCAAGTCCGCCGGCCTCGTCGCCGCCTTCGATATGACGGCGCAAATCGACCATGCAGGGGATTGAAAGGGTTTCGTCGTCGCGCATGCCCGAAATATCGTAAAGCGCGCGCACGTACGCCGCAAGCAGCATATCGTTGACGGTAACGCCCAGACGTTTTCCCGCGTTTTTCATATTAAGGAAAGTGTCGCGGTCGATTTTTCTGATGTTGATCATCGTGTGGTCGTCGGGACGGGGTTCGGTCAGCGGAAACACGTGTTTGTCTTTCACCGCGCTGATGTTTTTGAAAAGACCTTTCGCAACCTTTTTGTCGGCTGCGTCGAGTTTCGTATAAACCTGTTCCGCGCTTCTCGTACCTTGTTTAAGGTCGGTGGGGTTTTCGCCGCTTAAAATCGCGTTGTAGTTTTTTGCAAGTTTTTTCAAAAAATATTTGAAGTCGCCGCCGTCAAAGCACATATGGTTGACGATCATCGCAAACGTCGATTTTCCGTCCTTGTTCAGAACAATCACCTTAAACTGTACGTTGCTTGAAACGGGGATACTCTGACACAGGAAATCGTACGCTTCTTTTTCGGGATCGTCGCTGTCTTTTATTGTCAGGATATCGTCGACGGTGTAAGGCTCCACCTTCCAGTAAGGATTGACGGGATTCTCGTGAAAACTACTGTGAAGCACGGGGGCTTTTTCGCACATTATGACCAGCACGTTTTTAAGCGCGTCGGCGTCCAAGAGTCCGTCGAAAGTCAGGGTTGCGTGCACCATACGGTCGTAATAGTTTCGGAAAAGATATTGCATCTTATCCCACATTTCGGCTTTTATAGTTTTGCTCATAGTATCAAAATCAGTATTTTATCGTATCGTTTTTACGAGATAAAGATGTTATTTGTTTTCGTCGTTCCACATTGTGTAGTACGCTTCGTCAATGCGCGCTTTCTTTTCGGCTGCCGCCTTATCCTTTTTCTTTGAATAACTCACAAGAGATGCGATAAGGATAACGACGTCGAGAAGGGCTGCGCCGACGGGAAGAAGCCACGACGGATGCCACGGGATAACGTGCGCCACGCCCAGCATTACGTACAACATAACGGCGGTTACTTCAACGGTTGCAAGCAGGTCGAAAAGCCTTGATTTACTGTTGTAAGAATACGCCTCGGCGGTGTCGGTGATAAGCATTGCGATCACCATTACAAGGAAGGTCATCCAGCTGTACCTGAGGTGCACGAGTATTTGCAGAATAAGGAAAATAAACGTGAACGTAAGCGCGATGATGACGTGCGACAGACCGCGGATTGCAAGGTGTCTTTTCTTTTTCGCAAGGACGATAATACCGAAAATCGCGCCTGCGATAACGCCCATAAACGCGCCGCCCACAAGAATGAGCCAGGTTTTGTCCCATGCGCGGGTTGCGAAACTGACCGAAAGATATCCGATCACGACAAACAGCGCGATTGCGATGCCGGTGAGCACTCTTGCGCCGATGCGGGGCACTGCGCGCTTTACGTTGTCCAGACGGTTTTCAAAATCGACGAGCGTGTCTTTGAAGTTTCCGAGACTGTCGATGCACAGGTCGTAGATGGCGTTTTCGTCCGTCATACCTTTTATCTTGTATTCCTGCGCGCGGTCGAGAAGGTTTTGCAAAACTTCTTCGCGGTATTCCATTGCCTCTTTCGTGGGAGAGATGGCGCGGAATTGTTGTTCGAGATACTTTTTGAAGCGGTCGATTAACATATTATTTTGTTCCTCCGTTGATTAAGTCTTTCATTATTTTTATGGTGTCAAACCAGTTGGTTTTGTTGAAGTCGTAAAAGGCGCGGCCTTTTTTGGTGATGCGGTAATATCTGCGTCTTGCGCCGGCGTCGCTTTCGCCCCAGTAACTTTCGATAAACCCGTCGTGTTCCATACGGCGGAAGGCGGTGTAAAGGGTGGCGTCTTTAAGGACAAGTTCGCCGTGGCTAAGGTCTTCGATCGCCTTGCTTATTTCATAGCCGTAACTGTCGTTTTTGATAAGCTGTGCAAGAATTATCGTTTCGGTGTGACCGCGCAGCATATCGGCGCTTATTGCCATTTTATTTCGCCTCCTTATGTATATCGCCTGACGATATATATCATAGCACAAAAAACGACGCTGTCAATAATTTTTGATAAAAAAATGAAAAAAAATCCCAAAAATATTTTTCCGCCGGAAAAAACGTGTTTACAAACCCGCATTTTATATGGTAAATTATTTATATAAGAATAGATTCGGGTGGATATATTATGGACAAAAAAGAAAGAACGAAAAAACCGATGAAAAAGGGCGCAAAATGGGCGCTTGTCATTTTTATATGGGGCTTTTCGGCGTATTTTCTCGTTGCGCTGTCGGGATTTATCGCGGCAACCGTTTCGGCAAAGGACGCGAAAAGCGTCTGGGCGGACTGGCAGAACGAATACGTCGCGCTTCTTGAACAGCGTTACGCTGCCGACGAAAACTTTTCAAAGGTGAACGACGAGGATTTTCTTACCCGCACCGATATGTCGGAAGTCCTCGGCGCAAAGCTTAACGAGATAAGGTATATCGCGTCGCACAACAGTTACAAAACGGGGCTCACTCCCGAAACGAAGTATTTTTATCACGGCCCGCTTGCGGCGATAATGGGAAAACAATACGATTATATCTTCGACACGATTACCGAACAGCTCAACGCAGGTATCCGAAGTATCGAACTTGACGCGAATAAGGTGAAAACCGCCGACGGGTTCAGAATCGAGTGTCTGCACAGCGATATGCTGGAAACGAACAGCACGATGATCGACTTCGACAAAGGTCTTAAAGAAATCAGAATGTGGATGGACAGAAACGAAAACGCTTTGCCGATTATCGTCCTTGTGGAGCCGAAAGGCGGCAAAAAATTCGACCTCGAAGCCTTTGATAAATTCGACGAAATGCTGTTTGAAAACTTCGGCGAAAAACTCGTTACTCCCAAAAAACTGCTTGACGCGGCGGGCGTTTCCGACTTTGACGAATTCCGTGCGAAAAACGCTTATCCCACCGTTGAAAGTCTGAAAGGGAAAATCATTTTCCTGCTGCACGAAAAGGACAGCCTGGAAACGTACATGCAGCGCGATCCCGATATGCAAAAAAGCGCGATGAATATCGCCCTTGAATACAACACCGTCCTGAAAAAAGGCAAGGATTATTCCCGTTTCTCGTTCACCGTGATTCTGAACGATCCGACGAAACACAAAGACCGTATCTCTGAGGCGATAAACCGCGATAATTTTATGGTCAGAACGAGGCTGGACAGATACGCCGTCGTGAAAGACCACTGGTACAAAAACGGAATCGAGTCCGGCGCGAATATTTTAAGCACCGATTACACCCCGCACGCCAAGGAAAGAATAATGGAATATCCGACGAAAGGGAAGTGGACGGATACCTATTACGCAATATTGTACGAGGCGGACAAAACGGTAACCTTGCGCGGTAAATAACGAAAACGAAACGGTCGGCGACGGCCGTTTTTTCGTGCGTCCGCGACGTTGTATCGTAATATTTTGAATGATATTGAAATTTTTTGTTATTTTTGGGGTTTTCCGAAAAAAATTTTGTTACAAGAACGCTTTTCCGTAAAAAATTCGGAAAAAAATCAATAATTTCGTTTACACCGCATATAACGTATGTTAAAATCGAATAGTAAGGAAAAAGGAGATAACCGTGGATAACACCGACGTAAAAATTTTGCAGTGTCTTATGAAAAACGCTCGTGCGAATTCGTCCGAAATCGCCGAGAAGGTTAAGTTGTCCACGTCCACCGTTATCGAACGCATCAAAAAACTTGAAAACTCGGGCGTTATCAAAGGCTATGCCGCGATTATCGTCCCCGAAAAACTCGGCAAAGACGTCACCGCGCTTATAAGCGTCGCAATCGACCATCCGAAGTTCAACGACGGTTTCGTCGCCGCGGTCAAGGACAACCGCCACATTGCGGAATGTCTGTATATCGCGGGGGAATTCGATTACTTTCTGAAAGTCGTCACCGACAATACGAAAACGCTTGAAAGCGTGCTGAACGAAATCAAGAGCATCCCCGGCGTTTCAAAGACTCAGACGAGCATCGTTTTAAGCAGTCCGAAAAACGAATACAGCGTCCCCATAAAGGCGAAAAAAGAAAAGTAAAATATGCGCGAAAGCGCGAAATTATAAAATAAGGGCGAAAGCCGAAAATTAAGGAGAAATAATAATGATAGTTGGTATCCCCAAGGAAATTATGCACGACGAAGCGCGTGTTGCTGCAATCCCCGACACCGTAAAGAAAATGGTCGCCGCAGGCATGACCGTTCTTTTTGAAAAAGGCGCAGGCGAAGGCTCGCACTACCATGACAAGGATTACCTTGCCGCAGGCGCAACCATTCTTGAAGATTGCGAAGAAATTTTTGCAAAATCCGACGTTATCCTGAAAGTTAAGGAACCTCTCTTCAACGAAGAAAAGGGCAAACACGAAATCGAGATGATGCACAAAGGTCAATATATTATTACGTTCATTCACCCCGCGTCTCCCGTAAACCACAAGATGGTCAAAGATATGGCGGCGGCAGGCGTTATCGGCCTTACCCTTGACGGTGTACCTCGTATCTCCCGCGCACAATCCATGGACGCTTTGTCCTCGATGAGCACTTGCGCAGGCTATAAGGGTATGCTGATGGGCGCAAACGACATCTCCAAATTCATGCCTTTGATCGGCTCGGCAGTCGGCGTTATCCAACCCGCAAACGTTCTCGTCATCGGTACCGGCGTTGCAGGTCTTCGTGCGGTCGCAACCGCAAAAGGTCTCGGCGCGAAAGTATATTCTGCCGATATCCGTCCTTCCGCAAACGAACAGGCAATGTCGCTCGGCGCGAAAATCGTCCCGACCGGTGTTCCCGAAGAAATCGCGGTACGTCGCGTAGGTGTTGTCGAATATGCAAAACGTCTTCCCGAAGAATGGCTTGAAAAAGAACGCGCGGCACTTGCAGACGCAGTCAAAAACGCCGACATCATCTTCTGCTCGGCACTCCTTCAAGGACAACTCGCTCCCACGCTCCTTACCGATGAAATGGTCGCTTCCATGAAGCCCGGCTCTGCAATTATCGATATTTCCATCGACCAGGGCGGCAACTGTGCAATCACCTCTCCCGGTATCCGCGACATCAAACACAACGTCATTATCGAAGGTATCAAGAATATCCCCGGTCAACTTCCCACCAGCTCGACCTGGCTCTTCGCATACAACATCTACAATCTGCTTGCGTTCCTCGCGAAAGACGGCAGCATTAAACTCGATATGAACGACGAAATCGTACAAAGCATTCTCGTAACGATTGACGGTGAAATCGTACACAAAGGTGCTCGCGAGGCGATGGGACTTTAAGCGCCGACATTTAGCGAATTTCTGAGTTTTTTTAAGAACCCGAGTTTTCGTGTACGCAATAGTACACTGGAAAACTCGGAACCTTAAAAGAAACGTCAGAACTTCATCTAAATCTCGCCGCTTAAACGAAGATAATCACCGCTTAAACGGCGAATATGGCGAAAACCGCTTCACAGCATTAACTTTTATCAACAAAAGGCAATCCCCTGCCTGCTTTCGGGCAGGGGGTATTTTTAATAATGATACAGGCAGGAATTTAATATGTTATCAACGTTAAACTCTGTTATTACCGGCGCGCTCGCAATGGGCAACTTCGGCCTTGAAAAAGCGATTTACTTTCAGCTGATTCTTCTTGGCGTATTCGTTGTAGCGACGCTTGTCGGTTACAAACTTATTTCAAACGTTCCGACGCTTTTGCACACCCCGCTTATGTCGGGTATGAACGCTTTGTCGGGCGTTACGGTGCTTGGCGCGTTGTCGGCAAGTGCTTCGCTTTTCAAACTCGGTACGACGGGCATAGTGCTTTCTGCGATATTCGGTTCACTTGCAATCGCTCTCGCGATGGTCAACGTCGTCGGCGGCTTTATGGTTACCGACCGTATGCTCGGCATGATTGCGAAAAAGAAGGCGAAAGGTCAAACCGTGATTTACGCGGCGTCGGCAGTTGCGGGCGCAGGACTCCTTGCGGTAATCTGCTGCATGGACGTCATCGCAAAAGGTGCGGGCACATCGGCGCGCGATTGGGTTTACCTTGCAATGGCAATCGTATTGTCGCTTGGCGTGCTTTTGGGTATCGCGATGATGGGAAAAGTCGCTTACAGCAAAATCGGCAATCGTTTCAGCGCGATTTGCATGCTCCTTGCGATTATCCTTATTATCGTGTACGGCAACGGCACAAGCCACATTGCGGCGGTATGGACGCTCTATATCGGGCTTGCGCTCGGCACGGTTGCGGGTATTGTCCTTGCAAAGAAAGTCAAAATGATTCAGATGCCGCAGATGGTCGCTCTTCTTAACGGTCTGGGCGGCGCGGCTTCGGCAATCGTCGGCGCGTTTGCGATGCTCGGCGTAGGCACGGGCTTTGACGCGTTCTCGACAACAACGTCGGCTCTTGCGCTTGCGGTCGGTATGATTACCCTTATCGGCAGCCTTGTCGCAGCCGGCAAACTTCACAAGATTCTTCCGCAAAAACCCGTCGTTTACAAAGGACATCAGGCGATGACCGTCGGCAGCCTTTGCCTGACGCTTGCGCTTATCGTTGTCTTTGCGGCGATTGCGGCTCTTTCGGGCAGCGGCAAAATTGCTCTCGGTATCGACCTGAAAGCGTTTTGCGGGATTATGATCGCATTGCTGTTCGTCATTTCGGGATTCTTCGGATACATTTTCGCGATTCGCGTAGGCGGCGCGGATATGCCCATTACGATTTCGCTGCTTAACAGCCTTTCGGGCGTTGCCGGCGCAATCGCAGGTCTTGCAATCAACGACTTGTTGCTCGTTGCGGTCGGCGGTATCGTCGGCGCGTCGGGACTTCTTTTGACGCAAATTATGTGCAAGGCGATGAACAGAAAACTCGGCGCAATCCTTCTCGGCGGCACGTCGTCCAACGACAATGCTCAAAAAACCGCCCCCGAAAAGGTCGAAGTCAAGGCGGAAACGAAACCCGCCGAAGTGAAAAAGGAAGTCAAGGCGGAAGAAAAACCCGTTGTCAAGACGGAAATCAACTACGCCGCAACCTTGAACAATGCGAAAGAAGTCATCATCGTTCCCGGATACGGCATGGCTATCGCGCAGGCGCAACATCTTGTAAAGCAACTTGCGGATAAACTCACGGCAAACGGAACGAAAGTAAAATACGCAATCCACCCCGTCGCTGGACGTATGCCGGGGCATATGAACGTTCTTTTGTGCGAAGCCAACGTGGAGTACGAAGACTTGTTTGAAATGGATGACATTAACCCCGAGTTCAAGACGGCGGACGCAACGATAGTAATCGGGGCAAACGACGTTCTGAACCCCGCCGCAAACACCGCGGAAGGCACGCCCATTTACGGAATGCCCGTTCTGGACGTTGCGGATTGCAAAAACATCTTCATCTTCAACTATGACTTAAAACCCGGCTATGCGGGCGTAGATAACCCCATTTATACCCGCGAAAACGGCGTGCATCTGTATCTCGGCAACGCGCAGGAAACCCTGCAAAAGTTTATCGCAGATATGGATAAGCCCGTTGAAACCACGACGGAAGTCAAGGCCGAAAAGACGGAGGCAAAACCTGTCGAAGTCAAGACTGAAACCAACTACGCTGCAAGCCTTAACGGCGCGAAAGAAGTCATTATCGTTCCCGGATACGGAATGGCTATCGCGCAGGCGCAGCACCTTGTAAAACAACTTGCGGATAAACTCACGGCAAACGGAACGAAAGTGAAATACGCAATTCACCCCGTTGCGGGACGTATGCCCGGGCACATGAACGTATTGCTTTGCGAGGCGGACGTTGACTACGAAGATTTGTACGAAATGGACAATATCAACCCCGAGTTCAAGACGGCGGACGCAACGATTGTCATCGGCGCGAACGACGTTCTGAATCCTGCCGCAAACACTGCGGAAGGCACGCCCATTTACGGAATGCCCGTACTTGACGTTGCGGATTGCAAAAACATTTTCATCTTCAACTACGACCTTAAACCCGGTTACGCGGGCGTTGACAACCCCTTGTATTCACGCGAAAAGGGCGTTCACCTGTATCTCGGCAACGCACAGGATACCCTTCAAAAGTTTATCGCCGACATGGACAAACCGTCGGAAATAACGCTTGAAAAGGCGGAAGAAGAAAAGCCCGCAGCCGTTGAAGAAAAGGCGGAAGAAAAACCCGCTGAAAAGGTTGAAAACCCCGCAAAACTTTTGCGTGACGCGAAAGAAGTCATTATCGTTCCCGGATACGGAATGGCTATCGCGCAGGCGCAGCACCTTGTAAAACAACTTGCGGATAAACTCACGGCAAACGGAACGAAAGTGAAATACGCAATTCACCCCGTTGCGGGACGTATGCCCGGGCACATGAACGTATTGCTTTGCGAGGCGGACGTTGACTACGAAGATTTGTACGAAATGGACAATATCAACCCCGAGTTCAAGACGGCGGACGCAACGATTGTCATCGGCGCGAACGACGTTCTGAATCCTGCCGCAAACACTGCGGAAGGCACGCCCATTTACGGAATGCCCGTACTTGACGTTGCGGATTGCAAAAACATTTTCATCTTCAACTACGACCTTAAACCCGGTTACGCGGGCGTTGACAACCCCTTGTACACTCGCGACAGCGGCGTGTATCTGTATCTCGGCAACGCGCAGGAAACGCTGCAAAAGTTCATTTCCGACATCGACGCGTAACAATCAAAACAACCGAAATTTGCCACCGTGTAATGCGGTGGCATTTTTTTCGCATAAGTTTTCCGGCTTTGCACAAACTCCGATAAGGAGGCAAATATGAATCTTTTGAAAGAAGTAATAAAAAACTGCAACGTCGGCGTTGACGCAATCGACAACATCTGGGAAAACGTCAAGGACACGAAACTGCGCGAAACCATCTGGAAACAAAAAGTCAAGATAATGGATTTGTCCGACAGGGCGTCCAAAGAACTCGGGGACGAGCCGTCCGCAAAAGACGGTACGTATCCCAACAAAATGGAAAGGGCAATGATGAAGGCCGCCGTAAAGATGAAATCGGGGCTTGACAAGTCCACGACGAACATTGCCGAAATGCTTATCGAAGGCAACAATATGGGCATTAACGACGTCGTTAAAACTTCGCATCTATATCGCGAAGAAGACACGCCTTTTGCCGGCGAACTTATTAAACTTTACGACGCCAATGTCAAAGAGCTGCGCCGCTTTTTGTAAAAATTCAAAAACTACAAACCGCGCCGCAACACACAAAACAACGCGATAAAGCATTGTTTTGAGCAGATAAAGCAAGGATAATGGAAAATTATTATTATTATTATCTGTCGGCATCAATAGAAAGCGATTTAAGATAATTCGCGGCGCATAACGCAAGCGTTTGCAAGCAACCGCCGAACGCCAACCTGCGGTTGGGTTCTCTGCCCCTTGAACGGACTCGTTCGCAATATCGAATGGATGTTGACGGACAAAATGTGACGTTAACGGGGCTGCTCACGGCGCACACTGCACTTTTGAAATCGCATTGTCGGGGGCGACAATGCTCACTCTTTTGTTTGTGTGCGCCTTTTTTCTCCACGCAAGTACGAAAGTATCTTGCGTGGGTTTTATAATGCGGTGTCCCTTCCGGGAGATTGCCACGCTACGCTCGCAATGACAAAAAGTGCGTTGCACGGAAAAACGCAAGCGTTTTCCGAACGCCAACCTAATGGTTGGATTCTCTGCCCCGTAAGACACAAACAAAAAACGCACAACCAAATCGGTTGTGCGTTTTTGTTGGTGGACGTTAACGGACTCGAACCGCTGACTTTCTCCACGTCAAGAAGACACTCTACCAGCTGAGTTAAACGTCCATAGCGAAGATTATATTACCACACAATTTTGATTTTGTAAACAGTTTTAAGGGGAAAATTATTTATTTTCCGGACAAATTTTCAAGAAGTTCCGCTGCGTCGCCGACAAGTTCGACACAAGGGCGCTTTTTATAATAAGCGGCGGTGCGCGGTTCGGGCGTGGGGGAAGTGTCCGAAACGCCCAGAAGTTCCTTGCAGATAATGCTTCCGTTTTTTTCCTTGAAACCTGCCGCAAGATTCTGGACAAGCGCGTAAAGTTCCGCCTTTTCCTGTTTTGCCGAAGGATCGGAGTAACCGTATTTAAGCCCCGCGACCATAAACATACCGCTGACCGCGCCGCAGACTTCGCGCATTCTGCCCATGCCGCCGCCGAACGACGACGATATGAGAGCAAGCGTTTTTTCGTCGATTTCAAGTTCGTCGGAAAACGCAAGAAGAACCGCTTGCGCGCAGTTGTATCCGTTTTTGAAGTTTTGCATTGCTTGTTCGCGTTTTGTCATAATATCACCGAAAAAGAAGTTTAGTTTTGAAAATGATATGATAAATGCGGGTTTTTGCGATTATCAAATCAAATATATTATACAACTTTGCCGCCGTTTTGTCAAATGCGGGAAAAGCATTTAAGAAGAAGACGGCGCAAAAAAACTAATGCGGATAAAATTTCCTTGTAATATTACTTAATATGTGCTATAATAGTATTCACTTTGAAATTTATTCAAACATTAGGAGAGATTATGGCATACGAAATGTTGTTAAGCCCCATTAAAATCGGCAACATGCAGCTCAAAAACCGCGTGGTCATGGCACCGATGCTTATCGGTATGGGCGACTTCGACGGTAAACCCACAGAGCAACTTATGAACTATTACGTTGAACGCGCAAAGGGCGGCACTGCTCTTATCATCACGGAAATCACGCGCGTCAACGATTTTCACGGCGCGGCGGCGTTCGCGCAACTTTCGATGAGCAAAGATTCGCATATCGAACCTATGCGTAAATTCGCCGATCGCATACACGAGGCGGGCGGAAAACTTGCGGTGCAACTTCATCACCCGGGACGTCAGAATCTCGGGCTTTGCATCGGCACGATTCCTCTTCTTATCCCGTTCCAGAATATCAAATGCGTCAAAAAGCTTATTTTCAAAGTCGTACCGAAAGTCGGGCCGAAACTTCTGGAAAAGCACTGGTGTCCGAAGGTTTACGCCCCGTCCGTTACGGAGCGCGCGAAGTTTGCCGACAGCAAGATGAAGGCTTTTTCGCATAAACAAATCGTCAACCTTGAAAAGGATTTTATCGACGCTGCCGAAAGGTTGCAAAAAGCGGGCGTCGACGCCGTTGAACTGCACGCGTCGCACGGCTATCTTATCCAGCAATTTTTAAGCCCGTACACCAACCATCGCACCGACGAATACGGCGGAAGCCTTGAAAACCGCATGCGCTTTTTGCTGAATATTATTAAGGGCATCAAGGAGCGTTGCCCGGGTTATCCCGTTCTTGTCAGACTCACCGTGGACGAGTGCTATTCCTATATCGGAAAGCCCGGCGTCGGATACGACCTGAAAGAAGGCGTCGAAATGGCAAAACGCCTTGAAGCGGCGGGCGTCGACGCAATCGACGTATCGTCGGCGGGTTACGACACTTTCAACTACTGGCTTGAACCCACGTCTTTCCCCGTCGGTTGGAGAAAATATATGGCGGCGGAAGTCAAGAAGAACGTCAAGATTCCCGTGCTTGCCGCAAACCTTATTCGCACTCCCGAACAGGCGGAACAGCAACTTGAAGAAGGCACGCAGGACTTAATCAGTCTCGGTCGTCCGCATATTGCCGATCCGTATTTCGTCAACAAGTGCGCGTCGGGACATCCCGAAGATATCCGCCGTTGCATCTGCTGCTTATACTGCATTCAGAGCATGGAAGAACAGGCATTCCACGGCAGTCATACGTTGTGTTCGCTCAATCCGTATCTCGGTCACGAGGGCGAAATGGACAAAATCACCGAAAAGGTCGGAAACGGCAGGCTTGTCGTAATAGTCGGCGCTGGCGTAGCGGGGCTTATGTGCGCGGAAGTTTTGTTAAGGCGCGGTTTCAACGTCACGATTGTCGAAAAAGAAGCGGTTGCGGGCGGACAGCTCAACCTTGCGGACAAAGGTCCCGGCAAAGACAAAATCGCGTGGGCAACGGAAGACCTTATGACGTCGGTAACAAAACTCGGCGTGAATATTAAATTCAATACGGAAGCGACCGTCGAAATGATGAAAGAGCTGAATCCTTACGCAGTCGTTATCGCAACGGGCGGCGTGGCGATTAAGCCGAAGTCCATAAAAGGCATTGACAACAATAACGTTTGCACGTCAACCGAGATTTTATCGGGCGCGGTCAAACTTGAAAACAAACAGGTCGTCGTCGCCGGCAGCGGTATGACGGGGCTCGAAACGTCGGAATATCTGTGCAAAGACGGCAATCACGTTACCGTGGTCGAGGGCAAAAACCAAATCGCGCCCGGTATGTGGTTCCAGCACGTTGACGACGCAATGCAAAAACTTTCAAAGTACGACACCAGATTCGTTACCGGCAAAATGCTTGTCGAAATCAACGAAAAAGGCGTGGTCGTCGAAGATACGAAAACCAAAAACAGAAGCGAAATTCCTTGCGACAACGTCGTTATCAGTCTGGGCGTAAGAAGCGACAACAAACTTTACAAAGACGCGAAAGATATGTTTGAAAGAATTTACGTCATCGGCGACGCCGATAAGACGGGACGTATCGCAAGCGCAACGAAGGAAGCGTTTGAAACCGCTTTGAAAATCAAATAAGAAGTATGCTTGATAAGTTCAAAATCGGTCATTTCACCGACGAAACAAACGGAACGGGGGTTACCGCGATTATTTGCGAAGACGGCGCAGTCGGCGGCGTCAGCGTCCGCGGCGCAGCGCCCGCAACGCGCGAAACCGACCTGCTTTCGCCCGAAAAAACCGTCGAAAAGGTAAACGCGGTCGTGCTGTCGGGCGGCAGTGCGTTCGGGCTGGAAGCGTCATGCGGCGTTATGCAGTATCTTTCGGAACAGGGCAAAGGCTTTAAGGTCGGGAAACAAGTCGTGCCTATTGTCGTCGGTGCGTCGATTTTTGACCTTGAATACAAGAACTTTGCGTTTCCCGATAAGGCGGCGGGATACAGCGCCGCGAAAAACGCCAAAGAAAACGATTTTTCTTCCGGCAATATCGGTGCGGGGACGGGCGCGACTGTCGGCAAACTTCTCGGAATGGAATGTGCCGCAAAGGCGGGGCTCGGCGTTGCAAGCGTGACGATCAACGGCGCGGAAGTCGCGGTTATATCCGTCGTGAACGCATTGGGCGACGTCGTGGACAACGGCAAAATCATTGCGGGCATCAAATCCCCCGACGGAAGTTTCCTGGACAGCCTGAAAGTTTTCACGGCGGGAACGGTCGGACAACACGGCGCAAACACCACGATAGGGTGCGTCCTTACGAACGCGAAAATCACGAAAGTTCAGGCAAACCGCCTTGCCGACCTTGCACACGACGGGCTTGCGCGGGCAATTTCCCCATCGCATACGAACTTTGACGGCGACGCATATTTCGCGCTTGCCTCAAACGAAAAAAGTATCGAGTTCAATATCCTTACCGCGCTTGTGCCGCAGCTTACCGAAAAGTCGATACACGCGGCGGTTACGGGACAAAGTAACTTGACGCAAAAGAAAACGGATAAACTTATCTTCGGCATTTTCCAGAAAATGTGGAGGTAACGAGAAGGTACTATGGCTGAATTTGAGAAAATCTTAATCGAATTCTTTACGGGGGACGGTATGACGATTGCGCGTACCGTCGCCGTGTTTATTTTCGGGTTGCTTGCGGTGAAGCTCATACTGCTTATCGTGAACAAACTTTCGGTGCGCGCGCACATCGACAAAACCATTTCAAGTTTCGTGTTGTCGGTCGTGGGCGTTTTGCTTTATTTCGGCTTATTGCTGCTGACGGGCAAATCGGCGGGGATTTCGACGGCGAGTTTCGTCGCGCTTATTTCGGCTGCCGGGCTTGCGATATCCCTTGCGCTCAAAGACAGTTTAAGCAACCTTGCAAACGGATTTATTATTCTCGGAAGCAAGCCTTTCGTCGTGGGCGATTACGTTGCGGTAAACGGCGTTGAAGGCACGGTGAAATCAATCGGGTTTTTCAACACGAAACTTGTGACCTACGACAATCAAATAATCACTTTGCCCAACTCTTCGCTTATCGGCAGCGGCGTGGTGAATTACAGCACGAATCCGACGAGAAGGGTTATTTGCAGACTGCGCTTTTCATACGACGAGGACGTCGAAAAGGTCAGGAAGATTATGCTTGACGTCGCTCGCGGCAGGAACGAGATTTTGTCGTCGCCGGGGCCTAGCGTGGTTGTTGAAGACTACACCGACAGCGCGATTTTAATCACTCTTCGCTGCTGGGTGCCTACCGAGTATTACTGGGACGCGCTTTACATTCTGAACGAAGAAATTGTCAAGTCTTTGAAAGAAAACGGTGTTGCCGTCACGACGAATAAACTTGCCGTAAAGGTTGTCGGAGATAACAAACAATGAAAAAACGCACTTTAATTATCATATTTTTACTGTTAACGTTGCTTATTGCGTTTTCGACGTCGGGCGTTGCGTATGCGGCGGACGGAGCGGCGAACGAAACGAACACGGAAGTCAAGTTCTCGGACGACGATTTAATCAAACTTATCGCAACGTACTGCGCGTTCGGTCTGTCGATTATCGTCGGAATTCCGCTTATCAAAACCGTCAACAGAAGGAAGAAACAAGGCTACGTCAACAGCCTTGCGGAAGAAACCGAGTACGTCGCAAAACAGGTGCGCGCGCTTTACGCAAGTCGCGACAAGGAAAGGTCGAAAAGAGAAGTTTTGAAGTTTTCGATTAAGGTTACGGCGGTTGCCGACCACGCGCTCACGACGTACACCGAAAAGCAAATACAAGGTTATTACGAACTGTACGAATGCTTGTCCGACATTAACGCAAAACTTCTTGCGCTTGAAAAAGTCAAGGAAGACAAGGAAGAGTACGACAAGGAATTTCTTCTTATCGTCGACGCCGCCGAAAGCGTCGCGGAAAAGGCGAAACTCCTTAAACAAAATGCAGAAATCATTGAAAGGTACAACAAATGATTGACATCGAAAGGCTGAATTATCTGGCAAAAAAATCCAAAATCGAAGGGCTTACCGACGAAGAAAAAGCCGAGCAAGCCGCAATTCGCCGCGAGTATATCGACAGCGTAAAGGCGTCGTTGAAAGCGCAACTCGACAACACCTATATCGTTGACGAAAACGGCGAAAAACACAAAGTTCAACCAAAGAAAAAACAATGAGCAACGACATTAAGGACGTAACGTACGAAATCGAGGACAAATACCTTAGCCCCTACGCGTTCAAAAGTCGCGACACGGCGGGAAGGGTTACTCCTGTCGAAGAGTGCAAAATCCGCACGGAGTTTCAGCGCGACCGCGACAGAATCATTCACTGCAAAGCGTTCAGACGGCTGAAACACAAGACGCAGGTTTTCCTGTCGCCCGAAGGCGATCATTACAGAACGCGCCTTACGCACACCCTCGAAGTGTCGCAAATCGCAAGGACGGTCGGGCGCGCGATAAGGATCAACGAAGACCTTATCGAAGCGATCGCAATGGGACACGACCTCGGGCATACTCCGTTCGGACACGCAGGCGAGCGCACCCTGAACGAGTTGACGAACGGTCGTTTTTCGCACAACGAACAAAGCGTACGCGTCTGCGAAGTGTTGGAAAAACTCAATCTCACGGCGGAAGTGCTGGACGGAATCAGGGAACACCGCATCGACGGCAATCCGAAAACGCTGGAAGGGAAAGTCGTGGGATACGCCGACCGCATCGCCTACGTCAATCACGACATCGACGACGGCATACGCGCCGGGCTTATCGCGGAAGAAAGCCTGCCCGAAGAATGTATAAGCGTTCTCGGTCGCACCCACCGCGACAGAATCAACAATCTTGTATATAATCTCGTCGAGAACAGCGCGGGCAAACCGTATATCACGCTGTCGGACGAGTTCGAGCGTGCGCTTGACGGGCTGCGCTCTTATATGTTCGCAAACCTTTATACTCAGTCGGAAGCGAAGTATGAAGAAGTGAAAGCAAAACGACTTATCGAAAGCTTTTTCGATTATTTCGTAAAAAACCCCGACGAACTTCCCGACCTTTATAAAAATCTGTTGTCGGAATACGGCGTGCAGACCGTCGTGTGCGATTATATCGCCGCAATGAGCGACCGCTACGCCGTCAAAGTTTTCTCGGACATCTATATTCCGAAAGGCTGGCAAGAAAAATCGCGCGAGTTTTAGGAATTATCGATTTTTTGACGAATAATAAATTGTAAACGTTTTGAGCGTTTGAGGTTATATGTTTCAGAAAGAAGGCTATCCTTTGGACTGGTTACAGGAATTAAAGGAAAAAAACAACATAGTCGAAGTTATCTCGCGGTACGTGCAGTTGCAGCAAAAGGGCGGCAAATTCTGGTGTTGCTGTCCGTTTCACCATGAAAAAACCGCGTCGATGTGCGTCAACGAAGACGGACAGTTTTATCATTGCTTCGGCTGCGGAGAATCGGGCGACGTCATCACCTTTATAATGAAGATGGAAGGCATGACTTTCCCGGAAGCGGTTGCCTTTCTTGCGGAGCGCGCGGGTATGCAAGTCCCCACGCCCGTCGGTTTTCAAAGTAATGCGGAATCCAGACAAAAACGCGACAGATTGTATGAAATCCTGACTCTCACCGCCAAATTTTATTACAAATCCCTTATGAGCGACGAGGGGAAAGACGCGCGGACGTACCTTGAAAAACGCGGCGTCGATAAAAATCTTATGACAAGATTCGGGCTCGGGTTTTCGCCAAGTTACGACGGCGTAATAAAGTACCTGAAAGAGCATGGGTTTTCCGAAGCCGAAATGCTCGACTGCGGCGTAGCGTGGCAGAGCGACAAATCCAAAAGGGTTTTCGACGCGCTGCAAGGCAGAATGATCGTGCCGATTTTCGATATGCGCGGCAGAGTCGTCGCATTCAGCGGGCGAGCCGTCACAAAAGAGTTTTCGGGCGGAAAGTACGTGAATTACCGCAACACGAAAGTCTTTGAAAAAGGCAAGGTTCTGTACGCCGCGAACTTTGTGAAAAAGGAAAAACAAAAGGTTGCCATCGACAGAGTAATCGTCGTCGAAGGATATATGGACGTCATCTCCCTTGCAAAGTACGGCTTCAACAACGCCATTGCGGGAATGGGTACGGCATTCACGCCCGAGCAGGCGCGCGCACTTCGCACGTTGTCAGAAAACGTATGCGTGTGTTACGACGGCGACGCTGCGGGACAGCACGCAACTGTCAGAAACCTTGAAATCCTTAATAAGGAAGGGCTGAATCTTAAAGTCGTGTCAATCCCCGAAAACGGAATGGACCCCGACGATTACGTCAAAAAGTACGGTCACGCCGGTTTTGAAAAACTTCTGGACAACGCCGTTCCTTACGTCGAGTTCGTGCTTTCCGTCATTGAAAAGGACAACGATTTGTCAACGAATACGGGGCGCGCAAAGTACGTCAACGAGGCTCTTGCTTTCATAAAGACTTTGCCCGAAACGACAGGACGCGACGTTTACCTTGAAATTGTGCACGATAAAAGCCGTGTTGCGATGAATATATTGCGCGACGGACTTGTGAACGAAATTTCCGAAGTCGTGTTTTCGGAGCCGCAAATCCAAAAGAGCGAACTGCCGGTAAGTCTGGAAGCGGCGCGGTTCGTCCTGAACAAAATGGCGTCGGGCGAAGAATACGCAAAGCCCATGGACGTCGTATCCCGCGACGTGTTCGGCGACAACGAAGTGCATAAACTCGTGTACGACTACGTCAAGGAAAAAACGGAAGCCGGCGAAAAACCGCAGGCGCACATGCTGTATTCTTTGTCGCAGGACGAGGAAGTCGCAAACGTATTGAATTCCGTGAAGGAATTCCACGACGAAACCAAGCTCATAAAGTATTACCGCGACAGCGTGAAACTCTTAAACTTAAACTACGTCAACTACCGCATCAAAACGCTTTCGCAAAGTTTCGACGCATGCCCCGACGCGTCCGAAAGACGTCGGATTCTCACCGACCTTTCGGTTTATCAGAACATGCTGAAATCACTTAAATAAGAAAAAACGCAACTCGCTTGCGATAAATATTTTTACCGTAAAAGAACTTGCATACATAAGGAGGTCTTAATGGAAAACAGGGAAGCCTTATTAAAGGCCGAAACCGACAAACTGATTGAAGAAGGCAAAAAGAAAGGCTCTTTAACTCAGGAAGAAATAATGTCAAAGCTTGAAAAGATTGACGCAACCGCAGACGAAATGGAGGACGTCTTCAAAACAATCGAAGCCGTCGTTCAGGTTGGGGAAACCGAAGATAACTTTGACAAGATTATGGCGGAAGGCAGTCTTGACGACTCCGTCAAAATGTATCTGAAAGACATCGGCCGCGTGCCGCTTTTGTCCGCCGAACGCGAGGTCGAACTTGCAAAACGCATGGAAGAAGGCGACGAGGAAGCAAAACGCATATTAAGCGAAGCCAACCTTCGTCTTGTCGTGTCGATTGCAAAGCGTTACGTCGGCAGAGGTATGCAGTTCCTTGACCTTATTCAGGAAGGCAACCTCGGGCTTATGAAAGCCGTCGAAAAATTCGATTACAGAAAGGGGTTCAAATTCTCGACCTACGCGACGTGGTGGATAAGGCAATCCATTACCCGCGCAATCGCCGACCAGGCAAGGACGATTCGTATCCCCGTGCATATGGTCGAAACCATAAACAAGCAGGTGCGCGCGACGCGTCAACTTTTGCAAAAACTCGGCCGTGAACCCAGCCCCGAAGAAATTGCGGAGTTTATCGGCTCCACGCCCGAGCGCGTGCGTGAAATCCAAAAAATAGCACAGGATCCCGTGTCGCTCGAAACGCCTATCGGTGAGGAAGAAGACAGCCATCTCGGCGATTTTATCGAAGACAGCAACGCCGCAGCCCCCGCGGAAGTCGCGGAAGCGAATATGCTGCGCGAACAGCTTATAAGCGTTTTAAGCACGCTTACCCCGCGCGAAGAAAAGGTGTTAAGACTTCGTTACGGCATCGACGACAGCCATCCGAGAACGCTTGAAGAAGTCGGAAAAGAGTTCAACGTAACGCGTGAACGTATCCGCCAGATCGAAGCGAAGGCTTTAAGGAAATTGCGCCACCCGAACCGCATCAAAAAACTGAAAGATTATACCTAAAAATGTTGACGCTTGACGAAAGATTAAGTGCCGTCGTGAAGGAGCTGGAACTTGGCGATAAGGTTGCGGACATCGGCTGCGACCACGGCAAAATCGCAAATTCCGCCGTGCAAATCACGAAAAACCCCGCATACGCCGTCGATATCAGCGCGGAATGTCTGATGAAGGCGCGGACGCTTTCAAAGGAACTTTTGCAGGAAGACGACGTGATTTGCCTTGTCGGAGACGGGCTTAATCCCGTGAAAGACAAAGACGTCGATACCATCGTTATTGCCGGTATGGGCGCGCACGAAATCGTGAAAATTTTAAGCGACTCGGACAAGCGATACGAGAAGTATATTCTCGTCCCGCATCAGCACGCCGACGTTCTGAGAGCCTTTTTGCAGGAAAACGGCTTTTTCGTGAAAAAGGACGGCGTCGTGAAAAGCGGCAACAAGTTTTATCCCGTAATCGTCGCGGAAGGAATCGGATATACGCGCTACACACCGTTTGAAACCTATTTCGGAAAGGACGAAACGGAAGACCTTGCGGAATTTATCGGAATGCGTAAAAAAGTCCTGAAAATGCTTGCGTCCCGCGCGAAAGGCGAACAGCTTAGAAAAATCCTTGCCGAAACGAGAGAGATCGAAGAATATGAAAATCAAAGAAATAATCGCTGAAATCGAAAGAGTCGCGCCGCTTGACACGGCGTTGCCGTATGATAACCCCGGGCTTATTGTCGGAGACGACGAGAAAGAATGCACGGGCGTACTTCTGACGGTTGACGCAACGTACGGCGCGCTTAAAGAAGCCGCAAGCAATGGCTGCAACCTTATTATTTCGCATCACCCGATAATCTTTACGCCGAGAAAGAGTTTTTTGACGAAAGATTATAAATGCGACGTAATTGCGTCGGCATACGTGTCTGGCACGGCGATTTACGCCGCCCACACGAACATCGACGGATTTCACGACAATATGGCGGTACGCACGCTGAAAGCAATCGGCGCGAAAAACGTAACGACGTTGTTCGATAACGGATTCGGCGCGCAAGGCGACGTCGATATGAAATTTTCGGAAATTAAGGAAAAAGTCAAAAAACTTTTGTGCGACGACACGATTTTCACGGTCGGCGACGAAAACCAGAAGATTAAAAAAGTCGCGATGATAAACGGCGCGGGCGGCGACGACGAATGTTTCTCCCGTGCAAGAGAAGTCGGCGCGGATTTGTATATTTCCGGCGAGTTTAAGCATCATATCCTGCTGGAAGCAAAGGAAACGAATTACGCTTTAATGTCCGTAGGACATTATGCAAGCGAAATGTGTTTTAATGACGTTCTTAATGACGTATTAAAGTGTCACTTTGACACAATCAAAATTGTAAAATATTATGAAGGAAATCCCTTTAACGGCTGATTTCCGCGAGGTGTATATATGAAATTTGACAGTATGCTCGAATACCAGAAAATCGATTCGGAACTTGTAAAGATCGAAAGAGAACTCAACAACAGTACCGAAAAAGAAAAGGCAAGCGCCCTGAACGCAAAAATCAAGACCGCGGGCGACAATATGGCAAAATTCCAGAGCGAAGCGGACGAACTTAATCTGAACGCCGAAAAACTTGCGGCAAACGTCGGTAAGTACGAATCCGAAGTGAAAGAAATCGCGGACTCCATCTCCGACGTTCAGGACGAACAGGAAATCGAATATTACGAAAAGGTTCTTGCGGGGCTTTCCGAAGACGTCAACAAACTGCTACGGGAACTGCAAAGAGTGTCCGCCCGTATCGATCAGGTGAAAGATAACAGCGACAATCTTACCCGTCAGGCGGTGCAACTCAACGAGCAATACAAAGTCGCGCTGCAAAGTTATCAAGGCTTGAAACTCAAATTGCAAAACGAAGGTCGCCCCGTGATGGAAAAACTGAAAGCGGTTGAGAAAAACATAGATCCCAAATTCATTCTGATGTACAAGAGGTGCAGGGCGGCAAGAAAACTCCCGGCATTCGTGGAATACGCCGGCGACGGAAGTTGCTACTGCGGAATGAACCTTCCCAACGACTGCATCGGAAAACTGAAAGAAGACGGCGACTTTGTTGAATGCCCGAACTGCGGCCGCATCGTAATCCTTAATAAATAAAAAACCGACATATAACTTACAGGAGAAAGACCATGGAAAAAAAGTTGTTCAACGATATAAACGTTTATAACGTAAATGCCGAAAAGCGCAACGGCGCGGGTTTTCCGTACGACGACGAAGGCAACAAAAAAATAGTATCGCTTAACGGCAAATGGAAATTCAAGTATGCGAAAAAAATCGCGGATATCCCCGAAAACTACTATGCGGCGGACTACGACGTGTCGAATTTCGACGAAATAACCGTGCCGTCCAACTGGCAGATCGAAGGGTACGGCAGACCGCAATATCTCAATATCCGTTACCCGCACGCGCTTGAAACGAAAATCAAAAGCAAGATTCCGCACGTAAAGGAAGACGAGGCTCCGGCAGGGTTATATGTCCTTGATTTCGAGTGCCAAAAAAACGACGACGATAACGTTCTTATCAATTTCGGCGGTATCGAAAGCGCGGGCGAAGTTTACGTCAACGGCAACTTCGTCGGGTACAGCGAAGACTCGTTCGACTATCAGGAATACGACATTACCGACTTCGTAAAAGACGGCGTAAACCGCCTTGCGGTGACGGTTTATCAGTTCTCGACGGGCAGTTACCTGGAAGATCAGGATATGTGGAGAATGAGCGGTATTTTCCGCGACGTTTTCCTTGTATATCGTCCGAAGAAATTCATTTCCGATATCTTTAACTATTCGGAATTCACCAATAAAGACGGTGTTATGTTCTTTCGCGCGGAAATCTCGATGCGTGCGGAACGCGCCGATTTCAGCGGCGGCAGGCTTGTCGTGATGCTTCGCGACGCCGACAGGCAGGAAGTTTTTAAGGACATTGTCATCATTCCCGAAATCAAAAACGGCGGGAGTTACAAGGTCGACTTTTTGAAAGAAGTCCGCGACGTAACGCTTTGGGAAATGGAAAATCCTTATCTTTACGAAGTGGACTATATCCTTTACGAAGACGGCGAAGACACCGTGATGGCGGACAGAAGAAAACTTATGTTCGGTTTCAGAACGGTGGAAATCACGGGCTATAATCCCGAAACAAACCGCGGTCCGTTCATTATGCTTAACGGCAAACCTTTGAAAATCCGCGGCGTAAACCGTCACGAATTCGATCCCGAACACGGCAGATACGTCTCGCGCGAGTTCAATGAAAACGACATCATCCTTTGCCGCAAAAACAACATCACGGCAATCCGCACGAGCCACTATCCCGACAGTCGCGACTTTTACGAACTTTGCGACAAATACGGCATCATCGTAATGAGCGAATGTAACCTTGAAACGCACGGTCTTGCGTCCAGAATCCCGGGCTCTGACAAACGCTGGGAAGGGCACGTCGTTTACCGTATGCGTAACATGGTAGACTCTTACAAAAACCATCCCTCGGTCATCTTCTGGTCGCTCGGAAACGAGGCGGGCTACGGCCAAAACTTCGTAAAAATGCGCGAAGCCGCGCTTGAAATCGACAAAACGCGCCCCATTCATTACAATCCCGACACCGACTTCCGCTCGTCCGACGTTCTGAGCGATATGTACACCCGTCAGGAAAAAATGAAACGCATCGGCGAATGTAAAAAACCTTATACGCACTGCATAGCGTTGTGGTCGCCGTCAGGCAAGGTCTTTAAGCCCAAGGATTACCGCGACAAACCTTTCGTACTTTGCGAATACGCACACGCGATGAACAACAGCCTCGGAAACTTCAACGATTACTGGAAAGAGTTTTTGAGATACGACAGACTCGCAGGCGGGTTTATCTGGGACTTTGCGGATCAGAGCATCAAAAAGGTTGAAAACGACGGCACGGTCAAATGGACGCAAGGCGGCGACTTCGGCGACGTACCCAACGACGGCAACTTTGTCTTCAACGGTATCGTTCAGCCCGACAGAACCCCGCAACCCGCGCTGTTTGAAGTGAAAAAGGTATATCAACTTGTCGATTTCTCGACGAAGGGCGACAACCTTATTATTAAAAACCGCCACAGAATAACCCCGCTCGACGACAGATTCAAACTGTCGATGAGAATTCTGAGAGAAGGCAAATTCGTGGAAAAGGTCAAACTCGACCTGCCCGAAATCAAGCCACTCAGCACGGGCGAAATCAATATTAAAAAGTATATCAAAAACCGCGAAAACGAACTTTCGATCGTTGTGGAACTCAGTCTTGCGGAAGATACGTTCTTTGCGCCGGCGGGGCATATCGTCGCGTACGAGCAGATTTTGTATAATCCGAAAAAGGGCAAAGCAGTCGATATGACCGTCAAACCCGTTTACGAAAACAACAAGGACGAAGTGCGCGTATATACCGAAGAATTCGACGCCGCAATCGACAAGAAAACGGGCGGACTCAACTTCTTCACGAAAGACAACGCGCCGCTTTTGCACGAGCCGATCAAACCCAACTTCTGGCGCGCAATAACCGACAACGATTACTTGCCGCAAGTCCCCGCGTTCGTAAGGGCGATTATGGGCAAGTGGTATTACAAAAAAGCCACGAAACGCCTGAAAGTCGGCAGGATTAAGGTCAAGGAACAAAACGGCTCGATCAAGGTCGAAGTGCATTGGATAAGCACAAGACTGGGGCTGAAAACGACCTATAAATTTGACGGCGTGGGCAACGTTATCGTCCAGATGTCGGTGCGCGGACGCGCTTACGGATTGCCGAGATACGGCTTCGTGACCGAACTCAACGAAGGCTACGATAAGATGCGTTTTTACGGAAAAGGTCCGTTTGAAAACTATTGCGACCGTGGCGACGCGGCGATTCTCGGCGTGTACGAAGGCGCAGTGGAAGAGTTCGAACACGGCTATCTCACCCCGCAGGAATGCAGCAACCACACCGAAATGAGATGGCTTGAAGTGTGCGGCGAAGACAAGCCGACGCTGCAAATCAAATATGTCGGAAAACCCTTTGAAGCAAGCGTCAACGAGTATAGTATCGAACAGTTGGAAAATACCACACACAGGCATTTATTGCAAAAAACCGGACGTTTAACTGTCACTTTTGACGGAAAACAACGCGGCGTAGGCGGCGACGTGCCTGCCTTTGCATGCACTAAACCGAGATACAAAATCTATCCCGTCGTGAAGCATTCGTTCAGCGTGCAGCTCTCTTTCAAAAAGTAAAAAGTCATTGAAATCTTAATCGTCAACAAAACCCTCGCACAGTCGGGGGTTTTTATTTTTAAGGTATTTTTTAATTAATTGTAATACTTTTGTAATGCGCTAAACGACCGAAAACGTTTGTCAAAACCGAACGCGTATGGTAAAATGCAAGCGATATAATATTAAAAGGATTATATCGTTGCTTTACGCACACTATAACAAATACGAAAGGTGCAAAATGAAAATGAAATTCAAAAAGAATAAACACGAACTTGAAGTCGCGGAAACGCCCGACCAGATTATGGAAGACGCCACGGCGGAAGAACTTGAAACTCTTGACGAGCGCGAACCCGAAATTCTTGACGACGTAAGCGCGTCCAACGACACGGAAATCCACAAAAGACTTGGCGATTTTTCAAACGAAAACACCGTCATCGAAGGCGCGCCCCCGATGCTTAAAATCGACCACCTTAAAAAAAGGTACGCCAACAGCGAGGTATATTCCGTAAAAGATTTGTCGCTGGAACTGAAACCCGGCGAAGTTTTCGGATTTCTGGGCAAGAACGGCGCGGGCAAATCCACGACCATAAAATGTCTGACCGGCATACTTCCGTTTGAAGAAGGCAAAATCACGATTTGCGGATACGATATCGTGAAAGAGCCGATGCAGGCAAAAATGAACATGGGTTACGTCCCCGACAACCACAGCGTTTACGAACGTCTGACGGGCAGGGAATACGTAAACTACGTCGCCGACCTTTACCGCGTGCCGAAAGCCGACCGCGAAGAAAGGCTCAACATGTTTCTGGACTTATTCAGACTTCGTTTTGCCGTCGACCGTCAGATCAAGTCGTACAGCCACGGCATGAAGCAGAAGATTTGTATCATCGCCGCGCTTATTTACGAGCCGAAACTCTGGGTTCTGGACGAGCCGATGATGGGGCTCGACCCGCAATCCACGGCGGAAATTTTAAGTTATATGCGTGAACACGTCCGCAAGGGCAACACGGTATTTTTCAGCAGCCACAACCTCGATATGGTTGCGAAGGTCTGCAACAGAGTCGCGATAATCAACGACGGCATTTTGCACTGCGTCATCGACTTGTCCGATCCCGCAAACCGCGAAACCCTTGAAAAACGATTCTTTGAAATCTCGTCCACCGAGGAAGAAAGGAGGGCGTGGAATGTCTGATAAAATCAACAAGGAAGCGCTTGCCGCGCATCGGAAAAAGGTGCGCGACGATTGGTTTACCATACGCGCGCTTTTGAAAATAGATATGAAATCCCGCTTCGGATACGGCACGCGTATCGGCGCGGGCAACGTCGGGAAATGGATATTCAATTTAATTATGTCCGGCCTGATGTATGCAATAATCGTATTTTTGATTTTGCTTTTCACGCAAATGTTCGTCGCGCGTCCCGGACTTCGCGACAGTTACATCGTCATCGTGTCGATGGCGTCGATAATCCTGCAATTTTTCATTTGCACCGCAACGCTCATCAAGGCGCTTTATTACAGCGGCGACAACGAAATATTGCTGCGATTCCCCGTGAACGGCACGCAGATTTTCATTGCGAAGTCGATATTCGTATTCATCAGCAACTTTTTGATTACGATGGGGATTCTTCTTCCGTTTTACATCTGTTACGGCGTTATTCTGCAAAAGGCGGGCGCACTCGGAAGGCCGCCTGAGGTTTTCTATCCCGTGGCGATACTCACGACGTTTTTAAGCAGTTTCCTGCCGTTCTTCCTGGCGAACATCGTGGCAATCCCCGTGATGAAGTTAATCAACCTTATCAAAAACAAATACGGCATCGTATTGTGCGTTACGATCCTTGTGGTCGTGGGCATATTCGTCGCGTACATGCAACTGCTGAAATCGCTTGTCGGTTTTTACATCGAAAAGGATATGGCGTTGTTCAGCCCGGAAGTCATGGGCAGAATCGGGAAGTTTGCGGCAGGCGCGTTCCCGTTCAACCTTTACGCGAACATGCTTTTGGGACGCCACCCGTATATTAACCTTATTTACGTCCTGCTGCTTACGACGGGCGTCGGGCTTATTGCAATGCTCATCGTCAAAAAGTGGTATTTCAGCACGATTCTGGACGGCATCGAAAATCAGCGCGCTTCTTTCACGAAACGCACCTCGGACAAACCTCTTTCGCCGTTCCTGTCGTATATGCGCCGTGATTTTTACGGGATTTTAAGAAGTTTCAATTACAGCTTCCAATATCTCGTCATGGCGGCGGCAGCACCCGTTATGGTATATTACTGCAACGCGCTTGCGGGTTCTGTCGGCAGCAACAGCGTCGGCAACAACATTCTGCCCGGCATATCGCTTATGGTCATTACGATTTTCGTAACGGTCATCGTGTCGTTCTCGTCAACGGCGATAAGCAGGGAAGGCGGATGCTTTTATCATACGAAGATTATTCCGTTGCCGTACTGGAAGCAGGTGCTTGCAAAATTCCTTTTGTATTCGGGCGTAGCAACGCTTTCGATTATCCTTTGCTGCATCGCTGTAAGCGGCGCGAAGTTCGTATCGCCCGTAGACGCGGTTATGATATTCTTTATCGCGGAGTTTTCAAACATTGCGTTGACGAGTCTTTGCATGTGGTTTGATACCAAATCGCCCACGTTCAACTTCATGGGCGACGGCGAGCTTGTCTCGGCAAACAAAAACGTTGCCATCGCGCTTGCTCTCGGGCTTGTGTTTGCGGTGTTGTACGGCTTGTTTACGATGATCGGCGGGTTCCTGCCCACGTTTGCGGGAATACCCATCAAACACGGCGCAAAGTCGATTATGGGGCTTTTGCTCATCGTGTCGGGCGTTGCGGCGGCACTGGGGCTTGTGCTTCTTTTCGTAAAACTTAACAAACGCTATAATAAACTTTATCAATAAGTATAACTTCAAAACGAAATATTGTACGTTTCGTATATTCCTTGCGGCAGACGAAAGGTTCTTTGCCGCTGAAAAAAAGTAGGAGACGCCGATGAAAAAAGTACTGATAGGATTATTACTGATAATTCCTATGGCAATCGTTGCGGCTGTTGTTCTTGTTACAAACGTGGTTCTGATCACGCCCGATATTACGGTTGCGAGCATTGCAATCGTTGACCCCGATTTTTATCAGGACGTTGACAGCGTTTCGCTGTATTTTGACCGCCCCGGCATGCAATATCAGCTTGCCGCGCTGGTCCTTCCCAAAAAAGCAACGAATAAAAAAGTCCATTGGAGCATTGAAAACTCGGTATCGTACGATCCCGAGTACGAAGGCGATATTGCAACCGTCGACGATAACGGCAACGTTACCATAAACTGGACGGGCACGTTCGACGTTGTCGCGAAAACCGACGACGGCGGCAAAACCGACAGGTGCCGCTTTGAAATTAAAAGCGACGTCGCAAAGTCGGCTTACATCGTTTATAAAGACGTGAAACTCGGCGAAACGCCGGGCATCGACATCACGACGGACGAAATAATCCGCCTTGAAGCGTGCGCGCACCCCATCGACGTGGATCTTGAATACGTCACTTGGGAGTCGAGCGACAAAAACGTTCTTTCGGTTGACGCAAACGGCGTTGTCGTGCCGCAGGGCGCGGGAACGGCAACCGTCACCATGAAACTCAAATCCAAAGATTTCGTGTCGGGAAGCGAGAAGCGCGTTGCGCCCGAAATCGTCCGCACGGTTCAGATTACGGTGCGCGGCGGAGTGTTCCCGACGGCTTTGAAATACGTTCATACCGACAGCGTTTCGCTTTCGTCGATAGGCGCGGAAGGAAGCACTCTCGTTAAATCTCAAAACGCTACTCTTGAATCCGGCGCAATCGTGTTCAGCGGAAAAACGGGTTACGCCGTCCTTGAAAAGGGCGGAAAAACAATGACGTTGCGCAAGGTCGAAAGCGAAACTTCGATTGTTTTCGAAAACGCCGACGTTATTGAAAACAGCACCGTTATCGTCGGGAAAGTCCCGTATAAACTCAATGCGATATTTGCCGCAAGCGGCGAAAAAGCAAGCGGCGCGCGTTATTATTCGTCAAACACCGACGTTGCGACAATCGACGAAAAAACGGGGTTAATCACTGCGATTTCAAGCGGTGAAGTCACGTTTACCGCAGAATTCGGCGGAGAAAGAATTTCAATCGATCTTCACGTGAGAAAACCCGTCATATACTTTATGCTGGAAAAAGACGCCCCGCAAGGTATCGCGGACGAGTGCGTTTACGGCAACATGTATTTTGAATATTCGGGCGAAGAAATGACAGGTCGGCTTGTGCCGTTCAGACAAATCAAAGTCGTTGCGCCCGAAGACCTTACGGGCAGTGAAAACCGGAGTCGTTTCAAATGGTCGGTAGTAAGCGACGACAATATCGTGACGAAGATTGACGAAAACGGTGTGATTACTTTTTCGGAATTTGAAAAAGGCGTACGCAAAAACGTGAAAGTCATTGCCGAGGCAAAGGACAGTCCGTATGCCGGCGACAGCATCAGAAGGGAATATAACTTCACCGTGATGTACGGCGTCAACGTTGAAACCGCCGATGAACTCATGAAAGCCGTCAACGAAGAAATCGACGGAAAGAAGTACGAAGTGTTCATGAGAAACGATATTACCATTCGCTCCATCAGATATACCGAATCCGACACAAAAGGCATTTCGGGCGAAAAGGGCGAAGAAATCAGGACGTGGTGCAACGCGCCGCTCAGACTTTCGACAAGTCTTTACGGCAACGGCCATACGATTGACTGGAAACACCGCGACTACGACGATCCGACCGCCAAGCCGAATATCATGGGCTCGAACATACTCGTGATGGACGGTCCTGAGGGAAAAGACGCGCCGCGCGTACTTTTAAGGAACGTGAAGATTAAGTCGTCCGAACTTCCGAAAAACAACACTTTTGCAAGCAAAGATTTCGTAGGTATCGGCGTCGAAACGAAGGGCAACGTGCACGTGCAATACTGCGTCATCGAAAACGCAATGTACTGTATGCGCGTCGGCAGCTACGACAACGAGGAAGAGGCGGTAAAGAAAGGCGATTTTGCCGAAACGCTTATCGAAGGCACGATTATGAGCAACAGCAGCAAATTCACCTGCTTCTCCTGGTGCATTTTTAAGAACCAAAGAGTCGTGATGAAAAACTGCGTATACGGTCAGGCGGCTTCCCCGTCCGTCGGATTTTCCAGCGGCGACGACAACGAAGAGCATACCTGCAATCTCGACATTCAGGGAATACTGAGAATTTACAACTGGAAACAGGACGTCGACCTTGACCTTGTCGGCGGAATCACCAACAACGACGCAATCGACAAGATTCTGAAAGACGTTATCCAAAAAGGATTACAGGGGAAACGCTACGAGCACCTGTTTGTCAAAGATTCCGGCGTAAGATATATGCACTGCGGAATGTTGTTCAGCGGGCTGAGTCAGGAAAACCGCGTAACCGTAACGGGTGCGCTTGAAGAAAACGGATTCGATCACGCAGAAATCAAGCTCAACGAACTTGTTGCGGAAATCAGTCCCGGCGCGGCAATTATTGTGGGCAACATGAATCCCGTGACGTTCTACGGATACACCGACGAAAGCAAAACGCCCGTAAAACACAATTCAAATCTCGTTCACTCGCAGGAGTTGTACAAACTGCTTCGCGGAGAATAAACAACGATTGAACTTTGCAACCGCCGTATTTACGGCGGTTTTCTTTTTCGTTCTTGACAAGCGCGCTTTATGATAGTTATAATAATGTGTATAAGAACTATCAGAGGTGTTTTATGAAAGGTCTTGCACTGGAAGGCGGCGGCGTAAAAGGCGCGTATCACATCGGCGTTATGACCGCCCTTCGCGAAATGGGGCTTGCCGATTTTGACGGCTACGTCGGCACGAGCATCGGCGCGATCAACGCTGCTATGTTCTGCGCCGGCGACTGGGAAAAAACCCTGGAACTTTGGGACAATATCAATATGCAGAACGTCCTTGATATGGACGAACTGTCGATAAAGGAACTGATGCAGGGACAATTCAACGCGCAGCTTATCGGCAACGTCGGGAAGCTTTTGAGAAACTTTGGCATGTTCGTCGATACGACGGCGGACAAAATGCGCGCCTTTCTGAAACAATATATCGACGAAAAGGCAATCAGAAAAAGTGATAAAGACTTCGGACTTGTGACCTATTCCGTCCCCGATTTCGCGCCGCATTACATGATGAAAGAAGATATCCCCAAAGGGCAGATTTACGATTACGTAATGGCGTCGTCGGCGTACCCCGCATTCAAATGGCAAAAAATCGAAGGAAAGGAAAACAAGTGGTTCATCGACGGCGGCGTTTACGACAATATGCCCGTGAAAATGCTGGTCGACAAAGGCTACGACGAAATCGTCGCAATCCGCACGAATATCAAAAAATACCGCGCCTACCGCGACGTTGACTTAAAGGGCGCGAAACTTCTGGTGTTTACCCCCAGCGAAAAGCTCGATTACGCCGTAAATTTCACGAAAGAAAATATCGACAGATTCAAGGAAATGGGCTATTACGAGGCAAAGCGCACAATTCTGGGCTTGCCGAGTTTCAGATTCTGTGTGCGCGCCGTCGACGATCAGGCGTTTTCCGACTTTATGCACGGCATCGACAGAAAAGCCATCGAAGAAGTCGTCACCCTTGCGAAACTGAAAGTGCATAAGTCGCAGGACGCGAATATCGAGGACGTCATCGACACGCTGCGCGATATGCTTAAACTGTCGTCGAAGTCTTCGGACTTGCAGGTGTTTGAGAACTTTTTGGAAGTTTTCGCCGTGTATTTCAACGTCGACCGCTTCCGCTTTTACGATATCGACGAGTTTTACGACGCCGTTTTCTCCGCCGCGAAAAAAGCCGCAAAGGGCATTAAAGGCGGCATAGACGAGGTCATCAAAAACGACAGGGGTATCAAAAACGAATTAAAGGAAATATTCATAGCGTTTTATAAGTGCTATCACTCGCCAAAACGCCTTAATAAATAATGGAAAAACTTTTACTTCTCGACAGCAACAGCCTTTTGCACCGCGCGTATTACGCGCTCCCCGGTCTTACCGACAGCAAAGGAAACCCAACCGGCGCGATCTTCGGATTCGTGTCCATGCTCGCGCGGCTTATCAAGGAAGAAAAACCGACGCATATCGCGGCTGCGTTTGACCTGAAAGCGCCGACGTTCAGGCATAATATGTATGCGGGCTACAAGGCGACCAGAAAACCTATGCCCGAAGAACTTGTGAAACAAGTGCCCGTCCTTAAAAAACTTATCGGCGACCTTGGGATAAAAATCGTGGAACTTGAAGGGTACGAGGCGGACGATATTATCGGCACGCTTGCAAAAAGGTTTTCGTGTCCTACGGATATCGTCACGGGCGACCGCGACAGCCTGCAACTTATCGACGACACCACCAACGTGCTTTTCACGAAAAGGGGAATCACCGACGTCGTGAGATACGACAAGGAAAGGCTTTGTGATGACGGCTTCGAAACGCCGTCGGCGATTATCGATTATAAAGCTCTTCGCGGCGACGCGTCCGACAATATCCCCGGGATTCCGGGCATCGGCGAAAAGACCGCGATGGAACTTCTCAAAACCTACGGCACAATGGAAAACGTCCTATCTCACGCCGACGAAATCAAAGGAAAACTCGGTGAAAAAATCAGGGACGGAAAGGATATGGCGCGGCTTTCTTACACGCTTGCGACAATAAATACCGCCGTGCCGATTGATATCGAAATGTCGGATATTACGTTTTCGTATCCGCTTTCAAAAAGTGCGAAAAACGCGCTTATCGCGCTGGAATTCACGTCGCTTACAAAGCGTTTCGCGTTTACCGACGAAGAAGTAAAATCCGACGAAAACGACACTTCACAAGTCAAAATCGAATATACAACAGTTGAAATTGACAATATCGACGATTTGAAGAAGTTGTTTGACGACAACAAAGGAAAGCCTTTCGCGCTTAACGCAGGGGCGGACGTCGACGTTGCGTTTTCTGCCGACAGACTTTATGTGATTAAACAAAATTACGACCTTTTCGGCGGTATGACGATGGACGACGTACTGAAAGAAATCGCGCCGCATCTGACAAGCGAGTGCGTCGTATCCGACCTGAAAAAACTTTTGCATCTTTTCAAGGACGCCGGCGTCGAAACGTCGGTAACGCCAAAGGACGTGGGGCTTCTTGCATATCTCGTTTTCGGCGGAAGAAGTTTCAAGGATATCGTTACTCTTGCCGCCGCCGCAAACGTTTCGGGCGACTCGGTTACGGCGTTTTTCGCAATCTGCGACTACCTTGAAAAGGAACTTGAAAGCAAGGATCTTTCGTCGCTGTATCACGATATCGAACTGCCGCTTGAACGGGTTTTGTTCGATATGGAATGCGCGGGCGTGAAAGTCGACGTTTCGGTGTTGGAAGAACTTCGGAAAAAATACGAGGACGAGATCGAAACGCTCACCGCAAAGATTTACTCGTACGCCGGTGAAACTTTCAACATAAATTCGCCGAAACAACTCACGGTGATATTATTTGACAAACTCGGGCTGAAACCGTCCAAAAAGAACAAGACGGGGCTTTCCGTCAACGTGGACGTACTTGAAAAACTTTACGAAGAACACCCGATCATCCCGCTTATTTTAAGGTACCGTCAGATTTCCAAACTGTTGTCGACTTACGTGCTGGGGCTTGAAAAGGCGGTGTCGTCCGACGGGCGCGTGCATACCGAATACAAGCAGACTCTGACGAACACGGGCAGGCTGTCTTCGACCGAGCCGAACCTTCAAAATATCCCGACTCGCACCGTCGAGGGCAAGGAAATCCGCCGTGCGTTCGTCGCGGAAAAGGGCAAAGTGCTGATTTCCGCCGACTATTCGCAAATCGAACTTCGTCTTATGGCGCACATGAGCGGCGACGAAAACCTCATACGGGCGTACAACGAAAGCCGCGATATTCACGCCTCGACCGCTGCGGAGATTTACGGCGTCGATATTGCCGACGTAACGGACGAAATGCGCCGCAACGCAAAAGCGGTCAACTTCGGAATAATTTACGGAATAAGCGACTTCGGGCTCGCGCAAAACCTGTCGATCAGGGTTGCCGACGCGAAAAAGTATATCGAACGGTATTTCAGGACTTATCCGAAGGTCAAAGAGTTTATGGACGGGCAGGTCGAATTCGCAAAAGAGCACGGCTTTGTAAGGACGCTTTTCAACCGCATACGTCTTATGCCGGAACTTTCGTCAAGTAACTACGCCGTGAGAGAGTTCGGCAAGCGCGCCGCAATGAACTTCCCGCTGCAAGGTACCGCCGCCGACATTATAAAAATCGCAATGCTGAAAACGGCGAAAAACCTTGAAGGAACAAGTGCGGAACTTCTTTTGCAGGTTCACGACGAACTTATCGCGGAAGCCGACGAAAACGAAAAGGACAAGGTTGAAAAAATCCTGAGAGAAAGCATGGAAACCGCGGTAAAACTCAGCGTCCCCCTTACGGTCGGCGTCGCAAGCGGCAAAAGCTGGTACGAGGCGTAATATGAAAGTTGCGGTAACGGGCGGCATAGGCGCGGGCAAAAGCGAATTTATGCGCGCCGTGAAAGAACTTGGAATAAGGACGTATTCCGCCGACGAAATCAATGCGGAACTTTTGCGCGACAAAAGATATATCGAAAAACTTTCGGCGGCATTTCCGCTTGCCGTAAAAGACGGGAAGGTCGACAAGTCGGTTCTTCGCGAAGAAGTGTTTTCGGATGAGAAGAAGCGCAAAACGCTCAACGCGCTCGCGCATCCCGAAATACGGCGGAAAATCGAAGAAATCACGGGCGACGCCGTCGTCGAAGTGCCGCTTTTGTTTGAAAGCGGAATGACGGATTTGTTTGACAGAGTAATCGTCGTGACCGCCGGTGAAGACGCGAGAATAAACCGCATCGTTTCGACAAGAAATATTTCAAAAGACCTTGCGAAAAACATAATAAAAAACCAAACCACGGACGACGAAAGAATAAAGCGGGCGGACTACGTCGCGATAAACGACAGCACCCGAAAAGATTTATACAAACAAGCGAAAAACATTATAAAAAGGATTTTTGAATAATATGGAAAACGTTCTTGACATTCTCGGCGGCGTGAAAGACTACGCCCATCGCGGCTGTTTCGACAAGACTTTGCCCGAAAATTCGCTCACTGCAATCCGCATTGCGGCGGACAAGGGGCTGGGGCTTGAAATCGACGTGCATCTGACAAAAGACAACAAACTCGTCGTGTTTCACGACCACACGTTAAAGCGTATGTGCGGAGTAAGCGGCATTGTCGAAGAAATGACGGAAAGTCAGCTGACCGCGCTTAAACTCAAAAACACTTCGCACACGATTCCGACGCTGAAAGACGTGCTTGCGGCGGTTGACGGGCGCACCCCGATATTGATTGAGTTGAAGTGCCGAAACAACGAAATCGCGCTTTGTGACGCACTGATTGATGAGTTAAAGTCCTATAACGGCAAATATATGTACATAGGCTTCAACGAAAAGGCGGCAAAATATTTTAAGGATAAGGGATATACGATTGCGCTCTCGTGCTTTAAGCCGAAGACGCCGAAACTCGATTTCAAACCCGATTTTCTGCTTTGCAATATTCTGGGGATTCCGCGCAGCAAGAAAAAACGCGCGAAATATCCGCCGTTCATATCCTGGACAATCGAAAGCGAGCGCGGCAGGAAAAAATCGGAAGAAACGTCGGTTGCGACGATTTACAACACGGCAAATTTCAATTTTTGAAAATAAAAAAGATAAGAGGTAAAATTATGCAAAACATCACAAACGGCATTCTGGACGTAACGGTCAACGAAAACGGCAGCCTTCTCGACAGCGTGAAATATCGCGGCGAAGAATATCTCTGGCAGGGCAGCGAGAAATCGTGGAAATCGAAAGACATCGTCATCTTCCCATTCGTCGCGCGCCTTAAAGACGGCTGGTATACCGTCGACGGAAAACGCTACGAAATGAAAAACCACGGGCTTGCCCGCTACAACGTCTTCACGGCGGAAAGCAACACCGGCGACACGCTCGTCATGGACTTTAAATCGACGGAAGAAACCAAAAAACAATATCCGTTCGATTTCGATTTCAAGGTGAAATACGCGCTTGTCGGAAACAGTATGAAAATCACGTACACCGTCGTAAACACCGGCGACGTCGATATGCCTTTCGGGCTCGGCACGCACTTCGGCTGGGCGCTTGTCGGCGACGAAACCGACGATACCTGCGACGTATCCGGCAACTTTGCGATTATCGACACCGATAAACCCATCGAAGAATATGAATTCGACGACGATCTGCACCTTGTCAAGGGCGAGAAGAAGTCGGAATTTACCAACAAAATCCCCCTGGTGAAATCGACCTTTATCCACGACGCGGTCGTCACGAAAAACAACGCGAAAAAAGTAACCCTTCTGCGCCGCGACGGCAAGAAAATCGCGTTCGACATCGGCAACGTTCCCGTGCTTGCGATATGGTCCAACAACAAAATGGGCAAATACGCCTGCATCGAAGCGTGGTGGGGGCTTCCCGACACCGTCGATTGCGACAGGGAACTGAAAAACAAATTCCTTATCAACACTCTCCCCGCGGGAAAGACGTTCGAATATGAAGTAACCGTTACGTTTTAATAACTAAACGGCGTTTATTATTGAAATTTTCAAAGGCGCGTGCTACAATTTAACGGTAGCGCGCGTTTTCGCGCAAAGGAGTATTTATGCAAAGAATGAAAGTTTCGGAAATTCCTTATGAAAGAGCGGACGCCGAAAAGGTATGCGGCGTCATTGATAAAGCTGTTGAAAAAATCAACGCGGCGAAGTCCGTCGACGACGTGCTGGAAGCAAGAGAACTCGTGAACGACGCTTTGCGCGATTTTTATACGGAGTCGTCGCTTGCGAATGCCCGTTTCACGCTTAATACCAAGGACGAGTTTTACAGCGCCGAAAAGGACTATTACGACGAGAAAATGCCCGTGGTGCAGGTGAGTTATCTGAAATACGCCGACGCGATTTTAAGCAGTAAGTTTTTGGACGAACTCAAAACAAAAATAAATCCCGTCATCATTAAACAATTCGAGTTGCAGAAAAAAGCGGTGAGCGACGCGATCGTTCCCGAAATGCAAAAAGACAACGCGCTTGTTACGGAATACTCAAAGTTCGTGTCGGAATGTACGTATAACTTCCGCGGCAAGGATATTACGCTTGGCGAACTTCGCAAATTCACGCAGGACAGCGACCGCGCAACCCGAAAAGAAGCGTACGTCGCGCTTGGAAAGACGCTGGAAAAACACAGCGATTTTCTGGACGACGTCTTTGACAGAATGGTCAGAAACCGCGACCTTATGGCAAAGAAAATGGGATACAAAAACTACGTCGAGTTGGGATATTACAACATGGGCAGGCTTTGCTATGACGAAAAGATGGTGAAAGTTTTCCGCGAAAACGTCTTAAAGGACATCGTGCCCGTCGTGACGCGTCTGAAAAAGCAGGTTGCGGAAAAACTCGGCATCGACCACATGCGTTTATACGACAACGACACGTATTTTCAGGAAGATCCGAAACCCGCTCTCGACGAGCGCGGCATTCTGAAAGCAGGGCAGGAAATGTACAAGGATATGAGCCCCGAAACCGGCGCGTTTATGGATATGATGATGGATACCGACGCGTTCGACGTGTTCACGCGCGAAGGCAAATGGACGGGCGGATATATGACGAGTTTCGATAAGTATCACCAGCCGTTCATCTTCGCAAACTTCAACGGAACGACCGCCGACGTCGACGTCGTAACGCACGAGGCGGGACACGCTTTTGCGTATTATATGTCGGAACCCGTCGTGCCGTACGAACTTGGTCTCGGCGCAATGGAAACGGCGGAAACACACAGCATGTCAATGGAGTTTTTCGCCTGGAAATATACGGATATGTTTTTCGGCAAAGATGCAAATAAGTACCGTTATAAGCACCTTTTCGACGCTTTAACCTTCATTCCGTACGGAACGATAGTGGATTACTTCCAACATATCGTATACGAAAATCCCGATATGACGCCTAAGGAGCGCGACGATGTCTGGCTGAAACTTGAAAAAGAATTCCGCCCGTGGATGGACGCCGACGACGTGCCGTATCTTTCAAAAGGTACAAGATGGCAATACCAGAATCACATTTTTGAAAGTCCGTTTTATTACATCGATTACTGCCTTGCTCAGACCGTCGCGATCGAGTTTCTGGAAGAATCGCAAAAGGATTACGACAAGGCGTTCAAGGCGTATCTTGAACATGCGACGCGCGGCGGCTCGTACGTCTTCACCGATCTTGTTCGCCTTGCGGGGCTGAAATCTCCGTTTGAAGAAGGCGCGCTTAAAGAAGTCGCGAAAACGTCCGAAAACATTCTTTCGTCGCTTCAAAAAACCTTTTAATTTTTACGGGGATAATAAACTATGAAAAAAACAAAAGTCAGGACAAGTAAAATTCTGTTGTGGGTTGTGTCGGCGGCGCTCGTCGCGATATTGTCGGTGTCGCTTGCCTTTATGGGCGTTGCGCTCAACCGCACGAAAAACCTTTATAAAACCGATTTTTCAGACCTTACCGGGCTCGCAAGCAAAACCGTGTTGTTCATCGGCGACGGTATGGGCGAAAACCATATTAAAACGACGGAAACGTATTACGGCGAAAGGGCGTTCATGCGCTCGCTCGGGGCAGACGGGTTCGTAACGACGTTTTCAAACAACGTCGGGATTCCCACGGACAGCGCGGCAGCCGGAAGCGCGCTCGCAACCGGACAAAAATTCAATAACGGCGAAGTCGCACGCCACGGCGGAAATAACGTCAAAAGCGTCGCAGAGTACGCCAAGGAGAAAGGGCTCGGCGTGGGTATCGTGACGACGGACAATCTTTACGGCGCGACGCCGGCGTCGTTTTCGTCGCACGCAAACAACAGGGGCGACACTTCTGAAATAATTAAAGGGCAGATTAACGACGTCGTGGACTTGTATCTCGGCGCGGGAAAAGGCGAATACACGAAATATAAATCGCAGTTTGAAAGCAAGGGCTTTACGTTCGCAACAAGCTTTAACGACGTCGGCGGAAGCGTTTTGAGCAATAAATTGATTATGCCGTTTTCGTCGATTCCGTCGGAAGACGGCACCGCCGATACGCCTACGCTCGAAATGTGCACCGAGTTCGCGCTGAAATTTATGGAAGCCCGCTTCCCGGGCGGATATTTTCTGATGATCGAGGGCGCGCATATCGACAAGAAAAGCCACAAAAACGATATTATCCCGATGACAAAGTACCTTAAAAGCTTCGACAACTCCATTAAAATCGCATACGACAGGCTAAAAGACCTCGACAGCGCGATTATCGTCACCGCCGATCACGAAACGGGCGGGCTGAAATACAAGGACGGCGAAACCAAAGACGATATCAAAAACAGCCTTTATACCACGAAAACGCATACGGGTACCAACGTGAAATACTTCATTTTCGTGAAAGGATTGTCCGCGGACGAGTTGAAAGCGATTATTCCCGAGAAAATCGACAACACCGACGTAAACCGCATCGCACGCGCTCTTCTCGCCGCTTAAACATAAATGGTTTCAAATACTTGACTTTATGCGGTTTTTAAGATATTATTTTATCCGTTGTGCGGACATGGCGGAATTGGCAGACGCGTAAGATTCAGGTTCTTATGGTCGCAAGGCTGTGCAGGTTCAAGTCCTGTTGTCCGCACCAAAAAAAGACAATCCGAAAGGGTTGTCTTTTTTCATGCGGCAGCGGACTTGAAACAAAACTACGTTTTGTCGGCAAACGGCACTGCGTTTGTTTGCCCCTGCACGCTGTGCAGCTGGCGCTTCACTTCCGCGAATAAATTCGCCCGTTCCGCTATTACGCTCGCTTCGCTCTCTACAAGTCCTGTTGTCCGCACCAAAGCAAACAAAAACGAACCGAAATTATTCGGTTCGTTTTTTCATATCTTTGGTTTGCAACAGGACTTGTGACAATGCAGGGCATCGTTGTCTCAATAAAGCAATGGGAGTGAAAAAGATAATCAATATTTTTTGGGATCGTTTGTTCTTGCTAAAAGAAAATCTATGCTGACACCATAGAAATCGGCAAGAATTATAAGAGTTTCGGTAGGCGGAATGCGCTCGCCACACTCGAATTTTGATAACAAGGCTTGTTCGATGCCTGTTGCGATTTGCAGTTGTATTTGCGTCAGTCCGCGATTCTTTCTTAAAATTTTCAGATTATTTTCCATAATGACATTTTGTCATATTATTCCTTGACAAAATATGACATCTTGTCATATTATTAATTTATCAAATAAAAAAAGACTTTTCGGGGGGGGATGTAAATCGTAAACAGAAGAATTTCAAAATTCAAATTTTTGGCATATAGGACAAGTTCCTATATAACTTTTATTAGACAGTAGGAGGACAAATGATGAAAAAAATATTTATTTTGATTTTAGTTTTAATCATAGTTGTTTCAATGCTTGCAATGCTGGTTGCATGTTCTTCCAGTGATAATTATTCAGATTCTAGTAGCACGTCTGTGCAAACGAATATAAAATGTTTTGCTTGTGGAAAACGAGCCACAAAAATATGGCGCGATGGGCGTTGTTATTGCAATAAATGTTATGCGTATTTAGAGACAATTTGGGAGAATAGTTGAATTATGGCGGCAAGAAACAGAGTTATTTCGGGCGGGGCGGTAGGTTGTTCCGTAAGATTGGATAGCGATACAAGCGGGGTATCTGGAATATCGTTTACAGATAACACGGGGAAAAGCGTTTTTATATCAAGGAATATGGTTTCCCATTGGACGCTTGTGCAAACGTTTGCTGATAAAAGCAGCGCAGTTAAACGTGGTGCATTGGGACTTGTGCTGTTTGGCGGAATTGGCTTACTAGGGGCAACAACTGCTAAAAGAGTTTATCAGATTAGATTTTTTTGGGTGTCAGACACGGAACCGTCTTTAATAGAGGTAGATGAGATAATATACAACACAATAGTTCGAGAGTATTATTAATAAATGAAAAACAAGAATGGCTCGCTTGAATTACGGCGAACCCTTCTTTTTATTGATATGTTGTTTTGATGCATTATTTGTACATTTTATATCTCGGAAGATATGCAGCAGGAGTATTGTTCAAGGGAGGAGTTTGAAGCAAAAGCGAACATCGACGGAGTACTGCTGAAAGACCTTTGGGCGGACGTGAGTTTCGCGGGATTTATGTACTGCGGATAGCGAGTGCGTGTCGCTGGCAATATCCGTATCCCGACAAAAAACAATGTTTAACACTTAAAAAAAGACCGATAAAACGTCGGTCTTTTGTTTTTGCGGTTTGGGGGAATGTGATTAATTTTCGTCGGTGAAAATCTTTTCCTGCTTTCTGAAAGATGTTTTGAACGTAAGGAACGAGAACTCGTTTTTCATATTTTTGAAGCTTTCGGGTTTTGCCTTAAACCAGATAAGCCCGACGATCGATACCGCGACAACGGCGATGCCGATGCCCGACAACGCGCCCAGAAAATCGATTGCGACGTCCGGCCAGGTTGCGTATCGTCCGCTTGTGAAAACGGGCAGTTGGAACATTTCCGAAATGCCTGCGACGACAAACGCCGAAAGCAAGGAAAGGGGCAGCGACACCCATCTCGGCTTAATAAGCAGGAAGAACGTGCCGAACAATCCGAACCCCAGCACAAGGAAAAGCGAGAAGTGCCCGAGTCCTTTTCGTATAAGCGTGTGGAAGGTGTCGAAGACGGACACTGTAATCGTCTTTTCGACGGTAAGGTCGGGGCGGTCGACTTACGTTGCGCGCACGGTGACTTTGCCCGATTTGTCGGACGTAAACACGCCGTTTTCGTCGATTGAGCCTTCGCCTTTGACGACTTCCCATTTCACGTTTTTCGTGACGTTGCCGCCCGTATACGCGGTGAGATCGATTTTGCCGCCTTTGACGCATCTATCGGGGGCGACGACGGTAAGTCCGTCCACGACGTCGGGCACGGTGACGTACAGCGTTGCCGTTATTGTATTGTCATAAATTGAAAAGTACGTAATCGTGGCGGTGCCCGGTTTATATGCGTGCAGGTGCGTTGTGTCTGCGCTGACGACGTTTGTATCGGACGATTTGCTGATTATGTTTGACGGCGCGCCTTTGCCTGCGTTTTCTGCCCGGAAGCCGAGTTGGCTTGTGATGACCAGGTGTTCGTCTTTTTTCATTGTAAGGCTGAACGAGCCGTCGTCGTTTTTTGTGGCGCGTTTATCAAAAGTGAATCCGGTGGCTTCCGGTCTCGATCCTTTCACGATTCTGATTTTTTGAGAAACGGTTTTATCACCCAGTTTTATTTCAAGCTTTAAGTAACCGTCCGTTGTTTTTAACGGATAAAACCACTGCTTTGCGGGAAGGAAGAAGATTTTGTCGTTGGCATTATGCTTTTCCCCGCCAATCAGAATTTCTGTTTCGATAGTAGAGACGCCGTAACCGTTGTATTCGTCGTCGGTGACAGCCAGCACCGACAGTTTGTATTCTTCGCAGGTTTTAAGCGTGATTATCCCGTCTTTATCGGCATCTACTAAATCTTTGCCAAGATAGATTTCTGTTTTTATTCCTTTGACTTTGTCGGGGTTGACGCCTTCGTTGTATATTTTTAAATCGTACAACACGTTGTCGGGGTTGTCTTTTGACTTAATAACCACCCTGTGATAGCCCCATTTGGAAAGTGTGACTTCACCGTTTTCTTCGACCGTTATGTAATTTTCGGGCTCGTCAAAACCGCGCTCGAAGTAAAGTTTTGAGGTGTCGGCGTTTTCCGGAAGACACTTGACGCCAAGTTCCAGAACGTCGTCCGTATAATAATGATTGACATCGGTCAGGACTTTGCCGTCACGCCTGACGCTTTTGACAAAATATCCGGTAACGGCGGAAACAGGGGGCGCGGGCTCATCGGATTTCATTGCCGACTGAATGTTGTCGGACACCTTCACCGACTGAATCGCGCTTTTATCGCCGGGCGTCAACGCCTCGCCCCAGATAAAAAGGGTGAGCGCAATCGTACAAAAAAGGGCCGTTAGCGCAAGCGCGCGAAGCCCTTTGAAATATTTGCGTTGACTTGTAGTTTCCAAAAAATCCCCCCCCCCGTCCCGAAATTATTTATCGGATTTATTGTATGCCTTCACGGATTTGTCCAGCATCTCTTTGGTAATTTTTGAGTTGCAGTACGGACAAACGCCGACGTCGTTGATAAGCTCGAACTTCGCGTTGCAGAAAGGGCAGTGGACGAGATTGAGCGTCCCCGCGCGTTCCGCCTCCATCATTTCGTAATCCTTGTCGCGCATTGTGGTTTTGTCGATGATTCTTTCGTTGTCGAGGACGAGATAACCGTCAAGATAACCTTTTTGCACCATCGTTTTGACGTCGTTTGCCACGACTTCGGGATTCCTGTTGTGGACTTCCGCAAGCATTTTCACGCTTTTGATGCCGTCGCCGACAATCTGCGCTTTGAGACGCGAGAAATATTTAAGCTGACCGAAATGAATCCATACCATCGGCGCGCCGTAAAAGCCCATAACGATAAGGATAATACCGACGATGCCCATCGCGCGGAAAGACTGACCTTTCGTAAAACCGATGACGGTCATCGCGATTCCCAAAGGGAAACCGACCGAAAGGAAAATCGCCCATAAAAGAGTCCTTCTTGTTTTTATATCGATTTTGTTCATACCTGCCTCTTAAATCGTGTCTTTGAGCCCCAAAAGATAGTCGGAAGATACGCTGAACACTTTCGCAACTGCGACGATGTAACTTGCCTTAGGCTCGTTTACGCCGTTTTCCCAGAACGAAATTGTGCTTTTCGTAACGCCGATTTTTTTTGCGAGCTGGTCGCTCGTCATGCCTGCGTCGATGCGCAGATCCTTTAATCTTTCAGAAAAAGCCGATATATTCATATTATACACCTCGTATAGAATATTGTAAAGAATTCAAAACAAATATAAGCATCAATTTAGAATTCAAAACGATACTAAAAGGCGTTGAAACGAGAATGCAAAACGCTTAAAGCAGCGCGTAACGGTTGGCGTTTTTGAAAAAGTATGATAAAATTGACGATATGAAAGTTACGGATACTTACCTTGCCGAAATTACCGACTTCGGACTTGACGGCAAAGGGTTTTCAAAAATCGAAGATATTGCGGTGTTTACGCCGTACACGGCGGCGGGCGACCTTGCGAAAATCAAAATCAAAAAGGTCTACAAAGGAGTTGCCGAGGCGGACGCCGTGAAAATCGTGCGCCCTGCAAATTGCCGCGTCGTTCCGCCGTGCAAAACGTACGGGGAGTGCGGCGGCTGCGTGTTGCAGCACGTCGATTTTCCGACCGAAAACGAGCTGAAACGAAAACTCCTTCAAACCACGCTGAACAAGGCGGGGATAAACGTTCGGGTTTCGGACACGGTTTTTGACAAGGAGTATGAATACCGCAACAAACTGCAAATGCCTTTCACCGTCGACGGCGGCGAAATCACGCTCGGCTTTTTCAGGCGGAACACGCATGACGTGGTCGCGCTGTCCGGGTGTATGCTGCACGGCGATTTCGCGACGAAAATAATAAACGCCGTGAAAATTTGGGCAAACGACGAAAAAAGGAAACAAAAACTTTCCGTTTACGACGAGGCGACGGGCAAATGGTTACTCAGGCACTTTGTCGCAAGGTACGTCGACGGGCTGCTGTTCGCGACGGTTGTTATAAATGGGAAAGAACTGCCGTACGGGCGTGAACTTTTTGAAATTTTATCGAAAGATTTCGAATGCGTTTTGTATTCGTCCGTCAACGAAAAACGCACGAACGTCATTATGGGCGACGACGTGAAAAAACTATATGGTGCGGAAAGAGACGTCGATATCGACGGCATAAAAACCACGCTTTCGCCAAAGTCGTTTTTGCAGGTCAACGACGGGGTCAGACAAAAACTTTACGACGGGGTAAACGCCGCGGTGAAAAACGCGGACGTAATCATCGACGTTTATTCGGGCATAGGAATTCTTACGTCGATGCTTGCAAAAGCCAATAAAAACGCCAAAGTTTACGGCGTGGAAATCGTGAAAGAAGCGGTTGAAAACGCAAACGATTTGATGAAGAAAAACGGGCTGTCGGAGCGCGTCGAAAACATTTGCGGCGACGCAACGAAAGTGTTGCCAAAACTCGTAAACGATATTTTAAGCAATGAAAAATCGGGCATAAAGCCCGAAATATGCGTGGTTATCGATCCACCGAGAAAGGGCGCGACCGAAGAAGTACTGGACGCCGTGATAAGGTCGGGCGCCGAAAAATTCGTGTACGTTTCCTGCAATCCGAAAACCTTGCAACGCGACGTAAAATACGTTGGTGATACTTTTGAAGTCGCGTCGGTAACGCCTTACAACATGTTTCCGAAAACGGCGGAACTCGAAACCTTGTGCGTGATGAAACGCAAGTCTTTATGACATGTTTTTGAGATAAGGAAGGGCGAATCTGAAAAAGGTTTTGTACGCCTTGCATTTTTCAACGTCGCGCCTTTCGCGCTTGCAGCCGCCTTTGCAAAGCATATAATATTCGCACGATTTACAAGTCTCGTCCACGACGAGGCTTTCTTTTATGAATTCGACGGCTTTGTTCGTGTGTTCGAGCGTGAAAAAGTCTTTGTCTGAAATGTTGCCAAGAAGATATTCGTCGGTGCAATAAAAGTCGCACGGATACACGCTGCCGTCCGATTCGATCACGAACTGGTGCGTGCAATGCCCGTTCATACCGCACTGTTCGGCGCGCTCGAAGTGAGCAAGTCGCACGAAGTTGTCAAACTGGCGTATCGACGTGTAATCGCCGTTTGCCATATCTTTCTGGTACAACGCGAACGCCGACAGTAAAAACAGGGCATAGCTTTTTTCGTCAAGGTAAAAATCGGGGTTTTCGACCTCTCCGGAAAGAGGTTTCAGACAGGGGATAAACTGCAACCGTTTGAAGCCTTGCGACGTGAAAAACGGATAAATCTTGCCGATTCTCATCGCGACGTCCTTTGTCAGAACGGTAAGGATATTGAAATTTACGTCGTGTTTTTGAAGAAGTTTTGCCGCCGCGACGACCTTTTGAAAAGTTGGGTTGCCGTCCTTGTCCACGCGGTTTACGTTTGCGGTTTCGTCGCCGTCAAGGGAAAGTCCGACAAGAAAGTCGCCGGTTTTGAAAATCTCGCACCACTCGTCGTCGATGAGTGTGCCGTTTGTCTGGATTCCCAAAAACACGGGCGAGTTTTTGATATTTGCGCGGGAGATAAGATTAAGCGTCGCCCTGAAAAACGCTTTCCCGGCAAGCAGCGGTTCGCCGCCCTGAAAGTTGAACCAGACGGGATTTCCGTCGGCATAGGCAAACGCCTTTTTGACGACGGTTTCCGCCGTTTGAAGGCTCATTGCGCCGTGCGACGGCGTTTCGCGGTTTTTTGCGACGTCGTTGTAAAAGCAGTATTTACACCGCATATTGCACGTTGACGACGCGGGCTTAATCATTATCGAAATCGGCGGCATTACTTAATAATCCCCCTGCGGTTTTCTTTCAACGATTTTCTGAAATCTTTAAGCGCTTCTAAAAGGGTGTCGGCGACGTCGGGACAGGTCATCGAGATATTGTAGCCTTCCGCCGGGTCTTTATCGAGATTGAACAGATAGTTTTTGTATTGCTGGTCGATGAACGCCGAGTTTTCGGTGCGTACTTTCTGATAATACTTGAAATCGTACGTTACGCCGCTGACTTCAACGGGCATCTGAACGGCCTGAACAGTGCCTTTTTTCATATAGAAAAGGGCGTCGTGCACGCGGGAATCGGGGGCGACCTCGCCGCTCCAAAGTTGTTTCAGATTCACGCCGTCGATAATACGATCCGAGGGGAGAACGTCCACGCCCGCATACGACAATATCGTCGGGAACAGGTCGGTGAGCATTGCGCTCGATTCGATTTTATATCCGCCGGTCGAGTTTGCTATCGTGCCGTTTCTTACGCCCTTCGGGTAACTTACGATCATCGGGACTTTCATACCGCCGTCGAAAGTGGTGTTTTTCCTTCCGCGGAGACTTCCCGTCACGCCTTCACGTCCCGGGCCGTTGTCGGACGTAAAGATGATCATCGTGTCGTCAAAGACGCCTTTGTCTTCAAGCATATCGAAAATTTCGCCAAGCGACTTGTCGAATTCTTCGATGCAGTCGACGTAACTGTCGTCGGTGGTGTCGCCTTTTCCGTTGCCGTTGTTGTCCGAGAAAATGGGGTAATGCGGCTACGGCGTCGCGTAAAACGAGAAGAACTTATTGCCGCTGTCGATTGATTTTTCGAGCGTGGATTTCAATTCGTCGGTGAAAAGCCTTGTGGATTCGGACTGGTCAAGATTTTCGGCGTGAGTGCGTACTTCTTCGGCACGGCCTCCGACTTCGCGTACCCAGTTATAGGGCGTCATATCGTTGACGTAATAGCTGCCGTAGAAGTAATCGAAGCCCTGATTCGTGGGGAGATATTCGCCATAGTCGCCAAGGTTCCACTTTCCGATGCACGACGTGTCGTAGCCGACCGCTTTCAACGCTTCGGCAATGGTGATTTCGTCGCCCAAAATACCGTCCACGTTGTTTAAGAACTGATATGGATTGATAAAATGGGTGATTGAGTACGGATCGCTGTCGCAAGGCGTCGGGAAAATAACGTTGTCGATATAGCCGCGCGTGGCGTAACGACCGGTAAGAAGACTGAACCTTGACGGGGTGCAGACGGGAGCGGATGCGTAAAAGTTTTCCATAAAGATTCCGCTTTCCGCCGCATACTTTCCGCCTTCTGCAAGGGAATCGATGTTGGGCGTCTGAATGGTGGCGTTTGCTTTTCCGAGATAGCTGTACGCCGAAATGTCCGAGTACGCCATATCGTCCATAAGTATTATGAGGACGTTGGGCGCGTCGGCGTCGGCTTGTGTTTTCGACAGTTCTTTAAGGTATGCGTCGTGTCCCGCCTGCAAACTTTCGACGGTCGGACGGATTCTCAAAGACATATAAAAGACGTAGCACAAAGAAGTCGCCGTCATCGCAAGGGACAACGCCGCCGTCGCAAAGCGTTTAAGAGTGCCGTCGGGAAGTTTTTTGTCAAGCGCGTAAAGCATAAGTCCCGAGAAAAGCGGCAACGCGGACAAAATAAGATTGTACCACACGATTTTGCCGAACTCGTCCGCGCCCCAAAAAAGGAAATACACGAACAATTCAAGAATCATATAAGCGTACGAGACGACGAAAAGCGGCTCAAACTTTTTGTTGAACAGCGCGCGGATAAACACGATAAGCGCGGTAACCGCCGCAATCGCCGCCGCAAACGGGGCAAGAAAATTGTATCCCGTGCCGAGCAGCACGACGGTGTACGCGATTGAAAACAAAAACCATACAAGGGCAAAGCCCGAACGTTCTTTTGAATTTTTAAGCATAATTTAACCTCTTACCGTATGATTATAGCATAATGGGAATGTATTTTTCAAGCAATTACGACTGCGTAAACCGTACGTTTGTCCAAAAACGTCGCTTTTATGTAATTTCTTGACACCACACGCCATATTTGATAAAATAGATACGTATTTTTTTAATACTTTATCTACAAAAGGAGCGTTTAATGCTTAAATTAAAACACATTACCAAGGATTACGTCACAAAACAGAACACGGTTCACGTTTTGAAAGGCATCACCTTGAACTTCCGCGAGTGCGAATTTGTCACGATTCTGGGACAAAGCGGCTGCGGCAAAACCACGTTACTGAACATTATCGGCGGTCTTGACAGATACACCGACGGCGACATCATTATCAACGGAAAGTCGACGAAGGACTTCGACGACAGAGATTGGGACAGATATCGCAATAAACAAATCGGCTTTGTTTTCCAAAGTTACAACCTTATCCCGCACCTCAGCGTGCTTTCCAACGTCGAGCTTGCTTTGACGCTTGCGGGGCGCAAAAAGGCAGAATGCGAGGCAATCGCTCTCGAAGCATTAAAGAAGGTCGGGCTGGAAGATCAGGCGTATAAAAAACCCAACCAGCTGTCGGGCGGACAAATGCAAAGGGTTGCGATCGCAAGGGCGCTTGTCAACAATCCTGCGATAATTCTCGCGGACGAACCCACGGGCGCGCTTGACACGGAAAGCGGCAAAATGGTAATGAACCTGTTGAAGGAAGTTGCCGAAGACCGCCTTGTCATCATGGTGTCGCACAACGCCGACCTTGCGGCGGAATACAGCACGAGAACGGTCAGAATCGTCGACGGAAAAGTCGTTGACGACACCGATCCGCTTATCGATCCCGACGACGTCGAGGAAGAAGAAGTCGTCCTTGACGAATCAGGCGAACCTCTGCCCAAAAAGAAAACAATCCGTCAGCGCATCAAAAAAACATATCAGCAGATAAGACACGAAAGACGGGAAGAACGCAAGGTTTCCATGAACGGCGTGATGACGATAAGCATATCCGCCAAAAACCTTTACAGCAAAAAATGGCGCACTTTCCTTACTTCGTTTGCGGGCAGTATCGGCATTATCGGTATTGCGCTTGTTCTGGCGTTGTCTTCGGGCGTGAATAAATATATCCGTCAGACCGAAGAAAGCGCGCTTTCTCTTTACCCACTTGAAATCAGCCAGAGCGGCGCCGATCTTATGGAACTTGCCAACATGCTTATGGCGAAGAGCGAAGGACAAAAATTCCCTTCGGGCGCAACGGTGGGCATAAACCCCGTCGCCGGGCTTATCGGAAGCCTTTCGGAATTTTTGAATTCCAGCACACTGTTTTTCAATAACGACCTTAAAGAAATCAAATCCTATCTTGACGATCCCGACATCGGGCTTAAAGACACCGACGGCTACGTTAAATACGTTTATTCGTCAAATCTTAACGTTTACAGGCGTATCCCCGTCAGAGATTCCGTGAACGGCGGAACGTATTATACGACGGGTCATAAAACGGGCGAAGTGCTCGATAACGCGGCGGATGCCGACGGAAATATCGACTGGTCACAAGTTCCTTATACGAAAATAAACCCGTTTGCAGACTCTATGGAGCCGATGATGGAATCCATGGGCTTTACAAGCACGTTCAAAGATATGCTGGGCGAATTCAGCGGATATCTTGACGCGTTCAGCGTGTTTTCGGAACTTATTTCCAACCAGAGAATTCTTGAACAGCAATACGACGTCATTGCGGGCGCATGGCCCGAAGACGCAAAACAAGGACGTATCGAAGTCGGCGAAGACGGCAAGGAATACAAAGTTTTCGACTGCGTGTTGAAAGTCGACGAATACAACAAGATTCAGGACTTTATGCTGTTTGCGGCAGGTCTTGTACACCCCAACGAAGTTACCGATATGTTCGGCGGGGCGAATAAAGGTTTGGGTTACGATTTCTATGACAGAAACTTCACGGAAAAAGAATTGCTCGGCATCGAATATGCGGTCCTTTGCGACAGCGACTACTTTGACGCTGCGGACGGGAAAATCACGAAATCGTACCTTAAAAACGGAAAACGCATTGAAGACAGCGGCACGTTCGTTGACGGACACTGCGGCATAAAAATGAAAGTGTCGGGCATCGTACGTCCCAACAAAAACGCGTCTGCTTCGGCAATTCAGGGCGTTGTCGGATATCCCCACGCCGTTGTCGAGGCGATTGTCGAGCGTTGCCAAAGCCTTGGTATCATCGGTTCGCAATTCACGAATTGTTATCAGGTCGTACCTTATGGCAGCGATTATAAGGTTGTGGGCAGCGAAAAGGTTGCAAAAATCGACGAGGACGGCAACCTCGTTTACAGCGTGAACAGCGGGTTAATCGCTTTCGTAAGCGTGCTTGACACGATCGGGAAGGAAATCAAAGATGGCGAAGTAATCGATAAATCCAATTTGGTTGCGGTCGGTAAGTATGACGGAAAAGCCGAACTTGAAAGCAAGGTTCTTTCTTATATGAAAACCACTTTCGGATATGCCGAACTCGATAACCCCGACAGTATTCAGATTTACGCGGCGAACTTCGAAGGCAAAAAGAATATCTTAAAAGTCCTTGACGATTATCAATATTACGTCAGAGAAAGCAACGCCGACGGCACGTACACATGGGTGAACACCGGTGTAAAGGACGAAAACCACTCCATCAAATACACCGACATGCTGCAAACGATTATGGGCTACGTCGAAAAAATGACCAACGCCATGATCACCGCGCTTATCGCGTTTTCGGCGGTGTCGCTTATCGTTTCGTCGATAATGATTTCAATCATCACTTATACGTCCGTCCTTGAAAGGCGCAAGGAAATCGGCGTTTTAAGAAGTATCGGCGCAAGGAAACTCGACGTAAGCAACCTGTTCATTTCCGAAACTTCGATAATCGGTATGATTTCGGGCGCGCTGGGTATCGGCTTCGGCTATCTTTTGATTTACATCGCAAACGTGATCATTAAGAAAGTCATCGAAATTCCCAACCTGTTGCACCTTGACTGGTATTACGCCATTTCGCTTTTCGTGATAAGTTTCTTCTTGTCGATGATTGCGGGCATTATCCCCGCGGCGATTGCGGCAAACAAAGATCCCGTCGAGTGTCTGAGATCGGAATAATCAACCGCTTGAAAACTGTCGCGATATGCGGCAGTTTTTTATTGTCCAAAACGTCAAAAAACATTGACTTTAAGTATATTTAGTTATATAGTATAATAACATTTAGGATTACCATAAAAGAGGCCGTTTTATGAACTATTACGAAATCTTATTGCCGCTTGCGCTCATACTGCTTTTGTCCAAGTTTATGTCGATTCTGTTCAAAAAACTCGGGCTGCCGCAGGTTGTGGGGATGTTGCTTGCGGGCATACTTTTGGGGCTTATCAAGTTTATCCCGGGACAATCGATATTCAACGCCACCGCAATGGAAGGCATTTCTTTCCTTGCAAAAATCGGCGTAATTTTCATAATGTTTTCGGCGGGGATAGAAACCGACCTGAAACAATTTAAATCCACGGGGGTAGCGTCGGTTGTCATCACGACTCTCGGCGTGGCGTTTCCTTTGCTGTTCGGATTTCTGGTTGCAAGCGCGTTCAACGGCGGATTTCACGTGTCGCGCTCACAGATTCTTTCCAACCTGTTTTACGGCACGATACTTGCGGCGACGTCGGTCAGCATTACCGTTGCCGCGCTTAAAGAGCTGGGAAAACTGCAATCGCGCGTCGGCACGTCGATTGTCAGCGCGGCGATTCTGGACGACATAATCGGCATTGTTTTGCTGTCGCTTATGATCAGCCTTGACAAAAGCGGGAACGCCGCGGACGTCTGGGTTGTCGTCGCAAAACTTATCGCATTCTTTGCAATGGCGATACCGATGGGCTACGTCGCGTTGTTCATAATCCGCCGCATAGATTTAAGATATCCGCACACAAGACGTATCCCGATTCTTTGCGTCGTGGTGTGTTTCGTGTTCGCTTACGCCGCGGAAAAACTCTTTGGGATTGCCGATATTACGGGTGCTTACGTTGCGGGACTTATGCTTTCGGGCATTGCCGACAGGACGTACGTCGACCGCCGTATCGAAATCAGCAATTATATGATTTTCGCGCCCGCATTTTTCGCAAACATAGGGATAAACCTTAATTTTGACCACTTTAACCCCGCTTTTGTGGGATTTGGCTTTGCATTCGTTGCGGCAGGAATACTCGGAAAAGTTGTCGGTTGCGGTCTTGGCGGATTGATTTGCGGATACGGAATAAAAGACAGTTACCGCGTGGGTATCGGTATGATGGTGCGCGCGGAAGTCGTGCTTGTCTGCACGCAAAAGGGCATCGACTACGATATGGTCAATCCAAGCATTATGCCGTTCGTGCTCATACTAATTCTTGTGACGTCGCTTATCACGCCGCTTCTTTTGAGGCTGTCTTATAAGAAGGAAGAAAACGGCGGCAAACTTCCGCCGATAAATCCCAATGAAAAAGTAAAGTTATATAGTACCGACGACAACGAATCGGACTTCATAAAAACCGACACTGACAAGACAATCTGATATGTCGCCGAAAGATACGATTTATAACGGCGCGGACGAAAAAACAAGAGCGTTCAGCACAAAACTTATACCGACGAAAAAGGCGATAATCGGGCTTAAAACGCCTTTTGTCGAAAGCGTCGCAAAAGATATCGCGGCGGGGAAATACGGCGACGTACGCATCGTCGTCGGCTCGCTTTCCGATGACGTGTACGAAGAACTTTTGATAAAAAGTTTCGTCGTTGCAAAGCTTAAAACCGACGACGAAACGAAAAGGGCGGATGTAAGAAACATCGTTGCCGCAATTGACAACTGGGCGAATTGCGATATGTTCGTCGCAAGGTGCAAGTTCATCGGGAAAGACCGCGAAAAATGGTTTGATTATGTGACGGAATATCTTGAAAGCGATAAGGAATACGACCTGCGCTTTGCAATCGTCGCGATGATGACGTATTATCTCACCGACGAATATATCGACCGCGTGCTTGCGCTTTCGTCAAGCGTAATAAGTGATAAGTATTACGTAAAGATGGCGGTTGCCTGGCTTATGGCGACTGCGCTTTGTAAATTTCCCGACAAAACTCTTGACGTGATAAAAAGTAACGTCTTGGACGTATGGACGCACAACAAGGCTTTGCAAAAGGCGCGCGAAAGTTTCAGAATCGATAAGTCGCAAAAGGATTATCTCAACACTCTCAAACGAAAATAATCAAAAAAGGCATAAAAAAACCACCGGGATTTTTTCCGCGGTGGTTGTTTTTTTGAAGATTACATAATCTTTCTGAAAATCGCCTCGACTTCCTTTCTGTCCCAGATTTGCGGGCAGGGATACAAGGGGTTGGCTTCGTGCAGGGCTTTCGTGATGCAGTCGGCAAGGTCTTCTTCCTTAATGAGCTGGCTGCCGTCTTTCGCGCGGATTTTGTCGGGAATGTTCATGGAAGAGTTCATATCCCTGATCCACTGAATGAAAGCGTTTGCTTTTTCGGCGTCGTCTTTGCCTTGGATACCGATGCAGTCTGCAAGGCGGGCAAGTTTCTTATGCGCGCTCTTTCCGTACGCTTCGAGAACATAGGGAAGGATAACCGCGTTTGCAAGACCGTGAGGCACGCCGTAGTGTCCGCCGAGCGTATGCGCGATTGCGTGTACGTATCCGACGTAGGAACGGGTGAATGCGCGACCTGCGATGAACGAAGCGTATTGCATTTTGTTTCTTGCTTCAAGGTTGTCGCCGTGGTCGTAAGCCTCTTTCAGATACTTATGGATAAGTTGAACTGCCTCGACGCTGTCCTTTTTGGTTTGTGCGGTGTTTTCGCCGCCGATGTAACCTTCGACTGCGTGAGTCAAAGCGTCCATACCGGTGGTGGAAGTAATGTGAGGGGGCAGACCGATTGTGAGTTCGGGATCCATCACGATATACCGCGGTATAATCTTCGGGTCGTTAATGGGGTATTTTTCGTGCGTATCGGGATTGCTGATAACAGCGGCAAGAGTTGCTTCCGAACCTGTGCCGGACGTCGTGGGAATCGCGACGAGCGGGGGAAGTTTTCCGAAAGGTTTGCCCAAAGTAACTTTCAGCACGCCTTTAAGCTGGGGTACCGATTTTTTGGGAAGCATGACGCGTGCGCCGATGCCTTTTGCACAGTCCATGGGAGAACCGCCGCCGAGAGCGATGATGACGTCGCAATTGTTTTCCTTGTAAATGCGAAGACCGTCTTCGATGTTGGTGATGGTGGGATTGGGCACTACGTCATGGTAAATGACAGCCTTCATTCCTTCTTTTTCAAAAGCTTCTTTAATGGGGTCGGCAATACCGAGTTTGTACAAGCCGCCGTCGGTAACGATAAGCGCGCTGGTGCAACCTTCTTTTTCCTTAATCCATTTGGGAAGTTGTTTGATTGAACCTGCGCCCGAAAGTGTGCCTTTGTTCTGATGCCACGGCAAGAACCACATTGCAACCCACATGGATTTCTGGAATACTCTGTAACCGAATTTAGTTAATCCGTTCATTTTATTCCTCCTGATTAAGATTATACGAAAATTATATCATCTAAATGCAAAAAAGAAAACGATTTTCACGAAAAAAAAGAATAATCGTTCGGTTTGCGCCAAAGAACCGCCGGTTTTTTCGGCAAAAAAGACCGACTTATCCGCCGCCGTATATAAAAAACGTAAACCTTTTCGACGGCGCATATATTGACTTTGAAACTCACTTAGTGTAATATATATTATGTCATGCCAGACAAGATTAAAACGAGCCTTGCCAAAACGCCGCAATTTCCGCGCTTTTTGTCAAATTCTCGCTTGAAGTACGTATAGTACGTCTGCGTTCGCCTTTACCAAAAATCATCGGAAATATCGGCGTTTTGGTTGCGGGCAAGTCCGACGGCGAAATTTTAGGCTGAGACAAGGCACGCGAACGGGTTAATACTTGATGTATAAGCCGTGAGCGTAACGATGTATTAGTCAAAAATTCGCCGTCAGACCACGGTTCGTTTTAATCTTGTCTGGCATAAAAACAGGGAGAAAAATTATGTCGGAATCTATCTCAAACGAAAGGTTAAGCAAACGTAATCTGTGGGGCTACTCGATGGGCGGTATCGGCAGAGATATGGCTTATCAGCTGGTCAACACGTACCTTCTGACGTTCATCACCTTTACGAAAGGGCTTTCGAACACCGAGTTCGCAATGGTTGGCGTCATTATGGTTATCTGCCGTATTTTCGACGGCTGCAACGACCCGTTCATGGGCAGCCTTATCGAAATCACAAGGACGAAAATCGGCAAGTTCAAGCCGTGGATTCTTGCGGGCGTATTTACGAACGTTGCGGTTATCATCGCGCTGTTCTGCGTGCCGCTCCGCGGGACGAGTTATCTCATTTTCTTTGCGTTCGGCTACCTTCTGTGGGGTATGACCTATACGATGAACGATATTTCGTATTGGGGAATGTTGCCTTCGCTGACCTCGAATCCCGGCGACCGCAACAACCTTACGACGCTTGCAAACATCGGCGCGGGTATCGGCGCGGGGCTTTCTGTCCTTGCAATCCCGTCGCTTACGCAGGGCAACCTGGCAATCGCGTCTAACGCAAGCAAGTCCTACGCAATCGTGTCGATTATCGTATGCATAGTTTTCTTTGTATGCCAGATTATGACGGTTTTTGTCGTAAAAGAAAAACCTTTGCCCAAAGTCCGTGTGGACGACGGCGAAAAACGTTCCTTGAAGGATATGTTCAAGGTTATTTTCAAAAACGACCAGTTGAAACCCGTTATGGCGTCAATGCTCCTTTATAACATAGGCAGCTGCATTACAATGGCTCTTGCGAGTTACTGGATTTATTATCGCTTTGCATATCAGGGGCTTCTCGTCACGCTGTTCACGGTTATTTCCGGCGTATCGACGCTTGTCATCGTGTTTTTCCCGATGATGTGCAAAAAGCATTCCAGACGCTGGATTTCAAAACTTTCGATGATTATGATTATCGTCGGATATCTTCTGATGTTCGTCATAAGTCTTACGACGGGCATAAACCCCGACGCGGACAAAGTCGGCTTCAAAATCGGCGAAGTATTGATTCCCGTTACGTTCATATTCACGGGACTTACGGGAGCGTGCGCGTTCTTCGGACAGACGCTGTTTTATCAGGTGCTTACGATTTCGGTCGCGAACACGGTCGAATACAACGAATATACGACGGGAATGCGCGACGAAGGCGTTATATTTGCGTGCCGTCCTTTCACGGCGAAACTCGGCAGCGCGGCGGTCGTCGGCATTACGACGCTTGTCGTTCTCGCACTTGGTCTTAACCCCACCAACAAGGCGATTTCCAACGCCGACTATGAGGCGGGACAACTTGCGGTTCGGGTGGAACAACTCGTGAAAGACGAAACCCCGAATTTCGACTCCCTTTCAAAGGAAGAGCAGACGAAACTTATCGAGGCAAAGAAAAAGTCCATCGAAACCGAAAACGTCGCGAAAATCGAAAACATTATTCACACAAACGAAGACACGAAGGTCGCAAAATGGCAATATCAGACAATGTTCGCGTTCATGACGTTGCTGCCCCTTGTGATTCTCCTTGGAAGTTTTGCGATATACTTTAAGAAGTACAACATAAGCGAGGAACGTTACGACGAAATCTGCGCCGAAATCGCAAAGCGCAAGCTTGCGGCGGAAGGCAACGAGGAAGTCGTGCTTGACGGCGCGGACGTAAACGAACTCGAAAACGATTTAGCATCTTCCGATGCGGAAACACCGGATGAAATTTTTGAACAGGAAGCGGCGGCGGATAAAATATCGGAAGCCCCGGACGAGGTTGAAAAATAGTCAATGATAGTTGCGGTTATTCTCGGAAACAGAATGAACGATAACGGCACGTTATCCGCGCTTGCAAGAAAGCGTCTGGACCTTGCCGAAAAACTTTATAAGGAGTATTCGCCCGAAGAAATTATTCTGTCGGGCGGACGCGCCAATCCCAACGTGGACGTCACCGAAGCCGACGCCATGCTCAAAGAACTGAAACGCCGCGGCAATATCGACGAAAGCGTAATCTTGTTGGAAGGGAAATCCATGTCGACCAAAGAAAACGCGAAATATGCCGTGCCGATGGCGCTTAAATTCCATCCCGATAAGATTATCGTGTGCACCACGCGCGAACACGCGACGCGACCTTATCTCAATCCGCTCAGACTTTTCCGTCGCGCGGTCAAAGACAACGGAAGCAACGTGCCCGTTGAAATCTATACAAACAACAAATAACATTTTTGGAGATATAATATGTCTGAAATCAAAAGCGACGTCCTGATTATAGGTGCGGGACCGTCGGGTATTTTCACGGCGCTGGAACTTATTCGTAAGAACAGCAACAAAACCATCACCATCGTCGAACAGGGACGAAACATCGACAGACGACACTGCCCGAAAAACAAAACGGGCAAGTGCGTAAATTGCAAACCTTATTGCAACATCACTACGGGCTTTTCGGGCGCGGGCGCGTTTTCCGACGGGAAACTTTCGCTGTCGCCGGAAGTCGGCGGCGACCTTCCCGAGCTTATCGGTTACGACACCGTGCAGGAACTTATCGACTACACCGACGGGATTTATCTCGATTTCGGCGCGGATAAGAAAATCGAGGGCGCAAACAGCGAAGACGTAAAGGTCAAAGAAATTCGTCGTCGCGCAATCGCCGCAGGACTGAAACTCGTCGATTGTCCCATTCGCCACCTTGGCACGGAAAAGGCGCACGAAGTGTATTCCCGCATTGAAAAATTCCTTATCGACAACGGCGTGAACATTCTTTTCGACACGTCGGCGGGCGACCTTATCATAAACGACGGAGTGTGCGAAGGCGCGCATTTCATCAACAACGTTACAAAGCAGGAATTCGTCATAAAGGCGGAAAGAGTGGTTGTGGCAGTCGGTCGCGTCGGCGCGGACTGGCTTGACGATCTGTGCAGAAAGTACGGCATAAAACGCCGTGCGGGCGTCGTCGATATCGGCGTCAGGGTTGAGTGCCGCAACGAAGTTATGGAAGAAGTCAACGACGTGTTGTACGAAAGCAAACTTATCGGTTACGTCCCGCCGTACAACGATAAAGTCCGCACGTTCTGCCAGAACCCCGGCGGATTCGTCTCGCAGGAAAATTACGAAGGCGGGCTTGCCGTCGTAAACGGACATAGTTTCAAGGATAAAAAATCCAAAAACACCAACGTCGCGATTTTGTCGTCGCACCACTTCCGCGTACCTTTCGATCAGCCGATCGAATACGCAAGAAAGGTCGGGGAACTCACGAATATGCTTGGCAACGGACAAATCCTCGTGCAACGCTTCGGCGATATCCTTGACGGGAAACGCACCTGGGAAAAAGAACTTGCAAGAAGCAACGTGCGTCCCACGCTTCCCGACGCGGTTGCAGGCGATATCACGGCGGCAATGCCTTATCGTCCGATGTCGAATATCATCAACTTCATAAAAGCGGTCGATAAAGTCGTGCCGGGCTTTGCGGGCAAGGAAACCTTGTTATACAGCCCCGAAATCAAGTTTTACAGCAATAAGGTGGAAATTGACGAGCGCTTTGAAACGAGCGTCAGAAACCTTTATACTCTCGGCGACGGCTCGGGTTGGACGCGCGGACTTATGCAGGCGTCGCTTATGGGCGTGCTCACCGCAAGAAATCTTTTCTCGGAATAAGAAAAACAAAATACGAACAAAAAATAAAAGCCTTGCGTTCTTGCAAGGCTTTTCGTTTGTTGGTTGATTAATTTTATGCCGCGCGTTCGTAAATTTCGTTTTCGCGACGTTTTTTAAGGACGGGAAGTTCCGCCACGCGGAAAAGGTGGAATTTTCCGTTTTCGTCCTTTGAGAACAATAAAAGAATTTTGCCTTTCACGACGCAGATGCCTGCGGCAAGCGGCTCAATCAGGAACACGACGCCAAGGATTGCCATAAACACGAATACAACCCAGATAAACGCGCCGTCCTTGAACCACATTTCAAAGCCTTCGTAAATGGTATGTACGCCCATAATGTTGCCGAAGCCCGAAAGTCCCAACGCTTTTCCTGCGGCTTCGTTGACCTGCGCGGTCGTGTACTCGGGATGAGCAAGGCGCGCCGCGTCGATTGCGTTTTCGACGTCCGCCATATTGTACTTTGCGTGGAAGGGAAGCATTGCGATGAGTACGTAGGTCAAAGGAATTGTCAGAATGAACGCAAACGCCGTGATGAAAATCGTCAGACGTTTTCTCAGTTTATCGTCTTCAAAGCGCAGCGCGACGTTTGAAAACAGCATAATGCCCGTTGCCATTACTAAAATGACGACAAGATATTTTGCAAGGGGGTTTTTGATTGCGGCATAACTTTTGTAAAAGTTTGCAACGCCCATCGCGTTGACAAGGAACAGTATGCCGAACACCATAATGACGCACGATAAAATAATACCGTAAACGCATTTTTTGTCGTTTGACGAAAGATTTTTCATAATTTCTCCTTACCCTGAAAATCGGTTGCCCGTAAAACCATAATAACAAGCGCAGCAAACGCGTGTCAAATATTTTTTGATATACAATATATTTTTATTATACTGTATTTATATTGTATGGCATAATCGGCGGGCAATTTCTTGCCTTTCGCGCCGCGTTATGATAATATTATATGGAAAAACAAGAGGTTGTATATGAGTTACGCAGACAAAGTATTCGTTGAAAACGTCAAAGATATTCTTGAAAACGGCGTGTGGGATACCGACAAGGAAGTCCGCCCGCATTGGGAAGACGGCACACCCGCGCACACCGTCAAGAAGTTTTGCGTCGTAAATCGCTACGACTTGCAAAAGGAATTTCCGATAATCACCGTAAGGCGGACGTTTTTCAAGTCCGCAATCGACGAAATTTTGTGGATATGGCAAAAAAAATCCAACAACGTCCACGATTTGAAAAGCAGAATCTGGGACAGTTGGGCGGACGAAAACGGCAGCATCGGGAAAGCGTACGGATATCAGCTTGCGAAAAAATCAATTTATAAGGAAGGCGAGTTCGATCAGGTCGACCGCGTGCTTTTCGATTTGAAAAACAATCCGCAAAGCCGCCGCATTATGACGAATATTTATAACTTCGACGATCTGCACGAAATGAATTTGTATCCTTGTGCATACAGTATGACTTTCAACGTTTCCGGCGACACCTTAAACGGTATTCTGAACCAAAGAAGTCAGGACACACTCACTGCAAACAACTGGAACGTCGTGCAATACGCCGTGCTTTTGCATATGTTTGCACAGGTTTCGGGGCTGAAAGCGGGCGAACTCGTGCACGTCATCGCCGACGCTCATATTTACGACCGTCACGTGCCGATTATCAAGGAAGTCATTGAAAAGCCGCAGTATCCCGCGCCGAAGTTCTGGATAAATCCCGACGTCAAAAACTTTTACGATTTCACCGTCGACGATTTCAGGTTGGAAGGCTACAAATTCAACGACCTTGACAAAAAAATCGAGGTGGCAATCTGATGAAAACGATAGTTGCAGTCGACGAAAAATGGGGCATCGGCAAAAACAACGGGTTGTTGTTTGCAATCCCCGAAGATATGAGGTTTTTCCGCGAAACGACGCTTAATAAGGTCGTCGTGATGGGCAGCAACACGTTGAAAAGTTTCCCGGGCGGCAAACCCCTGAAAAACCGCGTCAATATCGTGCTTTGGCCTGACGCGGACGAGCGCGACGACGTCGTCATCGTGAGAAACCTTGACGAACTTTCAAAAGCCATTTCCGCCTACGACACCGACGACGTGTTCATTATCGGCGGGGCAATGTTTTACAAAACTATGTTGCCTTATTGCGATACGGCGTACATCACGAAGGTCAGGGCGGACGGGCAGGCGCAGGTATTTTTTGAAAACCTTGACGATCTTTCCGGCTGGTCGCTTGAAAAAGAATCGGAACTCATAAACAACGGACAATACGAGTTTTCGTTTTGTACTTATAAAAACAAAAACCCGAAACCGTTTTAACGAAAAAACGCAAGCGCATCGCACAGGCGGTGCGTTTTTTTCTCCACGCAAGTACAAAAGTATCTTGCGTGGGTTCAGATTGCTGTGCAAGTTAAATTTGCTTCGCAAGTTATATTTTGACTTTCGTCAAAGTTATATTTTGGCATACGCCAAAGTGATATTTCGGCTTTCAGCCGAAGTTAAGGTGTTTATCCTTAGATTGCCCGCAGGGCAAATATCACTGCAACGCAATATCACTGTCGAAGACAATATCACTGCGTAAGCAATATCACTGCCGTTAGGCAAAAACGGCGCAAAAAAAACCTCGGTGGAAACCGAGGTTTTTCGTTAAGTTCAATTAGTCGTTAAGGTTCTTGTAATCGTCTTCCTTCTTCTTGGAAGTCTTTTTCTTATCGACTTGTTGTTTGCCTTCCTTGTGTTTGGGCAGGTACTTTTTGATGAAGAATGCCGCAACTGCGATGACGACGATTGCGCCGAACGCTACCGAAGTGAAGATAACCCAGTTGAAGTTCTTGCCGCTGTCTTTGTTGTCTTCCTTATCGGGCTCTTTATCGGGAGTGGTTTCTTCTTCTTTGTCGATTGCGCTGTACTTGACGGTGTTGACCGTAAGACCTGTGTTTGCCGCCTTGAAGTCGTTAACGTGTTTGTCGAATTCGTCCGCTTTCACGTCGAGTTTTTCGATAAGGACGTCGTCGAACAGAACGTATCCGCTTGCTTTATTATCGGCAGATTCGCCAAAGCCCAGACGGATTTTGAGAGAAAGGTCTTTCGCATTTTCGCCGTACTTGTCGATTTTCGTGTCGGACGAGGGCGCTTTGATGAAGAACACGTACTCTTTCCAGTCGGTGCTGTTGACCTCGATTGTCTGCGAAGCGTAGTCAACGTACTTGCTGTTTTCGCCGTAGTTTGTCGCGACAAGCGTGATATACGCTTTGCCGGTGTGACCTTCGGACAATTTTGCCCAGACGGAAATCTTATAGAATCCGTCTTTCGTGAGCGTCTTTGCATCGCTTGCGTAATAGCTTGCGCCCGCCGTGTTAAGGTAAGGGATAATCAGGCAGGATTCGCCGCTGTGCGCTTTGTAATCGGTGCTGTAAATAACGCCGCTTTGAAGTTGCTCGGTATCGGTATCCTTGGTCAGGGACGTCTTTGTCCAGCCTTTCGGGGAAGTGGGTTTGTTCTCGTCGGGGGTGGTTGCAAGACCGAAACTGTCCAGATTCATTTCGACGCGTTTGGTTTCTTCGTACTCGTTGGCGGCAGACGCCGTTGCGCTTGCGGTTTTTGCATTGTAAACGCTTTCGGAAATATCTTCCTTGATGACGTAGTCGAAGAGTACCGTGCCGCCTTTCGCGCTGCCGTTGTAGTTGTAGGTATCTTTTACGTCTTTATGAGTGTTTTTGTTGTAAACGACGAACGTTACGGTGCCGTCTTCTGCGACTTCTCTGACGTATTTACCCGACAAATCGTTTTCGAGTTTGGTCATATTCGCGTCGGTGAGGGCAACGTCTTTGTCTTCGCCGCCGAGGTACAAGCCTAAGGTTGCGCTGATTGACGAGAATCCCGTCTTGACGTAGAAGGTGTAGCGTTTCCAGCCGCCGGTCATAACACCCGTGGACGCTTCGATGTTTTCAAACTTACTGTCGACGTTGGTTTCTGCGATGTTGTTGTCGGTCATAAGGTAAACGCTTGCTTGACCGTTTATGACTTTCACCATAACGCTGATTTTGTAATAAGAGTTCGCGTTGAGCGTGAAGCTGTTTGAAACGTAACCTACGCGCACAGATTCTTTCGCAAGACCTTCAACGTCCGCGGAATTGATGAGCAGGTAAGAGTCGCCGCCCGCATAAATGCCGAATGTTTCAACGTCGTCCGCATCGCATTTGACGGGTACGGCTTTGAGAACTTCCGCGGTAATGCCGAGTTTTGTCGCAAGGTTATTAAGCAGGTTTTCGCGATTTACGTCGACGATGCCCGCAACTGCCTTGTCTTTTTCGCCTTTAAGCGTCCAGCCGGAAGGTACGCCGAAAGAAGTGCTTTGGAACTCGCCTTTTTCGTTTACGCCGCCGTCCTTGAAGAACTTCGTGTCGGAGTAGTTGTATTTCTGGAACTGACCGTTGGTGAAAGTTTCGCTTGAAAGCGTTTCATACCAGTCGTATTTCTTTTCGTACGTGCCGGAAGCCGACGCGCCGTTGTATTTTGTATAATCCGTTTCGACAAGAGACGCGTTTGCGATATAAGCCGTGCCGCTGAACAGGGTGGAGCTTGTGAACGCGCCGCCGCTGCCCAAAGAGATTTCAAACGTTACGTCCTGATTTTGGAGCGACGCGGTGTGGAAGTAGCAAACGAGTTCGCGATAGCCGTTAAGGCTCGACGAGCTGTCCGCAAGGTCTTTGTCGGTGGTAACCGCGGCAAACGTCGCGATTGCTTTTGCGGCAGAGTTAGTGTCTTTATCGCCGTCGTATACGGTCAGGACAACGCCCGAAGTCGAAGGAACGTCAACAGTCCTTACCCATACGCTGAAACGGTAATATGTGTCTTTTTGAAGTGTTGCCTTGGTCTGGAATTTCGCAAGGGTTGCTTTCGCCGACGTGAATTTTCTGTTTCTTGCCGAGAAGATTGACGAAACGTAAGGCGTTTTATCGTCTGCTGAGAATTCTTCGCCGTCGCCGGTGATAGTCACGGGAACGCCGTTGATGTCGGTGCCACTCTTGTTGACGAAAGCGTCGGTGAGTTTATTGTCTGCCGGTTTGAAACGGTTGTCGGTGACGTAGTCGCCGGTCTGCGTGGTGTCGTCGGTTTCTTCGATTTTAAGGTCGTCGACAAGGATATAACCTTTTGCTTTGTTGTCGCTGTCTTTACCGAGACCGAAGTGGAAGTAAAGTTCGTCCGCGGTATTCTCGTTTGCGTAAACGTAGAAGGTATATTCGTTCCAGCCGTTGTTTTCGCTGTCTTTTTGTGCGATTTCGATAACGGTGTTGTCGGACAAATCTTTGCTCTTGCCAAGGGCAAGGTACGCTTTGCCGTTTTCGACGTATTTCGTGTTCAGAGAAACGGTTATTTTGTAATATCCGCCGCGCTTGAAGTAAAGGGGATTCGTGGTGTAAAAGCCCATTCTCGCGTCGGCGACGTTATAGATTGCGAAAACGCTGCCGTGACCTTTGACTGCGTCTGCGGCTACTTTGTATTCGTTCACAAGGGTGATTTTGCCGTCTTTTGCGTCGACTTCGTTCACAAGACCGTAGTTGCTGTTGGTGTCGGTTGTCGTAACTCTGTTGTAAAGATAAGGATAATCCGACGTGGTTTTGTAATCGAAGCTGCCGTTGGGAACGGAAAGGGTAATCGTTTTTACGTTTTCGGTGGGCAGGACGGTGTCGTCTTTGACGGTGGTCAGACGGATATTGTCAAAGAAAGCGTAACCGCTTGTTTTGTATTCGTCGCGCAGGTTGTTGTTGCCCAGCATGAGTTGCAGTTCAAGCGAAGTGCTGCCGTTGTATTTTCCGTCGATAATGAAGGAATAAGTCGTCCATTCGCCGACGGTGATCGCGTCGAAACTTGCATAGCCTTCGGTTGCGGGAATCGACGAGCCCGAAGAATAACTTTTTGCGATTTTGATCGTCGCGCCTTTTTTCTCGCCGCCGTTAAGGTTTGCCGTTCTTACGTCGACCTGCAAAAGGTATTTCGTGTTTGCCGCCGCGCTGAACTCCGAAGATCTGTACATATAGTAACGGGCTTCCGTGTTGTTTATCATAAGAACGTTGTCGTCCTTATTATAATTTTTCGCGTCTTCTTCGCCCGTCAGACGTTTCGCGTCGAACTTCGAGAAAGTGCACCATGCGCCGAGGTTTTGATAATCCGCAAGGTTGATAACGCCGCGTTTTACGGTTTCGAGCTTGGGAAGGGTGCTGCCTTCGGTATCAGACGTCGGCGAACCGGTGAAACTCGACGGGGCGTAAGGATATCCTTTGTCCGACGTCGTGTAAGACCTGAAATTGCCGTTGGTGAATGACGGAGAAGCGCTCGTATTGTCGGGTGTCTTGTTGTCGTCGGTCTTTTTGTTGCATGCCGCAAGAAGAACGACGGACACGATAAGCGTCAGACATACGAGAAGTGTGAGCAATTTTTTAAGATTGAGTTTGTTCATTTCGACTCCTGTATAGTGTGTACTATACGCACGTTGCGTGCGCTAAAAATAAAATATACATATTGCATTATAATACATATCAATATTTTTGGCAAATAAAAATGATTATTTTGCACTGTTATTTTGACGTCGTGATGATAACACGCCGGGTTAAAACAAAACTAAAAGACGGCGCCGTATTATTTTTTGAAAAATCAAGATACTACGGTTATGCAAAAATACGCGCGGGTTGAAAAGAAAAAAGAAGTTTTAAGGACGGCGGCGTTGATACTTTCCGGCGCGGTTACGGGGATACTGTCGGGGTTTTTCGGCGGCGGGGGCGGAATGCTTGTCGTGCCTGCGCTGACGCTTATTATGAAACTTACCGAAAAGCAGGCGCACGCAACCGCAATCGCTGTGATTCTGCCCGTTACCGTCGTCGGCGCGGTAACTTATCTTTTGCGCGGAGTTTCCGCGGGGGAGGGTTTTGCGGGGACTGCCATAGGCGTTGTTATCGGCGGTCTTGCGGGCGCGATGCTCCTCAATAAATTGTCGAATAAGTTTGTTTCTTTTTTGTTTTACGGCGTGATGATCGCGGCGGGAATAAAAATGGTTTTGTGACACAAAACGGTGTTTAAGTTGTAAAATGAAAGTTTTATTTATCGTTTTCGGAATAATCGGCGGATTGCTTGGCGGAATGGGCATGGGTGGCGGAACGCTGCTTATTCCGCTTCTGACTCTTGGGCTCGACGTGCCGCAACAGACGGCGCAACTTCTGAATTTATTGACGTTCATCCCGATGAGCGCGTTTGCTCTTATCGTCCACGCCAAAAACGGATACGTCGTAAAAAAGCGTATCTTTTTCGTTATTCTGCCTGCGCTGGCGTTTGCGATTTTGGGCAGCGTTTTCGCAACGAAAATATCCGCCGAAGTTCTGAAAAAAGCGTTCGGATACTTTTTGATACTTCTCGGCGGCACGTATTTCATAAGTTGTTTCGTCAAAAAAATTCGTGAAAAATAGGAAAAATATGAAAAATGTTTGAAAAAATCGCTGGAAACGCCGTGATTTTTGCCAAAAAAACGTTAAAAATTTAACTTTCTATCAGTTTTAATTTTTTATTTTACAAATATTTATAATAAGTGTTATCATAAAATTATCGTGAAATAAGGAGGGACATAATTTTTGATTTTCACTTTTAAAAGAGGCGTTCACCCGGACGGCAAAAAGAAGTTGACGGAAAACGTCGCGCTTTCGGATTTTCCGACGCCCGTTTCAGTCTGCATACCTTTGTCGCAACACATCGGTGCGCCTGCCGAACCCGTCGTCAACGTCGGCGATTACGTCAAAGAAGGACAACTTATCGGAAAATCGACGGGTTTTGTTTCCGCAAACGTGTTTTCGTCCGTTTCGGGCACGGTTACGGGATTTATGACTTTGCCGACCGCTCCCGGCGGAACGTGCAATCACGTCGTCATCGCAAACGACGAAAAATACGACAAAGTTACGCTTCCCGCTCTGAACGACCCTTCGCCCGAAGAAATCGTGCACAGGATTCAGGAAGCCGGTATCGTCGGTATGGGCGGCGCGACTTTCCCGACTCACGTCAAACTTTCGCCGAAAACCCACGTCGACACACTTATCATAAACGCCGCCGAGTGCGAGCCTTACATCACCTGCGATTATCGTCTTCTTCTTGAAAAGACGGATGAATTCATCGCAGGCGTTTTGTTGCTGAAAAAGGCCCTCGGCGCGGAACACGTCTTTATCGGTATCGAAAAGAACAAGCCGGAAGCGATCAAAAAACTTATCGCCGACTGCGTGAATACCGACATCGCCGTTGCGCCGTGCAAGGTGAAATACCCGCAGGGCGCGGAAAAACAACTGATTTACGCCGTGACGAGAAGAAAAGTTCCCTGCGGCGGACTTCCCGCGGACGTCGGCGTCGTCGTATCGAACGTGCATACGGCTTATTCGGTGGCGCGCGCCGTTTATAATGGTGAGCCTTCCTACAAAAGGGCAATGACGGTATCGGGAAGCGGCGTGCAGAATCCCGGCAACTTCTGGGTAAGGACGGGTACGTCTTATCAGTTCATATACGACACCCTTGACAAAGACGTGTCGTTGCCCGAAAAGAACGTAAAAATCATATCCGGCGGCCCGATGATGGGATTCGCTCAGCCGTCGATGCGAGTCTGTACGACAAAAGGCAGTTCGAGTCTGCTGTTTCTGACGGAACAGGACGTCGAAAACAAGCCCCGTACGCAGTGCATCAACTGCGCCGGCTGTGCAAAAGTCTGTCCGATGCACCTTATGCCGATGAAAATCGAGGCGGCGGTTCTTTCGGGCGACTGGGAAGACGCGAAAAAATACGGCGTGCTTAACTGCATCGAATGCGGTTGCTGCGCTTATAACTGTCCTGCGAAACGCCCGCTCACTCAGGCAATCCGTCTTGGCAAGAAAACCATAAAGGAGAAGAAGATTTAATATGAACGACAGCAGTTATAAATACATAGTTTCGACTTCTCCGCACATCACGAACGGCAGAACGACAAGGGGCGTTATGTTTGACGTAATAGTCGCGCTTATGCCCGCGGTAATCGCGTCGTTTTTGCTGTACGGACTGTATACTTTGCTCATGACGGCGGTTTGCGTCGCGAGCGCGGTTTTCGGGGAATATATTTACAACCTTATCAGGAAAAAACCGCACACCGTCAACGATTTGTCGGCGGTCGTAACGGGCATACTTCTGGGGCTCAATCTCACGCCGACCGTTCCGGTTTACGTGCCGATTATCGGCGGGATTTTCGCGACGCTTGTCGTGAAGATGCTTTTCGGCGGTCTTGGCAAAAACTTTGCAAACCCCGCAATCACGGCCCGTATTTTCGTTATGCTTGCCTGGACGACGGCGATGACGACTTTCGTCGCTCCCATCGATTTGTCGAACGGCGGCGCGGAACTTGTCAAATATTTCAACCACGATACGGTCAACGCTCTGACTTCGGCAACTCCGCTCGTCGGGCTTAAAGAAGGCGCGGTGAACGCGTCCGCGCTCGATTTGTTCCTTGGAAGAACGGGGGGCTCTGCCGGCGAAACGTGCGCGCTTGCGCTTATCATCGGCGGCGTATACCTTGCGATAAGAAAGGTCATCGACGTTAAAATTCCGCTTATCTTCATACTCACGTATTTCCTTGTCACGCTTGCGATTTACAAGGACGCGAACGTTGCGGGCTGCGGCATTTTATCGGGCGGACTGCTTCTCGGTGCGATATTTATGGCAACGGATTACTCGACGTCGCCCGATACCGTTATCGGTACGTGCATTTATGCGTTCGGTTGCGGGCTGCTCACGGCGATTTTCAGAAAGTACGGCAGTATGCCCGAAGGCGTTTCGTTTGCAATACTGCTTATGAACGTCGTTACGCCGCTGCTTGACAAATACATTCGCCCCCGTCCTTTCGGTTACGTCAAACCCGTTAAACCGAAAAAGGGCAAAAAATCCGAAAAGGAGGCGCAGGCATAATGGCAACGAAAGAAAGAAAACCCAATAAACTCGTCGTGTGGCTGAAAGACCACCCGATGCCCGCTTGCGTGATAGTATTGTCGTTGATCGCGCTTATCGCCGGGCTTCTTCTCGGGGGAGTAAACCAACTTACCTATCAGTCGCCCGAAGAAAAACTTGCGAAAAACCTCAGCAAGGCTTACGCAAGCGACGCCGGCTGGACAAAGGTTGAAAACCTTTCGGATTACAACGTTTCGCCAAGCGATTCTTCAACGACGCTTACGGCGGCTTACAAGAGCGCGGCAGAAGGGAAAGACGTTTATATTTACACGACTTCCGCAAAAGGATACAAGTCGGGGCTTGAACTTATGATCGTCGTCGAAAACGATAAAATCATAAAGATTATGAAAACGTCCTCGTCCGAAACAATGGGCATCGAAAGCAAGGAAAGTTTCCTTAATCAGTTTTACAACGTCGACCTGACGACAATCGACGGGTTCAGAACAAACAAACAAAAAACGACAGTCGGCAAGGAAGTGTCCGCCGTGTCGTCGGCAACGAAAACGTCCAACGCGGTTGCGTCGAGCGTCGATATTGTCGCAAAATACCACAAAGCAATCAAAGGGGGTAACAAATAATGAGAGCAGGAAAAAACCCCAACAGTAAATGGAAAATCGTGACGAACGGCATTGTCCGCAATAACCCCACGTTCCGTTTGGTTCTTGGCACTTGCCCGACGCTTGCGCTGACGACCGCGGCGATGAACGGCATATATATGGGGCTTGCGACGACCTTCGTCCTTGTGTGCAGCAACGTGATGATTTCGCTTCTTAGAAACATCATTCCCGACAAAGTCCGTATCCCGGCGTACGTCCTGATTATCGCGACTTTTGTCACCGTCCTTGATATGGCGATGGAATACGCTTTACCCGACGTTTATGAAATATTGGGACTTTATCTGCCGTTAATCGTCGTTAACTGCATCATTCTGGCAAGAGCGGAATCGTTTGCGTCCTGCAACTCCGTCGGCGACAGCGCACTTGACGGGCTTGGAATGGGGCTTGGATTTATGTGTTCGCTCACCGTTATGGGCTGCATCAGAGAAGTCATCGGCGCAGGTACTTTCTTCGGTATCGCAATCGGAAGTCTTCCCGAATATTCGATGTCGGTAATTGCGATGGCTCCCGGCGGATTTTTGGTGTACGGACTTATGATGGCTGCCGTAAACTACATCAGCAACAGAAAACGCGATAAGGCTCTTCGCGAAGAAATCCGCATTGAAGAACTGAAACCCATTATCATAAAGGAGGGTAAATAAATGTCGTACTTATACCTTATTATCGGCGCGATATTCGTAAACAACTTTATCCTCGCGCAATTTTTGGGAATCTGTCCTTTCCTCGGCGTGTCAAAAAAGACCGACAGCGCACTCGGCATGGGCGTTGCGGTTATCTTCGTTATGGGCGTCGCGTCGATTATTACTTACGCGGTCAACCTTCTTCTTATTAAGTGGAACGTCGAATACATTCAGACGATTGCGTTCATTCTCGTCATCGCCGCGCTCGTGCAGCTTGTCGAAATCGTAATCAAGCGTTTCAGCCCGGGCTTGTATAACGCGCTGGGCGTATATCTGCCGCTTATCACGACGAACTGCGCCGTTCTGGGCGTTGCGATCGTCAACGTTACGCCGTCGTACGGATACAACCTTATACAAGCGTTTCTGAACGGCGTTTTCAGCGGCGTCGGTTTCACGCTCGCAATCGTACTTATGGCGGGCATACGCGAAAAATTGCGTCACAGCGATATCCCCGAAAATTTTCAGGGTTTCCCCATTACGCTTGTTGCGGCGTCCATTATGAGTATGGCGTTCACGGCGTTCGGCGGTATGATTTAAGGAGGGCGGAAATATGATTAATTTATTAGCGGCGTCGAAAGCGCTTCAAGTATTTATCCCCGCTTTAATCCTTCTTGTCCTTGCGATGCTGTTCGCGATTGCGCTTGCGTATCTCGGAAAGAAACTTGCGGTAAGCCGCGACGAACGTATTGACCAGGTCAGGGATTGTCTGTCGGGCGCAAACTGCGGCGCGTGCGGATACGCCGGTTGCGACGGTTTTGCAACCGCTCTTGTCGAAGGAAAGGCGGAACTTTCCTCCTGCAACGCAACCTCAAAAGAAAAGAAAGAAGAAATCGCGGAAATTCTGGGACTCACCGACACCGGCGAAGCGACGAAAGTCGTCGTTTGCTGCCACGGCGGTCAGGACGCGAAAGACAAATACGATTACGTCGGATACGGCGATTGCAGAAGTATGGAACTTCTTGCAGGCGGTCGCAAACAATGCGCCTGGGGCTGTCTGGGAACGGGCTCCTGCGTGGACGCGTGCCAGCATCACGCCGTTACCGTAAAACAAAAAGGATATTCCGAAGTGTCATTAAGCAAGTGCATTTCCTGCGGCAGGTGCATATCGGTGTGTCCGAAAAAGATAATAAAAAGGATCCCCGCAAGCGCGACTTATTACGTTGCGTGCAGCAATCACCAGAAAGGTAAGGAAGTGCGCGAGCTTTGCACGAAAGGCTGTATCGCGTGCGGTATCTGCGTGAAACAGTGCGAGGTCGGCGCGATAACCATCGTCGACAACCTTGCCACAATCGATTACACGAAATGCATAAACTGCGGCAAATGCGCCGCAAAATGTCCGCAACGTTGCATAGTCTCGACGGACAGTATGAAATAACAAAATCGCATTATTCAAAAACGTCCCCGCGCAATGCGGGGATTTTTTTGCGCGTTATTTCAAAAAATCGTCGAAAATCGCCCGAAAAAATTGTCAAAAAGTGCAAAAATTTGAAAATACCCCCTATACAAACGTTTTTTTATGTGTTATAATTCCATTAGTTTTAGGTTCAATAATAAACAACAATATACAAGTTTTAAGGATTTTTTTATGGAAAAGATTGCAATTATCGATTTAGGTTCAAATTCCGCGCGTCTCGTACTCGTCAACATTCTCGAAGGTGGATATTTTGTCGTTTTCGACGAATTGAAGGAATCCGTACGCCTCGGGCAGGATATGGACTGGGACGGCTTTTTGAAGCCGCAACGCATCGCGCAAACGATAAAAACGTTGAAAATGTTCCGCCGTCTTTGCGACGCGAACGGCGTTGAAAAGATTTACGCTTACGCAACTTCCGCCGTACGCCGCGCCAAAAACCAGAAAAGTTTTCTTGACGAAGTCGCGGTTTCGTGCGGTATCAAGATTCAGGTTCTGACGAAGGACGAGCAGGCAAACCTTGTTTATCAGGGCGTAATCAACAGTCTGGAAGTGCCCAAAGGGCTTATTATGGACATCGGCGGCGGCAGCACGCAGTTCATTTATTACAGCCGCAAGAATATCCTTGCCAGCGAAACGCTGCCTTTCGGCTCGGTTACGCTTACCGACCTTTTCAAAAACGATAATTGCCCGCCCGAAGAAAAGGCGAAAAAAGTTCAGGATTTCATCAAAGAACATCTTGACAGGATCGAATGGTTCAAAGAAATCGATCCCGATACGCAATTCGTCGGCGTCGGCGGCACGTTCAGAAACCTCGGTCGTATAAGCAGGAATATCAAAAAATACCCGCTCGATATGATGCACAATTACCATCTTTCGACGGAAGAATTCAATCAGATTTACAACACCATCAAAACGCTTGACCTTGACCGCACCCAAAAAATCAAAGGGTTGTCGTCGGGACGCGCCGATATTTTCCCGACCGCGCTTGCAGTCGTTAAGGAAGTTATCGATTACGTCGGTCTCAACGAAATCATCGTCAGCGGTTGCGGACTTCGCGAAGGCGCAATGTTCCGCTATGCCGTGCCCAGCACCAACGAGAAGCCGTTGTCGGATATTCTGGGACACAGCATTCAGACGCTCATGCACTATTTCGACGCGAACATTCCCCATGCGGAACACGTGTATAATCTGTCGTTACAACTGTTTAAGCAGTTAAAAGTGCTGCATAAACTGCCCAGAGCGTACGTTAAGGTGTTGCGCGTCGCCGCGCTTCTGCACGACAGCGGTATGCGTATCAAGTTCTATGACCACCATCGCCACAGCAGTTATATCATCTTAAACAGCAACCTTTACGGCATTTCGCAAAAGGATCTTGTCGTGGCGGCGTTCGTTGCGGGCGGTCACAAAAAGAGCGACTTTAACGAACTCGATATGAGCAAATACCGCGTCCTGCTTTCTCAGGAAGACGTCGAGGCAATCAAAAAACTTTCGGTCATTCTGCGTATAGCGGAAAGTTTCGACAGAAGCCAGAGCGGGCTTATCACCGGCATCAACTGCGACGTGCTCGGCGACAGCGTGATTATGAAAACGGAAACCGAAGGAGACTGCTCGCTTGAAATCAAGGAAGCGCTCACGGCCTCGTCCGAGTTCAAACGCGCATACGGTAAAAACCTTGAAATCTTATAATGACGTAAAAGTGGTTCTTGCGTCGGGTTCGCCCCGAAGGAAGGAACTTTTAAGGGAGATTTTTCCCGAATTTACGATATCGGTAAACGACGCGCCCGAAAAGAAAATCGGGCGTTTTCCGTCAAAACTCGTCACCGATAACGCGCGCGAAAAAGCAATGGCGTCCGACGCTTTGGACGCGCTTGTCGTCGCCGCGGACACCGTCGTTTTTATGGACGGCAGATATTTTCTGAAACCCAAGGACGAGAACGACGCCACGGAAATGCTGAAAATCTTGTCAAATCGCACACATTTCGTTTATACCGGCGTCGCGTTGAGATTCAACGATAAAATCACGACTTTTTACGTCGTGTCGAAAGTTAAAATGAAAAACCTTTCGTCGGATACGATTAAGGAATACGTCGCAACGGGAAGCCCCCTGGACAAAGCCGGCTCGTACGGCATTCAGGACGACGTCGTCGTGGCGGGTTATTCCGGCAGTTTCTCAAATATTATGGGCTTGCCCGTCGAAGAAACGGCCGTGCGTATCGACGAATTTTTAAGGAGTATTTATGGCACTCATGGAACTTGCCGTTGATTTCGGCTCGTCTTACATTACGATTTATAAGCGCGGCGAAGGCATCGTTCTGAAAGAAGCGTCGGTCGTCGTCGTCAGCACGCACAAGAAGAAACGCGAAGTCGTGGAATCCGGAAACGCCGCGAAAAACTACGTCAAAACGACGATGGGAAACGCGCGTGAAATTTATCCCGTGCGCGAAGGCGTCGTTGTGAGCGTCGAGGACGCGTCGCTTATGATGAGCGAATTTATCAAAAGACTTTTGCCCGAAAAGATTTTAAAGCCGCAAATCCGCGCGGTTGTGATGATTTCGTCGGGGCTTACCGTTGTCGAAAGGCGCGACGTCGAAACGGTTATGCTAAACGCCGGCGTGAAAGACGTCGTTCTTGTTGAGTCGCCGCTTGCGCTGCTTGCATACACCAACAGCGTCGGCGGACTGTTTCTGGATATCGGCGGCGGCACTGCGGAAGTTGCAAGCGTCACGAAAAACGGAATTTCCGCGGCGTGCAGCGTGAATATCGCGGGCGCGATGCTCAATTCCAAAATCATTGATTATTTCGTTGAAAATTACGGCTTGAAAATCGGCGATTATACCGCGGAGAAGTTGAAACTCGACGTCGGCAGTATGTACGACAACGATTTGTCGGCAACCGAAATCAGCGGTCGCGACGTTCTGGACGGAACGCCCCGCAGTATGGAAGCGTCGGCAAAAGACGTGCGCCGCGCCATTTCAAAATCCATCGACGCACTTATCGAAGTCGTTGAAAACGTCCTGAATATGACACCGCCCGAACTTGCGGGAGAAATCGGCAAAAAGGGCATTTTCATTTCGGGCGGCACGTCGGAACTTCCGGGGCTTATCGAATATCTGGGCGTCAGGCTTTACCTGCCGATAACGCAACTGAAAGACTATGACAATGCCGCGGCTTTCGGCGGCGGCGTGCTTCTGGAAGACGGCAAAGCGTTAAGTCAGATGCTTAATATGAAGGTTGATTGACGGATATTTATCGAAATCGTCCGAAAAATCAATAAAAACATATAAAAACAAGCAAAATCACGAAAAAACACATTGAGTGTTCTTTTGACACAAAAGACTGTGGTTTTGACATAAATCGACATAATCGGCGTTTCTTTTACGAGAAACGCTTTTTTTTGCAAAATCACACGGTTTACCATATATGCGGAGGTAAATTGTGGGAAGAAAAATTGTTGTTACATCGGGAAAAGGCGGCGTCGGCAAAACGACGCTTACGGCAAGTCTCGGAATCGCGATTGCGGAAACGGGCAAAAAAGTCGTGCTTGTGGACGCCGATATCGGGCTTAATAACCTTGACGTCGTGCTTGCGGTCGAAAACAAGGTGGTTTACGACGTCCTTGACGTCATATCGGGGAAATGCAGACTGAAACAGGCGTTGATTCAGGACGTTGACAATCCCACGCTTTACGTTTTGCCGTCGGCGAAAATTCAGGACAGTCCTCTCATTACGGCGTGCAGTTTCCGAAACGTCGTGGACGCGCTCGCGCTCAACTTCGATTTCGTGATAATAGATTGTCCAGCGGGCATCGACAACGGATTTCACCGCGCGGTATCGGCGGCAACCGAGGCAATCGTCGTAACGACGCCGCATATTTCGGCTGTGCGCGACGCCGACAAAGTATTGTCGATACTGTCCGGGTACTGTCTTATGAGCGTCGGACTTGTCGTGAACCGCGTGCGCGGCGATATGGTATCGAAGGGCGAAATGATGAGTGCGGGCGATATAGTGCGCGCCGTCAGATGCGAGCCTGTCGGAGTTATTCCCGAGGACGACTACATCACGATGTATTCGCAGACGGGAAAAGTGCCTTTCGACACGACTTCGGGGCGCGCTTTCAAGATGCTTGCGTCAAACGTCATAAACGGCACGAAAAACATTTACGACTGCGTTTCGCGCGCGGGGCTCGGCACAAGAATCAGGAGGTTTTTCGGACTGTGAAAAAGACTGCAAAACTTGCAAGCGAAAGATTGAAAAACGTCATTTTAAGCGATAAAGTTTCCCATCCCGACAGGCTCAACGACCTTTTGAAAAGCGACGTAAACGATATGCTGAAAACTTATTTCGAGCTGTATCCCGGAAGCATAAAAGTGTGTCTGAAACCGTCGGAATACGGGCTGGACATTCTTATCGACGCAACCGCCATACGGGTTAAGGATTTCGGAAGTTTCGGGGAATAACCTCGCCAATTTTTTTAAAAAGCGGATTGTTCAGAATCAATCGTTGCATATCGTCTTCGCCGAGTTTACACACGACTTCGTTGTTTTTCATAACGAAAAAAACATAACGATAATCGGGTTTTATCAGGCATAAAACGCGCTGTAAAGTTGCGTTTTCGTCGATATACAATGTTTGACCGATAACGCCTTTGTCATAGTTTTTCACAATCGGGGAAGCGTTGTTAAGGTATTTCAGGTCTGCCGCGTCGCTTTCAAAAATGTTGTAAATCATCAAAAACGCCGCCATCAAAAGAAAGGTGAAATTCGGCGTGGTTTTTAGCGAAAACAGGTAAAATAAAAGAAGTGCGAGCGACAGGATTATCCCAAAAATTCTGAGCAGTTTTATCACTTTCGGTTTATATCCCGAAATCGCCTCGATAACCCTTGCGCCGTCCAGCGGAGTCACCGGCAAAAGATTGAAAAGCCCCGTCCAGAGATTTGCGTAAAAAAACGTTTGAAGATATGCAAAACTTTCGGGAAAAATCCACCATATCGCCACGGTAAAAAGCGCAAGCGAAAGGTTCAGAAGCGGCCCAGCAAGTGCGATTATTACGTTGGACGTTTTGTCGAAATCGTGATTGTTGTAAAGCGCCGCGCCGTAGGGCAAAAAAATTATCCGCTCGGACGGATAACCTCTTGTTTTCGCGGCGATCGCATGGAAACATTCGTGCAGAGTAACCGCAAGAACGCTCGATAAAAACGCCCCGATGCCGAATTTCCACACGAGAAGGGCGGCAACGATTATCGACATCGGGTGAATTTTGATTTTCACTTTTTCAGGTCAGTATCGAAGTAAGCGCGGCAATGCTTGCGTATTTTGCGATTTGTGCAATCAGAAAGCCGAGGGAAATCGCGGTAAGCGCCATAAGCGGCAGAATCAGCAGACTGCCCGTGCCTTCCTTATTGAAAGAGCCTTTGATTTTCTCAAAGAATTGCCGCGATTTGCGCGCGGGTTTTACGTCGTACGAAACGTAATCGTTGTTGATAATCTGATTTTCCACGTTATCGATGTCTTCGTATTTCATATTTGTCACCTCACGCTATTATACGGCGGATTTTCACGATATATGCCAACGACTTAAAATCCCATATCCCTTGACATTTTTTATCATACATATTACAATATTTAGTTGCATAAATGAATGAAAATCGAATAATCGAATTCGGTTGAATATAGTTTTGTCGGACGCGAAAAACACCGTTTACACGGCGGAATTTTCAAAAATCCGACGTTTTATAAGGAATTTTTATGAAAAAACTCTTCATCGACTACCACCCGAAGCGCGTTTGCGTCGCAATGACCGAAAATAACGAGTTGAAGGAATATTACGTCGAAAAAGCAACGAAACCGAAAATCGTCGGCAACATTTACAAGGGCAAAGTCGTCAATACCTTGCAGGGAATGAAAGCGGCGTTTGTCAATATCGGGCTTGAAAAAAACGCTTTCCTTTACGCGGGCGAAACGCTTGTCGATAAGACCACTTTGGGCGACGGCGCGCTCGTTATGCCGCAAAAACTCAACGTGTCGCCGGGCGACCGCATTATGTGTCAGGTCGTCAAGGATTATTTTGGCACGAAAGGCGTCAGGATTTCGCAAAACATATCGTTGCCGGGCAGGCTCGTGGTCATTATGCCGCAGATGGATTACGTCGGCATATCTCATAAAATTTCCGACGAGGCAAGAAGAGACGCGCTTTTGAAACTTGTCAAAGAAAACTGCCCCGCGGGCGTTGGCTTTATCATTCGCACCGCCGCGCAGAACGCCGACGACGCGGATATCGTCAAGGAAATGAATTCTCTTGTCCAGAAATGGAAAAACATCGTGCAAAGTTACAAAACCGCGCAGGACGGCGACGTCGTTTACGAAGAGGGCGACCTTATCTTCCGCACAATCCGCGATATTCTGGACTCCGACATCGACCGCATTATCGTCAACAACGAAATCGTTGCCCGCGACCTTCGCCAGAGTCTTGTCGAGATTTACGGCGACAGAGATGTTGTGGAACTTTACACAGGCACCGAAAATCTGTTCACTTATTACAATTTGCAGTCGCAGATTTCAAAACTCATAAAACGCAAAGTAATTTTGAAAAACGGCGCGTATATCGTCATCGACCGCACCGAAGCGTTGACGGCAATCGACGTCAATACCGGGAAATACGTCGGTGAGAACGATTTGGAAAAAACATTCCTCAACACCAACTTTCTGGCGGCGGAGGAAATCGCCAAACAGTTGCGCCTTCGCAATATCGGCGGTATCGTCATCGTCGACTTCATTGATATGGAGCTGGAAGAAAGCCGCAAAAAACTGCTTGCCGCATTTGAAAAGGAACTCAAAAAAGACCGCGTCCGCACCAGTAAACCCGTAATGACCACTTTGGGACTTGTCGAAGTCACGCGAAAGAAAACAAGAAGCAGCGTTTACGATCTGCTGCTTTCGGAATGTCCGTATTGTCAGGGCGACGGGTTCGTTTTCTCGGAAGAATACGTCATTATGCGTATTCGCGAAGCACTTATGAATCTTATGAGCGACGAGGATCCGCGTTCCGTCATCGTTACCGCAAACCCCGACGTTTACAACAAAATATTCGCTTTGCGTTACCTTGAAAGAGAGTGCAAAACGATTTGGAAAGGCAAGCGCATCTACATTATTCCCGACGCGCTTTTACACCGCGAAAAGTTCAGCCTTTCGCCGACGAACGAAGCTGTCCTGAGCTTACCCGAAAACGCCAAACTCCTTTATTAAAAAGTCATAATTTTGCGCCTTTTTGAGTTTTTCCGAGAACCTGAAAATCCGTGTACGCATTAGTACACTAGGATTTTCAGAACCCCGAAAGAAACGTCAAAAATCCATCAAAATTCTGACTTTTTAAGAGAAATTTATTATATTTGCAAATTCTCGCCGTTTTAGGGAAGTTGGTTTTGATACCCGCCGAGAAAAACACGGGGTCCCCACAAGATACTGTGTACTTGTGGGGCTTAACAGCATCAAAATTCTGACTTTTTAAGGGAAATTTATTATATTTGCAAATTCTCGCCGTTTTAAGAGAACTATATTTAGCACCCGGACGGGTGCTTTTTTATTAGGGTGATTTGGAAATCCTTATTTGTTTGACCGAACGTTTAATATTATGCGTAAAAATGCGGCTTTTCGGGCGCGCATATATTATTTATATAATAAAATCGGTTGACATTGCCGATTTTTTTTGTTATATTACATTTCGTGCCGCGTAGAAAGGGTACAAAGTGCGCTTGCGCCACCCCGATAGCGAGACTGGAGAGAGGAGGTATTTAATATGTACGCTATTATCGCAACCGGCGGTAAACAATTCAAAGTTGAAAAGGACCAGATTATTAAGGTTGAAAAACTCGACGCCAACAAAGGCGACAAGGTAACTTTGGACGTAGTTATGCTTGCGGACGACGGTAAGGTGCTTGTCGGCGACGACCTCAAAAAGGCCAAAGTCGAGGCGGAAGTTTTGTACAGCGACAAATCCGATAAGGTTATCGTTTACAAATACAAAGCCAAGAAGAACGAGCGCAAACGTCAAGGACATCGTCAGCCCTACACCGCACTCAAAATTTTGTCCATTAAAAAGTAATGACAAAGGTCAGGATTCAAAAACATAACGGCAGTATCGTAAGCGTTGAATGCGACGGGCATACGGGATACGGCGTTGAAGGCGAAGATATCGTTTGCAGCGCGTTATCGTCCATCGTACAGACGGCGGCTTTGGGGCTTATGCAGGTTGCCGGCATCGATCTCGATTACGAGGTCAGGGAAGAAGACGGATATCTTAAATTCACGCTCCCCCCGCTTTCAAAGGAAAGACGCCGCGACGCCGATATGATTCTGAACACACTATATCTGGGAATCTTCGATTTGCACGAAGGCTTTTCGGATTTCATTGAATTGGAGGTAAAGTAATATGTTTATTAATATACAATTATTTGCTCATAAAAAAGGTTCGGGTAGTTCGCACAACGGACGTGACAGCGCGGCAAAACGCCTCGGTCCCAAGCGTTCCGACGGACAATTCGTGCTTGCAGGCAACATTCTTATGCGCCAACGCGGTACGAAAATCCATCCCGGCACCAACGTAGGTATCGGCAGCGACGATACGCTTTACGCATTGAAAGACGGCATCGTCCGTTTTGAAAGAAAGGGCAAAAACGATAAACAAGTTTCGGTTTACGAAGCGGAATAAGTTGAAAAACGAAGCACCCTGCGAGATTTCGCAGGGTTTTTTTGTGCGAAAATTCTCACGCGCGCGCATATTTATGGATAAATAAAGCAAAAAAACGCTTGACAGCGGTATTTTTCCGGATTTAATATAATCCTTATGGATTATATTGTCGAAAAAGGTAAAATTACCGTAATAAATCCCCGTGACTTCGATATACGGAAAACTCTGGAATGCGGACAGGTGTTCCGATACAAAAAAATCGACGACGGATACGAAATAATCGCGAAAAATCAGCGCGCCCGGTTAAAAAACGTAAAAAATAACGTAGAAATAGCCTGCACGGACGAAAATTTTTTTGTAAAATACTTTGATTTGTGCAAAAACTATGATATAATTAGGTTGAAATTGGGTGATAAAGGCCTTTTTCGTGCGGCAATCGATTTCGGACAGGGGATAAGAATTCTTCAACAAGATCCGTTTGAGACCTTGATAAGTTTCATAATTTCGGCAAACAACCACATTCCCCGCATAAAATCGATTATCGAAAGGCTGTCGACGGCTCTCGGCGACAGGTGCGACGGTTTCAACGCATTTCCGACGGCAGAAGCGTTGTCCGAAAAAGACGCCGATTATTACTTCAAGGCAGGGCTCGGGTATCGCGCCCCTTATATCGTCGAAACGGCGCGCGCGGTGAAAGACGGCTTTGACCTTGACGGTCTTCAAACTCTTTCGACCGACAAGGCAAGGAAGGAACTTATGACGCTCAAAGGCGTCGGACCGAAAGTTGCGGATTGCATACTGTTGTTCGGTTTCGGGCGAGAAGACGTTTTCCCCGTCGATACCTGGATAAAAAAGGTTTACAATTCCTACTTCGGGCACGAGGACAATCCCGCAAAAATCAGAAAGGCTCTGACGGATAAGTTCGGCGACCTGTCGGGATACGCACAGCAATATTTGTTCTTTTATAAAAGAGAACTTGAAAAATAATATACATTGTTAATAAATGGAGGGTTATTTATGAATACCAAGAAAATCGTTGTTTTAGCCGATATCGAAAGTGTCCGCGTACCGTTCACTTCCTTTGAAAAGGCATTGAAAGAAGTATCCAAGTACGGCGACGTCGCAGGTTGCAAATTCTACGGATACAGCGCAAAACGTACCAAAGACTACGCAGACTTCATCGCAGACAATAACTATGACGCGTTGTCATCTCTCGCAGGAAAGAGAAAAGGTAAACTTGACCTTCGTCAGGTCATCGACGCCACCCGTCTTGCAGAAAACCGCAAAATCGACGGTATCTTCCTTCTGTACGGCAAAGGAAACATTAAACCTTTGATCAGCTATCTCCGCAACCTCGGCATCGAAGTTTACGCAGGCGTTATCACGCCCGACGACAACAGCGCGAAATGCAACCAGACCATTATTCTTGAAGAAGGTTTGCTTTATACGCAAGTATCGCACGCTGCTCCCAAGAAAGCGGCTCCCGCTCCCGCGCCCGCAGCACGTCCCGCGGCACGCCCCGCAGCAGCGAACGACGATGACGATATCATCGCAAAACTCGCAGCGCTTCTCGGTGACTGATAACTACATAAGGTAAGAGGGAGAATGCCTTATAAAAAGGCGGTTCCTTCACGAGCAAAAAAGAAAAACACCGCCGACGATTGTCGGCGGTTTGTATATTAAACAGAGGTTTATTATGGCAAAAATCATCATCAATACGGAGGCTTGCAAGGGTTGCGGATTGTGCACGCTTGCCTGTCCCAAAAAAATTCTTGCCATCTCGGCGCACAGCAATAACAAAGGTTATTATTACGTCGAAGTCACCGACAAGGAAAAATGCACGGGTTGTTCTTCGTGCGCGATCACTTGTCCCGACGTCGTTATAGAGGTGGAAAGATGAAAAAACTTATGAAAGGTAACGAAGCAATCGCGGAAGCCGCAGTACGCGGCGGCTGTCGATTCTTTGCGGGATATCCCATCACCCCGCAAAACGAAATTCCCGAATATCTGAGCTGGCGTCTTTTTGAGGTCGGCGGACAGTTCGTGCAGTCGGAAAGCGAAGTCGCGGCAATCAATATGGTTTACGGCGCAGCGGCAGCCGGCACGCGCGCAATGACAAGTTCGTCAAGCCCCGGAATCTCGTTGAAACAGGAAGGCATTTCGTATATCGCCGGCGCGGAACTTCCGTGCGTAATCATCAATATGGTCAGGGGCGGTCCCGGACTCGGCGGTATTCAGCCTGCACAAAGCGACTACTTCCAGGCGACGAAGGGCGGCGGACACGGCGATTATCATATGCTCGTTTACGGTCCCAACAGCGTGCAGGAATGCGTCGATATTTTGTACAACGCTTTTGACAAAGCCGACGAATATCGTATTCCCGTCATGATTCTGGGCGACGGTATGCTCGGTCAGATTATGGAAGCGGTCGAACTGCCCGAAATGAAGGATATCGAAAAACTTCCGAAAAAAGACTGGGCGGCAACGGGAAGCGGCGTCGGCGAAAACCGTCGTATCGTCAACAGTTTGTATATCGAGCCCGACGCGCTGGAAGAACTTAACCACAGACAGTTTGAAAAGTACGACCTTATCGCAAGTCGCGAAACGAGATATGAAGAATACCTTTGCGACGACGCCGAAATCGTACTGACGGCATACGGCACTGTCGCGCGTATCGCGAAATCCGCCGTGAACATCTTGCGCGAACAGGGCATAAAGGCAGGACTTTTAAGACCTATCACGTTGTACCCGTTCCCGAACGAAGCGTTTTTGAAAGTCGCAAACAACCCGACTGTCCAAAGATTCGTATGTTCCGAACTTTCGATGGGACAAATGATTGAGGACGTGAAACTCGCAATCGAATGTAAGAAACCCGTCGACTTCTTCGGTCGCACCGGCGGCAACGTTATGACGCCCGAAGACATTGTCGAATTCGTGAAAGGGGAGGTAAAAAAATAATGGCAAAAGTATTTGAAAAAACCAAAATGCTGACAGACGTGCCGTTCCATTACTGCCCCGGTTGCACGCACGGCATCGCGCACAGACTTGTTGCGGAAGTTCTGGAAGAACTCGGCGCGGAAGGACATTGCATAGGAATCGCTTCCGTCGGATGCAGCGTGTTCTCGTATAACTATTTCAACTGCGATATGATTCAGGCGTCGCACGGTCGCGCACCCGCAGTCGCAACGGGCGCAAAGCGCGCCAATCCGAACAACGTCGTGTTTGCTTATCAGGGCGACGGCGACCTTGCAAGTATCGGTATGGCGGAAATCGTGCACGCGGCGACGCGCGGCGAAAAGATCACCGTCATCTTCATCAATAACGCGATTTACGGCATGACCGGCGGACAAATGGCTCCGACCACCCTTGACGGGCAAAAATCGACGACTTGTATTTACGGCAGAAATCCCGAAATCAACGGCAACCCCGTGAAAATGTGCGAACTTTTGTCCACGCTTACGGGCCCCGCTTATATCGCAAGACAAAGTTTGTGTGACGTAAAACACATCGTCCAGGCAAAGAAGGCAATCAAAAAAGCCTTTGAACATCAGATTAACGGCGACGGTTTTACAATGGTGGAACTTTTGTCAAGCTGCCCGACCAACTGGCACATGACGCCCGAACAAGCCCTTCAATACGTTGCGGGCGATATGGAAAATCTGTACCCGCTTGGCGTTTTTAAGGAGGTATAAGTATGGAAAAGATAATCATCGCAGGTTTCGGCGGACAAGGCGTTTTGTCGCTCGGACAGTTTATCGCATACGCCGCCTTATACGAAAACAAAGCGGTAACCTGGCTTCCGTCGTACGGTCCCGAAATGCGCGGCGGTACGGCGAATTGCAGCGTTGTCGTTGACGATACGGAAGTCGCGTCGCCCATCATCGCGGTGCCCGACACGCTTATTGCAATGAACAAACCGAGCCTTGACAAGTTCAAAAACAAGGTGCGTCCCGGCGGACTTATCATCGTCAACAGCAGCCTTATTTCCGACAAGGTGGAGCGCACCGACGTTACCACGATTTACGTCCCCGCAAACGAGCTCGCGCACGAAGCGGGCAACGACAAGACGGCGAATATCGTGGTTCTGGGCGCGTATATGAAGTACAGCAATCTCTTCCCGAGGGAAGTAATGCTGAGCACCATCGAAAAGGTTTTCCACGCAAAACCCAAGGTAATCCCCGTCAACCAGAAAGCGTTTGACATAGGTTACGGTTTATAAACATCATGCCCGGCTTCGGTCGGGCTTTTTCATTGCAAAAAAACGATATATTTGCAAAAGAGCAAGTTTATCGTACAAAATAAAGGGGTAAAATATGAAAAACAAAGTAATGCGTACCGATTATCCGATAAGGAAAATTGCCGACGACACTTATATGATAAGCGACTTCGGCATCGCGAACTGTTATCTTTTAATAGGTGAGGAACGCGCGCTGCTGATCGATTGCGGGCTGGGTATAGGTGACATAAAGGGCGCGGTCGAAAAAATTACCGACAAGCCAATTACCGTTGTCGCGACGCACGGACACGTCGACCACGCGGGCGGCGACGGACAGTTTGAAAAAATTTACGTCCACACCCTCGACACGGGAAAGACGTATAAGTTTATGACAAGTTATATCGTCAGGAAACTGTTCCTTATCGGCTCAAAGGGGGTTGTCGACAAAAGCGTAAAAGTCAAAGATTTGGTAAAGTACGATAAACGTCCCGAAGTCGTCGGCATAGACGGCGGTTACGTTTTCGACCTTGGCGGACGACAAGTGAAAGTCGTTCATTCCGTCGGGCATACTTACGGCAGTATATTGCTTCTGGACGATAAAACGAAAATTGCTTTCGTCGGCGACAATATGTGTCCGTCGCCGTGGCTGTTTCTGCCGAACGCGTCGTACGTCGACGAATGGCTGGAAAGCGCAAGGGAAATTTTGAAAATTTCAGACGAATACGCGATATGGTGGGGACACGAAGGCGGCTTTCTTTCGCAGGGACTTATCGAAAACGTGATTAAAATCGGCGAAGAAGCAATCAAAAAGTACAAGAAAAACCGCATTTTGTTCCGTGTGATTTTTTATCCCTGCAACGACAGGGTGAACGGCAGCGTGGTATTCAGAAGCACCCGCCTTATCAAAAAATCGAAATAGCGGGGCAAAACTTTTCAATGACTCGCGAAGAAAGAACACATAATATAAATATATTATTGTGTTTTTTCTTTTTTTATGGTATCATTTTCATAGGAGAATTCCGAGAAATTAAAAAAGGAGCCGGGCTTATGACTTTTGATATTGCGCTTTTGAGCACGTTTTCGGAAGAAATAGTTTTTCTTTTTCAGGAGATGAACGTTGCTTCGGCGATTTGTTTTTTCGTCGGACTAACATTCATTATTGTGGAAGTATTCACGCCGGGTTTCGGCTTTTTCGGGATTTCGGGCATAATACTTTCGATAATCGGCATTGTTCTTCGCGCGACGCAGGGCGGCAACGGCAATCCCGTCATACAGGCGCTTTTATTGCTGCTGATATTGCTTATCGCGTGCGTGATAGCGTTCGTATTTATGGCGGTGTCGTCCAAAAAAGGCTGGTTGTCAAGGACGCCTTTCGTCATGAAAGAGAGCGCGGTTTCGACGGGCGTGTCGGAAGGCACGGCGGATTACAGCGGACTTCTTGATAAAACAGGGAAGACGCTTTGCGCGCTTCGTCCGTCGGGCATGGTCGAAATCGACGGTAAAAAATACGACGTCGTTGCCGAAAACGAATTTATCGACGCGGATACGGAAGTAAAAGTAATAAAGGTCGAGGGCGTGCGCGTCGTCGTCACGAAAAAATAGTTTTTAATTTGTAGATTTTTGGAGGTATAAATTATGTTGTTTACCGCACTTTGTCTTACAAGTGCCGTTACCACGCTTATCGTGGTGCTGGCGGTTCTTGTCGTGTTTCTGGCAGTGTTTTTCGCGCTCGTTCCCGTGGGAACGTGGTTTCGCGCGTTGGTTTCCGGCGCAAGAATTTCAATGGGGCGTCTTATCGGTATGCGCCTTCGCCGCATCAACATCAGAATGATTGTCGAAGCGTATATCAACGCCGTGAAAGCCGGGCTTGAAATCGACGTCGTGGAACTTGAAACGCATTATATGGCGGGCGGCGACGTTCTGAAAGTCGTCAACGCATTGATATCGGCGCACAGCGCAAACATTGACTTGTCCCTGCGTACCGCAAAAGCCATCGACCTTGCGGGACGCGACGTCCTGAACGCGGTGAAAGTCAGCGTCAACCCCAAAGTTATCGAAACCCCCGCGATTTCCGCAATCGCCAAAAACGGTATCGAACTTCGAGTAAAGGCGCGTGTTACCGTTCGCGCAAACATCGCGCGTCTTGTCGGCGGCGCAGGCGAAGAAACCATAATCGCCCGTGTCGGCGAAGGTATCGTCACGACAATCGGCAGCTCCAACACACACGAAGAAGTTCTTGAAAACCCCGACCGTATCAGTAAGACGGTTTTGCAAAAAGGTCTTGACGCGGGCACGGCTTTTGAAATTCTGTCAATCGACATAGCGGATATCGACGTCGGCAGAAACATCGGCGCGCAACTCCAAATGGATCAGGCGGAAGCGGATAAGCGTATCGCCCAGGCAAAGGCAGAAGAACGCCGCGCAATGGCTGTCGCTCAGGAACAGGAAATGAAAGCCCGTACGCAGGAAATGCGCGCGGAAGTCGTCAAAGCGGAAGCGGAAGTCCCCGAAGCAATGGCGGACGCGTTCAGAAACGGCAGACTCGGCGTTATGGATTACTATAATATGCAAAACGTCATCGCCGACACCGCAATGAGAAACGCGATAAGCGGCAAAAAACCCGACGAAGATAAAAAATAATGATTAACGCACTTTCGATGGACGGAATGTTCGTTTTCGTCATCGCCTTTTTCGTAATGGTGTTTTTGGTTATCACGTCGATGACAATCAAAATGCTGAAAGGCGCAAACGGGAACAAGAAATCCGGAAACGATAACACGCAGAATAATCGAGGTCGGACGACGAACCCCGACGAAGGGCAGAAGAAAGATTCTGCCGAGTCCGAGCACGACGAAATTATGAAACGTCGCATGGAAAACATGCAAAAAGCGTCGGGCAGTCGTCAGAACGCGTTCAATGCGAGAAAGGAAGTGAAAACCGTCGACGACACGTCGGGCAACGTCGTAAGGTCAAAGGATATTTGCGACGCCGCAAAAGCCCCCGTGCCGCACAAGCACCCGTCCGCAACCCCGGCAAAAGGCAAAGTCAGGGTTGAAAAGAAACCGCATATCGCAGGCGAAGGCGACGAAGGTTGCGCGCATAACGACGTACGTTTCGTGCTGGACGACGTGATGCCGAAAGATAATTCCGACGAAAACGTGAAAGAACTTCAACGTATCGTCGTGTGGAACGAAATTCTCTCGCACCCCAAATTCAAAAAATAATTCAGATAAAGGAAAGCGGCAATTATTTTGCCGCGCGCATTTTTATGAGCAAAGTTAAACTTGACGAAAGACTTATTGCAGTTACGCACCCCGAGGCATTGAAAAGCAGCGTCGTATCGGGCAAAAATTTCCGCATAACCGTGCTTACCGACAGGCTTTTCCGCGTGGAAACGTCCGTCACGGGGAAATTCATCGACGACGCAACGCAATCGGTATGGTTTCGCAACCTTGAAACGCCGAAATATAAGGCGGAAAACACCGAAAACACGGTGAAAATCACAACCGACGCGGTTACTCTCGTTTTCGACAAAAAAAGCGAAAAATCGAAAATCGTAACGAAGTCGGGCGCGGTCATTCCCGCAACGAACAAGGGCAACCTGAAAGGCACGATGCGAACGCTTGACGGCAACTTCGGAATTTACTTCTTCAAACTTGGCATAATGAGCAAGACGGGCGTTGCGGTATTTCAGGACAAAGGTCTTATCCTGAATAAGGACGGCGAGGTCGAGGCACGAAAAACCGACACAATCGATAAATATATTTTCGCATACGGCACCGACTACCGCACCGCTCTCAAAGACTTTTTCAGGATTACGGGCGGCGTGCCCCTTGTCCCGAGATATGCTTTCGGCAACTGGTGGAGCAGATATCGCGCGTACACGCAACAGGAATACGTCGACCTTATGCAAAGGTTCATCGACAAAGACATCCCCATCACGGTCGCGACGATCGATATGGACTGGCACTGGGTGAACGTGGACGAAAGGTTCGGCACCGACTACAAACATTCCGCGGCAAACAGATTCCAGGGCCCCGGCTGGACGGGATACAGCTGGAATACCGATTTATTCCCCGACTACAAAGGTTTTCTGAAATGGCTCAACGAAAAGGGATTTAAGGTGACGATGAACCTGCATCCCGCCGACGGCGTGCGGCATTTCGAAGACATGTACGAAGATATGGCGCGTGAAATGGGCATCGATCCCGACACGAAAACCGACATACCTTTCGACATGACCGACAACCGCTATATCAACGCGTATTTCAAAACCGTGAATCACCCGTACGAAGACGACGGCGTGGAATTCTGGTGGATTGACTGGCAACAGGGCAAAAAGACCGCATTGTCGGGGCTCGATCCCTTGTGGGCGCTCAATCATTACTTCACGCTTGACAACGCGCGCAAGCATCGTCCGCTCATTTTGTCAAGATACGCGGGCGTGGGCAGCCATCGTTATCCGCTCGGTTTTTCGGGCGACTGCATCGTATTCTGGTCGGCACTCAGGAAGCAGCCGTATTTCACGAATAACGCCGCAAACGTCGGCTATACCTGGTGGAGCCACGACATCGGCGGACATATGTTCGGCATACGCGACGACGAACTTTATTTAAGGTGGGTGCAATACGGCGTATTCAGCCCGATAAACAGATTGCATTCGTCAAACAGCGACCTTTCCGGCAAAGAGCCGTGGTCGTATCGCGCGGACGTCGATCACTTCGCGACGGAAGCGTTGAAATTCAGGCACAAACTCATCCCGTATATTTATACGATGAACTATAAAACGCATACGGAAGGGCGCGCTATCTGCGAGCCTATGTATTACGCCTATCCCGACGAAAAGGACGCCTTTAAGGTGAAAAATCAATATATGTTCGGAAGCGAACTTATGGTGTGTCCGATTGTCAGCCGTATCAACAAAAACACGGGTACGGCGGCGGTCAAAGCGTGGCTTCCGCACGGCAGATGGACGGATATTTTCACGGGACAGGTTTATCACGGCGAAAAATTCCTGAAACTTTTCCGCGGCGAATCGTCAATCCCCGTGCTTGCAAAAGAAGGCGCGATTATCCCGCTTTCGGGCGACGGCGGAAACTCCGTGAAAAACCCCGAAAATCTGGAATTTTTGATTTATCGCGGAAACAACGAATTCACGCTTTACGAAGACCAGGGCGAGGATTTGTCGTATGACGTATCGTTTGTCAAAACGAAAGCGGAAGTGTCCGAAAACGACGGCAAAGACGTAACGTTCACGCTGCATCCGTCGGAAGGAGATTTGTCGCTTATCCCCGAAAAACGCAATCTGAGTTTCTCGTTCGCGGACGTGTCGAAAGCACAGGTCAAAGTGTACTTAAACGAGGTTCTTCAAAGCGACGAAACGTGCAATACACAACCGATTGTGTGCTTAAACGGCGTGAAACCCACGGATAAAGTTACGATTGTGTTGACTGACTACAAAATCCGCGTCAATCCCGCAGGCAACGAAGTTATTGCAAAGGTTATGGCGCGTTGGCAAAAAGGCTATTTCAAAAAGAACATACTGTATTCGGCAGTCAAAAAGAAAGTGAAGTCGCGCGATTATAAATCGGCGGTGAAACGCAGTCTTCTCCCGAAACGGTTGAAAGAAGAAATTTACGAAAATCTCGATTAACGGACTAGGGGGAAAATTATGGCGTATATTTACGTTCTGGCGGCGATAACCGCCGTTCTCAGCGTGGTCGTCGTCGCGCTTGAAAACAAGGGAATCCTTGCACTCAAATACGTTCTGAAAACCGTCGCGAGTTTGTGCTTTGTGATGATTGCGCTGCTTTCGATGGCAAAGGGCGGATACGACAACTGGAAAATTCTTGTTATCGCCGGGCTTGTTTTCGGTATGCTCGGCGATATATTCCTGTCAAGCAACAACGTGGTTGCCGACAAAAAAACGCTTGGCGTACTCACGATTGCGGGCGGACTGTTTTTTGCGGTCGGCCACGTCATATACGTCGTATGGCTTCTGCGCTTTGTGGAAGGGTTCAACTATTACACGCTTTTCGCGGTGTTCGGAATGCCGGCGCTGTTCGTGGTGCTGAGTCTTCTGAACGTGATGAAAGCGGGGAAGATAACTCCGCTTGTTACGCTGTACGCGGCGTTTCTCGGCACGATGCTTATGGGCGCGATTAACGTGTACGTTTTTCTTTCGCCCGAAAAAATCGCGTCTTTGATACTTGCGGGCGGCATACTGTTCACGACGTCCGATCTTGTGCTTGCATACTATAATTTCGGGCATACCGAACAAACGAAAGTAAAATATATTTATATGACGACGTATTACGCGGCGCAGATATTGTTTGCGCTTACATTATTATACTAAGGAGAAAATTCAACATCATGTACGACTTTAACAAAATCATCGACCGAAAAGGAACAAGCAGTTGGAAATACGATTTTTACGAAGAATACAACAAGCCCTCGGACACTCTTTCGATGTGGATTGCGGATATGGATTTTCCGACCGTTCCCGAGGTCGTAAAAAAGATGGAAGACGTCGCGACCTTTGGCATTTACGGATATTCCCGCCCGATGTCGGGCTATTACGAAGCCCTTAAAAACTGGTACAAAACGCACTTTGACGCCGACTTTGAAAACGAACAGGTCGTGTTCACGCCCGGCATAGTTTTCGCGCTTAATATGGCGGTCAAAACTTATACGAACGAGGGCGACGGCGTGCTTGTTATGCGCCCCGTGTATTACCCGTTTCTGAATGCGATCAAAAACAACAAAAGGAAACTCATCAACAGTCCGCTTGTGTATTCGGACGGCAAATATTCGATAAATTTTGACGACCTTGAAAAGAAAATCGTCGACGAAAAAGTGAAACTTATGCTGTTTTGCAATCCGCACAACCCCGTGGGACGCGTTTATACGAAAGACGAACTCGACCGTGTTGCACAAATCGCAAGAAAACACGGCGTATTCGTGTGCGCGGACGAAATCCACAGCGACTTCGTTTACGGCGACAACAAACATATTTCGTTTTTGAATATCGACAGGGAAAACTGTATGGTCTGCACCGCGCCCAGCAAAACTTTCAACCTTGCGGGATTGCAGACTTCCAACATAATCATTCCGTCCGACTCGCGCCGCGCGGCATATCGCGAAACGGTAACTTCCACGGGCTACGAATACCCGAATATTTTCGGGCTTAACGCTTGCGAGGCGGCTTATCGTCACGGCGAACAATGGCTGAAAGAACTGCTTTCTCATATTTACGGCAATTACGAATATATGGTCGAATTCTGCAAAAAGAAAATGCCCCGCGTGAAGATTGCCGACCTTCAAGGCACGTATCTTCCCTGGTTCGATATGAGCGCGTACGGGCTTTCCGACGAAGAAATATTGACAAAACTTGAAAAAGACGCAAGAATCTGGCTGGACGAAGGCACTTTGTTCGGGACGGAAGGCAGCGGCTTTATCCGCTTTAATATCGCTTGTCCGCGAGATACCGTTGTTCAGGCGATGGACAGACTTTACGAGGCTTTTGAAAAATAATGGCTAAAAAAGAAAGCCGCAGGAAAAGCGGTGACAAAACCAAAATCGAAAAGGGAACGCTCAGACGCATTTTCCCGTTTTATAAACCTTACAAAGGCTTATTCGCGCTCGATTTGTTGTCGGCGTTTATAATGTCGATTGCGGGGCTTGTGTTCCCCGTGCTTGTAAGGGTTCTTATGTACGACGTTCTGGGCGACGACTTCAAATGGGCGTTTTTGTTCCAGATCGCGGGGATAATGATTGCCGTGAAAATCGTCGAAGTCGCGTGCAGATACTACATGACGACCGTCGGACACATTATGGGCGCGCGCATCGAAAAGGATATCAGAATGAGCCTTTTTGACAAGTTCATGCGCCTTCCCACAAGTTTTTACGACGACAACAAGGTCGGCGAACTTATGAGTCGCAGCACGACCGACCTTTTCGATATCACGGAATGTACGCACCATTGTCCCGAAGAAATTTTCATCGTCATCGTGAAATTCGTCGGAACTTTTGCGTACCTTATGACGATTAACGTCGAACTCACGCTCATAGTTTTCGCGACCATTCCCGTTTTCGCGGTGGTAACTTATTTTTACAACAACCGCCTTAACAGGATTTTCAGGCAGAACAGGAAAAAGATTGCGGAACTTAACACGCATCTTGAAGACACTTTGTCGGGAATCCGCGTCGTGAAATCGTTCGCAACCGAGGATCTGGAAACGAAACGCTTTGAAAAGGACAACGAAGACTTTGTGAAAATCAAACGCCAAAGCTATATGAATATGGGCGGCTTTTTCTCGTCCATTACGCTGTTTTCAAGCATCGTGTACATTCTGACTGCGGTTACGGGCGCGGCGTTCATCCAGAAAGGGCATATCAACACGGCGGATCTTATCACGTACTTGTTGTTCGTAAACACGCTGCTTGGCACGGTCGATATCCTCGTACAGTTTACCGAGCAGTATCAGCAGGGTATCGCGGGCTTCCAGAGATATTGCAACCTTATGGACACGCCCGAGGATATTTCCGACAAACCCGACGCAATAGATATCGAAAGTTTCGACGGCGAAATCGAGTTTTCGGACGTGTCGTTCAGATATAACGACGGCGCGGACGTTCTTAACCATTTGTCCGTCACCGTCGAAAAGGGCGAAAGCGTCGCAATCGTCGGACCGTCCGGCGGCGGCAAAACCACGATGGTAAGCCTTATTCCGCGTTTTTACGACGTGAATTCCGGCGCGGTCAGAATCGACGGGAAAGACGTAAGGGACGTAACGCTCAGATCCCTTCGGAAATGTATCGGCATCGTGCAGCAGGACGTTTATCTGTTCAACGGCACCGTCGCGGAAAACATCGCCTACGGCAATCCGTCGGCAACCCGCGAAGACGTTGTGAAAGCGGCAACCGCCGCAGGCGTCAACGAATTTGTCGATAAAATGTCGGACGGCTACGACACCGTCGTCGGCGAACGCGGCGTAAAACTGTCGGGCGGACAAAAACAACGCATAAGCATCGCAAGGCTCTTTTTGAAAAATCCGCCCATTTTAATTCTGGACGAAGCCACGAGCGCGCTTGACAACGAGTCCGAAAGAATGGTGCAGAAATCCCTTGACAGACTTGCCGAAGGACGCACGACTTTGACAATCGCGCACAGGCTCACGACAATCAAAAACGCCGAAAGAATCCTGGTGCTTACCGAAAACGGTATCGCCGAAGACGGCAACCATAAAGAACTGATGGAACGGGGTGGAATATACGCAAATCTTTACCGCACGTATGAAAATTGAAAATTGCGGAAAAAACTGTTGCAATTTAGTGTAAGAAAGCGTATAATTTCATACATTAAATATTTCACCGGAGGTAGTTTTATGGTAAACAAAGGTCCATCACTTCAACTCAGAACAACAGAAACGGCAATAAAGCTTATCAAAGACAACTTTGAAAGACTACTTGCCGGCGCACTCAATTTACAGCGTGTTTCCGCACCCCTTATTGTTACGTCGGCATCGGGGCTTAACGATAATCTGAACGGCGTGGAACGCATCGTGTCTTTTGACGTTCTGAACAACCCGGGCGTCGAATGCGAGGTCGTGCAATCGCTCGCAAAATGGAAAAGATACGCTTTGAGTTATTACGGATTCAAGGTCGACGAAGGTTTGTACACCGATATGAACGCAATTCGTCGCGACGATAAACTCGACAGGCTTCACAGCATTTACGTCGATCAGTGGGACTGGGAAAGGGTGATTTCCAAGGAAGAAAGGAATATCGACTTTCTGAAAGGCATCGTTACGAAAATCGTCGGCGCGGTTGCCGACACGGCAAACATCGTCAATATGCATTTCCCGCTCAACATGACGAAAATCAACCGCGAGGTTAAATTCGTCACCACGCAGGAACTTGAAGATTTATATCCCGATAAGACTCCGTCCGAAAGGGAACAAATCGTCACTCGCGAGTACCGCACCGTCTGCATTATGCAAATCGGCGGGAAACTGAAAAGCGGCGTTAAACACGACGGACGCGCGCCCGACTACGACGACTGGTCGTTGAACGGCGACATATTCTTCTGGCTGGACAGCATCGATTCCGCAATCGAAATTTCCAGCATGGGCATAAGAGTCACGCCCGAAGTTATGAAAAAACAGTTGGAAGAAGACGGCTCCACCGACAGGCTTGAACTGCCGTTCCACAAAGCCCTTATGAACAACGAACTTCCGCTGACCATCGGCGGCGGTATCGGGCAGTCAAGGCTTTGCATGCTGCTTCTCGGGAAACGTCACATCGGCGAGGTGCAGGCGTCTGTCTGGCCCGACGATATGATTGAAGATTGTGCAAAACAAGGCATCTATCTGCTGTAACAGGCGGATAAACTCCTGAATACAACAAGGAAATTTTTATGAACACAACACAAATCAAAAGCCTTTATGCCGATTTTTCGTCCTTTGACGGAAAGACGGTGGCAATCTGCGGCTGGGCGCGTACCATCCGCGACAGTAAAAACTTTGGATTTATCGAACTGAACGACGGCAGTTTTTTCAAGAACGTTCAGGTTGTTTTCGAGCGTGAAAAACTTGGAAACTACGACGAAATCGCACGCCAGAACGTCGGTGCGTCGTTGCGCGTCGAAGGCGTTCTCGTCGTGACGGAAGGCGCAAAGCAACCGTTTGAAATCAAGGCGACGAATATCGTCGTCGAAGGAACGTCCACGCCCGACTATCCCCTGCAAAAGAAACGCCACAGTTTTGAGTTTTTAAGGGAAAAGGCGTATCTTCGTCCCCGTACGAACACCTTTAACGCCGTCTTCCGCATCCGCAGCGAAATCGCGTTTGCGATCCATAAATTTTTCAACGAACAGAATTTCGTTTACGTTCACACGCCGCTTATCACGGGCAGCGACTGCGAAGGCGCGGGCGCAATGTTTCAGGTGACCACGCTGGATCTTGACAACGTCAAAAAGGACGAACAGGGCAAGGTCGATTATTCCGAGGACTTCTTCGGCAAGAAAACCAGCCTTACGGTATCGGGACAACTCAACGTCGAAACTTTCGCAATGGCATACAGCCGCGTTTATACTTTCGGGCCCACTTTCCGCGCCGAAAAGTCCAACACGACGCGTCACGCGGCGGAGTTCTGGATGATCGAGCCCGAAATGGCTTTTGCCGACCTGAACGACAATATGGATATGGCGGAAGCAATGGTCAAATACGTCATCGGGTACGTTATGAACAGTTGCAAGGAAGAAATCGCATTCCTTAATCAGTTTGTCGATACGGGACTTATCGCCCGCCTTGAAAACGTTGTGGGCAGCGATTTTGAACGCCTGACCTATACGAAAGCCATCGAACTTTTGCTCCCCCATAAGGACGAGTTTGAATTCCCCGTATATTGGGGCTGCGATTTGCAGTCGGAACACGAAAGATACCTTACCGAACATATCTTCAAAAAACCCGTGTTCCTCACCGGTTATCCGAAAGAAATCAAGGCGTTTTATATGCGCCTGAACGACGACGGCAAAACCGTTGCCGCAATGGACCTTCTCGTCCCCGGCATCGGAGAACTTATCGGCGGCAGTCAGCGCGAAGAACGTCTGGACGTTTTGTATCAGCGCATCGACGAAATGGGGCTTAAACGCGAAGACTACTGGTGGTACACCGACCTTCGTCGTTTCGGCGGTACTGTTCACTCGGGCTACGGTCTGGGTTTTGAACGTATGGTAATGTATCTTACGGGCATAACGAACATACGAGATGTGATACCGTTCCCGCGGACTGTGGGCAACTGCGAATATTAAGCGCGCTGCGCTTCAAAACAAAAGCGACGCTTTTGTTTTGGGGCGGGGGACAACGTCAGTCGAAACTTTGTGCCGTTTTCCCCCGAAGGGAACCTGCGCGTACGCTAACCCTTTTACCCCCTTTCACTTTTTTTGAAAAACGCGGTTTTCAAAAAAAGAACAGCGGTATCTTATCGAAAGCGGTAAATACTATGACCGAACAGGAAAAAGAACAAATTTTAAGGAAAATGAAAAATCGTGAGCAGGGCGACGTCGCGTCAAACGACGACGACCTTGTCCGCAGCGAAAAATACATGAAAAAAGGTCAGTACGCCCGTTCGAAGTATAAGGAGTTTTACGACGACGTGAAACTGTCAATCAAAGAAGACTGGTAACAGAAACAGTATTAAAAAGAGTACCGAAATCGGTACTCTTTTTATGTGAAATTCAAAATTTTGAATTAAATAAATTCGCAAGCGAATTAGTGATATTCTAAAAATGCGAGTGATATTTGCCTTCGGCAAGATAAGGATAATAAAGAAAATATGAGATAAAACGAAAAGAAATTAAACGCACGATAAGTAAAATTGACAAAAGGGAAGAAAATTTATATAATTTTCTTATGAGTATTTTTGACGGAAAAATGAATTTGTCGGTTACGTCCGCAAGCGGTATCGAGGCGGTCACGAAAAGGGAACTCGAAACACTCGGATACGAGGCAGGACCTGCGGTTTTCGGGCGAATCGTTTTCAACGGCGATATGACCGCGCTTGCCCGTGCGAATATGTTTTTAAGGACGGCAAATCACGTTTACGTCAATCTTTTTTCGTTCAAGGCGACGACTTTTGACGAGCTTTTTGACGGGCTTACATCATATCCTTTTGAAGACGTTTTTGAAAAGGACGCGCGCATTACCGTCGACGCAAAAAGCAATAAATCGGCGTTGTACGCGCTGTCGGCAATCCAGAAAGTCGCAAAAAAGGCGATTGTCGAAAGGTTGAAAAGGAAATATAAAATCGAAACGCTGAGTGAAAGCGGCGCGGCGTATCACGTCGAAGTAAACGTCGCGTACGACGAAGTAACGATATGTCTGGATACGTCCGGCGAAGGGCTGCACAAAAGGGGATACCGCCCGATAATGGGGCTTGCGCCGATGAAAGAAACGCTTGCCGCAGCAATAATAATGCTGTCGGTATGGAACAAGGATCGTCCGCTTATCGACTGTTTTGCAGGCAGCGGAACAATACCCATCGAAGCCGCGCTTATCGCGCAAAACACTGCGCCGGGGATAAAACGGCATTTTGCTTTCGAACAGTTCAAAGGTGCGCCGCAAGTCATCGACAAAGTGCGCGACGAGGCGTTAAGCGTGCAAAATCTTGACGTTAAAACCCGTATTTCGGGATTTGACATTGACGGCGACAGCATAAAAATGGCAATGATACACGCCGAAAACGCAGGCGTCAAAAACCTTATCCACTTCCAGCAAATGGACATGCGCGACGTGTCCACAAAACAAAAATACGGCGTGCTTATCAGCAATCTGCCGTTTGGCGAAAGGCTGTTGACCGAAAAGGAATTGAAACCGCTGTATCGGGATTTCGGAAAACTTTTCAAGTCTTTGGACACGTGGAGTTTATACGCTTTCACAAGTTATCCCGACTTTGAAAGGAACTTCGGCCGACGCGCCGACAAAACAAGGAAACTTTACAGCTCGCAACTTGAATGCGTGCTTTATCAATATCTTGGACCTCGTCCGCCCAAAAAATCACAGGACGAAAAGGAGAAGTTATGAAACGCAACGGAATGTGCCCGATTTGCTTTGTCAAAAGATTTTTCAACGTGCCGTCAAAGGTGAGCGAAGTTTATCCCGCCGACTTTTATTGTAACGGCGCCGCGCTCACGCCCCCGATGGGCTGGTCAAGCTGGAACACTTTCAGAAACCGCATTGACGAAAACCTTATTTACGACACCGCCGTCGCGATGAAAGAAAAAGGGCTTGTCGACGCAGGGTATCGTTTTGTCAATATCGACGACAACTGGGTTGACAACGCGCGCGACGACGAGGGAAGAATTCAGGCGGACAAACTGACTTTCCCGAACGGTATTCCCGCGCTTGTCGAAAAGGTGAACGCGATGGGCATAAGCCTTGGCGTGTACAGCAGCAACGGCACGGCAACGTGCGAAGACCTTACGGCAAGTTTATATCACGAATGGACGGACGCATACACCTTTGCAAAGTGGGGCGTGGAGTATTTCAAATACGACTTCTGCCACAATATACCGTTGTCGGAATACGCGCCGCTCGTTTACGCCGTGACGATAAGCAAAAACGGAATCGGCCGCACCTACGACTGCAAGGAAGCGGAACTTTCCGGGCTTGCCCGCTATATGAAAAAGAAAGGCTTTGACGGGAAATACGTGTCGGGGCTCGATCGCCGCGAGGGCGCGATGACTTTTGACAATATCGAAGTGGAAGAAGACGGCGTTTACAACGTAACCGTCCATATCGTGAAGCACGGACAGTACGAAAAATGCCTGATGCTGGAAGCAAACGGCATTGAGCGGGAAGTTCTGATTTTCCCGTCGCAAAAACGCTTTAATATGACGGCGAAGTTCACGGTGTCGATGCGCCTTAAAAAGGGCAAAAACACCCTTAAACTTTTCAATCCCATCGGTACGCGCGCCGACAGCGCAATGCTGCAATACGTCAACATGGGACGACAACTCAAAAAAGCCACCGAAAAAGTCGCGCGGGACGCCGGAAAGCCTGAAAAACCCATCACGTTTTCAATCTGCGAATGGGGCTTTAATCAGCCGTATAAGTGGGGAAGATACGCGGGCAATTTGTGGCGTACAACCCCCGATATCCGCCCGATATGGCCGTGGATCAAAATCCTTTACAACCACACCGTCAAACTTTATAAGTACGCGGGCGTGGGCGGCTGGAACGATCCCGACATGCTGGAAGTCGGCAACGGAAAACTCACGTTCGAGCAAAACCGCTCGCACTTTGCGCTGTGGTGCATGATGTGCGCGCCGCTGATTCTCGGCAACGACCTGAGAAATATTTCGGACGACGTTTTGAAAATCGTCAAAAACCCCGACCTTATCGCAATAAATCAGGACGCGCTCGGCGTCCCGGCAAAAAGAGTTGTTAAAGGCACCGTTGACGTGCTTGTTAAGCCGCTTGCGGACGGAAGCGTTGCTGTGTGCGCGTTTAACAAGGGCGGAAAGAAGAAGTATAACCTGAACCTGAAAAAGGTTTTGTCCGACGAATACGCAAGGTGCAAAAAAACCGAAAACTTTGTCGCGACGAACTTATGGGACAAGTCGGAAACGACGACAAACGGAGTGATTTCGGTTTCCGTCAACAAGCACGACAGCGCAGTATTTATCGTAAGGTAAAACAGAAAGCAAAAAAAGGACGGCACTCTCTGCCGTCCTTTTTGTTTTGTGAAAAATCAGTTGCAGTATTCGCGGGTGTTTTCGCCGGTCAGCCAATTTATCGTCCATACGCCGGACTTGCCGTTTTCGGTGAAATACACTTTTGCGGTGTTGTTGCCGCGATAATCGACGTGGGTGACGACCGCCTCGGACTTTGTATAAATCGCGTTCAAAAAGTCAAGTTGCTTTTGAGAAAACTCGCCGACGTTGTCGGAGATGAACAAAAGTCTGCCGAAAGTTTTGTTGACCTCGGCGACAAGTCGTTTTTCGGAATCGGTGTATTTCAGGTTGACCTCGCGCATGAAGAAGACGTCGGGATCGTTGCCGAACGCGCGCCCGTCAAGGCCGCGACGGAAAATCGTATTCTGAATCGACGTTTGGGTGGACACTATTTCGTTGTTCGTGAGCGAGTAAATGAAACGCGGCTTGAACTGTATATCGACGTCCGAGCCGATGCGGCAGTAATCGAACCTGCCGAACGCCGGGAACAGCGGCACGCCGCAACCAAGAATGTATTTGTCGCCGCAGCAGTCGCGAAGGAAGGCGCAGGCGTCGTCCATAATTTCGCCGCGGGTTTTGTTGCCGAAGGGGACAAGGCACGCCGTGTACAAGAAGTCGAGCTTGACCATATCGTAGCCCCATTCGTTCAAAATCACGTCAAAGAAGTGGCGGATATAGTCGGCGCACTCTTTGATGTAAAAGTTGAGCGTAAAACACGGACGAGTGCCAAGCATACCCTTTGTAGGTTTGCCGTTGGCGTCTTTCAGAATCCAGTCGGGATGAGTTTTTGCCACGACGCTGTCCTTTTCGATATAGAAGGGCGCAAGCCAAAGCCCTGCCTTGTATCCGCTTTTGTGGATTTCGTCGGCGATGAACTTCATACCGTGCGGGAATTTCTTATGATCGGTGGACAGCCAGTCGCCGACTTTCGTCTGATGGCCGTCGTCAATCTGGAAAATGTCGATTTTGTCCGAGCGGGAAAGACCTTCAAGGTCGCGCAGGATAATCTTTTCGTCGATTTTCGTGAAGTAGTTGTACCAGCTCGTGTAGCCCGTGGTGTGGTTTACGCGGCATTTTGAAACGTCCAGAGTTTTGAAATAAGCGTCGAAAACCTCGTCGTAACTTCCGTTGAAAAACGCGACGTCAAAAAGGGTGAAGTCGCCTTTTATCGTTTTTCCTTCAACGTCCTTTTCAAGCGTGATAAGGTTTTTGTTGAAGTCGAAATTGAGAATCGTCCAGCCGGAGCGTTCGTTTAACGAGCCGATAAACTCGTGCGTGAAGCCGTTTCGGACATAGCCGAACGAATATCCGTGGAAAAACCCCGCGGTTTTCGGATAAGTTTTGAAGTTGTAGTCGCCGTTGATTGAGGCGATTTCCCTGCCGAACTTAATTTTGTTCAGGGGGAAGCGGATACCTTTTTGCAGTTCGTCCCTTTTCCATTCTTTCGTGAGCGACCAGCTTTGATAGCCGTTTGCAAGGACGGACGTTTCTTTCTGGAAAGAATAATCCGTTGCGATTTCGGCGTGGACAAGTTCCATCTCGCACTTGGGGCAAATCTTTACGAAAAGACGGTTGCTTTCGCGCGTGATTTTCAGGTCAAAGTCGTCGTTTGCGCCGTTTGCAACCCGTCCGCTACCGCCGACGTTGTAATATAAGGTAAGTTTTGACGTTTCAAACATAATCGGTATCCCCCCGCATTGTTTAATACATTACGATATAGTCTTCGCGTTCCGCGCCGACCGACACGTATTTGATTTTGCATTCGGTCGCTTTTTCGATAAAGCGGATATAATCGACGGCTTCTTTGGGCAGATCTTCGGGCTTTCTGCATTTTGAGATGTCGCACTTCCAGCCTTTAAGGACGGTGAATTCGGGCTTTGCGATATTAAGGTCTTCGCCAAAGGGGAACTCTGTTGTGATTTTGTCGCCGACTTCGTACGCGGTGCATACGGGAATCGCGTCAAGATAAGAAAGCACGTCAAGTTTCGTCAGGGCGATTTCGTCCGCGCCTTGCATTCTGATGCCGTAACGGCTTGCAACGACGTCGAACGCGCCGACGCGACGAGGTCTGCCCGTTGCCGCGCCGTATTCGCCGCCCGCCTCACGCAGGTCGTTTGCGAACTTTCCGAACGCTTCCACGGTGAACGGGCCTTCGCCCACGCAGCTGCTGTACGCTTTCATAATGCCGATGACGTTGTCGAGTTTAAGGTTGGGCACACCCGCGCCGATGGGTGCGTACGCCGCAATCGTGTTCGACGACGAGGTGTAAGGATTGATGCCGAAGTCGATGTCGCGAAGCGCGCCGAGTTGCGCCTCGAACATAATGCGTTTGCCCGCCTTGTTGCTTTCGTTAAGGAAGACGCCCGTGTCGGTGACGTAGGGCAGGAATTCGTCCGCAAGTTCTTTCAGATGTTTTTTCAGGTCGTCCGCGTCGATGGGGGTGCTGCCGTAAGCCTTTTCGATGAAAAGGTTTTTCCATTCGATAATGCTGTCGAGGTGCTTATCGAGAGCCTCCGGGAAGCGCAGGTCGCCCATGCGAATGACTTTTTTCAGATATTTGTCGCCGTAAACGGGTGCGATACCGCGGCGGGTGCTGCCGTATTTTGCGTCGCCGAGCCTGTCTTCTTCCAGACAATCCTGACGGACGTGATAAGGCATGCAGATTATCGCGCGGTCGCTGATTTTAAGGTTGTCGGGAGTGATTACGACGCCTTTTTCGCGAAGGGACGCGATTTCTTTATGAAGGTGAGTAAGGTCGATAACCATACCGTTGCCCATTACGCAGGTAACTTCGGGACGAAGTATGCCCGAGGGAAGAAGATTTAAGATAAATTTTCCTCTTTCGTTCACGACGGTGTGTCCCGCGTTGTTGCCGCCCTGATACCTGACGACGATATCGTAATCCTGGCTTAAAAGGTCGACCATACGGCCTTTACCTTCGTCGCCCCAGTTGATTCCAACGATTGCTGTAAGCATATATATCCTCCGAACTTATATTCAAAAATACATTAGTATTATATCTAATAAACGATTGCCGTGTCAAGGTTAATCGTTAGCAAAAAAAGAAAAGGTTTATTTAAAAACCTTTTCAAAATTTTCGTGCAGTATCAGTTGTTTTTCTTTTTCGGAAAGCGGCAGGCTCAAAAACCTTTCAAGTTCGTCTTTCGGTCGCCACATCGGGAAGTCCGTGCCGAAGAAAAACCTTTCGACGCCAAGATTTCTTAAAAGTTTTACCGCCTCGGTTTTGTCAAGGAACGGAAGAGTCGACGACGTGTCGAAATATACGTTGTCAAGCCATTTGTACAAAAGCGAACTTTCCCATTCGGAATAGCCGCCGAAATGCGCGCCGATGACGATTTGCTTCGGATATTTTTTCGCAATTTTCACAAGCCTTTCGGGGTTGCTGAAATGATATCTTTTGTCGCCGGTATGGAAAAGTATGGGAAGACGACCGTCCAGCGTTTTGTAAATTTTTTCGGCGCGCGGCTCGTCGATGGCGAACTTCTGAAAGTCGGGGTGAAGTTTCACGCCGCGTATGCCGTGCGATATCGCAAAACGTATTTCGCCGTCCATATCTTCTTCGTTCATATCGGGGTGAAGCGTCATAAATCCGATGAACTCGGGATGGGCTTCTGTCTCCGAAACGATATATTTATTGATATTTTCAACCTGTTTAACTGTCGTTGCTGTCGAATGAACGACAAATTTCGTAATTCCGGCAAGACGTCCTTCCTGCAATAAAACGTCGGGCGTGCCTGCCGATTCGGTCATTTGTATGCCGTAAAAATCGCCGATTGCATCGGTTGCTTTTTTGGCGATTTTGTCGGGAAAAATATGTGCGTGAGCGTCGATAATCATTTTCTTTTCGTCCTTTTCAACGGGTTATTTTATCATATCGCGCGCCGCCTTGCAAGCATATGAAAACGATGTCCTATAAATTATGATTTTTTTTGGAAATAAGTTGATATACCCTTTGATATGTGGTAATATATTTTTATATTTTATAAAGGAAGGAAATTATGACAGAATCACTCGATAAGCCCAAAAAACGGGTTTTAGGCCTTACGGGGAATATGTGGATTTACGCCTTTGGCGTGATGGGCATCAACCTTGCGATAGGTCTTGTCAACAGTTATCAGGCGGAATTTTTCGACAAAATTATGAGACTCAATCTTGTCGGAATCGCGCTTATTATTCTTGCGGCAAAGTTTATAAGTATCGTTGCCGACTTCGTAATCGGAAATCTCATTGACCGCGCCAACTTTAAGGCGGGCAAAATGCGCCCGTGGATTTTGTTCTCGGCGTTCCCGCTTTTCGTATTCACGATGCTTTCGTTCGCGTTCATTCCGTTCCCCGAAACGAAGGGCGGCGAAGTGGGTAAATATATCTACATTACCTTCATTCTTATCCTTTGGAACGTCAGTATGACAATGGCGGATATTCCGTCGCAGGGCATGCTGAAAATGGTCGCGGGCACTCCCGAAGACACCAACAACGCCGCCGGCTGGGCGAATACGCTGAAATCGGTTGCGCTTGCATGCTCCGGCGTGTTCATCACCGTCGTTTGTATGATAACGGGCTCCGGCGCGGTAGGCTGGAAAGAATATCTTATCACCGCCGCGATTCTTTCGGGCATCGGGCTTATTCTGCAACTGCTGATGTATTTCAAGGGCAAGGAAGAATATAAGGTCAACGCAAGTTCCGCAATGAGTTTCAAGGAAATGTTCAGGGAACTCAAAAACAACCGTATGATCCAGATTGTTCTTGTAACGTACCTTTTGGGATTTGGCAGGAACATCGGCTTGTCGATTGCGGTGCAGGCGTCCTGCATTATGATCCGCGACGGCATCGACCTTACGAAACTCGGGCTTGGCGTTATGAGCGGCGACGCGTGCAGTTGGGCAATCGGTCTGACCTCGGCAATTTCCAGCATGGTCACAATCATTCTGAACCCCGTCATCAACAAGAAACTTGGCGAAAAGAAATACTTCATCATCGCGGGCTTTTACGGCTTTGCGGTCAGCTTGATTTCGTTTTTACTGTACGTTCTCACGCCTGCGGAAACCGCGACGGGCGGCGTACCGTTTTTGAGAAGTATCTGGGCAATCTGGATTTATCAGTTCTTCCTCGGGTTCGCGTACGGTCCCAACGGCTATCTCCCCATGGTCATGACGGCGGATATCGTCGATTATCAGGAATGGAAAACGGGCAAACGTACCGAAGGCACGCAGTTTGCAATCCTGTCGATGTCCAACAAACTCAGCAACGCGTTGTCGGTGTCTTTGGGGCTTTTATTCATCGGCGCAATCGGATACAGCGCAAACAGCTATGCGGACGCGGTTAAGGTCGGCGTCGAAATTATCGACAAAAAGGAAGTCATCGTCGATGCGGTCGCGCACACCAACGCGATTCACGCCGCAGTTCCGGGCTCCATGCAAAACAAGGCGTGGGCAATTTACTTCCTGCTGCCGGGACTTTGCATGCTGGCAAGTTCTTTGGTAATGTTCTTTTATAAAATCGATGAAAAAACCAAAAAGCAAATGCGTGAAGAACTTGCTTTAAGACGCGGCGAAGCGAGAGAAGAAACCGTCGCGGAAAACGCGGTGGACTCTTTGTCGGAAGCGAGCGAAGATTTTGAAGTTTCCGAAGAAAACGACAAAACGGAATAATAACAACACCTAAAAACAAAAAAATAACGCACCTTTTCGAAGGCGCGTTTTTTTTATTAATAATCGCCGTTGCCGACAAGATAATCGGCACTGACGTCAAAGAACACCGCAAGATTGTATATTATCGTTGCGTTCGGCTCGGCAACGCCGGATTCCCAGTAAGAAACCGCGCGCTGACTTGCGCCGATTGCTTTTGCAAGTTCGGTCTGAGAAATGCCTTTTTGTGTCCTTAATTCCTTGATTTTCTTTCCGATGTCCATAGTTTTAGAATAGACAAAAAATGCTAACAATATTTGACATAGACATATTTTGCTAATATAATTTAACTATGGTACAGTCGGAACGTTATTTAATATTTGCAGATAAATACATTTTTATAGGAAAATATAAAGGGAAGAAAAATATGTTTTGCGTTTTTACGCAAGCACAAGAGTATGACGAAGGTGCCAAATTATGGTTCAAACTTGGCACAATATATTTGAATAACGACAAAATATTAAGCGTTAAAAACGTAAAAGGCTTGAAAGAATATAAAAAAATAATTATTCCTTGATAAAAGCGCAGCGAGTAAATCGTTGCGTTTTTTGTTTACTTGGTTTAATTTTGCCCGTCACATAAAAAAGTTGAAAATTGTCGAAAAAATTTGTAAATGGTGAACCACGTTGTCATATTTAGTGTGAGATAATACGGGTATGGGAGGAGGGTTATGAGTTTTAAGGAATTGACAAAATACAGAATGCAACTTCTGAAAGAGTTGTCCGAAAACGAGTTTTCGCTTGACTTTCACATTTTTGCGACGGAAGCCGTGCAGGACGCGCAATATATAAGCGAAGAAGATACGGAAAACGTCGCAAAACTTATCGTGGATTGCGTGAACGCGGGCGACGGCGAAGACGAGATAATCGAAAAGGCTCGGTTTAAGGTTGATTACGAAAAGTACGTTTTCGGCGTTAAAAAGGCGCTTTACGGGCTCGGCGTCGAAGACGGGCGCGTTGAAAACCTTATGTCCCTTTACAAGGAAGATCTTATGAACGCGTTCAATCACGGCTGGTCGGCAGAGTGCGTTGCCGAAAACATGAACGACGATTTCTAACTCCTCATTATTTTATCAAAGGAAAAGGTGCGGAATTTCCGCACCCTTTTTCTTGGCTTTATTTTTCAGCAAGCCTATAATAGTTTATTGTTTCGCCATTTTTGGCTTTGCCGGCGTTTTCGATGAAGATTTTGAGCATATAGGTGTTTTTGGTAGTGTCGAAATCGTACATCACCTCGAACAGCCAAACGGCGTCATCTTTCAAGTAGTTTTGACCAAAGATTTGTTGGGTTGCTTCGGTGTCGGTGACGTAGTAAAACCGATATCTTTTCGAGTTTTTGACATAATATTTATCAAGATTGGTTTCCTGCACGAGCCTATAACAAGATTGACCCTTATCTGCGGTTAGGATTTTTTCCAACTTATCCGTGCCGAAACGTCCGTCGAATTTTTCGTTGAAATACGCAAAATACTTTTCGACGTTTTCATAAAATATATCTTCGTTGGGACACGCCTGATGGAACGAATATCCGTCGTTGTACCAATAAAGGTAAGAGTTCATATCGCCGCTGAGTCCCGTGGGAGCGGGAAGAGCGGATAATCCTTTTTTGGCAAGTTCCTCTTCCGAAAACCATTTTGTATCGTCACGGATTTGCGTTTTGTTGTTATCGCCGTTACCGCCGCCTTTGTTGCACGCGGCAAGGAAAACGCCGCACGTCATGACAAGCGACAGGCACAATGCCATAATAATAATTTTTTTGAGTTTCATAATAAAACGTCCTTTTTGTTTATTTGATAATATGATACAACTTTTTTATCAGAATTGCAATATCCTATCTGAAAAATGGCATAAAAAAACCTTGCGAATAACGGCAAGGTTCAAAATGGAGCGGGTAACGGGAATCGAACCCGTGACCACAGCTTGGGAAGCTGTTGTTTTACCTCTAAACTATACCCGCAAGCAATAATAATTATATATATTTTGACAAAAAAATCAACTGATATTTACAATATGATTTTCTTGTTGTATAATATTTTTCAGACGGAGGCAACTATGAAAATCAATTTTAACGAAATGACGGAACAAACCATACCCAATTTCTTAGGCGGCAACGGCGACTACAACGTGAAAATGTACGTCGACGGCGAAGGCAACAAGATGATGGTCGGAAGACTTGCGCCCGGCTCGTCGCTGGGGCTTCATAGGCACGTGATAAATGCGGAAGCCATTTACGTTTTGTCGGGCGAGGGCGTCATGCACACCGACGATGGCGACGAATACCTGAAAGCCGGCGAATGTACGTTTTGCCCGAAAGGTCACGAACACAGTTTTGAAAACCGGAGCGAGAAGGACCTTATCTTTTTCGGCGCGGTGATAAAATAAGAACAACGCAATAAAAAAGCACCTGCAAAGTTTTGCAGGTGCTTTTTTATTGACGATTATTTGTCTTCGTTTTCTTTTTCGGTTTCGTCTTCCGCCTTGTCTTCAAGGACGACTTCGACTTTTTCGTCGCTGTCGATACCGACGTCGATGGTTTCGGTTGCCGCCGCTTTTTTGGCTTTTTTCTTGTTAATCATAATTTGCGCGAATGCGAACAGGGCGCAGAATACGATACCTACCATAAGCGACAAGCTGCCGATGTTGGTCTTGCCGTGCGAAACGCCGCTGATAAGGGCGGACAGCCCGATAAGGATTGCGCCCGGGATAACTGCCATTTTGGGGTTTTTGACGATATATTTTCCGCCAAGGCTTCCGAACAGAGCGTATACGACGCAACCGAATGCGGGGGTAAGGTAAGGCGCCTTTTCAATGGATTGCTGCAAGGGCGATACCGCAAGGCACAGCACCATAACCGCAATGATTAGCACCGTTACAAGCGAACTTATCGCAACCGCAATCGTGGACACGAGTTCGTTTTCTTCGGTGCCGAGTTCGGTCTCCGCAATTTCGTGCGCTTTGACGACGCAGGGGATTTTCAGGTTGGAAAGGTTGCCCGTGATAAACGCCAGGTATTCGCCGTTGGTGCCGAGCATCGGCGCGTAAATGACGGGTTCCGAAATTCCCGAGCCCAAGTTAATTATGATAAGCGTAATAATGCCGCCGTCCGCAAAAATTGCCCAGTTGGGGCTGACTTTCAGATGAATGCAGGCGACGATAGGCACCGCAATGATAAGAAGGATACCGATGGTATTCCAGATTCTGCCGATGGTGTGCCATTTTTTATTGTAATCGAAAAAGTCTTTTTCTTTTTGAGACATCGCCTCGTATTCGGCGCGTTGTTTTTCTTTTTTCTGCTCACGCGTTAATTTTTCTTTCTTACTCATAGTGTTCGCGCCTCCTTAAAATTGTCCCGTCGTGCCGCTGATAATGCCGACGATCAGCATTGCAAACAGCATTGAAAATGCAACCGAAAAGTCGTCCAGCCATTTCCAGTGGAGTTTCTTCACAAGGAAATCGGAAAGGACCATAAACAATGCCGCCACGATAACCGCAATGAAGTTGTAGTAACTCGTGATGCGACCGGGCATTGCCGCAATCGCGCCGATGGACATTGCAATGTAGCCGATAATCATACCTATGAAGGACACTTGGAACGCCAAGTCGCCAAGGTTGATGCCGTTGGGGTTTGCCTTTTTCGCGTCGCTTTCCAGGTTTTTCGTCGCCGTATCGGGATCGACCGCGCCGCCGACTTTCATCGCGCCGAGTTTGGCAAGTTTCGGTTGAAGTTTTTTGTAAAACAAAACGACAAGAATGGGGCCCGCGATGATTGCAACCGTCATAAGGGTGACGATTGTGGCGTAGTCTTGCGCCGTGACGCCGCGTTGTATAAGTAACGTTAAGCCGTCGGTGCTTTTCGTGATTGCCTTTGCCGCGCCGTCAGCCATCTGCGTCTCGTATTGCAGCGCGCCGATGACCGAAAGCCTGATTGCGGGGACGGTAATTCCCAGCGAGCCGATGAGCGTAACAACGCCGATACCGATACCGATTGCGGGCAAGACCGAAAAACTTGCGGACGTCTTGATGACCTTTTTGATTTTGGTCATATCCATTCCGATTTGTTTCGCTTTCTTTACCGATTTTACAAGATAAAAAATTGCTTCTGCCGAGATAAACACGACGATAAGGGCGTACATCAGATACATTACCCACGAGTCGGGGTTGAATCCGTTGAACCAGCCGAGGGAAGTATAAAACATAAAGTTCTCCTCTTTAATAAATTAAAGTATTAAGTTTATTTTACATTACGCGTATATAATAAGTCAAGATATTTTTTGTTTCGCACGGTAATTTGCAGGATATTTCCAAAAAAAAGCGCAAAAAAAGCCTCTCCGAAGAGAGGCCTTGATTTTGTCGTTTCCGATTACTTCTGAGTCTTAACCCATTTGGTAAGTTCGGTAAAGATGACGCCGAGACCGTATGCGCCCGCGTCGGGATGTCCGATGGACTTTTCGCCGACAACGCCCGCGCGACCGAGTCTTGCGGTGATTTGTTTGGTGTATTCCGCACCTTTGACAGCAGCGCGTGCGCCTTTTTCCATTGCTACGAACAGGCTGTCGCCTTCTTCCGCCGCTTTGGTAACTTCGTCTGCACAGGGAACAAGAGCGTCGATAAGAGTCTTGTCGCCGACAACCGCGCCGTGACCGAACGAACGTTCACCGGTGGTTTGTACGCCTTTGACCGCGCCTTGCAGAATCTTGCCGAGAAGGGTTGCGTCAAGTTCGTCCGCATTTCCCGCCGCTTTGCCTGCATAACGGAATCCGCTTCCCCAGATGGGGCCCGACGCGCCGCCGCAATATTCCATAATGATATCGCTTGCGCTTGTAAGGAATGCGCCGATGTTGGCTTTGTCGCGGGTTGCCCAGTCTTTCTTCAACTGTCTGAAACCTTTTGCGATGCTCATGCCGAAGTCGCCGTCGCCGCAGCTGTCCATATCGCAGAAGTGAACTTCGTTTTCGATGATGACGTCAGCCATTTTGTCAACGAGTGCAACGAACGCAGTCGTATTCATTTTGGGTGCGAACACGGGTTTTTCGGTGAGTTCGTAAACCGCTTTCTTTTCAGCCTTCGCGGCTTTTTTCGCGGTTTCCGCTTTTTCCGCACATTCTTCTTTTGCGGCGGGAACGACGTTCATCGCTTTTGCAAGAGCGCGAACCGCAACGAGCGCGGCTTCCGCTTCTTCGCTTGCCGTCGCGCCCCAGGTAAGAGCGGGGGTGTTTACGGGAGCGTCAAGCAGTGCTTTGAGTTCGTCATCGAGTTTTAAGAAAGTAATCGACGCGCCTTCCATATCAAGAGAAGTCATATAATTGCCGACAAGTGCGCGGTGCACTTTGAAGCCTTCTTTTGCGATGACTTTGTTGACGGAATTGTTGAGTACGTAAAGTTCCGACAAAGGAGTGCCGCCGAAACCGTTTACGATAACCGCGATTTCGTCGCCTTTTTTGAGTTGGATGACGGCGTTGTCTTTAACGCGCGCGACCATCTTTTCGGCAAGTTCGTCAGAAGTGACGAATTTTTCGGTTGCAACGCCGGGTTCGCCGTGGATACCTACGCCGAATTCCATGTTTTCGTCCGCAAGTTCGAAAATAGGCGTGCCTTTTGCGGGGGGCGTGCAGGAAGAAATTGCAAAGCCGATACTTGCAACGTTATCGATGACTTTCTGAGCGATCCTTTTGACTTCGGGAAGGTCTTTGCCTTGTTCCGCCGCCGCGCCTGCGATTTTGTGTACGAACATCGTGCCGGCAACGCCGCGACGACCGACGGTGTACAAAGAGTCGGTGACGGCAACGTCGTCGTTTACGAATACGGCGTCGACGTTAATGTCGTCGTCTTCTTTGGCGCGTGCGCCTGCGTTGTTGAAGTTCATGCAGTCGCCCGAGTAGTTTTTGATGATAAGCAGCGTGCCTTTGTCGCTTGCGGTCGCCTTAATCGCTTCGTAAACCTGAATTTGCGAAGGGGACGCGAATACGTCGCCGCATACCGCCGCGTCGAGCATGCCTTTTCCTACGAAACCTGCGTGTGCGGGTTCGTGTCCGCTGCCGCCGCCCGAAATAAGGGTGACTTTGTTGCGGTTGATTTCCTTTTTCTTGACAACCTTAAACTTTTCAACGAATTCGAGCTCGGGATGCGCTGCCGCAAGACCGTGGCACATATCGTATACGAAAGTTTCGGGAGTGTTCATTATTTTTTTCATATCGCTAAACCCTCGATTCGTCAGAGATTAGTGGCAGCAACCGCATTCTTCGTCTTCGCAGCCGTATTTGTATGCGTGGCCGATTGCGTCCGCCGTCTTGATTGCCGCAGCGACCATGTCGGGCGTAACGGGGAACGGCATGTTGTGGACGGATTCGTCGGGAATGCAGGTCTTTTCCGCAACCGCTTTAAGAAGGTCGTCGTCGATGCTGTCGGTGCCGAGGTCTTTAAGGCAGACGGGAAGTCCGACAGACAGGCAGAAGTCAAGAACTTCGTAAAGTTCGTCTTCGGGGCTGTTTTCAAGGACAAGCTGGCAGATCGTGCCGAACGCTACCATTTCGCCGTGGAAGAATTTCGTGTGAGCGGGAAGGAGGGTAAGACCGTCGTGGATTGCGTGCGCCGCTGCAAGGCCGCCCGATTCGAAGCCGAGACCGGAAAGCAGAATGTTGGTTTCGATAATTCTTTCAAGAGCGGGGGTTACGACGTGCTGTTCGCATGCGGCAAGAGCCTTCGTGCCGTCGGAAAGAAGGGTTTTATAGCAAAGTTCCGCAAGGGCCGCCGCAGCCATCGTGCCGTAACCGAGCATTTCGCCGGTTGCACGGTTTGCGCCGCAGGGAAGTCCAGCGTTGACGTTTGAGAACGATCTCACGTTTGCGCGTGCTTCGAAGTAGGTCGAAAGAGCGTCGCCCATGCCCGATACGAGGAAACGTGCGGGAGCGTTTGCGACAACCGTGGTGTCGATAAGTACTACGCTGGGATTCTGTTTGAAGTATGCGTAATCGTCAAAGTGATGATCGTCGGTGTAAAGAACCGCCGAGTGCGAAGTGGGAGCGTCGGTTGCGGCGATCGTCGGGCAGATAATCAGGTTGTTGCCCATAGCGACGCATTTTGCGGTGTCGATTGCTTTGCCGCCGCCAAGACCGATCGTGCAGGCGCAGTTGTTTTTCTTTGCGAAGTCTTGCATTTTCTTGACTTCGTTTCTAGAACATTCGCCGCCGAAATCGCAGGAATACAATTTGATGCCGAATTTCTTTTCGGTTGCCGCAAGCTTGTCTTTGACAAGATTCTTTGCGAACGGGTCGGCAATAAGCAACGCGCTGTCGCCGAATGTTTTAACGAAATAACCGAGGTTAAGAAGTTCGTCTTCGCCCTGAACGTATTTGCTGGGGCAGATAAATGCTTTTCTCATAATAAGTCTCCTTTATATAAATTATATTGATTTTTATTCTTGGAAAACCAAGTAACAACTATATTATAAAACAACATAGCATAAATTACAATAAAAAAATCGGTCGAAAAATAAAAAAATTTTGAACAATAATGAGATTATTTTGCACTGTATCGACGATTATAAACAAAAACTGTCAAAATGACATATAAATTGACACAAAAGCAAATTGATTTTTCGCGATTATGCGAGTAAATACACAAGACAATCCGCAAAAATAATAGGAAAATTCCGACAAATCGTAGGAAATTTTTTCAGTATTATCGAATATTTTTGAACAAATTTTTGAAAAAGCGTTGAAATTGCCGCGCCGATGTTGTATAATCGCGTTGAGGGAAAATATGATTAATTACGAAAGCGAACTTGCTGCAACCATAAGAAATTGCGATTTCCAGAAATTACAGGACGAAATGGCAAAAGCCACAAAACTTGCGTGCATTACGGTGGACTATACGGGCGCGCCCGTTACCGCACACAGTTGCTGCACGGATTTTTGCGCGCTCGTAAGAAATCATCCGGAATACAAACACCTTTGCGAAAAGTGCGACAGTCGCGGTGGACTTGAAGCGGCAAGGAATAAAAAACCGTACACTTACGTTTGTCATATGGGCGTCGTCGACGTTGCAATCCCCATTATTTATCAGAATCTTTACGTCGGCGCGGTTATGTGCGGTCAGATTTTATTGCCCGAGGCGGACAAAGCGCATATCGAGAAAATCTTTTCCGAAAAAAGCGCGGTCGACTTCGCCGAAAACGCAAAAGCTTATTACGATAAGCTCACCCTTATGTCGAAAGCCGACCTCGACGCAAACATCAGCCTTATTAATTACCTTTGCAATTACCGCTTGTCCAACGTTTTGTCGCAGTCCGGGAACGGCGCGCTGCCGGAAAATCAGACGTTCAGGCGCATCAATAAAAATGCGTCGATTATTCAGCCCGCGATAAACTACATAAACGACAACTATACTTCGCCCGTGAAACTTCAAACTCTTGCGTCGATGTGCGACGTCAGCGCAAGTTATTTCAGCAAACTTTTCAAAAAAGTCACCGGCGAAAACCTTATCGAACATCTCAACCGCCTGCGTATCGAGCGCGGGAAGAACGAGCTTCTTACGACAAACAAATCCGTGCAGACCATTGCAAAAGAAATCGGTTTCGACGACAGCGGATATTTCATCAAAGTTTTCAAGGGGGAGGTGGGGTGTACGCCCAGTGCGTTCCGCGACCTCAACTCTTTTTGAAAGCCGACAATTAGCGCCTTTTTGAGTTTTTGGCAAAACCTTACTCGGTTACGTACGCCAAAGTACGCGCCCTCGTAAGAACTTGCCAAGAAACATCAAAAATCCATCAAATTCTCGGCTTTCAAAGGGGGTTTTTATAATTATTCTGACTATTAATGAGAACTATATTTAAGCACCCAAGCGGATGTTTTTTTATTTGATTTTATCCGGACGAAGTACTTAATGTCATTGCGAGCGTAGCGTGGCAATCTCCCGGAAGGGTAACAATATAATTACTTAATCATCAGATTGGGAAACAGTTAAAAGTAAAATAGTAAAATATTGAACAAAAGTTGGAAAATATTGTCAAAACAATGAAAATTCCGCCGTGGGCGGATTTTTTAATGGGAAAAAATTGCATTAAAAAAGGCACGCGGTTTGCGTGCCGATTTCGTTTTAATTTGTTATAAAGTGTTGTTGTCAAAAACGTTTTCCTCGTCGGACGAAATGCTGAAAGCAGGGCGGGCGGGATCGTTTCCGTTGTAGTACGCGCGTCTTACGTCGTCATAGAATTTCACCGTCGAAGTCATAATATACGGCGTCAGCCAGATATAAAGGATACCGAACGTGAACGCGCCCAGAATAAACCAGCCGACGAAACTCAGATACATCAGGAAAAGTTTGCCCTTATAGCCTTTCATAATGGCCTCGCTCTTTTTGAGAGTCTGCCATACGGAAAGGTCGGGCTCGTCGCGAAGGACGTAAGGGTACATCGAATACGCAAGCCCTTTGATAATGCCCGGGACGACAAGAAGTATCGCCCAAAGCGCGCACAAAATCGTATTCAGCACGACGACGCCGACTTGTTTGAAAAATATCTTTGCGGAATTGAAGCCGCCGAAAAGCACTTTCCATTTATTGACGTCTTCGCCGCGCGACCAGGCAAGCACGTTTTGAGCAACGCCGATATTCAAGGGGATAAGAACAATCGTAATAAGCACGTTCAGAACGTAATACCAGCCGAAAACGCTTGACGAAATCTCCTTTGGGATATTGTCGGGATTGCCTGCGATTATGTCGGAAATATTTGACAATCTGTCGCCGAAAATCCATTGCGGCAGCGAGTTTGCCAAAGACTCGATAATGCCGACGACAAGAAGTACCGACCAGAACATCCAGAGCCTTCCGCGAATGAAATCGCGCGCGTTTGATTTTATTACTTTGTTATCAAGCGGTGTGTAAAAATTATCCATATTTTTATTATAACAAAATCCGAATACATATTCAAGAGTTTGAAAAAAAATCTTGTAATAGATTATATGATATGTTATAATACCTAATGACTCCATACGGAAATTTTGACTTTTGGGAGAATATAATGAAAATCAGCGAACTTGTTAAAATTGTCGACGCCACGGTGTACGCACCGTCAAATAAAGACGTCGAAGGCGAAATCATGGGTGCGTTTGCATCCGATATGATGAGCGACGTCCTTGCGTTTGCGAAAAATCAGGACGTACTTATTTCGGGACTTTGCAACCCCCAGACCGTACGCACGGCGGTAATGCTGGATATGAAATGCATATTGCTTGTACGCGGCAAGATTCCAACCCCCGACATGATTACGCTTGCCCGCGCAAACGACATCGTGCTTTTGTCCACGATGTATAAAATGTATACTACCTGCGGTATCCTTTACGAAAAAGGGCTGGGTTCAGGCGAATATCACGAATAATGAACTGTATCCACGTTGAGTTCGAAGTGCCCGGCAACAATTTTTTGTCGGCAGGGAGCGCAAGCGACTCGGTAAAAAGCACGCTTAAAAAACTCGGAGTGCCCGCGCCTGCGATAAGGCGGGTGGCGATTGCGATGTACGAGGCGGAAATCAATATGGTGATTCACGCCGGCGGGGGAAGGTGCTATGCCGATATTTTCGACGACCACATAAGAATAGTTATGAAAGACGAAGGCAACGGTATTGCCGACGTCGATCTTGCAATGCAGGAAGGCTATTCCACTGCGACCGACGACGTCAGAAATCTGGGTTTCGGCGCGGGAATGGGGCTTCCGAATATCAAAACGTATTCCGACAGACTGAAAATCGACACCGAAGTCGGCGTCGGCACGACGCTTACCATCGAAATCGACTTCGATTGACAAAATCGGTAGTTTAAGAGGGAAAAATGAACGAAGAAGTTAAATCTATGCTGAATACCGTTATGCTCGATCCCGATAAATGCAAGGGATGCATAACCTGTATGAAACGATGTCCGACCGAGGCAATCCGCGTGAGAAACGGCAAGGCGAAAGTCTTGTACGAACGGTGCGTTGCGTGCGGCGAGTGCGTAAGGCTGTGCCCGCATCAGGCAAAACTCGCAAGTTTCGACCCGTTCGACGTGATCAACAATTATAAATACAAAATCGCCGTGGTTGCGCCCGCTCTTTACGGGCAGTTCAACAACCTGGACGATATAAACATTATACTGAACGGGCTTTTGCAAATCGGTTTCGACGACGTGTTTGAAGTAAGCCGCGCGGCGGAACTCGTAACGGCAGCAACGAAAAAGTATATGAAACATCACAAGTACCAGCAACGCCCGATAATTTCGACGGCGTGTCCCGCGGTGCTCGAACTCATACTTGTCAGATTCCACTCGCTCGCCGACAGATTGCTGCCGATGAAAGCGCCCGTGGACATCGCCATAAACCTTGCAAGGGAAGAGGCGGTAAAAAAGGGCGTGAAAAAAGAAGATATCGGCGTGTTTTTCATTTCGCCTTGTCCTGCGAAAGTGTTTGCGCTGAAAACGGGAATGGGGCTTGAAAAACCCGAAGCCGACGGCGTTCTTTCGATTGCGGAAGTGTATAAAAAACTGTTGCCGGCAATGAAAAGCCTGACCGAGGTGAAACCGCTTGCAAAATCGGGAAGCCTGGGACTTTCGTGGGCGTCGAGCGGCGGCGAAGCGGCAGGCGTATGCGACGTCAAGTTTCTGGCTGCCGACGGCATCGAAAACGTCATAAACGTTTTGAAAGAACTTGAAGACGATAAACTGCAATATCTTGACTTTGTGGAGCTTAACGCCTGCAACGGCGGTTGCGTCGGCGGCGTGCTGAACGTTGAAAACCCGTTTGTCGCAAAGGCGAGAATAAGGGCTCTTCGCAAGAATCTGAAATACGCCGCAAGCGAGCCTATCGCCGAGGATAAGGACGAATCGTTTTACCTGTGGGATAAAATGCCGGAGGTCAAAGACGTGTTCCGCCTTGACGAAAACAGACGCGTTGCAATGCAAAAACTTGCCGTTATCGAAAACGTATTGTCAACCCTTCCGGGGCTTGATTGCGGCGGTTGCGGCGCACCGAGTTGCAGGGCTTTTGCGGAAGACGTCGCCGCAAACGAAGTAAGCAAGGACGAATGTGTAAGATACGAAAAATGAGGTTTATATGAAACTTTCGGAACTTAAAACCAAACTTTGTGCAAGAGAATTATATATGCCCGATCCCGAAAGGGAAGCGGACGGCGGTTACTGCGGCGACTTTCTGAGTTTCGTAATGCAGCGCGCTCCCGAGAACAGCGTATGGTTTACGGTGATGACAAACGTCAACGTTGCGGCGGTTGCGTCGCTTACGGGCGTTGCTGCCGTCGTTGTGTGCGAAAGCAGTAAGTGCGACGCCCAACTTGTCGAAAGAATCAAAAAAACCGAAGTTGCGCTTTTTGAAACCGACCTGGATATTTTCGGCGCGGTGAAGGCGTTTTTAGGCGTTGAATAATGACGAAAATCCTGTATGATTTGCATATCCACAGCGCGTTGTCGCCGTGTGCGGACAACGATATGACGCCGGTGAATATCGGCGCGATGTCGTCCGCCAAAGGGTTGCAAATCATTGCCGTTGCCGACCATAACGCGATTGCGAACGTCGCTGCGGCAAGGGAAGTCGGCGAGGCTCTGGACGTTATCGTCGTGCCCGCGGTCGAACTGCAAACGCAGGAAGACGTGCATATTCTTTGTCTGTTTGAAACGTTTGAAAACCTGCAAAGTTTTTTTGACGAGGTAAGTTTTAAGGATTTGAAAAACCGCGAGGAAATTTTCGGCGAACAACTTATCGTGTCAAGCGACGACGAGGTCATCGGCCGGGAAGAAAGGTTGTTGCTTGCAGGCGCGAATTTGTCCGAGCCCGATGTAAAGCCGCTTGTCGAAAAACACGGCGGAGTTGCGGTGCCGGCGCACGTCAATCGCGACGCAAACGGAATCGTGGCAATCCTCGGCGACGTGCCGGATTATTACACGGCGGTGGAACTTTCGTCCGACTGCGACGAAGAAACCGCCGCGACGTACGCAAAAAAATTCAGGTTGATTTTCGACAGCGACAGCCATACTTTAAGCGATATCGGCAAAACGCAAAGATATCTTGAAATCAATGAAATTAGCGAAAGGGGAATTTTATCATATTTAAGAGGTGAATAAAGTATGTTAAATTGCAAACAAGAAGTTGAAACCCGCGTTGAATGGATAAAAAATCTTCTGAAAACCACGGGCGCAAAAGGTATCGTTTACGGTAACTCCGGCGGTAAGGACTGCACCCTTGTCGGTATCCTTTCCAAAATGGCGACCGACAACGTAACGGGAATAATAATGCCTTGCGAAAGCAGTCGCAATTTCGGTATCGACAGGGAACACGCGATACTCGTCGGCGAAAAATACGGCATCCCGCAAATCGAAATCGACCTGACGCCGGTCAAGCAAGCGTTCCGGAACGTGCTTTCGGACAGTATCGGCGACTGCGCGATGGCGTATGCAAACATAAATCCGCGCCTTCGCATGACGACGCTTTACGCATACGCTTATAAAAACAATCTTCTTGTCGCGGGCACCGGCAACCGCAGCGAAGCGATGATGGGTTATTTCACGAAATGGGGCGACGGCGCATACGATTTCAACGTCATTTCCGACCTGACCGTCAGGGAAATTTACGAGATTTTAAGGTATCTCGGCGCGCCGAACGAAATTATTGAAAAAGCACCGTCGGCAGGTTTGTACGAAGGGCAGACCGACGAGCAGGAAATGGGAATCAAATATTCGGAAATCGACGACTATCTTCTTCTTGGAAAGGGCGACGAAAAAACGATTGAGATTATTAAAAAGCGCATTAAGAATACCGCCCACAAGAGAAATCCCGCCGTTACTTTCAAAAAACCCGAATAAACATATAAAAAATGATAACCCCGTGAAAATCGGGGTTTTTTCACGGCAAAAACAGCCGAAAAACCAATGCATTTTATTTATTTATAAAGAATATATATATTTTGATATATTACAATATATTTTGTATGCGTTTTGCTTTTCAAAAGCAAGCGGATATGTTATAATAGCAATTAGTTAAATTTTTCACAATTATTCTAGTTTTACTCAGAGGGAAAGAAAATTTATCAAAACAAATCAGTAGGAGGACAAAATGGCAAAAATCAAACTCACGAAAGTTCCGTTTGCCGGTACGCCCGAACAGGACGCGAAACTTACCGAAAAACTCGACGAACTGAAAGGCGTTCCCGGTGCGCTTATGCCCGCGATGCAGACCGCGCAGGAAATTTACGGATACCTTCCCGTCGAAGTTCAGAAAAAGATTGCCGACGCACTGGACGTTTCGCTTGAAAAAGTTTTCGGCGTCGCGACATTCTATTCTCAATTTTCGTTGAATCCGAAGGGGCAGTATCAGATTTCGGTATGTCTCGGCACGGCATGTTACGTAAAGGGAAGCGGCGATCTTCTTGCCGCGATCGAGCGTGAACTCAACATCAAGCACGACGAATGCACGTCGGACGGCAGGTTTTCGCTGCTTGAAACAAGGTGCATCGGCTGCTGCGGACTTGCGCCCGTACTTACCATCAACGAAGACGTGTACGGCAAACTTGTACCCGCGGATATCCCCGGCATTATCGCAAAATACAAATAAGATATGAGAGAATTGTCGCTTAATATCCTGGATATCGTTGAAAACTCGGTGCGCGCCGGCGCGACGCTTATAAAAGTGTCGGTCATCGCGAAAGACGGTTTTCTCACGATTGAAATCGCCGACGACGGCAAGGGTATGAGCGAGGAGTTTTTAAGGAGCGTTACCGATCCGTTCACTACGACGCGCACGACGCGCAAAGTCGGAATGGGCATCCCCCTGTTCAAGATGGCGGCGGAAACCGCAAACGGAAGTTTCGATATAAAGTCGAAATTGGGGGCAGGTACGACGGTTACCGCAAAGTTCGAAATCGACAACGTCGATCGCGCGCCTCTCGGCAATCTTGCGGAAACGGCAGCGACGGAACTTTTCGACGGCACGCCCGACTTTGTCTGGACGTTTACCGTGGACGACCGTTCGTATTCGTTCGATACCCGCGATCTTAAAAGTCAACTTGACGGAATTTCCGTCGACAATCCCGAAATAACGCATTTTGTAAAAGAATTATTAACCGAAAATTTTGAAACAGTCAGAGGAGGAACCGATTTATGAAATCAATAGCCGACATCAAGGCAATCAGAGATAAAATGCAAGCCGACAAAACGACGCGCGAAACGTCGAAAGACGGCGACGTAAGAATCGTCGTCGGCATGGCGACTTGCGGTATCGCTGCGGGCGCACGTCCCGTTTTCAACGCGCTTATCGACGAAGTTGCGAAACGTGATCTTGAAAACGTCAAGGTTACGCGCGCAGGCTGCATCGGTATGTGCAAACTTGAACCTATCGTCGAGGTTTTCGTGCCCGGCGAAGAAAAGGTAACTTACGTCAAAGTCGACGCCGATAAGGCGGTCGAAATCATTGAAAAACATATCGTCGGCGGCAACGTCGTCGAAGAATATCTTTTGAACGAATAGGAGGACGGTTATGTTCAGGTCACACGTTTTAATTTGCGGCGGTACGGGCTGTACCTCCAACCACAGCGCAGATCTTATCACGGAGTTCGAGCGTCAGATCAAAAATGCACACCTTGAAAACGACGTACAAATCGTTAAGACGGGCTGCTTCGGTCTTTGCGCGGTGGGCCCCATTTGCATCGTTTATCCCGAGGGCGCGTTTTACAGCGAAGTCAAGGTCGACGACGTCAAAGAAATCGTTGAAGAACACCTTGCGAAAGGTCGTCTTGTCGAAAGACTTCTGTACAAAGATCACAAGACTGCCGAAACCGTAAAATCGTTGCACGACAGCAACTTTATGAAAATGCAAACCCGCGTTGCGCTTCGTAACTGCGGCGTTATCAACCCCGAAAACATCGACGAATACATCGGCACCGACGGCTATCAGGCCTTGATCAAAGCATTGACGGAAATGAAACCGCAGGACGTCATCGACGTCATCAAGGCTTCGGGACTTCGCGGAAGAGGCGGCGGCGGCTTCCCTACCGGTCTTAAATGGCAATTCGCGAAAGACCAACCCGGCGACGATAAATTCGTATGCTGCAACGCCGACGAAGGCGATCCCGGCGCGTTTATGGACAGATCCGTTCTCGAAGGCGACCCCCACGCCGTGCTTGAAGCAATGGCAATCGCAGGATATGCAATCGGCGGACATCAGGGCTATATTTACGTTCGTGCGGAATACCCCATCGCCGTTCAACGTCTGAAAATCGCAATCAAACAGGCAAGGGAATACGGACTTATCGGCAAGAATATCCTTGGCACGGGCTTCGATTTCGACATCGACATTCGTCTGGGCTCCGGCGCGTTCGTATGCGGTGAAGAAACCGCTCTTATGACCTCGATCGAAGGCAACCGTGGCGAACCTCGCCCCCGTCCTCCGTTCCCCGCAGTCAAAGGTCTGTTCGGAAAGCCCACCATTCTTAACAACGTCGAAACGTACGCAAACATCGCGCAAATCATCTTGAAAGGCGCGGATTGGTTTGCTTCGATGGGCACCGAAAAATCCAAAGGCACGAAAGTTTTCGCACTCGGCGGCAAAATCGTCAACACCGGTCTTGTCGAAATCCCGATGGGCACGACGCTTCGTACCGTTATCGAAGACATCGGCGGCGGTATCCCCCACGGCAAAAAGTTCAAGGCGGCGCAAACGGGCGGTCCTTCGGGCGGCTGCATTCCCGCGGAACATTTCGATATTCCCATCGACTACGACAACCTTATCGCAATCGGCTCCATGATGGGCTCGGGCGGTATGATCGTCATGGACGAAGACAACTGCATGGTCGATATTGCAAAATTCTTCCTTAAATTCACCGTCGACGAAAGCTGCGGAAAATGCACGCCTTGCCGTATCGGTAACAGAAGACTTCTGGAATATCTTGAAAAAATCACGTCGGGCAAAGCAACGCTGCAAGACCTTGACGAGATGGAAAAACTTTGCTACTACATAAAGGCAAACAGCCTTTGCGGACTCGGTCAGACCGCGCCCAACCCCGTACTCTCGACGCTCCGTTATTTCCGCGACGAGTACGTGGCGCACGTTGTCGACAAGACTTGCCCCGCAGGCGTTTGCAAAGATTTGTTGAGTTACGAAATCACGGACGCGTGCAAAGGCTGCTCGCTTTGTTCCAGAAAATGCCCCGTCGGCGCAATCGACGGCGTCATCAAACAGAAATTCCATATCGACAAATCGAAGTGCATTAAGTGCGGCGTATGTATGGAAAGCTGCAAATTCAACGCTATCGTTAAAAAATAAGGTGGTGCGACTATGAGTGAAATGATTAACGTAAAAATTGATAATATTCCCGTTACCGTCGAAAAGGGCACGACTATCCTCGACGCGGCAAGAATTGCAGGCGTCAAAATCCCGACGTTGTGCTATCTTAAAGACATCAATGCTATCGGCGCGTGCCGCGTTTGCGTGTGCGAGGTCAAAGGCGCTCGTTCCCTTGTTGCGGCGTGCGTTTATCCCCTTGACCGCGAAGGCACGGAAGTGTTCACCAACACCCCGAAAATCCTTGAATACAGAAAAACCACGGTCGAACTTATTCTGAGCGACCACGACTACAACTGCACGAGCTGCGTCAGAAACAGAAGTTGCGAACTTCAAGAACTTGCGCTTGAACTCGGCTGCGATTCCGAACGCTTCAAGGGCGAAAAATCGGATTATCCCGTCGATACGAGCACGTCGTATCTTATCCGCGACAACAACAAGTGCGTGCTTTGCCGTCGTTGCGTGGCTGCCTGCAAAGAATATCAGGCAGTTGCGGTTATCGGCGCAAACGCCCGCGGATTCGACACGCATATCGCTTGCGCGTTTGAAACCAACCTTTCGGACAATCCTTGCGTCGGCTGCGGTCAATGTATCGAAGTATGCCCCACGGGCGCGCTTCGCGAAAAGGACGAAATCGACGACGTCATCCGCGACCTTGCGAACCCCGATAAGTACGTTATCGTCGGCACCGCTCCCGCAACGCGCATTGGCATCGGCGAAGAATTCGGATATCCCGTCGGCAGCAATACCGAGGGCAAAATGGTTGCGGCACTTAGACGCCTCGGCTTTAACAACGTCTTCGACGTTGACTTCACCGCCGACCTTACCATTATGGAAGAAGGCTATGAGTTCCTCGGAAGAGTTACGAACGGCGGCGTGCTGCCTATGATGACTTCCTGCTCGCCCGGCTGGATTAAGTTTGTGGAACATTATTATCCCGAACTTATTCCCAACCTTTCGTCCTGCAAATCGCCGCAACAAATGTTCGGCGCGGTGTGCAAAACCTATTACGCAGAAAAACTCGGTATCCCCGCGGAAAAAATCAGCGTAGTATCCATTATGCCTTGTACCGCCAAAAAGTTTGAAAAAGGTCGTCCCTTCCAGAGCGCGGCGGGCGTTCCCGACATCGATCACGTCCTGACCACAAGGGAACTTGCAAGACTTATTAAACGCAAAGGTATTTTGTTCAACAACCTTCCCGACGAAGAATACGACGTGCCGTTCGGCATCGGATCGGGCGCAGGCCTTATCTTCGGCGTAACGGGCGGCGTTATGGAAGCGGCTCTCCGTACCCTGCAAGACGTCCTTACCGGAAAATCGCAGAACAAGATCGACTTCACCGCAGTGCGCGGCGTCGAAGGAATTAAGGAAGCGAAATATGTGCTTCCCGTCAACGGCAAAGATACCGAAATCAAGGTTGCCGTCGCGTCCAGCCTGAAAAACGCAAAAACCCTTATGGACCTTGTCAAAGCGGGTAAGGCGGATTATCACTTCATCGAAATTATGACTTGCCCCGGCGGTTGCGTAAACGGCGGCGGACAGCCCATTAAGGACGCTTATACGAGAAATACCACCGACATTCGCGCAGAACGCGCAAAGGCCGTATATGACACAGATAAGGGTATGAAACTGCGTAAATCGCACGAGAACCCCTACGTCAAGGCTTTGTATGAGGAGTATTTCGACAAGCCCAACAGCCACAGGGCGCACGAAGTGTTGCACACGAAATACGTCGTCCGCGGCAAATAAGCAAAACCCAACCCAAAACAAAAGCACCGAGCAATCGGTGCTTTTTCGTTGTAAAAAAACTGTTTCTAATAATTCAAGCGGTCTTCTCACCCGACATAAAAGAAAAACCGATACAAAAGTATCGGTTTCTTCAAAAGTGGTCTGGGTGAGAAGATTTGTAAGGAGCAGAGCGACGGAATAGCAAGGCTACGCCGCAGCGTCACGTAATTCAAGCGGTCTTCTCACCCGACATAAAAGAAAAACCGATACAAAAGTATCGGTTTCTTCAAAAGTGGTCTGGGTGAGAAGATTTGAACTTCCGGCCTCTTGAACCCCATTCAAGCGCGCTACCAAACTGCGCCACACCCAGTAACTGTCAACGCAAGATATTATAATCAATATCTTATTATTTTGCAAGTAAAATCAAGGCGTTTTTCAGTTTTTGTTGCTTAATTTTTTATTGCGGCGGCTTATCACGAAATACAGTGCGGTAATTAAAACCGTTGCGGACGCAAGGACGATTGCCGCGATCTGCCCGCCCGTAAGACCTTTGTCGATTTTGAGCGCGGAAGTCAGGATATAGCCTTGCTGACCGTTGTATTCGACAAGGGTGAACTTTGCCGACGCGTCGTAATCTTCCAGAAGTTTCAGTTTTGCGCCGTCGGGAACGTCGAACAAGACGCGCGACGTATCGTCGGGCATTGCGTAAACGTCGACGGTCGTGCCGACTCTTTGCGCCTTGGCTTTTGCATACACGTCTTTTTTCGCGCTTTGGCTTGCCGCGACGTAGGACATAACGCTGGTTTTATAAACGTATCCGTATTTCGTTTTGCCGTCAATTTCGTAGGAAACTTTCAGAAATTCGCCGTTTATACCAAAGCCCGCGCAGTCGTCGACAAGGGTAAGGATTTGCGATTTGACAAAGGGCGTGCCGGTTTTTGCGCCCGGGTAATCGTACACCGAAACGTTGTCGAAAAGGGCAACGACTCTGCCCGAAAGCGCGGACGGCTCTTTGCGGATAAGGAAGGCGTCGGAATTCAAAGTATATCCGAACTTTTTGTTTTTCGTCATCACGAAAAGCATATTGTCTTTTGCGTCAAGGATTGCCATTACGTCGCCAGCCGGGACAACGTCGGAAATTTCCAAAAAGTTATTGATTGACGAGTAAACGAGCGTGCCTTTCGAGTACGCGTAAGAAACGGTTTCGGACGAAATTTCGTCGGGGTTACACGGCTTGTCGTAAGCGGTATCTTTGTTGTCGAAAGAATACGTCGTTTTCAAAAGCACGTTTTTAACGTTGTCGACAAGGTAAACGTCGCCGTTTGACGATAAGTCGATTGCAACGCCAAAAAGACTTAATATTTCAAAATCGCCGTGTAAAGTTGCGGTTTTTGCAACTTCCAGCGCGCCTGCCGTACGAGCGACGGTTTTAAGGGCAAAGCCCGAGTCGTCTTTTGACAGCACGACGGCGTTGCCGGTGTTGTCGACGTCAAACGAAATCGCGTTTTTCACGGATACCGAAAAATCGGTTGTTTTCGTTACTGCGGACAGTATACCGTTTGCAAGGGTGTAAACCGTCGGATTGTTGCCGCCGATTGCCTTGATTTCGGTCACGCCCGCGCGGGAATACGCAAACAATGAAAACTCGTTGCCGGAAAGTCCCGCGGTATAAATTGCCTTGGAATTTTTGTCGTATATCGCAACCGCGTCGTTTGTGAGAGAGATTGCGCCGACGTTTTTGTCGGTGTTAATCTCACGCAAGGAAAAGTCGGCGTTGTTCACGACATAAACTTTTTTGCCGTCGGTGTAAGCGGTGTGAGTTGTATTTACGGCAACCGACGTTGCGTTTTTTGAAACCGAAAGTTTTTTGTAAGTGCCGTCGCTGAAAAAGAATTGAACGCGCGCGTTGGATTTATCCCAAACCGCGACGTTGCCGTTTTCGGAAAACACTTTTTCGGGGGAGTCGAACCATTTGTCTTTCGCGCTTTTTGAGCCGTAAGTTTCCTTTTCGTTCAAAGCCGAGTCGTACGTAATAATCGCGTTGTCGCCGACGGGGATTGTCGCGATGAATCTGCCGTCCGACGTAGCGGTTCTGACGGAGGGAAGGGCTGTTTTGACAAGAGTTTTATTTTCAAAATCGACCTTTGAAATTCTGCCGTCCGACACGGCGTACACGTCTTTTCCGACAGCGATAAGCGACGTTACGTTTTCGGAAATCGGAAATTCCGTTGTTTTATCAAGCACGAAATCGAGCGTCAGAATTTTGTGCTCGTTCACGAAATAAGCGTAGCGGTCGGTTGCCGCAAAAGCGGTCGATTTAATGATTTTGAACTCGCTGTCCTTAAAAGACGTAAAAACGCTGCCGTTGTACGCCCAGACGTTGATAAGAGAGTTATAAAGATAAAGCACGCCTTCGTACGACGAAATATCGGTGACGATTTTGTCGCCGAGATCGACGTTATTCTGCGTTTTGACGTCGCAAAGGCGGGAGCGGTTCGTGAGATAATAAAGCGTGCCGTTGGCAAATGCCAGATTTATGATTTTTTCACCGTCGGAAAGCGTCGGGGTGTAAACAAGATGCTCGCCGCCCGCCGTGAAAATTTTGTTTTCGTCCTTGTCGTAAACCGCGACGACGTCGTCCCGAATCGCCACGAGCGCAGGATTATTGAGATAAAGATATTTGTTTATGTCGGGGGAAATAACGGCGTATTCGCACGAATCGGCGGCGTCCGCAAACGAAACCGAGCCCGAAAAACCGCAGAAAACCGAAAGCCCCGCGGCTGCAATAACAAAAAATATAATAAGGTTTAATACTCTCTTTCGCATAGATAATATTATAAATAAGAATATATGATAAGTCAATTGCTAAATGATGTCAAAGTCGCTTGAAAAATGCCGTCCGATGTGTTAAAATATTTTGCGAGGTAAAATATGGCAACTAATAATAAATCAAGACACCGCCGTTTCGCGCCGCAGGTCGAGGTCAAGGGCGATAAGGAAGTTTTGTCCGCGCCGATCGAGTCGCTGGGGCTTCCCGAAGAAACGCTGGTTCTTTTGAAAAATAACAGGTTCAACACGGTGTTCGACATCGCGCGTCGTACCGAACGGGATATGTTCCGCGTGCAGACGTTCAACAAAAAACACCTTATCGCAGTCAAAAAAGCGATAAACGCAAAAGGTATAGATTTCCTGCCGTTTGTCAAAGAAGAAAAACCCGACGAACAAAAGAAACAGGATAATTTGCAGGAAAAATCCGCCGTCAAGAAGCCCGATGCAAAACCGCAAGATGTAAGACACGGCGAAAAACCGCAAAACCGGGATAATCGGCAGCAGAAAAACCGCGACCGCGGGAAGTGCGCTCAGCAGGACAACAGACTTTCCAAACCGCAAAACCAAAATTCCAAACAAAATCAGAAAAACGGACAAAAACAAAAACCGCAACAGGAAAGACGTCCCAAGGTCGAGTTGCCCGTCGAAGAATGGCTGAAAATTTCAAAAAACGGCAAATGGGGATTTTCCAACGGATTGACAACGGTAATCGAGCCGCGCTTTGACGAGGTGTTTTGTTTCAAAGACGGCGTGGCGTGCGTCGACGACAACGGAAAGTTCGGCTACATCGACACGAAAGGCGATTACGTTATCGAACCTAAATTCGAATGTGCAATGTCCTTTTCGGAAGGGCTTGCAGTGTTTTTCGAGGGCGAGAAGTGCGGATATATCAATAAGGAAGGGAACGTCGTGCTTCCAGCAAAATACGACGCTGCGACGGCTTTTGAAAACGGCAGGGCAAAGGTGAAAGAGTTCGGCAAATGGTCGACGATCGACACGGAAGGAAACACGCTCTGGTCAAAATAACGAAAACAAAAGCATAACGAAAACAAAAACTCTTGCGAAAGTGCAAGAGTTTTTTAATGCAAAAATAATTTTTTGCCGCGGTTTTTCCAAATAGAAAAAGGCAACCCTAAGGTTGCCCCAATGTTTGTCTTTTTGACGTCAATACGTCGAAAAGACTTTGTATCGAAAATTATTCAGCTTTTGCCGCCTTTTTGGTGGTTTTCTTCTGAGGTGCGGCTTCGGCAGGTTTGGATTCCGCTTTCAAAGCGTCAAGAGCGCGAGCAAGCGTCGCTTTCTTTCTGGAAGCGGTGTTGATATGATAAATGCCGTCGACTCTTGCGCTGTCGATTTCGCCGATTGCGGCGCGGTATGCGACTTCTGCGGTTGCAAGGTCTTTTGCCTCGACTGCGGCATTGAATTTTTTGATTGCGTTTTTAACTTTGGTTTTCTTTGCGCTGTTTCTTGCGTTTTCGATTGCGCTGACTTCTACGCGCTTTACTTGTGATTTAATGTTAGGCACAACAATAATCTCCTTTCAACTAATGTGCCTATAAATACTAACATAAAGAAAAAGAATTGGCAAGAAAAAAGCAACAATTTTTGAATTTTTCGCATAATATTTTTATGAAAAACGGCAATTTCAGGCTCGATATGGCAGAAGAAAGCGCGGATTTTTTGAAAATCGACGTAAAAACCGCGCAAAAAAGAGTCGGCGAAAACGTAACCGTCAGGGTAACTTGCGTGCAAAAAGACGAAGAATCCCGCGCATTGAACCGCGATAAAGGCAAATATATCACCGTCGACGCCGAAAAAAACGTGGCGTATCCGTCGGTGAAAAGGGACGTGACGGCGGCGGTAAAGGACGCAATCCGAAACCTGTCGTCAAAGGCGTTCAGGGAAAGACCGCGCGTTCTCGTGGCGGGGCTCGGCAACAGATACGTTGCGGCGGACGCGATAGGCCCGAAAACCGCCGACAATATCGAAACCGCGGGGAAGACCGAAATGTATGCGATTTCGACGGGAATTTACGCGATGACAGGGCTTGAAAGCGCGACGATAATAAGGGCGGTCGCGCGGGAGACGAAAGCCAATCTCGTCATCGTCGTGGACACGCTCGCAACCGCAAAACCTATGCGAGTTTTCAGAAGTTTTCAGCTTACCGACGCGGGGCTCGAACCGGGCAGCGCGACTCAGGCGGGGCGCGACAAAATTAACTTCAAAAGCGTGGGTGTACCCGTCATTGCAATCGGCGTCCCGACGTGCGTTTACGCAAGGCAAATCGTGCTCGATACACTTGAAAAATCGGGCGGATTAAGCCTTGCCAAAAAGTACGAAATCACGCACGAAATATTGAAAGAAAACGTATCGGCGCTGTATTGTCCGAAGGATTCCGAAGCCGCCGCAACCGTCGCCGCCGAAATAATAAAAGACGCGATAAACGGAACTTTTCAGGGAAAAACGCACTGATTCCGACTTATGAGCATATAATCATATATGCACAAAATCGGTATTTTAGACAGCGGAATAGGCGGATTAACAATCTGTTCGTACGTTTTCAAGGTTATGCCGGACGTCAATATCTTATACTTCGCCGATACCTTAAACGCGCCGTACGGAAGTAAGTCGCGCAGGGAAGTTTACGCCGCCGTAAGAGCGGGCGTAAGTTATCTTTTCGACGCGGGCTGCGACGAAGTCGTCATCGCCTGCAACACCGCGACCACGACGTGTATCGGTGAACTTCGCGGGGAATTTTCAAAGCCGATAATCGGCACGGAGCCCGAACTTAAAAACGCTTTGTGCGGCGCGGAAAAACCGCTGCTTCTCGCAACGCCGCTCACATACGAAAACATAAAAAACGATACCTTTGAAACTGCCGATACGACAAGCCTTTCAAAGATTATCGAGGAGTCGGTATTCTGCGAAAAAATAAGAAAAGATATTGCGTGCGCGCTCGTTTCCGAAAGCCGCAAAAAGGTGGTGCTCGGATGCACGCACTATTTGTATCTTGAAAAATTTTTGTCCTGCAAAACGTACGACGGCGGACGGGGAGTCGCAAACAGGGCGAAAAGCGTTCTCATCGCAAATTATCGGAAAACCCGTCGCGGCGGCAATTTGTTTATTGTGTTTTCGGGAAAGAAAAGTTTCATAAAATATCTGACGGCGTTTTCGGATTTCGACGCATACAACCGCAACAAAGTAGAACGATAAAATTCGTAATTCAAAATATAAAAAATCTTCTTGCCATATCGCCTTATATAAGTTATAATAGAAAGCGTTTTGATACTAAAATCCAATTAAGAGGTAAAATATGAGCAAGGTTACAACTGATATGATTCGCAATATCGCTTTAATCGGCCACTCCGGCGAGGGCAAAACTTCGCTTGCCGAAGCGATGTTATTCAACGCCAAAAGCATCGACCGCCTCGGCAAGGTCGAAGACGGCAACACTACGATGGACTTCGACGCCGAAGAAATCAACAGAAAAATTTCGATAAGCCTCGCAGTCGCGTACGCAAACTGGAAAGGAAACAAAATCAACATTCTGGATTGCCCCGGCTTCTTCGATTTTGAGGGCGAGGTCGTTTCGGCACTCTCCGTTGCGGACAGCGCGATCATCGTTACGAGCGCAAGCGGTTCTCTTTCGGTAGGCACCGAAAAGATGCTGGAAATGTGCACCGACAGAAAAGTCCCGGCAATGGTTTTCATCAACCAGGTCAACAAGGACAACGCGGATTTCCGCGGCACCTACAACGCAATCGAACAGGCGTTCGGCAGCAAGGTTCTGCCCATTGAACTGCCCATTATCGAAGGCGGCAAGATGACGGGTTGGGTTGATATCCTTACCGGCAAAGCATACAAACTTTCGGCACCCGAACAGGAAATCGACGTTCCCGCCGATATGAAATCGGAAGTCGAAGAACTGAAAGGCAGACTTGTCGAACTCGCGGCGGAAACCGACGACGCTCTTATCGAAAAATACTTCGAGGGCGAAGAACTCACCGCGGAAGAACTTGAAAAAGGCGTGCGTCAGGCAATCCTTAACGACAGCCTTATGCCTTTGATGGCAGGAAACGCAACCACCAGCGTGGGCGTTGCCAACCTTATGGACAAGATTTGCAAGTTCATGCCGTCACCCGTTCGCGACGTCAAAAAGACCGTCGACGGAAAAGACGTTGCCTGCGACGCAAACGGCGCGTTCTCCGCACAAGTATTCAAAGCGGTTGCCGACCCGTACGTCGGAAAACTTCTTTACTTCAAAGTGTATTCGGGCGTTTTGCACAGCGGCGACCAGATGCTCAATACCTGCTCCGAAAAACCCGAAAAAGCAAGCTCGCTTTACGTCCTTAAAGGCAAAAAACAAGAAGCCGCGGACGAACTCGTGGCAGGCGATATCGGCGCTCTTGCGAAACTCGTGTCCACCAACATCGGCGACACCCTTTGCGCGCCCGACGCCAAAATCAGATTTGCCCCCATCGACTTCCCCGAACCTGTTATCAGCCTTGCGGTAACAAGCGTGAAGTCCGGCGAAGAAGACAAAGTCATCAACGGTCTTAACCGTATGCTCGAAGAAGACAGCACGTTCAAACTTGAAAAGAACGCGGTCACCGGCGACGTCCTTATGAGCGGACTTGGCGAATCGCAACTCCAAATCATTTGCGCGCGTCTTAAAAATAAATTCGGCGTCGAGGCGAAACTCGCAGACCCGAAGATCGCATATCGCGAAACAATCCGCAAGCCCGCCGAAGCCGAAGGCAAACATAAGAAACAATCGGGCGGCGCAGGTCAGTTCGGCGTTGTCAACATTAAGTTCGAGCCGGGCGCGGCAGACGGCGATTTCGAATTCGTCGACGCTATCGTCGGCGGCGCAGTCCCCAAACAGTTCATTCCCGCAGTCGAAAAAGGCTTGCGCGAAGCAATCAAAAACGGCGTCCTTGCTGGATATCCGATGGTCAACCTCAAAGCAACGTTGTTCGACGGCAAATACCATCCCGTCGACAGTAAGGAAATCGCGTTCATCACCGCTGCAAAACTTTCCTACAACGAAGCCTGCATGAAAGCAAATCCCTGCTTCCTTGAACCGATTATGGACGTCAAAATCACGATCCCCGACAGCTATATGGGCGATATCATGGGCGACATCACCAAACGTCGCGGCAGAATTATCGGCACCGATACCGTCGGCAAGAAGATGGTCCTGACCGCGGAAGCCCCGATGGCGGAAATGTTCCGTTACGCAACTGACCTCAACAGCATGACGCAAGGTCGCGGACGTTTCAAAATGAGCTTTAACCGCTATGAGGAAGTCCCGTCCACTCTCAGCGCAAAGATTATCGAAGACGCCAAAAAGAGAGCAGCGGAAGCCGCAAAATAATTAGTAAATAATTGCTAAATCAGTTGCAAAAACAAAATTGTTGTGCTACTATGATTTAGCAATTTGTGCCGGTGTGATGGAATTGGCAGACGTAGTGGACTCAAAATCCACCGGTAGCGATACCGTGCCGGTTCGAGTCCGGCCACCGGCACCATAAAAAATAAGACAACCGTTTTGGTTGTCTTATTTTTTATGCCGCCGATGAGCCGCACTGAACCCAAAACGAAGTTTTGGCGTTCGGTGACCGTAGGGAACTTTTGCACGAATGTGCAAAGCCCCGGCCACCGGCACTATATAAGCAGGTTGTATTGATTTAGATTGTTAAATGTTTCCACTTGTGCCGTTATAACCATTTTTCCATGAGTCATAGTCTGAAATTAATTGTTTTTCCGTATTATCTAACTCATCTTTTGTGTTACAACGAATTATTTTAACTTCAAAAAGATCGTCTTTGTTTGGGTATTGCGAATTATAATAATCCTCGGCAAATATTGGATTTAAGGGCACTGTACCTTTAAAGTGCTGTTTTAATCTTTTTAAAATGTCTTTTGATTGACCAATATAATACTTATCGTTTTCTTTATTGTGTATGATATAACATCCAACGATTTTTTCGTATTCCAATCCACTAAACATCTTTAAAGGAACAAAGCTTTTATCATTGTTGACCAAGTTATTTAGTGGCTTGATATCTTGTATTTTCCTGTTGTAGTATAGTTTAATTTCTTCTTTTTTCTTTTTGGTTTCCGCTTCTTTTTGTTTGATTTGTTTATTATAAGAATCAATTTTGGCGTTTGACAATGCAATATTTTCTTTTTTGTTATTGATTTCGCTTTCAAGTTTAAGGATATTGTTATTAATAATTAACTCTTTTGCTAACAAACGATTTTTACGTTTTAGCGAAACGTAGTATGAGTAAAAACCAAAAGAAAACAGCTTTTTTGCAAAGTTAGGTTTGGCGTTTTCGATGCCGTTGATTTTTTTTCTGTAATAGCATGCTTTTTTTTGTTTCTTTTTTAAAACATTGTTCAATGAAACAATTTCGCTATGTAAGCTGTGAACGATTGTATTTTCTTCTTTGATTTTGCTTTTTATTAAGTTTTTATATTTTTCAAAAGATTCGGTTAATTTAACAAATTCGTTTTTAAGATCGCTTAAATACTTTTTATTTAAGTACCAAGAAGGTAACAATTCTTCGCTTGGCAGTTTTGAGACTATTTCATAAGCAAACCATGCTATGAGCGAATCATCATTATGTTCAAGGTTTTCAAGTTCGAGATTAGAAAGCTTTATTGTTTTCTTAATCTTTTTTGTACGTGTTTTCCACTCAGAATAAACAGGATATTTAACGTAATCACGAGTTACGTACTTAACGATGGTTCTATATTTTTGTTTTCGTGTAAATTCTAAACGGGTAATGCGAGTAGTAAGATTGAAATCTACGTTGTCTAATGAATATATAGCCCTTTGTTCTTTTTCGTTATCGTAATCGAAATCTAAATAATTGTTGTCATTTGAATTAAGTGCCATAAAATCCCCCCCCCTATAATTTAAAGTTTAGCACAAATTTGAGTAAAAGTATAGGGATAATGGTTTAGTCATTCGTGATTATTTTTCTTTGATAATCGATAAAAGATTTGTGTGAAGGGCGGCGGCGATTTTTTGTGCGCTTGCGACGGCAATGCCTTTTTCGTTTTCAACGTTTTTGAGTGTTGAGTAGGAAATTCCCGCATTTTTGCAAAACGAGCCTTTTGTCATATCATTGTAAATGATATATTTTTCGATTTTGGAATAATCTAACAATGCTTTCATAACCTTATTATATGTGCAATGCACATAAAAGTCAATGTGTAATGCACATTTTTGTAAAATTAGGGTATGAACTTTGGTGAGAATTTTAAGAAAATACGAAAACAATGCGGACTGTCGCAACAGGAAGTTGCGGACAAATTGCAAATCAAACAATCGAGCGTGAGCGATTGGGAAAACGACGTATCTCGTCCCGATTATGAAAAACTGATTGCATTGGCAGAACTGTACGACGTCACGTTGTACGAACTGCTTGGGATAGACTGAACCGAGAACTGCAAGAAGCCGAGAAGTCGGCTTTTTTATTTATAAAAAAGCGGCATTGGATTGACTTTTCCGCCGTGCCGGTGGTATAGTTTTATCGACAATATTTTTATGGGAATTTTTATGAATACGGTTGAAGAAAAACTCAAAAGAGCGCAAAAACTTATCACAAAAAACATAAGCACGGAAGAAATGCTTGAAGTATTGAAAATCATCGGCGTCGAAATGACGGCGGACGAAATCGAAAGTTATCGTTTGTGGGGCGATTACATGCCGCTCGGAGACGAGCATCCTTACACGAAATCCGAAAGATATCTGCATATTTTGTGGGAGCTTATCGACAAAGTGCCGCTTGGCATAAACTGCACGTTCGCGATTCCGTTCAGGCAGACGATTGCGAAAAATCTTTTCAAAAAGTGCGGCGAAGGTTTTGTCGCGGCGGAAGGTTGCAGGTTTAACTACGGACACCAGATCGAGGTCGGCGACAACGTCAGCTGGAATATGGGCTGCTACGTCGACAGCAAGGGCGGCGTATCGTTCGGCGATTTCGCGATGCTTACCGAATACGTGAAAATTTTCTCGCACGGGCACAGCGAAGGCAACCATATGGAAAGGGATTATAGGCGCGTCGTCATAAAAGATTTTGCGAAACTTTACACAAACTGCACGATTCTTCCCGGGATAACGATCGGCACGGGCGCAATAGTGGCAACGGGCAGCATCGTTACGAAAGACGTGGACGATTACGTTCTTGTCAGCGGAATTCCCGCAAAGCCGATGAGAAGACGCGCCCTTGAAAGCACGAATCCCGACGACTACAACCAATATATGATGAAAAACAAACTTTTCCAAAAGTAACGAAAAGCGCAGAGAAGTCTGCGTTTTTTATTGAAAACTTTTCAAAAAAAGCAAATGTTTTCCCGTCAATTTTTTGCAATAATCGTCAATATATAGTATAATATTGTAAATTTACAGGAGATACGAGTATGAATATCTGGCACGATATCAACGAATCGCGAATCAAAAAAGACGATTTTATCGCTTGCATCGAAATTCCGAAGGGCAGCAAGAATAAGTACGAACTCGACAAGGAAACGGGGCTGCTGATTCTTGACCGCACGCTTTACACCTCGACGCACTATCCCGCAAACTACGGATTTATTCCGCGCACTTTAAGCGACGATAACGATCCGTTGGACGTCCTTGTGATTTGCAGCGAGGTTATTTCGCCGCTCACTCTTGTCAGGTGCTACCCGATCGGCGTAATATCGATGATCGACGACGGCATGGTCGACCATAAGGTGATTGCAATTCCGTTCAAAGATCCGATGTGGAACACTTACGACCATATCGGCGAGTTGCCGCCCCACATTATGGACGAAATGACGCATTTTCTGAACGTTTACAAACAGCTTGAATACAAAACGACAACCGTTCTTGAAGTAAAAGAAAGGGATTTCGCCGAAATTGTTATCGAGCAGAATATCAAACAATACCACGAAAAATTTGACAAAAAGGATAAATAAATTATGTATGATTGCATAGTTATCGGCGGTGGCGTCGTAGGCACCGCAGTTCTCGACGCGCTTTCGACAAGGGGCTACAAAACGCTGCTTATCGAAAAAGAAGACGACGTGGCGTCGGGGGCAAGCCGCGCAAACAGCGGCATAGCGCATGCCGGATACGATTGCGTCCCCGGAACGCTGAAAGCAAAATTCAACGTCGAAGGCAACAAAATGATGCCGTTGCTCACACGTGACCTTGACGTCCCGTTCAAAAAAACCGGAAGCCTTGTGCTTGCAGGTCGCGGCGGCGAAAAAGGTCTTTTGGAACTTCTGGAACGCGCGAAAGCGAACGGCGTCGACGCGCGAATCATCGACCGCGAAGAAATCGACAAAATTCAGGACGGCGTAAATCCCGAAATCGTCAGCGCGCTTTACGCAAAGGACGCGGGCATCGTTTCGCCGTATAAGCTCACGATCGCGCTTTGCGACAGGGCAATTCTGAACGGCGCGGAAGTCCGCCTTGAAGAAAATATAGAAAGCATACACTTTGACAAAAAGTTTATCGTAAAAACCCAAAGCGGTGAATACGAATCGAAATATCTTGTCAACAGCGCGGGCGGCGGTGCGTCCGATATCAACGCGCTTCTGTCCGACGAAACGTACGAAACCGCTTTCAGAAAAGGCGAATACTTCGTGCTTGACAAGACCGAAGGCGCGCGCGTCAAAACCGTACTTTTCCCGCTTCCCGACGAAAACGGCAAAGGTATTCTCGTTGCGCCCACGGCGGACGGCAACGTGATTTACGGTCCTACGTCCGAAGCGTGCGAAGAAGACGACACGGCGTGCACGGCGCAAGGACTCGATCTTGTGCGACAGGGCGTCTCAAAAGTTTTTACAAACCCGAATTATCGCGCGGTTATCCGCGAGTATGCGGGCGTTCGCGCGGTGGTCGGCGAAGACTTCATCGTGAAACGCTCCGAAAAATATCACGACTTCTTTATCCTTGCGGGGATATGCTCGCCGGGGCTTACGTCCGCGCCTTCCATCGGCAAATATATTGCGGACGAAATCGAAAAAGAGTATAAGGTCGAAAAACCTGAAAACCCCGTGAAAGTCTTGCACCACGACAGACTTAAAAATCTCACGGCGGAAGAACTTAACGAAAAGGTCAAAAATAATCCGAAATGGGGCAGAATTATCTGCCGTTGCGAAACCGTGACGGAAGCCGAAATCGTAAACGCGATTCATTCCCCGTTGCCGGCAACAACCGTCGACGCCGTAAAACGTCGCGTGCGCGCGGGTATGGGCAGATGTCAGGGCGGATTTTGCGCGCCCCGCGTCATAGATATCCTTTCAAGGGAACTCGGTATCCCCGTAACCAAGGTCAAAAAAGGCGGAAAAGGGTCGGAACTTGTAAAATGCCGTATCAAGGAGGACAACTGATGAAAAATTACGACGTGGTGATTATCGGCGGCGGTCCTGCCGGAATGGCGGCGGCGGTCGAGGCGAAAAAGAACGGCGCGGAAGTACTGATACTTGAACGCGACAATCGCCTGGGCGGCATACTCAATCAATGCATTCACAACGGCTTTGGTCTTCATTATTTCAAGGAAGAACTGACGGGGCCCGAATATGCGGCACGCTTCAAGAAAATGGTGGAAGAATGCGGCGCGGACGTCGTGCTCGAAGCCATGGTGCTGGAAATTTCAAAGGATAAATCGGTCATGTTTTTAAGTCCGAAAACAGGGCTTGAAACGGTGCAGGCGAAAGCAATCGTCCTTGCGATGGGTTGCAGGGAAAGGACTGCCGGCGCAATTCAGCTGACAGGCACTCGTCCCGCGGGCGTTTATACCGCCGGTATGGCGCAAAGACTTTCCAACGTCGAAGGCTATCTCGTCGGCAAAAAAGTCGTGATTCTGGGCAGCGGCGACATCGGGCTTATTATGGCGCGCCGTATGACTTTCGAGGGCGCAAAGGTTCTGAAAGTTCTGGAAGTCATGCCGTTCAGCAGCGGACTTAAACGAAACATCGTGCAGTGCCTGAACGACTACGACATTCCGCTTTTGTTCAATCATACGGTAACTCGCCTTGTCGGCAAGAACAGGCTGGAAGGCTTGTATTACGCCGAGGTCGACGAAAACCGCCGCGTGAAACCCGAGACCGAACAGTTTATCGAGTGCGACACGCTTTTGCTCTCCGTAGGGCTTATCCCCGAAAACGACCTTGTGAAAGAACTGCCCATTGAAATGAGCACGGTAACGTCGGGCGCGGTCGTCGACGAATATCGCCAGACGACGCTTTCGGGCGTATTCAGCGCGGGCAACGTTCTGCACGTGCACGACCTTGTCGACAACGTTTCGGCGGAAGGCATTATTGCCGGCAGAAGCGCGGCTTTATATGCACAAAACAGGCTTGTAAACGGCGAAAGCGTGCAGGTTAAAGCAATCGACGGCGTGAGATATGTACTTCCGTCAAGGGTGTATAAGGGCGAAGGTTTCGTCACGATTTACTTCCGCGTCGGCGCAGAATACAGAAACGTCTTCCTTGAAGTTTTAAGCGGCGATACCGTCGTCGTGTCCAAAAAATGCCAGATTCTCGCACCCGGCGAAATGGGTACGGTTATGGTCGATAAATCCAAAATTTGCGGCGATATTACCGTAAGAGTGAGGCGCGTATGAAAACAATTTGCATAATGTGTCCGATGGGCTGCCCGTTGGATATCAATAAGGTTGACGACAAAATCGTCGTTACGGGAAACACCTGCAAACGCGGCGAAATCTACGGCACGCAGGAATTCACCGCGCCGAAACGCGTCGTTACAAGCCTTGTCAGGCTGACTTCGGGCGGCGTTGTTTCCGTCAAAACCGACGGGCTTGTGCTGAAAACCCTTATCCCCGAAGTGCTTTCGGAAATCGGAAAGCTCAGGTTGTCCGCACCGCTTAAAATCGGCGACGTCGCAAAAGAAAACGTCGCGGGCAGCGGCGTGAATCTTGTCGTTACCGAAGATATTAAATAAAAGAAAATGAAACGTCTTGTCAACAAAAGACCGATATGTTTTGCCGCGCTTTTTATAGGAATCGGGATTTTTTTGACGGGAATGTATGAAGACGCCGTGTGGGCAAGGGTTTTATTCCTTGCGGCGGCGTTGATTTTTGCGGGCTTCGTCTTGATTTTCAAAAAGGCGAGGCTTTTGTATATCCCGATATTTTTCGCGCTGGGCGTATTACTGCTTTCGGGCGTCATCGACGTTTATAAAAGCACGGCGGTAACTTCCGAAAAGGCGGAAATCACGGGGACGATATCGACGGAGATTGCGTCCAAAAGCGAGCATTCGTATTATTTCAAAATCGACAACGTAACGATCGACGGGGAAGAAACGGGGAAACAGGCGTTTGTCGTTTCGAGCTATTTGCCAAACGCGCGTGCGGGCGATAAGGTAAAAATCGTCGGCGACGTCAGCACTTATGATATGGGTTTCCGCGATTTTACGAGTTACGGCGCGCGAGGTACGAAATTTTACGTTAAGTCAAGGAAAATCGAAAACGTCGGGCAGGGCGTTTTGTCATTCGACAAGCGCGTGCTGATAAAATACAAGCGACTTTTGTACGACAACTGCGACGATATGACGTCGGACACCGCGCTTGCGCTTTTGTTCGGCGACAGGTTTGCGATTGACAGTCAGTATTCGCACAACGTCAAAGACGCCGGCATTTTACATATTTTCGCCGTGTCCGGTCTGCACGTCGGTATGCTTGCCGCGGTGACGGCGTTCCTTGCAAGGAAGCTGAAAAAGAAAAAGGCGTTGTACATTCTTATCGTGGAGATACCGCTTATCCTATACGGGTGGATTTGCGGGTTCGGCGCAAGCGTTTTGCGCGCAATCGTAATGTCGACGGTTTTCATCGTGTCGGGGCTTACGGGGCGTCAGCGTGACAGTCTGAACTCGTTGTCGCTTGCAGCAATTATTGTTCTTATACTGAACCCGACCGATATGTTCACAAAAGGTTTCCATTTAAGTTTTGCCGCGCTTTTGGGGCTTATCGTCATTGTGCCGCGGCTCACGCGAAAGGAGCTTTCCGGCGTAAAGAAAAAGGTCAGGGATATATGCGCGACAAGCGTCGGCGTAAACGTTATGCTGTTGCCGTTTATGGTCGGATTTTTCGGCGAGGTGCAAACGCTGTTTGTTATTTCCAACCTTATCATATTGCCGATTCTGCCGTTTATCTATACAATTTCGCTGGTAATAAGCCTGTTTGTGATGATATTGCCGTCGTGCGCCGTGATTCTCAACGCGCTTTCGGTGGTGCTGTTCCCGATAAGATTCGTGGCGCAGGCAATCGGTTCGCTTCCGATATCGAGTGTCCCCGTTCAAGCAGTCGATATGTTCGGACTTGCATATCTTTTGACGATATTCATTATGTCCCGATACGTGTTTCTGCCGCGCATAAAAAAGATGGCGTTGTCGCTTGTCGTATGCGCCGTGTGCGTTGCGATGATACCCGTAATCCCTTTACTTTGATTAAAAATAATGGTATATTGAATTTATGATTAACGTTTCGGATCTTAAAAAAAGATTGTCCGTCGAGATTTTGCCCGTGTACTTTCTGAAAGGGCAGGACGCTTACGTCAAAGAACTTGCGATCGGCGTTTTGAAGGGGATTCTCGACAAGGATTTTGCGGATATGAACCTCACCGTCTTTGAGGATTCGTCGGATATGGAGGCAGTCGTGCAAACGCTCAATACCGTGCCTGTTTTCGACGAAAGACGGCTTGTCGTCGTGAAGTCGACGGAAGGGCTTGACGACGCAGGACGTGCCAAACTCGAAGCGTATCTCAACAATCCGTCGGGGTTTTCCGTGCTCGCGTTTTCGGACGACGCGATCGCGCGCGACGATTTTTCCAAGAAAGCGAGCCCCGTTTTTAAGTTGTACGGGAAAGGCGAGGTCGTCGACGTCAGCGGCGCGGACGAAAAGCAATATCCTCGCATTGTCGAAAATGAAGTCGGCAAAAGAAACTGCACGATCGAAAACGCGGCGATACACCTGCTTTCGACGTACACCGCCCGCGATATGACAAGAACGATGAACGAAGTCAATAAACTTTGCGCCTTCAAAGACGGCGGAAAAATCACGAAAGACGACGTGGAAAACCTTGTCGCTGCCGATACCGAATACAAGACGTACGCGCTTGCCGACGCATTGTCGCTCGGCGATAACGACAAGGCTTTGGACGTTCTGAAAACGCTTTTGTCCGACGGCGAAAGCCCGTCGTCGATACTTGCGTCGATGACGGCGCAGTACAGGAGAATGTTTGAGGCAAGGATAAGCAGTCTTTCACAGGACGACCTTGCAAAGGCTCTTTCGGTGCGCCCCGGTTCGATAAGCATCGCAAAAAACGTCGCCGCAAGGTACACCCCGATGGAACTTAAAAAGTACGTCGATACCTTGCACAACCTTGAATACGCCTTTAAGTCGGGCGAAAAGGAAGAAGCGCAGGTGTTGTACGAAGCGTTTGCCGTTCTTCTCAAAAAACGCACTTAACACACAAGATTTCAACGCTTAAACAACTGTATTTGTCAGAATACCGCCAAATCGGCGGTATTTTTTTGCAGTGAAACACTGCGTCCGACTTATAAATTTTGCAAAACAAAATATAGACAATTTGTTGTATATTTATAAATTATATGATATACTATCCTATATTTATTGAAATCGAATACATTTTCATAGAGGGAATCTCATGGATAAGATTTACGCTTATTTCAAAAACATAAGTTTACTTGCAATCGTTGACATCGCGACGTGCCTCTTTTTGTTGGTGCTTGCGTTTATGTTCTTTTACCATAAGCGCAGTTTACGCGTGTTTTTGACGCTCATAGGCGCGATTGCTGCAAAAGTAATCATCGACGCGCTGGGCGTATTCCTCGGTAACAACGCGTTTGCGCTTTGCAGCGAAGTGCTCAGGTATTTCTTATTGTTCCTGCTTGTCGCGGTTGTTGTCGTGTACCAGTCGGATCTCAGAAGTATTTTCCAGCGCATCGCAACGCCGCACGGCATCGACTTGTTCCAGGAAGGCTTCGGCTCCGACGACGATCTGCACGCCGCCACGGACGAACTTTTGTCGGCACTTCAAACGATGGCGAAACAAAACACGGGCGCAATCATTATCATCACCCCGACCACTATGGACAGCAATATTCTGGAAACGGGCACGGAACTTAACGCCAAAATTTCCGCGCCCCTTCTCGTCAGCATATTCAACACGAAAGCGCCCTTGCACGACGGCGCGGTTATCGTGAAAGGTAACAAGATTCTGTCGGCGGGTTGTTTCCTGCCTCTTACGCAGGAAGCGGGCGTCGCAAAAGAACTCGGCACGCGTCATCGTGCCGCGCTCGGCATCACGGAAGAAAGCAACGTTATGGCAATCGTTGTGTCGGAAGAAACGGGTATCATTTCCGTTGCGAAGGGCGGACAGCTGCAACGTTACATGACCATCGACAAACTGAAAGAAAAGATCGAGACGATTTACGGCATTTCTCCGCTTGCCATCGAGGCCAAGGCCGACGTTGCGGACAAAAAGAAAAGGAAAAGGTTTTTTAACAAGTGAAAACGGTAAAAGTCGAAAATATATTGTTGCCGAAAGACGGCGTCGATTTTGAAAAATGGGCGGTCGTCGCCTGCGATCAATTCACGTCGCAGCCCGAATACTGGGAGAAACTCGCCGCATATGTCGGGGCGGCACCCAGCACGCTCAATCTGATTTTCCCCGAAGTTTATCTTTCGGACAACCGCGAAAACCGCATTAAGAAAATCAACGAAAATATGTATAAGTACCTGGACGAAAACGTCTTTAAGGAAATCAAAGACAGTTTCGTTCTGGTGGAAAGGGATACGCCGTACGAAAAGGGCAGACTCGGTCTTATGATGGCTGTCGACCTTGAAGAATACGACTACACCCCGTTTGCGCCCGTGGCAATCCGTGCGACGGAAGGCACGGTTCTTGAACGTATTCCGCCCCGCGTCGAGATTCGTCGGCACGCCCCGCTGGAACTCCCGCATATTATGTTATTGATCGACGACAGGGAACACACGGTGATCGAGCCGCTTTACGAAAACCGCGAAAAGTTGGAACTTTTGTACGACACAAACCTTAATATGAACGGCGGACACGTCAGGGGCTGGCGCGTTCCCGATACCGCCGCCGTGCTTGAAAAACTTTACGCGCTCACGTCGGACGAAGTACAAATCAAAAACTACGGCAAGGTTACCAACTTCCTGTTTGCCGTCGGCGACGGAAACCACTCGCTCGCAACCGCAAAAGCGCACTGGAACGAGGTGAAAGTCGGGCTTTCGGACGCGGACAGGGAAACTCACCCCGCGCGTTACGCGCTTGTCGAGGTTGAAAACCTTATGAGCCCCGCGCTCAAATTCGAACCTATTCACCGCGTTGTGTTCGGCGCGGACGAAAGTTTTGTGAAAGAACTGTCGGCAAAGACCGCGGGCGGACGTAAAATCAAGGCGTTCACGAAAGATAAATCGTTCACGCTTTCCGCACCCGACGACAGCATCGACGCAATCAAGGAAATTCAGGACTTCATCGACGAATACGTGAAATCGCACGAGGGCGTCGAAGTCGACTACATACACGGCGAAAACTATCTCGAAGACGTCGTGAAAGAACGCGGCGGCGTCGGCATAATCATGCCCGCCCCCGAAAAAACAAATCTCTTCGACTTCATCATAAGACGCGGCATTATGCCAAGGAAGTCTTTCTCGATGGGCGAGGCGGAAGAAAAACGGTATTATTTCGAGGCAAAGAAAATCAGAAGGTAGGTATTTATGAAGGATATAAAAGTTTGCAAGTTCGGGGGAACGTCAATGGCAACGCGGGAAAGCATAAATCGCGTCATCGACATAGTTTCCGCCGATGACAGACGCAAATTTGTCATTGTATCCGCGCCCGGCAAAAGGAATAAAAGCGATATAAAGGTCACCGACCAGCTTTATAAAATCGTAGAAGAACAAAAAACTACCGGCAATTTCAAAGAATCTTTCGACGCGCTCAAAGAGCGTTTCGTGTCCCTTACCAAGGAACTCGGCGTCGATTTCGACATTATTTCGGAACTTGACAATCTGGAAAAGGCAATCGCAAACGGCGCGACGGCAAGTTACGCTGCTTCCCGCGGAGAGTACCTTTCGGCAAAACTTCTTTCGGCAAAAACGGGCTGGACGTTTATCGACGCAAAAGATATCGTGCGCTTCAACGACTGCGGCGTGTTCGATCCCGAATACACCAACGACACGGCGAAAGCGCTTTTGCAGAACGTCAAAGGCAGGGCGGTTATCCCCGGATTCTACGGCGCAAGCGACGGCGGCGAAATTTTCACGTTTTCAAGGGGCGGCTCGGACATCACGGGCGCAATCGTCGCGCGCGCGACCGACGCAATCGTATACGAAAACTGGACGGACGTCGACGGCTTTCTCACCGCCGATCCGAACATTGTCGAAAATCCCAAACAAATCAACGTGCTTACGTATGCAGAACTGCGCGAACTTTCCTATATGGGCGCGAACGTTTTGCATCCGGAATCGACTTTCCCGCTTCGTTTCACGAAAGCGCCGATTAACATTCGCAATACCTTCCACCCCGACTACGACGGCACGATGATCGTGTCGGCATACGACTCTACGCACGAAAGGCGCATCGTTACGGGCATTGCCGGACACAAAGGCTTCACGTCGATCAACATCACAAAGTCGATGATGAACAGTGAACTGGGTTTTGGCAGGCGCGTATTGTCGGTGCTCGAATACGCGGGCGTACGTTTTGAACATATCCCGTCGGGAATCGACACGCTGTCCGTTTTCGTTGCGGACAATGAGATTGTCGGAAAAATGGAAAAAATTATTTCAAGAATCCGCGAGGCTGTTAACCCCGATACGATTGAAATCCACAGCGGAATGTCGCTGATCGCAACCGTCGGTCAGGGAATGAGCGACCGCACCGGTACCGCCGCAAGGCTGTTCACCGCGCTTGCAAAATCCGGCGTGAATATCCGTATGATCGATCAGGGCAGCAGCGAAATCAACATAATCGTCGGTGTGGAGTCGTCGGACTACGAAAGGGCGATTAACGCGATTTACGAGGAGTTTTTTAACTGAAATTACAAAATAAGATTTATCGAATTCGGCGCAATATTCGCGTCGAATTTTTTATTTTCGAAAAGTTCCCCGTCAATGTCGATAAGGGGTTGATTCGTTTCGATAACGACGTGTTTTCCCAAAAAATGTTTTACGATTTTTCCGTCGATAAAGCCTTTCCCCGACGGCAGTTTCGAAAGAGCGATAAGGGTTGAAACGGGGTTGCGTTTTTCAACGACGATGACGTCCAGAAGCCCGTCGTTGATTTTTGCGGGGGAGCAAAAATGCATGCCGCCGGCAAGCACCGCACCGTTCAGAACGGCGGCGACAATGCCTGTCGTTTTAATTTCGTTCCCGTCGATATTAATGCAAAAGTCATACTTTATACCCTTAAAAATGCACAATAAAATCTTTTTAAGGTAACTTGACGAAGTTTTCTTTTTTGACGCGTTGACCATGTTCACAACGTCCACGTCGATGCCGCGACAGGCAAAACAAATCTCGTAAGTGCCGTCGATTTCGATGGCGTCGACGGGTTTTACAGAGCCCGACAAAATTCGGTTTGTCGCCTCTTCCAAAGACAGCGGAAGGTTTGCCGAGCGCATAAAATCGTTGCCCGTTCCGGCAGGAATGAGAGCAAGGCGGGTAACGAACGGTTTGCCTTGTTTTTCAAACTCGCGTCTTGCAAGGATAATGCCGTTTACAATCTCGTGTATAGTGCCGTCGCCGCCGACGGACACTATTGTTTCCGCACCCGACAAAGTAAGATTATACGCAATCTCGGTCGCGTGTTTTTTGCGCGCGGTATAATGCGGCGCAAACTTTACGTCGTTTGCGTCAAGGATTTCAAATACTTTTTTCGCGTCGGTTTTTGCGCGACCGCGCCCCGCATACGGATTTACGATAAGGTCAAGCATTTTAAGTTCCGTAAAATATAATGATTTAAGTATATCATTGTCCAAAATATTTTGCAACATTAAAAAACCTTGAAATTTCGGGGCGGCTGTGTTATACTGTTTACATAATAGGAAATTATCGGGTTTAGGATATGGATAATCTTGACAGCACCGTCAATAAATTAATTATCTTGTACATTTTCGACGCGATCGAAATGCCTCTTGCCGAGGACAGCATCGTCGATATCTGTTACTATGACCTGAAATGCATGCAGTATATCGACTGCAAGGAAGCAATCGCAAATCTTCTGGACGCCGGGCTTATCGTCGACGCGGACGGCGCGGGCAAGGCAACTTACAACATTACCCGCGACGGATACGAGTGTCTGAAACATTTTTACACGCGCATTCCGTCCCACTACCGCGACCAGATTATGACCTATTGCAAGGAAAACCGCTTGAACCTTCGCAAAAAACAGGAATATTTCAGCGATTACTTCAAAAACGACGACGGCAGCTATACCGTGCTCCTGCGTATTCTTGACAAAAACCTTGTTATTATGGAATTGAAATTCATCGTCGCAAGCCGTAATAACGCAAAATGGATTGTCAAAAACTGGGGCGACAAAGCGGCGCAGATCTACGGCGTCCTGTACGAATCACTTATGGAAAACTAGGAGGACATATATGCCAATTTACAGAACAAAAGGAACTTGCTCACGAGAAATAATTTTTACGGTCGACAACAACATTCTGACAGACTTGAAATTCATCGGCGGCTGCTCGGGCAATTTGCAGGGCATCCAAAGACTTTGCATCGGTAAACCCATCGACGAAATAATCGCTACGCTTTCCGGCATCAAGTGCCGCAACGATACGTCGTGCCCGGATCAGTTGGCGAAGGCTCTTACCGAATACAAAACCAAATAAAGTAAAACGGCGATAATTCGCGCCTTTTTGAGTTTTTCCGAGAACCTGAAAATCCGTGTACGCCAAGTACACTAGGATTTTCAGAACCCCGAAAGAAACGTCAAAAATTCATCAAATTCTCGCCGTTTTAAGAGAAGTTTTTAGATAATAAATAAAATCCCGCCTAATATGGGCGGGAATTTTTATGTCATTGCGAGGCATTACAAAATCGGGGACCCCGCGGGATACTTTGTACCCGTGGGGAAAAGGAATAAACAAGCAAAAGACAAGCAAACGATTGAAATGAGTTTGTTTGGTCAATAGCGCAGTTTATGACGCGTGGCAATCTCCCGGAAGGGTAACCTTGTTGAAATATAATACATTAGTTTTAAGCCAAGAGAAAACGCCGCGGTTGCGGCGTTTTGTCGTTTTAATAAATATTGTTATTTGTTCATTATTTCCAGGCATTGCGCGAAGAACTGCGTTGCCTTTTCCATTGCGTCGATGCTGACGCGTTCGTTGATGGCGTGGATACGTTTCTGGTCGTCCAGCGTCATTAAAAACGGGGTGAAACGATAAATATTGTCGCACACGTCGCCGTAATAGCGGCTGTCGCTGTTTGCAATGAACATATATGGCGCGGTGACCATTGTCGGGAAAATTTGCTTAATTGCGACGTTCAGGTCGTGCCACGGTTTGACGTCGATGGGTGAAACCGCCGTTGCTTCCGTACCTTTGCCGTGTCTTTCGACTTTGACGTCCTTGCCCAGAAGTTTTTGGGTATAGGCGATTACTTCGTCGCTTGAAACGCCGGTGATGATACGGGTATTGATATTCGCCGTGACCCTGGGCGGAATGACGTTTTCGGCGTCGCTGCCGTGGAGCATCGTCTGCGCGAAGGTCGTGGAGATGAGTGAATTCGTCAAAGGAATCTTCTTGAAAACGAATTTAAGAAGCGGGCTTAAAATATCGCGGTTTACAAGGACCATTCTGATGGGGAACTTCATATGCGGCGCAAGCAACTTAAACGTTTGTTTGGTTGCGGGCGTCCATTTGCTGGGCATGGGGTGTTTGTCGAGTTTAATCAACGCTTTGCCAAGGAGTGCCGCCGCGGAAGGTTTTGACGGATTTGACGCGTGTCCGCCCGATTTTTCGACGGTGAGCGTCATATTAAGGTTGCCTTTTTCGCACGTTGCGATAAGACCGAAGAGCTTATTGACGCCGATCATATTGCCGTCGATAATGGTGCCGCCTTCGTCGACAATGTATTCAAACTTAATGTTTTGTTGTTTGAACCACGCGCAGATATGCGCCGCGCCTTCTTCCGTCCAGGCTTCTTCGTCGTGACCGAAGCAGAAATACACGTCGCGTTCGGGCTGCCAGCCTTCGGACAAAAGTTTTTCGGTGGCTTCGAGGATTGAAATCATCGTGCCTTTCATATCCTGCGTGCCGCGTCCCCAGATGAAACCGCCGTCGATAGTGCCGCCGAACGGCTCGTAATCCCAGCCTTCTTTCGGAGCGGGGACGACGTCCTGATGCGCAAGGAACGCGCCGGGGGCAAGCGTCGGATTTTTGCCTTTGAAGTGATAAACCAGACTGTAATTGTTGATGACGGTTTTTTCTGCCGTTTTATGGATAAGGGGATAGGTCTTTTCAAGCCAGGTGTGATAGTCGTGGAAAGGTTTGTCCTGACCTTCAAACTCGCCGACCATCGAAACCGTGGGGATTTGCACAGCCTCGGACAAGTGTTTTGCGATAAGGTCTTTGTCGAAATCTCTTGCTTTGAACTCGCCCGTGTCGATTTCTTGCGGTTTGCACAGCAAAGTGCGGATAATCATCGTGGTTAATAACATAACGTAACTCCTTCGATTATTGTTATAAACATTGTAATACATAGTGTATGAATTTGCAACTTTTGTAAAAATAAATATTGCGAAACGCGCGGATTTGGTGTATCATATAATTATAGAATAAAATGGGGTAGAATGGTTTCTGCCGCATTGAAAAACAAGAATTTATTATGGAGGCATATACAATGACGACCAATAAAAAAGTTTTACAGTTTGTCGACGAAGCAGTGGCTCTTGCCAAACCCGATAAAGTGGTTTGGATTGACGGCAGCGAGGCTCAACTCGAAGCGTTGAGAAAAGAAGCGATCGCGTCGGGTGAAATGATTAAACTCAACGACGAAAAATTGCCGGGTTGCTTATATCACCGTACGAAACCCAACGACGTCGCTCGCGTTGAGGGCAGGACTTTCATTTGCAGCAGAAGAAAAGAAGACGCAGGTCCCACCAACAACTGGATGGATCCCGAAGAAATGTACAAAAAACTCAAAGCCATCGCGAAAGACAGTATGATCGGTCGCACGATGTACGTTATCCCGTTCTCGATGGGCGCGGTAAACAGCCCGTTTGCGAAAATCGGTATCGAAACCACCGACAGCATTTACGTTGTCCTGAATATGGCGATTATGACCAGAATCGGTCAGAAAGTCCTTGACAGGCTCGGCGACAGCGAAGACGTCGTGCGCGGATTCCACGCAAAATGCAACGTCGACGAAAACGAAAGATACATCGTTCAGTTCCCCGAAGACAATGCAATCTGGTCGGTCAACAGCGCATACGGCGGAAACGTCCTTCTGGGCAAAAAATGCTTTGCGCTTCGTATCGCGTCGTATCAAGGCAAAAACGAAGGCTGGATGGCTGAACATATGCTCATTCTCGGCGTCGAAAAACCCAACGGCGAGACGAAATACGTCACGGCGGCGTTCCCGTCGGCTTGCGGCAAAACCAACCTTGCAATGCTTATTCCGCCCGAGGTTTATACCAAAAAAGGCTATCGCGTTTATACGGTCGGCGACGACATCGCGTGGCTTCGCGTAGGCGCGGACGGCAGACTTTACGCAATCAACCCCGAGGCGGGCTTCTTCGGCGTCGCCCCCGGTACGAACGAAAAATCGAACCCCAACGCTCTTGCTTCCACAAGAAAGAATACCATTTTCACGAACGTTGCAATCAATCCCGAAGATAACACCGTGTGGTGGGAAGGTCTTACCAAAACACCGCCCGCACGCCTTATCGACTGGAAGGGCAATCCCTGGACGCCCGATATGAAAGACGCCGACGGCAAACCCGTCAAAGCGGCGCACCCCAACAGCCGTTTCACCGCACCCGCAATCAACTGCCCGTGCATAAGCAGTGAATTCGAGGCTCCCAACGGCGTGCCCATCAGCGCAATCATTTTCGGCGGACGTCGCGCGGCAACCACTCCGCTTGTATATCAGTCCAGAAGTTGGGACAACGGCGTTTTCGTCGGCAGCATTATGGCTTCCGAAACGACCGCTGCGGCGGCAGGCGCGGTAGGCGTCGTACGTCGCGACCCGATGGCAATGCTGCCTTTCTGCGGATATCATATGGGCGACTACTTCCAGCACTGGATCGATATGGGTAAAAAGATTAAGGTTCAACCCAAAATCTTCAACGTCAACTGGTTCAGGACGGACAGCGAAGGTCACTTCATCTGGCCGGGATTCGGCGACAATATGCGCGTGCTTGACTGGATTTTGAAACGTTGCGAAGAAACCGTCGACGCGGACGAAACCGCAATCGGATACGTTCCGAAACCCGAAGATATTAACCTTGAAGGTTGCGGCGTGGACGAAGAAACCCTGAAAGGTCTTCTTAACGTCGATACCGAAACCTGGAAGAAAGAAGCCGAAGGCATTAAGGAATTCTATAAGAAGTTCGGCGACAGGCTCCCGAAGGAGTTGAACGAAGAACTTGCCGCTCTTGAATCCCGCCTTAATTAAAAAGTCATAATTTTGCGATATTTTGAGTTTTTGGCAAAACCTTACTCGGTTACGTACGCCTAAGTACGCGCCCTCGTAAGAACTTGCCAAGAAACGTCAAAATCTCATCAAAATTCTGACTTTTTAGAGAACCTAATACAAAATTAAAGCACCGATTTTTCGGTGCTTTTTGTTTGTTTTTTTCTTCCGTGCGAAGCACAATGTCATTGCGAGTGTAAATCAGGGGCCCCCGCGGGATACTGTGTACCCGTGGGGCTTAAAGGCATCAAATTCTCGCCGTTTTAAGAAAAGTCAAACATTAAATTCTGACTTTTTAGGGGAGAGTATCAAAAGACTATTAAATCCCGCTTTTTTTGGCGGGATTTATTTATGCGTTTTATGGCAGTTGGCATATTAAAATCGCATAATATTTTCAATTTTTTTTGCTTGACAATCAAAAAGTATCGTGTATAATTATTTTCAACAACATATAAAGGCGTTTATGAGGACGTGACAAAGTTTTGGCAGCACAGAGAGCCGTCGGTCGGTGTAAGACGGTATGCGGATTTTGTCTTATCACCTTCCAGTCGCCCGACAGAACGGAAACTATTAAGTCGGGACGGGCGCTCCCGTTACAGAGCAACGCATTGATGGATGCGTAAGTGGCTGTTAAAGCAATTTGAGTGGTACCGCGGATTAATTCTCCGTCTCAAAACGAGACGGAGATTTTATTTTATAAGGATAAAGATATGCAACTTTACGAAAAATACGTTACCGAAACCGTTGACGAAAAAACGGGCAGACTGACAAAAATCGATTTTCATATTCCCGACGACTTCAACTTCGGGTTTGACGTGGTGGATTTCTGGGGCAAAAACACCCCCGATAAAACCGCGCTTTTGTGGGTTGGCGAACATCACGAAGAAAAAACGTTCACTTTTTCGGACATGATGCGTCTTACAAACAAAACGGCAAATTATTTCAGGTCGCTGGGCATTAAAAAAGGCGACAGGGTAATGCTTATTCTGCGCCGTCATTATCAATTCTGGTTTTCAATCGTTGCGCTGCACAAAATCGGCGCGATCGTCATTCCCGCAACGGATCAGCTTATGAAAAAGGATCTTGTATACAGGTTCAATCTTGCGGGCGTGAGCGCGGTTGTCATCAGTTCCACGGGGAGTATCGTCGACGAGGCGGAAAAAGCCTTTGAACAATGCGACGTCAAAACGAAAATACTTGTCGGGGCAAGCCGTGACGGCTGGCACGATTTCGACGCGGAATTTCAGGCGTTTTCGGACGAGTTCAAGCGTGGCGAAGGCGTTGACGCAACTTATAAAAACGACGCCGCTCTTATGTTCTTTACGTCGGGCACGTCGGGTTATCCGAAACTTGTCATGCACGACCACGCATACGCAATCGGACACTTTATCACTGCCAAATGGTGGCATAATATTGACGGAAACGGCGTTCACCTGACGATTGCGGACACCGGCTGGGGCAAAGCGGTCTGGGGCAAACTGTACGGACAATGGCTGATGGGCAACTGTGTTTTCGTTTACGATTTCACCCGTTTCAATGCCGACGATATGCTGTCCGTCATCGAAAAGCACAAAATCACGACGTTTTGCGCGCCGCCCACGATTTTCAGGTTCCTTATCAAAGAAGACTTGTCAAAGTACGACATTTCCAGCATAAAATACGCGACGATCGCCGGCGAAGCGCTGAATCCCGAGGTATATAAACAATTTTTGAGCCTTACGGGCATCAAACTTATGGAAGGCTTCGGACAGACCGAAACGACGCTGACGCTTGCAAACCTTCTTCATATGAACCCGAAACCCGGCAGCATGGGCATGCCGAGCCCGCAGTATAAAATCAAACTGATTACCGCCGACGGCAGACTTGCCGCAAACGGCGAAGAAGGCGAAATCTGCGTCGATATTTCGGAAGGCGCACCCGTCGGACTTTTCCGCGGATATTACAACAACGAAGAAGCGACAAAAGCGGTAATGCACGACGGACTTTATCACACGGGCGACACGGCGTGGCGCGACGAAGACGGCTATTATTGGTTTGTCGGGCGCACCGACGACATCATCAAATCGTCGGGCTATCGCATCGGACCGTTTGAAATCGAAAGCGTGCTTATGGAACACCCCGCCGTTCTGGAATGCGCGATAACGGGCGCACCCGATCCCGTGCGCGGACAAGTCGTCAAAGCAACGATTGTCCTTGCGAAAGGTTATACCCCGTCGGAAGAACTGAAAAAGGAAATCCAGCAATACGTGAAACGCCTTACCGCGCCGTACAAATACCCGCGTATCGTGGAATTCGTGACGGAACTTCCAAAGACGATTTCCGGCAAAATCAGGCACGCCGAAATAAGAAAACAGGATAATCAATAAAAGAAATAATATGACAAAATCCACGGTTTAACCGTGGATTTTTGCTTATAAAAACATTGTTTTGTTACTTTGATTTGATTATTTTTACGATTTGTTCAATGTAAAGTTTCTTGAATTCCTGGTCGTTAAGGTTGAAAATTTGTCCGAAGTGATTGCCGTTTAAGATATTGAACGTGCTGAAAAACGGAGTCAGGAAAGTTGACAGAAGGACGAGGTATCTTGCTTTTAATTCGTTGTCGCTTGCCGCGCTTGTCGCGCGCATATACGAAATTACCTTAAAGCACAAATCGGAATCCGTTGAAAACATCTGGCTTACCGTTTTGTTGAAATAATTGTTGTATTCCGCGTTTTCGGGGGCGAGCATAAAGTTTATGACGTTGATGTTTTCGGCGCAGTATTCGTGGCAGGCGTTGAAAAATGCGGAAATGGTTTCCTCGGGATGAGTGTTCAGTTCCGCCAAACTTGCGACAAGGTTGTCGGCAATTTTTTTGAAGTCGGAAATCGTGCGCCTGATGACGACGGAAATCAGCGATTTTTTGTCGGTGAAATGATAATTTATCGCAGCAATATTCACGCCGGCGTCGTCGGAGATTTCCTTAATGGTAACTTTCCCGTTGGCTTTTAAGAGTTTAACGGTGCTGTTGATTATTGCGGTTTTGGTAAATTCGGTCTTTTTCATAATTCAAAAATATCGTGTGTTTTTTTCAAATATATATTAATGATATTATGAAATCCGCGATTTGTAAAGAATTTTTTTGACAATTTAAAAAAATTGTCGGAAATTTTACTTTGAAAACGGCGATTTGACTTTCGCAAAATTATTAAAAACACCCGTTTGTAAGTATTTTTTTGCATAAAAAAGGCGGGATATAATCCCGCAATCTGGCACCCCCTAGGAGAATCGAACTCCTGTTTCCGCCGTGAGAGGGCGGCGTCTTAACCGCTTGACCAAGGAGGCACAATATATTTAGCGTTTATAATCTATCATAATTTATCGCAGTTGACAAGCGTTTTTACGAATTTATCGGCAAAATATTTTCTTGACAACGCCGTCGCTTTGGCATATCCTTTTTATTATGAAGTTTTTTAAGAAGAAAAAGAAACCCGTTTACGATATGGCTGACCAATCGTTTGTCGCAAGCGTTCTGGACGCTTTGAATTTGTCGCACGGCGACGCCGTCCTTGAAATATCGAAAGACAGCGTGCTTTCCGAAAGTTATTTTGCAAACAGATACGGCGCATACGTAAAGCACCTGAAAACCGCAAACGAATTTACGGGCGGATTTTTTGAACTATCGGTGATGATCGACGTGGTTTCCGACTTTGAAAACCTGTTTGAAATCGCAAGGGAAAATTCCGAACAGGTCGCCGTAATATATCTTAAAAAATGCGTTGAAGAATTGCCGCCTAAATTTTGCGGCGCGCCGTGCAAAACGAGCGTTTCAAGCGGGAATTATAAATTCTTTTTATTCTGACGTAATATCGCGCATTGTGCGCGAATTTTTAAATTAAAAAACAACAACGAAAAAGACCGGAACGCTTATCACGTTTCGGTCTTTTGGAGCTGGTGGGCGGATTCGAACCGCCGACCTGTTCATTACGAGTGAACCGCTCTACCTGCTGAGCCACACCAGCAAAACATTTGTTATTATATCATAAATTATCAAATTATCAAGCAAATTTAAGCAGTATCGAAAAATTTTTCGGGAAAATGCGAAATATAAAAAACGTCGCGCGGGTAAAGCACAAAAAAAGACCGCCGCGACGAGCGACGGTTTTATCGCCAAGTTGCCGACTGTAACTTTTTGCGCAACCTATGCGCATAGGTGGGCAAACTATCCGAAACCGCTGTTTTCCTTCATGGTCCGTGAGGACAAGGCGTAACATAAGAGACGGAAATCGTAATCCCTGAAAAAGTTGTGGTTGGAAAATAAGTTACATATCGTACAACCCAGGTACATCTTAATTATACCGCATTATGGCGTATTGTCAATACAAATTTATCATTTTGTCGATAAATCGTGTCAAAGTGTTAGTTATTTTGACATAAAACGTTTGACAGTGTTTTTGAAAATATGTATAATTAAAACATAATAAAATAATGAGGTTCGTTTATGACAAGGGTTGCAAGGGGCAGCATTTTCAGCGGCGCAAAACATTTTCACGTTCTCACGGACGGTCTTCCCGGGCTTGACGTTTTCAGAGAGCCGAATATGAAAAACTTTTATCTCGTCACGGTTGAGGAAAAGGCAAAGGACACGGGCGTTTCCGTGCTTGCGTACTGCGTGATGCAAAATCACTCGCACCTTATCGTGACTTCCGACGACGTGCAGAACATTTCGGAGTTTATGCGAAGGGTGAACACGACTTACGCCAAGTTTTTCAACCGCATAAACGGCAGGAGCGGATACGTCTTTAACGGAAGATACGAAAGCGACGCTCTTAAAACCCCCGACGAAATCCTTGCCGCGATATATTTCGTACACAACAATCCCGTGAAAGCGCGCGTTGCCGTCAACAGCGGGGAATATCTGTACAGCAGCGCGAAAGATTATCTCAACCAACTGAGTTTCATCGACTACAAGGAACTGAAAAGACTTTTCAAAAAGGTGCCGGAACTTTCCTCGTACGGCGGCAGCACCGACGAATATAAATTCAAAGAGGCAAAACCTTACGAAAACTGCGACGACGTTCTGATGGACCTTATTCGTCGGTTCAACATCACCGACAAAGCCGCTCTTCAAGATCCCGAACTTCTGAAAACGATTATTTACGAATTGCAGACGAGAAGCGGCGTGTCACTTCGCGACGTTGCGGTGCTTGTCGGGCTTGACCGCGAAAAGATCAGACGCACGGCAAAGAAAATAAATTACAACGTTTAATAAAGTTATATAACCCCCCAAAAATTATATTGAAACAAGGCGGACGACGTATATTTCTCTCCTTTTATACGCCGTCCGCCTTGTTTTATCCCTCGTTTTTTGACAAAAGTAAAAATTAAAAAATCGTAAGTCGTTTTTTTACAATTTGAAAAAATCCGCCGTGTAAAGCGCGATTTTTTTGCGTTTTTGAACGCCTTAAAAACAAAACTTAGGATAAATATTGACTTTAATATATTTATATAATAAAATATATGCAAGAGATTTTTTCTCAAATAAAGTATTATCGGCAAAAAGAAGGAAAATTTTATGAAAAAACTTTCGAGGTTGCTTTTAGTTTTGACGCTCGTACTGCTTATCGGATGCACGTCCGTGCTTCTCGCCGCGTGCGATGACGGTACCGATCAGGGTCCCGCCCCGACCACGCCGTCTTTCAGGGTGTCTTTCATGAAAAACTATCCCGAATCCGGCGAAGAAGACGTGGCTTTCACCAACGTCACGGTGCGACAGGGCAGAACGGTAAGCGCGTATGAAATTACCGAGGACGACCGTCCCGCGGGATACGATTTCGTCGGCTGGTTTGTCGAAAAAGACGGTGACGAAAAATTCGATTTCGCAACGAAAATCACCCAAAACGTCAAAATTTACGCCCACTGGACGCCCAACGGAAAATCCACGGAAGCCGACCTTAAAGGCGGCGTTTTCACACCTGAAAAAGTGAAAATCAAAACCAAAGAAGGCGAAAAGGAAGTCGATAACGGCGTTTGGAGATACGTCACGGGCGCAAATAACGAAATCGCGCACGAAGAGTCGCGTTTCGACTTCGACACCGACGTTTTAAGAAAGTTAAAAGCGGCAAGCCCGAAAACCACGTATTCGGTATGGAAGGACGAAGAATGCAGCCTGACCATAAATAACGACGCTACAAACCTTGTCGTAAACCTTAAAAACGGCGACAACGTTTACTATATCAAAGCGGTTGCGGAAGACAGCAAAGTCACCGCTGTTTACAAAATCAACGTATATCTTCAACCGAAATACGACGTGAGCGTCATAAGGATTCAGGGTAATTACGAGTCCGGGGTAACGATTTACGACGTCGCAAAGGGACAAAAGGCCACCGCGCCGAGCATCGCCACGTACGTCGGACACACCTTCGACGGCTGGTATTATTACTCGGAAGAAAAAAGAAACGATAAAGGACAAATTGTCGACGCGGACGAAGACAGCGGCAATATCCTTGTGAAAGTCGGCGATAAGTACTACCTTGCGGACGAAAACGGCAACAGAAGGTTCGCATACGTCGACGAAAACGGCAAAAAAGTCGTATTGTATAAAGGAAAATATTATCTGACCGATAAATCGGGCGCGCGCCTTGCCGATGAAGCGACCGAAATCTACAACCGCCTTGACGAAAACGGATTGCCCGTTTACGACGAAGGCAAACCGATCAAAGTAGGCTCGAAAACCGAATATAAATGGGACTTCAACGTAAACGTCATTGACCGCGAAGACATCACCGTGTTCGGTAAATGGACAACCAATACATATTCGATCACGCTCAAAATCTCGGAAGCGGATAAGGCCAAGGGCGCAAAATTCGCAAAAACCAACGAAACCGAACTCTTTATCGGCGGCGTAAACTTCGGCGCGACCGAAAAAGCGATTGAACAACTTATAAGCAACAAAATCGGCGAAACGACCGACAGCAGTCGCCCGGTTGAAAAACCTTTTGCGACGTTCGCAGGCTGGTATTATACCGACGACCTGGGCAACGAAATCAAAGTCGTTGACGAAAACGGCAACGGCGTTCACGCGTTCGACTTTGCAAAAGATATCGATCTTGTCGCAAAATTCAACGCAGTCACTTACAAACTCGTCGTGAATGCAAACGACGACTCAATGATGCAGGAAGTTACGGGCAGCAACGACGCGTGGCCTTACGACCAGAAAGCGACGTTCACCGCAAACCCGAAAGACGGCTATACGCTTGTCCGCTGGCTTCTGAACGGCGAAGAATACGCCCCGTTCGGCGCGAACAAGAGCGTTGAATACAATATCGACGAAAAGCACGTCATCAATAATACGATTACATTCACGGCAGTATTTGCCCCGAAAGACATCAGCGTAACCCTCGTGGACACCGTTGACAACTACGGCAAGACGATCGTAGTGAAATACAATTCCGACGTCGTTCTGGGACAAGACGCGATCCCCGACGTTCCGAAACTGTCAAACGACGGGACGAAACGCTTCATCGGCTGGTATTATCTTGACTCGGAAGGCACAAAAACTTACGTCGTGAAATACAACGTCAACAAAAACGAAATTCTTGTCGGCAAATGGGCGTTTACGGAAGACGTAACTCTCACCGCAGAATGGCAGCCGTACGAGTTCCATATCGCGATTTACAAGGCAAAATCAAAGATCGCAATGCCCGACGCGGATATGGGCACAGTCAATATCGACACGGGTTGGGACGCTTGGACGAAACTTACCGGAAGCACCGAAGAATACGACCTTGAAGGCTATACGAAGCCGTTTGACAACAACGCCGAATTCAGCGTTACGGCAAGCGTTTCGGATAACAATTATTATGTCTTCAAATGCTGGAAACGCCTGACTGCGGACGGACAACTTGTGGACGTTGCGGAAGGCGAAGTTGAGAATAACCAGCTTAACGTGAAAGTGCAGGAACAAGACGTCGCGTACGTTGCGATTCTGGACTATAAACCCGTAACCGTTACGTTCGACCGCGGCGACGCACCCGAAACGGTTGTCGTTCCCGAAAACGTGAACGTTGACTTCAACAAACCGCTGGCACTCAAAGTGCCCGAAGGCGCGCCCACCGAAAAAACCTTTGCGGGTTGGTGGTACGGCGAAGTTCAGTACACCGGCGCGGACGGCACAAGCGTCGATTACAAAACGATTACCGATCCCGAATTCATTAAAAACGGTATCAAACTTACCGCAAAATGGGTTCCCATCGAATACTTCGTCATCGAAAACGGCGTCATCGTCGGCATCGATGAAAACAAGGCGAAGAAGGGCGATTCCTATAAAACCGAATTCACGATAAACTTCGACGACGCAGTCCACGCAATAAAAGACGGCGCGTTCAAAAACAATAAGTTTATCAGAAAGATTACGATAAAAGGCAACATTCAGACCATCGGCGAAGAAGCATTTGCAAACAGCAATATCGAAGAAGTCGTGTTCGAAGGCAACTTCAAAGGGCTTGACATCGGCGCGGGCGCGTTCCGTAATTGCGTCAGGATCACGGCGATCACGCTTCCCGACAACGTGGAACAAATCGGTAATAACGTGTTTGAAGGCTGCTATAACCTTACAAATCTTGCGTATTCGGCAGAAATCCCGCTCGGCAGACTGTTCACGACCGTAAACCCGCAAAACGACAACTGGTATAAGGCGGAACAGGGCGGCGTTACTTATTATCTGCCCAAGAAACTGAAAGAAATCGTCGTTACCAACACCGCTACGGCGATTGCGGATTACGCTTTCCAGAACGCAACGCAAGTCACGAAAGTTACGCTTGCAACCCAAAACGGCGATAAACCTTACACGACGGAAATCGGTAACTATGCCTTTGCAAACACCGGCAGCATCGCGGTAAATCTCGGCAGCGTCGAAATTATCGGAAACGCCGCGTTCAGAAACAGCGGCATCGCGACGGTTGAGTTCATCGCGCTCAAAAAACTTGGCGTAGACGCATTCAACGGTACGACGAACGTTACGGTCGTAGATTTCAGCAAGGCACCCATCGACAACGTTTCGGCAAGAGCGTTTGCAAACTCGTCGATTGCAAGAGTCAACTTTGGCGGTATTAAGATAATTTCGATGAGCGCGTTTGCGGACAGCCAACTTTCGATTGTTTCTGACGGCGAGAGCGTCGAAACGATTAAGAAGATGGCGTTCTATAAGACCAAAATCAACTCGGTTGGTATTTTCCAGAACGTCGTCGATATCGAAGAAAAAGCGTTCCACGAAACGGACTTCTTCAAAGCAGCAGGCGGATTTGTCTATATCGGCAAAGTATTGTATTACGACAATAGCAAAGGCGGCGGCTACACGGCCGATACGCGCGTCGTTTCGATTGCGCCGTATGCGTTTGAAAGCACGCAATACGCAACGCTTGACCTTGGGGGCTTCTCCAACCTTAAATATATCGAAAGTTTCGCCTTTGCAAACAATGCGAGCATTGTGGAAGTAACGCTTCCCGCGTCGCTTTCCGAAATCAAGGACAGCGCGTTCAAAGGTTCGTCAATCAAGAAAATCAACCTGTCGGGATGCAGCAATATTTCAAGAATCTGGCAATATGCGTTTGCGAACTGCAAAAACCTTGACACGATTACGTTTGCAACCTTTACGTCAACCGACGATATGGCTGTGAAACTTGCGATAAACGACTACGCTTTCAGCGGCTGCACGGCGCTTGTAACGCTCAATCTGCCTGAAAACCTCGGCACGCTCGACTCGTACGCGTTCAAGGGCTGCACGAAACTTACAACGGTAAACTTCGTCGCAAATGCGAAATTCATTACGCCCGAAACGACGGAAGGCGGCACCGATCCTGCACCCGCGGCGGCATACGACCCGGCAGGTCTTGTTACGACAATCGGCGACGGCGCGTTTATGGATTGCACGTCCTTGACGACGATAACTCTGCCGTACTTCATCGCACGTATCGGCAACTCCGCATTTGAAAACTGCACGGCGCTTGCTACTTTCACGACGATGGACGGCGCAGACTCAAAGACCGCCGCGCTTCGTACAATCGGCGACAGAGCGTTCTTCGGCAACACAAGCCTTAATAACGTTGACGTGAACACCACTAAGGGCGTCAACACCATCGGCGTATCGGCGTTTGAAAACTGCGGACAACTTGCAACGATTAACCTTAGCGGCGTGACCAGATTCGTAGAAGGCGTGTTCAGAAACGCAAAAGCGTTGAAGAGCGTCACTATGAGCGCAAACGCAAGCATTTACGTCGGACAAGAAGCGTTCAGAAACTGCGTGACCTTGTCGGATATCACCGCAAGAATCGCGGCGGTTGAAGACGGCGCGTTCAGAAACTGCATAAGTTTAAGGGCGATTACGTTTGTGTCAAGCGGCATCGAATACATCGGCAGCAACGCGTTCAACGGTTGCGTGCTTATCCAGAAAGTTTCGATCCCGTCATCGGTCGTCGCAATCGGCGACTCGGCATTCGACGGCTGCCGCGGCATTACGTCGCTCACGTTTGAATCCGACGAAACGCTGCAAACGATCGGCTACTCGGCATTCGGCGGCTGCTCGCTTCTGACAAGGGTTATCCTTCCTTCGTCGCTTGTCGAACTTAACGCGTCGGCATTCTATGGCTGCTCGGATCTTGAATACGTCGAATTCGGCGAAAATATTCAGACTGTCGGCGAGGACGCTTTCGCTCTTTGCGCGACCGGTCTCGAAGTAAGATTTACCGGCAAGACCGTTCCCGTCTTCACGGGCGACATCTTCACCGCAACCGAAGGAGCGAAGATCAGCGTAAGACAGGGTTACAAAGCCACTTTCGAGGCGGCACTCGGCACCAAGTACACGATCGTCGAATACACCGCTTAATCGAAATTAAGCATACTTCCTCACGGCGAAAGCCGTGGGGAATTTTTTTGAATTATGAAAATTTACGACCTTATTATCGTTGGCGGCGGTATCGGCGGAATGACCGCTGCCGCCCGCGTTAAAAACAAAAGCGTTCTGATTCTGGACGCAAACGACAGAATCGGCAAAAAACTGCTGTCGACGGGCGCGGGGAAATGCAATTTCCTGAACGAAAACTTCGACGTCGGGAAATATAACGACGAGAGTTTCGTTTCGGCAACGTTTGAAAAGTACGGTTTTTTTGAAATCAAACGGTTTTTTGAAAGTCTGGGACTGCTTATGCGGTTTGACGAAGAAGGCAGGGGTTATCCGCTGTCGGAGTCGGCAAACACCGTGCTTGACGCATATCGCCGCGCGCTTCAAAAAAACGGGGTGGAAGTCAAAACGTCTGCACTCGTCACGAAAATATCGAAACAAAACGACGTGTTCAAGGTTTCCGGTGGCGTCGATTATTACGGAAAAAACGTGTTTTTCGCGACGGGCAGCAACGCGGGATTCGGATACGATTCCACGGGCGTTCTTTCGGACTTTGCAAACGTCAGAAAGTTCACGCCGTCGCTTGCGCCGCTTTCAACCGACACGACGTACATCAAAGGGCTGAACGGCGTCAGGGTAAAGGCAAAGGTCGGCTTAATAGTTAATAACAAGGTCGTGCACGAAGAATACGGCGAGGTGCTGTTCAAGTCGTTCGGACTGTCAGGCATTGCGACGTTCAATAATTCGGCGTACTATGCGCGTTTCGGCGCGCCGAAAAACGCATATCTTTCGTTAAACTTTCTGAATGAAAACAAAACCGAAACTTTTTTGATACTGAAAAGGCTGAAAGAATTTTCAAATGACGTCGGGGAACTGCTTTCGGGCGCGTTCCATAAGATGATCGCGCAACAGATTCTGAATATGGCGGGCATACAGGGAAGCGAGAAAGCGACCGACGAAAATCTGCAAAAACTTGCCGACGTCGTTTCCGATTTCAGAATCAAAATCACGGGCGTTTCCGATAAGTCGCTTGCACAGGTTATGAGCGGCGGAATCGACGCGTCGTGCGTAAATAAAAACACCCTTGAAATCAAGGGCGTTAATAATCTTTTTGTCGGCGGAGAGATTCTCAATATCGACGGACTTTCGGGCGGCTACAACATAATGTGGGCGGTTGCGTCCGCAATTAAAGTTTCCGACGAAATACTAAAAAAGCCTTAAATCGTTGCCGTCAATGTTGGAAATAATAGTTTTGTTCACGTTGAAAAGTCGTGAGAAAACGCGCTCGTTGTAAGAGTTTTTGAGTTGTTCTTCGTTGAGGTTTGTTGTCACAAACACGGGTTTATCGGCTTTTTCGCGCTCGTCAAGTATCTTTAAGAGATATTCATCGGTAACGTTTTTGATTTTTTGCTCGCTTCCCAAATCGTCTATGATAAGCAGGTCGCAGTCGATGACGTCGGCAAGGTATACGTCGCGCTCCGACACGAACGACGTGTGGTACGACAGCATAAGGGAATTCAGTTTGATTGCCGAAACGTACAAAACGCTGAATCCGTTTTTCATAAACTCGTTTGCGACGGCGTACATAAGATAACTTTTGCCGACGCCCGTGCCGCCCATTATGAGGGCGTTTTTATATTTCACGGAAGGATATTTGTCGCAATATTTTTTGAAAAGTTTATAGTTGGACTCCAACTTTTTTCTTTGTTTCGCGTCCTTGATTTTTGAAAAATCCACGTCGGAAAACGTGACGTTTCGGATTTGCCCGATGCCGAGATAATCGCATAAAATTTCGTAATAACGCTTTTTGAAACAATCGCAGAATTTGCCCGAAAGCACGCCCGTGTCGTTGCACGTTTCGCAGTCGAATTTCGGCAAAAAGTCGCTTTCGCGCATGCCCATACGTTTAAGGGTTGCGGCGCGCTCCTTTTCAAGAAGTTTTATTTTTTGAAGTTCGTCCGACGCGTCCTGTTTTTTCGCCTGTTTTAATACGACGTCGAAGTTCAAAGAAGAAAGTTCCTTTGTTATGCGTCTGAAATCGTCGTTTTCCATTGCGCGGGCAAGGTTATTGTCGGCGACTTCGACCGCGCGGTCGTGTTTCAATTTGTATTCGTCCTTAACGGCAAGGACGATTTTTCCGCTTTTCATCATATGTCGTATTCCTCGATGTCGGGAACGTTTTTGAAGATGCTGTCAAGTTGTTCCTTTGTGTATTCGCGTTCCGTGAAGTTTTTCGCCGACGACTTCGGATTTTCGACGGCGATTGCCGATTTTTTGGCTTGTTCCAGCGTGGTTATGTGCGCGTCGTGCCACTTTGCAAGTTGCTTATTGATAAATTGCAGGGGGAAGCGGCTGTTTGCGGAAAGTTCCGCGGCGTACAGAATAAGGTCGTCGGGCATGCCCCATTCGGTGCACCAGACGCGGTAATATTCGCGGTCGTTTTGCGAAACGAACCTGTTTGTCCCGGCAAGCGACAGAACTTTTTTGATGAACTCGTCGTTCTGGATTTGTCTGTCGATGTAATCGCGTATGGATTCGGACGTGATGCAGCCTTCCTTATAAAAGTGCATTACGGTCAGGTTCATACCCTGCAAGGTTTTAACGTTTGAAGTGAAGCAATATTTCGCGATGTCAAGCAGGGCGTCGTCGTCGAAGCCTTTTGAAAGCCACGGGCTGACGTACGTTTCGATAATATAATCCAGGCTGTCGTAAAACACACCGATCGTGCGGTTGATTTTTACGGCAAGGTCGTGGTAATGTTCGCGCTCCTTGACGTACTCGCTCATTTCGGACTCGGTAAACTTATTCAGACGGTAATATTCGTCAAGGACGGCGTCCAGTTTTTTGAAGCCGCCTTTGTTTTTGCATTGTTTTGCCGCAAAAAGTATCGCGGGCATATCGAAGCCCCAGTTTTTCGTCCACTTGACAAGCATTTGTTTTTCTTCGATATCGGTTGAACCGCGGCGACCGAGCGCGCGCATAAGAGAGCGCATATCTTCGTCAAGAGAGTTGAACTCGTTGAGTTTCGCCTCCACGTCCTCGACAGTCCTTACGCCTTCGCGCGCCCAGTTTCTTGCAACGGCGTTGATGTAAGGATAGCGCACGGTCGTGCCCTTATAGTTGATGCAATACTGGATAATCATAAGCATTGCGTCGGGCTGAATTTTCGTGCTGTCCATCACGTCGTAGTATTGCAAATACTCGTTGGGCATAATCTGACGGGTGTTGAAAAGTCGTTGCGCCTCCACGTTGAAGTCGGCGAATTTCCCCGAAGCGTACTTTTTCGGGGGCTGTTTTGCGCCTTTTATCGACAAATATCTGACTTCCAGCGGGTTCACGGAAATGATTTCCAAAAGCCCCTGATCCTGCCAATACTTGAAAATTTCAAGGATTTTATCTTCGTCCATATCAAGGACTTTCGCGAAACTTTCAACCGAGTTGTCGCGCCCCGACGGATTTGTGCAAAGATATAACCCATAAAGGTATACCTTTATGTACCCTTCTTCGGCATAGGGCAGATATTCATTCATAAAAAGATTATCGACGAGCGTGAACGACTCCATCAGATAATCGCTTGAAAACTTGCAAAACGACATTTTTATAACCCTTTCAAAAAAAATCGACCTTGTAATTTTCGTTACAAAGGCGTATAATAAACGGTAAGTGAAAGTATAGCACGAATCGCGCGTGAACGGTAAGCAAAAATACGCGCTTTTTGAAAATTTACAATATATTGTGATAACAAAAAAAACCGACACAAATGCGTCAGTTCTCTTTTGTTTCGTCGGCGGGGGTTTCGTCAAGAAAAGCCTTTCTTGTCACAAGCGACGGCACTTTCTTTTTGATAAGCAAAACAAGCGGCACGCCGATGAAGAATATCACGACCGCTTCGGACAGAGTAATCGAAATAAGATTTACCCAATACGCCGCGTCCGTGCCCAGAAGATACCACATCAGCGGTAGCACAAGAGCATTGAGAAGTACCGGCGGCAACCCGGCAAGCCAGGCGTTTTTAATCTTTGACGTCAGTATGCCGGCAATAAGCGTCGCAAGCGAGCCGAAAATCACGTCGTACACGGGGAAGGTCGAAAACGCGTTTGCGGCGGCGCAACCTATCGTTATCCCCAGAATGCTTTCGGGCATAATATAAGGAAGCATGACAAGCGCTTCGCTCAGCCTGAACTGGACGGGACCGAACGATATGGGTTGCAGTAATAAGGTCAGCGCGAAATACATTGCCGCGACCACGGCGGAATAAGCGATTTTTTTAACGGGAATCCTTTTCACAAAGCACCTCGGTTTTTTTATTGATGTGTTTTCCGAAAACCATCAAACGCACTATAACACAAAAAAACGGAATTGACAACACTTTTAAGGAGATATTTATGGCAGAATTCAAAAATGCGGAAGAAATGCTGAAAAACTATACAACGCACGGCTGTTTCGTCGTCGCGGGCGAAAGACCGAACGTTATGACCGCAAGTTGGGGTTTCTTCGGCGAAATGTGGGGCAAAAAAGTTGCGGTTGTCCCCGTGCGCGACAGCAGATTCACAAAAGGTATTATCGACGAGAAACGGGAATTCACGTTATGCGTACCTTTCGGCGATAAGTACAAAAAGGAACTTTTGTATTGCGGCACGAAGTCGGGAAGGGATTGCGATAAGGTGAAAGACCTTTCTCTTAAAATCACGCCCGCAAAAAAAGTGAACACCTACGTTATCGACGGGTGCGGGGCGTATTACGAATGCAAGGTTTTGCAGGTCATGGACTTTTCGGGACAGGAAATTTCGCCTTTCGTGAAAAAAGCATACGGCGAAAAGCCCGATTACCACAATTTTTACTTTGCGGAAATCGTCGAAGAATATTAAGCGTAAAAAAAGGGGACTGCGAACAGTCCCTTTCGTTTTAAGTAATCAGTCTTCCTTTACGTTCTCCACGACGAGCTTGTCGAAATCGACGGGCTCCACAAAGTCGCGGGGCAGAAATTTCACGCTGTTGTAATTTGCGAAATGGTGAAAGTGTTGCGACAATACGACGGGCGTCGAAAGGTCGAAAGCGTCAACCGCTTCTTTCAGCATTTCATCGAAAACGTCGCGCGAAACGCCTTTTTTCGACAAAACTATCGAGTTTGTGATTTTGTCGCCGACGTAAGTTTTTATCCAGAGTTTCATATTAAAATCCGCAGTAGGTCATAAAGCGGTCGAACGCCTGCTCGCCTTTTTCGTCGTGCTTGAACACCGCCGTGCAATCGAGAATACGGACGCAGGCGTCGTTGATGTAATCGGTGACGCGGGTTGCCGCTTCTTCTTCTGTAAGACTTGTGCCGAAGTCGTTTGCAAGTTGCGCGATCATGCCGATATGCTTGCTCAAAGGATTGCTTTCGTCTGACAATGCCTTGAAGTCAAGCGGTGTTTTGCCGGTTAATATATCGCGGATACCGTGCGCCTCGGACGACAGACGCCCGGGAAGAATGAAAAGTCCCAACGCCTCGATAATTCCGATGCCTTCTTTTTTGATGTTGTGCAGGTCTTCCGTGGGGTGGAAAATACCGAACGGGTGAGCCTTGTCTGTGCGGTTATTTCGCAAAATCATATCGATTACGTAATGATTTTCGTCGTTAAACCTTGCAATCGGCGTAACGGTGTTGTGCGGCTCGTTTCTTGTCTTTGCGGAAATATCGACGTTTTTGTCGCTGTATTCGCGCCAGCATTTGAGGATATGCGCGGCAAGTTCTTTCACTTCTTTCCTGTCTTTTCCTTCAAGGCGGATCACGCTGTTGTACCAGTCGACAATCGACACTTTGACGTTTTCAAAGGAACTGTGGGTGAAAAACTTTTTGGATGGCGCACTCATTTCGGGCAATACCTTACTGCCGCCCTGATAATGGTCGTGCGACAAAATGCTGCCGCCGACGATGGGCAAATCCGCGTTGCTGCCGATGAAGTAATCGGGGAAGAGTTCCACAAAGTCGAACATTCTTTCAAAGGTATCGGCGTCGATGTGCATCGGGCGATGCTCGTCCGAAAGCGCGATGCAGTGGTTTTCAAAATATACGTAGGGCGAAAACTGGAAATGCCATACCTCGTTGTTGAGGATAATCGGAATCGTACGAAGAGTCTGACGGGCAGGGCGTGCGGCGTTTCCCGAAAATCCGACGCATTCCTTGCAGAGCATACATTTGGGGTATGCGGTCTGCGGCGCGTTTTTCGCGGCGAGAATGGCTTTCGGGTCTTTTTCCGGCTTGCTGAGATTTATGGTAATCATAATATCGCCGCGCGGATTCGCGACTTTCCAACCGATGTTTTTGTCGATGTCGACTTTCCTTATATAATTGCTGTTGACGGACAGGTTGTAAAGATATTTCGTCGCGAGAGCGGGATCGCTTGCGGCAAGTTGTTCAAACGTGGTGATAACCTGAAACGGCATCGGCATAAGAAGCCCCATGACGCGGGTTTCAAAGTTGATTTTTTCCCATTCTTCGGCAAGGTGGTTTTCCGCTGCGTATTCGTTGACGTCGTCCAGAATTTCCTGCAAAGGACGGCAGTTATCGACGGGCGCGTCGGCGGGTGCGTCCACTTTCAGAAGGTCCAGAAGGTTATTCCTTCTCAGAATATAATCTTCCTCGTACATATCGAGGTTTTTGCCTGCGTAAAAAAGCAACTCTTCAATAACAACTTTAATATCGTTTGTCATCGTCAAAACTCCTTATAATAATTGCAATTATTATACGATTGTGTTATAATCGCCTTATCGTTATTCCCGATAAAGCAAATTTATTTTAATGTAATTCGGGGAAATATGCAACGGATTTACGGGTAATATGCAAAAAATCACGTCAATCGACGAAATTACTTGTTCGTCGGAGTTTGAAAAAACGGTAACCCATCTTTACGGCTCGGCGGAAGGTCAGACCGAAAGATACAAAAATCTTTACCTTGCCCACGTTGAAAATTTCAACCTTGCGGAAGGGGAATTCTTTTCAAGCCCCGGCAGGATCGAAGTTATCGGCAACCACACCGATCATAACCACGGAAAAGTGCTTACGGCGGCAATCTCCGTCGACACGCTTGCGTTCGTGACGAAAACCGACGACAATATCGTCAGAATCGATTCCGAAGGATACGCCCCGTTTGAACAAAACCTTGACGACCTTTCTTTCGTCGAAAGCGAGGCGGGCGACAGCAAAGCCCTTGTGAAAGGCATTGCGAAATACTTTGTCGATAACGGCTTTAACGTCGGCGGATTCACTGCAAGCGTTACTTCGTGCGTTCCTGCGGCGGCGGGCGTTTCTTCGTCTGCCTCGTTTGAACTGTTGATTGCCGAAATCTTCAACGTGCTTTACAACGACGGCGCGGTATCGAAAATGAAAAAGGCGCAGGCGTCGCAATATGCGGAAAACGTTTATTTCTTAAAGCCGTGCGGACTTATGGATCAATCGGCGATATCTTTGGGCGGCGTTTCGATGATCGATTTCGAAAACGTTGAAAATCCCTTTGTGCTCGGCGTGCAGTATCCGTTCACCGACACCGACATCGTCATCACGAATACGGGCGGCAATCACGCCGACCTTACTTCCGACTACGCCGCAATCCGCGCGGAAATGGAAGAAGTTTCCGAAAAGTTTTCGGAAAAGTATTTAAGGCTTGTCGATTATCAGAAGTTTCTGGACGCGATACCCGCGCTGCAAAACGAAGTTTCGGGCAGGGCGATTATGCGCGCGATACACTTCTTTGACGAAAATCTGCGCGTCGATAAGGCGGTTTCCGCAATCAATATGAAAAACGCCGACGCTTTTTACAAAATCGTGGGCGAAAGCGGCGACAGCAGTTTCAAACTTCTGCAAAACTGCTACGTTCCTGCGGATACGGTTCAGCGCATACCTTTGGGTATCGTGCTTTCGCAACACGTCACGGGCGTGAAAGCGGTGCGCGTGCACGGCGGCGGCTTTGCCGGGACGATAATCGCTTTTGTCGAAAAGGCGGAAACGCACGAATACGTCGAGCATATGAGCGAAGTTTTCGGCGCGGAGCACGTTTATAAACTTTCAATAAGACAGGAGGGCGCTTGTCGCGTCGAATTTTGATGTTATACGACGTTCTTATGAATATAAATCCCGTGGCGTTCCGCATCGGGAATCTTGAAGTAAGGTGGTATGGGCTTATCATCACGTGCGCGATGGTGCTGGGACTTATCATTCTTATTTTCATGGCAAAAAAGAAAGGCATTTCTTCCGACGACACGCTGGAACTTTTCCTGTGGGTAATTCCGCTGGGCATTGTTTTCGCGCGTGTGATTTACGTTTTTGCAAATAATAAGGAATACGGATATTTCCCCATCGAGTCGTGGGACGACTTCGTAAACTGCATCGCGATCTGGGACGGCGGTATCACCATTTACGGCGGTATGGTCGGCGGCGTTTTGGGCGCGCTTATCTTCTGCAAAAGGAAAAAAATCAAACTCGGCACGATACTCGATATGCTTGTGCCGATAGTGCTGTTGTGTCAGGCAATCGGAAGATGGGGCAATTTCTGCAATCAGGAAGCCTATGGACAACTTGTCACCAACGAGAAACTTTTCGGGCTGCCGTTTTCGGTTTATATCGACGCGGCGCACGCAGTGAACGGGGCGGCGGGTTGGTATCAGGCGACTTTTTTGTACGAATCGGTCTATAATTTCATCGGCGCAATTTTGACGTATTGTCTGTGGCGCAAAAACAAAGTGAACGGCGCGCTCGTTTTCTTTTACGGCGTATGGTACTGCGTGATTCGTCTTATCCTTGACTTTTTGCGCGTGGACGGACTTTTGTCGACGAAAATCGCCTGCGTCATCGTTATACCCACGTTCACCGCTTTGGGTATCTGGTATTATTTACACGGACTTAAAAAACTCGACCACGATAAGGCCGCGCTGGAAGTCGAGGAAATGCTCGCTTCCGACGATTAAAGGAGAAATATGAGAAACTTAACCTTGCTTACCGACTTTTACGAACTCACGATGATGAACGGATATCTGAAAGAGGGCATCGCCGACAACGAGGCGTGCTTCGACGTTTTTTATCGTGGCGGAAACAAGCTCGAATACGCAATGTGCGCGGGGCTGGAACAAGTCGTGGACTACGTCAACAATCTGCACTTCGACAAGGAAGACCTGGAATACCTCGACGGGCTGAACGTTTTCGGAAAAGAATTTATCGAAAGGCTGAAAAACTTCAAATTCACGGGCGATATTTACGCCGTGCCCGAAGGTACGATTATTTTCCCGTATGAGCCGATATTGACAATCAAAGCGCCCCTTTTCGAGGCGCAACTTCTGGAAACCGCGATACTTTGCGTGCTTAATCATCAGACGCTCATCGCGACGAAAGCGGCAAGGCTTTGCCAGAATACCAACGCGAAAATTATGGAGTTCGGTTTAAGGCGCGCGCAAGGTCCCGACGCAGGCATTTACGGCGCAAGGGCAGCGTATATCGGCGGTTGCAGAAGCACCTCGAACGTGCTTGCCGGACAAATGTTCGGTATCCCCGTGAAAGGCACGCACGCCCACAGTTGGGTTATGTCTTTCCCCGACGAACTGACGGCGTTTCGCGCGTATGCGGAACTTTATCCCGAAGGGTGTATGCTGCTTGTCGACACTTACGACACCTTAAAAAGCGGCGTACCCAACGCAATTAAAGTCTTTGACGAGCTCAAACAAAAAGGATATAAACCGCTTGGGATCAGGCTTGACAGCGGCGACCTTGCGTATCTTTCCAAAGAAGCGCGCAAAATGCTGGACGACGCGGGACATTCCGACTGCATCATCTGCGTTTCAAACGACATCGACGAGCAGGTTTTGCTGAGTCTGAAAGCGCAGGACGCGAAAATCGACCTTTTCGGCATAGGCACCCGCCTTATCACAAGTTACGACGCGCCTTCGCTCGGCGGCGTTTACAAACTTTGCGCAATCGAAGAAAACGGAAAACTCGTGCCCAAAATCAAACTGTCCGACACCCAGGCGAAAATCACCAACCCGGGGCTTAAAAAGATTTTCAGGATTTACGACGAAAACGGCTTTGCAAAAGCCGACCTTATCGCGCTCAAAAAGGACAAAATCGACACGGATAAACCTTTGACGATTTTCCACCCGCAATACCCGTGGAAGAAAACCACGTTTGAAAAATACAGTGTGAGAGAACTGATGGTTACGGTGTTCAAGGGAGGAAAACAGGTGTATAAACTGCCGTCGCTTGAAGAAATCGCGAAACACGCCGACAACGAAATCGCGCATTTTTACCCCGAGTATTTAAGGACGGTGAACACGCAGGAATACAAGGTCGATCTTTCCGACAACCTTTACAATCTCAAAATCAAAATGCTCACGAAAAACAGCAAAAACAGATAATTATCGTCGTTTTTCGACAAAAAACTCAAAACTTCAAAAGACCTTCGTCGGTTACAATATAGCCACGGAGGTTTTTTTGTGGGTAAAAAAAATTTAACGTTCAAAACGGAACTTAACGGTTACAAAAAATGCGAGGTTGACGAAAGACTTCAAAAAGACGCAAGGCGCATCGAGGTGCTGGAAGCGCAGGTCGCGCTCGTCGACGGGTTGAAAGATGAAAATCAAAGACTTGCGTCGGAAGTCGAAAAGTACAAAAAATGCGAGGACGAGGTCAAGAACGTGCTTGCCGTCGCGACGAAAAAAGCGTTTGACATCAAAACGGATATGAAACTTCAATACGCGCTGGAAACGGAAAGACTGAAAATTTTCAAGGCGAAATGGACAAGCGCGTACGACGAATTGAAAAGGAAATACGGCTTCGATACCGACGCCGCAATCGTCGAAAGCACGGTTACCGACGTATCGTTGAAAATCGAGACTATTCTCAACAAAGATTTCGGGATACGACTGACCGACGACGCCACCGACGCCGAAAAACAACTTATGGAAGAAGCGGACAGACTTTCAATCAGTCAGGACGAAATAAATAAACTTGTCGAAAAATTGAAAGGGGAACTTAAAAACGTGTCGTAGCCGCTTGAAAACGCGCACTTATTGTTGTATAATATAAGTATGGAAGACTTATATTTATATACTACAATTGCAATTATCCCCCTTGTCGTGCTGACGCTGATCGCAGGATTCGTCGTTCAGTTCAGGTTTGCGAAGTATTCAAAAGAAAGCAATTTATCGGGGCTTACGGGCGCGCAGGCTGCGCGAAAAATTCTGGACGAACACGGGCTTTTCGACGTCGCAATCGTGAGAATCGAAGGAAATCTCACCGACAACTTCAACCCGAAAACCAACGTCGTTTCGTTGTCGCCGAAAGTGCACGACGGCAATACTATCGCCGCGGTTGCGGTTGCCGCGCACGAGGTCGGACACGCGATACAGCACGCGGAAGGCTATGCGCCGATGAAACTTCGCGGCGCGCTTGTTCCCGCTTGCGTCGTTACCTCGAAAGCGGCTGTGCCTCTTCTTCTCATCGGCATACTGCTGGAAATCTTTTTAAGCCAGAATCCCGCGTCGAGCATGCTGTTTTTCCTGGGAATCGCGTGCTACGCATTGTACGCGCTGTTCACGCTCATCACTCTTCCCGTTGAGTTTAACGCGTCGAGAAGGGCTGGCGAAAACCTTGTCGATTACGGCGTTATCAACGTCCGCGACGAAAAGAAGGTCAACGCAATGCTTCGCGCGGCGGGCATGACTTATGTTATGAGTTTTGCGATGGCACTTTTGCAAATGCTCAGAATCATCGCGATTTTCGGCGGATCGAGAAGCAGGAAAAAGTAATCAGTTTATATCGGTTATAAATCCGTTTTTTACTGTGAAATCGAACACGCGGGGCGTGATAATCGGCTCGGCTGAATAAGAAATCAAAGCGACTTTTTTAAGGTCGCTTATTTTTTGCGCGTTTTGGTGTTTTATCGGCGAAATTTCGTCAAAAGGCTTGAAATAATCCAAAAAAACTTCGGGGCTTTCCCTGATATCCGGCGCAAGACACGCCGTCGCTCTTTCAAAGTCTTTCGCGGCAAGCGATTCCAAAAATAAATAAGGGATAAGTTCGTCGGGATAAACGCGGTCTTGAAGATACGAAAACTCAGTTTTGCTTTTTACCGTCGCGCCCGAAAACGAATACGTCGTGGTTTTCATGCGGGAGAGCATGTCTTTCAGATATTCGGTTGCAATTACGCCCGCGTACGAAAACGACACGTCGTCCGCTTCGACCGACAACAGTTTTTTGAACTCGCCGTCAAAAAGCATTACGAAGACGTATTGTTTTTGCGCGGTTCCCGAAATCACTAAGAGCAGTCCTTCCTTTGTTTCGGAAAAGGAAATTTTCGGGGAAGAAAGCGGCGGGATTTCCACCGTCTTTACGCCGCCAGAACACTCGAAAATAGCGCGGGTTTTCGTGTCTTTATATATCGTTACGATTACTTCGTCGCCGTTATAAGTCGTCGAATTTTGCGCGATAGGGACGGGCGGGGCGTATTCAAAGTACTTTTGCGGCTCGATAATCACGTCGTACGCGCCGTTTTGCCAGTCGATAAGTTGCGCCGAGCCGTAAACCCGCACGGTATTTTTCACGTCGATGACGGCATAGGACGGCACGAATATTTCGTTTTCGCAATTTTCCTTTGCGGCAAAAAGCATAATCGCGCCGTCGTTTTGTTCAATCGAGAAAGGCGCGTCGTGCGACGCGTTGTTTGCAACGATAAGCCCGTTCGGGGCAAAATAAAACCTCGCCATACAATAAATATACGGCGAGGCGGTTCGTTTTATGAAATTATTATGCCTTGGTTGCGGACGCGTCTTTTAAGGTATAGGTGAATTTGCCTTCCACGAACTCCACAAGCGTTTGTTTGAGTTTGTAGTGGTTTGAAAGCGCAATGTCCGACTTTGCGTAGTACGCGCGGAACGCCTGATTTGTCGAAACGGGGGCGGAAGTAAGGGCGATATATACGACCTGACAATCCGTTGAGTTTGCTTCGCCGCCGATCGTGTATCCCTTGTTTTCGGTTGCGCCCAGGGAGCATTGAAGTTTCACGACGTTGTTTTCACCCGGGGCAAAAGTGTTGAACGCAAGGTTGAACTTTTTGTCGAAACTCGCGCCGCGGATAATCGTGTAAAACTGCATATTGTCGTAGTAGGGCGAAGAAATATCGTGTTCGGATGCCGCCGTTCCTTCGGGAATCGTGTCGCCGTCCGCCTGATAAAACCTGACTTTTTTGCCGTCGTAGACGACTTTCTGCGTTGTCTTGACGCCGCCTTTTTCGGTGGTCAGCACGCTTTCGGACGGCAGGAAACTGCCCGATTTCGAAAAGCTGACGCTGCCGTTAATTGTGGTGCCGTCGTCCATCGTTTGTTGTCTTTCGATGACGTAGCCGCTTCCGGCGGGTTTAATGGTGAGAGTAAGCGTGCCCGTAACGAGCGTTTCGCCGACTTTCCCGGATACCGAATAAGTAAACGTTTCCGTAAAGCCGCCGTCGCACCAGTTAAGGCGCAAAAGTTTGTCCGTCGCGACGTTGCTGTTGCACGCGGTAAGCGAAAACGCAAGAACCGACGCAATAATTACCGTTAAAATAACAAGAATAACCTTTTTCATATCGGATAGTATAGCATACTTCCGAAAAAAAGCAAAGCATATATAAAGTATTTTGTGCGCGCGCGTTGCTTTAACGATAAAAGTAATGTATAATTATTATATATTTATACCTTATTTTATTTATTGATTATGAGCGTTAAATTCATTCTTTCAAACACGTTCGGTTTTTCCGCCGACAATATGTATCGGCTTATCGCAAAAAACGTCGGAAACGGCAGGCAAATCGTCATCGTACCCGACAAGTTTTCACTTGCTTTTGAAAGGAATATATTAAAAAAACTCGGGCTGACCTCGACGTTCGACGTGGACGTTACGTCGTTTATGCGACTTGCCGTGAAAGCAATGCGCGGGAAAAACGGGAAGTGTCTGACGCCCGAAGGCTCGGTCATGCTGCTGAAAAGGGCAATCGACGAGGTGAAAAACGACCTTACCGTTTATAAGGACGTCGACGACGTGACTTTCCCCAGGGAAATGTACGCCGTCATCACCGCACTTCGAAACAGCGGCGTCAATGCCGAAAACACGTTGGCGGTCGACGACGAAAAACTGAAAGACGTCGGTATTATTTACGAAAAATATCTTGAAATACTGCACAAATCGTTTATTGATTCGACCTCGCGGCTCGAAGCGTTTTCTGCGGGCATCGGCGACGATTTTTCGGACGCCGACGTATATATTTTCGGATTTCCCGATTTCACCGCAACCCAGTATGAGATAATTTTCCGTCTTTTCGTCCACGCAAGGAACGTGACGATAGGGCTTATCGCGCCCGAAGACGACGCGAAAAACAAAAGACTGTACCCGAGCCGCGCTTTCAAAAAACTCACAAGCGGGCTTTCGGACGCGAATATCGCATACGACGTAACGTACGCTTTCGTCGGGCTCGATAACGTCAAAAAACAACTTTCAAACCTGTTTTCATACGCCAAACTTCCTTCCGTCGAAACCGACGGGAAAGTTGAGATTATCGAGGCGAAAAACATCATGGACGAGATGGAATACGTCGCGAAAAATATTCGCCGCGCGGTAATCGAACAAAAACTGAGATACAAAGACTTCGCCGTCGTCGTGCCGTCGTCGGACGACTACGAAAACGACGTCAGAAACGTCTTTACGCGATACGACGTGCCTTATTTTCTGGACAAAAAAATACCTTTTTCGTCCGCGCCGCAGGCAAGATATATTTTGTCGGCGATAAGATGCGCGTCCGACGGCTTCGATTTTTCGGACGTCAACGCGCTTATCAAAAATCCGCTGTTTTACAAAACCCCGGAAGGGTACGAAAGCGTGCAACTTTTTGAAAATTACGTGCTGAAAAACGCGCTTTCAAACAAACTTTGCAAAAAATTCAAAAACGAAGCGGCGGAAAGCGTCAGAAAACGCATATTCGACGTAACCGCGCCTTTTTCGGGACTTGACGGTAAGGACGTCAAAGAATACGTCGCCGCGCTTAACGCTTTTTTGGAAAACGAAAAAATCAAGGAATATTCGGAAACCGTCTCGGACGAAATCAAAACCGTCGAAAGCAAGGCTGCCGAACAGTTTTACGATAAGTTCGTCGATATCGTCGACGAAATGCAGGTCGTCTTAAAAGACACGACTTTCTCGCTTTATGAGTTTTCGGAAACCTTGAAAGGAGTGTTTGAAAACGTCAAAGTCGCGCTTGTGCCGATGTATCTCGACAGCGTTTACGTCGGACAAAGCAACGAAAGTTTCTTTGACGGCATAAAAATAATGTACGTGTGCGGGGCGGTCGAAGGACTTGTGCCGCGCTCTGTCGCAAATACCGCCGTGCTTGGCGTAAAGGAAGAAGAAAGCCTTCTGAAAAACGGGCTCGATTTATACCCGTCGAAGAAGGAGAGCGTGAAAAACAACGCGTTTGAACTCATATCCCTTTTGACAAAGCCCGAAAAAGTCGTCGTGTCGTATCCCGTAAATTTCAAGGGAACGGAAGGGCGCGCGGCGGCGTTTGTCGCGTCGATGACGGATTACTTTACCGTCGGCGGCAGTCCGCTTTCGCCCGTTCGCACCGACAAAAAACGCGCGTTGACCAAGGATGAGGAGTTGAAAGAGTACGCATTCGACACGGCAACTTACGAAAACGGCAAATACAAACTTCTGCTTTCAAAATCCGCAAAATCGAAAGTCGACGCCAGCAGTTTCTTTTCGCTGTTGCCCGACGAAGAAAAATCTTACGTCGAAAAACTTATTGAAACGTCCGACTCGCAAGAAAGCGTGAAAATCAACACGTCGCTCGATCGGGGCGTATTTTCGGCAAGCCAGCTGGAAACGTATTTCGCCTGTCCGTACAAACAGTTTTTGCGCTACGGCATAAGGCTGAAACCGCGCGAAGAAGGTGTGCTTCGTACCCTTGAAACGGGCACGCTCATGCACGCGATTATGGAAAAGTTCGTGAAAGAAAAGGCTTACGAAAACCCGACGGACGAGATTATCGCAAGCGTTTGCGACCGCGCCGTGAAAGAACAGCTCGAATCCCCCGATTTTATGCAGTTCGACGCCGCGAAAAACAAACTTTCTTTCGACCGCGTGAAAAAGGAAGGCGCGAAAATCTGCAAGGAAATCGCCGCGCAGTTCCAAAAATCCGACTTCAAGCCGTACCTTGCGGAAGCGAAAATCGGAAAGAAGGGCGAGGCGAATTTCGAAGGGCTTAAAATCAAAAAGGACGGGAAAGAGTACGTCCTTGTCGGAAGTATCGACCGCATCGACGAAAAAGGCGGGTATTTCGCGATAATCGACTACAAAAGTTACTCAAAAAATCTTTCGGTGAAAGACATTTACAGCGGCGAAAAAATCCAGCCCGTTTTGTATATGGACGCCGCGAAAAACAAGGATCTGAAATATCCCGTCGGTATGCTTTATCAACCCGTTTCGGTGGGATATAAAACAAAAGGCAAAAACCGCTTCAAAATGAGCGGATTCATAATAAATAATCCCGATATTATTTCGATGATGGACAACACGCTGACTGCGGGGAAAAGCAGCGACTTTCTTCCCGTTTCGCTGAAAAACGACGGAACAGCGGGCAGTCGGAAAAACGTCGTGGCGGGTACGGCATTTCTCGCGTTTGAAAAGTACGCCGAAAAACTGTCCGAGAAGGCGATTGGCGAAATTTTGGACGGCAACGTCGCGCCGTCTCCGCTTGCGAGTGCGTGCGGCTACTGCGACTATAAGGATATGTGTCCGTACGAGGGCGACGAACGGTTTGTCCGCGACGGCTTCCCGAAAATATCTTCGCCCGATGATCTTATGACGCTTGCAAACGGCGGCAAAATCGAAAGCCGCATCGAGAAGGAGACGAACGAAGATGACTAAGTGGACGAACGAACAAATTAACGTCTTTGACGCAAGCGGCAACGTTCTCGTGTACGCCTCGGCAGGCAGCGGGAAAACGTCGGTAATGGTCAAAAAAATCGTCGACGACGTCGTAAAAGGCGTCCCCGTCAAGGATATTCTCGTCGTGTCGTACACGAAAGCGTCGGCAACGGATATGCGACTGAAAATCATCAACGCGCTGTTCAACGTCGCAAAGGACGAAAACGTCAAAAACGTCGACAAAATCCGCGAAGAAATCGACAACCTTCCGTTTGCCGAAATCGGCACGATGGACTCCTTTTTGAGCAGACTTATCAAGGAAAATTTCGAATACCTTAAAATCTCGCCGAAAGCGCAGCAAATGGACGAGACCGAGTCCAAGGATATGAAACGCCGCGCCCTGAAAAAGGTGATGAACGACGAATACGAAAAGCAGGCGGAAGACTTTATCCGCGTTGCGTCGCGCGCATCGGGCATCGTCGACGACACCCCGCTTTCGGAAATAGTGTTGAGAATTTACGACGCGATTTCCATAAATCCGCGTCCCGACGAGTTCAAGGCGATGCTGCTTTCAAGCGTCACCGACAACCCCGACAGCGTTTACGGGAAAGTCATACTTGATTTTTACCGCGACCTTGCGGCGGAAACTTTGCCGTTTGCGAAAAGGACGATTGACGTGACCTCGCTCGGCGGCGCGCCGGATTACGCCGCTGCACTCAGGTATTCCGTTGAAATCCTTGAAAAACTTTCGGATATGCAAAACTCCGACGACGCGAAAAGAATAATCGCCGAGTTTGTGAAACCGAAATTCAGCAGTAAAAAGTCCATTATAACCATTGAAGATAAAAAACTTGTCGCGGCGGCTCGCGACAAAACCGCCGAAATAATCGAGAATCTTTCCGAAAAACTTTTTGTCGATTACACAAACTATAACGTGAACGACGCAAAAGAGTTTATGCGCGTCGTTATGCGCGTCGTCGACGAGTTCGACCGCGAGTACGAAAGACTTAAAAAACGCGAAAACAAAATCGACTTTGCCGATTTGTCGAAATACGCCGTAAAACTTCTGAAAGACGAATCCCGCAGGGAAGAAATAAGACAAAAATTCTCGCTCGTGTTCGTGGACGAATATCAGGACATCAACCCGTTGCAGGAAGAAATTTTGTTGAAAATCACCGACGGAAATCTGTTTATGGTCGGCGACGTCAAACAAAGCATTTACGCCTTCCGAAACGCCGACTCCAAAATCTTCACCGACAAAAAGAAGTCGTTTGAAACGGGAAGGTCGCAAGGTCGCGCGCTGCCGATGACCGCGAACTTCCGAAGTGAAAAGGGCGTTCTGGAATTTGTCGACCGCGTATTTTCGGGAATAATGACGCTCACTCACGGCGGGTGCGATTATAAAAACGAAAGCCTTTTCTTAAAAGACGGATTCACGGGCGAAATGTCGAAAAACGCGCGCATTATGCTTGTGAAAAACGATCCTTCGCGCGAAGAAACCGAAATTTCCGGCGTTTACAGTGTGATGTCGCACGAAAGAAACTCGTCATTGGACGAAATAAGCGGTTATACGGAAGGCAGCGCGGTTGCCGAAGAAATCAGGAAAATAATCGGCTCAAAATATGTCAAAAGCGACAACTCGCCGCTTGAATACAAAGATATCGCGGTGCTTTTCAAGAAAAGGGGAAGCGGCTCGGACGGATTTTTGCGCGCGCTGACCGACAACGGTATTCCTTACGCCAGCGACGGCTTTATCGAAGGCGCGGGCAAACGATATATAAAAGAACTTTCCTGCTTTATTAAAGCGGTCGATAACTCGCTGGACGATATCGCGTTCGTCGGATTTTTAAGGTCGCACTTCGGAAAATTTTCGGACGAGGACGTCGCGAAAGTCGTGAAGTATCACAAAAGCGATTTCGTTTACGACGCCGTGAAAAAATGCGCGGAAAAGCCTGACGAACTTTCGGAAAAATGCAGAAACGCTCTGACGTTTTTGTGGGACGAAAGAAAAAGAGCGGCGTTTTGCGGCGTGAAAGACTTCTTGTACGAAGTGGTCGGAACGACCGCGTTCGACGCATACGTCCTTGCCGGCGAAAACGGAAAAGACGATATGACGGCGGTCAGAAAATTTATCTCGGACGGCGCGGCGTATCCCGATTTGCAATCATTTGCGGCGGCGATACGAAACGGCGACGACGACGATTGCACAAACCCCGACGACGAAGCGGACGCGGTAAAAATCCTTACCGTCCACGCAAGCAAAGGGCTTGAATTCCCCGTCGTATTCCTTGCAAGGTGTGACGCAGGCTGGGGCGGCAAATTGAGACAAAGCGACATAGTTTTTGACAGAACCCTCGGCGCGGGCATAAAACTTTTTGACGAAGAAACAAGGTTAAAGGCGGATTCGCTTGCCTATACCGCAATAAAGTTGGAAACGAAACGCAGGGAAGCGGACGAAAACATAAGGCTTTTGTACGTTGCGCTGACGCGCGCGAAAAACCGTATTTACGTCACGGGAATGACAAATAAAGCGCTTGAAAAGAAGTTCGATTTCCCGACGCCGGTCATCTCGTCAATGAGATTTTCCGACCTGATTACGTACGCTGTGGCGATGGATGACGGCTTATACGGGCTTATCGACTTCGTGGAGCCGACCGTTGATAATCCGAATGAAGTCGCAAAAGACGGACTTTATCTGTCAAAAGGCGACGATAAAACACGAAATGCGTTGAAAAAGGTGCTTGATTTCGTTTATCCGTTTGAAAAATCGAGCCGTATAAGCCCGAAATATACCGTAACGGAGATAAACAGGCTTGTCCGCGACGAAGAAAACGAAGGATTCACGCCGAGTATGATAAATCCGTCGTCGGATAATCGCCGCACGGGTATCGCGTACCACGCCGTCATGGAAAATATCGACTTCTCGACAAGCACCGTGAGCGAGATAAACTATCTTTTGAAAAACCTTGTCGAAAACGGCGTCCTTCAAGACGGCGACGAAGAACTTGTCGACGCAAACGATATTTTAAGGTGTATTCAAAGCCCCGTCATTCAGGAAGGGATAAAGGGCAGATATATTCGCGAAAAATCGTTCATGCTTTCGTTGCAGGCGGGGGAAGTCGGCGGCGACTCGTCCGACGATATTCTGGTGCAGGGCACGATCGACCTTGCGTTTTTCGGCGAAGAAAACGTCATAGTCGATTTCAAATATTCGGGACTTTCCGACGAAAAACTTGCAAAAAAGTACGCGCGACAACTCAAAACGTATAAAATCGCCGTCATGAAAGCCTACGACGTCAAAGTTGATAAAATCCTGTTATATTCTTTCAAAACCGGGCATTTTATAGATATAAAGTAATTTTTTTGCTGAAAAGTGCGCGTAATTATTTGCAATTAACTAATTTTATGTTATAATAGCATAGATTTGTAACAAGCATTGTTTTACTACGCGAAATAAAGGATGTGTTTTATGGTTGCTCAATTGTTGTCAACAGTGGAATTTTGGCAGGCTTTCAGCGTTCCCGAAAGGGCACTTTTCTGCGGTTTGGTTATCGTGCTCGGGCTGACGCTTATCGCATTCGTCGTATTCGGCGGCATTCTCGGAAAATTGTCGGGACGCAGGTTCATTAAATCCTGCAAAACAATCGGCAATTTCGCAAACGAATCCGGCGTTATCGACGACGGTAATCTGGAACAGTTCGAGGCAACTTGCTTCAACGAGAAAACCGACAAAACTTTTATGGAAGGTTGGGAGGCGTTCAAAGGCGCACGTTTCGATTATCCCAGCAAATACGTCGATTCCGACAAGATAAAGGCGAAATATTCCGGCAAAAAGTTTAAGGTCGGGCTTATTTCGACCGCAATCGCATTGCTTGTTTTCGCACTTGTTTTCGTGGTTTACGGGCTTGTTCAGGTCAAGAGCGCCGAAGGCGTCGATATCGCGGTTTACTGCGTGGTGCTTGCGCTCCCGATTATTCTTATGCTGTCATACGCTTTCGTAAAGCCCGAGAAGAAGACCGGCGCCGCATTAGACCAGATGCTTGAAGACCTCGACACCGCGGTGAAACTCCAACGCCACGTTGAACGCAAGGTTGACAACAGCCGCCTGTACGAAATCGAAAATCGCATCCGCGACGTCATCATTCACGAACAGTCCAAACCTATTCCTTCAAAGAAGGATCAGCTTGAAAAACAAAAAGCGCAGGAACTTGAAATGGCGGACGAAGACCTTAACGATATCCGCGACGAAATTTTCGCCGACGACAACGTTGAAGAGCCTGTTGCGGAAGAACCCGTTGCGGAAGAACCCGTTGTGGAAGAACCTGTTGCGGAAGAACCCGCGGCGGAAGTCGAAGAACCCGTCGAAAAACCCAAAAAGGTTATCCCGTTCGAGCCGTTCGTAAAAATCCTTGACGAAGCCATCGAAAAAGGTTATTCCAAAGCGACGATGCGTAAAATGGCAAATATTCTCGTGCTTGCTTTCGGAAAATTCCAGGAGCCCGCTCAGCGCGAAACCCTTAAAAACTCCATCAGAAAATTCATCGTCCAATACAAAGCGGCGGTTGAAAGAGAAAGGGCGGCGGAAGCGGAATATGTCGCGGCAGACGCGGCGACTCAGCAGGAAGCCTACGGCGAATGGCAAAACCCCGACGCAGAATAATATAAACGCAATATCCCCGACAAATCGTCGGGGATTTTTTATGCGATTAAAGCGGAAAACGTCGCAAAAACACGGCGGTTTTCTTTGAAAAAAACTCTTTTTTTCCGTAAACGCGGTTTTTTTCTTGCCAAAAAATTTTTGAAGTGTTATTATTTCATTATCTTTTTGAACACGAGGTGTTAATAATTTACTATGGACGACCCTTTAAGTAAAAAGCAAATCAATATTGTTGACACCGTTCTTTTTGCGTAAGTAATTCTTTCCTTGTACGATGAGCGCGGTGTCCCCGTGCTTTTATTTTGTATTGGAGGAAGGAGAAATGCTTCAAATTTACTATACCGACGAAAATAATCAGCTTTTGTCGCTTGACGTCGAAAACGGCGTCGAAAACGTCGATCTCACCGGAAAATGGATTAACCTTTCAAACCCCACGGACAAAGAAATCGAACTCGTGAGCCGCGTTACCGCGCTTCCCGAGGACTATATCAAAGCCGCGTTGGACGAGGAAGAGCGCGCCCGTATCGAAGTCGAAGACGGGAATCTTCTGACGCTTTTCGATATCCCGGTTATGGAAGACGACGAGGGCAGCGACTACTATACTTATTCGACCTTGCCGTTTGCGTTCATTTCAAACCAGAAAACCGTCGTTACCGTTTGTCTGAAAGAAAATATCATTACGCAAAACTTCATTATGAACCGCGTGAAAAGTTTCGCGACGTATAAGCGCACAAGGTTTTTGTTGCAACTTATGTACGTTTCAAGTACGAAGTTTTTGCAATATCTGCGCCAGATCGACAAAACCAGCACCCGTATTCAGGCGGAGCTGAACAAAAGTATGAAAAACAAGGAACTTATCCAACTTCTGGATATCGAGAAATCGCTTGTTTACTTTTCGACGTCCCTTCGCGGAAACAGTTTCGTCATCGACAAGATTCAGCGCACCGAAGGCGTGAAATTTTATGAGGAAGACCAGGACCTTTGGGAAGACGTCGGCATCGAAAACCGTCAGGCAATCGAAATGTGTAATATTTATCGGGACATTCTGACGGGCACGATGGACGCGTTTGCGTCGGTCATCAGCAACAACCTGAACATCGTCATGCGTACGCTTACCATTCTGACGCTGCTTGTCGCGATACCTTCCATGATTGCGGCGTTCTGGGGCATGAACACCGGCGTGCCGTGGGAAGGGAAACTGTACGGCTTCTGGATTGTCGTGGGGATTTCGATTGCGATTTGTCTGGTTTTGGGCTTATTTATGTTCAAGAATCGCGGAAGGAAGAGATAACACGGCGGTTAAAATTGACATAAAAGCATTTCTTTGGTATAATTTACCCTGAACTTTTGTTCAGGGTGATTTTTTTATGCGCAAAAAAGTTTTATTAAGTTTACTGATTTTAATAATTGCGGCGTTGGTGCTTACGGCGTGCAATAAGGGTAAGGACAAAAACCCCGCCGTAACTTACGGCGATATTTACGTGCAGCACGGCGGCATTGTGAGAAAAACCGATTACGACCACGATCGTTCGTTTGTCTTGCCCGAAGGGCTTATGCCGTATTACGAGGAAAAAGGCACGGTCAATACGTACAAGGAGTACGTCAACGCCTACGACAAGGAAAACGGCGTTTTTAAGGTCAGGAAAGACATCCTCGGCGAGAACGGCAAGGTCGCTTCGTCCAGGTACGGTTTCGTCAGCCTTAAAACGAAAAACCTTATCGGAAGCGGCGCGGTGTATTCTGCGGACTTTTTTGTCGAAAACGGATTTATCGGCGCGTACAATGCCGACACGAATAAATACGAACTTTTCAGAAACGACGGCACGCGGCTGAACGTTCCGGTGAGTGCCGATTCCAAAAAAACGTCCGAAATGTTTATGACATTGTCGGAGGACTATTACGCACTTTCGGACGGCAATAATTCCTGGCAGATTTACGCCGCAAACAATTCCGCGTCACCCGTTGCAGGCGGCAAAAAGTTTTCAACCTATTATTTCGACGAGCAGGCGCAAAAGGCTTATGACGTGTCGTATATCGTTGCCGACAATTACATTATCGCAACCCGTATGATAAAAGCGACGTCGGTGTTTTCAAAGGACGCTGTCGTCGACGTTGTCGCATACGACCTTGCAAGCGGCAACGAGATCACAAGTATGTTCAATGGCGTCGGCGCATATTCGTCGGGCGCAATCCGCGCGGCGTATTACCTCGGAGGCGACAAATTTTATTGCTATGAACAAACGTCCAGCACCAAAGACGACGGATATCAGTACAAGGTGCTGACCAAGCCCGAAGAGGAAGAAATCGACAAGCGATACACTTATTACAAAATTTCGGTGTGGACGTACGATATGAAGTCGGGTGCGAAAACCCTTATCGTTCCCGACCGCATTTTCTCGACAATCGTCAATAAATATTACAAAAAGAGCGTTGGTCGCGATTTGTCGGAATATATTAACAACGGATACAGCTGGGTGTCGGTCGCAATCACCAGAGACGCCGACCGCGTTGCGACGCAGGATCAGCAATACGTCATCGACAGCAATCTGAATATTTACGTTTCGCTGTCGGATAAGTCGGGCAGCGCGACTCGTTACGACGAAGGCTCCAACGATTATCGCTACGTCAAACTGACCTTTGTCGACGGCTACGGCTTTGACGAGGACTCCACTTCCGACCTTATTATCTATGACAAACAGGGCAACACCGTTTTAAGAAAAGAAGGCACTTACAGCAAGGTATTTTACAACAACGGTATCGTTACCGCGGTCAAGGAAGTTGCGGACGGAAGCAAGTACGTCGTCGCTTATAAACTTGACGGCACGGTCGTCTTTGACGAAACGAGAAAATACTCCGACATCGTCGGAAGCACTTATAACAACGACCGTCTGGCTTTCGTCGGAAAGTACGCAATGGTCAAAAAAGGCACGACTTACCTTCTTGTCGACAACACTGGACGCGACATCGGAAATCCCACGGTCAGCGATATGTACACGACAAAAAGAGGCGCGTTCTTCTTCAACGGCGTGTACGTCACGCAGGATAAAAAGACCTTGAAATTCGGGCTTAAAAACTACGACGGCGACGTTATTTTCGAAAATCGGTTCAAAGAAGTGATCATCGACGCGAAAAGGTTCGGCGACGTGGCGTTTTACGCAAAGGACGAAAACGGAGTGTGGAACGTATACTTCGTATAATAAAGAAGGGCGCTTGACAAACGTTATCGTTTACGACGTTCCGGCAGATATTTTCGGAGCGGCGTTTATATTATTTATTCACGGATTATGAAAACGCAGGTTATGGGAGCGGAAGGCATCGACCTTGCCGCAAAACTTATAAGAGAAGGAGAAGTCGTCGCATTCCCCACCGAAACGGTTTACGGGCTGGGGGGAGATTGCTTCAACGACGACGCCGTAAAAAGGATTTACGCGGCAAAAGGACGTCCGTCCGATAATCCGCTGATCGTACATATTTCGACGCTCTCGGACGTTTACAGGGTGGCGAAAGACGTGCCCGACGCGTACTTCCGCCTTGCTGAAAAATTTTTGCCCGGCCCCCTTACGGTAATTCTTCCCAAAGCGGACGATCTGCCTTTGTCGTGTACGGGCGGGTTGGATACCGTCGCGGTGAGATACCCCGCGCACAAGATGGCGCGAGACTTCATAAAAGCCACGGGAACGCTTATTGCCGCGCCTTCGGCAAACGTGTCGACGCACGTGTCGCCGACAACCGCAAAACACGTTTACGACGATCTGAACGGGCGTATTCCGCTTATCCTTGACGGCGGCGAATGCGAAGGGGGAATCGAAAGCACGATAATCACGTTGTGCCGCGAAATTCCCACGATCTTACGTCCCGGCATAATCACCGAGCGCGATATTTTAGGTGTTCTAAGCGAAGTGGAATTGTTCAAGGGCAAGGTGGAAAAAGCCGAAGCCCCCGGTATGAAATACAAGCACTATGCACCACGATGCAGGGCGGTGCTCGCAAGTACTCCCGAGAAGGCGATTGAATTGTACGATAATGCAGTAAAAGACGGTTTATCGCCTGAAATCCTTGCGTTAACCGAACATATTGCAATTTACGGTAACAGGAAACTTATTGATCTCGGCGGCGACGAATATGCCGTTGCGCGCCATATTTACAACGCTTTGCACGTTGCGGAAAACGACGCCGACTTCATCATCATCGACAACCTTACGGGCGGCGGCGTGTATGACTCCGTGATGAACCGAGTGATGAAAGCGGTTGCGGGAAAGGTGGAATGATGCGCGTGGTTTTCGTATGCACCGGGAATACTTGCAGAAGCCCTATGGCGGAAGCGATTTTCAGGTTTTACGCCAAAGAAAGCGGGGTAAAAGCCGACGTTTCGTCGTACGGGCTTTTCATAAATCCCGACGAGTGCGAAACGCGCGGACAAGCATTGATTGCAGTCAGAAAACTTAATATCCCGATCAGGAAGAAAAAGTCGAAAGTCATCACGGAAGACGTCGTGAAAAACGCCGACTACGTCGTTACGATGACCAAAAAACAAAAAGACGCATTGCCGTACGACAACGTTTTTACTTTTTCGGAACTCGTGGGAGGCGGCGATATTCCCGATCCGTACGGACTTGACCAGAACGCATACGACGTGACTGCTTTCAGGCTGAAACTCGCGTCGCAGAATTTATTGAATATTATTTCGGAAAAAAGGTGAAAAAATGAAGGTTGAACTGAAACTTTTGGACTGGTGGTGGAACAAACAGGTCTTAAAAAGCGACCAAAAACGCGCGGCGAAACTCACGAAAACCACGGGCGTGTCCGCGATAAAAGACCTTGATTATTTCGGCGACGGCAGCAAATGGCACCTTATGGACGTGTATCGTCCCGAGGGTACGGAAAACGAAAAACTGCCCGTAATAATCGATATTCACGGCGGCGGCTGGATGTACGGCGACAAGGATCTGAACGCGCCGTATTGCGAAGCGCTTGCAAAACGCGGTTTCGTCGTTGTGAGTTTTTCGTACAGTCTGTTTCCGAGCGTGACTTTGCCCGTCCCCGTGCAGGAGATTTTCAGGGCGATAAACTTCGTTTACGACAATGCCGAAAGGTTTAATATCGACCTTAATAACGCCTTTATCACGGGCGACAGCGCAGGCGGGCATTACGCAGGGCTTGTACTTTCGATTATCGCGGACGAAGAACTTGAAAAACTTTACGAGGTCGAAAAATGTCGTATGACTTTCAAAGGGGTTGCGTTTACCTGCGCCGCGTTTTATCCGAACTCGATTGCGAATTTTCCCGTGCACCTTGCAAAGACGTACGTCGGGCTGTTTTACGGCGGGGCGAAGAAATATGAAAATCACAAGTTTTATAAAAGCGTCGATATAATCAACAATAAGGTGGAAAAGTTCCCGCCGATGTTCATCAACAGTTGCTTCAACGATATGTTGAAGGGCGATACGAACAGGTTTATCGAATGTTTGGACAGAAAGAAAATCCCGTACACCCTCGATTTCCCGACGTCGGACGAGTGCGAAAACAAGATGGGACACGTTTACGCCGTTTTGTATCCCGAAGACTGGGAAGAGAGCAAAAAAACAATCGACAAAACGTGCGAGTTTTTCAAAGAGCAGATGAACAAATAAAATCAAACGGAATAATTGACAAAAAAACGGCGACGAGCGTAAGCCCGTCGCTTTGTTTTCAAAAAACTGCGCAACCGTAACCTGACAATTTGCACCGAAGTGATACAAAAACAGGTAACTCCTTCAAGGTAACCTCGTGGCACACGCCGTTAACCGCTTAATGCTGCTGCGGTCAAGCTCTGACATGGTTCACGGGACGACATTGCACAAGACCTTGATATCAACGTCCCTTATTTTTGCCGACCAACCATACAAAAGGCCGCATACGGCATTCAGCCCCGCATATAGAGGGTTTCGGATTACAGGGTACCCCTAGTCCCCCGCCTAGCGCAGTAAGCGTATTGTACCACCAACGCGCGACAAAGTCAAGAAAAAGTTAATTGTTGTACTGCAAGCGAGCATTTTTCATAAAAGCGTTGAAATATCGACGTTTTGGCAACGTTCGTATTATTATCTGTTGGCATAGGTTGACTGAAAGAGAGAAAATGTTGTATCATAAATAATATGAAAAATAAAAAGTTGATTTTAATTTTAATTGCGACGATTACGGTTATCGCAGCGGCAACCGTCCTTTCCGCGTGCGACAAAAATAAGGGCGAGTTCGTGGACGTCGGTATCGAGTTGTATTCCGCAAAGCAATATTACGTCGAGGGCGAAACTTTCACGCCCGAAGGCGGTATCCTTAAAGTTTACTCTTACAACGAAAAAACGAAGGAAGAAAAATACCGCTTCGTCGATCTGACCGACAAGGACGTTACCCTTGAAAACACGACGGGAGCGCGCGTCGACACGTACACCGTTACCGCAAGATACAAAGAGCTTTCGACGCGGTTCAAATATATCGTGCAAAAAGAAGAAAACGCCGTATCGAGTGTTGATTTCGTGTTGTCGGAAGACCACGGCGCGCCTGTGTATTCGGTGTCGAATATTCGCAGTGAAATCGATTTTTCGGACTTTATCGGTATGAAATTTGTGATAAAGTACCGTAATACGGAAAAACAAGACGAAGAAGTTCCGCTTTGGGACGAGAACAGTTATAGATTTTACGACCTTTCTTACAGCGGTTTCGACGTCAAAACGGCAGGTCTTAAACACATCACTTTCACCTGCATCGCGACCGACGTCGTGCTGCCGTATAAGGTGACCGAAGACGACTTCGTTTACGACTTTGAATTCGTGAAATACGATAAAGAAAAAAAGGAATACGTTTCCGTCAAAAAAGAAGACAGCGTGAGAAGAAATTACCTCGTCGGCGAGAAGTTTGACGCGCAGAACACGAAAATCAGATATATTTACAAATCGCTGAAAAAAGCGGAGCCCGTCGATATTTACGAAAGTCAAATTTCCGGTTTCGATACGACGACGGCTTCCGACAAAAAAATGTTTATTCTTTCGTTACTCACGGGGGTTGAAACGTTCAATTATTCTGTATTCGAAGAAACCGCCGTCAAAGGCGTTACGCTGAACAACAAAGATTTTTCGCAGCCCACGCCCGGATTCAATGACGTATGGACGGAAAAAACGAAAGGCGAATGGAAGTCGTACGAAGAGTATATCGACGCCATAAAACTGTGTCTCGTTTTGGACGAAGACGACAAGCAATACGTACCCGTGACGGGCGCGGACGAAGATATTATTTTGTATTACGTCACGCCCGACGAACAAGACCTGAGCCTCAAAAAAGAATTCACGAAAGAAGTTTTTGACGAACTCAAAAAGACGGAGTGCGAATACGAAATAATTGCGGTTTATCGAAAAAATCCCGAAGCGTACGCAAGGCGAATCTTCTTTACCGTGAAAAACTTTATCACGGGCATAGATTTTGTAAATCTGAACGTTGATCTTGTGTTCACGGAAGGCGACGCGTTCAGCTTCGGCGAGGCAACCGCAAAAGTGCATTACGCCGACGGAAAGACCAAAACCGTAATGTTGCAGGACGAATACGAAAAAGCCGACGAAAACACAAGGCTGATACGAATGAAAAACACGAAAGCGGTCGAGGCGAAAACATTCGATATGAGCGCAGGCGAGCATAAAAATCAATATTATATCACTGCAAATATCGACGTTTCAGATTACGACGTGACCGTGAACGGCGAAAAATTTGTCAAAGACAACGGGTTCAGGATTTATATAAGTTACGTCGTGCAAAAAGCGTAAATCAAAAAGATTTTTCAGGGGCGAAGGCAAAGGCTTTCGCCTTTTTCGCGCGCTTTTCTTGACAATTCATAATATATTTTCTATAATGTCTTGAAATATATAAATTATTGAGGTTTTTCAATGTACAAAAAAGTTGACAACGGTCTTGATTTTGTGGCGCGCGAAAAGGAAGTTCTGGACTTCTGGAAGGAAAACCACATCTTTGAAAAAAGCGTCGAAAAAAACGTCGGCAATCCCGAGTTTTCGTTTTTCGACGGTCCGCCTACGGCAAACGGACGTCCCCACATCGGGCATATTCTCACCCGTGTTATGAAGGATATTATTCCCCGCTATAAGACGATGAAAGGTTATCACGTTTTAAGGAAAGCGGGCTGGGATACTCACGGTCTTCCCGTCGAACTCGAAGTGGAAAAACAACTGCACATCGACGGCAAACAGGAAATCGAAAAGTACGGTATCGAGCCGTTCATCAAGCAGTGCAAAGAAAGCGTATGGAAATATAAACACGAATGGGAAGTCATGTCCGACCGCGTCGGTTACTGGGCGGATATGGAAAACCCCTACGTCACCTACGACGACAATTATATCGAGTCGGTGTGGTGGAGTCTGAAAGAAATCGACAAAAAAGGACTTTTATACAAAGGCTATAAAATCGTTCCTTACTGCCCGCGTTGCGGCACGGCTTTGTCAAGCCACGAGGTCGCGCAGGGATACAAGGACGTCAAAGAACGTTCCGTTTTCGTAAGGTTCAGGCTCGTTGACGAAGAAAACACGAGTTTCCTTGCCTGGACGACCACCCCGTGGACGCTCCCCAGCAACGTCGCACTTTGTATGAACGCGAAAGAAGACTACGCCAAAATCAAAGTCGGCGACGAATACTTCATTATGGCAAAGGCTCTTATCCCGTCCCTTTTCAAGGAGGACGAATACGAGCTTGTCAGCGTGAAAAAGGGCAAGGATTACGAATATACGAAATATAAACCCCTTTTCGATTACGTCAAAGACACGTCGAAGGGCTGGTTTGTCACGAACGCCGATTACGTTACGCTTACCGACGGCACGGGCGTCGTACACATCGCGCCCGCATTCGGCGAAGACGACGCGCAGGTCGGCAGACGTTACGACTTGCCTTTTGTGAAATTCGTGGACGACCGCGGCAGACTCACCGACGACGTTTACGACTTCAAAGGTCTTTTCGTGAAAGACGCCGATCGTCCCATTATCATGAAACTGAACGAAACGGGATTGCTGTTCAAGGATATGCTTTACGAACACAGTTACCCGTTCTGCTGGCGTTGCGACACACCGCTTATTTATTACGCACGCGAAAGCTGGTTCATTAAGATGACGGCGGTTCGCGACGAACTTATGAAACGCAATCTTTCGGTCAACTGGATGCCGCCGACAATCGCGACGGGACGTATGGGCAACTTCATCGAAAACGTCATCGACTGGGGCATCAGCCGCGAACGTTACTGGGGCACGCCGCTTCCCATCTGGATTTGCGACAAGTGCGGACATAAACACGTCGTCGGCAGCCGCGAAGAACTTTGCAAACTCGGCGGGCTTGAAAAAGCACCCGAACTTCATAAACCTTATATCGACGAGGTCACGTTCACGTGTCCCGAATGCGGCGGCGTAATGCACCGCGTTCCCGAAGTGCTGGATTGCTGGTACGACAGCGGCAGCATGCCTTTCGCGCAGTGGCACTATCCGTTTGAAAACAAGGAAATTTTTGAAGAAGTGTACCCCGCCGACTTTATTTCGGAAGCAATCGACCAGACTCGCGGTTGGTTCTATACCTTGCTTGCGATTTCGACGCTTCTGTTCGACAAGGCAAGTTTCAAAAACTGCATAGTTCTGGGACACGTCAACGACAAAGACGGCATCAAAATGAGCAAGCATAAGGGTAACGTCGTCGATCCGTTCAGCGTGCTCGACAAGCAAGGCGCGGACGCCGTGAGATGGCATTTCTATACGTCAAGCGCACCTTGGCTTCCTTCGAGGTTCTATCCCGAAGCCGTCAGCGAGTCGCAGCGTAAATTCATGGGCACGCTCTGGAACACCTATGCGTTCTTTGTACTTTACGCCGATATCGACAAATTCGATCCGACGAAATACAACCTTAAAGATTGCAAACTGTCGGTTATGGACAGATGGGTGCTTTCGGGGCTCAACAGCCTTATCAAATACGTGGACGACTGTCTGAACGAATATAAGATTTTCGAAAGCGCAAGGAAGATTCAGGACTTCGTGGACGAACTTTCCAACTGGTATGTCCGTCGCGGTCGCGAAAGATACTGGGGAAGCGAAATGTCCGACGACAAAATCGCCGCGTATATGACGCTTTACACCGTCCTTACCGAACTGTCGAAACTCATCGCGCCGTACACCCCGTTTATGGCGGAAAGCATTTATCAGAATCTTGTCAGGTCGTTTGACAAAAACGCGCCCGAAAGCGTGCATCTGACCTCGTTCCCCGTGGCGGACGAAAGTTTCATCGACACCGCGCTCGAAGACGGTATGGAAGAAGTTATCCGAGTTGTCGTTTTGGGACGCGCCGCAAGAAATCAGGCGAACATCAAAAACCGCCAGCCCTTGCAGAAACTGTACGTGACCGGCGTTGAATTCGACGACGAACTGAAAGCCCTTGTTTCCGACGAAATTAACGTGAAAGAAGTGCTTAACGCGTCGGGCGAACAGGACTTCGTAACGTACGAAATCAAGCCGCAACTTAAAACGATCGGTCCGAAATACGGAAAACTTTTGGGCAAAATCAAGGAGCATCTTGCGAATGCCGACGGAAAAGCAATCGTGAACGCAGTCGCAACCGGCACGTATAAGGTCGATATCGACGGCACGGAAGTCGAGTTCTCAAAGGACGATATTCTCGTGTCCGTGAAAAACAAGGAAGGTTTCAGCAGCGAAGTCGACGGCGATATTTCGGTAATCCTCGACACCGCGCTTTCCGCCGAACTTATCGAAGAAGGCGCAATGCGTGAAATCGTCTCCAAAATCCAGACGATGAGAAAGGAAGCGGGCTTTGAAGTTACCGACCACATCACGCTCGGGTTCAAAACGGATTCCTCGCTCCTTACAAAGATTATGAACGACAACACGACGGTCAGAAACGCCGTCCTTGCCGACGAGGTCAGAAACGATATCGACGGCTACACGAAAGAATGGGACATCGGCGACGATAAAATCACGTTGTCCGTCAAAAAGAAATAATGCAAGTCAATTCCGAGTGGAAAGATTACGAGGTCATCGCAACCGGCGACGGCAATAAGTTGGAGAGGTGGGGCAAATACGTTTTGCTTCGTCCCGATCCGCAGGTTATCTGGCCCGAATCTTTCCCCCTTGAAAACTACAAAGGTCTGACGGCAAAGTACGTGAGAAGCGCGACGGGCGGCGGCCATTGGGAATACCTGGAACCCATGCCCGAAAACTTCACCGTGAGTTGGCGCAATCTTACGTTCAAATTGAAACTTATGGGCTTCAAACATACGGGGCTTTTCCCGGAGCAGGCGGTAAACTGGGCGAAAATGATCGACCTTATCAAAAACGCCGGAAGACCCGTTAAAGTTCTGAACCTGTTTGCCTATACCGGCGGCGCGACGGTTGCGTGCGCGTCGGCGGGCGCGGAAGTTACCCACGTCGACAGCGCGAAAGCGATGGTCGAAAGGGCGGGCGAGAACGTACGCTTGTCGGGACTTACCGACGCAAAAGTCAGATATATCATCGACGATTGCTTAAAATTCGTCCGTCGCGAAATAAAGCGCGGCAGGAAGTACGACGCAATCATCATGGACCCGCCGAGTTTCGGCAGAGGTCCCAACGGCGAAATGTGGAAAATCGAGGACAATCTGTTTTCGCTCATCAGGGAAACGAAAGAAGTTTTGTCGGACAATCCGCTTTTTTATCTTCTCAACAGTTACACGACGGGGCTTCAACCCACCGTTATGGCAAATATGCTGAAACTCGGGCTGAATACGTCGAAAAACGCAGTAATTACCGCCGACGAAATCGGTCTGAATACCATGGAGGAGGGTATCGTCTTGCCAGCAGGCGCAAGCGCCCTTGCGATATTTTAATGGAAAACAATGCAATCAAAGAATATCAAGGCGTAAAAATCATTTACGAAGACAACCATATTCTCGTTGCGGTGAAGCCGCAGAATATGCCGTCGCAGGAAGACGAGTCGAAAGATCCCGATATTCTTTCGATTTTGAAAAATTATCTGAAAGAAACTTACGATAAGCCCGGCGACGCGTATCTCGGACTTGTGCACAGGCTTGACAGAGTTACGGGCGGCGTTATGGTTTTCGCAAAAACGTCAAAGGCGGCGGCAAGACTGTCGGAAGCAATCCGCGAAGGCGAGTTTGAAAAAACTTATCTTGCGGTCGTTTACGATACGCCCAAAGAAAAACAGGCGGTGCTTGTAAATCACCTGAAAAAGGATCCGAAAAGCAATACCGTCCGCGTCGTCCCGGAAGTCACCGAGGGCGCAAAATATGCGGAACTTACTTATAAGGTGTTCGAGTCCATCGGGAAACTTTCGCTTGTCGGCGTGAAACTTGCAACCGGCAGAAGTCATCAGATCCGCGTGCAGATGGCGCATATCGGAAACCCGATCGTCGGCGATATGCGATACAGCGGAAATCGTCCGAAAGCGCAATGCAATCTCGCGCTATGGGCGGCGGAACTTCGCTTTAAGCACCCCACGCTCGACCAGACGATGGTATTCAAGGTTTCCCCGCCGGAAGACGAAAAACCCTGGAATTATTTTAATCTCGAACCTTTTTTCCGCGTCAGCGTGAAAGACGCTATGGCGGAAACGTTATAAACCTATGGAATTTATCGAAAACACTTTGGGCGGCGTCCTGGACGACCTCTCAAAACACAATCCGAACGGCTGGGCGGTAAGATATACCGACAGAAATTACTTCCGCACTTGGAAAGAACTTAACGACGAGGCGGATCTCATCGCGCGCGGAATGATGTCTTTGGGCGTCAAAAAGGGCGATCACGTCGCAACCTGGGCAACCAACACTCCCGAATGGATTCTGACGTTGTTTGCGGCGGCGAAAATCGGCGCGGTGCTTGTAACCGTCAATACCAATTTCAAAATTTTTGAGTTGGAATACCTTTTGAGGCAGTCGGACACGAAACTTCTCGTGATGATCGGCGGATTCAAAAACAACGACTACGTCGCAACCGTGAACGAGCTTCTGCCCGAACTGAAAACGACTTCCGGCGAAATAGAGTCGGAGCATCTGCCGTTTTTGAAACGCGTCGTTTTTGCAGGGAAAGAAACGCCCGAAGGTATGCTCAATTTTGAGGATTTGAAAATTCTTGGCGGCGATTTCCCCGTCGAAATTTATGAGGAAAACAAAAAAACGCTGAACACCCACGACGTTGTGAATATGCAATATACCTCGGGCACGACAGGCTTTCCGAAGGGCGTAATGCTCACGCACTACAATATCCTGAACAACGGCAAAACCATCGGCGACGGAATGAAATTTACAAAAAACGACAAACTTTGCATCACCGTTCCGTTTTTCCACTGCTTCGGACTTGTGCTTGCGATGATGGCGTGCATTACTCACGGCACGACGATGGTGCCCGTCGAAAGATACAGCCCCGTCCCCGTCATGAACGCAATCAGCGTCGAAAAATGCACGGCGGTGCACGGCGTACCCACGATGTTCATCGCAATGCTGGAACACGCGCAGTTCAATAACTTTGATTTTTCAAGCCTCAGAACGGGCATTATGGCAGGCTCGCCTTGTCCCATCGAAGTGATGAAAAAAGTCATCGACAAAATGAATATGCGCGAAATCGTCATTGTTTTCGGACAGACCGAAGCGTCGCCCGGCTGCACGATGACGACGACTTCCGACAGTATCGACAAACGAGTAAACACGGTAGGGCGCGCCTTCCCCGGCGTCGAGTGCAAAATCATCGATCCGGAAAGTGGCGAAGAACTTCCGATAAACACCCCCGGCGAATTTTGTGCAAGGGGATACAATATAATGAAAGGGTATTACAAAATGCCCGAAGCGACCGCGCAAGCCATCGACAAGGACGGCTGGTTGCATACCGGCGATTTGTGCACCGTGGACGAAGACGGATATTATAAGGTTGTAGGACGTATCAAAGATATGATTATCCGCGGCGGTGAAAATATTTATCCGAAAGAAATCGAGGAGTGCTTGTATACGTGCGACAAGGTTTCCGACGTGCAGGTCATCGGCGTGCCTTCCGAGGCGTACGGCGAAGAAGTCATGGCGTGCGTCATTCTGAAAGAGGGCGAAGAAATGACCGAAGAAGAAGTCAAGGAATTCGTCGGCGCACGAATGGCAAAACACAAGGTGCCGAGATACGTCAGGTTCGTGGACTCGTTCCCGACGAACGCGGCAGGCAAAATACAAAAATTTAAGATGCGTGAAGAAGCGATCGAGATTCTGAAACTGCAAACCGCCGCTTCAATCGAAACCGCATAACAAGGACTTTAAGGAGGAATTTCAGAGATGAAACTTGCTTTTTCGACAATCGGTTGCCCGAACTGGTCTTATGACGAAGTGGTATCCACCGCGTCCGATCTCGGCTACGACGGCTTTGAAGTGCGTGGTATCGGCGGCGAAATCTATGCGCCGGACGTCAAACAGTTCAAACCCGAAAACATTGAAAAAACCAAAGAAAAATTGAAAAGCCTCGGGCTTGGCATCACCATGCTTACGTCGGGTGCGTCGCTTGCGGTGTATTCCGAAAAGGAAAAAGCGGTTGCGGAAGCCAAGGCTTATATCGACCTTGCGGAGTCGCTCGGCGTGCCGTACATCAGGGTAATGTGCACCAACAGACCTATGCCCGACGGCGGCGATATCCAACTTTGCAAACGACTTTACAAGGAAATTTTAAGTTACGCAAGCGGCAAAAACGTCCTGCCTCTTATCGAAACGAACGGCATCTTTTGCGACACGAAACTGTTGCGCGATTTTGTCGAAGAGTGCGATGGCGGCGTACTGTGGGACATAAATCACCCGTACCGCTTCAACGGCGAAAGTATCGACACCACGCTCAAAAACCTTGGCGGCAGAATTTGTTACGTCCATATCAAGGACAGCGTCGTCCAGAACGGAGTAACGAAATATAAAATGCTGGGCTACGGCGATATTCCCGTCAAAGACGCCTTGCGCGGATTGAAGAAAGCCGGATACGACGGCACCGTTTCGCTGGAATGGGTGAAACGCTGGGAGCCCGACCTCGAAGAGCCCGGCATCGTGTTCTCGCAGTTCATAAGCACGATAAAAAGATATCTGAAACAATTATAAAATTCTAAAATAAAAGTCGCGCCGATCGGTGCGATTTTTTTTGTGTAACGCAACCCGCCTTCCGCATATAATGATAAAAACGCGGAGGGCTTATGAATAACGATAAACGACTGGAAATAATTTTCAACCATATTAAAAACGGGGTGGAATTTATATCGACGGACAACGTCTTTATCGACGAAACCGTGCGTATCGGCAAACACACGCGAATTTTTCCCGACCAGTACATAAGGGGGAATACCGTGATCGGCAACAGTTGCGTCCTGGACACGGGAAACGTCATTGAGGACAGCATAGTCGGAAACGGCGTAACAATCATAAAAAGCGTGTTAAGGAATGCAAAAATAGGCGATAAAACCACTGTCGGGCCGTTTGCCAACGTTCATACCAACGCCGACGTCGGGAAAGAATGCAGGGTAGGAAACTTTGTGGAAATCAAAAACGCGACCGTCGGACAGCGCGTCAAGGCGGCGCATCTCGCGTACGTCGGCGACGTCGATATCGGCGATTTGTGCAACGTCGGGTGCGGCAGTATCTTTGTGAACTATGACGGCAAAAACAAGCACAGAAGCACCGTCGGTGAAAGCGTTTTTATCGGCAGCAACAGCAACGTCATCGCGCCTGTCAATATTGAAAACAACGCTTATATCGCGGCGGGCACGACCGTCACCGTCGACCTTCCGAAAAACTGTATGTGCATCGGTCGAAGCCGCGAAACCGTCAAGGAAAACCGCACGAAGTACGTCAAAAATCAGTTTGACATGAAATACTTCGGCACGGACGGCATACGCGGGGTTTACGGCGAAACGCTTTGTGACGACCTTGCGTACCTTGTCGGAAACTTTCTGGGTTATTCCGCGGACGGCGGCAAAGTCGTGCTCGGCAGGGATACGAGGATAAGCGGCGAAAAACTGTCCGGCGCGATTATAAGCGGCATTATCGACGCCGGCGCGGACGTGATAAACCTCGATATAGTGCCGACGCCCGCCGTGTCTTTCGTCACGCGTGAAATCGACGCAAACTACGGCGTTATGATAAGCGCGTCGCACAATCCGCCCGAATACAACGGCATAAAAATCTTTATGAGCGACGGACGAAAACTTTGTCGCATCGAAGAAGCCGAAATCGAAAAACATATCGAAAGCAAGCGAAAAGTCGTCGCAAACGAAAAAGGCAAGGTCGAAAACGGAGCAGCATATTTTGAAAACTACGTGCGGGCGGTGACGGAAATCGCCGACGATTTGTCGGGGCTCAAAGTCGTTTTGGACTGTGCGAACGGCGCGCTTTCACACGTTGCGAAACACGTTTTTGAAAGTCTGAACGCCACCGTATATTCCTTTAACGACGAAGGTTGCGGGCGAATTATCAATCACGAGTGCGGCGCGACCGACACAAAATTTTTGCGGCAGAAGGTGAAAGAACTTAACGCCGACGTCGGATTTGCGTACGACGGCGACGCCGACCGACTTATCGCTGTCGACGAAAACGGCCGCGAAGTCGACGGGGACGAAATTATTTTCATCATCGCGCGCGAACTTCTGAAAAAAGGAAAACTCAATAAAAAGAAAGTCGTTTGCACGGTTTTAAGCAATATGGGCGTTGAAAGAAACTTAAATTCCATGGGCGTGAGTATGCTGCGCGTGGACGTCGGCGATCATAACGTGCAGGCGGCGATGGCAAAAGGCGGCTACGTCCTTGGCGGCGAGCAGTCGGGGCACATAATCCTTGGCGAGTTTGCGGCGACGGGCGACGGACTTCTTGCAAGCGTGTACCTTGCAAGCACAATAAAGAAAACGAAACTGCCGCTGAGCGTCTTGTCAAAAGTTACGCGATATCCGCAAATCAACGCAAGTTTCGCCGTGAAAAACAAGTCGGAAGTCGTCAGGAACAAGGATTTGCAAAACTACGTTTCGGCAATAAAAGGGGAACTGCCCGAGGGCAGAATCCTAATCCGCGAAAGCGGCACGGAAGAAAAAATCAGACTTACCGTCGAGGCGAAAGACGAAGAAATAATGAACAACGCGTTCAAAAAAATGTCGAAGTACATAAAAGAAAAATTTATGTAAAAACGAAAAAACAAAAAGAAAGAAGCAACGCATTTCGCGTTGCTTCTTTCTGACTTAAAGCAAATATATATCAGATTTTTGATATATCGAGGTTTTGGATTTTTGATATATCGAGTTTTGTTTGGAAGCCGCCGTACATAAGGTCAGCGACGTCGTCATAGCAATCTTTGCCCAAAAACAGGGTATAGATTTCGCGCGCCTTTTCGACGTAATTGAAGTTGAGTTTTTCGGGGGCGATATCGTGATACTGCACCCACGCGTCGAAGTATGCGTCGGCGTAAGCGGTTTCGAGATTCGTATAATAAGCGTTGTAGGGCATTTGCAGATAAATCTCGCCGTTTTGGAAAGCCGAAAGACGGTTGAAGATTTCGGGCTTTTCTTTGAGTTGGGTTTTGAGAATATAAAGTCCGCCGGCGTCAAGGACAATCCTTTGAGGATCCATTTTTACGAGTTTTTCAAGGTCGAGCGATTTCTGATATCCCTTGTAGCCGTTTTCGTCCAGAACGTTTCTGATTTTGGAAACGTCGAAGATGGAGTAATTTGCCGATGAACTTTCAATGCCGTGCGTGCCGTAGTTGCTTTGGCAGCCGAGATACACGGTTGCTTTTTTGGACTTGTCAATACCTTCGCCAATGCTCGAAAGATAAGTTTCCGTGTCGGAAATGAACGATAAAAGTTCGTTTGCGCGTTCTTTTCTGTTCAGAATGTCACCAAGAAGGGCAATGGATTTTTTGACGTTTGCGTCAAACGCTTCCGTCTTGCCGTAACTTAATACCACGACGGGTTTATTGATTTTTTGCTGTAAATCGTCCATCGCTGCCTTGTCCGAAGTGTAAAGGGAAAAGACGATATCGGGTTTTAGTTTAAGAATCTTTTCGGCGTCGGCAGAGCCTTGCGGGCCGCCCATTCCGCACGACGGAAGGGAATTGAACAAATCCTTGTTGACCATTTTATACGGTCTTATCGAAAGTGTTTTTCCAACGCCCGTGCCGTCTTTATCGACGTCCTCGACGCCGACAAGTTTCGACAAATCGCCGACGTAGGTGTAAAGGCGAAGAGAGCCTGCGCCGATGCATACGACGCGGTTGATTTTTTCGGGCACGGCAACTTCGCGCCCCAGAAGGTCGGTTACGGTTTTGCCGTTTGCGGAGCCTTTGTCTTTATCGCAAGCCGAAAAAGCGAAAAGCGACGACAGAGTAACGATAATCATCAAAAGAATCAAAGCAGATTTTTTCATTGTCAGTCCTCGTATATAATCGTTTTTTTGCCGTTTATTTCAACGACGTCGGCATTCACGTCGAAAGTGTCTTTAAAGTCTTGTGCGGTTACGCAGTCCGCGGGGCATTGTCGCAGGATTTTCCCGTCCTTCATAAACGCGATATCGTCCGCAAATCTTAGCGCAAGCGACAGGTCGTGCACGATCGCGACGGTAATTACGTTTTTGTCCACGGTCAGTTTTTTGATGAAAGACAAAACGTCTGCCTGATTTTTCACGTCAAGATTGCTTGTAAGTTCGTCAAAAAGCAAAACCTGCGGTTCTTGTGCAAGGGCGCGGGCGATGGCGATTTTTTGTTTTTCGCCGCCCGAAAGGCTCTCGACGTTCCGCATTGCGAAGTCTTCCACGGAAAGGTCTTTGAAAAGTTTTTCCACAACGGACAAATCGTTTTCGGTAACGTCCCATCTGATGTAAGGACGTCGCCCGAGAAGCACCGCGTCGAACGCGCTCCCCGACGGGAAGAAAACGTTTTGCGGGACGTATCCCAGAAGTTTTGCTTTTTCGCGCGGTTTAAGCGACGATAAATCCGCGTCGTCAAGGGTGATTTTGCCGAAAGACGGAGTCAATAACCCCAGAATATTTGAAAACAAAGTTGTCTTTCCCGCTCCGTTTGCGCCGAGAAGGAAAGTGCATTTCCCCGATTCCGCCTGAAAATTCACGCCGTCCAGGACTTGTTTTCCGGAGGAATATTTGAACGATAAATCAGATATTTTCAGATTCATTCTTCTTCCTCCTTAAAAGTATTGCCAAAAATACGGGGCCGCCAATAAGCGACGTTACTACGCCGACGGGAACCGACGTGCCGAAAATCGGCAGACGTCCCAGAATATCGGATATTAACAAAAGCAACGCGCCCGCAAGGAACGACGACGGCAAAAGAAATCTGTAATCGTCGCCGACGATGCGTTTCATAAACTGCGGCGCGGTAAGCCCGACAAACCCGATTATGCCCAGAAACGATACGGTAACCGACGTGATGAGCGACGCAAGCAACAGCGACATAATCGTCATAAACCGAGTGTTCACGCCAAGGGTTTTCGCATACGCAATCCCGCCCGACATCGCCGAAAAATCCCAACGCTTCAAAAAGAAGAACAACGTCGAAACCGCAACGACGATAAACATAATAAGGTCGGTTTTGTAGGACGCGCGCCCAAGGTCGCCGAAAGTCCAGTACACGGCGGAAGCAACCTGCGTGTCGCTTGCAAAATATTGAATGAGCGTCGTGCCTGCCTGAAAAATCGCGGATACCGCAACGCCCGCAAGCACTATCGCCGAGGCGTTCAGATTTTTAAGCCGCGCAAGAAGAAGAATCGCGCCGGCTGCGATAATCGCCGATAAAAACGAGAAAGTCGAAACAAGATAAGGATTGCTTATCGAAAGCCACGAGCCGTGCGTAGAGTGGAACGCGCCCGCCCCGACGACGATGATTGCAAAGTTCGCCCCGAAAACGGCGGCGTTGCTCACGCCGAGCGTCGTGGGGGAAGCAAGCGGATTTTTCAAAACCGTCTGCATGACAAGCCCCGACACCGCAAGACCGCCGCCCGCAATAAGCGCGGCGATGACGCGCGGAAACCTTATGCGACGGACGATAAGCCGCGCCGTTTCGCTGCCTTTGTTGAATATTGCAAGGAAAACTTCTTTGAACGAAAGCGTGCCGCTGCCGACGAAAACGCTCACGACGAAAAACAAAAAAACAAGCGCGAGAAGTATAAGAATTATCGCGATTTTTTTTGCTTTGGCGACGTTGTATTGTTCGCTTACGGAAAGCGTTTTTTCGTTCTTTCTGTTCATATCGATAAAATTATGCAAAAAAAACAGTAGTTTGTCAAACAATATCTTTGGTTTTGTTCGGATAATTTAATTATAACTATACTTTACCGAACGCAATGTTTGATATGTCGAAATTTGCCGAACAAACAGTATTGACAACCGAACACGTCGTATGATAAAATAACAAAAGGAGAACACTATGAATAAAAAAATCGAAGATACAAATGAGAAAATCTACAACGCCTTTTCGGAAGTTTTGCTCCTTAAAGACTACAACGACGTGAGGATTCAGGACGTGCTGGACAAAAGCGGCGTCGCAAGAAGTACCTTTTACGCGCACTACAAAACGAAAGAAGATTTATTGAAATCGGTCTGCACGACGATATTTTCGCACGTGTTTTCGCACGTACTGAAAGAGGAAAAAAGCCACGACTTTTCCCGCTCGTCGATTTTTGATTACAAGCATTTTATAACGCACATTTTTTATCACATAAAGGACGAAAGCCGCCTTATACACGCGATTTTGCTTTCGCAAAGCAAGGCGATTTTCCTTGACTATATGCGTGAAGGCGTCAGGGAGTTTGCGACCGCGTGCGTCGTCAACGGTTTCGTCGACCTGAAAGGATTGCCCGAAAAACTGAAAGTCAGAAGCGTTATCGAAAGTTTCATTCTTATCGTCGAGTATTGGAGCGACGCGGGATTTTCGGACACGCCCGAAAAACTCACCGATTACTTCCTGAAACTTAACGTATAATCTTTAACTCGACATAAAAAAGCACGCCGTAAAAAGCGTGCTTGTTTTTATAAGGCTCAAAGGGAAATTACAGTTTACTTGCGGCTTCTTTATCGAGAATCACCGTGACCGACGGGTGCAGTTGCAATACCGAGGCGGGACAACTTTCGTCAACTTTCCCCGAAATCATTCTGAAAACGGCGTCCGCTTTGTTTTTGCCGCTTGCGAGCATAAGGATTTTTTTTGCGCGCATTATCTCGCCGATGCCCATCGTGATCGCGCTTTTCGGGACCTCGTCGATATGACCGAAAAAGCGGGAATTGTCGCTTATGGTTTTTTCGGTGAGCCATACGCGGTGGGTGACGCTGTCGAAAGGCGTGCCCGGCTCGTTAAAAGCGATGTGTCCGTTGCCGCCGATGCCCAGAACCTGAATATCGACGACGGCGTTTTGAAGCATGGCGGAATACCTTGCACATTCTTCGTCGACGTTTTCAGCCGTGCCGCAGGGGATATTGACGTTTTTCATATCGACGTCGATTTTTGAAAACAGGTTGCGCGTCATGAAGTTTACGTAGCTTTCCTTGTGCGACGCGGGAAGCCCGACGTATTCGTCAAGGTTGAAAGTCCTGACGTCCTTATAAGACGTGCCGCGATCACGATGGTCTTTTACCATTTCCGCGTAAAGCGGCAGCGGAGTCGAGCCCGTTGCGAGCCCGAGCGTTGCGGACGGGTTGTTTTTGACGACTTTGTAAACTTCGTTGAACGCGGCCTTGCCGAATTCTTCTGAGTTTTCAACGATAATTATTTTCATATTTTACCTCGGATTAAATTATACTATTATCAGGCTATCGGAGTCAACACAAAAGCCCGGGTAAAGCATTATATTATATGTTGAGCGCGCGCTGTTGACACCCCGTTTTCGGTATGATAAAATATAACGGAAAGGAATTTTATGGATAACGAAAAAAAGAAATTTGCAGTCATCGTTGTCAACGACAAAAGCGGGCGCGGAAAACGCGCAAACGTCGATAAACTCAAAAAAACGATGCGGAAAACGTACGACGTACGCGTGTTTCATATCACTGACGGCGAAGGGTTTTCGTACGTGCCGTGCGACGTTATCGCCGTATTCGGCGGCGACGGCACGCTCAACTCCGTCGTGAATATGTACGCCGACAAGGAAACGAAAATAATTTACGTTCCGTCGGGCACGCTTAACGAATGCTCGAAAAACGCCGACGGACATTTTGAAATCAGGTCGTTGGGACACGCCGACGAAAAATATTTCACTTACGTCCTTGCGACGGGCACGTTCACGCCGCTCGGCTACAACGTCGATAACAAACTGAAAAGGAAAATAAAAGCGCTTGCGTATATCCTGGGCGTGTTCAAGGAACTGAAAGTTTACAGAATCCCCGCAAAAATTTGCGCCGACGGGAAAACGCAAAAGGGCGAATATTCGCTTATTATGGCGATTAAGTCAAAGCAATGTTTTAACCTTAAATTCAACCGCGCTTACAAAAAAACGGGCGGGATTTACCTTTTGACGATCGCCGCGCCGAAGCACGATAAACTCCTTGGACTTATCGAACTTTTCTTCCCGTATTTCAGGGCGTTTTTCATCGGATTTTCAAAGGAGTATTCGTCAAAGCGGATAAAGTTTTTGAAAATAAACAATGCAAATATCACGCTCGAATGCGGTGCGACGTTCTGCGTCGACGGCGAAAAGCGAGATATGCCGCAGTCGTTTGATATTGCGGAATCAGGGCTTAATCCGCCGATTACGGTCATATCAAAGCGTTGTTTTGATAAATTGCAATAAATAAGAGGTGTCTTATGCAAACACGAAAGGTCAGAAAAGCCGTTATCCCGGCAGCGGGGCACGGCACCAGGTTTATGCCGATTACGAAAAGCGTCCCGAAAGAGATGCTTGTACTTGTCGATAAACCCGCAATCCATTACATAGTCGAAGAATGCGCCGAAAGCGGCATCGAAGAAGTCGCGATAATAGTCAGCCGCGGCAAGGAAGCAATCGAAAGATACTTTACGCCGACCTTAAACGACACGCCGGAACTCAAAGCACTTCTTGAAAAAATCAAAATCACCTTTATCACGCAAGAAACCCTGAACGGGACTGGCGGGGCAATATTGCTTACGAAAGACTTTGTCGGGGACGAACCTTTTGCGGTGCTTTTCGGCGACGACGTCGTCGTGAACGACGTGCCGTGCATAAAACAACTTATCGACGCGTACGACGAAACGGGCAAAACCGTTGTCGGCGTGCAGGAAGTCGAAAACGAACTTGCGGTGCTGTACGGCGCAATCGAAAAGGGCGAGTCGCACGGACGTTTTACCGAGTTTAAGAACCTTATCGAAAAACCAGACATTAACAATCTTCCGTCAAATCTCGTGAGCCTTGGACGTTTCGTGCTGTCAGACGGGATTTTCGGCGCGCTGGAACAAACGCCGATGCGCGGGACGGAACTTGTTCTTCCCGAAGCGGTCTCGACCATTGCAAAGACGGAAGGCGCGGTCGCTTATACCTTCGAAGGGGTGCATTACGACATCGGAAACAAGTTGGGATATGCTATCGCCGCCGCCGATTTCTCGCTTGCGCGATTCGGCGACGACTTCAAAAAACACATAAAAACTATTTTGTAGTATTCTTTTTAAGAACCGTTATAAAGACGTCGCTTTTGCCGTAGTTCTTGTTGAAAGCGCCGTCTTTTTTGTTTGCCGAAAATGCGACAACGCCGCTTTCAAAAACCTTTACGCACGCCGCCGACGCGGGATATTTTTCGATTTTTTCAATGCTTACGGCGTCGTACGAATACAACGCCACGTGTTCGCCGTCAAAGAGCGCAATTCTCCCGGACTCGTCAAAATACGGCACAAGCGTCGTTTCTGAATCGTACGTGCGCGTTATCACTTCGTCAAGGTGCGTGCAAAAAAGCGAGAGCGTCGTTTTTCCGTTTTGCGACGATACGAGCATAAGGTTTTCGCCGTTTTTGAGAATTTTCGTAAACCCTTTGGGCGGGAGTTGTTTTTCAAAAGACACGACGGCGTTTTCGTCTGCGGTAAACAAAAACTTTTCGCCGTTTTCAAGGTAGATTCCCGCAAATCCGCCGTTGAAAGGCAAAATTTCATCGATTGTTTTTCCCGCCGTTTCGTCGGACGACAGGAAACCGTAAAAGTCCGAATACCTAACCTCAGCATAACTTTTTTCAAGGTTTACGAACATATTTACCGTTTCGTCCTTTTCGTAACACAGGGCGATTTTCGGGGACGAAAGATATATTGACGACGATTTTTCAATCACTCCGTCGCTGCCGATAACCCGTACGGACAAGGAAGAATCGCTTGTCGTTATCGAAAGAAGTCTTCCGTTCGTTTGAAGGTGCAGCGTGCCGTCGACTTCCTTTTCAAAAGCCGTTCTGTTGATTACGACAAGGTCGAAATTCATTTTGTACAACGCAACGTACGAGTCGGATTTCGTAAGGACGAAAAACCCGTCGCCCGTGATTTTGGACGAAAGATAATATTCCGCACCGTCGCCCGACAACGTTACGGTTTTTTTAAGGGTAAGATTTTCGTCGACAAGGGCGCACGCGACCGACGGCGCGGCGGTTTTCACGTCGTATCCGTTTGACGAAGTGTCGAAAAAGACGTATGCGGTTTTGCCGAAAGTATGTACGTTTTTAAGGATATCGTCATCGTTGCCGCCGATATTCTGGAATTGTTGCCCGTTGTACGAATACGCGCTTTTCGGAAGGGCGTTGTAAAACACGGGACGTTCGGGCTTGTCCGTTTCCGCCGTGTTTTTTGTTTTGGTTTCCGCGACGGCGGGGGCGGTGGATTTCTGGATTTTTTCAAGATATAAAAGACAAAATACGCTTATCGCAAGCATAAGCGTTACCGTAAGCCATTTGTAAAGTTTTACGTTTTTCATATTTCACCTCAGGTGAAAGTGTAGCACCCGAAAAACGTTATTCCCCGCCTTTCGCAAAAGAAGTCAGAATTCGTGCAATTGTCCTATTTCCCGCGCAAGATACGGGGCGAGTCGGCACGGTCGTGCGATATATTTCGTTTATGAAAGATTCTTCCGAAAGGTTTTCTTCGTAAAGAACGCGCGCGCCGAAATTTCTTGCGTATTCGGCGTTGTCAAGTTGATCCCCGCGCGAAGCCGACTTTGAAAGCGGGATAAGAAGCAGCGGCTTTTTGAGATAAGTCAGTTCGCATATCGCGCCCGCGCCGGCACGGGACACGACAAGGTCTGCGGCGGCGAATAAATCGCCGATATCGTTTGTGAATTCCACGGGGTGATAGCCTTGTTTTTCGGGAATATCGTTTTTGCCTTTTCCCGTGACGTGCACGATTTCGTAGTCTTTCAACAGTACGTCAAGGGACTGCGCCAGAACGTCGTTCAACTTCTTTGCGCCCATACTTCCGCCGATGACGAGAAGGGTTTTTCCGGACTTGTCAAGCCCGTACTTTTTCACTGCCGCGCTTGCGTTTCCGAACTCCACTTCTTTGCGTAAAGGAAAGCCTACGTATATAAAATCGTCTGATAAAGTCGCTGTTTTGTCAAAACCCGTCAAAATCGTCGCGCCTTTTTTCCCGGCGATTCTGTTTGCAAGGCCAAGCGAAAGATCGCTTTCGTGGGCGACGCACGGGATTTTGAGTTTTCGTGCCGCAAGCACCGTCGGCAGGGATATAAAACCGCCTTTTGAAAATACGACGTCGGGGTGGATTTCTCTTAAAAACCTTTTTTGTTCTCTGACCGCCTTGAACAGCACGAAAGGGATTTTCAGGTTTTTGAAAACGTGCGCGCGGTCAAGCCCTACGGTGTGTATTTCGTGATAGAAAACGCCCGCGTCTTTCACAAGCGTTTTTTCGATACCGCTGCCGCCGACGAAGTATATTTTGGCAAAGTTTTCTTTTATCTCGGGCAGAAGCGCAAGAATGGGAATCACGTGTCCGCCGCTGCCGCCGCCCGTAAGCACGATTGTCTTGTTTTTCATAGCGTCCATAGTAAAATATATCCTAAGGCTTGCAAAAAATACCGAAAATTCAAAAATGACTTGCAAAGTATCGCGTTATGTTGTTATAATTAAACGTGACTTGAAAATATGATACGTTATGAGGTGAATTATGAAATACGTTAAATTTACATCTTTCGACAACACGATTTTGCAGGCATACGTCTGGGACGACGTGAAAATGCCCAAGGGAGTCGTGCAGATTGTACACGGTATGGCGGAACACGCGCGCCGTTACGACGACTTTGCAAAGTTTCTGAATGCGAACGGATATATTGTTTTTGCGGACGACCACCGCGCCCACGGCAACACCGAAAAGAAAAACGACATCGGATATCATGCGGGCGATATTTACGGCGACTCCGTCAAGGACGAACTTTTTATCACGAAATACCTTTCCGAAAAATACGCGCTCCCCGTGGTGTTTCTCGGACACAGCTACGGCAGTTTCATCGGACAACGCTATCTTGAAAACGACAGCGACGCGGTCGGCGTTATTTTGTCGGGCAGCGCGCGTCAACCCGGCGTCGTGGTGGGCGCGGGCAAGTTTTTCTCAAACACCATCACAAAGATGAAAGGCGAACAGGCGAAAGGCAAATTTATGGACAAAGTCGCTTTCGGCAGTTTCAATAAACCTTTTAAAAAAGAAGGACACAACTTTGCCTGGCTTTCGCGCGACGTCGATCAGGTCAAAAAGTACTGCTACGACGAACAATGCGGATACGTCATGTCCAACAACTTCTATAAATGCTTTATGAACGGGCTTTCGGAAGTTTACAAAAAGGAAAACCTTGCAAAAGTCAATAAGGATCGTCCCATTGCGATTTTCAGCGGCGAAAAGGATCCCGTCGGCGGAAAGAATGCGTCGAACGTCAAAAAACTTGCCGAAATGTACAAGGGGCTTGGCGTGAAAAACGTCAGCATCAAAATTTACAAAGATTGCCGTCACGAAATCCTGAACGAACTTAACAACAAGGAAGTTTATAAGGATATGCTTGACGCCATCAACGGATTCGTCGGAAAATAACACGGCAAAACAAAACGACTTTCAAAAACACGCTTTCGGGCGTGTTTTTTTGTGCCGCCGTTTCTCCACGCAAGTACAAAGTATCTTGCGTGGGTTTTATGATATGGTGTCCCTTCCGGGAGATGCGTCGTACACTGCACTTTTGAAATCGCATTATCGCAAGCGATAACGCTCACTCTTTTGCTTGTGTGCGCCTTTTCCCCAAAAGTACAAAAGTATCTTTTGGGGTCCCCTGTATTTCCGCTCGGAATGACAAATATAATTCCGCAACGTGTCAAAGGCATACATCGCGCCGAAGGCAACATCGCTTTTGCCGACAGGCAAAAACATCGCATCATCGCTTTTACACGGTGTCCTTTTCTGGGGATTGCCACGCTACGCTCGCAATGATAGACCTATAAACTTTGGGTGTTAGTGTCAAAGGGACGGTGAAATAAGTCAAAGGGACGCACAATATTTTGTGGTTTTTTTCAAAAACCGACCACAATTTACTTTTTTTATTTATAAAAATATGTTACACTAATTTGGTAGTTTAATTTTGAAACTTTTAACGATTTTGTGAGAGGAAAATAATGTCATCTAATTACAGCGCAGAAAAAATCGAAATTCTGGAAGGTCTTGAAGCGGTAAGACTTCGTCCCGGTATGTATATCGGCGGCACTGGCAACCACGGGCTTCATCATATCCTTTGGGAAATTATCGACAACAGTATCGACGAAGTCGCAAACGGATACGGCAACACCGTCGAAATCACTCTTATGGGCGACAATGTCGCTCGTGTTGCCGACAACGGCCGCGGTATCCCCGTGGACATTCATCCGAAACTGAAAGTCAGTGGCGTGGAAGTCGTTTTCACACAGTTGCACGCGGGCGGCAAATTCAATAACGACTCGTACGCGTATTCGGGCGGTCTGCACGGCGTCGGCGCAAGCGTCACGAACGCACTGTCCGAGTGGCTCACCGTCGAGGTTTATAAGGACGGCAACGAATATCGTCAGGACTTCCATTCGCCCGAAGTCAACGGAAAAATCAAGTCGGGCATTCCCGTCGGCAGTCTGAAACTTGTCGGGAAAACCAAAAAGACGGGCACGCAGGTTACGTTCAAGCCGGATCCGCGCGTTTTCAAAAACGAAAAATTCAATTACCAGATCATTGCGACGCGTCTTCGCGAAATCGCTTTTCTGAACAAGTCGATTACGCTTATCCTGAACGACAACCGTCCCGAAAACGAAGGCGGCACCGGAAAACAAAGCGTTTATCATTACGAAGGCGGACTTTCGGACTTCGTATCGTATATCAACGCCGAAAAGGACGCGATTTACTTGAAACCTATCCATATCACGGCGGAACAGGACGGCGTACAGGTTGACGTCGCGATGCAGCATACGACGGGTTATACCGAAAACATTTTTTCTTTCGTCAACAATATCCCGACTCCCGACGGCGGCACGCACGAGATAGGGTTCAAGTCGGCTTGCACGAAAGTCTTCAACGCGTATGCACAAAAAAACAACCTTATCAAGGACAAAAAACTTTCCGCGCTTATCGGCGAGGACTATCGCGAAGGCATGACGGCGGTAATTTCCGTAAGGCTCAAAAACGTGCAGTTCGAAGGGCAGACGAAAACCAAACTCGGCAATCCCGAGGTCAAGCCGCTTGTGGAACAACTCGTGTCGCAGAAACTTGACGAATTTCTGAATCTTAAATCGTCAAAGTCGATTGCCGAAAAGATTGTGGAAAAGGCAATGGGTGCGGCTCGCACGCGCGACAACGTACGCCGCGCGAAAGAACTGAGCCGTCAGCAAAAGAGCATAAACAACGCAAACCTTGTCGGAAAACTTGCGTCCTGCACCGGGAAAAAGCCCGAATTCAACGAATTGTTTATCGTCGAGGGCGATTCCGCAGGCGGCAGCGCAAAGCAAGGTCGCGACCGCACGACGCAGGCGATTTTACCCCTTCGCGGAAAGCCGTTGAACGTCGAAAAATCGTCAATCGACAAAATCCTTGAAAACGAGGAATTCAGGACGCTTATAAGCGCACTGGGCACGGGGCTCGGCGACGATTTCGACATCGACGACCTTAAATATCACAAGATAATTATCCTTGCCGATGCCGACCAGGACGGCGGACACATCAGGGCAATTCTTCTCACGTTCTTTTTCAGATATATGCGGCGACTTATTACCGACGGCCACGTTTACATCGGTATGCCGCCCCTTTACAAACTGCAAAAGAAAGACGAGGTCGAATACTGCTATAACGACGAAGAACTTGAAACGAAACGTCAGAACTTCGGTAGGAATTATACCTTGCAACGTTTCAAGGGACTTGGCGAAATGAACCCCGAACAACTGTGGGAAACGACGATGAATCCTTACAACAGAAGTCTTACGCGCGTTACCATCGAGGACGCGACGGAAGCGGAAAAGAGCATTTCGACGCTTATGGGCGACAAGTCCGAGCCGAGAAAAGAATATATCAACGAACACGCAAACTTCAACCGTGAAGATTACTTCGATAAGGTGGTGAACGGATAATGGCAAAGAAACAAACGGAAATTGAAAACAAATCGCAACTTTTCGAAATGTCCGTCGAAGAAGTCATGCACACTTCGATGATGCCGTACAGCGAATACGTTATCCTTGACCGCGCTATTCCGCGCGTCGAAGACGGTCTTAAACCCGTGCAACGCCGTATCCTTTACGCTATGTACGAACTCGGAAACACCCCGGACAAACCGCATAAGAAGTCGGCGCGTATCGTCGGCGAATGTCTGGGCAAATTCCACCCCCACGGCGACACGTCCGTTTACGACGCTATGGTCAGAATGGCGCAACCTTTCAATATGAGAGAAGTGCTGATCGACGGCCACGGCAACTTCGGCAGTATCGACGGCGACGGCGCGGCGGCAATGCGTTACACCGAAGCCCGCCTGAATCCCCTTGCGATGGAAATCCTGAAAGACCTGGAAAAGGATACCGTACCATGGCAATGGAACTTCGACGATACGATGAAAGAACCGGTGCTTTTGCCGTGCCGATTCCCCAACCTTCTCGTGAACGGCGCAAACGGCATCGCGGTCGGTTTTTCGACGAATATCCCGACTCACAATATCGGCGAAATCATCGACGGCGCGGTTGCGGTTGTCGATAATCCCAAAATCAAACTTGACGAACTTATGAAAATCGTCCCCGGCCCCGACTTTTCGACGGGCGGCATAATTATCGCGGGGGACGACCTTGTGCAGGCGTACTCGACGGGCAAGGGCAAAATCACTCTGCGCGCGAGAATCCACATCGAAGACGGCGAATACGAAAAGAAAAACATCGTTATTTCGGAACTGCCGTATCAGGTTGAAAAAGCCGACCTTTTGCAAAAAATACTGCAACTTCGCGAAGCGAAAAAAGACATACTCGGCGGAATTTCGGACATCGTGGACGAGTCCGACAGAAACGGTATGCGCGCCGTAATTAAGGTGCGTAAGGACGCCGACGCGCAGAAAATCGTAAATTATCTTCTTGCACATACCAAACTTGAAACAAACTTCAATATCAATATGGTGGCGATCGCGGAAGGCAAGCCCAAACAACTCGGACTTGTCGAAATGCTGGTGCATTACGTCAACTTCCAGCGCGACGTGCTTATAAAACGCTGCAATTTTGACCTGAAACAGGCGAAAATTCGTGCGGAAATCGTGGAAGGATTGCTCATCGCAATCAACAATATCGACGAAATCATCAAAATCATCAAGACGTCGAAATCGGCGGCGATTGCGTCGGAGAGAATGCGTCAGAGATTCGGACTCACCGAAAGACAGGCGCAGGCAATCCTTGAAATGAAACTTCGTCGTCTGACGGGGCTTGAAGAAGACGCGCTCAAAGCCGAACTTGCGGAACTTAAAAAGACAATCGAGGAACTTACCGCGATTCTTAACAGCAAGAGATTGCAAAACAACAAGATAAAATCCGACCTTCTGGACGTCAAAAAGCGTTTCAAATCCTCAAGAAAAAGCGAGATCATCGGCGAAAAGGAATCGAAAAAGGAAATCCCGTTCAAGTCCGACGAAACCGCTTATAAGGAAGGCGTCGTGGTACTGAGCGACTCCGGCACGCTGAAATTCGTCGGTACACGCGGCTTCCAGCAGGCGGCGCGACGGGCGGCGGACGTCGACAAAAACACGACCGTCAAAAAGGCGGAATTCGTCAACAATCGTTTGAAACTCATCGCGTTTTCAAACCTCGGCAATATCTTCAAAATCGAAATCGACGACCTGCCCGAAAAGAAATACCGCGACAAGGGCATAACCCTTGCGGAACTTAACAAGGACGCGCTTGCGAAAGAATACGCCGTACAGATTTTCACGGCGGAAAACTTCCCCATCGGCGAGGCGTTGATTTTCACGAAACAAGGCATGGTCAAACGCACGTCTTTTGACGAACTTAACGTTTCGAAATCGGCGTACAAGGCGATAAATCTCACGGACGGCGACGAAGTCGTGTCGGTCGAAGTCGTGAAAGACGGGCTCAACGTGTTCACTGCAACCGAAAACGGAATGTGTCTTGCGTACGAAACGCAGGAAATCCCCGTGCAGGGCAGAAACGCGGGCGGCGTAAAGAGCATACAACTCGACAGCGGCGACAGCGTGGTGTTTGCGGGGCTTATCAACGACGAAGGCGAAATCCTTGTCGTCAGCGAAACGGGCTTTGCAAAACGAGTGTTCGCATTCACTTTCGACTTATCCAAACGTTACAGAAAGGGCGTGAAACTCATTGATATGCCCACCGGTATCAAAGTCGCGCTTGCGGCGTACGTCAAGGAGCCTTACGACATCGCGGTGTTCGACGGCGAAAACGTATTCGGGTTTTCGACCGAAGACGTGAAACTCGACGGGCGCACCACGCGCGGCAAACAACTTCAAAAATTTGCGGGAAAAATAACTGCCGACAAGCACGTTGTCGATTATTTCAGACCGCTCAACGTATAAAAAGAGGTACTACTTATGAAAATCGGCTTTGACAGCGAAAAGTATATGCAGATTCAGTCCAAGCATATTCTGGAACGCATCGACAGCTTCGGCGGAAAACTTTATCTTGAATTCGGCGGAAAACTCTTTGACGACTTGCATGCGTCAAGGGTGCTTCCCGGGTTTGACGAAAACGCAAAAATCAAACTTTTGCAGAAACTCAAAGACAAATGCGAAATCATCTTTTGCATCAGCGCGTCGGATATCGAAAGAAATAAAATCCGCGCGGACTACGGCATCACTTACGGCGCGGAAATTTTGCGACTCATCGACGCGATGACTTCAATGAAAATCAAGGTCAACAGCATCGTTATCACAAAGTTTGAGGAGCAGCCGTCGGCGATTGCGTACAAAAACAAGCTTGAAGCGCGCGGCATTAAGGTTTATATGCACGGGCTCACGAAAGGTTATCCCACCGACGTCGATACGATTGTGTCCGACGAAGGCTACGGCAAAAATCCTTACATTGAAACGACGCGTCCTTTGGTTGTCGTAAACGCCCCGGGCCCCAACAGCGGAAAGCTTGCGACGTGTCTTGGTCAGCTTTATCACGAATACAAACGCGGCGTGAAGGCGGGCTATGCGAAGTTTGAAACCTTCCCCATCTGGAATCTTCCTTTGAAACACCCCGTGAATATCGCGTACGAGGCGGCGACCGCCGACATCAAAGACGTGAATATGATCGACTACTTCCACTTGCAGGCGTACGGCGTGCAGACCGTAAACTACAACAGGGATATCGAAGTGTTTCCCGTCGTGCGTTCCATTTTGTCAAAACTTTCGGCAAACGAACTCGACTACAAATCCCCCACGGATATGGGCGTAAATATGGCGGGCTACTGCATTTTCGACGACGAAGCGTGTCAGGAAGCGTCGAAACAGGAAGTCATCCGCCGCTATTACAAGAGTTGCTGCGACAATAAAAACGGCAGAGTCGACCTTGCGACCGTAAAACGTATCGAACTTTTAATGGGCGAACTCGGCATCAAACCCGCAAACAGGGCGGTCGTGCAACCCGCGCTCGATAAGGAAGCCGCGTCCGGCGAACCCGCCTGCGCGATCGAACTCAAAGACGGCACGATAGTTACGGGCAGAGATACGAAACTTATGTCCGCGCCCGCGTCGACCATTCTCAACGCTTTGAAATCGCTTGCGAAACTTCCCGATCGTTTGAAACTTATCGCGCCGCAAATCGTCAAACCCATTATGGATCTGAAACAGCAGTTTTTGCATGAGAAAAACTACAAACTCACGCTCAACGAAGTGCTTGTCGCGCTGTCGATCTGCGCCGCAACCAACGAGGCGGCGGCTATGTGCGTCGATTGCATAAACGACCTTGCCGGTTGCGAAATGCACAGCACGAGAATGCTCCTTAAAAGCGACGAGGACGCTTTGAGAAAAATCAAAGTCAATTTAACCTCGGAACCCAAGTTTTTAAGCGACCAGCTTTGCGATTTTTAATTTATTTGCCGCTTGAAAAACGACCTACCGCAACAGGTTGTGGTTTTGTTTTTTGACGACGAATATCTTTGATTTTCGCGGCGGATAAGTATATACTTATTATAATTTTTCAATTTGGAGGGCTTTATGGCAAAAATACCCGAAAGAAAATCGGTAAAAGACAAATACAAATGGAATCTTTGCGACCTTGTCAACGGCGACGAGGCGTGGGAAGAAAAATATAACGAACTTTCAAAAAAAGCACCGTCTTTGCAGGAATACAAAGGAAAACTCGGAAACGACGACGTCCTTTTGGAATTTCTGAAAAAGCAGGACGAAATCGCGATTGACCTTATCAAGGTTTATTGTTATTCGTCGATGAGCAATCATCAGGATCTCAGAGTCAAAAAATATCAGGAAATGAACGCGAAAGCCGAAATGCTGGCAGTAACTTTCGGCACTGTTACCGCTTTTGCGGAGCCGGAAATTTGCGAACGCTCGGAAGAAGAACTTCTTGCGCTGTCCAAAAAGCCCGAGTTTTCGGATTACAGTTATCGTTTTGAACGCCTTGCCAAAGACAAAAAACACGTCTTGTCCGAAAAGGAAGAAACGTTGCTTGCGGAAGTCGGAAACTTTTCGGGCAACTTCCAGGACAGTTTCCAGATGCTCGACAGCGCGGATATTAAGTTCGACCCCGTGACCGTCGACGGCAAAGAAGTCGAAATGTCGCACGGTATGTACGGCGTGTTACTGCAAAATCCCGACCAAAGCGTCAGGCAACAGGCTTTTGAAAGCATGTTCAACGCATATAAAAACCATATCAACACAATCACGTCCCTGTATGCGGGCAGCGTCAAAAAAGACTGGTTTTTCAGAAAAGTGCGCGGATTTTCGTCGTCGCTCGAAGGCGCGCTTTCCGGGACGGACGTCGACGTAAAGGCTTACGAAAACCTTATCAAAGCCGTCGATAACAACTGCCGCTATATGCACCAGTACATCGCTTTCAGAAAGCAGGTTCTCGGCGTCGAAACCCTTAATATGTGGGATTTGCATTGCCCGATGGTAAAGGGCGCAGATATCGCCGTTCCTTACGAAAAGGCATGCGATATGGTGAAAAAAGCCCTGAAACCTTTCGGCGACGAATACGCCGCGCTCCTTGACAGAGCGTTCAACGAAAGATGGATCGACGTCGTTGAAAACAAGGGCAAACGCAGCGGCGCGTACAGTATGGGTACGTTCGGTTGCCATCCTTACGTCCTGCTCAATTACCAGAAAAGCACGCACGAAGTTTTCACGATCGCGCACGAACTCGGACACGCAATGCACACCTATTTCAGCTGCAAGGCGCAACCTTTCGCAAAAAGCGATTACGAAATTTTCGTTGCCGAAATCGCGTCGACCGTCAACGAAGTCCTTATGCTGAAATACCTTCTTGCAAACACCGACAACGTCGACACGAAGAAGTTCCTTTTAAGCTATTATCTCGATATGTTCCGCACGACGTTGTTCCGTCAGACAATGTTTGCCGAGTTCGAACTCAAAGCGCATAACCTTGTCGAACAGAATCAACCGCTGTCGGCGGAAGGTTTGTCGGATATTTATATGGACCTCAACAAAAAATACTACGGCAAAGCCGTTAGACACAACGACCTTATCCGTTACGAATGGGCGCGTATCCCGCACTTCTATACGGCGTTTTACGTTTATCAGTACGCAACGGGTATCACCGCCGCCGTTTCGATTGCAAATTCGATATTAAAACACGGCGACAAAGCGTTTTACAACTACAAGAAATTCCTGTCGGCAGGCGGAAGTATGCCTCCCGTCGAAATTTTGAAACTCGCAGGCGTCGACCTTACGACAGAGCAACCTTTCAACGTCGCTATGCGTGAATTCAGGGATACGCTCAACAGCCTTAAAGCGTTGTACAATGAAGAAAAGTAAAATCTTTTTAAGCATAATTCTTGTCGTCGTCGCCGCATTCGCGCTTACCGCGTGCGGCACGCTCGACTTTACCTACGTCCAGAATTCCGACGGCACTTACACGCATATCGTGAAAGTTACGCTCACCGAAGAAGGTGTGAAAGCGGCGGACGTGGGACTTACTCTCGACGAAGCGCTGAACGCCTTGAAAGAGGGTTTTATACGCAAGGATTATTTCGTCGATGCGGACGGGAACACCGTTACCGCAAGGAAAAATTTTGACAGCGTGCAGGCATTGCAAAACGACCTTATCGGAAACGGCATTATCACAAACGACGTGAAAAAGGACGAAAACGCTTTTGTCGTAAAACAGACGATATTTGGCGATATTAAGGTTTCCGGGAAGTTTATAAGTACGAATACCTGGTGGTTTGCAGGGGTTTTGACAAGCGGCGGACTGTCGCAGACCAACGCCGATAAAATCGCCTTGAAACTTTCGGGTGCCGACACGTCCTATACCTTTGTTACGCCGTACGAATCGACGACGTCAAACGCCGACAATGTCGTGAAAACGGAAGACGGCAATTACATGCACGTGTGGAATTTCGACGGCGGCAACGACACCGCGGAAATCACGGTGATGAAAATCAAGGGCGCAATGTGGTATGGCATCGCGATTATCGCGGCGGTTTTTGTCTTCCTTGTTTATGTCGTAACGAAGGAAATAACGTCGCACAAAAATACGAAACGCAACAATTCTTAATTTTCGCTCATACTAACCGTATCAGCGTTTAAGAGGTAAAAATATGGCAGATAAAGTTATGAAAATGCCCGTAAACTACGAGGCGGAACAGGCGATGCTCGGCAGTATCATGATGGACACGAACGTCGCAAACGACTTCACCACGCTTCTTCGCGAGGACGATTTTGCGTTGCAGCAGCACAAGCAAATCTTCCTTGCAATCTACAATCTTATTCAGAATAACGAGCCTGTCGACGCTTTGACCGTCGCGGACAAACTTGCGACAAGCGGGAAAATCGCCGAGGCGGGCGGTATGGAATACATCGGAAAACTCGCAACCGGAATCCCCAGCACCGCAAACGCTGACAAGTATTTTGAAATCGTGAAGCGCGACAGCCTGTTAAGGGGCATTATCGAGGCGGGCAATAAAATCAGCAAAAACGCCTACACCGCGGAAGACGCGAACAAGGCGTTGGATTTTGCCGAACAAACCGTTTTCAGAATTTCCGAAGAAAAGGAAGCAAGCAAGCTTGAACCTATCGTCGAAGCGTCGTCGGAAGCGCTCAATAAAATCAACACTATGCAGCGCGGCGATTACGTCGACGAGGGCATAAAGACGGGTTTCAAGTTGCTGGACAGAAAAATCGAAAGCATGAAACCCGGCGCATTGTGTATTCTTGCGGCGCGTCCGTCCGTCGGTAAAACGGCGTTTGCGCTTACGGTTGCAATCAACGCCGCAATCCGCAACAATAAAAAAGTCGCGATTTTCAGCTTTGAAATGCCGACGGTACAACTTGTTCAGCGTATGCTGACGACCGTTTCGCAAATCTCGTTCAAGCGGCAGAAACAGCCCGGTATGCTCAATTTCAACGAAACGCAAAGGCTGTTCAACGCGCACGAGGCGCTTTCAAACAGCAAAATTTTCGTCGACGACAACTCGGGCAACACCCCGGGCGATATCATCAGCAAATGCCGCCGTATGAAAAACACGGTGGGGCTCGACCTCGTCATCATCGACTACCTGCAACTTATCACCCTCGATACGAAGTCGAAGGCCGAAAACCGCCAGCAGGAAGTATCGACGATGAGCCGTCAGATGAAACTTTATGCAAAAGAACTCGGCGTGCCGTTTCTGGTGCTTTCGCAGTTGTCGCGCGGCACCGAGCAGCGCGGGGAAGAACCGCAACTTTCCGACCTTCGCGAATCGGGCGCAATCGAACAGGACGCCGATATGGTAATGTTCCTGCATCGTCCCAAAAAGGTCGAAAATCCGAAGTCGGAAGAAAGCAAGTTCGCCGCAAGTTACGACGACGACGGCGATCACAAGTTTGTAAAAATGCTCGTCGCCAAAAACCGTAACGGCGAAACCGGCAACGTGTACTTCGACTGGTGCGGCGATATGCAGACGTTCAAACCCATCGACATAAGAGAAATGTCCACGGCGGAAGAAAAACAGCCCGCGGCGAAACTCAACACCGAAATCACGTCTGTCGAACAAATGCGCTCGGACGACGACGCATTCGACGATATGAAAATGGTGGACGACGACGGACAGAAAGGTACGGTCGAAATCGTGATGGACGACACCGCAACCCCCGCGACGATAAAAGAAGAACCGCTTGACTTTTCGGACTCCGACGGTATGACTTTCACAAACAACGAAAGCGGCGACCAGAGTATAAATAACGGCGACTTGCCTTTTTAACGATACGTTTTAGTCTATGACGTACATTGCCGAAATCAAGGATATTCCATACGACAAAAAACGCGTCGACGTAGTTTTAAGCGACGGCGAAATCTGCCGCGCGTTCAAAGCCACGATCAAGGAATACGGGCTTGTCGAAGGGAAAAATATCGACTTTGCGGAACTTAAACGCATCGCAAAGGAAGGCGAGGAACACATCGCTTTCACGACGGCAATCGACAGCCTGTCGCGCGGGATAAAATCGCAGAACGAAGTACGGAAAAATCTGAAAACCAAAAAGTTTTCGGACGACGCCGTAAACGTTACCGTCGAAAAATTGCTCAGTTATAATTATCTCGGCGACCGCGCTTACGCCGAAGCATACGTTTCGTACAAGGGGCAAAAAACCGGACGAAGAAAAATTATTTACGAGCTTATCACCATAAAAGGCATTGATAAAAACGTCGCGCAGGAAGTCGCATACGCGAAACTTTCGGACGAGGAAGAAATCGAAAAAGCAATTTCCATGGCGCAAAAGTTTATCGAAAAGGAAAAGAAAAAACGCACGCGACTTAAAGAGCGCGTCTATTGCTTCCTTGCGACAAGAGGGTTCGACACCGATATTATCTCGTCCGCAATGAACAGCCTCGATTTTTCGGAAGAAGAATAAATAACCTTACGACCTTGCTTGAACGGCAAGGTTTTTTTATGTTTTTTGCATAATCGCAAAACCCACGGCATTTTTTATAAGTAGAAAAACCGAGGTGCAATTTATGAAAAAAACATTTTTATTGATTCTTACGATTATCCTGACGCTCGGCACGGTGTTTTCGCTTTCAGCGTGCAAAAAGAAAACCAAACAAAACGAAGTCGATATTTCAAAAAACGTCAGTTACGCCGAAACACATCGCTATGTCGGCGAGAACGAAGACTTCAAAGTTGCCGTAACGAGCGGCGTCAGAGAAAAACTTTTCATTGCGGACGGGAAAGCGACGGACGTTCAAAACTTCACGGAAATCACACTTATCCCGCTTAAAGCGAATTTGCAGAACAAGACGTATTCATTTGTGTTGAATTACGAGGGCGGAAGCGTCGAGGGCGAACTCAAACGCGACGTCGTAACGCACAATTTCACGGCGGTTATCGACGCCGAAAGTTTCAAGGATACGATAAAGTCGATTGTGATAAAATACGACAAGGTCGAAAGCGAGATACCGCTTGAAAACGCACTTAACGGCAAAATTGATTACTGTAAAGTGCTTGATATTGCAAAAACCGCATTGAAAGACGAAATCGGCGCAAACACGACGGACGGCATTCTCAACCGCGAAATCATGGTAAAACTCGTGCGGGACAGACGCGCGCCCGACAGCCCGTATTACTGGTACGTTTCGTTTATCGCGGGCGATAACGGATACTGGGCTTTGCTTATAAATCCCGAAACCGGCGACGTCGTATCAAAGAAAAACTAATCGAAAAAAAGCATAAAAAATCCCCGAAACAACTTCGGGGATTTTGTCGTATTTTTGTTATTTAAGTCTTCCGAGACCGAACGACATTCCTTGCGATTTGCCGATTTCTTTTCTGGTTTTCCCGTCGATGAGATTCACGCAGTTGATGAACGTCTGAATTTGCTCGTACATAAGGTCAAGGTTGAATTTGTCCATATGTTCGTTGCCCGTCGGATCGACCGAGCAGAGATAATCTGGGGCGGTAACGAGCGCGATTTCGGGGATATGCTTTTTGGACAGCGGCTGTCCTTCGCCGAAGTGCATCGTGTTGTGCGCGCGAAGGGTGGTTGTTCTGACGTTTTTCCTGTCTTTTATCGCCTCGTAATAAATCTTATCAAGGTTTTTGTTGCCGGTGTAAACAAGTTCGGTATCGATGTCGTTGGTTTTTGTGTAAACGCCGTTGACGTCTTTCCATTCCGTGCAGCCGAGATGTTCGACAGACACGCCCGCGACGGCTTTGTACGTTTTGCCGTTCCAAAGGTTCTTGTTTTCGGCAAGCCATCTTCCCGTCGCCTGATTTGACGTCATAATTCCTTCGCGGAAGACGGGCAGGCGGAAGTGTCCCGTTACGAACACGAAAATGAGCGTGCGTTTTGTGGGGTGCGCCTTAAAATATTTCATCATGGGCAGGATACCGATCCCGCCGTTTTCTTCCGAGAAGTTGCAGCCGTCGGTGTGGGTGTTTATGATGATTGCCTCGTTCGTGTCGCCGGTGCCTTTAAGGATTGCATGGAAAGATTCCGTCTTTGCGTTGTCGTCGATATTGCCGACAAGGCGCAACGTTGCGGATTTTTTGTTTTTCGCCGCCGCAAGGACTTTTTTGCCGTTTGTTTCGTTCACCCAAAGCATGGGTACGCCGAGATATCCCAAAATAAAGTTGAGAACCTGACCTTCGACCATCGCGTCGGACATATCTTCCCAGATGCAGATCATACCTTTCATGCCCGACAGTTTCGCCGCCCAGAACGAGAGCAGCGTTTTGACGAAAGACGTGCTGACGGGACCGCGGTAACTCTTTTCGATTTCAAGGTTTTCGGGCACGGACGCGCGCTTGTTGAATGCGATTTTACTGCTGATTTTTGAAAGGTTTTTGATGCGGCATACCGCAATTTTGCCCCTTGCGCGCTGGAAATCCAACGGGTTGTTGAAAACGGTAACGAGTTTGCCGGTCACGCCTTTTTCGTCGGTAAGTCCGCTGTAAGGGAAGGGGGAAGAAACGTCGATATTTTGTCCGTCGACCGTCAGCGACCAATCCGTCGCCTCCCATTTTTTGAACGAGTATTGCTTACTGACCACGTCGTAGCCCATTTTTGCGATTTCGTCTTTCAGCCACGCCGTGTAAGCGTTCTGACCTTTCGTACCCGTCAGACGGCTGCCGAAAGAGTTCATCTTTTGCATATTTTCCATTACGCTTTCTTTTGAAGGCAAATCGTTGAGAAAAATTGTCATAAAACCCCTCTTAAAAATAAAATTTGTGGTTATATTATATATTTTCGACGGCGATATGTCAATGAATGACGGGAAAAATCGAATCGCGACAAACCGCATTCGGCGCGCGGGCGCAAAATCGCTTGATTTAGGAAAGATAACAGTGTAAAATATAAAAAACAGGAGATATTATGGCAAATTCGTTTTCAAGGTCGGAACTGATTTTAGGGCATGACGCAATGCAGAAACTTGCCGCGGCAAGGGTTGCGGTTTTCGGCGTCGGCGGCGTCGGCGGATACGTCGTGGAAGCGCTTGCAAGGACGGGAATCGGCGCGCTCGATCTCATCGACAACGACACCGTGTGTCTTACCAATCTGAACCGTCAGATAATCGCAACGCACGATACGATAGGGAAGTATAAGGTCGACGTTTTTAAGGAGCGCGTGCACGCGATAAATCCCGATTGCAAGGTCGCGACTTACAAGACGTTTTTCTTGCCCGAAACAGCAGGCTCTTTCGACTTCAAAAACTATGACTACGTCGTGGACGCAATCGATACGGTGGCGGGGAAAATCGCCATAATCGAAAAAGCAAACGAGGCGGGCGTTCCCGTCATTTCGTCGATGGGCGCGGGCAATAAGACGGATCCGACCGCGTTTAAGGTTGCGGATTTGTACGACACGTCCGTGTGTCCCCTTGCAAAAGTGATGCGAAAAGAGTGCAAAAAACGCGCTCTCAAAAACGTAAAAGTCGTGTATTCCACCGAAAAAGCGGTGAAACAAAAATCCGCGCCGGACTCTGACGACGTGAATCCTTGCCGTCGCTCGACGCCGGGCTCGCTTTCTTTCGTTCCGTCGGTCGCGGGACTTATTATCGCCGGCGAAGTGATTAAAGACGTCTCGGGCTACGTCCCCGAATACGACGACTGATTTCAGCGCGACAATTTTACTAATGCGGTTGACAAAATACGCGATAATTGCTATACTTTCAACCGTTGTACAAAGTGGAGGAATATCGAAGCGGTCATAACGAGGCGGTCTTGAAAACCGTTTGGGTGAAAGCCCACGGGGGTTCGAATCCCTCTTCCTCCGCCACAAAAACCCGACAAATTTTGTCGGGTTTTTTGTTGCTTCGGAAGAGTGATTCTCGTGCAATCTATGATTGCACGCGGCTACGCCGCCGAACCCCCTACCACGGGGCTGACGCTTCGCTTATGTGAGTAAACTCACTCGCTCCGCTATTAAACGAATCCTCTTCCTCCGCCAACAAAACGGACAAGCATTTTTTGCTTGTCCGTTTTGTTTTTCGGTACTTAATAAGAGGGATTCGAACGAGAGCGTTAAGAAAACGACACGGTGCGTCGTTTTTAGCGGCTGCCCGAAGGCTTTTGCAAAGCATAAAAGCTGCTGACCAAGGTTGCTTTGCAAAAGACAAGAACGAATCCCTCTTCCTCCACCATTAGAGTACTGTACGTACTCACGTAAAATGAAAAATTCGTGCAGTTTTTCTTTTTTTATGAATGTTTTGATGAACCTATTCCTTTTGAAAAACCAAAGATTGAAAACTTATTTCACTTGAACGGTTTAGAATAAAACAGAGATACACATGGAAACTTATGTATATAAAATCTAATATCCGAATTATGCTAGATATTTTTTTGTTTTTATACTATCATTATTTTAGTGAGGTGCGAATATGCCAAAATTAGATTATTTAGATAGAAAATTTATTGATTTTACAGAAAATAATATTGAATTAATAGATTTTTGTCTTTCTATTGATAGTTCTTATAGAGATGCTTTTAATCCAACATCAATCGGCAGTTCAGCTTACTTGATAACAAATGAATGGTCTTTTGATAAAGATACTATTAAAAATATATGTGAAAGAATTGATAAAGAAAATTCAACACATTTAGCAGTATCTGGACATAACAAAGGCGACAACAAAGGTGTAGATGCTGTTGTAAAAAAGATACTCGATATTGATGATTTTGAAACGAGATTAAAAAAAGAAGATGCCGATTTAGTCAATGAAATTGCAAAAGCAGTTCCAGAAATATCAAAATTTTCTTTTGCATCAAAATTCTGCACCTATGTTTCAATATATAAAGATAAAAATCCTAATGCTTACTCTATCTATGACAAAGTAATAAGTGAAATTTTGCCTTATTATGAATGGAAATTTTTACCTACAACAGAAATACATGCAAAAATAAATAGAAATAAAAAAGTTGTAAGCACGATAGAGACAGACTTTGCAAAAAAAGGAAGTTTTAAATACGAGGGTTACAATGAACTTATAGGACAAATAATAGAAGCTATCAACAAGGAAAAGAATCTTAATATTGATAGATTTACTTTTGATAGAATGCTTTGGTATTACTACAAAGGTGATGAAAAATTAAGACAAGAGGCTCTTAATGAAATACAGCTATAATGCTAATATTACGTTAACTTACTGAATTACAAAACATCATTGTTGCTTGCAACAAATCGTTGAGCGTAGACGCTTCGCTTTTGCGAGTAAACTCGCTCGCTCCGCTATTAAAAGAGAATAAAACTTATATATTTGAGGGAGAGCAATGCTTTATTAAACGCATTTCTGTATTGGTCGAGGTATTATTATAGTGCCGTTTCGGGCATATGTCAATAATTGTTGACATATGCCCGAAACGGCACTATAATATATGGTGAGGTGATAAAATGTCAAGACCAACGAAGTGTCGCCGAGTGTGTTATTTCCCTGAAGTTCTTGAATTTTCTCCAACGGGAGCAGTGAGCGGGGAACCAATTGTTTTGACAATTGATGAACTTGAAACCATACGGCTGATTGACAAAGAAAACTTAAGCCAAGAAGAATGCGGGGCACAACTCGGCATAGGCAGAACAACCGCACAAAAAATCTATGAAACCGCAAGGAAAAAGATAGCAGACGCACTTGTGCTTGGCTTCGCACTGAAAATTGAGGGCGGCGAGGTTCAGCTTTGTAGCGGCAGTACAGACTTTTGCTATAAAAAAGACTGCATCAAACGGCAAATTCAAAAAGAATTCAAAATCGAAAAAGGAGCAAATATTATGAGAATCGCAGTAACTTACCAAAACGGAAACATCTTTCAGCATTTCGGTCACACCGAGCAATTCAAATTGTACGATATTGAAGACGGCAAGGTCATTAAAACAGAGCTTATAGATACCAGCGGCTCCGGTCACGGTGCATTGGCCGGCGTACTCTCCGCTGTAAAAGCAGACGTACTTATTTGCGGCGGTATTGGCGGCGGTGCACAAATGGCGCTGGCAGAAAACGGAATAAAGCTCTACGGCGGTGTCGAAGGTAATGCCGATGAAGCGGTAAATGCTTTTGTTGCCGGCAATCTTGCTTTCAATCCCGATGTGCATTGTGAACACCACGATCATGAACACGGCGGGGAACCCCATATCTGCGGCGACCACGGCTGCGGTCACGGACATTGCGGAAAATAGTTGTTCTGAAAGCATTCTTCCCGTTAACTTATACCGAATGTGTGAAATCGGAGGTGTGATATGTCATTTTT